>Ga0111538_10000003_pt1 | contig 592790 bp, 534 predicted proteins | sample SoiMethybrSBSTD1_FD_79669 | JGI IMG/M metagenome (GOLD analysis project Ga0111538, IMG submission 79669) | Bulk soil microbial communities from a Populus tree surrounding site in Tennessee, USA - Soil MetaG P. TD hybrid SBSTD1 (version 2)... | ecosystem: Environmental > Terrestrial > Soil >... | reverse complement strand
CGCCAGCTCGCCGGCGTGGGCCGATAAGCGCACCTTCGGGTATTTCGGCCGGAGAAACCGCAGCATGGCCATCTGTTCGTCGAAGTCGTTCATCGACGTCCACCCATCCTCGGGCATGACCGGATTCAGGGCCACGACGCGCGAGTCCGCGGTGGCCAGCGCAAAGCCGACCACCATCTCCGCGAACACCTGCGTGCGGGAGAAGCCGCGATGGATCTCGAAGATGTAGCGGACGGTGCTGGCGCATCCCGGCTGCGCCTCGGCGGTGCCGCAACGCAATGTCTTCTGCAGCGTCGCTTCGGCAGTGTCCATGAGCTTGCGCGCCTGGGCAACGATCCCGGACACGGATTCAGATGCGTCCAGCGCGGCGTACATCTCCTCGATGGTGGCGCCTTCCGGCAGCGCGATCCGCCGCGCCGCGCCGGCATCGAGACTGGCCATCACCTCGAGGTAGTCGACGTTGTCGCACGCCTCGCGTCCGACGACGTCGGCCAGCATGTCGGGCAGGTGCACGCGCGAGACGGCGCGGTAGCGGTTGAAGGTGGCGAAGAAGCGGTCGTGCCCGTTCTCGACGGCGGGCTTGTAGTTGCGCATCGACATGGCGTCGACGATTTGCGAGTAGAGCGCGGAATCGAGCACGGCGGTTTTCGCGGGGACCAGGCCGTCCGCCTCCAGGCACGGCGGCGCCGCGATCTCGAGCTTGCGCCGGTCGATGCAAAGCCCGTCGTCCACGGCGTAGCGCAGATAGGTCTCCGCGTAGACCGCGCCCGAGAGGTGATTGTGCAGATCGCCGCCCTTCGGCATCGCTTCCAGGAACCGGCGGAGGAGCAGCGGCGACTGACGCAGCTCCCCGAGCTTCTGCGCGGCGGCGCGCTCATCGGCGAAGGCGGCGACCGCCATCGAGAGAATCACGAGGACCGGGAGGATTCGCTTCATGGAGCAGGAGTTTATCGTGGCCGACACAACCGGCCGTGCCGGCGGTTCTACAATGCACGCCGCAGGCACCGCACACTCATGTCACTCACGCCCGGGACGAAGCTGGGGCCGTACGAGATCATCCAGCCGATCGGCTCCGGGGGGATGGGCGACGTCTATCGCGCACGCGACACGCGGCTGGACCGCGATGTGGCCGTGAAGGTGCTGCCGGAGCGGTTCCTGCGCGATGCCGAGGCGAGGATGCGGTTCGACCGCGAGGCCAAGGCCGTGGCGGCGCTGTCGCATCCGAATATCCTCTCCATCCACGACTACGGCTCGACGGAGACACTGGCCTACAGCGTCACGGAAATGCTGGAGGGGCAGACGCTGCGCCGGCGGCTCCACGAGGGGCCGATGTCGTGGCGGAAGGTGGTGGAGATCGGCGCGGCGCTGGCGGAGGGTCTGGCCGCCGCGCACGCCAAGGGGATCATCCATCGCGATCTGAAGCCGGAGAACATCTTCCTCACCGACGACGGGCGCGTGAAGATCCTCGACTTCGGGATCGCCCAGCTGGTGCGGCAGGAGAACGCCGAGCCGGAGCTCGATCCGACGCTGATGGCCACGGCGCCGATGAAGACTGATCCGTACTCGGTGGTCGGCACGGCCGGCTACATGTCGCCCGAGCAGCTCCGCGGTGAGCCGGTCGACGCCACCACCGACATCTTTTCCCTCGGGACGGTGCTCTACGAGATGGCCACCGGCCGCGCGGCGTTCATCCGCAAGACGGTCATCGACTCGCTCTCGGCCATCCTGGCCGAGACGCCCGACGTGCACACCGCCTCCGAGCGCATGATCCCGTTCGAGCTGGCGCGCGTCATCCAGCGCTGCATCGAGAAGAACCGCGCCGAGCGGTTCCAGTCGGCCCGCGATCTGTCGTTCGCGCTCAAGGCCATCGGCACGTCGACGGCGCTCTCGTTCGAGGCACCCGCGGACCGCAAACGGCGCATGCTTCTCTGGGGCAGCGCCGCGGTGGTGGCCATCGTGGCGTTGCTGTCGTATGTCCTGGCGCGGCGGATCGAGATCGACGTCAAGCCGCGCAACGGCTCGGCGCCGCGGACCATCCGCTCCATCGCCATCCTGCCGTTCGTCAACGCCACCGGCGACCGCGAGGCGGAGTACCTCTCCGACGGCATCACGGAGACGCTGATCAACACGCTGGCGCAGGTACCGAACCTGCGCGTGATGTCGCGGACGTCGGTCTTTCACTACAAGGACAAGTCGCCGAATCCGGTCAGCGTGGGCCGCGATCTGCGCGTCAGCTCGGTCGTGATCGGGCGCATCGAGTCGGTCGGCGACCGCTTGGTGGTGAGCGCTGAGCTGGTCGACGCCTCCGACAACGCTCTCATCTGGGGCAATCGCTACCAGGTGGCGCGCGCCGATCTCTTCGGCGTGCAGCAGTCCATCGCCTCCGAGATCGCGCGCATGCTGCGCCTGCAGCTCACCGGGCGCGATCAGCAGCTCCTGGCCAAACGGCACACCAGCGACGCGCGCGCGTACGAGCTGTATCTCAAGGGACGCTTCCAGTGGAACAAGCGCAACGCCGAGGGGCTGTACAAGGCCATCGAGCTCTTCAACCAGGCCATCGAGATCGACCCGCAGTACGCGCTGGCGTACGCGGGCCTCGCCGATTGCTACAACCTGCTCGACATCTGGGCCGGCCTGCCGACGAACGAGACCTTCCCGCGCGCCAAGGCCGCCGCGCAGCACGCGCTGGCCATCGACGACGACCTGGCCGAGGCGCACACGTCGCTGGCCTATGCCATCCACACCTACGAATGGGACTGGCCGGCTGCGGAGCGCGAGTACCAACGGGCCATCGCCCTCAACCCCAACTACGCCACGGCCCGGCAGTGGTACGCGGAGTTCCTCACCGCGGTCGGACGCTTCGACGAAGCGGCGCAGCAGGGCAAGAAAGCGCTCGAGCTCGACCCGATGTCCCCCATCATCAACGCCGTGGTGGCCTTCAACTCCACCATGGCCCGCCGCTACGACGTAGCCATCGAGCAAGGCCGCCGCACCACGCAGCTCTTCCCCGACTTCATGCCCGGCCACGCCTACCTCGGACTGGCCCTGCTCGAATCCGGCAAACCGCGCGAAGCCATCGCCGCGCTGGAAGCCTCCCAGAAACTGCAGGACATCGTCGTCGTCTCCACCTGGCTCATCCGCGCCCACCGCGCCGCCGGCGAAACCGCCACGGCCGAGAAGATGACCAAGGCTCTCGAGGCGCGTGGCAAGCGCGAATACCTCCCGCCCTACTACATGGCCGCCCTCCACGCCCACAGCGGCGACCTCACCCGCGCCTTCGCCGAGCTCGATCGGGCGTTGCGCGAACGCACCGGCGCGCTGGTGTGGACGAAGGTGGATCCGGCGTTGGACCCGCTGCGGCGCGACGCGCGGTTTGCGGGGGTGGTAGGGAAGACGCACGCGGTGGGAAGGTAGTCGCAGAGTCTCAGAGTCGCAGAGGATGCGCCCGGAACCTCTCTGAGACTCTGAGACTATGCGACTCTGAGACTTCTTCACCGCCGCGGAAGTCACAATCTCGTCAGGTGCCCGGATTCTCGCCGGGCGCCGGAAATCGGAGCCACTGCGTGCCCATCGTGGGCGATTCGAACCGAACACCCTCCGGTGTTTCGATGATCTCGTACGGCGGATCGACGCTTGCCTCACCGAGAATCTCGCCGCTTCCGGTGCGAAGAAAGCAGACGAGCTCCCCCAGTTCGATCACGAATTCCCCGGATTGCCGAAAATGCCAGACAAGGTCGACACTGTGCGGACTGACCACATTACCCGACACGAGATCGACAGCAGCAGCAAAGGTCTCGGCACCAATGAACAGAGTCGTCGTTGCCTCGTTGAATAGAAACGTCATGCCTCGCGCAACGGATTGACGTTGCCAGAGCAAAAGCACGGACTTTCTCTCGCGACCTGACGGCCAGATCTCGATTCGACTCAAAGTATTCGCAGTCACATCGGGCTCCCTCAGCACGATCGCCTGGGATGCTCCGTCCAACGCAACCGATGCGTGGTGCGTGATCTCGACAAGCGCACCAGGCAGCGAGATCAATGTGGCGGGAGAATCCAGATTGATTTTCACGACCGAAGCGTACAGCAATGCACGGCGTGGTGTGGACGTGATCGAGGACGAACACGAGCGACGGCGCCGATCCTCAAACCCGAACTACGCCACGGTGCGGCATGGTACGCGGAGTTCCTCACCGCCGTGAGACGCTTCGACGAAGCGGCGCAGCAGGGAAGAAGGTGCTCGAGGCGCGAGGAAAGCGCGAGTATCTCCCGCCCTACTACATGGCCGCGCTCCACGCCCACCGTGGAGATTTTGTGGGCGCCTTCGCCGAGCTCGATCGGGCGCTCCGAGAACGGACCGGCGCGCTGGTATGGACGAAAGTCGATCCGGCGCTGGACCCGCGCGCGGGGATGCGTGCTTGCGGCGGGGTGGGGAAGACCCACGCGGTGGGGAGTAGGACACAGAGACGCAGCGGGCGAAGGAGGAACTACGTCTGAAACAACCTACGCCTCTTCCGTGTCTCCGTGTCTCCGTGTCTCCGTGTCTTTGAGTCGAAGCCGGGCCGTGTCGGCTTCACATCAACGTTAGGCAGTGCCGTGATTTGCGAACTCCAGATACGCTTGCCTGATTTCCTGAGCAATAGTTTCACGCCCCGCTGTAGAGTTAATGTGCGCGGCGTCAAGAAACCTGATCAGGCGGGCAGCGTCGCCTGAATGACACAGAAGTATGTAGCCAAGGTAGGTTATATAAGTTCCTTGACTAATCGGGCCAGCTTCTCCGCCGAGCCATTCTTCTGCCCACTTTAGGATCAGAGCTTTATTTTTGCGCAACGTACGTTCCAGATGCTCAATGGTGTAGATCCCGGCTACGTGTAGGGCGTTGAACTCTGAGTTCAGTGCGAGAGGGCTTACTTCTGACACGGCTCCACTAAGAGTAAATCCTGCGATCTTGTGGTCCATGTAGAGTGAGAGACGGTTAGACGCGAGAAAGTTCCGCAGTGTGTGATCCGTCAGCGCTGTGCCTGATGTTGGATCATCGTCGTCGGGTTCGACGTCAATCGACCTCGCAACACCAGAAGCCGCCCGGGATGACACACCCAACGCCGCCATGATTTGAGATAGGCCAACGTGGTAGTCCGAAAAGAGGTCAACCCAATGCAACTCGTGGAGGCGTTCGTACTTCGGTGTGATAGCGTCGAGCCTCACGGGGATCAGAAAGATTCTTCCCGGCGGCTGTGATTCCGCCAGTTCTAACGCTTCACGCGTCTCGTTCTGGACGAAGCCGGCCTTGTCCACCGAGTTTGCCGATAGCAGTACGATGATGTGGGAGGCAGCTCGCAAGGCACCTCTAATCTCTGGTTTCCACTCGTGCCCTGGAAGCAACTCTGCCAAGTCGAGCCACGGTTCAACGCCAGCCGTTTTGAGGTCTCCATATAGACGAACGGCTGCCGCCTGATCTTCACGGGCGTAACTAATGAATGGACGCAGGCTCATGTCTCGCAAATTCTAGCGCGCCACCCTTGTATCGGCCTAACGTCCTTAGTGTCAGCTGTACGATCGTTCCGCGTGCCGAAGCCCGGAACGGCGCGGCGGTTGTCGCCGCAGAGTTACAGAGCACGACTAGCCAACTGCAACCGCAGTGACGCCATCACGCTTGCGACGACGTACACAGGTCGGCTGCCGCGCCGGAGGCGGGCCGTGACAGCTTCACCCCAGAATCGGGCGCCATGTGAGATCAAAGACCGATGTCTGAGATGCCAAGCTTTGCGCCAATTGCCTGAAGTTGATTCTTGTACGTTTGTGGCCCTTCCTTGAGGATGATTGCAGTCCGCCACAACGTATCGAAGTAGTCGCTAAACAGTGCCACCAGTAACGGTTCTGTTATAGCTAGATACATTTCCGAACCGACCGACACGTGCTCCGATCGATAAAACGCTAAAATTACCTCCTCGCGATCCAGAATCATGAACGACATCAGAGGAACCGTACACGTTGTAGTGTCGTAGTAAGCTAGATGATAGCCGTATGCACCCAACAGGGCAACCGCGCGTCTTAAATAACTCTCGTTGCTCAATGTCGAGATTTCGCGGTAAACAAGGTCTTTCCGAGCTGTGGCGACGCGGACACCCTCCGTGTATCTCTCATATGCTTCTTGCTCGACGGTCGACCGATAGTGTTTTCTAGAACCCCAAGTGATGTCATCGACACTCTTCGTGGCGACCGCGATCCTTTCAGCGACGTAGTCATAAACCTCTACAACGCCCGGCAAACTGCGCACGTTGATTGCAGGGAGCTCGTCCCCGTCAGGTATCGGCAGATCCTTCGATATCCGCTTTGCCCACGACGACAGAAGCGGGGCGTCACTCATCAGCTCATTCCAGCGGCGGACTAGGTCAGCCAGGTTAGGCAAAGGTGTTTCGGCCTTGGTGAGATAGGGCCGGACGCTCCTGAACACCGCTGCGTCCTTACTAATAGCTTGAAACCTCGCGCTGGCCTGCTTGTATGCAAGAGCCTTCTCTCTAGGACTAAGAATAGTTAGCAAGAGCGTGCACCCAGACGCAAATAACGCGATCGTTGCAGACACGATCGGCGCAGTAGTGACCTTGGATAATAGAATCGAGCCAGCCACGATGGTCAAAATGGACGCTGGCACTCCGATCCAATACAGCACTCGAAACCACCACTCCGCTGCGGCGGCATGAATTTGCGAAGCATGCGCCGCCTGATGCTCAATCTTGGCGGCTTCACCTAGTACGGCGAGTTCGTTAACCATCGCGAGCTGACCCCCCAGAGGTCATATCCTACCAGCCTTCCGATTGACAACGGTCCTTCGGTCGGCCCCTCTTGATTTCGATTACCGGTAGAACGCCATTTTGCAGTGTAAACGGAGTCGCTTCTGGGCGAGGCGTTGGCGTTATATGACTGACGGCGTGCCGAGCGGACTGCGGACGCACGCGACGTGGCGCAGGACGTGGGTATAGATCATCGTAGTGGAGACGTCGCGATGGCTCAGGAGTTCTGCACGCGGATGTCGTGTCCACGTTCGAGCAGATGCGTAGCAAAGGGATGGCGGAAGGCGTGACACGTCACTCGTTTGACCATCGCCGCTGCCTTCGCCCACGTCGGTCACGACTCGTTGAACGACTGTCTCATGCAGGTGATGCCGCCTCTCTTTTCCTTCTCCAGCCCTCCATCGCTTGGTGGCCGGACAGCTCCAATGGCATCGCCGGACGCGTGGTCGATCCGGCGCTGGATCCGTTGCGGGCGGATGCGCGGAGGGGAGCGGGGAAGACGCACGCGGTGCGTTGAGGCAGCTCTCTCCGCCCGTCGCGGAGATCAGATCAAGGTGTTCTTGGGCTAGGGGTTCGCGCTGAATCCATCCCGCGCAAAATGCGCTTCAGCGTATCCTTACGAGACTCACACAACTTTCTTGATGATCTGCAAGGCTTCTTCAAAATCGCGGGCCTTGTCCGGCTGCTCGATCATTGCTTTCATGCAGACGGCGATGGCGGCGTTTTGGAGGATGCGGAGCTGCTGCCGCGAGTTGGCGATCGAGAGCGCGTCGAGCGATGCCGCGAATGCGCTCATCAGCGATCGCATGTGGTAGCCGACGTCGGCCGTTTCGTGCGATAGCTCGTCGATCAGGCGCTGGACGTCGGGCGACGCCGCCAGCTCGGCCGGCGCTGCAGAGGATTGGACGGCCGCGGCCGACTCCTCGAAGATCTTCACCGGGACCGGGGCGCTCGACGCTGTGTCCACGCCGTAGAGGGTCATCACGCCTTGTACGGTCGTGGCTTGCATGGTGAGGTAGCTTTGCTGTTGCGAGCTGGTGGCATTGTGCGCGGCATTGGCGAGCGCTTGCGCCGTGGCCTGGAAAAGATTCCCCATGGCGTTCGCCGGGGCGTCGCCGAGGACTTTCGTGTTCACCTTGGTGATCGAGCCGGCGATCTGCGAATGGTCGGACATGCGGGCTACCCCTCTCTCTGTGACGGCCGTTCTATCACCGTTGACTCCTTCTTTGGCTTCGGATCCGTGAGGAATGCGTCAATCGCTCGCGTTCAAAAGGTCGTCGACCTCGGTCAAAGAGTCGTCGACCTTTTCATTGGCTTCGATGACGGTTCCGGAGGGGCGATCGACGTCATCGAATGAGTCGAATGACCCCTCCGGGGGACATCACGACGTCTCTCAGAGGGTCGGCGACGCCTCCGGAGGGGTTGAAGCACTCGGCCGAGCCGCCAAGGACCCATTTCAAAAGGTCAGGTGTATTAAAACTTTAAGACAGTGGACTCTTTGACAGGGGTCGACGACTTTTTGAACGGCGTCGATGTCTTCATGGATGGAGTCGACGACGCTTCGGCAGACGTGGCCGGCGCTTTGACCGGGGTCGGGCGTCTTCATCGATGGAGTCAGTCGAGCCATCGAAGGTGTCGGCGACGGTTCGAGCGGGATCGGGGACCCTCCGATGACGTCGCGGGCTGTTTGGCCGGGGTCGATGACGCATCGGATGGGGTTGGCGACTCTTTGGGTGGGGACCGCGGTGGGGATGTAGTCGCAGAGTCTCAGAGTCTCATAGTCTCAGAGGATGCGCCATGTAACCGCTCTGAGACTATGAGACTGTGAGACTTTGCGACTCTGCGACTTTCCTCACCGCCGCGGCAATCGCAATCTCGCAACGGCCCCACCCGCCACCCCATTCGAGAGGGTCAAGGCCCCGTTGTGTGCTTCGGCGATCTGGCGGGCCAACGTCAGGCCGATTCCCATGCCGCCGGGTTTGGTGGTGAAGAAGGGGATGAAGAGGTTGGCGGTGCCGCTGATGCCGGCACCTTCGTCGGCGACGCTGATCTCGACGGAGTCGGCCGCGGCGGTCCAGGACATGGTCACGCGGCCGCCGGTTTCGAGGACGGCGTCGGCGCCGTTGCGGACGAGGTTGATGAGCAGTTGCTCGAGCTGGTCGCCGTCGGCGTGGATGGTGAGCTCGGGTCCGGGCTCGACGGCGACGGCGACGCGGGTTTCGAGGCCGGCGACGCGGCGCACGGTCTCGCCGACGTCGATGGGGCGCAGGACGGGCTGGGGCAGTCTGGCGAGCTCGGAGTAGGCCTGGAGGAAGCGGGTGAGGGCGGCGGCGCGGAGGTCGATGACTTCGAGGCCCTGCTGGGCGTCGTCCTGCCAGCCGTCGGGGAGCGGCTCGCGCTTGAGGATGGTGCCGAGGCTGCCGGCGATGGAGCGGATGGGGGCGAGGGAGTTGTTGAGCTCGTGCGAGAGCACGCGCAGGAGGCGCTGCCAGGCCTGGCGCTCTTCCTCGCGCAGGGCGCGGCTGAGGTCGGACATCGACAAGAGGACGTGCGGGACGCCGCTCTGGCGAAAGGTGGTACGGCGGATGCGGAAGCGGCCGTGGCCTCCCGGCAGGACGATCTCGGCGGTGCGCGTGTCGTCGCCGGTGAGGAAGGCTTCGACGCCGAGCTCTCCGGCGGTGCGTCCGTGCAGCTGCTCGGCCGGCCGGCCGAGGAGACGCTCACCGGCGCGATTGACGAGGCGCAGGCGCCAGCGTTCGTCGAAGGTGAAGATGGCGGAATCGATGTGCTCGAGGACGGAGCGCACCAGCGCGGCCGCCTCGACCTCGCCGAAGCGGCGATGCCGCAAGGTGTCGGTGAGCAGGTTCAGCTCGCGCTGCAGCTCCCCCATCCCGTCGCGCCGGTTCGCCCCGCGCGCACGGATGGAGTAATCCTCCTCGCGCAAGGCGGAGATGAGATTGGCGAGCGTGCGCAGGGGATAGTTGATCTGCGCGCGGAGGGCGGCGATGAGGATGAGGAAGGAGAGGATGGCGATGACGGCGACGGTGATTCGTGTCGTTGGGGATTGGGAGATGAGTAGCCAGGCCAGCACGATTGCGAGTGGCGCGAGGGAGGCGAGTGCGGCTGTGGTGAGGCGGTGCTTCATGCGGTGGTCAACTCTGAGCGCAGCGAAGAGTCAAGTTAGCACCAACGGTGAACGCACGGCACGTCGCTCATCGCACACTCTACGTAGGTGCTAACTTGACTCTTCGCTGCGCTCAGAGTTGGAATCTGGCAATCCGCCGATACAACGCACTCCGGCTCAACCCCAACGCCTCGGCAGCACGCGAGACATTCCCCCCATACCGCGCCAGCGCCTTGCGGATGAGCAGCGCTTCCACTTCTTCGATGCTCATGTCTTCGAGTTGCGGGGCGCGTGAGGCGGGCACGGCGAGGCCGAGGTCGGCGGCGCGGATGGTGGTGCCGGCGGCCATGAGCACGGCGCCTTCGATGGCGTGATCGAGCTCGCGGACGTTGCCGGGCCAGGCGTGGGAGAGGAGCGTTTTCATGGCCGCTTCGTCGAAGCCGGTGATCGGTTTTCTGTAGCGCGCGGCGTGCGAGGTGAGGAAGTGGCTGGCCAGCGAGGGGACGTCTTCGCGGCGGTCGCGCAGCGGCGGCAGGTGGATCTCCACCGTCCGCAGGCGGAAGTAGAGGTCCTGGCGGAAGCGGCCCGCCTCCACCTCCGCGTCGAGCAGCGAGTTCGTGGCGGAGAGGATGCGCACGTCGGCCTGTCTGGTGCGGGACGAACCGACGCGCTCGAACTCGCCGGTCTCGAGCACGCGCAGGAGCTTGGCCTGCTGCGCCAGCGGGACGTTGGCGATCTCGTCGAGGAACAGCGTGCCGCTGTCGGCCAGCTCGAAGCGGCCGACGCGATCGGACTTGGCGTCGGTAAACGCGCCCTTCACGTGGCCGAAGAGCTCACTCTCGAACAGCGATTCCGGCAGGCCGCCGACATTGACCGAGACCAACGGCCGGGACGTTCGGCGCGACGCGGCGTGGAGGGCACGGGCGACCACACCCTTGCCCGTGCCGTTCTCGCCGGTGATCAGGACGCTGGCATCCGAGGGACCGACGCGAGCGATCGCTTCCAGGACGGGCCGCATCGTGCGCGACTCGGCGATGAGCGTCGGGCGCTTGTCGTCGCCGCGCAGCACGCGGTTCTCCGCTTCGAGCCGCTGTCCTTTGCGCAAGGCCCGGCCGAGCTCCACCTGCGTGCGCAGCGTGACCAGCAGCTTCTCGTTCTCCCACGGTTTCTGCACGAAATCGCGCGCGCCGAGCCGCATGGCAGACACGGCGAGATCGACGGAGCCCCAGGCGGTCATCACCACGACCGGCAGCAGTTCATCGTACGCGTGCAGGCGCTCGAGCAGTTCCAGCCCTTCGGCGCCGCTGGTGGTGTCACGCGCGTAATTGAGATCGATCAGCAGCGCGTCGAATGTGCGTCCTTCGACGGCGCGATAGACGGCGGCCGGCGAGGCAGCGGTCTCGATTTCGAAGCCTTCGCTGCGCAGGAGCAGGCGCAACGCGGAGAGGACGTGCGGCTGGTCGTCGGCGACGAGAATCCGCGGCGGTAATGCAGTCGCTGAAACAGTCAAGGAATTTGCCACCCGTCGCGCAGACGGACGAGGCGGTTTCCGTAGGCGGCATTTTCTTCGGAGTGGGTGACCTGCACGATCGTGGTCCCGCCGCGATTGAGCTCGCGGAACAGCTCCATGATCTCACGCGCCTGCTCGGAGTGAAGGTTGCCGGTGGGCTCGTCGGCTAGGATCAGTTTCGGATTGGCAATCACGGCGCGGGCGATGCCCACGAGCTGCTGCTGGCCGCCGGAGAGCTGCGACGGATAGAGGTCTTTTTTGCCCACCATACGGAAGCGGTCGAGCGAGTCGGCCACGAGGCTCTGCCTCTCGCTCTTCGGGATGTCCCGGTAGCGCAGCGGCACGTCGAGATTCTCGGCCACGGTCAGGTCGTCGATGAGGTGATAGCTCTGGAAGACGAAGCCGATGGTGCGGCGCTGCAGATCGGCGCGCTGCTTGGCCGAGAGGGCACGGACGTCGTGGCCGTCGAGCGCGTACGAGCCTTCCCACTCGGCGTCGTGCATGCCGAGAATGTGCAGGAGAGTGGACTTGCCGGCGCCGGACGGTCCGGAGATGGAGACGAAGTCGCCCGCGTCGATGTCGAGGTCGATGTCGCGCAGCAGCCAGACCCGCGACGGACCCTGGGCCACGGACTTCGTGAGCTTGCGCGTGGAGAGGAGGGCGGCGCTCATCGGTTCGTTCCTCCCGGGGGAGTCTCAGAGTCGCAGAGTCTCAGAGTCGCATAGGCCGTGCGAACACGCTCTCTGCGACTCTGCGACTCTGAGACTTTGCGACTCCACCGTTCACTCATCGCGTAAAGCCACCATCGGATCGGTGCGTGCCGCGCGCATTGCCGGAACCACGCTGCCGAGGATGGCGGCGAGGATGACGAGCGTGGCGGCGAGGAGCAGGGTCATCGGTTCGGCGCGGGCGACGCCGTAGAGGAAGCTGCCGAGGAAGCGGGTGAGGAAGGTCGCGGCCAGGCAGCCGATGGCGGCGGCGATGGCGGAGACGATGACGGCGTGGCGGATGACGAGCTGGAGCAGGTCCAGGGCGTGTGCGCCAAGGGCCAGGCGCACGCCCATCTCGGACGTGCGGTTGCGCACGGCGTAGCTGAGGACCGCGTAGACGCCGATGACGGAGAGCAGCAGCGCGACGGCGGCGAACGTGGCCAGGATCCAGGCGTTGAGTCTCGGTTGGGCGAGCTTGGCGTCGACGAGCTGCGAGGTGGTGCGCACCGCGGCCACGGGCACGGTCGGATCGATGGAGCGGACGATCGAGCGCAAGGTTCCCTCGGCGGCCGCGGGGGCGAGCTCGGTGCGCAGGGCGATGTACTGCGGCGTCCAGTTGCTCTGCAGGTACGGGTGATAGACGTCGAGCTTTTCGGTGGTCAGGCCGCGGTAGCGCACGTCGCCGACCACGCCGACGATCCGGAGCCACGGATTCTTCGAATCGATCTTGCCGGCCTTGACGCGCTTGCCGATCACGGCGTCGGTGCCCCAGTGCCTCAGCGCGAACGCCCGGCCGACCATCATCACTTTCTCGGCCTTCTCGCCGTCGCGCTCATCGATGTAGCGGCCGCGGATGAGCGGGATGCCCATCGCTTCGAGATAGCCGGGCGTGACCGAGATCAGGTTGGCCAGCGGATTGTTGACCTGTTCCGCGGCGTCCTGCCCTTCCACGGTGTGCGCCCAGTCCCATCCCAGCTCGATCTCCAGCGGCCGCATGAGCACCGCGCCCGCCTTCTCGATGCCGGGCGCCTTGCCCAGACGCTCGACGAGGTCGGTGAAGAATCGCTTCTGCTTGGCCGCGTCCGCGTAGGTGGTGCTCGGCAGCGGAAGCTGCGCGGTGACGACGTTCTCGCGGCTGAATCCGGCGTCGATGCGGGCGATGCTGAGGAAGCTGCGCACCATCAGCGCCGCGCCGACGAGCAGCACGAGCGCGACCGCGAGCTGCACGCCGGCGAGCACGGACAAGAGGCGCCGCGAGCGCTGCGCGGCGTGCGTGCGCTCGACCCCGTCGCGCAATCCATCGAGTCCGCCGCTTCTCAGCGACGCAAAGAGCGCGCAAACCAGGGCTACGAGCATCGCAGCCAGAGCAGCAAAGGCGTAGGTCGACGGACGGACCGTGACTTCGTGCAACCGCGGGATCGTGGCCGGGCCGATGCGCACCAGCGCGGCCACGGCAGCACGGGCGAGGACGAATCCGATCGCGGCGGCCACCGTCGATACGACCAGCGTCTCCGCCAGCACCTCGCGCAGCAGCGCGGCGCGCGACGCGCCGAGGGCCACGCGGATCGAGGTATCGCGCTGGCGCGCCACGGCGCGGGCGATGAAGATGCTCGCGGCGTTGAACATGGAGATGGCCAGTACGAGCAGGGCCATGCCGAAGAGCGTGGTCATGGCCGGCCGCGTCGTGCCGAGGAGCTCGTCGACGAGCGGCAGCGCGTGATTCTCGGTGCCTTTGTAGCTGTCGGGCCAGGTCTTTTCGATGGCGTCCGCCATCACGTTCAGCTCCGCCTGCACCCTCTCGAGCGTGGCGCCCGGTTTCATGCGCGCCAGTCCTTCGAGCACGGAGTTGTGCCGCCCGGCCTCGGGCGGGTTATAGAACGGTTCCAGCGGCAGGATCAGGTCGGCGCCGACCGGCAGGTTGACCTCGGCCGGCAGGACGCCGATCACCGTCGCTTTCGTCCCGTCGATGTCGATCGGCTTCCCGATGAGCTTCGGATCGGCGCCGAACAGCGACGTCCAGAGCCGCTCACTGATGAGCGCCACCGGCGCGGCATTCGGCTGATGCTCTTCCACGCTGAACACGCGCCCGTGCAGCGCCTTCACGCCGAGGAGCGGATAGAACGAGCTCGTCACGAAGTTCGACTGCACGTTCACCGGATCGGGCGTATTGACGATGACGCTGAAATTCGCCGCCGACATCACCGCCACCTCTTCGAGCGTCTGCGAGTGATCGCGAAGGTACGCGTGCTGCGCCAGCGTCAGCTCCAGATGCGGCACGCTCCGCTCCGGAATGCTGGCCCAGATGGCCACGATGCGCTCCTGATCACGGAACGCAAACGGCCGCAACACCACATCGCGCGTCACCGTGAAGAGAGCCGTCGAAATGCCCAACCCGAGGGCCAGCGTGACGACAGCCAGCACCGGCGCGGAGGGCTGGCGGAGGAGGCGGCGGATGGTGCGGGTTAGCATTTGGTTCGTCCTGGCTCTTCCTTGGGAGTCTCAAAGTCGCAAAGTCTCAAAGTCGCAAAGAGAGAGGCGGCTCCCCTTTGAGACTTTGCGACTTTGAGACTTTGCGACTCCCTCGTCTTCATCGTCACTCCACATGCAACGCCACCGCGGGGTCGAGCCGCATCGCGCGTCTGGTCGGGATCCAGGTGGCCGCGAGGGCGATCACCGCGAGCAGCAAGGGCACGGCGATGTAGATCGTGGGGTCGCTGGTGCTGACCTGGAAGACGATGGCTTTGAGAAAGCGCCCGGCGGCCAGCGCGGCGGCGAGGCCGACGGCGATGCCGGTGAGGGCCAGGGCGAACGCGCGGGAGAGGATCAGCCCGGCCACCTCGGCGCGCGTGGCGCCGAGGGCCAGGCGGATGCCGATCTCGTTCGTGCGCTGCTGCACCTGATAGGCGATCAGCGCGTACAGGCCGATCGCGGCGAGGAGCAGCGCGATCGCGCCGAAGGACGTGATGAGGATGGCCTGGAAGCGCGGCGTGGCCAGCGTGCGCCCGAGCGTGACGTCGAGCAGCTCGACGTCGTACAACGCGATCTCGGGATCGAGCTCGCGCATGGTGCCGCGTACAGCGCTCATCACCGCTTGCGGATCCGTGTTCGTCCTGACGACGAGGGTGATGTCGCTCATCGGCATCTGCATGAGCGGCGGATAGAGGGCCGGCTCGGGCGCGGCCTGCGGTCCGCCGAAACGCTCGCCTTTGACCACGCCGACGATCGTCCGCGGCTGTCCCCACAACCGGAGCTGCTGTCCGATCGGGTCCTGACTGCCGAAGTAGCGGCGCGCCAGCGCTTCATTGACCACGATGACGAACGGCGTGTCTCCGCGGTCATCGCGCGACAGGGCGCGGCCGCGCAGCAGCGGGATGCCGAGCGTTTCGAAATAAGCGGGAGTGACGGGCCGGATGCGCACCTCGTCGATCGGACCGGTCGGCTCCGGTTGCCCCACCACCACGACCTGCGAAGTGAAGCCGCTGTCGAGCGGATGGTGCGTGCCGAGGGCGGCGCGCGTGACGCCCGGAACGCTCTGCAAACGCTCCAGGAGGGCGTCGTAGAAGTTCGTCGCCTCCGGCCAGCGCGGATAGCTCTCGCGCGGTGGGTTGGGATACTTCGTCTCAGGGAGTTTCATCGAGAACGTAGCAATATCGGCGGTGCGCAGACCGACGTCGACGGCCATCAGACGCGAGAGGCTCTTGAGCAAAAGGCCAGCGCCGATGACCAGCATCACGGCCAGCGCCACCTCGACGATCACGAGGATGCCGCGTCCGGCCGTACGCGTGCCGCGCAGTACGCCGCGGACTCCGCCGAGCGCCAGTGCCGGCTGCACCGCGGACGTGCGCACGGCCGGGATCACGCCGAACAGCACCGCGGAGAAGAACGAAGCAGCGAGAGCGAAGAGCAGCACGGGCAGGTTCATGCCGATGCCGCCGATCCGCGGGATCGACGGCGCGAGGGCGATGAAGGTGCGCGTGGCCCACCACGCGAAGAGGATGCCCAGGAGGCCGCCGGCCGCGGCGATGGCCACGCTTTCCGTCAGCAACTGGCGCACGATGCGCGCGCGCGACGCGCCGAGGCTGGCGCGGATGGCCAGCTCGCGGACGCGTGTGTCGGCGCGGGCCAGCATCAGCCCGGCCACGTTGATGCAGGCGATGAGCAGCACCGCCAGCACCGCCGCGGAGAGCAGGTAGAGACGCGGCCGCGCATCGCGCACCATGGCGTCGTGCACCGGCTCGACGAGCGCTCCGCGGCCTTTGTTGTCGTCGGGATACTGCTGTTCCAGCCGCGTGGAGATGACGGACATCTCCGCCTGCGCCTGCTGCACGGAGATGCCGTCCTTGAGCCGCGCCAGGACATGGACGTTGTGCACGCCGCGCACATCGCCGAACGGCGCCACGCTGATCGTGAGGGGCATGAAGACGTGGGCCTCCTGTTGGATGAGCGAGACATTGTTCGGGACCACGCCGACGATCTCGTACGGCTTCCCGTCCAGCGTGATGCGGCGTCCGACGACGCGCCCGCCGCCGAAACGGCGGCGCCACAATCCTTCGCCGATCATCACCACCGGCTCGGCGCCCTGGCGGTCGTCGGCGGCGACGAAGCCGCGGCCGGCGATGGGCGCCACGCCGAGCATCGGGTAGAAATCGTGCGAAACGCCAATCATCAGGACGCGCTCGGTCTCGGCGTTCGGCTCGGTCAGATTCAGCATCCGGCCGGTCATCCCGGCCATGGAGCTGAAGACGCGCTGCTGTTTTTTCCAATCGGCGAGATCGGGCGACGACGCGCCCTCGCGGAAGCTGTCGTTGTGGGGGTCGGTCTGCCAGACCCGCACGACGCGCTCCGGCTCGCGGAACGCCAGCGGCTGCAGCACCACGGCGTAGAGGATGCTGAACATGGCCGTATTGGCCCCGATGGCGATGGCCAGCGTCAGGATCGTGGCGGCGGCGAAGCCGGGCGACTTGAGCAGACTGCGGACGGCGAAACGAAGGTCGTGCATGGCGTCGGTCACTCCTGCTTCAAGGCAATGGCGGGATCGATGCGCGCGGCGCGGAGGGCGGGGACGATGCTGGCGGTGATGGCCAGGCCGAGGAATGCCACGGCCACGAGGACGTACGTGGCCGGCGCGAGCGGATCGACGCCGAACAGCAGTGTGCGCATGGAGCGGGTCATCGCCAGAGCGCCCACGACGCCGAGGGCGATGCCGGCCAGTGTGACGCGCAAGGACCAGCGCACGACGAAGCGAACGACCTGCGCCTGCGTGGCGCCGAGGGCGATACGCACGCCTACTTCGCGAGTGCGCGATGCCACCACGTAGGCCAGCAGGGCGTACAAACCGACCGACGCGAGCAGCACGCCGATCGACGCGAAGATGGCCACGAGCAGCGCGCGCAAGCGCGGCTGCGCGGAAGCGTCGTCGACCGTTTGCTGCATCGTGCGGACGCCGTGCACCGGCTGCATCGGATCGATGCTGTGGACGACCGAGCGTACGTTGCCCGCGAGATCGCCCGTACCACGCACGACGAACACGGCCTGCGATTGCGACGCCGACTGCAGCAACGGCAGATAGAGGTGCGGCTCCGGCGGCGCGCTGAGCGCGTCATGATGGACTGCACCGACTACGCCGACGACCTCGCGCCACAGCGGCTCTTCATTCAAATCGGAAAACGTGATCCGCTTGCCCACCGGATCCTGGCCCGGCCACCAGCGGCGCGCGGACGTCTCGTCGATCAACACGACCTTCGGCCTGTCTCCACGATCGCGCTCGTCGAACAAGCGCCCGCGAAGAAGCGGGATTTTCATCGTCTCGGTGTAGCGCGGCATCACCATACGGATGTTCGCGCCCGGCGGCTCCTGCCCCGGCGCGGGCCTAAGACCCTCGACCCTGAACGACATCGTCCAGTTGTCTTTGCTCAGCGGAAGCTCGGAAATCGCGGATGCGTCGACGACTCCCGGCGTGGTTTTCAGACCCGACTGCACGCGCTCGAAAAACGCCCGTCGACGCTCGGTGGTGTCGTAGACGCTGCGCGGCAAGGTCACGCGGAACGTGAGGATGTCGGATGGGTCGAAACCCGCCTCGACGCCACGGAGGCGTCGATAGCTCTGGGACAGCAGGACGCCCGACGCCACGAGCATCACCGCGATCGCCACCTGCACCGTGACGAGGGTGGCGCGAACTCGCGATCCGGCCACGGTTGTGGAGCGCTCGCGGAGAACGAGCGCGTTCGTGCGTGCGCTCAGCGCGGCGACGAGCAGCGTGATGGCGGCGGCGATTGCGGCGAGCACGAGGAGTGCAAACGCCACGACCGTGGCGTCGATGCGAAGCTCGTTCGTACGCGGCAAGCCGGTGCGCGCCACGAACGGGAGGGCTACCGTGGCCAGGCCGATGCCGATCGCCCCGCCCACGAGAGTGATCACGGCCACTTCGGCGGCCAGCGCGCGGACGATGCGCAGATGTCCCGCGCCAAGCGCGGCGCGCACCGCCAACTCGCGCGCACGGCCCACGGTGCGCGCCAGAAACAGGCCGCCCACATTGGCGACGGCGAGCAACAGCACCAATGCCGCTGCGCCGAACAGCAGGAACAACGCGGATTGGAAGCGGCCCACGAGGTCTTCGCGCAGCGACCGCAACTCGACACGCCACTTGCTATCGAGCAGGAACTGCTTCCGCTCCGGCAACCGTTCGCGGGCCCACGCGTTGATGACGTTCATCTCCCCCTGGGCCTGCGCCAACGAGACGCCGTCGCGCAGCCTGGCCAGCATGTAGAAGTATTCGTTGCCGCGATTGGCGTCGGCGAGATCGGCGGCGGTGAGCTCGTACGGCAGCCAGAGATCGACGTCGCGATCGGGGAACGCGAACGAGGGAGGCAGCACGCCGGCGATGACGGCCGGCCGGTTGTCAATGCGCAACGTCGTGCCGATGACGCTGCGCTGTCCACCGAAGCGCCGGCGCCAGAGACGATCGCTGATGAAGGCCTGATCGGATCTGCTTCGCAAACGCAGATGCGGCACTCCGACGAGATCGAAGAAGTGCTCCGTCACCCGCACGGCCTCGAGGCGCTCCGGCTCCCCTTCCGTGATATTCACACCGTCGCGTTTCCACGCTGCCGCCACGCTGAACGAGCGCGCATTCCGCCGATCGCCGAAGTCCGGCGGTGACACACAAGCGGCCGGATCGTCTCCGACGCCATAGACGCTCTTTACGAGCACGAGGCGGTCGGGATCGGGATAGGGCAGCTCGCGCAGCAGGATTCCGTGGACCAGGTTGAAGGTCGTCACGATCACGGCGGTGGCCACGGCAAGCGTGAAAACGGCCGCAAGCGTGAACACCGGCACGCGCGCCAGCGAACGGAGCGTGGTCATTGTGAGACTCCGTGCACATCAAACCCGCTTTGGCTCAGCTCGCGCTCGATGAGGGGAATGCGCTCCTCTTCGACGACGCGTCCGTCGAACAGGTGCACGGTGCGGTCGGCGTGTTTGGCGTAGCGCGGGTCGTGCGTGACCATGCAGATCGTGGCGCCTTCGCGGTTCAGCTCGCGCATGAGCGTCATCACGGCCTCGCCGTTGCGCGAGTCGAGGTTGCCGGTGGGCTCGTCGGCCAGGACGATGGAAGGCGAACCGACGATGGCGCGAGCGACCGCGACTCTTTGCTGCTGTCCGCCGGAGAGCTGCGCCGGATAGTGCTTGATGCGGTGCGACATGCCCACGCGCTCCAGCGCTTCCTGCACGCGCGTCTTCCGTTCGCTGGCCGGCATGCCTCGGTACGTGAGCGGCAGTTCGACGTTCTCTTCGACCGTCAGGTCGCCGATGAGGTTGAAGCTCTGGAAGATGAAACCGACTTCCTTGTTGCGGATGCGCGCGCGCTGGGCGGCGTTGATCTGCGCCACGGGCGTGCCGTTCAGCACGTACTCGCCGCTGGTCGGCGAATGCAGCAGCCCGAGGATCGACAGGAGCGTCGACTTGCCGCAGCCGGACGGACCGGCGATGGCGACGTACTCCCCTTCTTCGATGTCGAGGTGCACACCGTCGAGCGCGTGCGTCTCGATGTCATCGGTGTAGAAGACTTTGGTCAGGCCATCGAGGTGGATCAAGGACATGCGGCGCTCCTAATTTCTCAATCGAATGCGTGGGAACTCGCTCCACGCGGACATGTCGGAGAGGATGACGCGGTCGCCCGCTTTGAGACCCGAGCGGATCTCGACGCTGCTCACCGAGGTGCGGCCGATGGCCACGCTGGTCTGTACGGCCTCATCGCCGGACGGCGTCAGGCGAAAGAGACCGATCGTCGCGCCGTCGCTCCCCTGCACGGGACGGCCGGCGTAGAGCACATCGTTGAGGCGCTCCAGCTCGATGACGCCGTCGACCGTGAGATCGGGACGCGCCCCTTTCGGCAACGGCCCGTCGAACGCCACGTCGACGCCGATGGTGCCGTTCTGCACCGCCGGATCGACGCGCGTGACTCTCCCACGAACGGTTCCGTTGCGCGTATCGACCTCGACGAGCTGCCCCGGCGCCACATCGCGCGCCTGCGTCTCGGCCACGCGCAGCTCGGCCTTGAGAGGCTCCGGCTGCGCCACGCGCGCCAGATTCGTCCCGGCCGCGACGCGCTGCCCCACTTCCAGCGGCACCTGCTGCAGTACACCGTCGATCCCCGCACGCACCTGCAACGCGCCGCGATGCTGCTGCCGCAGCGCGTACAGCGCCCGAACCTGATCGACACGCGCGCGCTGCATCATCATCTCCGCGTCGGACGCCTTGCGCGCGATCTCCAGGCGCTTCTTCTCGATGTCGCTGCGCGTATCCAGCTGCTGCGCGCGCGAACGCGAAAGCTTCGCCGTCAACGCCGACGTCAGCCCATTGCTGGCCAGCTCCGCATCGACATCCGCCTGCGCCCGCGCCTCGCTCAGCTGCGCATCGATCCCCGCCGACACCGCCCGCTGCGCCAGCACCGCACTCTCCAGCTCGATCTCCCGCTTCCGCAACTCCGCCACCGCCGACCCAAGCTGCAGCTCCGCATCCCGCGCCGCCTGCTCCACCTCGGGGTTGCTCAACTCGAGAATGATTGTGTCGGCTTTTACCGTGACACCAGGACGGACCAGGATGCGCTCGACGCGTGCCTCGGTTGCGGCGGGAATCCAGCGCACCTGCTCCGGAACGAGAGTGCCGGTACCGCGAACCTGCCGGACCATTGAGCCACGTTTGACCGTGTCGATGAACAAGCCGGAGGAGTCGACCTTCGGCGAGGCCTGTGGCAGGCGGGAAACGCCGAATGTAGCCGCGGCGATCACGATGACTACTACGACGGCGATGATCAGGCGTTTGCGGCGTCGTGCGTTTCCGATCTCCGGACGGTGGAAATCAACCATTGCCGCGCCCCTAGCGCAACCACGGTGCCACAGCCGCGTCCTTGATTTGTCAGCGACTTAGAAGCGAGACTGGCTTCGGCCGCGTGCGGGGGTGGGATGGGAGTGTTCGGAAATGGGACGAGGGAACGGAATTGAGAATTGAGAATTGGGAATTGAGAATTGGGCGCTCACGCGCGCCCGGAGCCGGGGTTTTTCAATTCTCAATTCTCAATTCCCAATTCTCAATTCCGGTCCCCCCGTCCCCTCAAACAACCACACCGCGAAAATACGCAATCGTCCGCGCCAGCCCCTCATCCAACGGCACGCGCGGCTCCCACCCCAGCACGGTGCGCGCCTTGGTGATGTCGGGCCGGCGGACCTTCGGGTCGTCCTCGGGCAGTGGCAGGAACTGGATCGGCGCGCTGCTGCCGACGAGGCGTTGGATTTCCTGGGCGAATTGGAGGACGGTCATTTCCGCCGGGTTGCCGATGTTGGTGGGCTGGCGTTCGGCGGACATGAGCAGGCGGTAGATGCCGTCGATGAGGTCGGAGACGTAGCAGAAGGAGCGGGTCTGGGAGCCGTCGCCGAAGACGGAGAGGGGTTCGTTGCGCAGGGCCTGGGAAATGAAGGCGGGCACGACGCGGCCGTCGTTGACGCGCATGCGCTCGCCGTAGGTGTTGAAGATGCGGACGATGCGGGTCTCGATGCCGTGGAAGCGGTGGTAGGCCATGGTCATGGCTTCGGCGAAGCGCTTGGCTTCGTCGTAGACGCCGCGCGGGCCGACGGGGTTGACGTTGCCCCAGTAGTCTTCGCGCTGCGGGTGGACGAGCGGGTCGCCGTAGGTTTCGGACGTCGAGGCCAGGAGGTAGCGGGCGCCTTTGTCTTTGGCCACGCCGAGGGTCTTGTGCGTGCCGAGGGAGCCGACCTTGAGGGTCTGGATCGGTTTCTCCAGGTAGTCGATCGGGCTGGCGGGCGAGGCGAAGTGGAGGACGTAGTCGAGCGGCCCGTCGATGTGGATGTACTGGGTCACGTCCTGCTTGATGAACGAGAAGCCGTCGCGCCCGAAGAGGTGTTTGATGTTGTCGGGCGAGCCGGTGATGAAGTTGTCCATGCAGATGACTTCATGCCCGCGCTCCAGGAACAGCTCGCAGAGGTGCGAGCCCAGAAAGCCCGCCCCGCCGGTGATCAGTGCACGAGTCATCAGCGGATCCTCTTGCGGTGGTCTTCCACACGCCCGACCGACTTGTAGTTGAACCCGAGGGCGGCCATGCGGTTCGGGTCGTACACGTTGCGCAGGTCGATCACGTTCGGCTGCCGGAGGGCGTGCTTGAGGCGGTCGAAGTTGAGCGCGCGGAACTCGTTCCATTCCGTGGCCAGCACCATGGCGTCGGCCCCTTCGACGGTCTCGTAGGCGTCGGCGCAGTACGTGACGTTCTCGAGCATCGTTTTGGCGTTTTCCATGGCCTGCGGGTCGTAGGCGCGGATGGCCGCTCCGCGCTGCTGCAGACCCTTGATGACCGTGAGCGTCGGCGAGTCGCGCATGTCGTCGGTCTCGGGCTTGAAGGCCAGGCCGAGAATGCCGATGGTCTTCCCGTTCACGTCGCCGTCCAAGGCCTCGACGATCTTGTCGATCATGCGGTGCTTCACCAGATCGTTGACGCGCAGCACCGCTTCCATGATCTGGAAGTCGTAGCCGTGCCGTCGGGAGATGTCGGCCATGGCCGAGGTGTCCTTCGGGAAGCACGAGCCGCCGAACCCGGGACCGGCCTGCAGGAACTTCGGGCCGATGCGTGTGTCGAGACCCATGCCGATGGCCACGTCGTGCACGTTCGCGCCGACTTTCTCGCAGATGACGGCGATCTCGTTGATGAAGGTGATCTTGGTGGCCAGGAAGCCGTTGGCGGCGTACTTGATGAGCTCCGCGGACTCGACGTTCGTGACCACGAACGGGATTTCCAGCGAGTGCAGCGGCGCGTAGATCTCGCGCATCAGTTCCGCCGCCTCGGCGGTGGAGGCGCCGATGACCACGCGGTCGGGCTTCATGAAGTCCTCGATGGCCGAGCCTTCGCGCAGGAATTCCGGGTTGGAGACGACGGAGGCCTGGTGGCCGTTGCCGGACGCTTCCAGGATCTCCTCGATGAGGCGGCCGGTGCCGATCGGCACGGTCGACTTGGTGATGACCAGCTTCGGACCGTTCATGTGCTCGGCGATCGAGCGGGCCACTTCCTCGACGTAGCGGAGGTCGGCCGAGCCGTCGGCTTTCGGGGGCGTGCCGACGGCGATGAAGATGGCCCGCGCGGCGCTCATGGCCTCGGCCAGGTCAGTGGTGAAGCGCAGACGCCCTTCATGGACGTTCTTGCTGACGATCGTGTCGAGGCCGGGCTCGTAGATCGGGATCAGCCCTTGGCGCAGGGCTTCGATTTTCTTGACGTCGACGTCGACGCAGATCACGTCGTTGCCGAAGTCGGCCAGGCCGGCGCCGGTCACGAGTCCGACATATCCGGTGCCGATTACCGCGATGTCCAAAGTGGGAGCCTCCGGGGCGAATTTTCGCGGCGCATCGTAACAGAGGGCAGAGCGCAGAGGGCAGAGCGCAGAAGCCGCCACCCTTACCCTGCTGCGCTAACGTCACTCCGCGGTGGCCTTTTCTTCTGCGCTCTGCCCTCTGCGCTCTGCGCTCCGAACCAGATTCGAAACCAACCTGCGACAGCAAAAAAGCCGAAAAGGGCCCACTATCTCGTCCGTTGAGACTCGGAGAGAAAGGTTCATTCATGAAACACGTCATCACATTGGTCGTTTGTTGCTCGCTCGCGCTCGCCTGTCAGCGCGAGACAACCTCCACAACGGCCCCGGCCGCGGCTCCCGCCGAGGCCGCCAATCCGTTCTTTACCGCCAGCACCCTTCAATACGAGACCCCGCCCTTCGACAAGATCAAGGACGAGCACTACAAGCCGGCGCTGGAAGAGGGGATGAAACAGAACCTCGCCCAGATCGAGCAGATCGCCAACAGCACCGAGCCGCCGACGTTCGACAACACGATCGTGCCGATGGAGCGCTCGGGCGAGCTGCTGACGCGCGTGGCCAAGGTGTTCTTCAACATGACGCAGTCGAACACCAACGAGGCCATCCAGAAGGTGGAGGAGGAGGAAGGTCCGAAGCTGGCCGCGCACAACGACGCGATCTACCTCAATCCGAAGCTCTTCGCGCGGGTGAAGGCGCTCTACGACAACCGCGATCAGGCGGCGCCGAATCCGGAAGCGCGGTACCTGATCGAGAAATACCACCGCAATTTCGTCCGGGCCGGCGCGCTGCTGTCCGACAAGGACAAGGAAACCCTGCGCGCCCTCAATCAGGAGGAGACCAAGCTCTCCAAGCAGTTCCGCGACCGGATCCTGGCCGACACCGATCAGTCGGCCGTCGTGGTCGACAACGTCGCCGAGCTGGACGGACTCACTGAGGCCGACATCGCCGCGGCCGCCGAGGCGGCCAAAGAGAAGAAGCTGACCAACAAGTGGGTGCTGTCGCTGCAGAACACGACCCTGCAGCCGCCGCTGGCCTCGCTCAAGAACCGCGCCCTCCGCGAGCGTCTTTTCAAGGCGTCGGCAGCCCGCGGCAATCACGGCGGACCGAACGATACGAAGGCGATCATCGTGCGTCTGGCCGAGCTCCGCGCGCAGCGCACCAAGCTCCTCGGCTTCCCGAACTACGCGGCCTTCTCGCTCGACGACCAGATGGCCAAAAACCCGGCCACGGCCTTCAAGTTGATGACCGACCTCGCTCCGGCCGTCACCAGCAAAGCCCGCGCGGAGGCGGCCAAGATCCAGCAGCTCATCGACGCGCAGGGCGGCGGATTCCAGCTGCAGCCGTGGGACTGGGACTTCTACTCGGAACAGGTGCGCAAGGCGGAGTACGAGCTCGACGAAGCGCAGGTCAAGCCGTACTTCGAGCTGGAGCACGTGCTGCGCGACGGCGTCTTCTTCGCCGCGAACAAGCTCTACGGCCTGACGTTCAAGGAGCGCAAGGACCTGCCCAAGTATCACCCCGACGTCCGCACCTACGAGGTCTTCGACGCCGACGGCAAGTCGATGGCCATCTACTACCTCGACCTCTACGCCCGCCCGAACAAGAGCGGCGGCGCCTGGGAGGACAGCTTCGTCGACCAGAGCGCTCTGCTCGGCAAGCATCCGGTGGTGGTGAACGTCACGAACTTCACCAAGCCTGCCGCGGGGCAGCCGGCGCTGTTGTCATTCGATAACGTGGGCACGATCTTCCACGAGTTCGGCCACGCCCTGCACGGCATGATGTCGAACGTCCAGTACCCGACGTTCACCGGCACGGCCGTACCGCGCGACTTCGGCGAGGTGCCGTCGCAGTTCAATGAGCACTGGGCGCTCGAGCCGACGGTGCTGGCGAACTACGCGAAGCATTACCAGACCGGCGCGCCGATGCCGCAGGCTCTGGTCGACCGCATCAAGAAATCCTCGACGTTCAACCTCGGCTACGGGACGCTGGAGTATCTCGAGTCGGCGCTCCTGGACATGGCCTGGCATTCCGAGCCCGCGGGAAGCACGCCGAAGGACGTCGAAGCGTTTGAGACGGCCACTCTCAAGAAGTACGGCGTGTCCGTGCCACAGGTCCCTCCCCGCTACCACACGACGTACTTCTCGCACACCTGGGGCGGCGGCTATTCGGCCGGCTACTACGCCTACCTGTGGAGCGACGTCATCGACGAAGACGCGTGGGCCTGGTTCAAGGAGCACGGCGGCCTGACGCGCGAGAACGGGAAGCGCTTCCACGACATGGTGCTCTCGCGCGGAGGCTCGCAGGACGCGGGCGAGATGTACCGCGCCTTCCGCGGACGCGACGCCACGGTGGACGCGTTGGTGGAGGAGAAGGGGTTGAAGTAGGTGACGTTTGGAGTGCGGTGGCTGCGGCCACCGCACTCCATGACTTACGTTCCTGTCGTATCCGTGCTCGTCGGCGGCACCGGCACGACCTCATCCGGCGGCGGCGGGGCCGGATTGACCGGCGGCACCTCGGGCTCGACGGGCGGCGCTGCGGTGACCGGCGCTTTCTTCTGTTCTTCGACGCGCTTCTCGATCCCGGCCTGCTGGCGGCTGCGGATGAGCCAGCGCAGGAGCTTCGATTCGTTGATGCCGATGAGGATGTCGTTGACGGACTCGTACACCGAGGGATCGCTGATCAGCTTCCCGGCCGTGCCTTCGCCGGTGTTGAGCTTCGTGACGACGGCATTGAGCTGGCGGACCAACGCCGTGAACTCGTTCAAGGCCTGATCGCCGTAAGCCTTGTCGTTGATGAGGCGCGGGACGAGCCCCTGGCCGGTCTGCAGCGAGGTCGTGAACGCCGAGAGATTGGCGGAGCTGGTGCGCAGGTTTTCGATCAGCTCGTAGACGCGGCGCTTCCCTTCGGGGTCATTGAGCAGCGCCGGCACCATGCCGTCTCCGGACTCGAAGCTCGTCTGGATCTTCGCGGTCAGGACCTGCATCGATTTGGCGGCGCCGGAGATCGAGGCGGTGAGCTCTTCGGCGTACTTGTCGTCGTACAGCAGCTTGCCGACGACGCCCTTGCCGCTTTCCATGTGCGCGAGCGCGGCGTTGGTTTTGTTCAGCGTGGTCAGGAGCGTGTCGGTGAGGCGCTGCTTGGTTTCGGGCGAGGTGGTGATCTCGCCGAGGAGACCTTCACCGCGGTCGACGCGCTGCAGGATGTTCTTGAGCGAGAACGAGATCTGCACCAGATTCTCGACCAGATCCTCGCCCGACGTAATGAGCGCTTCGACGTCGGTGCCGCGCTGTGCCGGGATGATCGAGCCCGGCTCCAGGGCCTCGAAACGCGGCGTGCCGGCGGTGACGTCGATGTAGCTGTCGCCGGTCAGGAGGCCGAGCTTCTTGAGGCGGGCGCGCGAGTCGCCGCGGATGCGCTCCGCGTAATTGCGGTCGATCATCAGCAGGATCTCGACCTGCTTCTGCTTGGGGTCCTGCGGCAGCTTGATGTCGCGGATCGTGCCGATGGTGACGCCGGACATGCGCACCGGATTGCCCTGCGAGAGGCCGGTCACGTTCTCCAGCCGCACTTCGTACTCGTTCTTGCGGGCGAAGATCTTCTGCTCCGACCCGATGAAGAAGAGGAACAGCATCAGGATGAACAGGGAGATCGAGACCAGCAGCCCGACCCGGATCGATCGATTCTTTGTTGTCGTTTTCGCCATAAGGTCACGTCTTGGTCGGCTGCGCCGCCACTACGGCGCTGGCCTTCAGGAACTCGCGGAGTCTGGGGTGATCGGAATCGCGTGCCTCGTCCATGCTGCCGACCCATTCGAACACGCCCTGGTTGAGGAACGCGATGCGGTCGCCGACGGAGAACGCGGAGTGAATGTCGTGCGTCACGACGACGGAAGTCACGTTGAGCTTGGCCTGCAGATCGATGATCAGCTCGTTGATGGTCTGGGCGGTGATGGGATCGAGTCCGGTGGTGGGCTCGTCGTAGAGGATGGCCTTCGGATCCAGGACGATGGACCGGGCCAGGCCGACGCGCTTGCGCATGCCGCCGGAGAGATCGACCGGCATGAGGTGCTCGGAGTTCGGGAGGTTCACCAGCTCGAGCCGCTCGCGGACGGCGCGGGCGATCTCGTCATCGCTCATGTCGGTGTGCTCGCGCAGCGGGAAGGCGATGTTCTCGAAGACGGTCATGGAATCGAAGAGAGCGCCGCTCTGGAACAGCATCCCAAACTTTTTCCGGATCCGGTACAGCTCTTCCTCGGGGAGATCCGTGACGTCTTCCTCTTCCACGACGATCCGTCCCGAGTCGGGCGGCTCGAGGCCGAGCATGTGCCGGAGCGTGACCGACTTCCCGGTGCCGGACCCGCCGAGGATGACCAGCACCTCGCCGCGGTACACCTTGAGGCTGGCGCCGCGCAAGACAGTCTTCGGCCCGTAGGCCTTGTGCACATCGACGAACTCGACGAACGGCTCGCGCGGCGCGCGCCTGCGATCGGGAGTGCCGCGATCGACGGCGCGCCGGTCGACGAGGTTCGGGTTCGTGTCCAACAGGTCAGTCATCAGAAGATGAACAAGAACAGCTTCGTGAGAAAGAAATCCATGATCAATACGGTGATGGCGCCCGTCACGACGGTCTGCGTCGTGGAGCGGCCCACACCATCGGCACCGCCGCTGGTGCGCAGACCGTTGTAACAGGCGATGAGCGACACAGCCGCGCCGAAGAAGAACGTCTTGCCGATCCCCGAGGCGAGGTCGTTGTATTTCACGGCCTCGACGACGCTGCGGAGGTAGTAGTTCGCGCTGAGGTGCAGGTTCGTGACGGCGATCAGGAGGCCGCCCAGGATGCCCAGGGCGATGGCCACGATCGTCAGCAGCGGGAACATCAGCGTGCAGGCCACGACCCGCGGCACGACGAGCTTGCGGACGGGATTCGTGGCCAGCGCGCGCAGGGCGTCGATCTGCTCGGTCACCTTCATCGTGCCCAGCTCCGCGGCAATGCCGGCCCCGACGCGCCCGCCGACCATGAGCGACATGAGTACGGGCGCCAGCTCGCGCACCAGCGAGAGCGACACGATCGTACCGACGAACAGCTTGCCGCCGAAGTCCTCCAGCGCGTAGGCGGTCTGCAGCGCCAGCACCATCCCGATGAACGCCGAGGTGATGATCACGATGGAAAGCGAACGGAACCCGATCTGATCGAACTGCGCCGAGACCAGCGGACGCTCCAGCGGACCCTTCCGCAACTGCTGCACGGTCTGCCCGGCCAGATCGGTCAATCCGCCGACATACAGGAACCCCGCCTCCGCGCGTTCTCTCACACGCGTCAGGAGGTCGGGCAGAGCCGGCGGGCGATCAGCAGCAATGGTCATACGTGGGAGCGTAACGCTCGGAGGCGGCAAGTTTAATCGCGGAATGGGTTTGTGGCGTCAAATGGCGCCGACGGTCTCTACAATCCGGAAGGCCGCCCTTATACTCTCCAGGTCGGCATGGATCGGTTTCCCGCGGAATTCGATGATCTCCTGAACAGGCGCGGCCGCCGTTTGCTCGCGGATCCTCCGCAGCTGGAGTCGCTGATCGCCCGCCGCCAGACCCCGATCCTCTTCTTCGACGGCATCATCGACGCCGGTGTGGCATCCGAGTGCGTCCGCCTGCTCGATGAGGCCATGTTCCCGCGCCTGCGGCGCATGCACGCCCCCATCCCGCGGGAAGCGCTGACGGAGATGACCACCAACTACGCGGAAGTGCTCCCCAAGACCGCGCGCGTCATGACCTCCACCTTCAACTCCACGCGGTCGCGCGTGCTCGACGCGGCCCGCGAGATCGGGCTGGAGGCGATGATGATGTCGCCGAGCTTTCTCCGCATCGCCCAGTCCGTCACGGCGCCACCTCTGCGCACCGACAACTGGTCCCGGCAGGTCATCTGCTACGAGACCGGCGACTACAGCGGACCGCACAACGACCACCACCCCGAGCGCGAAGACCTGAAGAACGGCTTCGTCGATTTCCACGTCATGTTCTCCAACCCTTCCGTCGCGCATCAGATGCTGGTGTACGAAGAGCGCGGTTTCCTGACCGCCACCCGCGAGATCTCGCAAGGCGCCGCCATCGCCATCTACCGGCTCCCGTTCTGGCACTACACGACGCCGCTCCTGGCGCGCAAAGGGCACGAGGAGAGGGCGCGGCGGTGGCTGTTGCTTGGGTCGTTTGATTACGATCCGCCGCTGAAGAAGCTGGCGTATTGATGATTTGGCGGCAACACCGTACGTCACCAAGGCGTTTCGGTGAGCCAGCCAACCACCAGACGCGTGTAGTCACCGAACGTCAGCTCACGATGGTCGAGCTTCACCTCGCGTGACTGCTGCGGCAGCTGAGCGCGGAACCGTTCGTACCGGTCAAAAACAGCCTTACCGCCGGGAATGAGGACACCGCTACGATGGCTGCTCAGCCAATCCCGAACCGCACGGATCGCATCTCGTGGCTCGTCGTTGTGTGCTCGAATGTCCTGGCCCGAAATGTCTGAGCAAAAGGATCGGTACCGGTAGCTCTCCCGATCGAGAACGAGGCATCGTTTCTGCCGGTCTCGTTCGGAACCGTACCGCGCTGCACCGAGAAAGAAGCCCAATTCCAAGGGCATGTTGAAGCGCGCCAGCTTCGTGTTCCGATCGATGCCCGCCCGCGAAATATCGTGGATCCCGAACATCGATTGTTCGATGATGTTGAGGATTTTCTCCACTCTGGCCTGACCGCTGTCTTCTACTTCCAGCGCTGAGCGGGCAACAAAGCCGCAGTCATGAACGGCGAAGAGGATGGCGTCCGACAGGCGCGAGTATTTCTTGTCGAACGGAACGTTGACGAAGACACAATCCTCGTACCGCGGCATGGACGTCAGCGCTTCTTGGAAGCCGTCGCGCTACGCGTTGTAGCCGCTTGTCTCGTGCCGCGCCCGATTCGCGAGGTGCCAGATGTACGCTCGCGTCCCGCCGTCCGGACGGATACTTCATGCTTCGAAATGACGAATCTGCCAGTTCGATCGCGGTATACAAGACGAGCCGCAGACTTTGCCGCTGCAGCCGACACGCTGCTCTCCCCGGCCGCAGGCTTGATCGTGCGCTTGATCATCTTCTCGATGTTAGCAAGGTTCAGCTGCCTTCGTCAGTTCCCGCCGAAAATCCTTCTGAGCAGCTTGCGCACGCTGTTCTCTTTTTCGCGGGCTTTCTTGCGCTGTTCCTCGGCGCGCCGCAACACTTCGGCCGGGTCGACGTGGGGTTGCGTGTCGTCGCCGAAGATGGAGGGCTCGGGGGTGAAGGGGCTGGGGTCGCCGCTGCCGGCGTGGAGGGGGCAGACGGACTGCGGCTCGGTTCCGGCAACGTAGGTCTCGCTGCGCGTGGTCGGGCAGTAGGGCGTGGCCAGCATTCCGGACTCGGGGTCGATCTCGCGGTCGGTGACGTCTTCGGGGCGTTTCCAGTCGACGTCGGCCACGAGGCCGTCGATGCGGTTCATGTGGCGCGTCCAGATCGGCAGGCAGGCGTCGCCGCCGGCCAGGCGCGTGCTGTGGCCGTCGTCGAAGCCGATCCAGACGAGCGAGAGCACGCGCGGCGAGTAGCCGATGAACCAGGCGTCGCGGTAGTTGCTGGTGGTGCCGGTCTTGCCGGCATAGGCATGTTCGAATCCGAGCGACCGCGCGCGTGCGGCGGTGCCGTAGTTGAAGACGTCCTTGAGCACGTCGTTCATCACGTAGCAGACGCTGGCCGGCGCGACGCGCTTCATCTTCACGCTGCGCGTCTCTTTGATGTCCCCGGCGCGGTCGACGACGGCCAGGATCGAGACCGGCTCGGCCTTGACGCCGAGGTTGGCGAAGACGGAGTAGGCGAAGGCGATTTCCAGCGGCGTCACTTCGAATGAGCCCAACGACACGGACGGATAGGCCTCGAGACGGCTCTCGACGCCGATGTTCGCGGCGGTCTTGATCACGTTCGGCACGCCGGCGTTGATGGCGGCACGCACGGCCGGGATGTTGTACGAGTGCGCGAGTGCCTCGCGGACGGAGACGCGTCCGTGGAAGCGGTTGTCGTAGTTCTGCGGCTTCCATACGGCGGTGCCGGCCTGGACGGAGATCGGGGAATCGTCGAGGACCGTGGACGCCGTCAGCGCTTCGCTGCCGCGCGCCGGATCCATGGCGGTCACGTAGACGAACGGCTTGAAGAGCGATCCCGGCTGGCGGCGGGCCTGGATGGCGCGATTGAACTGCGTCTTCGAGTAGTTGCGGCCGCCGACGAGCGCTTTCACGTAGCCGGTGCCGGGCTGAATGGTCACGACCACGCCTTCCAGCGGCGTCTCGGAGTTGCGGATGGTCTTGTACTTCTTCCCGAGGCTGGCGATGCCGTTGTCGAGCGCCTCCTCGGCGGAGCGCTGCATGATCGTGTCGAGCGTGGTGAAGATGCGCAGGCCGGTGGTCTGGAGCTGCGTCTCCGGATACGTCTCGCGCAGCTGCTTGAGCACGAGGTCGACGAAGAACGGCGCGCTGCGCGAGGTGGTCGGGAAGCGCGTGAACTGCAGCGGCAAGGCCACGGTCTCTTCGTATTCGCGCTGGCTGATCTTGCCCTGTTCGAACATCAGCTTCAGCACCGTGTCGCGGCGGCCCTTGGCGCGCTCCGGCGACTTGAGCGGCGAGTTCACGTTCGGCGAGCGGATGACGCCGGCCAGCGTGGCCGCCTCGCCGAGCGTCAGGTAGGTGACCTTCTTCCCGAAGTAGACCTGCGAGGCCCGCTCGACACCTGCGATCTGCACGGAGCCGTTGTTGCCGAGGTAGATCTCGTTCAGGTACGCCTCGAGGATCTGGTCCTTCGAGAAGCGCATCTCCAGGAGCAGCGCCATGAGCGCTTCCCGCCCCTTGCGGGTGAACGTCCGCTCGTGGGAGAGATACAGGTTCTTCACGAGCTGCTGGGTGAGCGTCGATCCACCGGCCACGAGCGCCTTGCTCTGCAAGTCGGTGTAGATGGCCCGGATGATGCCGCGGACCGAGATCCCTTCATGGCTGTAGAAGCCTTTGTCCTCGGTGGCGATGATGGCGTCGACGACGTGCTGCGGAACGGCATCGAGCGACACCGGCACGCGGTCTTCCATCTCGTTGTCGTAGATCGACGTGATCAGCTCCGGCTCGAGGCGCACGCCGCGCAGCGTGATGCCGTCCGTGACGCGCTTGATCGAGCGCACCGTGGATCCGTCCATCTCCACCAGCACCGGCATGGCGTGGAACTCCATGTCCGGATACTCGAAGTTGTTGAGGAAGATCTCCAGGTCGTCGTCGACGTACCGGTACTCGCCGGGGTTCTCGACGCGCTTCTTCACCTCGCGGTAGCCGACGTGGTTCAGCTTCGGCTCGAGGAGAGCGCGCGTGTAGGTCATCCCCGGCACGATCTGCGTGGCATCGGAGTAGACCCGGCTCGGCAGGTCCCACCGCGCGGACGATTCGAATTTCTTCGTGATGACGACGTACGTGTAGCCGACGAAGCCGAGGAAAGCCACGAACGTCAGCATCACCAGGAAGGCGATGCCGGCGGAGTGCCGCCAGAAGAAATCTTTCAGTCGAGAGCGCTTAGGCATGAAGTCGGTCTGTGAAACGACGTCGGGCCAGCAAAAATGTCTCTATCGGAAGGTGGACGTTGTGGACTTGGTGGACGTCCACGAAGTCCACAACGTCCACCACGTCCACTTACTGCGCAAACTGCGGCGTGATCCCCATCTCACGAAGCAGGTTGTGGGCGCCGTCGATGGCGTCCATGACCCAGAGGATGTAGCGCGAGTCGACGTGGATGGTGCGGGTGATGTCTTCCTCGACCATGTAGTCGGAGCCGACGCCTTCCCAGTTGGAGTCGTAGGCCAGGCCGCACAGCTCGCCCCAGGCGTTCATCGTGACCGAGCCGGAGCTGCCGTTGGTGACCACGTTGGTGCTGATGAACGCCACTGGCATCGACTTCAGGTCGTCATCGGCGTACGTGCCGAACTCGTGCTTCCGCGCGCGCTCGAGCAGACGCTGCGGGCTGTTGAACGGCTCCTCGCCCGTGTCCTTCTGCAGCACGCCGCGCACATCGGTCTGCGGCTGATACCAGACGGCGTCTCGCGGCGAGTAGCCCTGGACCTGGCCGAAGCCGACGCGGAGCGTGGAGTTCGCATCGGGATAGAGACGGCCTCCGTTGGCGACGCGCAAGGCATCGAGCATGACCGGGCGCAGGCGCGATCCCGCACCTTCGAATGTGGCCTCACTCTCATCGAGCTGATCGGCGAACGGCCGCAGCGACGCCGCGAAGTCGATCATCGAGTCCTTGCGTGCGTTGAGCTGTGCGGTGGTCTCGCCGAACATCGCTTCTTCCGACGCCTTGTCGCCGATCTTCGTCGACGCATACAGGCCGTCCAGCAGCGCGTCCACCTGCGCCTCGGGCGTTCCCTGGCCGGTGGCCGCGAGCGCGGCGTCGATCGGCGGGATGCGCTGACCGGCCGGCAGCTTCGTCGCTTCGAGGAGGAACAGCCGCAAACCGGCGCGGTCGCTGCCCGGCTCGATCGAGCGCCGGTTGCGTGCGATGGTCTGCTGCAGCCGCTTGCGATTGCGGTCGGTAAAGTTCTCGGCGCGATCGAGATCGTTCTTCGTCTTCTCCACGCTCAGGCGATAGAGATTGTTCGCCTGGGCCAGCATCGGCGACGAGAGGTAGAGCCAGACGAAGTTGGTGTCGCGCTCCCGCGTGGCGCGCCTCGCGGCCAGCAGCGTCTCCAACTCGGCGCTGGCCTTGTCATACGCCGCGCCAAGGGTGGCATCGAGCGCGCCGCGCATCCTGCGCTCCTGCTCCCGCTTCGCGGTGACGAACGATCCGCGCTTGTAGGCTTCGAGCGTTCCCGTGTCCTTCTTGTAGATGTTCTCGAGACCGGAGATCCGGGCCGCATTGGCCAGCGCGATCTTCTCGTCGATCTTGCTGCGCTCCTCCAGCAAGTGCGTCAGCATCCCGCGGTACCGGACGGACGTGGGCAGGTCGAACTGGCCCTCGGCTTCGACTTCCGACGGTGTGGCGTGACGGCTCGTCGAACCGGGGAACCCCGAGACCATGACCAGATCCCCGGCATCGAGATCGCGCGTGGAGATCTTGAAGTGATGCTTCGGGTGATACGGAACGTTGTCCATCGAAAAGTCGGCCGGCTTGCCGTCCTTGCCGACGTAGGCGCGATAGAACCCGAAATCGCCCGTGTGGCGCGGCCACATCCAATTGTCGATCTCGTCGCCGAAGTTTCCGACGCCGAGGGCCGGCGCGTAGACCAGACGGCAATCGCGGATCTCCATCTGCGTGATCTTCAGATACTGACCACCGGCGAAGAACGAGGCCACCTGGCAGCGAAGACTGCCCGGCTTCTCGCACTGATTGATCATCTCGCGGCGGCGCCGCGTGATGATGCGCTTCCGGTCGGCATCGCCCGTCTTCGCCGGAAACGGCGCCAGGATCTGCCTGGTCACGTCCTCGATGGCCGTGGTGACGAAGACGCGCGCGTCGGGCGACGCCTGAATCTCTTCGCTGCGCTCGCGCGCCAGGAACCCGTCCCTGAGGAGATTCTTCTCCGGCGTCGAGTTGAACTGCAGCGCACCGGCGACGCAGTGATGGTTCGTCGCCAGGAGACCGTCCGGCGAGACGAACGACGCGCTGCAGCCGTTGATGGCCACGATCGCTCCGAGCGGAAATGCGGTCAGATCCGCGAACTGATTCGGATCGATCTGCAGCCCCAGCTTCTTCAGCTCCTCGCCAACGGCCGGAATCTGCTGCGGCATCCACATCCCGTCATCGGCTGTGGCCGAAAGGGTCGCAAGAATTACGAGTGCGCCGAAGGCGCGACGGAACAACATCTTCATTCATCCTCCAGGGAACGTTGGCGTTGGACAGTACAGCCGCAAGTTTGACCGCCTTCCCCGTCATCCTGAGCGAGGCGGCGGGGCGGGTGTGAGCGAAAGGATCTCAAGCTACGAAAATCATGGCACTGTGCCACCGTTACGCATTTTGAGATTCTTTCGCTTCACGCCCACCCGCCCGGCCTCGCTCAGAATGACGGGGGAGTTCGAATTCCCGACTACATCGAGCTCATGGCGTTGAGGAACTCGCCGTTCGTTTTGGTCTTGTCGAGTTTCTCCACGAGGAGCTCCATCGACTCGACGGTGGACAGCGGCGAGAAGACTTTGCGCAGGACCCAGATGCGGTTGAGCTCCTGGCGCTCGAGCAGGAGCTCCTCTTTGCGCGTGCCGGAGCGGTTGATGTCGATGGCCGGGAAGACGCGCTTGTCAGAGAGCTTGCGGTCGAGGTGCACTTCCATGTTGCCGGTGCCCTTGAACTCTTCGAAGATGACGTCGTCCATGCGCGAGCCGGTGTCGATGAGGGCGGTGGCGATGATGGTCAGCGAGCCGCCTTCCTCGACGTTGCGCGCCGAGCCGAAGAAGCGCTTGGGACGCTGCAGGGCGTTGGAGTCGACACCGCCGGAGAGGACCTTGCCGGAGGGTGGAACGACGGTGTTGTAGGCGCGCGCCAGGCGCGTGATGGAGTCGAGCAGGATGACCACGTCGCGCTTGTGCTCGACGAGGCGCTTGGCCTTCTCGATGACCATCTCGGCGACCTGCACGTGGCGCGATGCGGGCTCGTCGAAGGTCGAGGAGATGACCTCGCCTTTGACGGAGCGCTGCATATCGGTGACTTCCTCGGGGCGCTCGTCGATGAGCAGCACGATGAGCGTGATCTCGGGGTGGTTGGCGGTGATGGAGTTGGCGATGCTCTGCAGCAGCATCGTCTTGCCGGTGCGCGGCGGTGCGACGATGAGGCCGCGCTGGCCTTTGCCGACCGGCGCGATGAGGTCGAGCACGCGCGACGACATGTGCTGCGGCGTCTCCAGACGGATGCGGCCCTCCGGATAGAGGGGCGTGAGGTTGTCGAACAGAGTCTTGTCGCGGGCGACGTCGGGATGCTCGAAGTTGACCGCCTCGACCTTGATCAGCGCGAAGTACCGCTCGCCCTCTTTCGGAGGACGGACCTGGCCGGAGACGGTGTCGCCGGTGCGCAGATCGAAGCGGCGGATCTGCGAGGGCGAGACGTAGATGTCGTCCGGGCCGGGCAGGTAGTTGTACTCGGGCGCGCGCAGGAAGCCGAAGCCGTCCGGCAGGCACTCCAGCACGCCCTCGGAGAAGATCAACCCCGACTTCTCGGTCTGCACCTGCAGGATGCCGAAGATCAGGTCCTGCTTGCGCATGCCCGACGCGTTCTCGACGCCGAGCTCCTTGGCGGTCTTGGACAGATCCGGCAGCTTCATGTCCTTGAGCATGCGGATGTCGAGCAACTCGGCACCCTGCTGCTTCTTGCCGTTTCCGTTGCCATTTCCGTTGCCGTTGCCGTTTTCAGGGCGCGGCGCGGCTTCCGCCTGCGCGGGCGCGGCCTCGGCGACGGGAGCATCGGCCTCTTCGGCGACCGCAGGAGCGGGACGAACACCCGCGTCACCGGCGGCTTCCGCGGTTGCCTCGGCGGCAGGCGCCGCTTCGGCGACCGGCTCAGCCGTTGCTTCAGCGGGCGCTTCAGCGACTGCTTCCGCGGCCGGTGCTTCCTCGGCCTCTTTGGCGGCGGCTTTCTTGCGCGGGGCGCGCTTCGGCTTGGCCGGAGCTTCCGCGGCCGGCGGTTCCGCTTCGATGACCGCGGTGTCGTTGTCGATTTCAGTGTGTGCCATGGTTTCCTTCTTCACGGTTCGCTCTAGAGCCGGGCGATCATCTCGCGCCGGATCTGGTCGATGCCTTTCTTGTTGACTGCCGAGGCGGCGATGAGTTGCGCATCGTCGAGCTCGAGCTCCTGGGCGATGGCCCGCCTGCTGGTGGCGAGCTGGTTGTTCGAAAGCTTGTCGCTCTTGGTCAGTACGATCTTCTCGTCCACGCTGTCCAGCGCGCGGGACCAGTGGTGCATCTGCAGGTCGTGCTCCCCGGGAGTGCGTCTCACGTCGAGCAATAGAAAGATCAGTCGCAGTGTCTCCGCGCTCTCGAGGTAGCCGCTCACCAGCTCCACCCACGAACGGGACATGCTCTTCGGGACCTTGGCGTAGCCGTAGCCCGGGAGGTCCACGAGATAAAACTTTTCATTGATCAGATAGAACTGCACCGCCTGCGTCTTGCCGGGAGTCTGGCTGACGCGTGCGACGCCTTTGCGATTCAGCACGGCGTTGATCAGGCTCGACTTTCCGACGTTGGAACGGCCGACCATGGCGAACTGCGGCCGTCCATCACGTGGAAAATCGCCCGGCTGATACGCCGCCCGAGAGAACTCTACTGACCGGATGTCCAATTGAGATTTGAAACTGGCTTGCTGGAACCGCGGATATCCGGAGGGCCGGATACGCAAACTGTATGGTTGTGTTTGTTACAAGCCCGGAGTGTGCGGACTGCGTGGGACTACGAGTGAAGATCGTTTAGAAGGTGAACGGCGGAGATTGTGCGGATATTCGAGGGGGCTGTCAATGAACTGCAAAGAGGGCAGGGCGCAGAGGGCAGAGCGCAGAAGAAACAGCCGGGCCACTTCTGCCCTCTGCGCTCTGCGCCCTGCCCTCCAGAATCAGTGCGTAACCGGCATATCCGGTGAAATGATCTTTTCGGGCTCGGGGAGCTTCTCCTTCGCCGCCAGTGGAACAATCGTGCCATCGAGCGCGAGGGGGATGACTTCGTCCATCGACTCCACGAGGAAGAACTCGATCCGTTCGCGGACTTCCGCAGGGATGTCTTCGAGATCGCGCTCGTTCTCGGCCGGGAGGATCACTTTGATGATGCCGGCACGGGCCGCGGCCAGGATCTTGTCCTTGACGCCGCCCACCGGCAGGACCTTGCCGCGCAGCGTGATCTCGCCGGTCATGGCGATGTCGCGGTAGACCGGGATCTTGGTGACGGCCGACAAGAGGGCCGTGGCCATGGTGATGCCGGCCGAGGGGCCGTCCTTCGGGATGGCGCCTTCGGGGACGTGGACGTGGATATCAAGCGAAGAATGGAAGTCCGGATCGAGGCCGAACAGCTCGGCGCGGGAGCGGACGTACGAAAGAGCGGCGCGTGCCGACTCCTGCATCACGTCGCCGAGCTTGCCGGTGAGCGTGAGCGTGCCCTTGCCGCGCGAGAGCGCCACTTCGGTGGTCAGGATCTCGCCGCCCACTTCGGTCCAGGCCAGGCCGGTGGTCAGGCCGACTTCGGCCTTGTCCTGGATCTGGTGCGAGCGGAACTTTGCTTTTCCGAGGAGTGACCGCACCCGGGCGCGGTCCACGACCACGTCGATGTCCGGACCCGACTTCACGACCTGGCGGGCGATCTTGCGCAGCACCGCGCCGACCTCGCGCTCGAGGTTGCGCACGCCGGCTTCGCGTGTGTAGCTCTCGATGAGCTCTTCGATGGCGTTGTCTTCGAAGCTGATCTTGGCGTCGTCGAGACCCTGCTCGATCTTCTGTTTCGGCGCCAGGAACTGGCGGGCGATGGCCAGCTTCTCGAGGTGCGTGTAGCCGGAGAGCGAGATGATCTCCATGCGGTCCTTGAGCGGCGCCGGGATGGTGTGCGTCACGTTCGCGGTGGCGATGAACATGACCTTGGAGAGGTCGTACTCGACGTCGAGGTAGTGATCGACAAAGGCGTTGTTCTGCTCCGGGTCCAGCACTTCCAGGAGAGCCGATGACGGATCGCCGCGGAAGTCCATCGACATCTTGTCGACTTCGTCGAGGAGGAAGACCGGGTTGACGGTGCCGGCCTTCTTCATCCGCTGGATGATCTGGCCGGGGAAGGCGCCGATGTAGGTCCGTCGATGCCCGCGGATCTCGGCCTCATCACGCACGCCGCCGAGGGACAGGCGGACGAACTTGCGTCCGGTGGCGCGGGCGATCGACTTGGCCAGAGACGTCTTGCCGACGCCGGGAGGTCCGACGAAGCAGAGGATCGTTCCCTTGGGCTGCTTCACGAGCTGGCGCACGGCCAGGAACTCGAGGATGCGGTCCTTGATCTTCTCCAGGCCGAAGTGGTCCTCGTTGAGGATCTGCTCGGCCAGCTCGATGTCCTTGATCTCCTTGGACGACTTCTTCCAGGGCACGGAGACGAGCCATTCGATGTAGTTGCGGGAGACCGTGGCTTCCGCGCTGACACCAGGCATCGCTTCCAGGCGCTTCAATTCCTGCAGCGCTTTCTCCTTGGTGTCCTTGGGCATGCCCGCTTCTTCGATCTTCTGCTTGAGCTCCTCGATCTCGTCGGAGCGATCGTCCTTCCGTCCCAGCTCGTGGTGGATGGCCTTGATCTTCTCGTTGAGGTAGTACTCCTTCTGGGCGCGCTCCATCTGCTTTTTGACTTTGGAGTTGATGCGCTTGTCGATGTTGATCTTCTCGATCTCGATCTCGATGAAGTCCTGGAGCTTCTGCAGGCGCTCGTACGGCGAAGGCGTTTCCAGCAGTTGCTGCTTCTCGGTGGTGGTGATGAGGAGGTGGGAGGCCAGCGTGTCGGCGAAGCGGTCCGGGTCTTCGAGCTTCAGCGTGGCCATGACGCCTTCGAAGGCCAGGTGATGGGACATCTTCGCGTACTGCTCGAAGATCTCCATCAGCTTCTGCATGTACTGCGACACTTCCGGCGTGAGCGGATACTTGGTGTCGATCTCGCGGACGGCCACGGTGACGAAGCCGTTCGACTCGGTGGAGCCGACGATCTCGCCGCGTGTCAGTCCCTCCACCATCACCTTCACGTTCTGGTTGGGGAGCTTGAGGTTCTGGACCACCGTGGCGATGACGCCGATCTGATAGATCTCGGTCATCGACGGATCGTCGATCTTCGGGTCCTTCTGGGTGGCCAGGAAAATCCGCTTGTCGGAGGTGGCCAGCGTCGCTTCCAGCGCCATGATCGAGGCGCGGCGGCCGACGACGAACGGCGCCATCATCGACGGGAAAACGACCATATCCCGGAGCGGAACGAGGGGCAGTTGGGCGATCTGCGGTTCTGGGTTGGACATATTCAGAGACTGTTATACGCCGAATGGCAGGCAAAAACTTCCCGCCGGTTCGCGGTTCGCTTGGAACAAACCGGCATTCCCGGAAGGGGAGTCTCAAAGTCGCAGAGTCTCAGAGTCTCAGAGAGCTGCCCGCCACGTCGCGGCTCGTGGCCCCACGACCTCTGAGACTCTGCGACTGTGAGACTCTGCGACTTCGTCCCAAAACAAAAAGGCCGCCCGAAGGCGGCCATCGTGCAATCGCAAGAAACGAACTACCCAGCCTTCTTGTACACCGTCACCGGCTGCGCGCGGTTGTCGACCACTTCGCGGGTGATGACGCACTCGCTGATCGTGTGCTCGGAGGGGATCGTGTACATGATCTCCAGCATCAGCTCTTCGATGATGATCTTGAGGCCGCGGGCGCCGACGTTGCGCTTGAGCGCTTCCTCGGCGATGGCTTCGAGGGCGTCGTCGGTGAAGCGGAGCTCGACGTTCTCGAAGCCCATGATGGTCTGGTACTGCCGGACCAGCGAGTTCTTCGGTTCGCGGAGGATCTCGATGAGGGCGCCGCGATCGAGCTCGCCGAGCGTGGCCACCACCGGGAGGCGTCCGACGAACTCGGGGATGAGGCCGAACTTGATGAGGTCTTCCGGATGGACCTGCGCCAGCAGCTCGCCGGTCTTCTTCTCTTTCTTGGAGGCGATCTTGGCGCCGAAGCCCATCGACGTCTGCGACAGGCGGCGCTCGATCACGGTATCGAGCCCGACGAATGCGCCTCCGCAGATGAAGAGGATGTTCGTGGTGTCGATCTGGATGAACTCCTGGTGCGGATGCTTGCGTCCGCCCTGCGGCGGGACGTTGGCCACGGTGCCTTCCAGGATCTTCAGCAGCGCCTGCTGGACGCCCTCACCCGACACGTCGCGCGTGATGGAGGGGTTGTCGCCCTTGCGGCAGATCTTGTCGACCTCGTCGATGTAGACGATGCCGCGCTGCGTCTTTTCCTTGTCGTTGCCGGCGGCCTGGTAGAGCTTGAGGATGATGTTCTCGACGTCTTCCCCGACGTAGCCGGCCTCGGTGAGCGTGGTGGCGTCGACGATCGTGAACGGCACCGACAGCATGCGGGCCAGCGTCTGCGCCAGCAGCGTCTTGCCGGTGCCGGTGGGGCCGATCAGGAGGATGTTCGACTTCTGCAGCTCGACGTCCTGGCGCGTGTTGCGCGACTGGTAGTCGATCCGCTTGTAGTGGTTGTACACCGCCACGGCCAGCTTCTTCTTGGCGCGCTCCTGACCGATCACGTAGAGGTCGAGGAACTCTTTGATCTCTTTCGGCTTCGGAAGGTGACCTGCGCCCTCGAGAGCCCCCGGCTCGTCCTTACGGTCCTCGGCGATGATGTCGAGGCAGATGTCGACGCATTCATCGCAGATATAGACCGTGGGCCCGGCGATCAGCTTCTTCACGTCGCGCTGTGACTTGTTGCAGAAGCTGCAACGAAGAACATCGCCGCTGTTCCCCTTCTTCGACATGTCCGATTGGGTCCTTTAACTAAGTTGCTACAGATTGAACTCCTGTAGCGTCGCCCAAGTCAACTCACGTGACAGAGGGCACATTCCACGCGCTGGAGAGAGCCGGATTCAGTCTCTCTTCGAGATGACCAGATCAACAAGACCGTATTCCTGCGCCTGCGGCGCCTGCAGGATGTAGTCGCGGTCGGTGTCCTTGTCGATCTTCTCGATCGACTGGCCGGTGTGGTGGGCGAGGATCTGATTGAGCCGCGCCTTCATCTGGATGATGTCCTTGGCGTGGATCTCGATCTCGGTGGCCTGGCCGCCGAGGCCGTGCATGAGGGGCTGATGGATGAGCACGCGTGAATTCGGAAGGCAGTAACGCTTGCCCTTGGTGCCCGCCGCGAGCAGCACCGCCGCCATCGACGCCGCCTGTCCGATGCAGATCGTGGCGATGTCCGGCTTGACGTACTGCATCGTGTCGTAGATGGCCAGACCGGCAGTAATGGAGCCACCCGGCGAGTTGACGTAGATGGAGATGTCCTTCTCAGGGTTCTCCGCTTCGAGGAAGAGGAGCTGGGCGATGATCAGGTTGGAAACGTTGTCGTCGATCGGCTGGCCGAGGAAGATGACGTTGTCTTTCAAGAGGCGCGAGTAAATGTCGTAGGCTCGCTCGCCGCGCGAGGTCTGCTCCACGACCATGGGGATGAGCACCATTGGCTTGAATCTCCTTCGGGGTATCTAACCACAGATAGGTTGTGCTCGTTCCCGGTGGGGTATCGCGAAAGCGACGCCTACTGCTTCATGGCCGCTTCGCGCAGCACCAGTTCCAGCGCCCGGTCCTGCTCCATCGAGCTGCGGAGCGCTTCGTAACCGCCATCGTGCTTGAGGTGATGCTTGACGTCGGCGAACTCGCGGTCCTGTTCGCGGGCGGCGCGGCGGATCTCGGCGTCGATCTCGACGTCGCTGACGGTGACGTTTTCTTTCCTGGCGATCGCTTCGAGGATCAGGCCGCGCTTGACGCGCTTGACTGCCTCGGGACGGAACTCTTCGCCCATCTTCTGCCAGTCGATTTCCGCGGTCTCGAGATTGACGCCCTGCGAGGTCAGGTAGCGGGCGTAGTTGTTCAGCGATTTCACGAGCTCTTCCTCGACCAGCGCTTCCGGCACTTCGAACTCATGCGCGGCCAGAAGCCTCTCGCCGACCTGCGTGCGCTTGAAGCGCAGGGCCTCGGCTTCGCGGTGCTTGCGGATGTCGGCGCCGATGGCTTCGCGCATCTGGTCGACGGTGTCCCAGCCTCCGACGCTCTTGGCCAGCTCGTCGGTGACGTCCGGCTTCTCGCGGATGGCCAGCGCCTTGAGCGCGACCTCGAAGTGGACGGTCTTGTTCTGCCACTCTTCGCGCACCGCTTCGTCGCCGAAGGTGCGGTCGAAGCTGCGCGGGTCGTCTTCCGGCTTCATCCCCTGCAGCGCTTCCTGCAGCTGCGGCAGCGGGCCTTCTTCGCCGATCGTCATCTCGCCGGACTGCGTGTGCGGCTCGCCACCCTCGGGCGTCGACGTGATCTCGATCATGGCCACGTCGCCGTCCTCGGCGCCGCGGTCGATGACCGGACGGAGATGGCTGACGGACAACCGCAGCCGCTCCACCATGGCCTCGACGTCGGTCTCCGAGATTTCGATCTTCGGGTCCTCGACCTCCAGTCCGCGATACTCGCCGAGCACGATCTGCGGCTTGACCTCGAAACGGGCCTTGTACTTCATCGGAGCACCGTCGATGAACGGGTCGAGATGCTCGAGCTTCGGCTCCCCGACCGGCTCCAGACCCTTCTCCTGCACCACCTCACGGAAACTCTGGCCGAGGACGCGGCTGACCACTTCGTCCTGGATCTCCTTGGCGAAGCGGTTGCGCACCACGCTCATCGGAATCTTGCCCGGCCGGAACCCCGGCACGCTGGCCTGACGCCCGAATTCGTTGGTGACCTTGTTCGCCTCGCGGGTGATCAGATCGGCAGGGATCTCGACCTCGACGAGCTTCTGGATGGGAGAGATGTCTTCGAAATTAAGGATGCTCATTTTTGTGTGAGTTGGTGCGAAAGGTGGGACTCGAACCCACACGGCTTTGGGCCACTGGATCCTAAGTCCAGCGCGTCTGCCAATTCCGCCACTTTCGCAGGTGCGGGTGAGTCTATCGAAATCGAAGGGGTGGTGCCCCCACCAGGACTCGAACCTGGAACCAACGGATTAAGAGTCCGCTGCTCTACCAATTGAGCTATGGAGGCGAAAATGAGCGATGGAGGCTCAGGGCTCCCGTAAACAAACGGAGGCGGAAAGTATTTCGGTTGCAGGTCTTTGTCAAGCTTGCGGGAGCCTGTCATTCCGCATCAGCAACGCCGCCCGGCGGAGATAGCCCCAGCCCGAAAAGAGCGTCATCACCAGCGACACGCGGAACAGCACTTCCACCACCCCGGCCAGCCCCGGCAGGAGCCCGTTGACCCCCATGACTGTGCCCAGCGTGATGGCCTGCAGCAGCGTGGAGGCCTTCCCGGCGATCGACGGCGGGAAGCGCGTGATCTGCACGCGCGTGTACATGAGGTAGGCGGTGACGGCGATCAGGAAGTCGCGGATGAAGACGGCGAAGGTGAGCCAGCCCGGAATGGCCTTGAGCGGCAGATCGCGGGCAAACGTGTAGTAGAGAAACCCGCACACCATCAGAGTCTTGTCCGCCGCCGGATCGAGCAGCGCGCCGAGACGGGAGCGGAGATTCATCCGCCGCGCGATCAACCCGTCGAAGATGTCCGTCACCGCCGCCGTCACGAACAGCACCAGCGCCGCCGTGTACCAATGCCGCACCGACGCCAAGAGAAAGCACGGCACGAGCAGGAAACGCGCGATGGTGAGGATGTTGGGGAGGTGACGCATAACGAGTCGGCGGTCGGCAGTCGGCGGTCGGCAGTAGAAAAAGCAGCGTGGGCGGGGGCGCTACTGCCGACCGCCGACTGCCGACTGCCGACTCCTCATGAGGCTTCCCGGAACTGATCCAGCGCCGTCTTCCGGAGATAGATCGTCTTCCCCTCCGAGATGAGGAGGTTCTGGCGCATGAGATCGTGGATCAGGCGCGAGACGGTCTCGCGCGAGGTGCCGATCATGTTGGCGATGGACTGGTGCGTGGGGCGGGTGACGGCGACGTAGCCGTTGTCGAGGACCTTGCCGTTTTCCTTGGCCAGGTCGAGGAAGAAGCGGGCCAGGCGGCCGTAGACGTCCATCGTGGCCAGCGACTCGATGCGGCTGGAGGCGCTGCGCAGGCGCTGGGAGATCTCGGCCAGCACTTTCTTGGTGATGTCGAAGTTCTCCGAAAGGATCTGCAGGAAGTCCTTGCGCCAGATGGTCATCAGCTCCAGCGGCTCGGTGGCCACGACGGTTGCGGAGCGCGGTTCGTCATCGAGCAGCGCCATCTCGCCGAAGAAGTCGCCGGGTCCGAGGAGCGACAGAATGATCTCTTTCCCCTCGGGCGAGATCATCGTCACTTTCACTTGTCCTTCCCGGATGAGGCAGAACACGTCGCCGCTCTCGTCGGCGTAAAAGACGACCTCGTCTTTTGCGTAACGTCGCGGTTTGGCAACGGCGGCAATGGCCGTCAGCTCGCGCTCATCGAGATCGGCGAAGAGAGGAAACTTCCGGAAGAACGCAGTCTGCATGCTGGATCGCCCGAGATTGTAGCCGCTAACAGCTGCACAGCACCACAGCTGTACCGCTGCACGGCTGTGTAGCCGTGTTGCTGTGTAGCTGTGCAGCCGTGTAGCTGTATCCTTGCGCCGCAGGTGGCAATCAAGCGAATCATCCCGGTCTCCTCCGGCAAAGGCGGCGTGGGGAAGACGACGTTCGCGATCAACTTCGCGCTCGCCCTCTCCCGCCACGGCCGGACCGTCCTGGTCGATCTCGATACCGGAACGTCCGCGATCCGGAACGCCATCGACGTTCCGATCGGCAAAGACCTGTATCACTTCTTCCGCAAGAACGAGCCTCTCTCCAACTGCATCACGCAGCTCGACGACCATCTCGATCCCGACGGCCGCTGGCGAAATTTCGGCTTCATCGCCGGCCCGATGCACCTCATCGAGGAGATCACGAACTTCGGCGCCGCGCACAAGGCCCGGCTCATCGAAGCGATCAACACGCTGCCCGCCGATTACGTGATCCTGGACATGAGGGCCGGTCTCGACGCCAACGTCATCGACTTCCTGCCGTTCTCGAACTCCGGCATCCTCATCTTCACGCCGCACCTTCCGAGCGCGACGCTGGCCGCGTCCGACATCGTCAAGGCCATCCTGTTCCGCAAGCTGCGCCTGATCTTCAGCCGCGAGTCGCCGTTCTTCGAGTCGGTGAGCGACAGCGCGTTTTCGTTCAAGCTGATCAACGAGCTGATCGACAAGGTGGAAGACGTCTACGACTCGTCGGTCCAGAACCTCGATGCGTTCGCGCTCGATCTGGCCCAGAACCTCGGCGATCACGCCATCACGCGCACGGTGCAGAACACGATCGACGAGTTCCGCGTGCACTACGTGCTGAACCTCTTCAACGGCGTGGAGGACTCGTTCAACACGGCGGTGAAGCCGTTCCTCGACAACCTCACCAGCAACGTCTCCGCGCGTTGCGGCGTCACGAACCTCGGCTGGATCACCCGCAGCGACGCCATCCATCGCGCCAACTGCAACCGGCTTCCGGCGCTGCTCCTCCCGGAATCGCGGAAGAAGGCGCCGCGCGGCGACCGCTACGCGCAGCAGCTCGAGGATCTGCGGATCACCGCTATCGGCCTCGAGCCGCCGAAGAAGAAACAGACCCAGCAGCCGATCGCTCTGGCGCCCACCGATTCACTCGACGACCACCTCTCCCGGCAGCTGGCCACGCTCAAGACGATGTTCGATCAGAAGAAGGACGACGACTTCTACGCCAACTTCGACTACGTCACACAACGGACACTCTTTTCCATGAAGAACCGCCGCCCGAGCGAGTTGGGAGACATTCGCATTTACACTCCCCGCGAAATGCTGGCGTCCCTGTTCGCCAAATCCAACGTACCGACCACCATTGACTGGAGCGAATTGGAGTGAAGAAAACCTTTCTCGTTGTCGCAGTTGCCACGATCCTCGCCACCCCCTCCCTCCCCGCCGCCGACTCCCCCGACCTGCAGATGGTCACCCGCATCCGACAGGAAGGTTTCCGCAACTCCAAGGTCATGGACTACGCGCAGTCGCTCATGGACGGCATCGGTGCGCGTCTCACCGGCTCACCCAACATGCGCAAGGCCAACGAATGGACGCGCGATGAGCTGACGAAGATGGGTCTCTCGAACGCGCATCTGGAGGAGTACAAGTTCGGCCGCGGCTGGACTTCCGACTACACCTCGGTGCGCATGCTCTCTCCGGACGTGCAGCAGCTCTACGGGCTGGCCGGGGCCTGGTCGCCGTCGACGAACGGCCCGATCCGCGCCAAGGTCGTCAAGGTGAAGCTCGAGGCCAAGGAAGACCTCGAGGCCAACAAGGGCAAGCTCGCCGGCGCCATCGTCATGACGTCCGAGCCGAAGGAGATGAAGCCGCAGGACAAGGCCGCCCTCGAGCGCTACACCGACGAAGAGCTGGCCGCGCTCGGGACCTACGAGATCCCGGTGACGAACGACGCGCGCATGGCCGAGTTCCGCAAGCGCCGCGAGTTCCGCAAGCTCCTGGCGCAGTTCGCCATGGACGAGAAGATCGCCGTGATCGTCATCCCCGGCAACGGCGAGGGCGGCGTGTTCCGCGTGCAGGGAACCGGCACCTGGCGCGATGACGAAGCCGTAGGCGTCCCCACCGTCGGTCTCGCGCCCGAGCAGTACGGCCGCATCGCCCGCCTGCTCGACAAGAAGATCGACGTCGAGCTGGAGGTCGATGTCCGCGCCCAGTACAGCGACGACCTCATGGCCTGGAACACGGTCGCCGAGATCCCCGGCACCGATAAAAAGGGCGAAGTGGTCATGATGGGCGCCCACCTCGACTCCTGGCACACCGGCACCGGCGCCACCGACAACGGAGCAGGCGTCGTGGCCATGATGGAAGCGGTGCGCATCCTCAAGACCATCGGCATCGCGCCGAAGCGCACCATCCGCATCGCGCTCTGGAGCGGCGAAGAGCAGGGGCTCCTGGGGTCCCGCGCCTACGTCGAGCAGCACTTCGCGAAACGCGCCGAGCCGAAGGACCCCGCGCAGGCCAAGCTGCCGTACATGCAGCGCACGGAGAAGACGCCGCTCGTCCTCAAGCCCGATCACGCCAAGATCTCCGCCTACTTCAACATCGACAACGGCACAGGCAAACTGCGCGGCATCTACGCGCAGGAAAACGCCGCCGTGGCGCCGATCTTTGCCTCCTGGCTGGAGCCGCTCAAAGACGTCGCCGCCACCACCGTCACCATGCGCAACACCGGCAGCACCGACCACGTCCCCTTCGACGAAGCCGGCATCCCCGGCTTCCAGTTCATCCAGGACGAAGTCGAATACCGGACCCGCACCCACCATACGAACTGGGACACCTACGAACGCCTGCAGCGCGATGACCTGATGCAGGCCGCCGTCGTGGCCGCGACATTCGTCTGGGAAGCGGCCAATCGGCCGGAGATGCTGCCGCGGAAGCCGATGCCGCAGTAGGTTCTACGCGAGAGCCGCCCCTCACCCTAACCCTCTCCCCTCGGCGATGAAACTGCCGTGGGGAGAGGGGACTTTAAACCCCCAGTCCCCTCTCCCCGCCGCAGCCTCATCGCGGTGGGGAGAGGGCTAGGGTGAGGGGCGGCTCTCGCGATACGTTTCTCACCAAAAGAACCGCGCTCTCGTCACCGTCCACGCAATGCGGAGCGTGTCCTTGAGCGGCTTGTAGTGACTCGTGGAGAGTCCGTCCACGAAGCCGAGGTCGATGGGGATCGTGACGATGGGGAGCCCGCCGCGGCCGGCACGGACGATCACTTCGCTTTCCATGTCGAACCCGTTCGTACGCAGTTCCAGCTTGCGGATCAGGTTCGACGAGTAGAAGCGGAAGCCGCTCTGGGAGTCGGTGATCGGCACGCCCGAGGCCCAGGCGATGCACGCCGCGGAGATACGATTGGCCGTCCGGCGGCGCGGCAGCATCTCGCCGAAGAGATGCGAGCGGCCGCCGATGATCAGGTCCGCGCCGCCGCGCTCGCGCTCGCGCAGGAACTTCGGGATCTCGGAAGCCAGGTGCTGGCCGTCGGCGTCGAGCGTGATCACGCCGTCGAAGCCGTTCTCCATGGCCCAGCGGAACCCTGTCTTCAGCGCACCGCCCTTGCCCCGGTTCACGTCGTGCCGGATCACGGATGCGCCGGCCGCGCGCGCTACGTCGCCCGTCGCGTCGCGCGAGCCGTCGTCGATCACCACGACCGGCTCGAGCTGCGCGCGCGCATCGACGACCACCTGCCGCAGCGTTCGCTCCGCATTGAGCGCCGGAATGATCACCGCGCAGCGCTCGGTCACGAGTCCTCCCGGGAGATCACGGTGCAGACGATCCCGCCGCCGGCGGAGAGCGAGTTGACCAGCACGTGCCGGAGCCCGGCCTCGCGCCGCATGCGATTCACCGGCAATGATCCCTCCTCGAACCCGACCGAGGCGTGCAGCTTCTGTTCGTCCACGGCAAGCAGGGCCGCGGCCAGCTGCAACGCGCCGCCCGCGGCGTATTCGCCGAAGATGCCCTTGGTGGCCACGACCGGCGGCATGCGATCGCCGAACAGCAACCCGAGGGCCGCCTCTTCGAGCGCATCGCCGCGCCGCGAGCCGTTCGCGGACGCATAGACCGCGTCGATGGCATCGAGGGGCAGTTCGGCATCTTCCAGCGCGGCGCGCATGGCCGTCACCACCGCGTCCGCGCCGGTGCCCCAGTCCGAGATCGAGGCCGTGGTATCGCGCGCGATGCCGAAACCGGAGAGCCAGCCGTACGGCTTGCGCCCTGCCGCGCCTGCCACGAACACCGCCGCTCCTTCGCCGATGGCCAGGCCGTTCCGGCGGCGATCGAACGGGCGGACCGTTTCATCGACGTCGCTCTCGGCATGGGCCAATGCCCCGATGCGGTCGACCACGCTGTACAGCATCTCGTTGACGTCGTCGACTCCGCCGATCAGCGCGGTGGGCACGGTGCCCTTGACGAGTTGCGTCGACGCCATCATCGCCGCCGCCAGCGCCGACGATTCCCGTTGGGTGATGGTGATGTTGAAGCCGCGCAGCCCCCACTCGATGGCGATGTGGCTGCCCGGCGCGTTCGCCACCGACTCCGCGAACAGCTGCGGCGGCGCCAGCGACGCCCCCTTGTCGACGTACTCCTGCATGTAGTCGACCGACGTCTGCACCGGCCCGAACGCCGTCCCGATCGCCACACCGCTCTGTTCGGACAAGGCACCGCCGCTGTCCTCGATGGCCAGCTTCGCCGCCGCCACACCCAGGCGCGACAGCCCGTTCATCCGCCGCATCTTCATCGGCGCAATGAAATCGCGCGCCTTGAAGTCGCGCACCAGCGCCGCCTTGTGCGCCGAAAGCCCCTCGGTATCAAAGCGATCGATGTCGCGGATCGTCGTCACGCCGCTCGCCAGCAACGCGCGAAACGCATCGACACCAACGGCATCGGGAGCGATGACGCCTATGCCGGTGATGGGGATGCGGGGCATGAGGGCGCGGATTCTACTCCGGCCGAAGTGACTCAACCCGCCGAAACGCTAAGGACACGTTTGAGCCGCCGAACCCGAACGTGTTCGACAACACGCTCGTCATCGCCAGCGCACGCGGCGTGTGAGGGATGTAGTCGAGCGGGCAGTCGGGCGCGCTTTCGTTCAGGCGCAGGGTCGGTGGCGCGATCTGGTGTTGCAGCGCGAGCACGGTCACGACCGCCTCGACCGCGCCCGACGCTCCGAGCGTGTGGCCGAAATACGACTTGCTCGACGAAACCGGAACGTCCGTGCCGAGGGCGGCCATGATCGCTTTCGTCTCCGCGGAGTCGTTCAGCAGCGTGCCCGTTCCGTGCGCGTTCACGTAGTCGACGGAGGTGAGCTTCGCTTCGGCCATCGCGCCGCGCATGGCCGCTTCCGCGCCGCGTCCATCCTCGGCCGGGGCCGTCGGATGATGCGCATCGCACGATGCGCCGTAGCCGGCGAGCTCCGCGAGGATCGTAGCGCCGCGCGCGACCGCGTCGTCCCAGCGCTCCAGCACGAGATAGCCGGCCCCTTCGCCGAGCGTGATGCCCTTGCGCGTTGCGCCGAACGGCGAGCACGGCTCGGGATCGACGGCCTGCAGCACGTTGAAACCGCTGTACGTGAGGCGGCACAGCGCGTCGCTGCCGCCGGCCACCGCGACGTCGGCGTGACCGGAGCGGAGATAGTCCGCGGCCATCCCGATCGCCGCACCGGCCGAAGCGCAGGCCGTGGCGTTCGAAACGGCACCGCCGCCGAGGCCGAGCACGCGCGCCACGGCATCCGACGGACCGGACGTCGGCTGCTGCAACACGGGCGACACCCCCGTGCGCAGCCGTCCCCTGGTCAGGCGGCGCAGGTAGTACCCCTCGCCTTCGAGCAGCCCGCCGGTCGACGTGCCGGTGGACACGATGGCGCGCTCCCGCGGCACATCGCCGGCCTGCGCGATCGCTTCCTGCGCCGCGGCCACCGCCAACAGATCCGTGCGCGACAGACGGCGCGCCTCGCGTGCCGGCAAGGGCACCTCGAGCTGCGCCTCGGCGGCAATGTCCGTCGGAAACGTGTCGTCCGGAAAGCGGGTCAGCGGCGCAATCCCCGCGCGCGCGGCGAGGATCGAATCCCAGACCTCGTCCTGATTGCGCCCGATCGAGCAGATGATGCCGAGGCCCGTGACGGCGATGCGGGTAGTGGGGTTGGGCCGTTTCATACTTCTGCCCTCTGCGCTCTGCGCTCTGCGCTCTCGTGAGAGGCGAGATAAAACCGGCCCTTCACCGCGTCGGCTCCGTCGATCTGTCCCGTGCCGCTGAAGCGGAAGGTACCGCCGAACGCGGCTTCGAGCGAGACGACGCACACCATCACGTCTCCCGGGACGATCTCGCGGAGCACTTCACAGCGGTCGATGCCGGTCAGGAATCCCTGGCCTTCGAGCACGAGACCACCCGCGAACTGCGCCATCGCCTCGACGGCCATCACCCCGCTGGGGAGGACGTCGTTCGCCGTGCAGACGTGGACCCCTTCGATCGTCGTTTCATCGATGCGGCGAACCGCGGAGGCGGCGCGAAACGGGATCTGGTGCGGGAGATTGCCGAGCCAGGACACGGTTCACGACTTTGCCGCGGCGAGCTTCTCTTCCACCAGCTCCGCCAGCGTGGAGACCGAACGGAAGTAATCCCGCGCGGAGCTCTCGTTTTTCACCTTGATGCCGAACTCGGTCTCCAGCATCACTACGATTTCGAGCGCGTCGATGGAATCAAGGCCGAGGCCGCCATCGAAAAGCGGTTCGTCATCCCCGATGTCCTCGGGGGTCATATCTTCGAATTTCAACCGCTCGATGAGCAGTTCCTTGAGTTTGTGCTTTAGGTCGTTGTTTGTGACAGGGGTCATGAGTGCGGAGAGTATAAGGGCTGCTCCGCCGCTGTGGATGGAGCCTCTGCTATTCTGACGATAACGGTCCAATGTTCGAACGATTTACCTCTCTCGCAAAAACCGCTCCCGGTGCCGTCGCCCTGATCGACGGAGCCACCGGCGCCGTCACCACCCGAGGCCAGCTCCTGGCCAGGGCCGAAGCGCTGGCGGCGGAGCTCACGGCGGCAGGAATGCGCGAGGGCGAGGCCATCGCCCTGCAGCTCCCGAACTCGGTCGACTTCATCGCTGCCTTCCTGGCGGCGCTCCGGCTGCGCCTCGTGATCGTACAGATCGATCGCGACGCCTCCGATGCCGAGGTGGCCAGGATTCTCGGACACTTCGCCGTGCGAGGCCTGCTGGGAAGGCAGCTGGTCATCGACAGCAGGCAGGAAACCGCCGCGCGGCTGGCCGTTCCCTCCGAAACACGCGTGATCAAGCTCACTTCCGGCTCGACCGGCGCGCCGAAGGGAATCGTGACGACGGAAGCGAACCTCATCGCCGACTGCGAGAACATCTGCGCGACGATGGGCATCCGCCCGGACGACCTGTCCCTGGGCGCCGTCCCGTTCTCGCACTCCTACGGATTCTCCAACCTGGTCACGCCGCTCCTGCTGCAGGGCACGCCCGTCGTTTTCTCGAACGACTATCTCCCGCAGTCGATCGTCGAAATGGCCAACCGCTTCGGCTGCACCGTGGCACCGCTCATCCCGATGGTGTTCGCGCACCTGATCACGGCCGCGCACGGGTCATTCGAATCGATCCGCACGTTCATCTCCGCGGGCGCGCCTCTGCCGCCTTCCACCTCGCGGCGGTTTCGCGAGCGCTTCAGAATCGAGATCCACTCGCTCTACGGCTGCAGCGAATGCGGAGGCATCACCTATGACCGCGAAGGCGGCGCGGTGGAGCGCGGAACGGTCGGTACGGCGCTGGAAGGGGTGGACGTCATCCACGACGGCGGACGTCTGGCCGTCCGCAGCGCCTCCGTGGCCGTCGGATATCTGCACGACGCGGCCACGTTCCAGCCGTTCGCGGACGGCACGTTCACGACCGACGATCTCGTCGAGGTGCGCGAGGGGGAGATCGTCCTCACCGGCCGCGCCAGCGATCAGATCAACACGGCCGGCAAGAAAGTGAACCCGCGCGAAGTCGAAGCGGTGATCCTCCAGATCGACGGCGTGCGCGAAGCCAAGGTCTACGGCGAGCCGGCCGGCGCGCGCGGTGAGGTCGTCGCCGCCGCGGTCGTGGCCATGCCCGGCATCACGCGCGAGCTGGTCCGCGAGTTCTGCCGCGCGCGACTCTCCCTGCACAAAGTCCCCCGGATCGTGAAGCTCATCGACGAGATGCCGGTGGACGAGCGCGGGAAGATCAAACGCGCGGCACTGGCGATGTTGTAGACACTTCCGTCGCCGGCGCCGGCTTCCGCCGCCACAACTTCTTCCACAGCAGCCAGGCCGTTCCCGCTTCGGCGCGCAGCCACAACTTCACACCGCGGCCAGCCATCTGCATCGGCGCCAGGCCGAGGTTGAAGTACGCCTTGACGCGGCGTCCGTCGTTCAGGAATCCGCCACGGCCCGCCACGCGGCGCGCCAGCGCGATCGCTTTGAAGCGGCGGTTGTAGATCCGCATCATGTGATAGCTGATGAACGCCGGCTTGGGACCGAGCACTGGCATCCAGTGGAACTTTTTGAGGAAGCGGTACGCGGGGATCACCACGAAGATGTAGTACTGCGCGGTGTCGATCAGCATGGCCGCGCTGAGCAGGTCGCTCTCGCCCATGTAGTAGTACTTGTCTTTGTACACGGCCCGGAAGAAGCGCCAGTACGAGCGAACGAACGTCTCGTTGTGCTCGGCGATGACGGGGGCGAGATCCACTCCCATCACGTCCTTCTTGATGATCTCGACCGTGGCCTCGGAAGTAAACGACGCGTGGTCGAGTCCCGGCGAATAGTAGGGATCGAGAAACGCGGCCGCGTCGCCGAGCAGCGCCCAGCCTCGTCCCATGTACTGCTTCGTCGCGTACGGGAGATGCGAGTAGAAGCGCAGGTCTTCGAGCCGCGGCTCGGCGACGTCGAGCAGCTCGTTCAGCGCGGGAATGGCCTTGAGGAAGGCGATGAAATCCTCCGCGCGGTTCTTGCTGTGATGCAGATCGATGAGCCGCTTATCGAAGACCACGCCGACGCTGGTCTCGCCGTTGCCGAGCGGAATGACCCAGATCCAGTAGCCGTAACCGGTGTAGTGGTTCGTGGCCAGACGCCGCGAGCTGACGTTCCCGCCGGCGATGCCGAGGCGCACGGCGACGTCGTCGACGTGGCGGACGTTCTTCCAGCGGCACCAGATCGCGGCGGTGGGGTGCTCTTCATTGCGCTCGATGAGATTCAGGCGGCGCCCGAGAAAGTTCACCCGTCCCGTGGCATCGAGCACCCAGCGGCACTGCACCTCTCGAGTTTCGGAGCCGATCTCGACAGTGACGCGATGATCGAAATCACCGACCGCGACGTCCTTCACCTTCGCCGGCCGCCAGATCTCCGCGCCTTCGGCGACGGCCGTGGCCAGCATGTGCTCATCGAGTGCGTCGCGGCGCAGCTGAAACGCCGGCACCGTGCTACGGATGAAGCCGCCTGTCTCGCTGGCGTTCGCGTGCCCGGTCACCTTCTCGTTCGAGAACCAGTAGCGCAGCCCTTCCTTGGGAAGCTGCTCGTTCTCGAGGTGCTGCCAAAGGGCCAAGCGGCGCGTGAGGAACATGGCCGACATCTCGGTCGTGGCCTCGCCGACCTTCTCGTCGAACGCTTCCGCCTTTTCGACGATCAGCACGCGCAACTGCGGCAGTTCGCGGCGCAGCAAAATGGCCGCGGACGCTCCACTGAACGCCCCGCCCAGGACCACGACGTCGTAGCTGTTTTCCGAGTTCGGCATGCTAGGATTCGCGCCCCTCATGGAATCACTCCGCGACCTGTTTCATTTCCTGACCGACGTCAAAGGGCTCGTCCAGGCCGGCGGCTACATCGCCCTGGCCATCATCGTATTCACTGAGACCGGTTTGATGATCGGTTTTTTTCTGCCGGGCGACTCGCTGCTCGTGACCGCGGGCCTCTTTGCCGCCAAGGGCATGCTGAACATCGTCTGGCTGAACGTGCTGCTTTCGTTCTGCGCCATCACCGGCGACGCCACCGGCTACTACATCGGCAAGAAGCTCGGTCCGGCGCTGTTCCGCAAGGAAGACTCATTCTTCTTCAAGAAGAAGCACCTCATCGCCACGCATGATTTCTACGAGAAACACGGCGGCAAGACCATCATCCTGGCGCGTTTCATCCCGGTGATCCGCACGTTCGCGCCGGTCGTGGCCGGCATGGCCAATATGTCGTACCGCCGGTTCGCGATGTTCAACATCATCGGCGGCATCGGCTGGGTGCTCTCGATGACGATGATCGGCTACCTGCTGGTGACCCTCTTCCCGGCCACCGAGCAGCACATCGAGAAAGTGATCATCATCGTGATCTTCATCTCGATCCTGCCGGGCATCATCGAGTTCCTGCGCGCCCGGCGTAACGCTCGCTCACCGGCGCAATGACGCCACCGCCTGCTCGGCCTGCCAGAGATGGCGGCGCTGGTGGGCGATGACGATGCGGAACGCCGAGTAGACGTTGTAGCGCACGCGCTTGTCGAACGGCGAGACGATCTTGATCTTGTTCAGATCGACGTCGCGCGCGGCGGCCAGCTGCTCGGCCAGCTTCGATTGCAGTGCCGCGAACTCGCCGAAGGCCTCCGCTTTCGCGCGCACCGAGCGGGGCACGAACGGCGCTGTGGTCTTGACGCGCTGGCGGATGGGCGGCTCGAGAAACCAGCGCAGCACACGGCCGAGGACATCCATCTTCGGCCGGCGCCTGGGGATGAGGCCGCGCTTGCGCGCATCGTCGATGGCCTTCTGCAGCACCGGCAGAAACAGCTCCGTGGAGATGCTCAGGTGGCTGAGGCATTCGGCCGCCGACCAGCTGGATGCGTTCGGCCGGACCGTGAAGAGACGGCCGTCAGTGGACTGGACGAGCGTCCAGGCGCGCTGGGTCGCGTCGTTGAGCTCCTTCTCCACTCCCTCGATGGCGTCCACTATGGTCCCTGCTATGGTCCCTGAATGCACTAGCTCTTCTTCAGCATCGCCTCGCCAAGCTCGCGCGAGCGCCGCGTGGCCGCCTCCACCGCGTTCATCAGCGTCGTCCGCACGCCGCCGTGCTCCAGCGTGTGCAGACCGGTGATGGCCGTCCCGCCCGGCGAGGTGACCATGTCCTTCAGCCGGCCCGGATGCTCGTTGGTCTCCAGCAGCATCTTGGCGGAACCCAGAAGCGTCTGTGCGGCCAGGAGCTGCGCCGTGCGGCGCGACAGCCCCACCTTCACCCCGGCATCGCTGAGCGCCTCCAGGATGAGAAAGACGTATGCGGGTCCTGATCCCGAGAGACCGGTGACCGCATCGAGCTGCGATTCATCGAGAATCACCGTCAGGCCGATGGAATCGAAGATCTTCTTCGCGTCGGCAAGATCCGATTCGCGCGCATGCTCGCCTCCGGCGATCGCCGTGGCTGCCGCATCGACCAGCGCCGGCGTGTTCGGCATGGCCCGGATCACGCGCGTGCCGCTGGCCAGCCGCGTCTGGATCGCCGACACCGGCACCCCCGCGGCGATGGAGATCACCAGAGCATCCGGCGAGATCGTCCCCGCCACCTCGTCCAGCACCCGGCTCATGATCTGCGGCTTCACCGACAACACCACGATCTCCGCCGACGCCGGCACGTGATTGTCGGTCGTGGCGTTGATGCCGTACTTTTCGCGCAGCTCCTGCACCCGCTCCAACCGCGGCCCCGACGCCGAAACATGCGCCGCCGCAAAGTCCTCCCCGCGCAACAACCCGCGCAACATAGCCTCGGCCATATTGCCGGCGCCGACGAAACCGATGGTACGGGTCATGGTTTGGTGCAGCTCCTTGGAACCAGGTGTCCACCCCCCGTCATCCTGAGCGCAGGGCGGGTGGGTGTGAGTGAGCGAAAGGATCTCAAAATGCGTAAACCGTGGCACAGGCCATGTTTTTCGTAGTTTGAGATCCTTTCGCTCACACCCACCCAACCACCTCGCTCAGGATGACGGGGGTCGTCACGAACTTCCGGTACGCTGTACTTAGTGCGCTCCGGAAAGAGTGGATTCAGGTCAGGCGACATCGAGTAGCACCACCGAATTCAGGATCGACCGGCGTCGGAACCGGTTGTCGCTTTCCTCGACGAGTCTTCGCTCCACGAGATCGACCTTGCGGCCGAAGAGCTGCGCCAGTTCGTCTTGCGCATGCACGAGGTCGAAAAGTCCCCACTTCACACCGGGAGCAAAACTGCACGAGCACGTCTACGTCGCTGTCCTCGCGAAACTCCTCCGGCCGTACCACGCTTCCGAAAAGCGCAAACTCCGTCACCTTCCACCGGCGGCAGAAGTCGCGAAGCTTGTCCTTGTCGATCTCGATAGCGATGTCCGGCATCGCTGCCTAGTCTAATGCAGCGAGCGATAGCGTTCGATCGCTCGGATCAAATCGGGCAGGTCGCGTTGAATGATCATCCATAGCTCATCGAGATCGAGCTCCCAATATTGATGAACGAGGATGTTGCGAAGCCCGATGATCGACGACCATGGAATCTCGGGGAGCTCGGCTTTAACTTCGTCGGGAAGCTTGGTCGAAGCTTCGCCGATTACCGCGAGGCGGCGAACAATCGCGTCCTGTTTCTCGATGCTCCAGGACAAGTCGTCGCGAGTGATCGTCGCGGCGTACGACTGAGCCAGTCGTGCGGCGACGACGATATCCTCCAGAAAATTGCGGTCAGGCGACATCGAGCTGCACCGCCGAGCTCAGAATCGATTCCCGGCGAAATCGATTGAGACTTCGCTCCACCGACGGACGCGTGAGCAAATCGACATCACGCTTAAAAATCTCCCGCAGCTCGTCCTGCATGCGCACATGATCAAAGAGACTCCACCCCGGATTGGGCGCGAACGAGACGAGCACATCGACGTCGCTATCGTCCCGAAACTCCTCCGGCCGGGTGGCCGAACCGAAAAGTGCAAACTCCGTCACTTTCCACCGGCGGCAGAAGTCGCGGAGCTTGTCCTTGTCGATCTCGATGGCGATGTCCGGCATCGCCGCCTAGTCTAATGCAGCGGCTTCTGCGCGAGGGGCACGAGCGCTTCCGCCAGCGCCTCGGCCACGAGTCTGTAGCCCACCGGTGAGTAGTGGCCGTTGTAGAGAGACGGCGTTCCGTGCTCTTTGGCGTAGGCGACGAGCCGCGGGGTGGGATCGACGATGGTGAAGCCTTTCAGGCGGTCGAGGTGCGGCTGCCAGGGATCGGGCTTGCCGGCCAGCACGGCGTCGATGACGTCGGCGCGCGGGAAGTAGATCAGGACGAAGGGTTTGCCGCTCCTGGTGACCTCGGCGCGGTAGCGTTCCAGCAGCGGGACGGTGATGTTCATGGCCTCGCCGTTCGCCGCGAAGAGGTCGTCCGGTTCGTCGTGTTTCGCACCTTTGCGCTGCGCCCAGAGGTCGACGACGGTGCAGATCAACTTGCTCGGCGTGTACCAGTGATGCTGGTACTTCTCGGTATACGACGGCTCGTATTTCGCGAGCGGCCAGCGGTGGAAGTTCGCGAGGGTGCCCGGCACGTCTTCAGGCGCAACCGTCGGCCGGTTGATCAGCTCCAGCTTTCCGTCGTCGAGGATGTACCGCGGCTTGGAGAAGGGGATGCCGGTGCCGGGGAAGGCCACGATGCGGAACAGGGTCACGTCGCGGCCGACGTTTTCCATCTGCAGGCCCTGCACGATGACGCTCGTGTCGAAGCGCGCGCCGTCGCGGTTGTAGTAGAGGTAGGCCTGGTCGAAGCCGAAGCCGCCCACGCCGAAGTTCAGCACTTCCGCGTCGAGGCCGCGCGCCTTCAGCATCCCTTCGACCTGGACGGCCAGGGAGTCCGGCATGTCGGCGTCGAATCCGGCGATGAAGGAGTCTCCGAACATCGAGACGCGAAACAGGCCCGGCCTCATGGCGGCGGTGTATTCGCGGTCGGCGCGCAGGCCGAAGGAGTTAGCGCAGTAACGCCCCTCGGGGGTACAGGTGCGTGGCCGGTTGTTCCAGCCGAGGTCGGGATCGTAGAGGAGAAATCCCGAGGAGTCCTTCAGGTAGCGGTCGACGATCTCACGGGCATGCGTCACCGGCAGCGCGTACGGACGGATGGGGCGGTCCCGAAAGAAGAACGTCCCGTCGGCGTCGCGGCGGCCCTGGCTGCGCACATACCACTCGCCCGCGGCGAACGTGATCCCGAGGGAGAAAAGCAGGAAGATGACCAGAAAGAGAGCGCGCTTCATCCTCAGAACAGTGAATAGATGAAGGGAGCCAGAGCGGAGCCGGCCGTCAGCGTGATGATTCCGCTGATGAGCAGCAGGATCAGGAAGATCGGCAGGAGCCAGAGCTTCTTCCGCTCACGGATGAACTGCCAGAACTCGCGGATGAAGTCGATCATGAGAGCCTCAGAACTGCTTTTCGACGTGCCGGTCCCCGTATGAGTGCGGTTCCACGTCCGTCCAGTATGAATCGTTGCCCCGCTTCACCGTGATCGGCGAGCGTCCGAACAGACGCATCACCAGGCCGATCGGCGTGACGACGAGGAAGAATATCAAGGTGAGGAGGATGCGCGTGTTCACCCACGCCAGCGCCTCACCGAGACGCATCCAGCCGCGGTACACGGGCCGCAGCAAGGAGGGCGCGACCGCCGCCGCGAGCAACAACGCCGCGGCGATGGCGATGAGCGTCACCCAGACCCACTGCGGCGCGCCGCGACGCCACTGAAACGCGGCGATGACGAGCAGCGCCCCGCCCACGATCAGCGCGAACGAAGTGAGGTTACGGCGCGTGAGCTCAGTCGAGGTCGAATTCAAGTTTCATCTCCGCCGAAAGCGCCGGCTGTTCCTCGCGCAGCAAAAGGCAATGCCCTGCCACGAGCGCATCCATCTCCGTGCTCATGAAGCAGCGGTACGCATCCTCGGGCGAGCAGACGATCGGCTCACCCCGCACGTTGAACGACGTGTTCACCACGACCGGGCAACCGGTGATCCTGTTGAACTCCTCGAGCAACGCGTGGAAACGGGGGTTTGTTTCGCGATGCACGGTCTGCACGCGCGCTGAATAGTCGATGTGCGTAACGGCCGGGATCGTCGACCGGGCCACGTTCAGCTTGTCGATTCCAAAGAGCGCCTGCTGATCGCCGGTCATGGCGATGCGGTGCTCCTCGCGCACGTCAGCCACGAGGAGCATGTACGGGCTGGCCCCGTCGAGCTCGAACCACTCCGAGACATGCTCAGCCAGCACCGCCGGGGCAAACGGACGGAACGATTCGCGGTGCTTGATCTTGAGGTTCATCCGCTTCTGCATCTCGGGATCGCGCGCATCGCCGAGGATCGAGCGGGCTCCGAGGGCGCGCGGCCCGAACTCCATCCGCCCGCTCATCCAGCCGACGACACGGCCCTCGCTGAGAAGCCGCGCCGCGGCAGGAACCAGCTCGGCGTCTTCCATCACATGGAAACGGGCGGAGTGTTTGCTGAGCGCGGACTCGATTTCCTCGCGGGAGTATTCAGGGCCGAGGTAGGAGCCTTTCTGCGAGTCGAGCGTTGCGGTCGTTCTCTCGTTGCCCAGGTACTGATGCCACACCAGCATCGCTGCGCCGAGCGAGCCGCCGGCATCGCCGGCCGCGGGCTGGATCCAGATGTTCTCGAACGGGCCTTCGCGCAGGATGCGGCCGTTTCCGACACAGTTCAGGGCCACGCCGCCGGCCAGACAGAGATTGCGCATGCCTGTCTTGGCATGGACGTGTTTTGCGATTTTCAGCATCACGTCCTCGGTCACTTCCTGGATGCTGGCGGCGAGGTCGAGATCGCGTTGCGTGAGGAGCGACTCCGGATCGCGCGGCGGCCCGCCGAAGAGACGATGAAAGCGCTCGTTCGTCATCGTCAGGCCCTGCGCGTAATTGAAGTACTCGAGATTCATCCGGAACGAGCCGTCGTCCTTGATGTCGATGAGGTGCTCGCGGATGAGCGGCGCGTACTTCGGTGTCCCGTACGGCGCCAGTCCCATCACCTTGTACTCGCCCGAATTCACCTTGAATCCGGTGTAGTACGTGAATGCCGAATAGAGCAGTCCGATGGAGTGCGGGAAACGGATCTCCTGCAGCGGAGTGATGCGGTTGCCGCGGCCGGTCCAGTAACTGGTCGTGGCCCACTCACCTACGCCGTCGAAGCAGACGATGGCCGCCTCGTCGAACGGTGACGGATAGAACGCGCTGGCGGCGTGCGCCTCGTGGTGTTGCGAGAAAAGGATCGGACCCTTGAAGCCCGTCAGCCGGCGGATCTCGCGCGGCATGTGCAGCTTCTCCTTGAGCCACAGCGGCATCGCCTTCAGGAATGACGCGATGCCCCACGGCGCGTAGCCGACGTACGTGCTGATCAGCCGCTCGAACTTCAGCAGCGGCTTGTCATAGAAAACGAGGTGATCGACCTCATCGATCGACGCCAGCCCGCCGGAGCGCAGCACCGAATCGATCGAATGCGACGGAAAGCGGTGATCGTTCTTCTTGCGCGTGAAACGCTCCTCCTGCGCCGCCGCCACGATCTCGCCGTCGCGCAACAGGCACGCGGCAGAGTCGTGGTAGTAGGCGGAAACGCCGAGGATGTTCATCCGCCGGTCACGCCGCGTTCGCGCCGTGGCACTTCTTGTACTTTTTCCCTGAGCCGCAGGGGCAGGGGTCGTTGCGTCCGACTTTCGCCTGGGCGCGTTTGACGGGGGCCGCGGCTTCTTTCGGCGCGCCGGAGAAGGTCAGCTGCTGCTTCGGCGGCTGCGGAGGAAGGGCGCGCTGCACGCGCTGCGATTCCTCGCGGTCGCCCTCGCGAGCCAGCTCGATTTTCCAGAGGATCTTCACCACGCGGTCCTGGATGCGCTCCAGCATCGACTGGAAGAGCTCGAACGACTCGCGCTTGTACTCGATGAGCGGATCGCGCTGGCCGTAGCCGCGCAGGCCGATGCCTTCCTTGAGGTGATCGACGTTGAGAAGGTGATCCTTCCACTGCTGGTCGATGACCTGCAGCAGGAGGTACTTCTCGTTGAGGCGCATGTTGTCGGCGCCGACCATCGCTTCTTTTTCTTCGTAGCGCTGGTGGACGGCCTCGACGAGCTTGAACTTCATCTCGTCGCGGCGGTCGTGCTCGCGGTCTACGCCCGAGGTCCTGAGGTCGAGGCCGAAGAAGTCGTACAGCTCGGCGTTGAGCTCGACCTCGTCGACCGCCTCGCGGTCGTTCTCCGGAGAATGCGTCTCGATGAGGTACTCCACGATCTCGTCGGCGGAGTTGAGGATGTACTCCTTCCCTTCGCGTCCTTCGAGGATGGAGCGGCGCAGCGTGTAGATCGACTCACGCTGCTTGTTCATCACGTCGTCATACTCGAGCAGATGCTTGCGGGCGTCGAAGTTGCGACCCTCGACCTGCTTCTGGGCGCGCTCGATGGCGCGCGTGACCATGCCGGCCTCGATGGGAACGCCCTCTTCCATCCCCAGGCGCTCCATCAGGCCCATGATCCGGTCGCCGCCGAAGATGCGCATCAGATCGTCTTCCAGCGAGAGATAGAAACGCGACGAGCCGGGATCGCCCTGGCGTCCGGAACGGCCGCGCAGCTGGTTGTCGATGCGGCGCGACTCGTGACGCTCGGTGCCGATGATGTGCAGGCCGCCCACGCCGACCACGTCCTCGTGATCCGTGTCCCACTCGCGCTTGATCGTGGTCTCGATGTGCTTCCGCTCGGCCGGGTCCTCGATCTCGCGCGTTTTCTGCGCGGCCACGAACTCCGGATTGCCGCCCAGCAGAATGTCGGTCCCGCGGCCGGCCATGTTGGTGGCGATGGTCACGGCGCCTTTGCGTCCGGCCTGGGCCACGATCTCGGCCTCGCGCTCGTGGTACTTGGCGTTGAGCACGACGTGCGGCACGCCGCTCTTCTTGAGCGCGGACGACAGCGCTTCCGACTTTTCGATGGAGATGGTGCCGACCAGCGACGGCTGCCCGGTGACCTGCTTCTCCTTGATCTCGGCCACGATGGCGTCGAACTTCTCGCGCTCGGTGCGGTAGACCAGGTCGGGCAGGTCGGCGCGCCGCATGGGCCGGTTCGGCGGGATGACCACGACTTCCAGCTTGTAGATCTTGTCGAATTCCGCCGCCTCGGTGTCGGCCGTACCGGTCATGCCGGCCAGCTTCTCGTACATGCGGAAGAGGTTCTGGAACGTGATCGTGGCCAGCGTCTGGTTCTCCGACTCGATGCGCACGCCTTCCTTGGCTTCGACGGCCTGGTGCAGGCCGTCCGACCAGCGGCGTCCCGGCGTCAGGCGGCCGGTGAACTCGTCGACGATGATGACCTCGCCGTCTTTCACGACGTACTCGACGTCCGGACGATAGAGCGCCCGGGCGCGCACGGCCTGCGTGATCGAGTGCAGCATGTCGATGTTGGAGGGGTCGTACAGTTCGATGCCGCCCAGGAGTTTCTCGGCGTGCAGCACGCCCTCCTCGGTGAGCACGGCCGTGTGCTGCTTTTCGTCGACCTGGTAGTCCTTCTCCGCGTTCAGCTTCGGCACGATGCGCGCCGCGGTGTAGTACTTCTCCGTCGATTCTTCCGACGGACCGCTGATGATGAGCGGCGTGCGGGCCTCGTCGATGAGGATGGAGTCGACCTCGTCGATCATGGCGAAGACCGGGTCGCGCTGCACCATGTCCTCGAGGTTGAACTTCATGTTGTCGCGCAGGTAGTCGAAGCCGAACTCGTTGTTCGTGCCGTACGTGACGTCGCAGCGGTAGGCCGCCTGCCGCTCGCGGTCGCCGTGCGGGTTCTGGATCACACCGACGGTGAGGCCGAGGAAGCGGTAGATCCGCCCCATCCACTCGGAGTCGCGCCGTGCCAGGTAATCGTTGACCGTCACCACGTGGACGCCGCGGCCGGTGAGGGCGTTGAGGTAGACGGGCAGCGTGGCCACCAGCGTCTTGCCCTCGCCGGTCTTCATCTCCGCGATCTTGCCGCGATGGAGCACGATGCCGCCCATCAGCTGGACGTCGAAGTGGCGCATGTTGAGGACGCGCTTGCCGGCTTCCCTGCAGACCGCAAAGGCCTCGGGGAGGATGGCGTCGAGCGCCGCCTGGAGGTCGGCCTGGGCCGCCTTGATGGCGTTCTCGTCACGCGGGACTTCCTTCTTCACGTCCTCGAGCGCCTGGACGGCTGGCTTGAGCCGCTCGCGGAACTGGTCCGTCTGGGCGCGCAGCTCGTCGTCCGAGAGAGCGCTCACCCGCGGCTCGAGAGCATTGATGTCCGCCACGATCGGCCGCATGGCCTTCACGTCGCGCTCGTGCTTCGAGCCAAAGATCATCGTCAGTACTTTGTCGATCATTCGTGCGAAACCTTATCAGAGGGCGGAGCGCAGAGGGCAGAGGGCAGAAGATCCGGTAGGTTCCTCTTCTGCCCTCTGCGCTCTGCCCTCTGCGCTCTATCGTCTTAAGAGCTCCAGCCGGCTGTACGTCATCCAGGTCTGGTGCCCGAGAAAGATCACCAACGCAAAATAGAGGACTGCAATTGCCGCGCGCTGGGCGCCGGGGATCTCGTAGTAGTGCGGGTCGGTTTTCTCGCGGTTCAGGGAGGCGTAGACCTGAAACGCGGCGAGCACAGCAATCAGGATGATCAGCGGGTTGGGCTGCTGGAAGACCTTGTACACCACCGCCGCGCCGCCGAAGACCCACATCCACTTGGTGACGGCCGCCGAGATCCTGCCGCCGTCGAGCATCCCGATGGGCAGGAGATTGATCAGATTCAGGGCAAATCCGAGGAAGGCGACCAGGAGCCAGAGCGGATCAGCGGTCCATTTGTAGATCTGGAGACAGATGAGCGACGCCGCGGTGCCGGCGGCCGGACCGGCCAGGCCGATCTGGGCGTCGTCATAGACCGAATGCGGCTGATCTTTGAGAGAAACCGCCCCGCCGATGAAGGGGATGAAGACCATGAATCCGGCGCGCAGCCCCTTGGCGCGGATGGCCACGGCGTGCCCGATCTCGTGAATCAGGGTAATCACCACGAAGCCGATGACCACGGCCAGCGGCCATTTCGTCGCATAGGCGGCGATCGTGACCACGAACGACCCGCCCGCCAGCGCATACTGCACCGCCCCGAACCCCTCGAACGGATTGACGAAGAGCAGGCGCACCTTCTCGACGAACAGCAGCAGAAACGCCTTCGCCTTCAGGGCGGCGACGCCGAGGAACAGGATCAGGCCTGTGAGGATTTTGGGCAGCGATCGGCGCCCGGAAGTTGTTGAGTCCATGGACCCGGCGCATACAACGCCCGATTTTGGCGTCTATTCCGGGCGTTTGGAGTGGCAAAGTCTCAAAGTCGCAAAGTCTCAAAGGAGTTCTTGGCTCCGGTCTTCTTTGCGACTTTGAGACTTTGAGACTTTGCCACTCCCCCGTACGATGCCGCCGTGTCCGACGTCGACTCCCTCCGCGCGCAGCTTCGCGAGCGCGGGTACCTGACCCACGGGATCGAGCGGTGGTTCGCGCTCGATCCGTGGAGCTCGCGCGCGTTCTGGCTGGAGCTGATCACGGTGGCGCTCAAGGCGGCCACGCTCATCGCGGCATTCGGCGCGCTGCCGTTGGCGGCGGTGATGGCGTTTCGGAATCGGCCGCTGGGCGCGTTCGAGACGCTGGGGCTGTTTCTGTCGTATGCGGCCGTCTGGCTCGTGGCGGCGTTCGCGTTCGTCGTCGCGGTTGCGCTGATCCTGAAGGTGAGGCCGGCTTTACCGATCGACACGCCGCGCGCGCTTCTGGCCATTTCTCTCGCCGCCGGGGCGCTGCTGACGGCGCCGATCGCCATCTGGTGGTATCGCTTCGACACCGCCCCGTCGTGGCCTGAGCTTCTCATCGGCGGCGCGCTCAGCGTGATCTTCTTCCTCGTCGCCACGACCGTCGTCTCCGCGGCGCTGCTCTCGTTCTCCATCTACGAGCTGCAACGCGTCCCGGCCATCCATCAGAAGCCGCGCGGCGTGCCGATGGCGGTGGCCGCGGCCGTGCTGATCGCGCTGCTGTTCGTGCCTGCTTACGCCGACCGCGAGCGCACCGAGCTCGAGCCGATGGTCGTCACCACCCCGACGACGGCGCGCGTGGCGCTGATCGCCGTCGACGGCCTGACGCGCGAGATCCTCGAGTCCCAGCCCGATCTCGTCAGAGCATTGCCCCACATCGCCCCGATCAACCCGGTTCCCGGCAATTCCACCGCCGAGCGCTGGGCTTCCCTCGGCACGGGCGTTCCGACGGAGTATCACGGCGTTCGCTCCATCGAAGGGGTCCGCTTCCGCGGCGGCTCGCACGTATTGCAGCGGGTCTCTCCGGGCGACTTCGTACTGATGACGCTGGCGCCGCGCCTCGGCATCGCACGCCGCGAGCCGCTCCCCCCGACCGTCCGCCGCCGCGACTACATCTGGGAGACGTTTGCGGAGCGCGGCGTGCCGAGCGTTTCCGTGAACTGGTGGGCCACCGCCGATCTGCGGGAGGGCGGCCTGCACGCCATCGGCCCCGAGTCGATCTTCACCTCCGCGAAAGGCGACCCGCTGCGCGTCGACTCCATGGCCACGTCGCGATTCGTCGACGCGCTCAGCCGGGAGAAACCGCGCTTCGCCACCGTCTACCTGCCCGCAGTCGACGTGATCCTCAACCGCATCGAGCTCGATCCCGCCACGAAGGTGGCGTCCTCGCTGCGCGCCCTCGACGGGATCGGCACCACCGCCACGATGGCTATCCTGGACGAATACGAAGTCGTGCTGATCGGCATGCCTGGCGAGGGACAACGCGGCTCCGCTGTCATCGCCTCGACCATGCCCCTAAGCGCGAAAAGCGCCTGGGATGTCGCCCCCGCGCTCCTGTCTCAACTCGGATTTCCCGCCTCCGCGGAAATGCCCGGCGGACCGCCGGGACCACGCATCGCCACCTACGGACCGCGCGCCGCGGATGCCACCGCGACAGGAAGCGTCAACGAGGAGTACTACCAGAACCTGAAGTCGCTCGGCTACATCCGGTAGACGTTTTTTGAGTCCTCGGCCATGTGTCTGTTCCCGAGGTACACTCGGGTAGCGGAGGTATGGAAATGAAACCGAAACAACAGGTCCGCAGAGTACTGGACAAGCTTTCCGAAGACGCGACTATCGAGGAGATCATCGCCACCGTCCAGATCGGGCACAAGGTGCGGCAGGGTCTGGCTGACGTGGAGCGCGGCGCGATCGTGAGTCTCGAGGACGCGGAAACGCGGTTGAACCGATGGATCGAAGGGTAAGTTGGACTGAGTCTGCTCTCGCCGACGTAGAGGACGCTGCGGGTTACATCGCCCGTGCCGGCTCGTCACGTGCGGCCGCGCGACTGGTGCTCGACGCGAAACGTGCCGCTCGCTCTCTGCGCGAGTTCGCACATCGTGGCCGGCACGTGCCGGAGCTCCTGATCGACGACAACTACGACTGGGTGCGCGAGATCCAGGTCGCCCCATACCGCATGCTGTATCGCGTGACGACGACTGAGGTGCACATCGTGGCGTTCATCCACTCCGCACGCGACCTTGCCGAGCTGGACTTGCCCAAACGCGTCGACTGGCTCATCCACGACCGCCCGCGAAGTCAGTGACGCGGCCCAGGTCGGGCCGCGAATCTTCGCAGGAGGCTCGACAGCTCCTGCCTACTGCAGCGAAGCGCACTGCCGACTGCCTACTGAATCAGAGCCGCGTCGCGCCGGTCGGCGTTGCCGCCGTGCCGGTGGCCGTTCCGCTGCCTTCGCCCAGTGCGGGACGGGCCACGGTGGAGGTGATACCGACCGCTTCGGCGTACTTGAGGTACGTGTCGATCGATGCGATGACGACGCGAGCCTCAACCGTGATCAGGTCGATGCCCACCAGCGAGATTCTCACCCACGCATCGATGACGATACCTTTGTCGAGGATTCGGTCGAGTACGTCGATGAGACTGGTTCCGCCCGGGGCGCGTTCGACAGCCATGACTTACCTGCCTTTCGTCTCCGGCTTCCCCTTGGGAAGCTCGCGAGCATTGAGCTGACGTTCCAGGTCGGCGATGCGGTTCCGCAGTTCGTCGTACTCCTCGGCGCTCTGCAATGCCCGGGCGTCGCTGGAGTAGAAGCGGTCCGATCGCCACCAATTGATGCCGATCGCTTCCGCCTTGTCGATCGAACAGATCACCAGGCGCAACTGGATGGTCAGGAGCTCCACATTCGCCAGCGACACTTTCACGTCGCCCGCGACCACAAGCCCCTTGTCCAGAATCTTGTCGAGGATGTCCACCAGCCCTTGCGGCTGTCTCTGGAGCGATCCTCGATCATCGACTGGCAATCGTCACCTTCCTCTTTGCGGTGAGACGTTTAACCGGTTTGGCGGGTTGGAGTCAACCACGCTCTCCGCCCGAGGCCGCTTCATCGCGAAAAGAAGGCGCAAAGGCTCAAAGGCGCAAAGGCTCAAAGGACGCTGCAAAGACGTGCTCTGAGCCTGTGCGCCTCTGAGCCTTTGAGCCTCGTTCACTCCCACATCTTCACCGGCCCGAGCGTCATGTTCAGCTGTTCGTCGCTGAGGCCGAACGTCGCCTTCAGCTCGGCCATCTTTTCCTCGAGCTTCATGAGGGCGTTGCCGAGGCGCTCGATCTCTTCGTCCGTGAGATTTCCGGCGTCCATGCGCCGCAGGGCCTGCTTCTCCAGGAGACGCCGTACGAGCTCGATGATCGACAACACGAGCTTGGCCAAGCCGTTCTCGACGATCTCCGCGTCAGCCGCGATGCGGGTTGGTACAACTGCATCGGTGAACGAGAGCGCTTCGCGCAGCTCCTTCTCTTCATTCGCGATCATCATCGGCGAAGACCTCCAGCGGCCACGGGCCTGAGAGCAGAAAGGGAACGTCCGGCGAAAGGCGGCGGAGCTCCTCGCCAATGGCGCGGACGTCGTCGAGCCGCGCTCGCGGCACCAGCGCCGCCAGCTCGACCGAGCGCTCGTCGCGATGCGCCCACCGATGCTTCACGCTCAGCGGCACGATCAAACGCTCGGCATGCTCGCGGAAGGATGGATCGACGTTCGCCGCCTGCGTCGCCGCGTGCAGCGCGCGCAGGTACTCCGCGCCATTCGAAAAATCGCGGCGGTCGGGACGCGGCCGCGGGGACGCCGCCGCCACCTTGAGCGTCATCTCCACATGCTCGCGGTGCTCGGAGAGCAGCCGCTTCCATCGCTCCAGATGGGGAGCGCATTTCGCCAGCGCTTCGGCGGCGCTGGTCATGGTGAATCCGTAGCGGATGGCCACGAACGTGGCCACATCCAGCAGCCGCGCGCGAATGCCTGCCACTCGGACGAGCAGGTCGCGATCGCCGAGCGGCTGGTCCGCTGCCACTTCGACAGCGCTCAGATAGAGATCGCCCACCGGGATTGCCACGGCAACGGGCTCGATATCGGCCTGCAGAAGATGCGCGCCGATGGCGATCTGCTTCATGGCTTCCTTGGGGTATTGCGTGGCGTATTCGACGTCCGGATGATGGCGTCGACATTGGCCAGCACGACGTTCAAGCCGAGGTAAAGCAGATCGACATCGCCGATCGAGATGACCGCCTCGCCGGCAATGATCACGCCGCGATCGAGAAGATGATCGAGCGTCTCCAGGAGCGGCAGTTCTTCGAGTGGTTCCGCCATGGCTCAGTTCAGCGCAGCAAACGTATACGGCGGCCACGGGCCCAACAGCGCCAGAGTCACGCCTTCGTGTTGATAGCGCGCCGCCAGTTCGTCGCGCAACTCCTGCAGCACGGACTCCTCGTCGCGGTTGAGCAGCACGTTGATCTGCGGAAACGCCCCCTCGCGGCGCTGGCGTGTCTCAGCCACCGTCTCGCAGCCGAGCTTCGCCATCACCGCCTGTTCGATCTCCCCGACCAGCTCATCCTCGGCCGCATGCGACGCGCGTTTCTTCTCGTCGTCGAGCTTTTTCCGCAGCAGGAACGCCTTCCCCGGCGACGCAGCGGCGATCTCCTGCTGCAGATCGCGCAGCGAGGCTACGCGTCCGGAGAGCGCTTCGTTCCAACTCACGGGATCGAGCTCGATGCGCAGCGTCCACTCCTGCTTCCCGCCGAGGCGGTCGAGCGTCTTCGAGAGCAGCTCGCGCTGTTCGGTGAGATAAGAGCGCAACGCCCCTTCCGAGCTGAAGAGCGTGAACGCGCGCAACGGCACCATGGCCGTCTTCTTCATCAGATCCGCCATCACCGCCTGATGCCGATAGCCGATCGCGCCCAGCCACTCCAGATCGCCGGCACGCCGGTCGATCACATCCTGCGAAAACTCTGCTGCGTCCACGGAGGTGAAGACGGCGTGGATCTCGTCCACGGTCGCGACGCCGAACCGCGTCGTGCCGTCGACGCCCTCGGTATCAGGCGTCGCCGCCTCGCGGGTCACGGCATAAACGTAGAGCACGGACGTCACGCTCCGCAGTTTAGCGCGCGGACAGTGGCACGAGCGACGTCAGCTCCTCGATCGTCATCGGCGGCCTCTCCCGTCGCTCGATGATTACCGGCTCCTCGAGCGTCGCCAGTGCGTTCAGCTCATGAGCGCGCATCGAGAGGTCGCAGGCGTCGCCGTTCTCGGGCGTGACGTAGTTGGCGATCCCCCCGCCGATGCGGATGCCGCGGCCGCGGAGGTCGTCGATGAGGCGTTTCGTCTCGGCGAGGACAATGCGCTCGGGACGGGTGACGACGATGATGGCGGTCCGTTCGGAACGGAGCGTGGCGTCCAGCTCCTTGAGCGCGCGGGAGGCGCGGACGAGCTCCTCGCCGAGGGAACCGGGGGGGATGAGATCGCGATAGCGGAGCAGGATGCGCATGAACTCGTGCACCCACTCGCTGGCCTCGGCCGGCAGGTCCAAGAGACGGAGGAAGTGGCCGGTGGGCGCCGTGTCGACGATGACGCCGGCCAGGGTCGAATCCGAGGTGAGATCGGCGAGGCGCGTGATGGCGAACAGCTCATCGGCACCCGGCGGTGCGATCTCGATGAGACGCTGCATCGCCTCCGTATCGTGCGCGATCGTCATGCCGCGCGGCGTAAGCGCATCGACCGCCTGCTCGATCTTGTGGCCGGCGGTCTCGCGGAACTCCCGCCAGCGCGCCTTGGTGTCGATCGTTTCCACGCTGAGATTGGGAGGCACGGAAAGGTCAGCAAACAAATCGCGCAGCGAGTGCGCGGGATCGACGGAGATCACGACGTACTGGCCGCCGGGATCGCGCTGGGCAAGCTGCAGCGCCACGGAGGCCGAACACGAGGTCTTCCCCACCCCGCCCTTCCCCGCGAAAAAGAGAATGGGCGATTCAGAGCGCAGAGGGCAGAGCGCAGAGCGCAGAGGAACCGCCTCCGGACTCTTCTGCCCTCTGCCCTCTGCGCTCTGCCCTCCTTCACCGGCCGCCGCACTCCATAAGGCGATCTGCTCGGGCGTATCGAGAGGCACACAGGAACGCGGCGCCTGAACCACTCGCCATGGCGCCAGTTGCAAAGGCACCTCACCACGCGAGCGATTGAGCACGATGAACGGCACGTCGAGGTCCGACACTTCGCCGATCAGCCGGATCGTCTGTTCCAGGACCAGCGGCTCCGGGAGCGTCACCGGCACGAACGCGGCGCGTGCCGGGTCGGTCAGCAGCGCGCGCCGTTGTTTGGCGCGGTCGTCGAAGTCGTCGATGAACGCGTCGACGGCGTCGCGCACGTCGCGCCGCGTGAATTGGCGGACCATGGTCCGATGCTTTTCCTGCATGGCGTCGAGTGCCAGCGCCAGCTGCCGGAAGTGCTCCGACGACGAAAGCATGCGCAGCGTGTGGCCGGTCGGCGCGGTGTCGACGACGATCAGCGAGTCCGGGTTCTCCTCGGCCAGCTCGCCGATGTGCATCCAGGCCATGAGCTCGTCGACGCCGGGGATCCGCAGCTCGAAGAGACTCCGCAGCTCCTCACGGTCGAGATACGTCCCGCGGTCACCGATCTCGAGAAACGTCTCCAGATGATCCGTGAGAAAGCGCGCGTACAGCGCGTGCGCATCCAGCTCTTCGATGCGAATCGCCGTCGATTCGCCGAGGACATCCCGCAGGTTGGAGGCGGGATCGGTCGTAAAGAGAATCACCGGCCGCGTCCGCGCGAAATGCAGCGCCGCCGCGATGGAGACCGTGGTCTTCCCGACGCCGCCTTTGCCGCCGAAGAGCACGACCCTGCGAGAGGAGAGCTCGTCCAGCGCATCGTCCAGCGCGCCGGGGAGGTTCATCGCTCGCCGTAGCCGGTATAGACGCCGATGCCGCCGTCTTCCTCGCCGCGCTCGGCGGCGTACTGGCGCGCCATCTCTTCCTTCCGCGCGCGGATGTCGCGCAGCGCCTGGAACACGATCGCTTCTTCGCGCACGTAGTCTTCCTCGGCGATCTCGCCGAGCTCGAGCTTCATCTGCAGCTCGATGAGGCGTTCCTTCCACGGCTGATCGTTCATCAGCTCCTCGTCGGCCATCTGCTGGATCGTCTTCATGACCCAGCGGAAGCCGGCGATCGGACCGGTGATCGGCAGGAGAAGGATGTCGTCGATCAGGAAAGCCATCGCGTCCCTCTATGGTCTCAGAAGACGGGCGATCGCGTTGCGGATTCCGCTGACCTTCCGCTTGGCCTGCCGCGGCACCGCCCCCCACGGCGGGATCTCGCGCGGCGGCCACTCGCCCGGGTTCTCGATCTCGCAGCCGTTGTAGAACTGCGGGACGACCTGGCCGCTGCGCATGTCGTGAATCTTGCGCGTGACCAGCTTGCCCAGGCCCATGTCGGAGAAGAGGGGCGTGTAGTAGATGCAGCCCTCGAAGTAGAAATGCGTGACCTGGGAGCGGCGCGTGCGGTCGGTGTCGGCGATCGGGCTGCCGCCGTGGAAGAGGTTCGCCGCCCAGATCAGCGACTGCCCGCGCTTCATCTGCAGCTCGATGCGCTCGGCCCGCTGCGCCTTCATCAGCGCCTCGACGAAGTCCTCATACAGCGGGTACTTCTCGTAGCCAACCGTGCCCGTGGCCGTGATGCCGATGTCGTGCATGTCGAAGCGCGGGAAGCGCTGCGAGGTCGGGTAGTAGTGGAGCGGTCCGTTGCGCAGATCGACGTCCTCGAGCGCGGTCCAGACGCCGGCCATGTACCCGTACGGAATGGAGTCGAAGTGGATGATGTCGCTGTGCGTCCGCTGCTGCGAGCCGACGCGGAAGTTCAACGTCTGGAAGGGGATCGGCTTGCGGCCGTACAGGACCTCCAGGATCTCCAGGATGCGCGGCGAGACCGCGATCTCCTTCACGTGCTCGTTGAACCACCAGGCGTCCTGGATGCGCGTGGTGTCGGCGTAGTACGGCTCGTAGGTCGGCACGAAGAGATCGCGCAGCGAGGAGTTGACGTTCTCGATCGTGGCGTCGGAGATCTGCGGATCGACCACGACATAGCCGTGCTCGGCGAAGAACGCCACGATCTTCTTCATCTCGGGATCGAGACTCGAGGCCTCGAGAGCGCTCGAAAAGAACGGCGAGTCGGTCCACGGCCGGTTCTTGAGCTCGACGGGAAACGTGGTCATTACGGCCCTCAACAGCGATCAGGGGCGTTCTGTTTCTGACGATCAGGCCCTACTGCCCGGACCCCCGCTCCAGCTTCAGCCGGATGTTCACGAAGTTATACGGAGGCCAGGGGCCGGTGTACAGGAACGACAGCTTGTTCTCGTACTTTTTGGCGATGTCGGAGATCTGGTCGTCGAAGGCCTTGGTCTTGTCGCGCTCCACGAGGAACGCGGCGTTCATGATCATCTTGTCGCCGATCGGCTTGTTCGAGCGCGAGGCGATGGCCGCTTCGCGCAGCGCTTCGTAGATCTCCGTCAGGTACGCATCGGCCTTGGCCTGCAGCGCCGACTCGACGACGCGGCCGAGCTGCATCCGCGAGAAGTAGGTCGAGGTGGAGGTGTTCGACTGGATCTCCTCCTTCAAGCGGCGGATCTCCTCGTTCTCGCTCTCGATCTCCTTGATGACCTGGTCCTTGTCCCAGTTCACCTTGAGGCCGAACTCGATCTTCCCTTCCATCTTCTGCAGCACGTCGCTGAGCGCTTCGTACGTGCCCTTGAGGAACTCCTTGATGTCGTTTTCGGTACGGAAGACGGTGCCGAAGCTCATCGGAAGGACCGTGAAGTCCTTCATCACCAGTTCGTTGACGTGTTCGTGGGCGAGAGCGTTCTCACGCGTGGGGTCGAAGACGATCAGGGGGCAGTTCGAGACCACCGCTGCGAACTCGCGGTGCTGGACGGTGTAGACATGATCGCCGCGGGCGCCGATGCCGACGGCGCCGAAGTCGCGTTTCGCGTCGGTTTTGATGATGCAGTAGACATACTTGCCCTGCTCTGCTTCCGTTTGGGTGCTATGCCCCTGTTCGCTCATGGACAGTCCTCGTGCATCCGGCATTCAGCCGGTCTGAAGAATACAATAAGGTGCCTTTGCAAGCGCCAGACCTCCGCCGTCGCGTCCGCCTCTCGGCGCGGCGCCTCGAATCGTGGTTCGCCCGTCACCAGCGTCCCCTCCCCTGGCGCCGGGAGTACGAGCCGTACCACGTCTGGCTCTCCGAGGTGATGCTGCAGCAGACGCGGATGGAAGTGGTGCTGCCCTATTTCGAGCGTTTCCTGGCCCGCTTTCCGACCATCGCCGCCCTCGCCGCCGCCTCCGACGACGACGTGACCTCCGCCTGGTCCGGCCTCGGGTACTACCGCCGCGCCCGGATGCTCCGCGCCGGAGCCGTGGCTGTGATGAGTCGCTTCGGCGGCAATCTCCCGGCGTCCGTCGACGAGCTGCTCACCATCCCCGGCATCGGCCGCTACACCGCCGGCGCCATCGCCTCGATCGCCTTCGACGCCCACGAACCGATCGTCGACGGCAATGTGACCCGCGTCGTGGCCCGGCTGTTCGGAGATGACGACGACCCCTGGGGGCACGCCGAGGCGCTCGTCGAGGCCTCCAAATCCCCGCGGGTGCTCAATCAGGCGCTGATGGAGCTCGGTGCGCTCATCTGCACGCCGCGTAACCCCACCTGCCTCATCTGCCCGCTCAACAAGCAATGCGTCGCCCTCGCCACCGGCTGCATCGACGAGCTGCCGCGTCCCAAAGAAAAGAAAGCCACGCGGGAGCTGAACATCGCGCTCTACCTCATCCGCGACCGCCGCGGCCGCGTGCTCATGCGCCGCGAGTCCGGCCCGCTCATGAACGACCTCTACCACCTGCCCCACGGCGACACGTCGCTCCTGACCGGTCCGCCGCTCGACGCCACCCCTGGCCAGCTCCTCGGCACATTCCGGCACACGGTCACCACCCGCAAAATCGAATTCACCGTCTACACCGCCGAGGCACGGGGCATTCGTGGCCGCAAAGACTACGAATGGATCGATGTCAGCGAGATGAGCGAGGTGCCGCACCCGTCGTATGTGACCAAGGCCTTGCGGCTGGCACAAGGATCGTGACTACTGCTCGGGAAGCTCTTCGCCACTCCACCGATCGCGCGTCGCCCAGTACGGACACTGAGGACACACTTCGTCGTCCGGATAATCAATCCCCTCTTCGTGAGGGCACCCGATGACCCCGGGGCTCAGAACCACGGTCATCGCGCCAGTCACCTTGATGAACTGCAGAATCGCGTAGTTGATCTCCGGATCCTTCCGCACATCTCCGGTCTCGGAGAACCAGCGTTCCATCGCACTGGCAGGCGCCTCCTCGGCCTCGATGATGCCGACGGCCACCTTCGACGCGCGCGATGCATCCGGACCGTAGAACGCGACGGTCGCCACCGGATAGCCGCGATGTCCCCGTCTCGCCTTCTTCTCCAGCTTTGTCGGTTCGCGTTTGATCTTCATGACCGGTCGAGAATAAAACATTCAGGAGGCACAACACATCCGACGAGTTGGGAACCCAGCCGCCGCCAAAAAATCGTGATTCGCCTGTCACTATGTTGTCAGCCTCGACCGTGCACTAGAATCCCCTTTTCGGGAGGCGTGGGTCGTGACGGTTGGCAGGTCGCCCCAGATCGAAGGCGCATTAGTGGAGTTGCAGCGCTATCTCCAGAATGAGATCGCGCCCGACGCCGGCGCCGGGAGCGTTGCGCTCCTCATGGCGCAGCCTCCCGAAGTGGTCATGCAGCACGTCGGCAACTGGTCGATCGAGCAGGCCGGGAAGCATGCCGCCCCGATCTCCGACCTCCTCGTCCACGCGCTCAAGAAGATCTACATCATGGGCGAGCTCAACCTGCTCGACCGCGAAGCCATCGCCAACTACCTCGACCGCATCACCGGCATTGCCATCCGGCTCTGTGCCACTGATGAAGAGCGGGCCCAGCTCCGCACCAAACTGACGGCCATGCGGGTGTCGAAGACGACCGTGGCCTCGCCAATGCAGTTCGCCCTACCCGTGCTGGCGGCGCCGCCACCCGCTCCCGTGACCGTCGATAACGAGGACGCGCAGGCGGCAAGACGCCTCTCGCTGATCTTGGAGCGGCTCGGCTCCGCTCATGGCGATTCCGGACAACCGGCCGCGCCGGCCGATCCGCAGGCCATCGCGCAGATGCTGACCATGGCCGCGGCGAGCTCCAAAACCGGCCAGCAACTCAACGACTACATGGAGCAGATCCGCCCGCTGGCCGGCGCCGCCGGCGGGAACGTCTTCGTGATCCTCGGCGGGGCGATGCCGTCGTGGGACCTTCCCCAGCTGCAGGGAACGCAAAAACCTCCGTCGCAGATCGGCGCCATGGAGCGGATCATCGACCTGACGGTCGATCCGGCCGCGGCGATGGACCGCTTCCGCGAGCTGGTCCACGCCGCCGTCGAGAAGCTCAACGACGGCTCACTGCCGGCCACGCTCTGGATGCTCGACGTGGCCCAGAACACGATCACGGAAAAGAACCTCGAGGTCCTGACCGTCAACCAGATCTGCGCCGATTCCGCCGACCGGATCAGCTCCGTGCAGCTGCGCAAGTACGTCGAGAACAAGCGCCAGCACGCCGCGCTGCGCATCGCCCTCGACTTTTTCCCGACCCTCAGCCTGGAGAACCTCTTCCGTCAGCTGCGCGGCGAAACGCGCGCCGAGAGACGGCGATGGCTGCTCGGGCACATCGAGGCGCATCACGAAGCCGGCCGCGCATTCGCGCTGCATGAGCTCGAAGCGGAGCTGGTGCGCAACGACGTCGATACCTACTACCTCCGCAACGCCATCTACCTGCTGCACCGGATCCCGCACGAGGATGACGAAGACGTCAGTCGGGAGACGGCCGCGCTGGAGCGCGCCTCGGCGCGCGGCCAGAACATCTACGTCATCAAGGAAGCCGCCACCGCACTCGGCCGGATCAAGACCGATGCCTCCCTGATGGTCCTGACCACGCGCCTCGCTGAATTCGAAGTCATCCTCCTCCGCGGCGATACGGCGATGTATCCCGCCGCCGAGATGCAGAAGCTGCTCGACCGGATCGTCGGTGCGATCGCGCGCATCGGAACGCCTGCCGCGCTCCTCACCGTCGCACGCCACGGCATGAAGGCCAACCCGGTGCTCGGCGACACGCGCGCGCGGCTGGCCGGCCTCTCCCAGCACGACCTGTCCTTCGAAGAAGGCGCCGTCGAAGTCCTGCTCAAGGCCCTCCGTTCCGAGATCCCGGGCAAACTGCTGGGACGTCTGCTTCCAAAAAAGCAGGAGGGAACGGTGCAACTGATCGAAGCCCTCTCCGGCACACGCTCCGATGCCGCCGAGGACCTCTTTCGCGAGATCGCGCAACGCTTCCCGGAGGAAGAGATCGGACGCGCTGCGGCGAAAGCGCTGGAGATGCGCTCCGCGGCCGAGAACCCCGCACCCAACCAGCCCGCGGCCACGCTCGCCGGTGAGCTGGAGTTCTTCGGTCTGCCGTCCGTCGTGCAGTCGCTCGCCGAGATGCGCGCCACCGGCATGGTCACCCTCAGCACGAAAACGGGACAACCGATCGCCGGCCTGGCCTTCGTCGACGGAAAGTTCCTCAACGCCCAGAAAGGCCCACTGCGCGGCGTCGACGCCTTCTACGAGATTCTCGAGCGGCCGCTGGCCGGCAAGTTCGCCTTCGTGCCGCACCCACCCGAGAAAATGAAGAGCAACCTCCAGCCGCAGGAGATCATCGGCCTCCTCCTCGAAGGCGTCCGCCGCCACGACGAGCTCCAGCAATTGACCGCCCTCATCCCCGACACGCTGAAGATCGCCAAAGGCAGTATCAAACCGACGCCCCACGAAAGCGAAACGGACCCCGCCCTCGTCCGCGACATCTGGCTCAAAGCCTCCTCCGGCACCACCGTCGGAGAATGGGGCGGCCAGGTCAACACCGACTCCTACCGCGTCCGCCGGCTGGTGGCGCACTGGCTGGAGACAGGAGCCCTCGTGCAGATGGAAGGGTGAATTCTTACAATGCCGCGCATGCGCAACAAGATCATCGCTCTCGCAGTTCTCACGCTCCTTCGCTTCGCATCGCACGCACACGCCGCGGACGACTTTGCGGACATCCGGCGCGAGGTCGTGAAACGACACGACCAATCGGTGAAAGCGCTGCAGGAGTGGATCGCGCTGCCGTCGATCGCCGCGGAGAACCTGAACTTCCCGGCGGGCGCGGAGTACATGGCCAAGCTCGCCCGCGAGGCGGGGTTCCAGCAGGTGGCCGTGCTCGAGACCGACGGAAAGCCGGGCGTCTTCGCCACGCTCGACGCGGGAGCGAAGAAAACCGTCGGCCTCTACTTCATGTACGACGTGAAGCAGTACGACCCCGCCGAGTGGACGTCGCCGCCACTCGAGGCGCGCATCGTCGACCGGCCCGGCGTCGGCAAAGTGTTGATGGGCCGCGGTGCCGTCAATCAGAAAGGTCCGGAAATGGCGCTGCTGGCGGCGCTGCACGCCATCCGCGGCGCCGGCCGGAAGATGCCGGTCAACCTCGTGCTCGTCGCCGAGGGAGAAGAAGAGATCGGCTCGCCGCACATCGGCCAGCTGGTGCGCCGGCCCGAAGTCGACGCGGCGCTCCGCAAGACCATCGGCGTCTTCATGCCCTCGGCGGCCCAGGACCTCGACGGCATCGTCACGGTGAGCCTCGGCGCCAAAGGCGTCGTCGAGCTCGAGCTCGTGGCCAGCGGCGAGAAGTGGGGACGCGGCCCTTCGAAAGACGTCCATTCGTCGCTCAAGGCCATGGTCGACAGCCCGGCCTGGCGGCTCGTCAAAGCGCTGGACACGCTCGTCTCCGACGACGGCAACACCATCGTGATCGACGGCTATCCGAAGCCACGCCCTCTGACCGCCGAAGAGAAATCGATGATCGCCGAGGCATCGAAACGACGCGATGAAGCCAAGGCCAAAAAAGCGTTCGGCGTCCAGAAATGGATCGACGACCTGCCGTGGCAGGAAGCCAATGAACGGCTCGAATCGCAGCCGACGGTGAACATCGAAGGGCTGGTCGGCGGCTACACCGGACCGGGGGGCAAGACCGTCCTCCCCCACCGCGCCGTCGCCAAGATCGACCTCCGCCTCGTCCCCGACATGAAATTCGATGATGCCGTGGCGGCGCTCAAAGCCCATCTCGCCAAACGCGGTTTCGGCGACGTCGAAGTCAACGTCACCGGCGGCTATGACCCCACCGCCACCGTCGCCAGCGCCCCCCTCATCCAGGCCCAGATCTCCGTCCTCAAGCGCGCCGGCATCGACCCCGTCCTCTGGCCCCGCAACGCCGGCTCGTATCCCGGCTACATCTTCACCAACGCCCCCCTCAGCCTCCCCTCCGGCCACTTCGGCCTCGGCCACGGCAGCGGCGCCCACGCCCCCGACGAGTACTACGTCATCGAATCGACCAACCCGAAAGTGCAGGGACTCGACGGCGCGGTGATGTCATTCGTGGAGTATTTATGGGAGCTGGGGAAGTAGGAAAGAAGATGATGTAGCGCTCCAACTCCGTCCATGTCATAGCGCTACAATTCCGATCGATGCGGCTCACCGATGAACAGAGGGAGCGGATCGCGGAGATCAGCCGGCAGCACGGTGCGCACTCCGTGCGTCTTTTCGGCTCCCATGCACGTGGAGAGGCCTCGGAGAGCAGCGATCTCGATCTTCTCGTCGACATGGAGGTAGGGCGGTCGCTGCTCGACCTCATCGACCTGCAATACGCGCTCGAAGGCGAGCTCGGAATGGCTGTGGACGTTCTCACACCGAAATCTCTCAGCCCCTATCTTCGCGAGTCAGTCGAGAAGGACGCGGTCCCGTTGTGAGCAGCGATCGCCTTCGCCTGCTTCACATCCGCGACGCCATCGCCCGGATCCGAGGTTACATAACCACGCACGACGCATTCCTCGGAGACGTCAGGACGCAGGATGCAGTGGTGCGAAATCTCGAGGTCATCGGCGAAGCGGTGAAAGCCCTTAGCAACCGGACTCGTGATTCAGCACCCGCGGTGCGTTGGTCCAGCATCGCCGGCATGCGTGACCGCCTGATTCACGGCTACTTCAGCGTCGACCTCGATCTCGTTTGGGACGTCCTGGAACGCGACCTCGGCGACCTCGAACAAGCAGTCACGGTACTTATTGACGCGCCGGAGTAGCTCGCCTTCGCCGTAGAGCTCGGACGCAGAATCCGGCAATTCGCAGCCTGATTGCGCGCGGCGGCGCTCGGATGCGGTCACGGCTTGCCGGGTCAGGGTTGGCTTTTACTCCACCCCAGGAAACCCGCGCTGGCAGCGGATTCGAACAGCTCCATCCCGGCGAATCGCAGCGTGAAATCGAACAACGACAGTGTCATCCCGGCAAACGCCAGTTCCAATTGGCAGAACGCCAGCTTGATCTGGCAAGCGCCAGCTCGATACTGGCAAGCGCCAGCTCCATATGGGCAAGAGCTAGCCCGATACGAGCAAACGCTAGCCAGATCCGGCCAAATGCCAGCCCGATCCGAGCAAACACCAACCCGATCAGGGCAAACGCCAGCTCGATCAGGGCAAACTGCAACACAATCGGGTTAACGCGAGCCCGATTCAAGCAAACGCCAATCCGATCCGAGCAAACGCCAGTACAATCTTGGCGAGCGCCAGCTTGATCCTCCAGAGGAGCGCCGGTTCGCGCCGGCCGGCGCACGCATCATGATTGCGATACGGGCAGCTTCTCGCGAATCCGCTCCAGGTCCGCGTTGCGCTCGACCCATGTCTCGACGAAGCCGCAAGAAGTACAGATGAACCACGATGTATAGACCGCTCTGAAGACTGTCCTCTTGAGAGGAATCATGGATGCCAACGTTCTCCGCCTCGAGATTCGGATGTCATTCGAAGCACATTTCGGACAAACACCTGTCTTCTTCAACGCAACCCCCCTTGCGCAGCGTGCCGGACCGAGGCCGCGCGCTGTGATCTCGGCGACGTCCTACGACAGGATCTTATAGCGCGATGCCAGGAGGCCCGTGGCCGCGGCAAGATCAAGGTCTCCGAGCAGCAACCCTTCCTGGCCGTAGGGTTGGAAGGCGAGCAAGGTGCCATCCGGATTCACAATCGCCGACGTCGTTGGCGAACCGTCGTTCGCATAGTTCACGGTGGCGAAGTAACAGGTATTTTCGGCGGCGCGGCAGAGCGCCGCTTTCTCATGGAACGTATTCCGCGGATCCCCAAAGGTTGTCGGCCGGAACGAGCCCGGCTCGGCTTCATGAAAGTGCGGATGAAAGACCACCTGCGCGCCGCGCATCGCCGCCCAGCGAACCGTCTCCGGATAGCGCCACCCTTCGTGACAGATCACCACTCCGAACGTTAACTCCCCGGCCTGAAAGAGCCGGCGATCCACACCCGGCGCGTAGACACCCTCCTCCGAGGGATCGATCTGGACCTTGTCCTGGAACCCCGCCAGCGACCCATCGGCATTGATGACCAGCGCCGTGGCGACCAGCGCGTCATCGACCAGGCGCTCTGACACGACACTAGAATCCGATGACGTCGCCATTTTGCGTTCCCATGATCGCCTCGAGGTACATGCGCGCCACAGCCGCCGCCGGGAGACCGTTGACGCCTTGCAGCCCGACGGCCTGCAGCGTTTCCGTTACCCACGGTGGACTGACGGCGTTGACACGCAGACCTCGCGGCATCTCCAGTGCCGCTGCGCGAACGAATCCTTCCAGGCCGAGGTTGACGACCGCGATCGCTTCACTCCCCATGATGGGCTGGCGACCGAGCACTCCGGTCGTCACGATAAACGAGCCCCCGTCCGCCACGTAATCGAGCCCGTACCTGACCAGGTTGATCTGACCCATCAGCTTATTGTCGATGGAGAACGCAAAGTCTTCGTCCGTCAGTTGGGATAGCGGCTTACGGCGGGTCGCTCCCGCTGCGCTGACGACCGCGTCGATCTGACCCACGGCGTCATACATCCTGCAGATCGACTCGGGATCACCGATATCAACCGTCACCGGCGTATGGCTGCGAGATACCTGGATGACGGAGTGGTCCGGTACCAACGCCTTCACGATTTCAGTACCGATGGTGCCCGTCGCACCTACGACCAAAACACGCACGAGCCCTCCAAAGCGCCGACGCGCGCCAGCATTGACAGAAGCGTAGCACCGCGTGCGACTGTCACGGTGAAGTCACACGGGTGGTAGGGCTTTGTGCCAAGGCCGGTGTCTCGGTGAAGGTGAAGACAGCCGAGTAGCACGACAACGATTCGAATCGTTCTCTCACTACACTTCGGGCCGCCTTGCGGCGGCCCGATTGGTTCACTGCAAACTGATCACTACTGCTCGTCGTCGAAATCCGCCAACGACAGCGCATCCTCGTCCTCCGACTCGCGCTGGAGCATCGGAGTGCGATCCGGCCGCGGCATCCAGACTAACGAGTCCGAATCTTCATGTGACGCAGCTTCTCGATCTCCGCCCGAAGCGGCTTCCAATACCGCCGGTCTGCCTCGCGCTCCTTCGCTTCCTCAGTGCCGAGCGCAAGTCCGAGCGCGGTCGCGTCGCCACGCAGCGCGTGCACGAGCAGCTCCCGCTCAGGAACGAGCCGGCGGCATTTCTCGGGGTGGGAGGCAGCAACTGCCACGAGGAGCTCGGGCGTTCGAAGCTCGCGGAGCCAGAAACGAACGTCAGCGGCGGTAGCGGACTCTCTATGCCCAAAGAAGTCCGCCTCGACGAGTCTGCGAATCATCGGCCAGTCTTTGTCCCGTTGTGTTTTCTTCGCCTGAACCAGGTCCGGAAGCGAGAGCAGGTCGAAGGTATTGCCGTCCGGCATCTCGACTGTCGTACGCCGGGACCAGAGTTTTTCGAAGGAGTCGACTCCCCGCATCCGCGACATCACGTCCACGCGCAGGCCTTCCACTTCCGGATCGTGACAGCGGAAATGGACGGCGTGGCCCTTCCGGAGGAATTTCACATCGAACGGGGGGACCGCGATCACTTCCGCCTGCAGAGACGCGATTGCCTTGCGGAGTGCGGCGATATTTCGAAGACTGGAGACGATGGCAAGGTCGACGTCGCGGCTGAATTCAGCGGCGCCGTACGATATGCAGGCCTGGCCGCCCATGAGCAGCGCTCTCACGCGGTGCTCGCGCATCGAAGAAAGGACTCTGAGTATCGGGTTCGGGATCAAGTGAGCCCCCTAACGCGAGGAACGAATCCCACAATCTTCCGCTCTCCCGCCACCGTTCGGCCGGCGTCAACTGGAACCATTCCGCCCACTCTGATCCAACGAGGTCCTCGGCGCGAATGTGCGGCGCGATCAACTCTTTGCCGTGTCGCCGTGCACCAGATCGCAAGAGCTCATCCTCTCAGGAACGCAATTCTGGGCGCCGGCGCTCAGCGCCGACGCCCAGGGAACAGTCGTTGTAGTTACTGCTCGTCGTCGAAATCCGCCAACGACAACGCATCCTCGTCTTCCGACTCGCGCTGGAGCAACTCTTCCAGCGAGGGCTGCGCCGGCGGCTCGTCTTTCTCGAGGTAGACCTCGCGATAGGTGGGCATGCCGGTGCCGGCGGGGATGAGGCGGCCGACGATGACGTTTTCCTTGAGGCCGCGCAGGTAGTCGACGCGGCCGGCGATGGCCGCTTCGGTGAGGACGCGCGTGGTCTCCTGGAAGCTGGCGGCGGAGATGAAGGACTCCGTCGAGAGCGATGCTTTGGTGATGCCGAGGAGCAGGGGCACGCCGTCGGCGGGCTCGCCGCCGCGGTTCATGACTTTTTCGTTCTCTTCCATGAAGCGGAAGCGGTCGACCTGCTCGTCGACGAGGAAGTCGGTGTCGCCCACGCGTGTCACGCGAACGCTGCGCAGCATCTGCCGGCAGATGGTCTCGATGTGTTTGTCGTTGATGGCCACGGACTGGGAGCGGTAGACCTCCTGGATCTTGTCGACCAGGTAGCGCTGCAGTTCCTTGATGCCGAGGACGGCCAGCACGTCGTGCGGGTCGATGGGGCCGTCGATGAGGGGGTCGCCGGCGCGGACACGTTCCATCTCCTGGACGTTGACGTGGACGCTGCGCGGGACCGAGTACTCGTGGCGCGTGCCTTCGTCGGTCTCGACGATGATGCGGCGCATGCCTTTGACGATCGCTCCATGATGCACGGTTCCGTCGACCTCGGTGATGACGGCTTTGTCGCGCGGGTGACGGGCTTCGAAGAGCTCGACGACGCGCGGCAGACCGCCGGTGATGTCCTTGGTCTTGGTGGTGGCGCGGGGGATCTTCGCCAGCACGTCGCCAGGGTGAACGTCCTGGCCGTTGTGGACCATGACGTGGGCGCCGGTGGGGAGCAGGTACTTCCGCTCTTCGCCTTTGCCCGCTTTGATGATGAGGGTGGGGGTGCGCTTCTCGGCCACCGACGATTCGACGATGACCATTTGCGTGAGGCCGGTGACTTTGTCGGTCTCTTCGCGGACGTTCTCGCCTTCGACGATGTCCTTGAAGTTGACCTTGCCGCCGAGCTCCGTGAGCACGGCCGAGGTGAACGGATCCCACTCGACGAGCGGCTGCCCGGCTTCGACGTGCTGTCCGTCATGCACCTTGAGCGTCGAGCCGTAGACGAGCGCGTAACGCTCCTTCTCGCGCGACCCGGCAGCCAGATCCGCCGCGCCGGCCTTCTTCGACTTGCGCGTGGGGATGTCTTCCATGATCAGGAGCTTGCCGTTGCGGTTGATGACGATCAGCTCGCCGTTCTTGTTGGTGACGGTGGAGACGTTGACGAGCTGGATCTTGCCGGGGCTGGTGGCCTCGTGCTTGGACTGCTCGGAAACGCGCGACGCCGTACCGCCGACGTGGAACGTACGCATGGTGAGCTGCGTGCCCGGCTCGCCGATCGACTCGGCGGCGATGACGCCGACCGCTTCACCGATCTCGACCAGCTTGCCGCTGGCCAGGTTGCGGCCGTAGCAGCGGCGGCAGACGCCGCGGCGGGTCTCGCAGGTGAGCACGGAGCGGATCTTGACCTGCTCGATGCCCGCTTCCTGGATGGCGTTGGCCAGCTCGTCGGAGAGCGCTTCGTTCTGCGACACCAGGCGGTCGCCGGTGAGCGGATCGTAGATGTCTTCCTGCGAGATGCGGCCGACGATGCGGTCGCGCAGCGGCTCGAGGATGTCGCCGCCTTCCATGATCGGCGTGACGACGATGCCGTCGAACGTCTGGCAGACTTCCTCGGTGATGATGACGTCCTGGGCCACGTCGACGAGACGGCGGGTGAGGTATCCGGAGTCGGCCGTCTTGAGGGCGGTGTCGGCCAGACCCTTACGGGCACCGTGCGTCGAAATGAAGTACTGAAGAACCGACAGGCCTTCGCGGAAGTTGGCCGTGATGGGCGTCTCGATGACCTCGCCCGAGGGCTTGGACATGAGGCCGCGCATACCGGCCAGCTGGCGGACCTGCTCCTTGGAACCGCGCGCGCCGGAGTCGGCCATCATGAAGATGGGGTTGAACTCATTGCGCTCGGTCTCCACGCGCTTCATCTCGGCGAACATCTCATCGGAGACGTTCTCGGTGGCGCGGTGCCAGATGTCGATGATCTTGTTGTGGCGCTCGCCGTGGGTGATGGCACCGTCGAGGCGCTGGCGCTCGACCTCGAGGACGGACTTGCGCGCGTTCTCGACGATCTCCTGCTTGCGCGCCGGGATGACCATGTCGTCGACGCCGATGGAGACACCGGCCTTGGTCGCGTACAGGAACCCGAGGTCCTTGAGACCGTCGAGCATCTCCACGGTGAGGTCGTTGCCGTAGTTGATGAAGCAGTAGTTGACCAGCTCCTGCAGACCCTTCTTCTTGAGGAGGCCGTTGATGAACGGGATCTGCGCGGGCTGGTGCATGTTGAAGACGACGCGGCCGACGGTGGTCTCGACGAGCTGCTTGTCGAGCTCGACGATCTCGGCGCGGACGATGTCCTGATCGTTGAACTGCTTGGTCAGGTCCATGAACCGGCCGGAGACGCGGCAGCGGATCGGCGTGAGCAGTTCCACCTCGCCCGCCTGCAGCGCGATCATGACTTCATCGAAGCTGCCGAAGACCTTGCCCGCGCCCTTGGCGTTCGGCTTGGCCTTGGTGAGGTAGTAGCAGCCGAGGACGAGATCCTGCGACGGAACGGCCAGCGGCTTGCCGTGTGCCGGCGAGAGGATGTTGTTCGAAGCCAGCATCAACACCTGCGACTCGACCTGAGCCTTGGGCGAGAGCGGGACGTGGACGGCCATCTGGTCGCCGTCGAAGTCGGCGTTGAAGGCCGTGCAGACGAGCGGATGGATCTTGATGGCCTTGCCCTCGACCAGCACCGGCTCGAACGCCTGGATGCCGAGACGGTGGAGCGTCGGTGCGCGGTTCAGGAGCACCGGATGCTCTTTGATGACGCTCTCGAGCGCGTCCCACACTTCGTTGGTCTGCAGCTCGACGAGCTCCTTGGCAGCCTTGATGGTGCCGACCAGGCCCTGCTGCTCGAGCTTGTGGTAGATGAACGGCTTGAAGAGCTCGAGGGCCATCTTCTTCGGCAGGCCGCACTGGTGCAGACGCAGCTCCGGGCCGACCACGATGACCGAACGGCCCGAGTAGTCGACGCGCTTGCCGAGGAGGTTCTGGCGGAAGCGGCCCTGCTTGCCCTTGAGGGTGTCCGAGAGCGACTTGAGAGGACGGTTGTTCGAGCCCTTGAGCACGCGGCCGCGGCGGCCGTTGTCAAACAGCGCGTCGACCGCTTCCTGCAGCATGCGCTTCTCGTTGCGCACGATGACATCGGGCGCGCGGAGCTCGAGCAGCTTCTTGAGGCGGTTGTTGCGGTTGATGACGCGGCGGTAGAGATCGTTGAGATCCGACGTCGCGAAGCGGCCGCCGTCGAGAGGCACGAGCGGACGCAGCTCCGGCGGAATGACCGGGATCACGTCGAGGATCATCCAGTCCGGACGATGGCCCGACTTGCGGAAGGCATCGACGACCTTCAGGCGCTTGGCGGCCTTGAGCTTCTTGATCTGCGACGTTTCGGTACGCATGATCAGGCGCAGCTCGTCGCTGAGCTCTTCGACGTTGACGCGGCGCAGGAGCTCTTTGATCGCTTCGGCGCCCATCTTGGCCACGAAGACGTCGCCGTACTGGCTGCGCAGCTCGCGGTACTTCTCTTCCGGGAGCAGCTCTTTTTCGTTGATGACGCCCGTCAGGTCACCGGAGTCGATGACGACGTACGACTCGAAGTAGAGGATGCGCTCGAGGTCGCGCAGGGAAATATCGAGCAGGTGGCCGATCCGCGACGGCAGGCCCTTGAAGAACCAGACGTGCGAGACCGGGCTAGCCAGCTCGATGTGGCCCATACGCTCGCGGCGGACCTTCGACTTCGTGACTTCGACACCGCATTTGTCGCAGATGACGCCGCGGTGCTTCATTCGTTTGTATTTACCGCACAGGCACTCCCAGTCCGTGATCGGACCGAAGATCTTCGCGCAGAACAGACCATCGCGCTCAGGCTTGAAGGTGCGGTAGTTGATCGTTTCCGGCTTGGTGACCTCGCCGTACGACCACGACCGGATCTTCTCCGGAGAAGCGAGGCTGATCTTGATGGCGTTGAAATCGTTGATCGCCTGTGCTTTTGCCGGTTGAAACAGTGCGTTGAAGCTTTCCAATGTGCGCCTCCCTTTTGTTAGGAGCGATTTGAGATCAATTGTCAGTCGTTGTCGGATGCGGGAACGACAGCTTCACGTCCGAGCCGAAGCACTCCCAGCACGGCGCTTCCCAGTCGGTATCGCCGCTGTAGAAGTGCACGGTCATGTGAATCGACCCGAGGCCGTGACAGGCACGGCAATCGGCGTTCGGCATGCGGGAAAGACTCGTGACTCTGCGTCCCATGTTTCGTTTCCTCAGTCATCCTCCGCGGAGCGAAGAATCTCAAGCTACGTAGCCTGAGATCCTTCGCCGTCTCCGCGGCTCAGGATGACGTTTCACGTCACTCCTTCAACAACTCCACATCCAGACAGAGCGACTGCAGTTCGCGGACGAGCACGTTGAACGACTCGGGAAGACCCGGATCATCCGGAACCTCGCCCTTGACGATGGCCTCGTAGATCTTGGAGCGGCCTTCGACGTCGTCCGACTTCACCGTCAGCAGCTCCTGCAGCGTGTACGCGGCGCCGTACGCTTCGAGAGCCCACACTTCCATCTCTCCGAAACGCTGGCCGCCGAATTGCGCCTTGCCGCCGAGCGGCTGCTGAGTAATCAATGAGTACGGCCCGATCGAACGCGCGTGGATCTTGTCGTCGACCAGGTGCGACAGCTTGAGCATGTAGATGAAGCCGACGCAGACCTGCTGCTCGAACTTCTCGCCGGTCATGCCGTCGTAGAGGCTGGTCTTGCCGTCGCTCGGAAGCGCCGCGGCCTTGAGCTGCGCCTTGATCTCCCCCTCGGTCGCGCCGTCGAAGACGGGCGTCGAGAAGTGCAGACCGAGCGTGCGTGCCGCCCAGCCGAGGTGCGTCTCCAGGATCTGACCGACGTTCATACGTGACGGCACACCCAGAGGATTCAGGACGATCTCCACCGGAGTTCCGTCCGGCATGTACGGCATGTCCTCTTCCGGGAGGATGCGCGAGATGACGCCCTTGTTGCCGTGGCGGCCGGCCATCTTGTCGCCGACGCTGAGCTTGCGCTTCATGGCCACGTAGACCTTGATCATCTTGATGACGCCCGGGGGCAGCTCATCGCCCTTCTGGAGGTCTTCACGACGCTCTTCGGCCTTCTGCTCGAGGACGCGGATGCGGTTCTCGGCGCGCTCGACGAACATGCGCACCGTCTCGCGTGCTTCTTCTTCCACCGGCAGCGCCAGCAGCTCGCGGCGCGAGAGGCGGTTCACGACGTCGCGATCGGCGGTTTCGTTCTTGCGGACGAGCACGTCGCCGGTCTTGAAGTCGACCACATCGCGCTGGAGTTTCTGATCGCTCAAAACTTCGGAGATTCGCTTGTTGCGGGCGTCGGTGATGATCCGGATCTCATCCTGGATGTTCCGGTTCATCCGCTCGATCTCGCCCTCTTCGATCGACTTGGCGCGGAGGTCTTTGTCGACGCCCTTGCGCGAGAAGATCTTCACGTCGACGACGGTGCCTTCGATGCCCGGGGGCGTCTTGAGCGAGGCGTCGCGGACGTCGCCGGCCTTCTCACCGAAGATGGCGCGGAGCAGCTTCTCTTCAGGAGTGAGCTGCGTCTCGCCCTTCGGCGTGACTTTGCCGACCAGGATGTCGCCCTGCTTGACGGTTGCTCCAATACGCACGATGCCGCTCTCGTCGAGATCGCGCAGTGCGGATTCGCTGACGTTCGGGATGTCGCGCGTGATTTCCTCGGGACCGAGCTTCGTGTCGCGGGCTTCGATCTCGAACTCCTCGATGTGGATCGAGGTGTAGTAATCCTCTTTGACCAGCTTCTCGGAGACCAGGATGGCGTCCTCGAAGTTGTTGCCGCGCCACGGCATGAAGGCCACCAGGATGTTGCGTCCCAGGGCCAGCTCACCGGCATCGGTGCAGGGCCCGTCGGCCAGCACCTGGCCCTTCCGGACCCTCTGCCCTTCTCGTACGATCGGCTTCTGCGCGATGCACGTGTTCTGGTTGGAGCGCTTGAACTTGATGAGCTGGTAGATGTCGGCGCCGAACTCTTTGGTCTCGCCGGTGTCCTGATCCTCCGACTCGACGCGGACGATGATGCGGTTCGAGTCGACGAGGTCGACCACGCCGCCGCGCTTGCACTGCACGACCGCGCCGGAATCCTTGGCCACGACGTTTTCCATGCCGGTGCCGACCAGCGGCGACTCGGTACGGAGCAGCGGAACGGACTGGCGCTGCATGTTCGCGCCCATGAGCGCGCGGTTCGCGTCGTCGTTCTCGAGGAACGGCACGAGCGAGGCGGCCACGGAGACGAGCTGCTTGGGCGAGACGTCGATGAAGTCGATCTTCTCTTTCTCGATCGACACGAAGTCGCCGGACTGGCGGGCGATGACGCGGTCGTGGACGAGGTTGCCCTCGTCGTCGAGCATCACGTTGGCCTGGGCGATCGTGTAACGCTCTTCATCCCACGCGGAGAGATAGAACGCATACGGCTCGGCCTCGGCGGCCTGCAGGAGGCCCTTCTTGCCCTTGCCGGTCGACGCGGCCGCATTCTCCTTGGAGATGCGGTTGTTCTCCTTCTGGAGATCGCGCTTCTCGACGATCTGGCTGAGCGTGAAGTTCGTGTCGCCGGTCTTCACGACGCGGTAGTGATCGAGCACGCGGGCGTTCTCGACCTTCTTGTACGGGCTCTCGATGAATCCGTACTCGTTGATGCGCGCATAGCACGCCAGGGACGAGATGAGGCCGATGTTCGGACCTTCAGGCGTCTCGATCGGGCAGATGCGGCCGTAGTGCGTGGGGTGAACGTCGCGGACTTCGAAGCCCGCTCTTTCACGAGACAGACCACCCGGTCCAAGGGCCGACAGGCGGCGCTTGTGGGTGACCTCGGAGAGCGGGTTCGTCTGGTCCATGAACTGGGACAGCTGCGACGAGCCGAAGAACTCCTTGATGGCCGCGATGACCGGCTTGGAGTTGATCAGGTCGTGCGGCATGGCCGAGTCGATGTCCTGATGGACCGACATCTTCTCTTTGATGGCGCGCTCCATCCGGACCAGGCCGATGCGGAACTGGTTCTCGAGGAGCTCGCCCACCGCGCGGACGCGGCGGTTGCCGAGGTTATCGATGTCGTCGACGCGGCCCACGTCCTTGCGGAGGCGGAGCAGGTAGTTGATGACGACGTAGAAGTCGTCCGGCGTCATCGTCTTCTGCGTGACCGGCGAATCGAGATCGAGCTTGATGTTGAACTTGAACCGGCCGACGCGCGAGAAGTCGTACTTGCGGGCGTCGAAGAACATGCCTTCGAAGAGAGCCTTGGCCGACTCCAGCGTGGGAGGATCGCCCGGGCGCATGCGGCGGTAAATCTCGATGATGGCCGCCTCGAACGACTTCGAGGTGTCCTTGCGGACCGTATTGAGCAGGATGTCGGAGACGAGATCCCACTCGGGGAAGATCACTTCGATCTCGTTGATGCCGCGGTCGCGGAGCGTTTCCGCCCAATCGGCCGGAACGTTCTCCGAGGCCTCGAAGAGAACCTCGCCGGTGTTGAAATCGACGACGTCGCCGAGGAAGACAGCCTTCTCGAGCGCGTTGTAGTCGACCTTCACGGACGCTTCGTTGTTCTTCGTCAGCGCATCGGCCATCTTCTGGTCGAGCTTGATGCCCGCGAAGATCGTCCGGACGGCGCGGCGGCCGCGGATGGAGTGCCGCTCCTTGGCCTCTTCCTGATCGAGCACGCGGCGGTCGAACGACAGCTCGGCGCCGGAGTCCTTCAGGTGAACCTTGATCGGGGTGTAGAACTGGCGAAGGATCTCTTCGTCCGTCGTGAGGCCGAGGGCGCGGAGGAACACCGAGCCGAGGAACTTACGCTTGCGGTCGATACGGACGTAGAGAATGTTCTTCTGGTCGTACTCGAACTCCACCCAGGAGCCGCGGTACGGGATGATCTTCGAGAGGAAAGTGTGGGCGGATTCCTTGGTGAAGAAGACTCCTGGCGAACGGTGGAGCTGCGAAACGATCACGCGCTCCGTACCGTTGATGATGAACGTACCGTTGTCCGTCATCAGCGGGATGTCGCCGAAGAACACTTCCTCTTCCTTGGCGTCACGCATGTGTTTGACGCCGGTGTCGGGGTCCTTATCGTAGACAAACAGGCGGAAGGTGACTTTCAGCGGAACGCTGTAGGTCATGCCCCGCTCCTGGCACTCCTCGACCGAGTACTTCATCTGCAGGTCGACCGGGTTGCCGCAGATGTCACAGACCTCGACGCGGTTCTTGTTAATGACGCCGCAGCTCGGGCAGTTGACGGTCTCTTCGTGCGGGTGATCCGTGATGATCTTCGACCCGCAGTTCGCGCAGGTCATCCGAAGATGCTCGAGCCCTTTGAGCTGTCCGCACTTGCACTCCCAGTTACCGATGGAGAAGCGGACGAAATCGAGCGAGCAGGTCTCACGGAAGTCGCTGAAGGGGAAGGCGCTGGTGAAGACCGACTGCAGGCCGGTGTCTTCACGCTCCTCCGGAAGGAGGTTCATCTGGAGAAAACGTTCGTACGACTTTCTCTGGACGTCGATCAGATTCGGCAGCGCCATATAGCTGCGAATCTTGGAGAAATCGTGACGAACGGGCTCCTGTTTCGGCATGGCTCCGTTCATTCGATGGGACTCCTTAACGTTGCTTGTGCCGCCTAAAAGGCGACGGTCGCGTCAGGCGAGGCCGGTTTGCAGGCGACGCAAACCGGAGTCACGCGATTTTGGGCGCTATCGAGAAGGCCGCTCCCCCCCTCTCTGGCCCGGAGTGATGTGTTCCTACCGAAAAACGCGATTCCGGGCAGCGCAAATTGCACCGCCCGGAATCGCTCAAAACGACGTCGTTACTTGACGGCCACTTTGGCGCCGGCATCTTCGAAGACCTTCTTGATCTTCGCGGCCTCGTCCTTGGACACGCCTTCCTTGATGGTCTGCGGAGCGCCCTCGACGAGGTCCTTCGCTTCCTTCAGGCCCAGCGAGGTCACTTCGCGGACTGCCTTGATGACGTTGATCTTCTTGTCGCCCGCTTCCTGCAGGACGACGGTGAACTCGGTCTGCTCTTCGACCGGGGCAGCGGCAGCGGCCGGGCCGGCAGCAGCGGCAGGCGCGGCGGCGGCAGCGGCGGAAACGCCGAAGCGCTCTTCGAGGGCCTTGACGAGGTTCGACAGGTCGAGAACCGTCATCGTCTCAATCTGCTTCACGAAATCTTCAGTAGAAATAGCCATTTCAGCCTCCAAAACTTTCTAGATGAGAGTCAATTTCAAGCGAGCCGAGGCTCGCGCCATATGAACTAAGCGGTTGCCTCGACTGCGTCCCCTGCTGCTGCGGGCGCTTCGCCGCCGCCCTTCTGCTTCGCGATCTGGTCCAGGACCACTGCGAAGTTGCGCATCGTGCCATTGAGCACGACCGCCAGGCCGCGGATGGGATGCTGCATGAGATAGAGAAGCTTCGACAGCAGCTCCTCGCGGGACGGCAGGTTGGCGATGTTCTGGATCTCGTTCGCCGCCACGACCTGTCCGGCCAGAAGCGCTCCCTTGAACTGCACGGTGGGAACGTCCTTGGCGAACTTGGTGAGCACCTTCGCCAGGGCCACGGGATCGGTGGTGTTGTACGCGATCGCGGTCATGCCGGAGAACGTGCCGGTCAGCTTCTGCAGCGGCGTGTCCTTGACGGCAATCAGGGCCAGCGTGTTCTTGATGACCACGTACTCGGAGCCCGACTCGCGGACCTGCTTGCGCAGCTCGGTGACCTGAGGAACGGTGATGCCCTTGAAATCGAGCACGAACGCGTTCTGGGCCGAGCCGATGCCTTCGGAGAACTCGGAGATCGCTTCTGCCTTCTGTTCGCGATTCTTCATGGTGTCTCCTTACTCCGCCTTCGCCTCGAGCACGGTCGAGTCGATGTTGACCGACGGGCTCATGGTCGAAGAAACGTAGATCGAACGGACGTACTTGCCTTTGGCAGCCGGGGGCTTCGCCTTGCGGACGGCGTTGATGATCGCCGAGGCGTTGTCCTTGAGCTGCTCGGCGGAAAACGACAGCTTGCCGACCGGGACGTGGATGATGGCGGTCTTGTCGACGCGGAACTCCACCTTACCGGCCTTGATCTCCTGGATCGCCTTGGCGACGTCGAACGTGACGGTGCCGGTCTTCGGGTTGGGCATCAGGCCGCGGGGGCCGAGGACCTTACCGAGCTTACCGACGGAGCGCATCATGTCCGGCGTGGCGATGACAGCGTCGAAATCGACCCAGCCGCCCTGGATCTTCTCGACCATCTCGTCGCCGCCGACCATGTCGGCGCCGGCTTCCTGTGCTTCTTTCTGCTTCTCACCCTGAGCGATGACGAGCACGCGCTTGGTCTGACCCGTGCCGTGCGGGAGCAGGGTCGTGCCACGGACCATCTGATCGGCATGCTTGGGATCGACGCCGAGGAGCATCGAGAGCTCGACCGTCTCATTGAACTTGGCGAACGCGATCTGCTTGAGCAGACCGAATGCCTCGTCCAGCTGATACGGCCGCTGTTCGACCTTCCCGACCGCAGCACGATACTTCTTGCCGTGTTTGGCCAAATTTCCTCCTTGTAGTGTTAGCGGCAGAGCTTCCTGCCTCCTACTGATTTGCCTCAGCGACGCGCTGAAGCGGCTTGTTTACTCGGAAACTTCCAGACCCATCGAGCGCGCGGTGCCCTCAACGGTCTTGATGGCGGCTTCGACGCTGGCGGCGTTGAGATCCGGCATCTTGGTGCGGGCGATCTCTTCGACCTGCTTTTTGGTGACCTTGCCGATCTTGTTCTTGTTCGGCACACCGGACCCCTTCTGCACGCCGGCGGCGCGAAGGAGGAGGATCGCCGCGGGCGGCGTCTTGGTGATGAAGGTGAAGGTGCGGTCGGAGAAGACCGTGATCACCACGGGGATGATCAGGCCCTGCTGGCTCTGCGTGCGGGCGTTGAACGTCTTGCAGAACTCCATGATGTTGACGCCGTGCTGGCCGAGCGCCGGACCGACCGGCGGGGCCGGAGTGGCCGCGCCCGCGGGAATCTGCAGCTTGATGTAACCCGTAATCTTTTTCGCCATCGTAAATCCCTTGTAGTCAGTCGCGCCGGTCGGGCGCGTAATTCATGAACGTGTTTTAACGTGCCTTCGCGGCCGCTCCGCCCTGCTCTTCGGACGGATCGAAGCGAGCTACCTGCAGGAAGTCCAGCTCCACCGGAGTGGAACGGCCGAAGATCGTGACCATGACTTTCAGCGTGTTGCGGTCGAGGTTGACCTCTTCCACGACGCCGGTGAAATTTGTGAACGGGCCGTCGATGATGCGGACGTGCTCGCCGTGCTCGTACACGTGCTTGGGCTTCGGCTTTTCCTTGGTCGTAACCACTTGCGTCAGGATCTGGTCGACTTCCTCGGGGGTCAGCGGCGTCGGCTTCTTGCCGGTGCCGACGAAGCCGGTGACCTTCGGCGTGTTCTTGACGAGGTGCCAGGCGTCGTCGGCCATGTCCATCTCGATGAGGATGTAGCCGGGAAAGAACTTGCGCTGCACTTCGCGCTTCTTGCCGCCCTTCATCTCCACGAGCGTCTCGGTCGGGATCTTGATCTCGCCGAACTTCTCGCGCATGCCCAGGGCTTCAATGCGCTGCGTGAGGTTCTCCCGCACCCGCTCCTCGAATCCGGAGTAGGTATGGACGATGTACCACTGCTTCTGGCCGGCCGCGTCAACCATCGTTTATGTGCTCGCCCCGAACTTCGTGAACAGGAAGTCGATGGCCTTGTAGAACACCACGTCACACCCCCAGAGGAACAGGGCGAACACGAGCGTGGCCACGATGACGACGGCGGTCGTGCCGATCACTTCGTTCTTCGTCGGCCAGGTGACCTTCTTCATCTCCGCGGACGTGTCGTGAAAGAACTCTTTCGTCGCCAGCCACCACTGGGCCGGCTTGGAGACCGCGGTTTCCTGCTGCTTGACTACCTCTGCCATGGACACCCCAACAGATCCGTTTTGACAGCTCTCAGCTCGCAGGAGAAACCCGTTCTCCGGCGAGCTGAGCGCTGCGAGTGAGAGCTAATCAGAAAATTTGGCAGGCCAAGAGGGACTTGAACCCCCAACCTGCGGTTTTGGAGACCGCTGCTCTGCCAATTGAGCTATTGGCCTGCATTTGCCGCAAACTGCCGAAAAGGCAGGGCCTTCTCGTTTAATTCCCTTGTGGTTAGCGGGGTTACTTCGTTTCCCGATGAACGGTCCGCTTCCGGTCGTGCCGGCAGAACTTCTTCAGTTCCAGCTTCTCGGTCATGGTCTTCTTGTTCTTCGTCGTCGTGTAATTCCGACGTTTGCACTCGGTGCACTGAAGGTTGATGATCTCGCGCTGTGCCGCCATTGCTTGACTCCGGTGATGATCTGGATATGTGTGGTGGAGCCCTCGACCAGATTTGAACTGGTGACCCCGTCCTTACCAAGGACGTGCTCTACCCCTGAGCTACGAGGGCTTACTGCGTATCGAACAACTTGGAGCGGGAGACGGGACTCGAACCCGCGACCAACAGCTTGGAAGGCTGTGACTCTACCAACTGAGTTACTCCCGCGAGGAACAGCTCCACAGCTGTGTAGCTTTACAGCTGTACAGCTCTGAAGCTGTCAACTTGGTGGAGAGTGGAGGATTCGAACCTCCGTAGGGCGTGGCCCGGCAGATTTACAGTCTGCTGCTTTTGACCGCTCAGCCAACTCTCCATGAGTTGAGCTTTCTCGTCTTCTGGGGCTGGCGACGGGACTCGAACCCGCGACCTGCTGATTACAAATCAGCTGCTCTACCAACTGAGCTATGCCAGCACCAATTCCGATAATTCATTGATTTCAAAGACACAATCAGCCTCTGACGAAGAGCTGCGGATGAGCACCTGCACCGGCGGCCGAGGAACTGCGGGTTATAGCAGAGTGCCTAACCTGGTGCAAGTAGGGCCTATTCCGGGACTTAGGGGGCCTTTTCCGTTCCGGAACGCGTCTGCCGCACCACCTCGTAGCAGAGCACCGCCGTGGCGGCCGCGACGTTGAGGGAGTCGACGTGGCCGAACATCGGGATCCCCACGGTCCGGTCGCAGTGCTCGAGCACGTTCTTGCGCACGCCCTTCCCCTCGTTGCCCAGGACGAGCGCCACTTTCCCGCTGAAATCGATCGAATCGGCCCGGTCGCCGTCCGCCGCGGCGGCGTAGACCCAGTAGCCCTGCTCCTTCAGCAGCTCGATCGAGCGGGCCAGATTCGTCACCTGCGCCACCGCCACCCACTGCGACGCGCCGGCCGAGGCCTTCACCGCCGCGGGGGTCAGGCCTACGCTTTCATGCTCGGGCGTGACGACGAGATCGACGCCGAACCCGTCCGCAACGCGAAGGATGGCCCCGAAGTTCTGCGGGTCGGTGATCCCGTCGAGGATGACCACGAACTTCGTCTCCTCGCGCATCACGGTGTCATGGAAGTCGGCATAGACGGTGTCCGACACCTCGGCCACCACGCCGTTGTGCACCCCGCGCCCGGCCAGCTTGCCGATCTCGTTCGTGGAGAGGACCCGGATCGTGACGTTCGCCTGCTGAGCGGCGGCGATCAGTTTCTGCATCCGGTCGCGCTGCTCGCGCGTGATGCCGACATAGCGCACGCGGTCCGGGTGCGCGCGGATGGCCTCGATGACGGGATTGGCGCCGTAAACGATCATGGGTTTCTAGTACCTCGTCCGGGCCAGCCTTCTGGCAAGAAACGGTCCCTCATAAACGAACCCCGTATACACCTGAACGAGGTCCGCTCCCGCGGCCATCTTCGCTTCGACGTCCGCCGCGGTGAAAATGCCGCCCACGCCGATGAGGGGATAGTCGGAGCCGACACACTCGCGAACCTTGGCCAGGACCGACGTCGATTTCGACATCAGCGGCTTCCCCGAAAGGCCACCCGCTTCGCCCATCCCGGGCAGGCGGTCGAGCGTCGTGTTCGTGCAGATCATCCCGTCGGCCTGGTAGCGGCAAAGGTCGGCGATCTCGTGAATCTGTGAGTCATCCAGGTCGGGCGCGATCTTGACCAGCACGGGACCACAGCGCACCGACCGGATCGCCCGCAGCAGTTCCGCGAGGTGCTCGGGACGCTGCAGGTCGCGCAGTCCGGGAGTGTTCGGAGAGGAAAGATTGAGCACCGCCGCATCCGCATGCGGCGCCAGGCGCCGGTAGCATTCGACGTAGGCCTCGGTTGCCCCTTCGAGCGGGACGTCGCGGTTTTTCCCGATATTCACGAAAACGGGCACGCTGCGCGGCCAGTTGCGCAGGCGCGCCGCGACGGCATCGGCTCCGTCGTTGTTGAACCCGAGCCGGTTGATGAGCGCCTTCTGCTCCGGATAGCGAAACAGCCGCGGCCTCGGATTGCCTGGCTGTGGCCGCAGCGTCACGGTCCCAACTTCGATGAAGCCGAACCCCAGCGCCGCCAGAAACGGCATCATCGTGGCGTTCTTATCGAAGCCGCCGGCGATGCCGATCGGCGAGCGAAATTGCAGTCCGAAGAGCGTCCGCGCCGCCGACGCCGGAGGCCGGCAATACCGCTCGATCGCGCGCAGGAGTATCGGAATCTGCTGCAGATATCCCATCTGCCGGGCCGTGAATTCGTGCGCTGCCTCGGGATCGAGTTGGAAGAGCAACCGGCGCAGGAGCGGATAGATCATCCGGCTGCCAGAATTCGCTCGACGCGCGCCAATGGCGAGAGGACACGAGGATCGATCTCACTGGCGTGCTCGAGGAGCGGGATGGAGCGGACCAGCTCCGGTCCGTGATCGAGCCCGGTGAGTGCGAGCCGCAACGGCATGAAGAGCGCCTTCCCCTTCGTCCCGGTCGTCGTCTTGAGGCGCTCGACCATCGCCTTGTAGCTCGCTTCGTCCCTCGGCGTGCCGTTCGTGCGGAGGTCGTCCGCGAGCTTCTCCGCGAAGGCGTGGTCAACCTGGGGCGTCGTGTACTCGACCACGAAGCGCAGCGCCTCTTCGAACTGCGTGAGGCGATGGACGCTCGTCTTGACCACGTCGATCCCCTCTTCCAGCCACAGGACATCAAAGAACGGCCGCACATGCGACACGAGCTCGCCAGCCGTCATGGCGTGAATGTACTGTCCGTTCACCCAATCGAACTTTTGCGGATCGAACACGGCCGCGGCGGCGTTGACGCGGTCGAGCGAGAACTTCTCGATGGCGTACTGCCGCGAAAAGACGTCCAGCCCGTCCGGCGACGACCAGCCGAGGAGCGTCAGGTAGTTCACCATTGCATCGGGCAGGAATCCTTCCTCGGCATACGCGGAGACCGACGTCGCTCCGTGACGCTTGGAGAGCTTCGTCCGGTCCTGTCCGAGGATCAGCGACACGTGCGCGAAACGCGGCACGTCCCAACCCATGGCCCGATAGATCAGCACCTGGCGATGGGTGTTCGTCAGATGTTCCTCGGCGCGAATGACGTCGCTGATGTCCATGTCGTGATCGTCGACCACGACACAGAAGTTGTACGTCGGCAGGCCGTCGGAGCGGACCACGATGAAGTCGCCGAGCGATTCCTTCCGCCACGTCACTTCGCCGCGGATCTGATCGTCGATCGTGACGTCCCCATCCTCCGGGACGTGAAACCGGACCGCATGCGGGGCGTCATCGTTTCGCCGATTCACCCAGCACGTCAGGTCGTAATGCGGCGGCCGGCCGTCGGTTTCGGCCTGTTTGCGCTTCGCCTCCAGCTCTTCCTCGGAGCAGTAGCAGCGATACGCAACGCCCCGATCGAGCAGCTCCTGCGCAACGCGGCCGTAGAGCTCGACGCGCTCGCTCTGCCGGTACGGCGCATGCGGTCCGCCGATTTCCGGGCCTTCGTCCCAATCGAGCCCGAGCCAGCGCAGATCATCGAGGACCATCTGCTCCGACTCGCGCGTCGACCGCGCCTGATCCGTGTCTTCGACGCGGATGACGAACGCGCCGCCATGGTGACGCGCGAACAGCCAGTTGAAGATCGCGGTACGCGCGCCACCGACGTGAAGGTGGCCAGTTGGGGATGGAGCAAATCTGACTCTCACCACCCGAAGTTTATCCTGAGGAGCGAAGCGACGAAGGATCTATGGAGCAGCCGCGCAAGAGGAACCGTTCGTCGCTACTGCTCCATTGACCCTTCGCTCCGCTCAGGGTTGAACTGAGACCGCGACCAGAACCACAGCCATCGCACAAATCCCCTCTCCGCGCCCAATGAACCCGAGGTGATCCGTCGTCGTGGCCTTCACGTTGACATGCCCCTGCGGGAGACTCAGGAGATGAGCAACGGACGCCACGATGGCATCCCGATGCGGCGCCAGTTTCGGCTGCTGCGCGATGATCGTGATGTCCACATTCGAGATGTCGGCGCTCATCTCGTCCAGGATCCGTTTGGCTTCGCGGACGAAGACGGAGGACTCGGCGCCGCGCCAGCGTTCATCGGTCGAGGGAAAGTAATGCCCGATGTCGCCGGCGCCGGCTGCGCCGAGGAGAGCGTCGGTGACGGCGTGGAGAACGGCGTCGGCATCGGAGTGGCCGGCCAGGCCGCCCGTCTCCGAAATGCGCACGCCGCCGAGGTACAACGGGCGGTCGGCCGCAAAAGGATGGACGTCGATCCCCTGGCCGATGCGGATCACATCTCGCTCCATTGCCGCAGGTACGACTCGGCGATGACGAGGTCCTCGGGGACGGTGATCTTGAGGTTGCGCGGATCGCCGGGAACGGCCTTCACGGTATAGCCGAAACGCGCGGCCAGCCCGGCTTCGTCCGTTCCTTCGATTCCTTCGAGCTGCGCCCGCACCAGAACGTCCCGCAGCACGTCGGCGCGGAAACATTGCGGCGTCTGCGCCGCAGCCAGCATCGAGCGGTCCAGCGTCTCGACGATCGTGGCGTCATTGCTCATGAGATGGATCGTATCGGCGACGGGGACCACAGGAAGCGCCGCGCCGATCTCCCGGGCAGCCGCCACCACTGCATGAAACGTGGCCTCGCTGAAGAGCGGTCGGGCGGCATCGTGGACGGCGATGAGGTCCGCGTCGCGCGTCTCGGCCAGACCGCGGATCACCGACTGCTGCCGCGTCTCGCCACCGGCCACCCACACCACACGCTCGCTGTTCTTCACGCTGGCCAGCAGGATCTCCGCCACCGGCACGATCACGCGCGAGACGTTCTCGTCGAGCAGAAAGCGCTCGATGACGTGCTGGATCATCGGCTTCCCCGCCAGCAGGTGGAACTGCTTCGGCAACTCCCCGCCGAAGCGGGAACCGGTGCCGGCGGCGGGGATGATGACGGCGATGGTCATCACACGGCCATGATGTCTTGTTCTTTTTGCTTCAGGACCGAGGCCACTTCGTCGATGTGCTTGTCGGTCAGCTTCTGGATGTCGGCTTCGGCGCGCTTTTCGTCGTCCTCGGAGATCTCGTGGTTCTTGAGGAGCTTCTTGAGCTTGTCGTTGCCGTCGCGGCGCACCTGGCGGATGGCGGTGCGCGACTCTTCGGCCATGACGTGCGCCTTCTTCACCAGATCCTTGCGGCGCTCCTCGGTCAGCACCGGGACCGGGACGCGGATGACCTTGCCGTCCGAGGCGGGATTGAGGCCGAGGTCCGCGTTGCGGATGGCCTTCTCGATGGGGGCGACCATCGACTTGTCCCACGGCTCGAGCACGAGCAACGCGGCCTCGGGGACTTTGATGCTGGCGGCCTGCGCCAGCGGCGTCGGAACTCCGTAGTAGTCGACGGTCACTCCGTCGAGCATGGCCGCGTTCGCGCGGCCCGTGCGCAGCGTCTTGAAATGCGCGTGCAGCGCTTCGATGGAACCGTGCATCCGGTGCTGCATGTCCTTCATCACGTCAGGTATTGGCATTTGATGACTCCCAATTACGCTACATCGTCCGTAACGATCGAACCGACATCTTCGCCGAGCAGCGCCCGCTTGATGTTGCCCTTCTCACGCAGCGAAAAAATGTAGATGGGGATCGAGCTGCCGCGCGCGAGATCGATGGCCGCGGCGTCCATCACTTCCAGCCGTTCGGCGAGAACGCGCTGGTAGGTGACGTGCGGCAGGCGCTGGGCATTCGGATCCTTATTCGGATCGGCGGTATAGATTCCGTCGACCTTGGTGGCTTTGAAAATGATGTCGCACTTGAGCTCCGCGGCGCGCAGAGCGGCGGCGGAGTCGGTGGTGAAGAACGGGTTCCCGGTGCCGGCGGCGCAGATGACCACGCGGCCCTTTTCGAGATGGCGCATGGCGCGGCGGCGGATGAACGGCTCGGCGATCTCGGACATCGTGATCGCGCTCGTGACCCGTGTGGCGATGCCGCGGCGCTCCAGCGCATCCTGCAGGGCGATGGCGTTGATGACCGTGGCCAGCATGCCCATGTGATCGCCGGCCACGCGGTCGATCCCCTCGGTGGCCGCGGTCACGCCGCGAAAGATGTTTCCGCCGCCGATGACGATGGCGATCTCGACGCCCATCTGCTGCACTTCGCCGATCTCGTCGGCGATGGTGGCCAGGACGTCCGCGTCGATGCCGGCACGCCGTCCGCCCATGAGGGCCTCACCGGATAGTTTGAGAAGGATGCGCTTGAACTTGGGGGCGCCGTCAGTCATGCGAGGCGGTTTATACCATGCGCCAAACACGAAAAAGGCGGCCCGAAGGCCGCCTTTTGATCTGTGGACGTGGATGCCCGTTTACTGCTTCATGTACGACGCCACTTCGGCGGCGAAATCCTCGGAGCGCTTCTCGATGCCTTCGCCCAGCTTGTAGCGGGTGAAGCGCGTCACCGTGTAGTCGCAGCCGGATTCCTTGCCGCGGCTCTTGAGGTACTGCGTGACCGTCATCTTGTCGTCGCGGATGTAGGGCTGCTCGAGGAGGCAGAACTCGCCGTAGAACTTCTCCATCTTGCCGGTGACCATCTTCTCGACGATGTTCTCCGGCTTGCCGGACTTGGCGGCGGCGTCGCGGGCGATCTCGCGCTCGGTCTCCAGGTCCTTCTCCGTCACGTCCTCGCGGCGGAGGAAGCGGGGCTCGGCCGCGGCGATGTGCATGGCGATGTCCCTGGCCACTTCATCGAGCGTCGCGTCCTTGTTGCAGCCGGCGGCCACGATCTCCACCATGACGCCGATCTTGCCGCCGCCGTGGATGTACGTGCCGATGGTGGAACCGGCCGGCGCTTCGTAGCGGGCGAAGCGGCGGATGGAGATGTTCTCCTTGATGGACGCGATCTGCTCGGCCACCTTCTGGCTCACCGGCTCGCTGGTGCCGGGCCAGTTCTCGGCCAGGAACTCGTCGACCGAAGTGGCCTTGCTCTGGGCGATGGCCTCGGCGACCTGCTGCGCGAAATTGCGGAAATTCTCGTTGCGGCCGACGAAGTCGGTCTCGCAGTTCACCTCGACGAGCACGCCGATGCTGTTCGCCACCGACGCGGCGATCGTGCCCTCGGCGGTGACGCGTCCCGCTTTCTTGCCGGCGGCGGCCAGGCCCTTCTTGCGAAGGATCACCGTGGCCTGCTCCATGTCGCCGTTCGCTTCCGTGAGGGCGCTCTTGACGTCGGCGAAGCCGGCGCCGGTCTGCTCGCGGAGGGCCTTGATCAGAGCTGGAGTGATGGTCATGTCAAACCTCTTTGTCTTTGGATTGGGAGCGGGCGGCGAGCTCATGGCCCACCACACCGTGCGAGGAATCGAGGACGGGCGCTCTCAGGCACCCGTCCCCGGAGAAAGCTGAGCTGGATCAGACTGCCGGAGCAGCCTGCATCTCGGATTCGACGACTTCGACGGGCATCGGCGGCTCGCCCGACGAGTCGCCGCCCTTGTCCTCGACGCCGATGAACTTCTCCTCGGCGAGGTTGTACCCCTCGAGGCAGGCGTCGGCGATCTTCTGCGTGAACAGGCGGATGGCGCGGATGGCGTCATCGTTGCCCGGAATGACGTAGTCGATGTCTTCCGGATCGCAGTTCGTGTCGACGATGGCCACGACCGGGATGCCGAGCTTCTTGGCTTCCTTGACCGCGATGTACTCCTTCTTCGGATCGATCACGAAGAGGGCATCGGGAAGGCCGTCCATCTCGCGGATTCCGATCAGGTTCTTCTGCAGCTTCTCGCGCTCCTTGTCCATGGCAGCGCGCTCTTTCTTGGACATCTCCTTCTCCGTGTCGCCGAGGATCGACTCGATCTCCTTGAGACGCTCGATCGACTTGCGGACGGTGGAGAAGTTGGTGAGGGTGCCGCCCAGCCAGCGGTTGTTCACGTAGAACATGCCGCAGCGGTTGGCTTCCTCGAGAATGGCATCCTGCGCCTGGCGCTTGGTGCCGACAAACAGGATCCGCTTGCCCTGGGATGCGAGGTTGGCAATGAACCCGGAAGCTTCCTTAAAGAGCTTCAGCGTCTTCTGCAGGTCAATGATGTAGATCCCGTTGCGCTTGCCGAAGATGTACTTCTTCATCTTCGGGTTCCAGCGCTTGGTCTGATGACCGAAGTGGACGCCAGCCTCCAAAAGCTCTTTCATCGTAATAGAGACCGCCAAGTGAATTCCTCCTTATGAAATTGAAAATCGTGATCGAAACAACGGACGCTGCAAAACAAAAGGACAGGAGCCCGGAAGCTCCTGCCCTTTGGTGAATCGACTAGAGAAACGGGAACATGAGACTAGCGCTTGGAGAACTGGAAGCGCGCCCGGGCGCCCTTCTGGCCGTACTTCTTGCGCTCCTTCATGCGCGGATCGCGCGTGAGGAGACCAGCCTTCTTGAGACGCTTGCGCAGCTCGAGGTTGAAGACCTGGAGCGCACGGGAGATCCCGTGACGAATCGCGCCGGCCTGGCCGCTCGGACCGCCGCCGTCGACCGTGACGACGATGTCGAACTTGTCGGCCGTCTCCGTCAGCGACAGTGGCTGCTTGATGATCATCTTGAGAACTTCGTTGCCGAAGTAATTGTCGAGGGTGCGGCGGTTGACCGTGATCGCACCCGATCCCGGACGAAGGTGCACGCGCGCCGTCGATGTTTTCCGTCTACCCGTACCGTAGTATTCAACCAAAGCCAAGGAATCCTCCTGTGGTTACTCGCCGAGGGTCATCTGCTCAGGCATCTGGGCCTGGTGCGGATGGTTCGAGCCGCGATAAACCTTCAACTTCTTCAGCATCTTGTGGCCGAGCTTGTTCTTCGGCAGCATGCCCCAGACCGCTCTTTCGATCATCGACTCCGGCTTTTCGGCACGGATGAAGCGCGCGGCGCGCTCCTTGAGGCCGCCCGGATAGAGGGAGTGGTGACGGTAGATCTTGTCCGTCTCCTTCTTACCGGTCAGCTTGATCTTCTCGGCGTTGATGACGATCACGTGATCGCCGGTGTCGAGGAACGGCGTGTACGTCGGCTTCGACTTGCCCGAGATGATGTTGGCGATGGTCGTCGCCAGACGGCCCAGAACCTGGCCCTCTGCGTCGATGATGAACCAACGCGGTTCGATGTCGCCCTGCTTGGGAAAATAGGTACGCATGACTCTCCCTGAATAAACCACTCACTGCCTGAGATCACTGCAAGATGGAACGGCGGCGCAAAGGTGTGGACCGCAAACGCCAACCGATCAGCTCAAAGACGAATAGACACTTCCCCTGAGGGGAAGGGGTCGAAACGGTAACACTGCCGAACAGGGGCAGTCAAGCCGTTCATTCCCGGCGCACTTACCTTGGTGGCGCGACGACCGTAACCGCCTGCTCCCCTCCGGAAAGTCCCACCCCGAAGCAATGGCGTGAACTACGGCAGCGCGAGAGCCGCGCTGTGGTACAAACCGCGCCGTGACGGCACAAATCATCGACGGAAAAGCGGTGGCGCAGCAGATCGAAAACGAGGTCGCTGCGGCGATCGCGGGGCTGGGGCTCCGGCCGGGCCTCGTGGCGGTGCGCGTCGGCAACGACCCGGCCTCCGAGATCTACGTCAGGAACAAAGCCAAGAAAGCGCGGGAGCTCGGGCTGACCGGGACGGAACTGGTCTTTCCGGACACGATGTCCGAGGGGGAGCTGCTGGCGGAGGTGGACCGGCTCAACCGGGACGACACCGTCGACGGCATCCTTGTGCAGCTCCCTCTGCCGAAGCAGATCGACGCGCGGAAGGTCATCGACGCCATCTCGCCGGCGAAGGACGTCGACGGGTTTCATCCCATCAACGTGGGCATGATGCACCTGGGGCGGCCGGCGCTGGTTCCGTGCACGCCGGCAGGCGTGATGCGCCTCATCGAATCAACCGGCCAGCCGATCGAGGGGAAGCACGCCGTGGTCATCGGGCGCAGCGACATCGTGGGGAAGCCGATGGCGGCCCTGCTGCTGCAGAAGAACGCCACGGTCACGATCTGCCACTCGCGCACGCAAAACCTCCCCGGCGTAGCGCGGCAGGGCGACATCCTCGTGGCCGCCATCGGCCGGCCGATCTTCGTCACGGACGATTTCGTAAAACAGGGAGCGATCGTGATCGACGTGGGCATGAACCGCGTCGGACCCGAGTTCGCGGGGCGGCTGGCGCACGACGCGGAGAAATCCCGCCTGCTGGCAAAGAACGAGACCGCTCTGTTGGGCGACGTCGACTACGCGCGCGTCCGCGAGGTGGCCTCCTGGATCACGCCCGTGCCCGGCGGCGTGGGTCCGATGACGATCGCCATGCTGATGCAGAACACGGTCACGGCGGCGCAGCGGAGACGGGCGTGATCCTCAAGGTGGGACTCACCGGCGGGATCGCCAGTGGGAAGTCGACCATCGTCCGGATGCTGGCGGCCCTGGGCTGCATCACCGTCGACGCCGACGCCATCGTGGCGCGGCTGTACCGCCCCGGCGAGTCGGGGCATGAAGCGATCGTCCGTACGTACGGCACCGGCGTTCTTCAGACGGACGGCGAGATCGATCGGAAAAGACTGGCCGACATCGCGTTCTCTACTCCCGAGGAGGCGCGGAAACTCAACGCGCTGATCCACCCTCTCGTCATCGCCGAACAGGCGCGCCTGTTTCGGGAGGCCGAGGAGCGCGGCGAGGATGCGATCTACATCGTGGAAGCGACGCTGCTGCTCGAGTCGGGCGGCCGGCAGCGTTTCGACCGCATCGTGGTCGTCGATGTCGATCCGGACGTGCAGATGGCGCGCGCCATCGGCCGCGGGGTGGCGGCGGAGGAAGCGAAGCGGCGCATCGCCAACCAGATGCCGCGCGAAGAACGGCTGCGGCACGCCGACTACGTCATCGACAACAACGGCGACGAGGGGGCCGCGCTCGCGGAAGCGACGCGGGTGTACGGGCTGCTGCGCGCCGATCTCGAGGCGAAAAAGAAAAGCCCCGGGCTTGCGCCCGGGGCCGATTCTTCTCGCTAGACGACCGGTTAGGTCGTGGTCGTCGAGACGGTACCGCTGGTGGTGCTGGTGGTTCCGGCCGTGGCGGACGTGTCGGTCGACATGGTGTCGGTGGCACCGGTGTCGGTCGACATCGTCGACATCGTGTCGGTCGTCGAATACTCGGTCGAGCTGGTTTCGGTGGTGGCGGCCGTCATCGACGTATCGGTCGTGGCGTCGATGTTGGTCGTCTCTTCCTTCTTGCAGGCGACGAATACGACGAGCGTCAGCGCCGTCAAAAGTACCAGGAGTTTCTTAGCCATTCTCATGCTCCTCTGTTTGGTTTTCATCCGTAGTTGGCGTTTCGGGTTGCGTGTTCTGTGGGTGCCCAGCTCACCTCCCTTGCGTTGCTTCGAGCGGTCAAAGCTCAACCGTTGATCAGCGTTGGGGGATACGGGCCACAAGTGGGAGCAACTCGGGTGCCAGAAACGCAAAAAGCCCCGCCGAAGCGGGGCTTTCCAACACCACGTGGACGGAAAACTAGGTCGTGGTGGTGGCCACCGTCGAGGAGGTCTCGGTGGTGGTCGTCGAGGTCGTGGCCGAGGTGTCGGTCGACATCGTGTCCGTGGCCATCGTGTCCGTGGCCATCGTGTCGGTGGCCATCGTGTCGGTCATGGCGGTGTCGCCGGTGGTCATCGACGTGTCGGTGGCGGCGGTGTCGGTCGCCGGCTCTTCCTTCTTGCAGCCGATGGCGAGCATCGAGACGACGAGCAGGGCGATCAGGGTCAGTACGAGCGATTTCTTCATGCGTGATTCTCCTTAAATTCATTTCAAGCCGTATCTCGGCCTGAATGTCTGGTAAACGGGGATCTTCTTCGAGGGAACAATCTGGGGGCACGGAAGGCGCACTCCGGCCTGCCGTCGGCCGTTATGATAAGAACAGACTCGGCAATGTCAAGCACTCATCTGAAACCGGCCGCCTTCCCGGCACCGCCAAACCATGCCACGGTGCCCTCGTTCGACGGCACGGTCATCCACTACGACGTCTACGACGCACCCTCCCCGTCGGCGGTCGTGGTGGTGCCGGGGTTCTGGCGCGACCGGCGCCATCCGGCCATGGTCCGCCTGGCGCACTTCCTCAACGCCGAGGGCTATCGCGCGGTGGTGATGGACCCGCGCGGCCACGGCGAAACCGGCGGGACCTACGGCTTCAACCTGCACGAGCACCACGACGTGGCGGCGGTGGCGGAGGATCTCCTCCGCAACCACGCCACGATCTCGTCGCTGACGCTGACCGGCTTTTCGTACGGCGGCGCGGTGGCGGTCTCGACGATCGCCCGCCACGACCTCCCGGTCACGTCGCTGCTGTTGATCTCGGCGGTGGCCGATTTCGACATGATCATGCCGCGGATCAACCCGTTCACGATCCACCGGCACATCGCGCTGTCCCAGGCGCTGAAGCATCCCCGCTTCGCCTGGAGCATGCGCAAGTCGCCGAAGCTTCGCGCCGTCGACGACATCGCCAACGTGCACGTACCGGTCTGCCTCATCCATGTGAAGAATGACTGGCTGATCGGGCACCGCCACTCCGTGGCGCTCTACGAGGCCGCCTCGGAGCCGAAGGAGCTGCACCTCCTGGACATCGAGGGGAACTATCACGCGGACCGCATCTTCGGCATGGCCTCGGAGTCGATCGAGCCGATCGTGCGCGACTTTCTCAGCCGCTACACGGAACGCTGAAAGCAGAAAGGCCGCGTGCTCTACGCACGCGAATCGCTCAAAAAAATCGGCCGCGTGCTCTACGCACGCGGCCTTTGTTCGGGTAGGGGTCCGTGGTCCGTGATTCAGGGCATGGGGAACGGGGGAACGTCCGTGTTCCTGCGCACGACGGGAACGATCTCGATCACCTGAAGCTCCGGTGAAAGCTCGTCATATCGCGGGCGGGGAGTTACCGGCGTGCCCTTGGGCTCGATGCTGCCGTCGTCCTTCGTCCACTCTTCTCCGTCGAAAACCCACATGGCGTTGTCCTTTCGTTATCGGCATGGAGTTCAAACGGCCTGCCATTCGTCCCCATGCTTGTGTACGTCGTCAACAACCTTAAATACGAGACACTTACGCGAGGGGTTTGTAAACCGCCGTCACAGATTCGCAACAGGAGGTGTCCAGATTCCGGCGCGATGTGTCCGGCGGTACAGACAGAGGGCGGAGCGCAGAGGGCAGAGGGCAGAAGTAGAAGCACGGACAGAAGGCGGGGCGTTACGTGGCCTTTTCTTCTGCGCTCTGCGCTCTGCGCTCTGCCCTCTGAAGGTGCGCCGCCAGCATCCGGTACGCGTGCCCGCGGTGAGAGACGGCGTCCTTCTCCTCCGCCGTCATCTCGGCGAAGGTTTTGGGCTGGCCGGAGGGCTGGAACCAGGCGTCCCAGCCGAAAATGCGCTCGCCGCGCGGTTTCACGAGGATCTCGCCCGTGGTTTCGCCGAGGAAGGTCTTGACCTGCGTGCCGTCCCAGTAGCCGACGCAGCACTGCGCCTTGGCGGCGCGGTTGTTGAGGGCGTAGGCGATCGCGGCCAGCCCCGCCCCGCCTGCGGCCTCGAGGAGCCAGCGGACGTAGGGGCCGGGGAAGTTGCCGAGCTCGTCGAAGCCGAGGGAAACGTCTTCCACGATGAGCCGGGCGTAGCCCTTCGACTTGGCCACTTCGACTTTGTAGCGCGTGACCTCTTCGACCGTGGCGGCCTGGATCTCCGGCAGGTTCAGGGAGACGCGAAGGACCGGCACGCCCAGGATGCGCTCGGCCTCGATCCCTTTGTTGGGATTCGAGGACACGAGGATGAGCTGTTGCGACGACACGACAGCCGCTTCAGTCGACCGTCACGGTGCGCAGCGATCGCGTGAGCTTGATGCGCAGGGTCTCCGGCGCAACGACCGGCGCGAGCCGCTGCCGGACGAAGGAGCGGAGCTTGCGGTGCACGACGATCCGGATCTCGCAGTCGGGGCAATTGCTCAGGTGAATCTCGAATGCGTGCTGCTTCTGATGGCCGAGGCTACCGTCGAGGAAGAAGTAAACCACGCGTTTCACGTCATCACAGAGCATCCAGGGTTCCTTCCGTGGGCATGAGGTGACCGCTCACGTGCATCGCCAACTCCGTTGCAGTTTGGTGAATTCCTTGAACGGCAACTCGCTGAAGCCGAGTCCGCGATGTCTTCTGCAACCGGTTGGCCAAAAAAAGAAGGCGGCCGTCACGGCCGCCTTCGGGTGTTCCCTGCGAGCTGAGAGTTGCCAGCTGCGAGCTTTACTCGATCTCGAACTGCTCTTCCTCTTCTTCTTCGACCTCGAACTCGAACTCCTCGTCGGGGTCGGCGGCGAAGAGGACTTCTTCTTCGTTGTCTTCCGGCTCGACGACTTCGCCTTCCTCGGGCTTTTCGTCTTTCTTCTTCTTGCCCTTGGTCTCGTCTTTGCGCGAGCGCATCTTGGCGGGCTCGGCCTCGCCGCGGATGTAGCCGTACTTGCGGGCGTAGTCGAGCAGCGTCCGCTCCAGCATCTTGCGGCCGCGGTAGAGCCGCGACATCACGGTGCCGACCGGGCAGTCCAGGATCTCGGCGATCTCCTTGTAGGAGAAGCCTTCGATGTCCGCCAAGAGGACCACCATCTTGTAGTCGTGCGGCAGCGAGTCGAGGGCACGCTTGACGTCGGCGTCCATCATGTCCTGGAAGATCTCGCTCTCCGGATCGCGAATGAGATCCGGCGCGTTCTTCTGGATCACGCGCTCATACGACTCTTCGATCTCCGAGAAGTCGATCTTGTGCGGAGTGAGCTTCTTCTTCCGGTAGTTGTTGATGAACGTGTTCTTCATGATCTTGAAGAGCCACGCCTTGAAGTTCGTTCCCTCTTCGAACTTGTCGTAGTACTTGTACGCCTTGAGGTACGTCTCCTGAACGAGGTCCTCCGCGTCTTCGGAGTTCCGCGTCATGCGATAGGCGGTGTTGTACAGGGAGTCGACATAGGGCATCGCTGCCTGTTCGAAGTCCCAACCCTGCTCGTGAGTGATTTCCGCGCTCTTCATGGTCTCTCCCGTACGACAACGAACCAAAACTTCAACGTTCGTGCCGCATGCAACATTAGATGCCCGAACAAATAAAATAGTTACGACCGCTTCGACACGCTCTCTCAAGTCGTGCTTGCGGAGTGGGTTAACGAGGTCGAGCCGCGGACTTCCGGGGTCCGATGGTTTCGTGGGCACCGGTGCGTCCGTCATCGTTGCCGGACACGTCCGTCCACGAAAGCGACTCTTATCAATGAAATACTAAGGTCAACTGGGGGGAACTGCTAGGAAACGGTTGTGAACAAACAGTAAACTGCCCGGTATTCCCCGAGCCGGGTCATTGTACAAGCCCTCGCCGGAAATTTCAATCCCGATTTCAATCCCGAAAAGTGAGCAGCAGTTCTTCGTAGGCCCGCGTGAGCTCGATGAAGCGCGCCGCGGCCGCGTTCTGCTCCTCCAGCGGCGCCCCATGAAAGCGGTCGGGATGGTGCTGTGCGGCGAGCTTCCGATAGGCCGCGCCAACCTCCTGGCGCGTGGCCTCCCCGCTCAGCCCAAGGATCCCCAGCAGCTCGGGCTGGGCGCGCTGGGAACGGTCGAACAGCGGCGTGCCCCCTCCCCCGCGGTCGGCGCTACGCGGCCGGGCGTCCTTGGCGTGATCCACGTACTGGAAGCCGTAGGTCTCGCGCAGGCGCGCCAGCGCGTCCGTGTGGAACCCGAGGCCGAAGCTGAGGTCGAGCAGGGCCGCGTACTGGCGCAACGGAATGGGGCCGGTATGAGCAGCGACTAGCTTTACGGCGCTCTCGAGCAGCGCATGGCGCTGCGGCGGCGTGGCGGCGCGCGCATACGTCTCGGCCCAGCTCGCCACGTCGATCCCGCGCGTGACCGGCGCGGCCAGCCCGGTACCGCGGCGCACCTGACGCAACGCCTCGTCCGCGGCCATCCCGCCCACGCTCAGAATCTGAAAGAGGATCGAGGCCGCCACCGCATCGCGGTGCTGCGGCTGCGGCCCGCGCGGCTCATTCTCGCGCTTGGCGATCGCCATCGCCCCGAGAACGAACGCCGCAAGCGCGCCGCCGGCGCCGAGCATGAAGACGATGGCCAGGATCTCCATGGGGAATCAGTCGGCGGTCGGCGGTCGGCGGTCGGCAGGAGCGCCCACCCGCCCACGACGACCCGTGGCAGGGTGGCTGGTCTCCTGCCGACTGCCGACCGCCGACTGCCGACTCGTAGTCATGGCCGAAAGGTCACCGAGTTCACCGGCCCTTCCCAGATCGTCACCGCGACGACGACGGCGTCTTCGCTGCTGACGGCGCTTTGCAGCTCGTTGGCGAACCATTCGGCGATGTTCTCGGCACTGGGATTGATGGTGGTGAAGGGGGGGATGTCGTTGATGCAGCCGTAGTCGAGCGTTTTGGCCAGCCCTTCCAGTTTTCGCCTGGCGCTGACGAAATCGACGGCGATGGCGTCGCCGTCGATGCCTCCGCCGCGCGCGGCGAGATCCGCCTCGACCTTGTAGGAATGGCCGTGCAACGGCTCGGAGATCCCGCGGTACTCGCGGAGATAGTGTGCCGATTCGAAGCGGGCCTCGACGCGGACGGTGAAGGCAGCGGTCGTGGTTTTAGTCAAGATTCTCCTGGCTGGCGGCGAAGACGAACTCGATCATGCTCTCGTCCACTCCCAGCTCACGCAACTCGTCTGTGGTCGTTTCGCGGCGCAGGATTCCGGCCGCGCGGCGGTCGTCGAAGCAGGCCCCCGGAGAGTTTTCGGTGGCCAGCTCGATGAGCGCCAGCAGCGTTTTGCGGCGGCTTTCGTCCACTTCGGCGAAGTGTACAATGCGCGCCGATTCAACGATGCCGCTCCCTAAATCCATCCTTTGCTCCGGCTGCAAGAAGACCTATCCCGAGGGATGGAAGCGTTGCCCGTACTGCGGCCACGACGAGATCCGCCTGAAACTGGATCAGCAGGCGCGGCGGTTCATGGAGAAAAAAGTCCGCGAGTACGAGCAGCGCACCGGCAAGCCGCGCGGCAAGGACGACCGCGGACCGCGCCCCGAGCGCCAGCGCGACGGCCAGCGTCCTCAGGCGCAGCGCTCGGAAGCGCAGCGGTCACAGCGCGACCGCCAGCAGCGGCGGCGCGAGGGCAGACGCCCGCAGGAGCAACCCCCGCAGGGTGGCCGCGGACCGCGTCCGCAACAACAGCAACAGCAGCAGCAACAACGGCCTCCGCGTCCCGAGCAGCCGCAGCAACAGGCACAGGGCGCGATGGGCGAGCTGCAGCAGGCTTCCCGTCGCAGGCGACGCCGTCGCGGCCGCGGCGGCGCGGGGAACAACGCTGCTCCGAACGAAGGCGCGCCGCAGCAGCAGCAAACCGCGCGCGTACCGAATCCGGAAGGCTCGCGCCCGGAACCGCGTCAGGACCGCCCGCCGCGTGGCGATCGTGGCCCGCGCCCGGACCGGCCGGGACGTCCGCGCGGTCCGCGGCCGGAACGGCCTCCGCGGCCCGAGCGGGCTGAAGGCGGTCCGGAACGTCCTGCGGCAGCTGATCGTCCTTCGTCTCCGGAGGGTACCGGAGCTCCCGCCGATGCCGCGTCGCGCAAGCGCCGCCGTTTCCGTCGCCGCCGTCGTGGCGGTGGAGGGGGTGGTGGTGGCGAGGGTGGCGGCCCGCCGCAAGGCGAATAGACTCTTCACTTTACGGAGCACGTCGGAGTGCTGACAACATCATCGGGCTGTGATGTTGGGAGCATATGCGTGTCCTGACAACATCACCGGGCTGTGATGTTGGGAGCATCGGCATGTCCTCCTAACATCACTGGGCTGTGATGTTGGGAGCACCCCCGGCTCCTGACAACATCATTGGGCTGTGCTCCGGCGGCACACGCTGGTCCTGACCACAGCATCGGACTGTGATGCCGGGAGAACACGCGGGTGCTCACGACATCATCGGGCTGTGCTGTGGGAGCACACGCCGGTCCCGGCAACATCACAGGGCCGTGCTACGCCTCCGGATTCGGCACGACCTGCGTCGTGGGCACCACCAGCGCGGCCGGTACACTGCGCGGCCCGCGGTGGAGCCGCAGGTGCCGCGCCGAGCACTCCGCGAATCCGTCGCAGCGGATGCAGTAGCCGTCGGGGTTCTCGGGCTTGTAGTCGGCGGGGGGACAGATGTTGACGCCCGGAACGGTGTCACGCTCGCACTCGGAGATCAGGCGGTCGATCTCGATGTCGGACTTAGTCGCCAGGGCGTGTTTGATCCCTGCGTGGCGCGCGGCGTTGTGCAGTGCAGTCGAATCGACCTTCACCCGCGGTTCCTCATCCGGCGCGGCCGCGGTCATCACCACGAACGTCACCCGCACGCGCTGCACGACGTAGTAGTACGCGTAGGCAACGGCCGCGCCGCCGAGGGCGGCCAGGTTCGCGGTCCCGCCGGCGAACACGCCGTACAGGAGCACGGCCAGCGAGAACAGCGCCAGCACGCGCACGCGGATCGGCACCATTCCGAAGAGATAGAACGTCTGCTGCGGAAAGGCCGCCGCGTAGACGAACAGTAGTGTGAAATAGACGAAGTACGTCCCCAGCAGCGGAACGCCGGCCAGGTACGCCACCCCCGCCGACCCGAGCGTGGAGAGCAGGAAAAGCGTGACGAAGTGGCGTGTTCCCCACTCCTCCTCGAGGGCCGTTCCCATCATGTACAGCAGCAGCAGGGTGATGAAGAGCGAGAGCGCGCCCATGAATCCGGTGCCGGCCTGCGTGAACTGATACGTCACCAGGCGCCACACCTCGCCGGCGCGCACCGCGTCGCCGTCGAACCGGAACAGGCGCGCGTACTTTTCCCGGTCCTGATGTTCCAGAAGGAAGAACGCGACGTTCAGGAACAACAGGATGTAGACAGAGCGGAGGTTCTCGCCTCGGGACCGGAACATGTTCTAGACCTCAAAACACCGTGGACGGGGAAAAAGTTCAGGCCGTTTGTCACGCCACGTTTTCAGCGCGCCACCACGTTCTCCGTCCCCTCGAACCGCAGCAGATCGCCCGCCTTCAATCCGTGTTTGGCCGCCTCGCCGCCGGCGAGCTCCAGGACGTACTGCGCCTTCGCGTTCGGGGGATAGCTCGGGCAGTCGGGGATGCGGCACGGCGGCACTTCGTGCTTCACGTGCGCGATGTGGCGGCTCGAGTCGATCCAGATGATGTCCAGCGGGATGCGCGTGTTCTTCATCCAGAACGGGTACTCGTCCTCGCGCGCGAAAAAGAACAACATCCCGGCGTCCGGCGCCAGATGGTCGCGGTACATGAGGCCCTGCGCGCGCAGCTCGTTATCGTCGGCGATCTCGATGTTGACCACGAATCCATCGGGCAGAATCACGCGCGGCCCCGCGATGGCGGGTCTGGGCGTTGTTTCCGTGTTGGTGGCGGGAGGCATTGCCTTCGTACAACTGATCAGAAGCAATGTTACGAGCAGCCGTTTCATTTGTCTTCCACCTCCACCACATCCTCGGATTCGCGCTCGCGGGGGATGAGCTCGTACTTTTTCGCGTAGTAGCGGAACGAACGGAACGACATCCGCAGCAGCTCCGCCGCCTGGGTCTGCACGCCGCCGGCCCGCTCCAGCGCCTTCAGCATGAAGATCTTGCCGATGGCCTCGAGATGGTCCTGCAACGAAAGGCCTTCCGCCGGCAGCTCGAACGTGGCGTCGGGGATCCGTCCGCCGAGGAGCAGATGTTCGGGCAGCGACTTCGTCGTCAGCACCTCGCCTGCTTCGAGCGCGATCATCCGTTCGATGACGTTCTCCAGCTCGCGCACGTTGCCCGGCCAGTGATACTTCTCGATGGCCCGCATGGCGTCCGAGGAGATGTGCCGCCGCGGGACGCCCATCCTGGTGCAGAACTTCTCGATGAAGTGATCGACCAGGAGAGGGATGTCCTCGCGCCGCGCGCGCAACGGCGGCAGGGCGATGGGAATGACGTTGATGCGGTAGAAGAGATCCTCGCGGAACGTGCCCTCGCGGATGGAATCGCCGAGGTCGCGGTTCGTGGCCGCGATCACGCGCACGTCCACCACCGACTCCACGTTCGAGCCCACCTTGCGCACCATGCGGTCCTGCAGCACGCGCAGCAGCTTGATCTGCATGGCCAGCGACGTCTCGCCGATCTCGTCGAGAAAGATCGTGCCGCGCTCCGCTTCATGAAAGAGGCCGCGCTTCTCGCGGATGGCACCGGTGAACGCGCCGCGCTCGTGCCCGAACAGCTCCGACTCCAGGAGCGTCTCCGGCAGCGCGCCGCAGTTGATGGAGACGAACTTCCCGCGGCGGTCGGAGTTGTAGTGGATGGCCCGGGCGATCAGCTCCTTGCCCGTGCCCGACTCGCCGGAGATGAGCACCGTCGACATGGTTTTGGCGATGCGCTGGACGATGGAGAAGATCTCCTGCATCTTCGCGCTTCTGCCGATGATGTTGGCGAACGTGAACCGTTCCTCGAGCGCGGTGCGGAGATGGATGTTCTCGTCCTCGAGCTCCTTCCGCTCCACCGCCTTGCGGACGATGATCTTCAGCTCTTCGATGTCGAACGGCTTGGCGATGTAATCGACCGCCCCGGCCTTGAGCGCCTCCACCGCCGAGCGCGTGGACGTGTGGGCGGTGATCATCACGAAGGCGATGGACGGACTGTTCGCCTTCACATCGCGGATGAAATCGATGCCCGAGCCGTCGGGAAGCATCAGGTCGCACAGAACGACGTCCGGCTCCACGCGCTGAATGGCAATCCGCGCCTCCTCCAGTGACGCCGCCGCATCGACCTTCCAGCCCTCTTCCTCGAACACGATCGAGAGGAAATCGCGCAGCGAAGCCTCGTCATCGACGATGAGCAGATTCACGGGCTGGATTCTAGTCTCAGACGTGGAGAGGCTCACAGGCTCAGAGGCGCATAGGCTCAGAGTAGTAGCAGCCGCCTTTGAGCCTTTGAGCCTCTGCGCCTCTGAGCCGCCCCCGTGTGAGATTCTGAAACCGTGCGATTGGTTCTGACCGCCGTCCTCCTCGCCTCCTGCGCCACCCGCGCCCCCGAGGCCGCGCCGGCGGCGAAGCACCGCGGGATGAGCTTCGCGGCGGCCAGCCCGAGGCGCGGGACGTACGGTTCCGAGGCCTCGGCGCAGTCGCTGCGCAAGCTCAAAGACCTCGGCGTCGACTGGATCTCGCTGATGCCGTTCGGCTTTCATCGGGGCGAGCCGGCTCTCTCTTTCGGCGGCGAGCACGTGTGGGAGACGGACGCTTCCGTGCTTGCGGCAACGCAACAGGCGCACGCGCTCGGCATCAAGGTCATGCTCAAGCCGCACGTCTGGGGCCGCTCCGAGCAGAAGATGGAAACCTGGACCGACGCCCAGTGGCGGGCCTGGTTCGACGACTACGGCCGCTTCGCCGAGCACTACGCGACGATCGCGCGCGACGCCAGGGCGGACGCCTTCTGCATCGGCAACGAGCAAAAGATCGCCTCCCGCCACGAGCAGGAATGGCGGCGCATCATCGAGCGCGTCCGCGCCATCTACCAAGGCCCGCTCACCTACGGCGCCAACTTCGACGAAGTCTTCGACGTCCCCTTCTGGGACGCCCTCGACTGGATCGGCGTCAGCGGCTACTTCCCCCTCACCCTCGACCCGACCCCCGAACGCGCCACCCTCATCCGCGCCTGGCAACCCATCCTCGCCCAACTCGAACAGTTGTCACTGCGGGAGAAGAAACCAATCCTCTTCACCGAGATCGGCTACCGCAGCGCCAAAGGCGCCGCCTGGCGCCAATGGGAAATCCCCCGCGACGCCGCGCCCGACCTCGACGCGCAACGCAACGCATACGAAGCCTTCTTCGAGACCGTCTGGCCGCGGGAGTGGGTAATGGGTGCCTATCCGTGGAAGTGGTTCTCGTATCCCGATCACGGGCGGGCGGATGGGAACGATTACGACATCGAGGGAAAACCGGCGGAGGGGGTGGTGGGGCGGGCGTATCGCCTCGCTCGCTAAGACGCTGTTTCTTCCTTGAGCGCCTGCGGCGCAGCCGTCCCTCTACTCGGATCCGGCACTCGGTGAGGCTCCTCGTCCTTTAATGCCAAGTATGCGTTCCGAAACGTTAGTTGATACGAGTACAGGAAATGATCAAGTGCAAAAGTCATCAGTAGATATGCTGCAGCGACACTCGCGCAAGTCAAAGCCAAAAGGAACAAATCCAGCTGCCATGCGACCCGAACCGCACCGACGATCGCGCCGACGAAGGCAAGAACAGCGCCGATCAGTAAAATAACAACAAAATCCGCCGTCAGGTGATACATCGAATGATGTTGCACCAACCATTCGACATGCTCCTTATCAGCGGTCCGGAAAAATATCCCTGCAGACAACGGTTTCATCATTCCAGGCTTGCCTACCAGGGATTCATGCTTCCTGTTATTCTCAAGGGCAGCCTCGAACGTTTTTCTCCAACTTTCATACTCGTCAAACTCGCCCGCACACCAAAACAGACCAGCTAAAAAACGGTCCTTGCTGAGTATTTTAGTAATAAATCTACGAACGGTAAGATTTCCCAGTGCGTCCACAATAGCGCCTGCCAAGGCCGTAGCCGAGAGTAGACCGACAGTCAGCAGGACGCCGGCCATTGGCTCCAATCCACGCCGCGATGGAGCGCGCGCAAAGAAGGGATCAACCTTCTTGGCAATCTCCTCTCTCAGTAACACCGCACTTAGAACGACTACAAAACCGCCAATTAGAAATAGTGAAATAACCCGGTTGAGGGTGTTGAGTTGCACATGCCTTCCTTAGCGGGATGTCGTGCTCTCTCCGCCACGCTTCCTCAGCGTCTCGTCAATTCTCAAGCACTGCTGGACCTTATCGTGACTGATCACGCGACCCGCCTCCACGTCATCCAGCCCTTGCTGGATCTTCTGGCGAACGTAGATGTGGTACTGGATGTCTTCGAGGGACGCGTCTTCGGAGAGGGTCTCGAGGATTTCCTGAACCTGTTCCTTCGCGGTTTCCATGGCCGTGGAGATTCTACCGCCGTGCGGTGCGGGGCTGCGCTTGATCGATCTGGTCCGCGCGCTGTGGCATACCAAAGCGGCAGCTGTGGCTGCCGCACTCCAAATTCGGATCTCACTCGCCGCCAGCGACTCATCGACGCGCAGTGACTCAAAGCTCCGTCGTTTCGCCACGCTGGTGCTCAGCGAGCGATTCAGCAGCAAGACCGTCCAAGCGCCATGCCGCGACATCTCGCTCGATCTCGCGATCCCATGCTTGCCGGTCGTGCTCGGCAAACCAGGCGTGGAACGCCGCAAGTTCCTCTGGCGTGAGCTTCTCAACCTCGCGTTCGATCGGCTCAACGGTGGTCACGATTCCCGAGCACGTCAGCGGCCGGTTTTCGGTCGCATCGATGCGTTCATCGGTCCCATCGACGCGTTCATCGATCCCATCGGCATCCGCGTGCTTGTGACCGCTCGCCGCGGCGCACAGTCCGCGCAACCTGTCCGAAGCATCGATCAAACCTTTGAAAGGAAGGGACGTGTTCAGGAATTACCAAGCGGAAAGCCGGAATCGGGAACGGCTACTCGAGGCTGGCGGCGGCGAAACGGCGGATGAGCTCCCGGCCCTCTCGATCGGCCTCTTCGTACGCAAGCCGGAGGATCTGGGTCTGCTGCTCGCTCTCGAACGCGGCGACGGTGAAGCCATCGCCCGGCTGCATGGAGCTCCGGCTCTCGCGCGAAATCCATTTCCCTTCGCGGAAGACGAAGGTGATGTAGCCGGCCTTGTGGGCTCGAAATGCCCGGCCGACCGACAGCATCGCGGCGCTGGGCGGCTCGGCGCCCGATTCGCCCATCAGGTTCTCTTCCTGTCTCTTCTCCAACTTTCGGATCCACGAGTCGCGCGCCCCGCGCAGAGCGGTCAGATCGGAGCCCGCGTCGAACACGATCGTCGCATGCCATGTGAGCTTCTGACGCTCGTCGCTGAGGAGATCCTGAAGATTCGATTCCGCCACGTGGCACAGGAGGTCGATCTCTTGTCCCTCCCACGCAAACTGCAGCCGGCGCACGGGCGGAGAGACGAGATTCGCGATCGAGTGCTCGATGACCGCGCCGCTCTCATCGACGGCGAGGATTGTGACCGGCTGGCCGTCCAGGAGTCCGCCGATGGCATCGATCAGCAGAAAGGAATTCATGACCGGGTTCGATCACGAAGTCGCAAAAGACTCTACGAGCTGACGACCATATACTCCGCGACCGCGCTCGAAGCGGGAATGGGCAAGCCGTCTTCCTTGAGGCCTTCGATATGGAGCTGGATGGCCTCGTACATGTTCTTCTCGGCCTCCTCACGGGAGCGGCCGGTGGCCACGCAGCCCGGAAGATCCGGTGAGTAGGCCGAGAAGTTCGCGCCGGCATCTTCCACCACGATGAGAAACCTGTAGGTGTTCATTTCAAGCCCGCCTGTCTCAGGATACTGTCGAAGGTCTTCGGTGCCAAGAGTCCATACAACGCGCGAAAGCCCGTGCCCCCGTCATCCTTAGCGAGGTGGTCGGGCGGGTGTGAGCGTAAGGATCTCAAACTACGAAAAACATGGCCTGTGCCACGGTTTGCGCATTTAGAGATTCTTTCGCTCCCTCACACCCACCCGCCCTGCGCTCAGAATGACGGGGGGGAGGATGACCACGCCCGGTTGCTCCATTTCGTGAGCCAGTTCGCCAATCTCTCTTCCAGACGGATCGTCCGTTCCGCCTCCCAGCCTTGCTGGATCTTCTGGCGGAGGTCGATGTGGTACCGGATCGCTTCCAGGGAGGCGTCGTCGGGGAGGGTGTCGAGGATTTTCTGGACCTGGGCCTTGCCGGGTTCCGGGGATGGCGGCGATTGCCGCGTCTTCCGTGGGGTCCGGTCGTCGTAGCTGTCGAATTCCATTCTTAGACCTCACTTTCCGCGACGGCGACGAGGTCGTCGAGCCGTTGCTGGTCCAGGTATTCGCGGCTCATCTCCTCCATCCATTGCTCGATGCCGGCTTTGTGGCGGCGGGCCAGGACGTCGGGGAGCGCCAGGTCCGTCGCGGCGCGGAGGCGGGCGTAGGCGCTGTCGTTGGTCAGCCGCGCGGGGAGGGTTGGGTGGATGCCGGCAGGAGTCGAGGCGTGCGGGGCGAGGAGGCGCCGGCGCACGCGGTTCTTGCGGGTGATGGTCTCGAGGATGCCGGTGTCGCGGGACTGGGGGATGAAGTAGATTGCATGGACCGCGGGGCGGGACTGGCCGATGCGGTAGGCGCGTCCGTTGCGCTGGTCGAGCTTGACGGGGTTCCAGGGGAGGTCGTAGTGGACGACCGTGCCGGCGCGCTGGAGGTTGAGTCCCTCGGCGGCCATGTCGGTGGAGACGACGATGTCGATGCGGCCGGTGCGGAAGGCGTGGAGCACGGCGTCGCGGGAGCGCTCGCGTGAGGTGACGAGGCCGCATTTGAGCGCAGCCTGCAGGTCGCGCGCGGTGGCGACGGCGCCGGTGAAGATGAGCATCGGCTGGCGCGTCTCCGCGACGAGTGCGATGAGCGTCGCGCGCTTCTCACACGGCGATGCCTGCGCATCGGCGACGAGGGCCTCGAGACGGGCGATCTCTTCCCGGATGACCGCGGGATCGGCTTGGCCGGGCGGGGCGAAGATCTCCCAAAAGAGCACGCCCTGAAACGCGTCGCGTTCCTCCTCGGCGGCAAAGGCGCGCCGGTAGTCGCGCTTGGGCAGCGAGCGGCCGGCGGCGATGGCGGCCAGGGCGCGGTCGTAGAAGCGGAGTTGCCGCCGCAGCGATTCGAGGAGGGCGGCTTCGCTCGACTCCAGCCGGCGGCGCAGGAAGCGGCGGAGGATGGCGTGCGTGTTCCCATCCGAAGCGCCGACGAGCGGAAAGCGCAGCTCGTCGATGAGCGGCGCACCCAGGACGGGATGCCGGATGACGCTGCGCTGCAACTGGCCGAAGCGCAGTTCTGGCGGCAGGACGCTCCGGTCGCGGCGGATGACCAGTGCGTTCACGACGACGTCGATGGCGGCGAGATCGCGCAGCGCGAACGCGACGTCGATGGATGGCACGCCGGCGTCAGCAAGGAGGTCGTCGCGAGCGATGAGACGGACCAGGGCTTCGAGATCGCCGATCGAGTTGCAGACCGGCGTGGCCGTGACGAGCAGCACGCGCGCGCCGGCGGTACGGCGCGCCAGTGCGGCGTAGCGTTGGGTCCGCGGATTGCGGAAGGCGTGGGCCTCGTCGACGACGACCAGACGCCGGGTTGCCGTGGCCATGAAGGGATCGCTCACGATGCCGTCGTGGGTGAGCACGCGCACCGCGAGCTCGAACTGCAGGAGCGTCTCGCGCCACTGCGCGACGAGTGCGGCAGGGACGATGAGCTCGGAGCCGGCGCCAACGCGGCGCATCACTTCCGCCGCGACGTACGACTTTCCGAGTCCGACCTCGTCGGCGAGCAGGAGTCCGCCGCGCGTCCTCAGAAGCTCGACGGCGCGGTCGGCTGCTTCCAGTTGATGTTCAGCGAGCACCGAGGCGCCTCTCCAGGAACGTCTGCAGCGAGGCGAGCTCGCTCACGCTCACGCCGTAGAGGCGGGCCACGATCTCGTCGATCTCCAGCATGAGCGGCTCGCGCGGCGCGTCCGGCCGGTGTGCGCGGCGGGAGAGCCGCACCAGACGCTCCCACTCGGGGCGCAGATCGGGCCACGGCAGCGCGGCCATCGTCCGTCCGAAGTAGCGGTAGTGAGAGTCTTTGGCCCGCTCAGCGACGCTGACGAGCAGCGCGCCGGCGACCGAGGAGTTCAGAACCGCGGCGATGACGTAGGCCTCGTCGAGCGAGACGGCGTCGATGGCGTACAGCGTCTGATTGGGCACGAGCGGGAACGGCATCTCGTTCACGTGCACGACGTCGGGCAGCACCGCCGCGGCCACGCCGCGCGAGAGATCCTTCCAGGCCACCTTGATCCCCACGTGCTCGGGGCGCACGAACGACAGACGGAAGTCGGCCGGCTGGAGTCCGCGCGTTTCGGCGAGCGTCACCAGCCAGGCCGGCGGCTTGCGCCAGCCGCCGCGCGGCGGCCAGAGCATCCACTGCGACCCGGTCGTGGTCCAGCGCTGCAAATCGCGGCCGCGCACGCAGCGGCAGACGGCGCTCAGCGGAATGCGCAGGCCGTCGGTGGTGATGAGACGGCCGCCGCCGATCGCTTTCGCTTCCAGAAAGAAGCTCCGGTTGTCGCCGGTCTTCACGCCCATGAACGGCTTGCGGCCCAGACCCTCGGCGAGCGGGCGATACGCCTGGCGTAGACGGCGCGCGATCGAGGCCACGTCCGGCGGGACGAGCGCCCATTCGGACGACGCCCCGTCGACAGAGAGCTCCGCGCGCGGAAGATCGAACGAATCGCCGCCCGCGGAGATGCGCACCGAAGCACGTCCGGCGCCGCAGGTGATGCCGAGGGGGAACGTGTCCGCTTCGAAGAGCGAACGGCGGCGCGGCGAATCGCTCCAGTCGTCGATCGCGATCACCCGCTCGCGGGCGGCACGGCGCAGCGGCCCGGCGTACCCGGCATTCGCGATCTTCGCCGGCATCAGCAGCGCCACGACGCCGCCGGGAGCGCACAGGGACAGCGCCCGCTCGAAGAACGCCACCGACAGATCGGGCTGATGAAAGGCCACGCCCGCCTGCTGCCCGCGGAAGAGCGCGTACCGATCGCTCAGCATCCGCTTCATCCGGGCGTCGATGCGGCTGTTGCGCACCCACGGCGGATTGCCGGCCACGATGTCGAAGCCGCCGCCGGCGATCACGTGCGCGAAGTGGATGTCGAACGAGAAGAAGTCGAGCCTTCCCTCCTCCGCGGCCTCGAGCAGCTTCTTCTGCCCGGCGATGCGCTGATGCAGCTCGCGGCAGCGGTCGGGGTCGACCTGCATGCTGCGTCCGAAGAGGTCGCGTTGCGGGGCGCAGGCGAGCTGTAGCTCGCGCTCGGCTTCGTCGATGCCGCGCGCCAGGAGCTCGGAGGCCAGGCGCTGATCATTGCCGCGGATCAGGCGATAGAGGGCCGGACGTTGTGCATGCGGCGCGGTCCGGTAACGGTCGAGGAGGTCGCGTTGCGCGCGCAGCGCATGCAGCCAGTCCGCGTAGATGCTCAGCCGCCCGTCGCCGAGGAAGTCGGTCGGGCTGAGCAGGGCATTGCCTTGCAGGATGTTGCGGTCGAGGTTCGGCAGCGGCTCAACCTCTTCGATCGCGGCTTGGCTGCCGGAGACGATGGCCAGCCAGAGACGCAGCTCGCAGAGGCGGACGGCCCGCGGATTGAGATCGACGCCGTAGAGCGAGCGGGCCACGATCCGGCGGCGCAGGTCGCGCGGCACGTCGTTCGTGCGCGCGCGCCACAACCGCTCGATCGCGCCGAGGGCGGAGAGGAGGAAGGCGCCGGAACCGCAGGCGGGGTCGAGGATGGTGATGCGCGCCAGTTTCTCGAGTTGTTCTTCCGCGCTGCCTTCGCCGAGCCATTCGTTGATGGCACGCTCGACCAGCACGTCGACGATTTCCTTCGGCGTGTAGAAGCTACCGCTGGCGGCCCGCTCGTCCGCGGCCATCAGCGACTCGAAGACTTTTCCGAGCATCTCCGGATCGACGTGCGTTCCCGCGGCGTCGGCTTCATCGAGGCGGAAGTCGAACTTCTCGAACACGCCTTCGAGCACGCCGCGCAACAGGTCGTTCGGCAGATGCATCGCGGAGTGGCGCTGCTCGAAGGGCGACGGCTCGAAGAGGCCGCCGTTGAGGTACGGAATGCGTCCGAGCCGGCGCGCCGCGGACGTGCGCTCGCGCATCGGCGTGTTGAGGCAGCCGAAGAAGAGCGGCAGGAGCACGTCCGCGAAAAACTCTCCGCGGCGCCGGATCTGCTCGTGCAACCGGTCGACGAGAAAGCGCCGCTCGCCGTTCAGCCACCCTTTTTCCTGCACGAACGACAGAAAGAGCAGCCGTGAGAGGATCAGCAACCCCTCGGCGTCGACGGCGTCGCGGTCCTCATCCGGAAAGGCCTCGTGCAGCGCGGCGGCAACGTCGTGGACCGCGGTACGGAAGCGCTGGAAGAACTCGCGGGTGACGCTCTCGCGGTCGAGAGCACGGTCGTAGATGCGCGGCAGCGAAGCGTCATCTGCCGCGGCGCCAGGACAGAGCAGAAGATTCAGCCGGTCGACGGCGTGTGCGCTGGGGCGCTCCAGATCGACGTCGAGCCGCCGCAGCTTGCTCTCCGACGAAAGGTCCAATATTGACAGCGCATTTTCACGTACATGAGTAACGACTGATTTCGTTTGAATATTGTATGCACTGTAACTGCGCATGAATTCGGCGATGGCCACTTCGGACGCGCAGCCGGTGAGAAGGAAGAGATCGAAGCGCGGCAGGCGCGCGGCCAGCGTCAGATGCGCTTCGCCATTCCAGGGAATGGCCACGCCGCCGCGCCGCCACTCCGCCGGATCGACGTCCACCGGCGCGATCGGATAGCCGAGGTCGCGCAAGAGGGCGAGCGCGCCGGAGGGGCCGGTGTATTCTCTCAGCCGGGCCGGCGTCAGCATGGCCGCCCCCTCATCTGATGCCGATCCGCTGGGCCTATCTGAAGCGCGTCCTCGCCGGTGCCATCTTCGGGCTCTACATGGCTCACCTGCTGTACTTCCTCAACCCGCAGGTGGACATCACGCCGTGGCGCCTGGCCAGCGTGACGCTGGTCTACGGCCTCACGTGCGGCTTCCTCTTCGGCTCGATCCTGTGGGGGCTGCGCGCACTGCGCGTACTCGTCCTCGGCCGTCCGGAACCGTACCGGACACACGGCTTCGGCTTCGTGGTCTGCGCCGCCTTCGTGTCTTCGTTCATCTACTGGATGCACCTCCAGCTGCTGCGCATCGATCTCTACCTGCCGGTCGGCGCGCTGCGCATCCTTTCGAAGGCCACGAACCTGATCACGGCCACGGCCTTCGTGCTGCTGGCGCTGTGGGTGATCGAGCGCAATGCCGACCGCGGCACGTCGCGGGCGATCTTCATCGGCGGTGTCGTGTTGATCGCAATTTCTTCGGTGTTCCTCTACCAGCGCCGCGACAGCTATCGCACGGACCGGCAGGAGGTCGTGGTCACGACCATCCGCGCTGTCGGTAATCCAGCAAGGGACCCGGCCAACGGCCACGAGCCGGTGATCCTCGTGGCCATCCGCAACCTGCCCTACGACTGGATCGTGACGATGAAGGGCGAAGGCCTGGTGCCGTGGCTCGAGACCGCCACCGAGACCGCCTATTTCACGCGGCTGGAGCCGTTCCCGACGACCAGTCCGAAGTCGCTGTGGGCTTCGCTGGCCACAGGAAAGCTTCCCTATCGACACGGCGTCACGGGACGCTTTTCGTACCGGACTCCTCTCAATACGGAACCGTTCCTGTTGCTCCCCTACGGGGTCGGCTTTCGCGCCTGGGGCCTGATTCCGCCCGTGGAGCGCATCTCCGCGCCGTTGCCCTCGGGCGACGCTCTGCCGGTGTGGGCGATGTTCCAGCGCCTGCAGCTGCCGGTGCAGGTCGTCCGCTGGCGATCGGTCAAGACTCCTCCGCAGCGAGGGAACGCCGCACAGATCGCAACCGCGTCGAAACGCTTCGAGGCCACGGGCGCCGCAAGAGCCCAGATCATGGCCGCGCTCTCCGCGGACCTCGGCGCCGCGAACGCGGTCCAGGGCAATGCGGCGCTGACCGCGCTGGAGCTCGACGGCTTCGAGATCGCCCAACGGGCGCTGCGCGTCTATCTCAACGAAATCCCGCCGCGCGGAACGGTGAAAGGCGATGCCGTCCGCGCGTACGTGCAGCAGCTCGACCGGGCGCTGGCCGGGATCGCGCGCCAGCATCCGCAGCACCTGATCGTCGTCACGTCGCCGCACGCCGTCACTCCGCCGCGACTGCCGGCCGACGTCTGGGCGCTCATCGGGGACGCCGTGACGCGCAAGGACCCGGGAGCCGACGACGGCTTCGTGCTGATTACCGGACCGAACGCCGCGCATCGCCAGAACCCGGCCACGGCGCGTGTGGTCGACGTCGTGCCGACGCTGCTCTTCGGCAGCGGCCTGCCGATCGGCCGCGACATGGACGGCCGCATCCTCACCGACGCCTTCACCGACGAAGTGCTGCGCCGCAGCGCGGTGTCGGTCATTCAGACCTACGAGGCCGAGCGCGTGGTGGTGCGCCGCGGCGGCATCTGACCGGCCGCTCAAAACGCCACCCACTTTTTCGTAGCCGGGACGTAACGAAGGATGCGGATCTTCGCGGTCGCTCCGTACACGCGCACGGCGTAGAGATCGAGTCCGCGATCGGTGATGTAGATCGTGCCGGGCGTCGATTCGCCCAGGGGCGAGAAGGAGCAGATCGCGGACTGGTTGAAGACGACCGGAGACTTCCCCGGCGACAGCAGATCCCCGTCGGGATCCTTGACCGCCACGTCGAGCAGGCCGATGGTGACGGCGCGCGAAGTGGGCAGCACTACCCGCGGCCGGGTCACCAGCCAGTCCTTGCCGCTCTTGATGTCGTCATTGCGCACGCCATCGCCATCGCCGTCCTGGTAGACCGCGAAATGCCATTCGCCGCCCAGCAGGACGAACTTCATTCCGCAGTTCGCATTGCGGCTGATGGCCCGGGAGCGCGCGAGATGAAACTGCGTGCGCAGCTCGGTGGCAGCCGCCCGCAGCGCCTCACGCCGGCGCAGCTTCAGGAACGACGGGACCGCGGAAGTGAGCATGAGTGCGATGATGAAAACGACCGTGAGGAGCTCCATCAGGGAGTAGCCACGCTGATGTCTGGACACACGTTCTCCTTATTGAGATTCAGAGGGCAGAGCGCAGAGGGCAGAAGCGAGGCAACCGAGTTACGCGAGACGGCGGTTTTTCTTCTGCCCTCTGCGCTCTGCGCTCTGCCCTCTGCCCTCCCAAAGGGGCCGCCGCGCCGTGCGGCGGCCCCGGGTGGGATGGGTTGGCGGGCGGCGTCAGTTCGACGCCGGGGTGGTGGGCTTCTTGGAGGAGGGTTTGCGCGGGCTGCGGACCTTGCCGGAGAGGGTGGTCTTGCCGTCGACGGCGACGTAGGACGAGAGGCCTTCGAACGTCTTGGCGCCGACGCCTTTCACTTGCATCAGATCCGTGGCCTTCTTGAACGGGCCGTGCTCGGTGCGGTACTCGATGATGCGCTGCGCGGCCTTCTCACCGATGCGCGGGAGCAGCGCGAGCTGCGAGGCGTCGGCGGTATTGATGTTCACCACTCCGGAGGCCGCGCCCGGCTCGGCGGCAAAGGTAAGGGTCGACAGCGAGAGAAGAACGATGGCGAGAGTGAAGATGTGGAGGGACTTCCGCATGGGTCTTGACTCCTTTCTTTCTGGGTCAGTCAGTGGGTTTCGAGTTGGGTCGACTGGTTCCTGGCTTCGGTATTTCTGATTGGCTGTGTTCCACACATGAACCGTTTTTCACCTGTCCTTTGCGTTGCTTTTCGCTCAGCACCACCTCCTTTCGGGGATGAGCCAAGTTCAAACGGACAGCCATCCAGGCACGAAGCGGAAGTGATTGAATTGACACTACTTGCGCGAAATCACTCGCGCGGAAAGTGTCAAAATTCCTGGCAGGAAACTGCGATTCGGAAGGAGTTGGGCCGAATCACGCTAAACGCGAGAGCCGCTACTCCAACTTCGCGACGCGAATCTTCTTCGCGGCGAGGTCGGTCCAGGCGAACCAGGCGGTGTTGCCGGTGAGGGTGGCGCGGGGGAAGCCGGCGCCGCGGGCGGAGGTGGTGGCGGCGAGTTTCTGCGGGGCGGCCAGGCGGCCGTCGGCGTAGACGCGGCGGACGAGAATGGACGAGTCGGAGGCCGTGCCTTCGATCCAGGTGACGAGGGCGCTGCCGTCGCCCGACATCAGCACGTCGACGCGCCCCACGGCGTTTCCTCCGTCGATGCGCACCGGCTTTCCGAACTTCGCGCCGGCGTCGCGCGAGAAGGCGACGTGGACCGCGGCCTTGTCCTCCGGCGCGGTGAACCAGGCCACGGCCACGTTCTGTCCGCGCGCGTCGGCCTGCGGTCCGTTCACCGGACAGCCTTCGATCTTCCAGCCGTCGGCGTGGACGCGGGCCGGCGCGGTCCAGGTCGTGCCGGTCCTGCGTACGAAGGCGATGTCGCGGATCTCTTCGTTCGACCGGTCGCGATACACGATGAGCGGTCCGTTCGCCGTCATGGCCATGCCGGTCGTGCAGCATTCGCAGACGCGCGCGTCGAGCAGCGACTCGCGCGAGATGGCCAGCGCACTGTCGACTTCGACGTAGCGCAAGCCCATGGCGCCTTCATGTCCGTGATGTCCGCCGGGAGCCATCTCGCGGCTGTCGAGCCAGGCCACGGCGATGCCGCCCTTGGCAAGAGGTGCCATTGACACGAATCCGTGCTCGCCCGGTTTTCGGTCGCTGTGCAGGATGCGCGGCGTCTTCCACGACTTTCCGTCGTCGCGGGAGGCCGTGATCCAGACGTCGTAGGCGTACGCGCCCGACGCGCTCTTCTGCAGCCACTGCGCGAACAGCGTGCCGCGGCGGTCCTCGACGATCGACGGAAAGTCGGCCCAGTTCACGAAGAAATCATCGCGCTCGGCGATCACGCGCGGCGCCGACCACTTGCCCTTGCGGTACATGGCCAGCTTCAGCGCGTGCTTCTTGTCCCGCGCCGGCTCGAGCCACGACATGGCCACTCCGCCGTCACGCAGGGACGTCAGATGCGGCTCGGCGGAGCCGGATGCGGCGGGCGGCTCGATCATGACCAGCGCGGCGAGGAGGACGGGGACGAGCATGACGGCGTTATACTCGACGGCAAGCCGACTGATGAAGGAAAAGCGCGACATCTACCGCTTCCTCCACGTCACACCAAGGCGGATCTTCGAGCAGCTCGACCAGTACGTGGTCGGGCAGCGCCTGGCCAAGGAAGTTCTGGCCATCGCCGCGTACAACCACCTCAAGCGGATCGAGTATCTCAAGTTCGGCGGCGACGTGTCGATCCGCAAGTCGAACATCCTCATGATCGGGCCGTCCGGCAGCGGCAAGACGTATCTGGCGCGCACGCTGGCGCGCGTCCTCGACGTGCCGTTCGCGTACAACGACGCCACCGCCTTCACCGAAGCCGGGTATTACGGCGAGGACGTCGAAGTGGCCATCGGACGTCTCCTCTACGCCACGAACCAAAACGTCGACAAGGCCGAGAGCGGGGTCGTTTTCATCGACGAGATCGACAAGATCGCCCGGCGGGCCAACGGCGGACGGACCGGCTCGGGGCAGCGCGACATCGGCGGCGAGGGCGTGCAGCAGTCGCTGCTGAAGATCCTGGAAGGCGAGAAGCTCTTCGTGCCGATGAACGTGACCGCGCACTGGAACAAGCACGATTACGTCGAGATCGACATCTCCAACATCCTCTTCATCTGCGCAGGCTCGTTCTCGGAGATGGAAGAGGAGCCGGACGGCCGGAGCGTCGGCTTCTTCGAGAATGCGCCCGCGGCCGCGCGCGAGATCAGCGCCGAGGACCTCGTGAAGTATGGCTTCCTGCCGGAGCTGCTGGGGCGGCTGCCTCTGCGCGTGGAGCTGCATCATCTGACGGCGTCCGATCTCGTCTCGATCCTGACGGAGCCGCGCGAAGCGATGATCCCGGAGTACCAGCGGCTCTGCGCGCTCGACCAGATCCAGCTGGAGTTCACGCGCGAGTCGCTCTACGAGATCGCCAACGCCGCCATCAAGCAGCGCCTCGGCGCACGCGCCCTCCGCGCCATTCTGGAGAAGGTGCTCCACCCCATCCTCTTCCTCGGTCCCGAACGCGCCGGCGAGAGGATCGTGGTCGAGGCGGACGACGTGCGGCGTTCCACTCAACTCTGAGCGAAGCGAAGAGTCAGGTTAGCATCTACGATGTACCCAAGCCTCTGCATCGTTGTTGCTAACCTGATCCTTCGGCGCTTCGCGCCTCAGGATTGAAACCAACATGCGCACGATTGGAATCGCAGCGAAGAGCACCTCTCCCCAGGCCCTGGCCTATGCGCGCGAGGTCGGTGAGGGGCTGCGCGCACGCGGCCTCGGCGTCATCTACGACGAGGACATGGCCCGCGAGCTCGGGATCACGGACGACACTGCGCCGAAAGCGAGCCTGGGAGGGAGATCCGATCTCCTGATCACGTTCGGCGGCGATGGCACGCTGCTCTCGGTGGCCCGCCACGCGCCCGAGCATGTGCCGATCATCGGCGTGAACATGGGCACGCTCGGCTTCCTCACCGAGATCCGCGTGGAGGAGTTCCCGAACGTCCTCGAGCGCGTGCTGGCGGGCTCGTTCCACGTCGAGCCGCGCGTGGCCTTCGAAGTGTCCGTTTCCGGGCCGGGCCGCGATTCCGGCGCCCGCTACCGCGTGCTCAACGATTGCGCCATCAACAAAAGCGCGGTGGCGCGCATCATCGAGATCCGCGTCAGCGTGGCCGGCATCTTCGTCTCGACCTTCCGCGGCGACGGCCTGATCGTGGCCACGCCCACCGGCTCGACCGCCTACAACCTCTCCGCCGGCGGCCCGATCATCTACCCCACGATGAATGCCTTCGTGATCACGCCGATCTGCCCGCACATGCTCACGAACCGCCCGCTCGTCCTGCCTGATGAGCTCGACATCGAGATCAGCCTCATCACTCCCGACGCCAAGGACATTTTCCTCTCCCTGGACGGCCAGGAGGGGTTCGAGATCGGCGACGATGACCGGATCTGCATCCGAAAGTCGGAAGAACGGGTACTCTTAGTCCAATCGCCGGACAAGAACTACTTCGACGTCTTACGCAACAAACTCAAATGGGGCGAAGGATGAGACTCGTAATCGCGTTCGTATCGTTGCTGCTCGCCGCCGTCAGCAGCCGCGCGGCGGACCCGCTTTATCTCGATGAGATCATCGAGATGCCGCTCGCCACGCTGCAGGCTCAGTTCCCCGGTTTGCGCAAGGAAGGCTGCTATCGCGTGGGGACGGGCCGTTATCTCCTCGTGACGATGGACAAGAAGGACGGCAAGCCGTGGCGCGTGGCGCTGTCGGCGGAGATGCCGTGCAAGAAGGCGGAGGAAGGGCCGCTGCTCGACATCCGCCAGCGCAAGGGCGTGGAGCTCGGGGACTCGACCATGGCCATCGTGGAGAAGATGGGCCGTCCCGACGCGTCCGCCGCCCCCGAGACTGAACTGCGCCGCCTCGGCGAGACGGAGTATTTCTACGTCTGCCGCGTCTCGGAAGGATGCGCGCGCCACACGAGCGTCTTCATCCGCGCCGGCCTGGTGTCGGCCATGGCGGAGTGGTACTCGAAGTGACAAGGCGTTCAGCCTTGTCATCCTGAGCGCAGCGAAGGATCTCTACTGCAGCAGCGACTTCTCGTACGTCGCGCGCACCGCGGCCACATAGGCGCGCGTCTCGCGGTACGGGGGAACGCCGCGGTACTTTTCCACGGCGCCGGGGCCGGCGTTGTAGGCGGCCAGCGCGAGATCGAGATCACCGTTGAACGTATCGAGCAGGGTGCGCAGGTAGCGCGTGCCGCCGAAGATGTTCTCGCGCGCGTCGTACGCGTTCGTCACGCCGAGGTAGCGGGCCGTGTCGGGCATGAGCTGCATGATGCCGATGGCGCCTTTGTTGGAGACGACATCCGCTCTCCACGCGGACTCGCGGCGCGCCACGGCGGCCACGAGACGCGGATCGACGCCGTGTTTGCGCGACGCTTCCTCGATGGCGGTGGCAAGCTCGCGCGGCGCGGTGACGGAAGCGCTGGAGTTGAACACCTGCGGTCCGAAGGGACGGAACGAGATCGTGCGCGAGCTGCGGATCGAGACCAGCGCCTCGCGGATGTTGCCGAAGAAACGATGCGCTGTGATGAATCGCTGATCGTTCGAGATCACGACCTTCCCCGGCTTCTTCAGCCCCGTCGCGGGAACGTTGGCCGCGGAGAACTTCCGTGGATTCGCGGATGCGCTGCGCGCCGTGAAGGCCGCTGCGACGAGCAGAGTGACCGCGATCACATTCCGGATTTTCATGAGGCACTCACGAAACGGCACTTGCCCGTGTAGCATTCCGCGCACATGCGATATTTTGCTGCGCTCTGCTACACCGTTCTGCTCGCCTGCACCGCAGCACAACCCCCTATGAAAGCGACGTCAGAACCGAACTCGATGACTGAACCAGGCATGATCTTCATCGGCGGCACGGTCGTGGCCGGCGCCGGACAGACCCCACAGAAAAACTACGCGATCTACACGAGCGGCGGCACGATCCGCGAGGTCGGCCCGGCAGCCGAGCTCCAGCGCAAATACCCGGGCGTCAACGTCATTGCCGTGCTCGACGGCACGATCCTCCCCGGCCTCACCGATGCGCACGGCCATCTCTACGGACTCGGCGTTTCACTCGATGTCGTCGATCTGACCGGCACCAACTCGTACGACGAGGTCATCGCGCGCGTGAAACAGCGCGCCGCGAGCGCCGCGCCGGGCGAGTGGATCAACGGCCGCGGCTGGGACCAGAACGACTGGCCGGTGCAGGAGTTCCCGACGTTCGCGGCGCTCGATGCGGCCGTTCCCGATCATCCCGTCCTGCTGAAGCGCGTCGACGGACACGCCACGATGGCGAACTCCGCCGCCATGCGCGCCGCGGGCGTGACCGCCGCAACACACGATCCGGATGGTGGCCGCATCGTCCGCGACGCGAACGGCAATCCCACCGGCGTCTTCATCGACGCCGCCCAAAATCTCGTCGAGCGCGCCGCGCCGCCGATCAGCGCCGAGAAGCGCAAGGCGCGCGTCCTGGCCTCGGCACAGGCGATCGCCGCGAACGGTCTGACGGAGATGCACGACGCCGGCATCGATCGCGAGACGATTACCGTCGTGCAGGAGCTGATCGACGAGAAGCGCTTCCCGATCCGCGTCTACGGAATGCTCTCCGATGACGACGCTCTGCTCGCGCAATGGTTCAAGGGCAAACCGCTGATCGGCTACGGCGGACGCCTCACCATCCGTGCCGTGAAACTGTATGCGGACGGCGCGCTCGGCAGCCGCGGCGCCGCGCTGCTCGCTCCGTACAGCGACGATCCCGGCAACACCGGCCTGATGCTGGCCACGCCGCAGCATCTGCAGGACGTGGCCACGCGCGGGCGCGCGGCAGGCTTCCAGGTCAACGCGCACGCGATTGGCGACCGCGGCGTCCGCAACGTGATCGACGCGTATGCCAACGCCGGCGTCTCCGCGAAGGACCGCTTCCGCGTCGAGCACCTCCAGGTCATCGCCCCCGAGGACGTTCCGCGGCTCGTGCAACACGGAATCATCGGTTCCATGCAGCCGACGCACGCCACCTCGGACATGTACTGGGCCGAAGCGCGTCTCGGCGCAGAACGCGCCAAAGGCGCCTACGCCTGGCGCACGATCCTCAACGCCGGCGGCCGGCTGGCCCTCGGCTCCGACTTCCCCGTCGAAGACGTGAACCCCTTCTTCGGCCTCCTGGCCGCCGTCACGCGCCAGGACCAGAAAGGCTGGCCCGCCGGCGGCTGGCATCCCACCGAACGACTGACACTCGCCGAAGCCATCCGCGGCTTCACCAGCGACGCCGCCTACGCCGCGTTCGAGGAGGGCTCCCGCGGCACGATCGAGCCGGGAAAGCTTGCCGACCTCACCATCGTCGAAGGCGACCTCTTCGCCACACCCGCGAACGACCTGCACAAGACGAAAGTGCGGTACACGGTGGTCGGGGGTGAGGTCGTTTATACGGGAGCGCGATAGCGCGCTTTCTGCAACTTACCCGTCCACGTCGTCGAACCGCGTGAGCGCGCGGAAATCCTGATAGCGCTCGTGGATGTCCCGCAGTGTGATCTCCCGCAAACGGTCGAGTGAGAACTTCTCGACCGTGAACGACGCCAGCACGCTGCCGAAGATGATGGCGCGGCGGAGCTCGCGGTCGTGGACTTCGGTGCGGGACGCCAGGTAGCCGAGGAAACCGCCGGCGAAGGTGTCGCCGGCGCCCGTGGGATCGAACACGTTCTCCAGCGGATAGGCCGGCGCGGCGAAGATGACGTCTTTCGTGATCATCAGCACGCCGTACTCACCGCGCTTGACGACCAGCGTCTTCGGCCCGAGGGCCAGGATCGACCGGCCGCCTTTGATCAGATTCGGTTCTTTCGTGAACTGCCGCACCTCGGCTTCGTTGATGATCACCAGATCGACTTCGCTGAAGGCCTGCGCCAGCGCGTCACGCTTGATGTCGATCCAGAGGTTCATCGTGTCGAGCGCCACGAGCCGCGGCCGCTGCGTCTGATGCAGCACATCCATCTGCAGCTCGGGCTGGATGTTCGCCAGAAACAGCACGTCGGACTTCCGCTGGCGCTCGTTGAGCTGCGGGGCGAAATTTGCGAACACATTGAGCTGCGTGTCGCGTGTTTTGGCCACGTTCAGGTCGAATCCGTACTCGCCGCTCCAGAAGAACGTCTTCTCCCCCGGCACGCGCTGCAGGCCGTCCGTGTTGATGTTGCGGCCCTCGAAGATCGAGGCGTCCTGCTCGGTGAAGTCGTCGCCGACGACGGCCACGAGATCGACCTCCGTGAAGAACGACGCGGCCACGGAGAAATACGTCGCCGAGCCGCCGATGCAACGGTCGACCTTCCCGAACGGGGTCTCGAGGGCATCAAAGGCAACACTTCCAACGACGAGGATGGGCATGCGGGAATCCCTTTCGGCGGCGGAGGGTAACATGGGGCATGCTCAAACGCCTCCCACTGATCCTCCTCACCATGGCGCTGGCTGTGGGCGCGCACGCGGAGACGACCGCCGAAAAATGGGTGTCGGATCTCGGCAAGAGCGCCACGCTGCTCCAGGCCGGCCAGTACGAACGCTCGCTGAAGATCTCCGAGCGAATGTTGCGGGAGATGATCGATCAACTGGGCCGCGGCGACGCCGCCATGCGCATCTTCGGCGGCGCGCTCACGCACAAGGCACTTGCGCTGGCCGGCCTCGGCCGAGAAGAGGACGCGCTCTGGTACTGGCACAGTGTGCTGACGCTGGATCCGGCGTTCGAAAAGAGCGACCTGTCTTCATTCGGCGATGCGGGAGCCTTCCTGGCGGCGAACCGCGATCCACGCAAGCCGTGGATCCTCCCTGAAGGAGGAGGCCAGCCGCTCACCGCGGAATTCACAGCGCCGAAAACCATCAAGCAGGTCAAGCCGAAGTTCCCGCGCGGCGCGCAGTTCTTCGGGGTCGAGGGAGTCCTGGTAGTCAGCGTCATGATCACGCGCGAGGGCACCGTGCGTGCGCCGGTGGTGAGAAAAGCGTTACCGGCACCGACGCTCTCCTACGTTGCGCTGGAAGCCATCCGGCAATGGAGATTTCAGCCGGCCACGAAGAACGGAGCGCCGATCGAGGTGCAGTTCGATCTCAGCGTGAACTTCAAGCCGTGATCACTTCACGTACTTGCCGATGAGCGGCGCCAGATCTTCCTTGATCTTCGGCGGGATCGCGGCAGGGTCGGTGAGGATGGCGTACTGCAACGCGCCGGCGCAGGGGCAGTCGCGGCTGCGCGTCGCCGCGGGCTGGATGGAGTTGCGGAGGATGGTCTGGGCCATGACGGCGTTGGCGCGGAGGTAGCCGAGGATCTGCGTGATGTCGACGTCGTCGTGGTCGGGATGCCAGCAGTCGTAGTCGGTGATGAGGGCCATCGTGGCGTAGCAGATCTCCGCTTCCCGGGCCAGCTTGGCCTCGGTGAGATTGGTCATGCCGATGACGTCGGCGCCCCAGGAGCGATAGAGATTCGATTCGGCGCGCGTCGAGAACTGCGGGCCTTCCATGCAGACGTACGTGCCGCCCATGTGCACCTTGGCGCCCGCCGCGCGCGCGGCCGTTCCCATGAGGAACGACAGGCCTGCGCAGACCGGGTCCGCGAAGGCCACGTGGCCGACGATGCCGTTGCCGAAGAAGGTGTCGGGGCGATGGCGTGTGCGGTCGATGAACTGATGGGGAAAGACGATGTCGGTCGGCGCGTACTCCGCTTTCAACGAGCCGACCGCGGACGCCGACAGGATGGTGTGTACGCCGAGGAGCTTGAAGCCGTAGATGTTGGCGCGGTAATTCACCTCGCTGGGCGTGTAGCGATGACCGCGTCCGTGGCGCGCCAGAAAGGCCACGCCGGCGCCGGCGATCTCGCCGATCACGTACGGATCGGATGGTGCGCCGAACGGCGTCTCGATCGTCCGCTCGTCGACGATGGTCAGCCCTTCCATGGCGTAGACGCCCGAGCCCCCAATGATGCCGATGCTGATGTCCGTCATGCTCTGAATCTCCGCACCCCGGCGTCGATGGCCTCACGGACCCGCGAGGCGAGCTCCACCGCTTCGAGACCGTCTTCTCCCGACACGATGGGGCGTGTCCGGTCGCGCACGCACTGCAGGAAGGCGTCGTTCTCGGCGCGCAGCGGCTCTTTTTTCTCGACCGCCAGCTCGAACGGGCGGACGGCGCTGACGCCGTTCTCCTCGACGAGCCGCACGCCTTTCACTTCCTGCTCTTTCGTGTCGACGGAGATGTAGCAGTCGCCGCAGAAGAAGCGCTGCTTGCGGATCCGGTCCTGCGACACGCGGCTGGCGGTGAGGTTGGCCACGGCGCCGTTCTCGAGCTCCAGCCGGACGTTGGTCATGTCCACCTTGTCGGTGAGCACGGGTACGCCGACGGCGCGGATCTCGACGACCTTCTGCCGCTGCAGGGAGAGGACGAGGTTGAGGTCGTGGATCATCAGGTCGAGCAGCACATCGACGTCCAGCGAACGCGGCACGAACACACCCAGCCGCTCCGCCTCGATGTACCGCGCGCCGCGAACGGTCTCCGCCACGGCCATGATGGCCGGGTTGTAACGCTCGACGTGACCGACCTGGATGATGCGCCCGCGCTGGTCCGCCAGCTCGATCAGCCGCCGCGCTTCGTCGGCGGTGGCCGTGATCGGCTTCTCCACCATCACATCGACGCCGGCCTCCAGCAGCTCCCGGGCGACCTCGAAATGCGTCGTCGTCGTGGTGGCCACGACCGCACAATCGATCGCACTGGCCAGCTGCGCGATCGTGTCGTAGCGCTTCAACTTCAGCGACGACTCCACCTCCGCGGCGATGCTGTCATTCGGCTCGACGAAGCCGACCATCTCGACATCGGGAATCTCTGACAGGACGCGCGCGTGCAGACGCCCGAGGTAGCCCGTGCCGACGACGCCGGTACGGATCATCGGGCCACCACCCGACCAGAGGGCAGAGCGCAGAGCGCAGAGGGCAGAAGGACTGCCGACACGCTATGCGTTCCAGACCCACCGTTCCTCTGCCCTCTGCGCTCTGCGCTCTGCCCTCTCATCGGATGATCCCCCGTTTCGCCGTCCGGACGAACTCGGCGAAATAGCGGGCTTCGGCGACGAAGGCGAGGTCGGTCTCGATCTTTTCGAGCGCTTGTTGCAGGGGGAGCTTGGAGCGGGTGAGGATGCGATAGGCGCGTTGCAGGGCTTCGATCGTTTCTTTCGGGAAGCCTTTGCGCTCCAGGCCGACGGTGTTGATGCCGTACGTCTTGGCGGGGCGGTTGCCGACCGTCTTCACGAACGGGAGCACGTCCTGCGTGCAGATCGAGCCGCCGCCGATGAAGGCGTGGTCGCCGACGCGGCAGAACTGGTGCACGGCCGAGAAGGCGCCGATGGTGGCGAAGTCGCCCACGTCGACGTGGCCGGCCAGCGTGGCGTTGTTGGCGAAGATCGTGTTCGAGCCGATGTGACAATCATGCGCCACGTGCGAGTAGGCCATGAAGAAGTTGTTCGATTCGATGGTCGTGATCGCGCCGCCGCCCACCGTACCGCGGTTCACGGTGACGAACTCGCGGAAGACGTTGTCGTTGCCGATGCGGAGCTCGGTGCGCTCGCCGCGGAACTTCAGATCTTGAGGTTCAGTGCCGACCGAGGAGTGTCCGACGAAGCGGTTGCGCTCTCCGATCGTGGTCGGTCCGTCGATGCGCACGTGCGGGCCGATGACGCTGCCGGCGCCGATCGTCACGTGGGCGCCGATGACCGCGTACGGTCCGACCACGACATCGGGGGCCAGTGTGGCGTCGGCGTGGATGATTGCCGATTCTGCGAGGTTCGATGACATCGTTCGATTACTCCGGGCGGTCGGTCATGACGCTCAGCATTTCAGCCTCGGCGACGACGGCGCCGTTGACCCTGGCCGTGCCTTTCATCTTCACCGTGCTGGCGCGTCGCTGCAGCACCTCGCACTCCATGATGAGCTGATCGCCGGGCACGACCGGCTTGCGGAAACGCGCCTTGTCCACGCCGCCGAAGAGGAAGAGCTTCGTGTCGCGCTCCGGCAGGTCCATGAGGAACAGCACCGCCGAGCACTGGGCCATCGCTTCCACGATCAGCACGCCCGGCATCACCGGCGCTCCCGGAAAATGTCCCTGAAAGAACTGCTCGTTGGCCGACACGTTCTTGAGGCCGACGATGCGCTTGCCGGGATCGATCTCCAGCACGCGGTCGATCAGCAGCATCGGATAACGATGCGGCAGGAGCTTCATGATCTCGATGATATTGAGGACACTCATTTTTTCTTTTCTCTCTGTTGGCGCACGTACTCGCGCTGACTGACTGCAGGGATGCCGCGCACCCACACGCCTTCCGGCACATCGTCGAAAACGGCGCTCTTCGAATAAACGCGGGCCCGGTGGCCGATCTTCAGATGCCCGGCGAATCCCGATTGTCCGCCCACCTGCACGCTGTCGCCCAGCTCCGTCGAGCCAGCGATGCCCACCTGCGCCACCAGCAGGCAGCGCTTTCCGATGCGCACGTTGTGGCCGATCTGTACGAGGTTGTCGATCTTCGTTCCCTCGCCGATCACCGTCTCGCCGAGCGCCGCCCGGTCGACGGTGGTGCCCGCGCCGATCTCGACGTCGTCCTCGATGCGCACCGTCCCCACCTGCGGGATCTTGTGATGGACGCCGTTCTCATCGGTGGCGAAGCCGTAGCCGTCGGAACCGATCACCACGCCGCTATGGAGAATGCAGCGCCGGCCGATGCGCGAGCCGTAATAGATCGAGACCTGCGGATAGATGATCGTTCGCTCGCCGATGACCGAGCCCGGCTCGATCGTCACATTCGGATAGATCACGACGCCTTCGCCGATGACCACGTCTTCGCCGATCGACGTAAACGCGCCGACCGCCACGTTCGCACCGAGCTTCGCCGAAGGGGCAATCGAAGCGTGCGGCGAGATCCCCTGCGGCATCGGCCGCCCGGCGAAGAACCGCGCCACGGTGCGGGCCATGGCGATGTACGGATCGGCCACCCGGATCCATCGCCGGTCGTCGCCCGCCAGGTCGGCGGCCACGAGCACCGCCGCCGCACGCGTGCTCTCCACCTGCGGCGCGTATTTCGGATTCGAGAGAAAACTGATGTGCCGGTCGCCCGCTTCAGACAGGGGCAGCACGCCCTCGATCATCACGTCCGCGGGGCCGTCATAGCGGCCCGAAACAAAGGAGACGATGTCGGAAAGAGGGACGGCAGGCATGAGCGCGCGCATTGTAATGGAAGGGAAGAAACGAAAAAGCCTCCCGTTCCCGGGAGGCTTTCATCGCGTACCGCGCGAAAACTTACTTCTTGGCTGGGGCGGCCGGGGCGCCGGACGCGGCGTTGAAGCGCTGGATGACGGTGTCGGTGATCTCGACGGCCTCGGAGGCGTAGACCAGACCAGACTCGAACTTGTTGAAGATGAGCGCCAGGCCCATTTCCTTGCCCAGGGCGTCGATGACCGGCTCGATCTTGACCTGCAGGGCCTGCAGCTCGCGGTCGCGGGCCTCGCCGATCTCACGGTCGGCATCCTGCGCAAAGCGCTGCATGGCGATCTTCTTGTCGGCCAGCTGCTTGGTCATCTCGGCCAGCTTGTCTTCGGCGAGCGAGATGCGCTTGGTGGCCAGATCGGAGTCGAGCTTCTTCATCTCTTCGTCCATCTGCTTGGCCTTGGCCAGACGGTCTTCCTGCATCTTCTTGAGCTTCTCGTAGGCGGCCTTGCCGGCCGTCGACTGCGTGAGCACCTTCTGAACGTCGACCACCGCAACGCGGGCCGGCGTGTTCTGCGCGAACATCGGCGCGGCCAGAGCAGCGACCGCAATCGAAATGAGGAACTTCTTCATGGACTCTCCTTCTTTGATCCCTGCTTGAACAACCGTGCTTAAGCGGCTGCTGTTTAGAACGTATTCCCAATCGTGAACTGGAAGCCTTCGAAATCGTCGCCCAACTCTTCGGACGGGTTGATGGCGTAGATGAACCGCAGCGGGAACTGGAAGACGGGCAGGAAGACGCGCATCTCGGCCCCGAAGCTGTAGCGCAGCTTGCTGAAGTCGAAGTCTTCCCGGTATCCGTACGCCTTCCCCGCGTCGGCGAACAGCACCAGCCGCAACGGATCGTTCACGCGATAGACATACTCGAAGTTGTACGTGTGGTACTTGTAGCCGCCCGCCGGCCGGGGACCGTAGTTCGGATAGTTCTCGAACGGTCCCAGCGTCCCGTAGCGGAAGCCGCGCACCGACGACTCGCCGCCGACGAGGAAGCGCTCCGCCGGAGGAATGCAAAGCTCGGTGGTGTTCTTCGACAGGTCGTCGTACGAATAGGCGCAGTCCGAGTCGTCGCCGAACGGCAGGATGTAGCCGCCCTCGGCATTGAAACTGACGGCGCTCTTGCGCGAGAGGCGGAAGAACTTGGTCACGCCGACCGTCGGCTTGAACATCTCGATGGTGCCGCCCAGAGGGCCGCCCGTGTACGCGAGACTGACCGAGAGGCGCGCGCCGCGCGTCGTGTCGTAAGGGTTGTCGCGGGAATCGAAGCGGTACGCCGGAACGAGTGACGAGGTCGTGAACTTGAGATCGGTGATATCCGGCACCGGAATGTTGCCGTTCGGGTCGGGCGACTCGACGGTCTGGTAAACGCTGTGCGCGCGCTCGTAGCCGTAGACGAGCGAAACACTGTCGAAGCGGCGCAGGCGATAGCCGTAGGCGATCGTGCCGCCCTTGCCGCGCTGCTCGTAGCCGAACGCCTCCGGAAGCACGGTCTCGCGGTTGTACAGAGAGACGCCGAGGCTGTTCGGCGTATCCATGAACCAGGGATCGGCGTAAGAGATGTTGAAGTAGTTCGTGCGCTGGCCGCGCTGATATCCGAGGGAAAAGTTCTCGCCCTCGCCCAGGAAGTTGCGCGTGGCGAACTGCGCCTGCATGAAGAACCCGCCGCCTTCGGAGTAACCGCCGCCGAACTGGACGTCGTTCTTCCCTTCCTCGATCCCCTTGACGGTGATGTCCACCGTCTTCGACTCGGCGTTCACTTTGAAGTCCGGGTTCTCCGTGACCTTGAAGTACCCGAGCTGGCCGAGCTTGTAGAGGCTCTGCTTGAAGGTCTCCATGTCCATGATCTGACCTTCCTCGAGGAAGATCTCACGGCGGAGCACCTTGTCCTTGGTGGTGGTGTTGCCCTCGAACTCCAGGCGGCCCAGGCGGAACTGCTCGCCCTCGAAGACGCGGAGGTTCACGTCGACGACGTTGTTGCCCTTGTCGACGTACTCCGGATCGATGTAGCCGTAGATGTAGCCGCGCATCCGGTAGGCCTCGTCGAAGGCATCGAGCCGGGCCTGCATCGGCTTGCGGCTCAGCGTCTGGCCCTTCTTGAGCGGCCAGTTGCCGATGATCTGCTCGGATGTGAAGACGGTGTTGCCGGTGACGGTGACGTCGCCGAACGTGTGCACTTCCCCTTCCTTGACCGGGATGGTGATACGCACGCGCTTCTTGACGGTCTTGATCTGCGGATCGCCGAACGAGACGTCCTGGTAGCCGTGATCCTGGTAGTAGTTCTTGACGTGCTCGAGGTCTTCGTCGAGCTTGGAGGGGATGTAGAGATTCTTCTTGCGGATCCAGGTGATGAGGTTGTGCTTCTTGACTTCCTTCATCTCGCCGCGGAGGCGGCGGTCGGAGAAGCGCTTGTTGCCGACGAAGTCGATGGAGGCCACCTTGGCCTTCACGCCTTCATTGATGACGAAGACGATCTTTTTCTCACCCGGCTCGCCGAGGTCCTCGGTGAGGGCATCGACGGTGACCCCTTCGAAGCCGCCCTCGGAGTAGGCCTTCTTGATCGACTCGGCGGCGCGGCGGACCAGCGTCTGCTCGATGGTGTTGCCGACGTGGAGATCGATCTTGTCGCGCTCCAGCGCCTCCTGGACCTTCTGTGCGTTCAGCTCTTTGTTCCCGCGGTACTCGACGGAGCTGATGCGCGGGCGCTCCTTGACGACGGCGCGGACCACCACGCCCGTGTCGCCGCGCTCGGCCTCGATCTTGATGTCGTCGAAGAGACCGGTCTGCCAGAGGTTGCTGAAGTTCTTCCGAATGAGGTCGGGGTTGTAGGGATCGCCGGGGCTGATCCCCAGGTAGACCCGGATCGTGTCACTGGCCACCGACGCATTGCCGACGACCTCGAACCGCTCGATGGCCTGGCCGGCCAGCTCGCCCGTTGCAGGCGTAGGTTTCGGCTGGACCGGCGCATCGGTGATCCGCCCGGTACCCGGCGTCTCGAGGATCGTGCCGGGACGCGGTCGTGGCCGCTCCGGAGTCGGAGTTGTTTGCGCCCAGTTCGGCGTGCCAACCATCAGCACGACCAGGAGCATCGCTAAAAATCGATTCATAAGGTTCCGTCGAGACTAGGTTGAGTGTGTGACGCGCGAACCGAGGGGGAGGTCACGCGGAAAAGCTGAACAGCCGGGAAACGCGGCGCATTCTACACTTCGCGCCTCGATGACCCTCGCTTTCCTCCTCCTGGCCACACTCGCGTCCGCTGAGCTCCCCGAAATCACGCTCACCCCCGCGGCCGGAGCGCTCCGCCTCGCGGTCGCCGGCGATACAGGGCAAGGGACTGAGGTCCTGGCCAAGGCGATCTCCCGGGTCCATGCCAAAGCCCCGTTCAACGCCATCCTCTTGACTGGCGACAACTTCTACCCATGCGGGGTGACGTCAGCCGACGATCCGCGCTGGAGTCTCGTGCGGCCTCTGACAGGAGTCGGCGTCCCGATTTTCCCCGTCCTCGGGAACCACGACTTCTGCGGCAAGTCTGTGCCGGAAGCGCAAACTCAGGCCACGGGCGTCATCCCCCGCTGGCGCTTCCCCGCCCCGCAGTACGCGCTGCGAACGCCCATGGCCGATTTCGCGTTCGTCAACACCACGCCGCTTGCCCAGGGCAAGGAGAACGAGGTGGAGGCCATGATCCGCGGCACGTTCGCCTCTTCACGGACGCCGTGGCGCATCGTGGTCGGGCACCATCCCGTGATCTCGTCCGGCTGGCACGGCTACTTTCCTCGGGACGAGGTAGGGCGGATGCGCGCGCTGATCCCGGCGCTGCGCGAGACGAGCGTCGACTTCTACATCTGCGGCCACGATCACCACGTGGAACTGATCCGCGGCCGGATGCTGCACCTCATCAGCGGCGCCGGCTCCGCGCCCATTCCTCCGGTCAAGCTCCGCACCACCACGGTCTTCCCGGAGGAAATCACCACCCGCGAACGGATCGGCTTCGCCGCCGTGGAGATCACGGCCCGCACGATTCGCGTCCGCATGTACGACGCCGAGGGACGGCCGCGCTCGGGCTGGATTACAGGCCGGGTACGTCAGCCAGTAGGACGTTGACCGAACCCTTATCGGAATTCAACCGTCCTCTTCGTTTTTAAGCAGGCTTCGATGACTCGGAAAGCGCTCCTGCTCCTCCTCGGCGTCGTTGCCGCCGCCTGCAATCGCGAGCAGGCGCGTCCGGCGTTCGAGAACGCGCCGATCATCCTCATCTCCATCGATACGCTGCGGGCCGATCATCTGCCGCTGTACGGCTACACGAAGGGGTCCACGCCCAACATCGACGCGCTGCGCCGCGACGGCATCCTGTTCGAGCACGCGTATTCGCATTGCCCGATGACGCTGCCGTCGCACGTCTCGATGCTGACCGGGCTGCTGCCCACCGAGCACGAGGTGCGCAACAACCTCGGGTATCGCTTCGATGCGGTCAAACATCCGACGCTGCCGCAGCTTCTGAAGCAGCGCGGCTACGCCACCGGCGCGGCCGTGTCGTCTTACGTCCTCCGCGCCGACACCGGTCTCGGCGCGGCCTTCGATTTCTACGATGACGCCGTCCCCGTGGCCACCGCCGGCGCGGCCAGTCAGCATCAGCGTTCCGGCACGGCCACCCTCGCGGCGGCCAGGCAGTGGATCGGCCAGCAGTCGTCGCCGTTCTTCTTCATGCTGCACCTGTACGAGCCTCACGCCCCCTACACGCCGCCGGAGCCGTTCGCCAGCCGCTATCGCGAACAGCCGTACGACGGCGAAGTCGCGGCCGCGGACGCCATCACCGGCGAGTTCATCGCCTTCCTCAAAGAGAGCGGCATCTACGACCGCGCCGTCATCATCCTCACCTCCGATCACGGCGAGGGGCTGTGGGACCACGGCGAGGACCAGCACGGAATCCTGCTCTATCGCGAAGTGCTGCAGGTCCCTCTCATCATCAAACTGCCGAAGGCCTCCCGCGCCGGCAACAGCGTCCAGGCGCCCGTGCAGCTCATCGATCTCTTGCCCACCGTGGCCAGCCTCATCGGCGCGCAAGCCGGAACCACCAAGGGCCACGATGTTCTCGCGGAGATTCCGCCGGCGCGGCGCATCTACAGCGAGACGTTCTACCCGCGCATTCACCTCGGATGGAGCGAGCTTCGTTCGCTCATCGATGAGCGCCATCACTACATCCAGGGCCCGCGCGCGGAGCTGTACGACCTCGCCTCCGACCCGGGCGAGAAGAACGACATCAGCGCAAACGAACGAAGAGTGTCGGCGGCGATGCGCACCGAGCTGGCCGGCTATCCGGCCGGGATCCAGGAGTTGCAGAGCATCGACCCCGAGGACGCCAAAAAGCTCTCCGCGCTCGGCTACCTCGGCAGCGTGCACTCCGCGTCGGGCGGGCAGGCGCTCCCGAATCCGCGCGACATGCTGCCGTACCTCGAGCGGATCAAGGCGGGATTCAAGCTCGCGGACGAGCGGCGTTACGGCGAAGCCGTGTCCGTTCTTGGCGCTCTCGTTAAAGAGAACCCCGGTCTTTTCGACGCCTGGGACAGGCTCGGCGAAGTGCTCACCGAGATGGGAGAGTACGACGAAGCCATCCGCGTCTATCGCGAGGCCATGGGCCGCACGCAACGCTTCTCCCCCGAGATGGCGCTGGCGCTCGGCAATGCCTACCTGCAGGGCGGCCAGCCCGACGAGGCCGCGCGCTACGCCGATCTGGCGGTGAAGAGCCTCCCCTCTCCTGCGCACTCGCTCCTCGCGCGCGTGGCGCTGGCGCGGCACGACTACCCGGCCGCGGAGCTCGAAGCAGCGTCGGCCATCGGCGAACGGAATCCACAACCGGCCATGCTGCTGCTGATGGCCGAGGTGAAACGCGCCGCCGGCGACCTGCCCGGCGCGCTCGCAGCGACGGAAGTGGCCGCCCAACGCGCCCGTGCGCTCGGCGTCCCGGCCCTGTACCGGCTCGACTTCCTGCGCGGGGACATCCTGGCCCGCAGCGATCGTCCTGCCGAGGCGGCCGAGGCCTATCGCCGCGAGATCGCCAACTTCCCGCAGAACGTACAGGCCTACGCCAACCTGGCCATCATCTATTACATCGAAGGCCGCCGCGCCGACGTCGACCGCCTCTTCGAACAGATGGTCGCCGCCAACCCCCACCCCGGCGCCTACGCCGCCGCGGCGCGGGCCATGGACAGCTTCGGCGAAAAGGCGGCGGCGGCGCGCTGGCGGACGCGCGCGAAGACAGTGGCCAGCAAAAAGCCCGGCCTTGCGGCCGGGCTTTGAGTGTGGCGATGAAGCGGCTTCTTTAGAAACGAACGCCGATGGAGAGGCGGTACTCGCGAGGATCCTGGTACGCCTCGCGGTTCGTCGGCTGACCGAACGTGGCGCTCTTCGCGAAGTGCGTTCCCTCGACCGGTTTGGTGGTGAAGGGATTGAACGCGGTGAGCGTGGCGCGGGTGCGGCGCACGAACACGGTCTGGTCGATGACGTTTCCGCGGGCGGTGGCCGGATACTCGATGCCCTGCTCGTTCAGCACGTTGATGATGTCCGTCTGGACGAAGAAGTTCGCGCCGTGGAACGCCGGCGACTCGTAGTTGAGGGCCAGGTTCGTCGACGTGATGGAGTCAGCGCGGTACTGGCCGCGCTCTCCGAAGTAGTACCAGACGCGGGCCGGCGGAGTGACGTAGCCGGGGTTGGCGATGCCGTCCGGGAGAGTGGCGCTCTGGCGGATGTCGATGGAACCGGCGGAGGAGTACGGCAGGCCGCTGTGGAAGCGCTCCAGCAGCGAGACGTTGAAGCGTCCGAGCGCCGTGGGCAGGTTGTACTGCAGCCACACCGAGCCGCGGTGGCGCATGTCGCCCGAGAGATAGCCGACCGGATGGTTCTGCTCGAAGTTCTGATACTCCGGGGCGCACAGTCCGCTGTCCGTACCCGGCACGACGGCGCCGCCGTTGCAGCCGGCCAGCACCGTGGCGTTGTTGAACTGTTCGCCCTCCACGTTGCCGCGCAGCCTGGACCACGTGTAGTTGCCGCCCAGGGAGAATCCTGAGCTGATCTGATAGCTGCCCTGCATCTGGACGCCGTTGTAGCTCCGCTCCAGATCGTTGCCCGTCTCGATCACGCCCTGATCGACGGTGCGGGTGCTGGGCGCGGGAAGCGCGGCTTTGCCGGTGCTCAGGTCCTTGCGGAGGATGTAGAAGTCGTTCCACTTGCGATGAATGAGGTCGGCGCGGAAGTAGGCCCGCGGCGAAATCTGCGTGCCGTATCCGATCGTGTATTCATCCATGCTCGGCGCGGTGAGGTTCTCGCCGATGCGCGTCGTGAAGCCGGGGATGTCGAGCGAGTTGATGAGCGAGGTGTTGTTGATGCCGCCCTGCCCGTCGAACCACTCGAACATGCGGCGGATGACTTCGGCCGTGGGAACGAGATCGGCTGCCGGCGTGGCCGCGCCGAGCGGGTTGATGGCCGGTCCGCGATAGTTCCAGTAGTAGGAGGCATAACGGCCGCCCTGGGACGTGGCGTCGCCCGCTCCCTGGTCGACCTTCGAGGCGAACTTGCTGTAGCTGGCCGAGAAGCGATGCGTGCCGTCGCCCTTGAGGTCATAGATGACGCCGAGGCGGGGGCTGAAGGCCGTGTCGTCGACCGTGGTCACCTTCGACTGGTTCTTGCCCTCGGCCGCGTCGTAGCGCACGCCGACGTTGAAGCTGAGGTTGGCGTTGTAGTCCCACTTGTCGTTGAGGAACAGCGACGACACCTGGAAGTCCGAGCCTTTGCTCTCCTGGAGCAGCGGGTGATAGGCCACCAGTGAGTTCGTGGGGTTGGCGGTGAAGAAAAGATTGCCGCCCACAAAGAAGAAGTCGCCCCAGAGGCGGTAGTTGCTGCCGGACTGGTAGTTGTCTTCGATGCGCAGCTGGTGGAAATCGTCCCACCCGGCGGTGAGGCTGTGCTGACCCAGCCCCTTCGTGGAAAGGAAGTACGACCCCTTGATCTGGGCGGACTTGTTGTTGCGCTCCTTGTTGCGGCAGATGCCGCAGAACGTGGGCGACCAGCCGCGGTTCGAGGTGGCCGTGTCGCGCAGGAGCGTGCCCAGGATGCGGTCGTGCGTGTTCGCGCCGCCGCCAACAAAGGCGAAGTTCATCTTGTTGTAGCCGGCTTCGATCAGGAGGTTGTTCGTGATCACGCCGTTGTAGTGGATGCCCTTGAGGGTATTCGGCAGCTCACGGTCGGTGAGGCTGGCCAGATCGACGACGTTGCCGAAGCGGTTGTTGCCCTCGATACGGCTCACGTCGAGATACGAACCGACCAGGCTGTGCTTGGAGGTGATCTGGCCGGTCAGCTTGCCTTCGTAGCGCTTCTCGTCGACGGGCTGCGTGAACGCGATCCGGCTGACGACCGTCTCCGCGCTCGTGGCCGATTTCTCGTTGCGGCCCGCGCCGAAGAACCACAGGCGGTCGCGGATGATGCGGCCGCCCAACGTTCCTTCGTACACGCTGTTGACGTCGTCGATGTGATCGGCCTCGCCGGCGAAGTCCGTCTTGGACTGCCAGTCGTCATTGCGGAAGCTGTCGCGCAGCGAGCCGGTGAACTCGTTGCCGCCCGACTTGGTGATCGTGCTGACCACGCCGCCCGTGAACCGGCCGTATTCGGCCGAGATCGCGCCGCCGCTGAGTACCGTCGTCTCCTGGACCGCGTCCTCGATGAAGAGGTTGTGCGGCTGGCCGCGCAGGTTCTCGTTCACCACGACGCCGTTCACGAGGAAGAGGTTGTCGAACGACTGCGCGCCGGAGATGACGATCTGCTTGTTCGGGCCGGCGTCGTTGACGCCCGGCGCCAGCAACGCCGCCGCGGCGATGTTGCGGTTCAGGGTCGGCAGCTCCGCGAGCTGTTCGCTCGTGAAGTTCGTGCTGACCTCCGTGGTCTCCAGCGCGGCCGGAGCCGACGCCGTGACCGTGATCGCTTCCGTCATGGCGGACGGATGCATGTTGGCGTCGACGCGAGCGGTCTGCGCCAGATTCACGCGCATCGACTTGGTCACGGTCTGCAGTCCGCTGAGCTCGAACTTGACCGAGTAGTCGCCGGGGGGCAGCGACGGAAAGCTATACCCGCCCGTATCCCCGGTGACCGCGGTGCGAACACCCTGAAGCGATGCCGAAGACACGGTCACCGTGACACCCGGCAGACCGTTTCCTTCCGTGGTCACCGTGCCCACGAGATTGCCGGTGACGCCCTGCCCGAGGACAATTCCACAGAGCAGTAAGACAGCCAACGCCGCCACTGAACGAATGAAAACTCTCATCTTCTTCTCCTAGCCTGAAACGGAACCTGTTGGACGATGCCCCATTCTAATCGCGAAGAAGCGCGGGAGTTGTCACGACTCGATACGGGCCCGTTCCCACTCCGCCACGGGTCCGGAAACAATCACGAAACTCGGATGAGGCAGCGGTGTTTTCAGGCGCGCGATCCGGCGATAGCTGTCCGGGCTCCGCAGGCGCAGCTTGGCCTTCAGATGCTGCCATTCCAGGAGCAGCTGACCGTCCGTCAGCGCTACCGGCGGCGTGGGAGTGAGGGGCGGCAACTTCGTACGATCGAACGCGTAGCTGCGCCGCTCCGCTTCGAGCACGACGTGATGCAGATAGCCGGCGATCGCGCCGATCGGATCCTCTTGCTCCCGAAACCGGAGCAACTGCGGATGGTGGGTGTACCCGCGAGTCCGCCCCAGGAGCACCGCCTGCGCCAGCAGCCCCTCGCGCCAGAGCGCCACCAGACCGGCGGAATCGAGATACTGAGGATGCAGCGACCAGAGTCTCACGGGTGCGACCCTATCATTGCCGACAAGATCCTGCTGCTGTGCGGCGGCATCGTCAGCGTCGCGCCCGACTCGAACGCTCTCCGCGTGTCCATTACGGCGGGTGTGCGCGTGGTACCGAGCCGCCGTGGGCGGCGATAGCCAATAGCACCCGGCTTCAGCCGGGTGAAAAACGACGCACAATGAATGAGCCCGCGTAGCGGGCGACAGGGTTCGCTGCCGCCCGCTACGCGGGCTCCGTTTACTACAACGTATTTCACACCCGGCTGAAGCCGGGTGCTATACGCTATCGCCGCCTACGGCGGCTTCAATAAATCGAGCCGTTGCTGGAGCTCAATGCGCCGGTATTCGCGGAGACGGTATATGCCGTGCCGCCGGTACCGGTCCAGGTGGCGAAATTGAACGTGGCCGCGCCTGACACTTTATAGACGGAGAGATTCTGATAAGTGAGCGGCGTCCCGGACAGACAAACCTGCGGCTGCCCGTTCGATCGCATGAAATACGCCGCACCGTTGCCGACTCGGGTGGCGGATCCGTTTGGATTCACCAGGATGGCTGTCTGCTCGTCGATGCCGATGCCCTTCACGTCCACGGCCCACCCGTTCTTGATCACGCGCGCCAGGAACGCCACCAGGCGGCCCAGGCGGTCGCGGGTTACGAAGTGGGAGTCCGTAAAAACACCGGTCATATTGGGGATCTGGACGAAGTCCCGATCGAGCGTAACGTAACTATGAAATGGATTGGCCAGGGCCTGGCTGGAGGTCACCGATCCGGTGAGGGCCGAGTAGATGAATTGGCCGAGTACAGCAAGACCGGCACTGGTTCCACCAACTGGCGCTCCCTTTGTATTGGCGACGTAATTGATCGCGTCCGCGACCGGCGTGCCTTTCCACAGGTTGATGTAATCCGATTGGTCGCCACCGGCGATCCAAACCGCCTCGGCATTCCGGATCTTGTTGGCCACGAATGGGTCATTGGCGCCGGCAAGTGTCGTAATGATCAGCGTCTCGACGGAATCGACCGTTCCCAATCCATAGATGTACGGATTGTACGCATCGGTTCCGGTCACGCGGATGACGACGAAGTCGCCGCCGCCGGATTTGCCGATCATCCATTGAAAGGCGGCATCGACGTCCGTTCCGCCACCCATCAGAACCGTGCCTGCCGTCGTCGTTCTGACGACATCATTCGAATTGCCTACGACGTAATACTTGTAGCCGGGCTTCGGGCCGGCCATGAGCGTCAGGGAAAAGGAAAGGATCAAGACAAAGCTAGCGCCAAGACGAGACATAGCTCCTCCATACACAAGGCTTTCGCACAGGAAGCGGAAGTTCGTTAAGTTAGGGGGATGGGGCGTGCGATCGAAGCGCCATGATGCCTGCCTCGGAGTCGCCGCGCAAGAAGAATCACACGGAACCAGTCCGCGCTTGAAGCGTTGATCACTGTGATGGTGCAACGAACAACCGTCCTCCTGGCACTCCTCCTTTCGTGCAGCCTGCTCGCGGCGTCCAAACCGCAGCCGCTGCCGCCGATGACCGCGGAGAAATGGCGTGCCGACGTGGACTTTTTCGGGCGCGAGCTGCTGAAGCGGCACAAGAACGCCTTCCATACGATCACGCGCGAGCAGTTCGCCGCCGCGGTGGCTGCGCTTCGCGAGAAAGCCACCGCTGCGAGCGACGACGAGATGATCGCCGGGCTGATGCGAATCACGGCCATGGTCGGCGACGGCCACACCTACGTTCGCTTGCCGTCGAGCGTGCATCAGTTCCCGATCACCATCACGCGCATCGAAGGGATTCACCGTGTCGTGCGCGGCGCCGGACCGGCCGCGGAGCTCGTCGGCGGACGATTGACCCGGATCGACGACACCGCGTTGGAAGATGCAACCACGCGAGTCCGCACGATTCTCCCGCAAGCCGAGAGCGAGGTCCTCTTCGACGCCTTCACTCCGCAATGGTTGTCCGTCGCCGAAGTGATGCACGGCCTCGGCATCACCAAAAGCGCCGCCACGGCGCGCTTCACGGTCAAACTGGATGACGGCAGCGAACGCTCGGCCGTCGTCAATGCCATCGACACGACAGCGAGGCCGGACTGGCGGCTGGCCGCGCCGAACCCGCCCCTGTACCGCCAGCGCCCGATGGAAGGGTTCTGGTTCCAATGGCTGCCGGATTCCAAGACCGTCTACGTGAGCTTCCGCAAGTACGACGACCTCCGGGCCAGGTCGCGCGAGCTCTGGGCGTTCGTCGACAGCCATCCCGTGCAGAAGATCGCCATCGACCTGCGCCAGAACGGCGGCGGCGACTTCAACGTCGGCAGGAAATACCTCGTCGACGAACTTGCGCGCCGGCCGAAACTCCGCGCCTACGCCATCACCAGCGGCCGGACATTCTCCGCGGCACTCAAGAACTCCATCGACTTTCGCCAGATCGCCCACGCTACGCTCGTCGGCGAGACCATCGGCGAACGGCCAAACAGTTACAGCGAGAACGACGAGCTGACGCTGCCGAATGCGCGGATGGATATTTCCTATTCGACCAGGTATTACAAGTTCCTGGACGACGACCAGCTCGTCGCGCCGGACAAAGAGATCCTGCCTACCTGGGCGGATTGGCTCGCTGGCCGCGATCCGGTCATGGACTGGATCATCGCGCAGTAATCACAGCGCTTCGATCTGGTCCGTGTCCACGTTATGGACCGGCATCCCTCTGATGGCCTCGATCCGCTCAGGACCTGCCAGGTACGTAGGCGCGTGGTTTCGATCGCGGCTCTCCCGGAACCTGGAGCGCACATACCCGCTCTCCAGAGACGTCGCGCTGACGCTGTCGTTCAATCGATCGTTGCGCACGAAGTAGGCGTTGTTGCCGGCGCTGTTGCATCCGATGAACGAGTAGCCCTTTGCCGCCGACAGTTGGTGAAGCGCGCGAAGGGATGCGCCGAAATAGAGATCGCTGTAATGTTTGGCGGTCCTGTGGAAGGCCGGGTCGTAGGGAACGGTGATGGCCCGCTCGACGCCGAAGACGCTGTTGTATTCCAGGATGACCACGATCGGAGAGATGGTGTCGATCGCTTTCCAGATCCAATAATCGTTGCCGTCCACGTCGATGTGGAGAATTCCGGTCTCCCTATCGAGTGAATGCGCCGCGAGCAGCCCGTTGATGTTGTCCCTGTCGATGAAGGCGGCCTTGGCCGACAGCTCGTGCTTCCAGAAATACTCAGAGTGGATGATTTGCGCCACGTTGGATTCGGACCCGTCCATTACCAGGCCGGACCAATTGTCATTCATCATCAGAAAGCGCGTGTTCGATTCCCGGTAGTTCTCCACGCCGAATTCGACGAAGGTTTTGCTCGGAAACTCCAGATGGCTCACCAGCCATTGAATGATGCCGTCGTCGCCGAACTGGGAAAACACGGTGAACTCAACTTCTCTTAGAGAAGCAATCGCGTGTTTAGACTTGACGGTCTCGGACAGCAACCTGCCCAGGAGCAGCAACTGGCGTTCCGCGGTGATCATCTGGCCGGCATGGAGCGCCGCCCATTTCTCCCGCAGATAGCCGGCCAGGTTCATCAGGTTACGTCGGTAACGGCTCTTCCACGGCCCGCGGCACGAGCAACACTTCGTCCCCGTGCATCGTGAAGTCGATGCGCTCGGGCACGGTGTCTTTGTGGCGGATCATGAACTCCGACAGCTCGTCTTCGATGTAGCGCTGGATGGCGCGGCGGAGCGGCCGGGCGCCGGAGTTCGATTCCTCGCGGGCCTTGGCCAGCAGCCACTTCACCACCGACTCGTCCACGGCGATCTGCACGTTCTTCTGCAGGATGGCGATGTTGACGTCATCGATCAGCAGCTGGCAGATCGCCCGGAGCTCGGCATCCGTCAGCGGGTTGAAGATGATGACTTCGTCGATGCGGTTGATGAACTCGGGGGAGAACTCGCGCTTGAGCTCCTGGTGGATGAGCAGCTCGGCCGATTTCTGGTCGACTTCGTCGCCATGCTCGCGGAAGCCCATGTGGCCCTTGGTGGCCAGGTGCCGCGTGCCGAGGTTGCTGGTCATGATGATCAGCGTGTTGCGGAAATCGACCTGGTTGCCGAGGGAGTCGGTGAGGATGCCGTCCTCGAGAATCTGCAAAAGAATATTGGCGATGTCGGGATGCGCTTTCTCGATCTCGTCGAGCAGCACCACGGAGTAAGGATTGCGGCGCACACGCTCGGTGAGCTGCCCGCCTTCTTCGTGGCCGACGTAGCCCGGGGGCGAGCCGATGAGCTTGGAGACGGCGTGCTTCTCCATGTACTCGGACATGTCGAAGCGCACCAGGTGCTTCTGCGATCCGAAGAGGAACTCCGCCAGGCGGCGAGCCACCTCGGTCTTTCCGACGCCCGACGAGCCGAGGAAGATGAACGAGCCCATGGGGCGATTCGGTGAGGCCACGCCGAGGCGCGAGCGGCGGATGGCGCGGGAGATGGCCCGGATGGCCCGGTCCTGGCCGACGATGCGCCGGATCAGGATCTCTTCCATGTTGATGAGCTTGGCCGCTTCGTCCGCCTCGATCGAGGTCACCGGGATATCGGTCCAGGAGCTGATGATCTCCTCGACGTCGCGCTGGGTGACTTCCATCATCTCGTCGCCGACCATCTCGCGCTCCTGCTTGAAGCGCTCGATCTCTTCCTTCAGCTCGATCTCACGCTCGCGCAGGAAGACCGCTTTCTCGAAGTCTTTGTCGGAGATGGCTTTCTTCATCTCCTTGACGATGGAGCGCGTCTCGGCCTCCAGCCTGCGCAGGTTCTGCGTGTCTGCCACGCGGCGCAGCTTCACCTTGGCACCGGCCTCGTCGAGGATGTCGATGGCTTTGTCGGGGAAGAAGCGGTCGGTGATGTAGCGGTTGGATTGGTAGACCGCGCTCTTGATGGCGGTCTCGCTGTATTTGACCTTGTGGAACGATTCGTACCGTTCCTTCACGCCTTCCAGAATCTGCAGCGTCTCATCCTCGGTGGGCGGATTGACGATGATGGCCTGGAAGCGGCGGAGCAGCGACCGGTCCTTCTCGATGTAGCGCCGGTACTCGCGGATCGTGGTGGCGCCGATACAGGAGATCTCGCCGCGCGAGAGTGCCGGCTTGAGGATGTTGGCGGCGTCGAGCGAGCCTTCCGCCGAGCCCGCGCCGATCAGCGAGTGGATCTCATCGATGAAGATGATGATGTCCTGGTTTTCCTTCAGCTCCTTGATGATGCCTTTCAGGCGTTCCTCGAACTGGCCGCGGTACTTGGTGCCGGCCACGATGAGGGACAGGTCGAGCGAGAGGATGCGCTTGTTGGCGATGAAGAGCGGCACGTTGCCGTCGACGATGCGCTGGGCCAGGCCTTCCACGATGGCGGTCTTGCCGACGCCGGGCTCGCCGAGGAGGATGGGGTTGTTTTTCGTCCTCCGCGACAGGATCTGGATGATGCGCTCGACTTCTTTCTCGCGGCCGATCAGCGGATCGAACTGCTGCTGATGGGCCATGGCCGTGAGGTCGCGCGCGTATTCAGCAAGGAAAGGGAGCTCTTTCTTCTGTTTGTCAGCCTCCCGCTCCTTGAGGATGGAGATCGTCTCCTCGCGGACGCCGTAGACGTTGAGGCCCTTGGCGGTGAGGATGCGCGCCGCCGTGGCGGATTCGACGCGCAGGATGCCGATGAGGAGGTGCTCGGTGCCGACGTACTGGTGGAGCATCGACTCCGCCTCATGCGCGGCATAGGCGAGGATCTTCTTCGACTCCTCGGAAAGCGGCAGCTCGGCCGAGGAGGAGATCCGGTCGACGAAGAGACGGTCCCCCTCGACGTCGCGGCGGATCTGTTCGGGCTTGACGTTGAAGCGGGAGAAGATCTCTTTGATGATCTCCTCCCCTTCGCGGAGGACGCCGAGCAGGATGTGCTCGGACTCGATGACGCGCGAGCCGAGCTTCGAGGCTTCGTAGCGGGCGAAGAAGAGGGCGCGGCGTGCTTTCTCGTTGTATTTTTCGAACATGGGCCTAGTTGAAACGCGACTGCTTCATCACGAAGACTCGGTCGCAACGTGCCGCCAAGTCAGGGTTGTGCGTCACGATAACGGACGTCAGCCCTCTTTTATTGTGGCACTCGCGCATCAAATCGAACACTTTTTCACTGGTTTCGAGGTCCAGGTTCCCCGTCGGCTCGTCCGCCAGGAACAAAACCGGCTCCGCCAAAAGGGCCCTGGCGATGGCCACGCGCTGCTGTTCCCCGCCGGAAAGCTGGTTGGGAAAATGCCGCTTCCGCGCTCCTAACCCGAGCTCGGACAGCAGCCCTTCCGCCCGCTCCAGCGCCTCGTCATGGTCCATCTTTCCGATCCAGCCCGGCATGGCCACGTTCTCCGTGGCGCTGAACTCCGGCAGCAGATGGTGGAACTGAAAGACGAAGCCGACGTTCCGGTTCCGGAAGCGGGCCAGCTCGTCGGGGGACATGGAGGTCAGTTCCTTGTCGTCGACGCGGACGGACCCGGTGTCGGCGTGGTCGAGACCTCCCAGCAGATGGAGGAGCGTCGACTTGCCGATCCCGGACGGCCCGACGATGGCCAGCATCTCGCCCTTCTCCACCGCGAGATCCAGGTCGCTGAACACCACCACCGGCACCTCGGCGTTGCGATAGGTCTTCGACAGGTCGCGGCCTTCGAGGAACGCCATGGGGTTGATTATACGGGTGAGGGCGAAAGACCTCACTCTTTGTGGACGTAGTGGACTGAGTCCACCACGTCCACAGAGCGTCAATCTGAGAGCTGATTCATCCGCTTCTTCAACCCATCCACCGACCTCTCATCCAGCGCGATGTGCATGGCGCTCCACTCGCGGCCTTTCTTCTCGAACAACCCCACCGACACCGGATAGTCAAACCGGCGCGGGCCGGCGCTGGCGGGGTTGAAGTAGCGGACACCGCCGATGATCTCGTTGTGCGGCAGATGGCTGTGGCCGAAGACGACGACATCGGCCGGCTCGTCACGCAGCGAGGCGGTGATGCGGGCCGCCGGTTTGTGCGGACGGGGGAGGATGTGCGTAAGGAGCAGCCGGAGCGAACCGAGCGTGATCCGCACAATGGTCTCGCCGGAGGCATCGCCGTCGTTGTTCCCCTCCACCGCAGTCACCGGCGCCAGGAGGCGCAACGCCGCGAGGATGTGAGCGCCGCCGATGTCGCCGGCGTGGACGATCTGGTCGACGTTCGCGAAGACCTCGGCGACCGCCGGATGGAGGACTCCATGCGTGTCGGAGATGACACCGATGCGCGCGACGCGGCTCATTCACTCACGACGAGGTCTTCGGGGCGGTACGGCGGCAGGTTGACGGTCTTGAGGCCGAAGTCCTTCGACCCGGAGTCCAGCACGCCGATGGAGATCACGCTGGAGGCACCGTTGAACGTCACGTCGAGCTCGTACGTGATGTGCTCGCGATCCGCAAACTCTGCGGACGAATAGGCGCGCGTGCGTTGCTCGACCTCGCTCATGACGCCGATCATGCCGCCGGTGGCCACGAATACGGAGAAGCTGCCCTTGCCGTCCGGACCGACCGAGAGCGCGTTGACGGGAATCGTGACCCGCACGGGAACGGACCAGCGGGTCCGGCTGACCTTGTCGATCTTGCCGATCTCGACGTGCACCGGGATCGCTCCCTTCTGGTCGGGGCGATAGAGGTTGGCGATGACGCGGTCCTGCATCCGCGTCACGTCGGTCTTTTCGACATAGGCGTGGCGCGAGCGGACGACGTAGTTGCGATTCTTCGTCTTCACGGAGATGTCGCGCGACCGCGTCGTCCCGGTGGCCGGCGTCTTGTACGCGATCGAGTAGTAGCGGTCCAGGTCCTCGGCCACGCGCGGCAGGAGCGACACGATGTCCGTGCTTCCGGAGGCCATGAGGCCGCCGGTCTCTTTGGCCAGCTCGTCGAGGGCCCGGGTCTGGTTCATCAGGACCTCCAGGTCCTGCCCGGAACGATTGATGTCCCGCTGCCGGCTGACGCGGTTCTCCGCCGCCGAGGAATTGGACGTCCACTCCAGCCCGACGGGATAGACCGGATAGATCGTGATCCCGTGCTCGTTCGCCGTGCGCGCCACGGCGGTGCGGTACTTCTCCGTCTCCAGACGCCCGCGCTTCGCGCCCGGTGCCGCTCCGATCGGATAGCCGATCACGGTGGGAAAGATGCCGAAGTCGGTCGTGGCCAGGATGACGACCTTGCGTCCTTCCACGTCGGACATGCTGCGCATCAACGCCTGCAGCTCATTGGTCTTGTGCTTGAAGCGGAAGAGCGCGTACTGCGCGTTGGCCTGCAAGTCCCAGGCGTCGAGACTGTCGAGATCGTGCCGCCCGGCGATCGTCTCCGGCGGCAGGCTGGCGAAGAACGCGCGGGCGAACGCGCGGCGGCGCAGCACGTCGGCAGTGCCCGGCACGCCGGAGCTTTGATGCTCGATCTCGACCAGCGCGGCGTCGAGGCTGGGGAGATCGTCGGTGAAGAACTGCAGGGTGAAGGCACTGTCGTTGTCCCAGAAGACGACCGCCGCGGAATCGCCGGGCCGGACCAGACTGTGCAGCGTCTTGCGGATCGAGGCGAACATCGGTCCCGTGCGGAAGGTCGGCAGCGAGAAGCGCTCCACGAACACGAGGATGGTCCGTTTCCCGGCGTGTGCCGGTGCCTGGCTGCCCGGCGCATCCTCGGCGTCGGGCGCGTATTCGGCGAAGTTCGTGATCGGCTGCACGCGCCCGTTCTCGCGGATCACGAAATCGGCCGGAGTCAGTCCCGTGATGCGCTTGCCGCGCCTGTCCGTCACGAACACGTCGACGTTGACGATCGAGACGTCGATGGTGTCGCCGGCCGGCGGCAGCGTCCGTTGCGCGATGGCCGGTGCGGCCATGACGACGAGCAGTACGAACGCGGCAGCGATGGAACGTCCATGCGGGACCATGAGAAAAACCTCCGTCAAAATACAGTATGCCTCTCTCCGCGCCGCAGCGGATCAGACCCCACTACAATCCCGCCATGCGCTTGCTCGCTGTTCTTCTTCTACTGGAGGTTTCGATGTCCTCTCTCACTGCCGCTCCTGCCGATCTGCACGCGCGCATCGATGCGGCCGCGGCGCGCGTCGAGGCGGGCGTGATCGCCTGCCGCCGCGACATTCACCAGAATCCCGAGCTCGGAAATCGCGAGGTGCGGACAGCAAAGCTCGTGGCCGGCAAGCTGCGCGCCCTCGGCATCGACGTGCAGGAGCAGGTCGCGCACACGGGCGTGGTTGGTCTTCTGAAAGGGGGCAAGCCGGGCAAGGTCGTGGCGCTGCGCGCGGACATGGACGCGCTCCCCGTCACCGAGCAGGTCGATCTGCCGTTCGCGTCCAAGGTGCGCACCACCTACAACGGACAGGACGTCGGCGTGATGCACGCGTGCGGACACGACGCCCACGTGGCCATCCTCCTCGGCGTGGCCGAAGTGCTGGCCGGCATGCGCAACGAGCTCCCCGGCACTGTGAAGTTCATCTTCCAGCCCGCCGAGGAAGGTGCGCCGCAGGGGGAGGAAGGCGGCGCCGAGCTGATGGTGGAGAAGGGCGTGCTCGACAATCCGAAAGTCGACGCCATTTTCGGGCTGCACGTCACCTCGCGTTTTCCCGCCGGCGAGATCGCCTACAAACCGGAAGGGATGATGGCCGCCGTCGATTCGTTCAGGATCGTCGTGCACGGCAAACAGACGCACGGCGCGTATCCGTGGCTGGGTGTCGATCCGATCGTCGTGGCCTCGCAGATCGTGCTCGGCCTGCAGACCATTCCCAGCCGCCAGGTCGACTCCACGGTCGCGCCGTCCATCGTCACCGTCGGCGCCATCCACGGCGGCGTGCGGAACAACATCATCCCCGACACCGTGGAGATGATCGGCACCATCCGCTCGCTCGATGCCGCGATGCGCGACGAGATCCACACGCGCATCCGCCGCACCGCGGAGAGCATCGCCACCAGCGGCGGAGCCACCGCGGAGGTCACGATCACGAACGGCTATCCGATCACGTTCAATGACGCGGCGCTCACCGAGCGCGCCCTGCCCTCACTGCGCAGCGCGGCCGGCGCGAAAAACGTGCGGCTCGTGAACGCAGTCCTGGGAGCGGAAGACTTTTCGTTCTTCCAGAAGGCCGTTCCGGGCCTGTTCTACTGGATCGGAACGCGTCCCCCGGACCAGACGCCGGAGCAGGCGGCGTCGAACCACTCACCGCTCTTCTATGTCGACGAAAGCGGTCTGCCCCTCGGCGTTCGCTCGCTGGCCTACGTCGCCGTGGACTACCTCACCGGGCAGCCGGCGCGACCGGCACGCTGACCATGCCGTACGTCTTCGACACTTCGTCGAGCACGCCGATGGCCACCTGCTTCGTGAGCGGGCTGACGATCACGTCGAAGTCATAGGTGAAGTAACCGGCCATGGCGCGCTCCAGATCGGCGGCCGGGACGTCGAACGACTGCGTACGGCGCGTAACCTCGCTGATCTCGCCGAGCTTTCCGCCCGTGATCGCGTAGACCGTGAACGCACCGGAGTGCTTCCCGCCCTGCGGGAGCAGCGTCAGCGCGTTGATCGGGATGCGCACCTTGAGAGGCGCCGTCTGCGTCCTGCGTCCGGCCTTCCTCGTCGCTCCCAGCTCGGCCTGGAGCTGGAAGTTCGATTCCATCGGCGCATCGTGCAGCATCGCCAGCACGCGGTCGCGCATCTGCGAATCGTCGGATTTCTCCACGAACTCACGCCGCGCGCGCGCGTTCAGGGCCGGGTCCTTCATCTTCACGACGATCTTGCGGGCATAGTCGTCGCGCTGCGGCGTGGCGCGATAGGCCAGCGAGTAATAGTTGGACATGTCTTCGGCAACGGTGGGCATGAGCTTGGCCGTGTTCAACGTACCGTAGCTCGTCGCGCCTCCGGTCTGATCGGCGATCTGTTGCAGCATGACCATCTCGTTAACCAGCACGTGGCGGGAGATGTCGCGCGCGCCCGGATCAGCGGGGATGTAATCGAGGCCCGTCGGAAAAACGGGATAGATCGTCACGCCGGAGGCATTGGCGTTGGCGATGATGCTGCGCACGGCCGGACGGTTGTCGAAGTCCGCGCGCTCCAGCGCCGGGATCATGGAATCGGTGATGCCCGCGGCGTAGTAGAACTCGGCACCGGTGTATTCGCCGAGGCGGTGGGAGGCCAGGACGAGGAGCTTCTTCCCTTCGATGCCGGCCATTCCGTGGATGAGCGTGTTGATCGTGGCCACGCGGCGGTTCATTTCCACGCGCGCTTCGAGGGCATGGATGCGCGCGGCGTTCACCGCCACCTCGGTATCCGACGGCACAGACATCTGCATGCCGCGCGCCGAGGCGATGGCCGCCGCCTCGGCATTGAAGGCGCGCACATCCGCGGCCTCGACGGCGGCGATCCGGACCTTCTCGCGCACCGGCCCGCTGCACTCCCGGCTGATCTCGTCGAGCTCGCGCTCGGCCGCGGCCACGTCGCCGGTCGCCGATAGGCGCACCCTGGCGCTCCCGTCGAACGACACCAGCGACACCGAGTCGCCGCTGTGGATCGTGTTGCGCACCAGGTCCTTCATCGAGTTGATGAACGCCTCGACGCGGAAGCCCGGGAGCTTGAACTCCTCGATGAAGAGGACCAGCGTCCGCCGCTGGCTCGGCTGATTGGCGAGTGGCTCGGACGGCGTCTCCTCGAGCGTGGCCGCCGCCTCCGCGCCCAGGTAATCTCTGTTCCGGACCGCTTCGCCGCGATACTCCGCGAAGTGCGACAGCGGCTGTGCCTTCCCGTTCTCGTAGATCTCGAAGTCGTCCCGCGTCAGCCCGTGGACGCGCTTCCCGTCCTTGCCCGTGACCACGACATCGACGTTCACGATGGCCACTTCGATCGTCTCGCCGAGGGACGGGATCTTCTGGGCGCGAGCCGGACCGAGGACCACCAGCAGAAGCGAAACGCAGACGGCAAAGCGACGAGCCATCACGGGGAACCTCCCAGGGTCAGCGTGGCATCATTTGTTTCAGTCGCGTGAAGTAATCGGCGCCGGAGAGCCACTGCCCGCCGTCGATTACGAAATTCTCGCCACTCACATAAGACGCGTATTCAGACAACAGATAAGAAGCCGCGTTGGCGATCTCTTCCAGGTTCGCAAACCTGCGCAGAGGAATAGTCTTGCGGATCCCCTCCATGATCATCGGATCCGGAAACAGCCGCTCCGCCGCACCCGGCGTATCGACCGGTCCCGGCGCGATGGCGTTGACGCGGATCTTGTGGCGCGCCCACTCCACCGCCAGCGTCCGCGTCATGGCCAGCACCCCGGCCTTCGCGCTCGCGGAGTGGATCACTCCCGGGCCGCCAGTCCACGCGTAGTTCGCGATCACGTTCAGAATCACGCCGCCCTTGCCGCGCGCGATCATCCGCTTCCCGACCGCACTCGACGCGTAGAACGTCCCGTTGAGCACGATGCCGATCACCGAGTTCCAGCCGTTGACGGAAAGCTCCTCGGCCGCAACGATGAAGTTACCCGCCGCGTTGTTTACGAGGAAATCGGCGCCACCGAAATCGCTCTCCACCTTCGCCGCCATCCCCTCGACCGCCGCGGCATCCCGCACGTCGAGCACATGAAAATGCGCCGCGTCGGCCCGCCCCGTCTCCGAGCGGATCTGCTCCACCGCCGGCGCCAGCTTCTCTTCCTTGCGGCTGGCCAGCACGACCCGCCCACCGAGGCGAGCCACCTCGCGCGCAATCGCAAACCCGATCCCCGTAGCACCACCGGTGATGACGCCGGTGCGCCCCTCGAACGTTTTCTCTGGAAGCATTCGGACGATTCCCCTCTCTACAGCAACCTCAATCCGGCTCTTTCGAAGCGTCGGAAGTCGCGATCATACGTGATCAGAGGAATGTCCTGATCGATGCAGGCTTGGGCGACGAGAACATTGCCGAGGCTTCCGTTGTATCCGTGGCGGAGCATGAGGGCGCGAAGAATGCCTGCCCGGTCCCAGAATCCATCGAGAAGGCGAAGTAAAGGTACTGCACGAATTCGGGCGGCTTTCGCGGCCGGCAAGGTGTAGTCGCTCAGTGCTTCGGTCAGCACTGCGGGAGGCAGCGCGAGACGATCTAGTTCATGAGCCTCGGCGACGAGCTGATGCTTCGGGCCAGTCTGATCACCGAGCTAATCGTGAATTACGTTGGTGTCGACCGCGATCACTCCTCGTTGCGGAGGTCCCGCCACGAGATGGACCATTTCACCGTCCCCGCGATCTCACGCAACCGTTCGTACACGCCGTCGATCCGCGCCTGTTCCACGCGAGCCTCGGTCTCTTCGCGCGCCGCCCTCTTTTGCTCAGGTGAGAGCTGCATCGCCCGATACTCTTCCCACAACTGATCGGTTTGTGTCATTTCTGTTTTCGTTGCCCGTGCCACGCCGATCATTCTCCCTCGGACTCCCGTGCACCGCAAATCACAGTCCTTATAATCGCCCTTCCATGAAACGCCTGCTCTTCTGTCTTCTCGTCCTCGCGCTTCTCTTCGCCTGTGCGCAGGCCGAGGACCCGTCGAAGCCGCTGAGCGAGCCGGGCGAGGAGCTCTACACGGTGCGCGGCGTCGTGCTCTCGCGGGACGTGACGCGGAACAGTCTCAACCTCGACCACGAACGCATTCCGGACTTCATGGAAGCGATGAAGATGGATTACAACGTGCGCGGCGCGAAGGTGGAGAAGCTGCCGGCCGACCAGACGCGCATCGAAGCAAAGCTGCACGTGACCGAGCGGTCGTACTGGATCACGGACGTCAAGGCGATCCCGTAGAGGCCTCCGCTGGACGCTGCGTGTCTGGATCTTCGGATCGATCAGCGGCGCATTCAGCAACGGCGCCTGAAACCCACCGTCGGATGGGCGCGAGAAATGGCGGGGCGCGGTACAGTGCGTCCAGTCATGCGCGTCCTGTTCGTCACACCGATGCACGCGGCGTTTCATGCCGGCGGCCTCGGGAGCTCGTGCGCGCGGATCTCGACCGGTCTGGCAAAGGCAGGGCACATCGTCAGCGTGGCCGTCTTCGACTCGGGGAGTCAGCAACTCGATGCCACAAAGAATCCCATCGGACCGGTGGAGCAGCTCCACGGCGACGTCCTGCTCCACTACTTTCCGCCGTTCGATTCCATCACCAGCGCCCAGTCGGATGCACCGATTCTGCCTCCGGTCGACTTGCACAACACATCGATTCGATTGCGCGTGCTGATCGAGAAGTATCGCCCGGCAGTCATCGTGGCGTTTTATCCGGTACCACTGGCGCTGCCGATCTCCGTCATCGCACAGCAGTATTCGATCCCCGTCGTGCTCGCGTTCCGAGGGAGCGACGTCGCGCGATCCGTCTATGAGCCCGGCGCTCTGGCCATCCTCAGCGCGGCCCTCCGCACCGCAGCGGCGTGCATCTTCGCGGCCAGCGATCTTCACAGCCTTGCCGCGGCGATCGCCGCACCTTTGCCTCCTTCCCGCGTCATCTACAACGGGATTGAGCCTGACATCCTGGATCGGGCCTGGTCGACCAACGGACGGCAGGCGCCCATCTTCGGATCGATCGGCATCTTCAAACCGGTCAAAGGCATCGAGATTTTTCTGCGGGCCATCGAAACGCTGGCCATGGAGGAGCGCGCGATCCTCGTCGGTGATTTCGCGAAGACGACGTCCGACCGCACGCAATTCCGAATCCGCGTCACCGGGCTGGTTCCACGCAGCACTTCCCTCGATCTTCTCGACGATATGGACGTCTTCGTGGCCCCCAGTCTCAGCGAAGGTTGTCCGAATGCCGTGCTCGAGGCGATGGCTGCCGGGAAGGCAATCCTCTGCAGCCGCGTCGGCGCCATGCGTGACCTGCTCGAACAGCGTCAGAGCGCCATCTTCCTCGACGACTGGAGCGAGACCTCCATGCGCGAAGCGATGTTGGAGCTCGATGGAAATGCGTCGCTGCGCCAAGAGCTCGGCCAACGCTCGCGAGAAATTGCTCGCACGTTGACTTTAGCGCGCGAGATCGGCGAGTGGAACGAGCTCCTTCAGGAGACGGCGCGATGACGAGACCCCGGCACTCGGTCGGCCTGCATACGACCGGCGACTCGGAATTCTCGAACAGCGTGTGCTCCTCGCTCCGGTCGCTGCTTCCATCGGTGGCGATCGCCGGCATGCGCGACGCCGGCGTCGTGTGGATTGATGGCGGGGATTCTTCCGCGGAGTTGATTCTCGACGCGGCTCGCAACGTTTCACGGCCGATCATTTCCGCGTCGCGATTCGAGACGTGCGCACAGATCGTTGCCAGCGGCGTCGCCTCCGCCGTTTGCTGCGTCGGCGTCGAGACCGTCCCGGAGGGCGCTCTCGATCTCGGCGGCAGCAGCGTCCTCTCGCGCGGCGAGCACGAACGTCACGCGGAACGGCGGATGGCAAAAATCATCAGCAGAATGGCCCAGGGGTTCGGTCCGCCCGCAACCAGTCCCGTCGGCTGGCCGATGGAGGCGATGGTGGAAGTGGTGCGCACATGCAATCTGCGCTGCCCGCTTTGCCCCGTGGGAAACGGCGCCGCGGACCACTACGAGAACATGTCCGTCGAGACATTCCGCGAGATCGCGTCAGCTCTCGGCGAGACCGTAACCGCCCTCTCGCTCTACAACTACGGCGAGCCGCTCCTGCATCCGCATATCGGCGAGATCGTGGCCATCGCCAAGGAGGCCGGGATCGAATGCGTGGCCATCACCACGAACGGAACGATCCTCCGGCCGGGGTTGGAAGACGCGCTCGTGAGCGCGGGGCTCGATTCGCTGCGCATCTCGATCGATGGAGCAACGCAGGAGAGCTATGAGAAGTACCGCGTCGGCGGCGACCTGGAGAAGATCTGGAATCATGTCCGCCGCTTCGTTGCCGCAAAACACCGCCTGGGGAGCGGCCAGCCGCGGATCGAAGCGCAATTCGTGGTCAACCGCTGGAACGAACAGGAAGTCGAAGACTTTCGGCGCCTGGCGGGCGAGGCCGGTGTGGATCGCGTACGCCTGAAGACCTTCAACGCCCTCATGACCGGTGTCGAGTTCAGCGACCTGGGCCGCGACTTTCTGCCTACCGATGCGCGTTACTCACGCTATGCTGACCCTGACCGCCTCACCTATCGCGATCGCTACAAGCTCGCGCAATGCGAATGGCCGCTCGTTCGCGTGGTGGTGAATGCCGACGGAGCGGTCGTTCCCTGCTGTTACGACTACAACGGACGCCACCGCCTCGGTACCTTTCGCGGCACCGGCGCTGACGACTGGTGGAACACAGAGCAGCGTGCTCGATTCCGCGAACGACTCCGGCGCGATCCGATGAGCATCGACATCTGTTCGATCTGCCCGGTTGGTGTGCCGAGTCTCGAAGTGGCATTCGAATGAGACTCAGGACATGGCCCGAAGCACTTCGGCCGCACGCGTCGATCCGTCGAGGTCGATTTCCGGAAACGAGGGCTCCTCGGCGAGATGGCGCTCCAGAGCGCGACGCACGGTCCCTGCGTTGACGTCCTCGTGGAGAAACACGGCGGCCGATCGGAAAACCCTGGCCAGACAGGACGCGTGCAGCTGTTGTTCGCTGTCCACGGTCGCTCGCGTGATGACGACGGCAGGCGTGCGCGCCCACAGGAGATCGGTCATGGTGTTGTAGCCGGCGTACGTCACGGCGACACGCGACGCGCGCACCGCGGCGAGATAGGACCGGTGGAACTCCTCGACCCGAAACGCCGGCACCTCGGCGAATCGGGCAGCGATGGCAGAGCGTTCGGCACCACCCCGGGCCGGTCCGATGTACGCGCTCCACGGCGCCGGCGCCACCGTGGCCGCCACGGCGGATGCTACAGAGTCCGCGATTGCCGCCGTCTCTCCGTCGCACCAGGAGAACGCCACGGTGCCGTAGGCATTCGACTGCGGGATGAGACCGCGGCGGTCCAGTTCTCGCGCACGCGATACGAACCCGATCGGGACATGAACGCACGCGTAAGACCGCCGGATCCGGTCCAACTCCGTCATCCCGTGAACGCGCTCCTCGCCGAACCACAGGCAGGTCGCGTAATGACGTCGTACGACCTCCACCGCTGCATCGGACCAGAAGGCGTCATTGTCTCCGACGATGGCGCGCAAGCCGAGCACACACTGACCACCCTGGCGCCGCATCTCCTCCAGCGCCGGCAGCAGCTCGTTCTTCTTGCCGGCCGGCATGTGATCGACGAACAACACGCGCGGCCGCATCACGCGGACGAGATCTTCCAGCAACGCCGCCCGCAACTGCGCCAGCTGCGGAGGCTCGAAGCCTGAGAATCCCCGCAACCCGACGGTGTTCCCATCCCGGGTCGCCGAGCGATACGACGGCAACTTCACCCAATCGAGCTCCGCCCCCGCCGTGAGCTCCGACACGGCGGAGCTGCCGGTCACCAGCAAAACGCGCGCATCCGGTGCAATCCGCCGCAACCCCAGCGCGATGGCCACAGTCCGGCTGGCGTGGCCATACCCGCAGCCATCGTGACAGTACAGCAGCACGTCGAGCGGTGCGTCGTCGAGAACTCTTGTGTGCATGCGAGGCGCGAGAAAGGGAGGGTGCCCGATAACTAGGAGTTATCGGTGGAGATCTCGATCATCGTCCCGCATCACAGCAACCGGACGTTGCTGGAGTTCTGCCTGGCTACATTGAAGACGACGGTGCCTGCCGATGTGGAGATTCTAGTCGTTGCGAACAACGTGGATGGCGCGAAAACCGACATTCACCTCGATCTGGAGCGATTCCGGCTTCTCCGATTCTTCGAGAACCTCGGGTATGGGGCGGCGATCAACGCCGGTGCCGCCGAGGCGCGCGGCCGCCTTCTGATCTTCTGCGACGATGACACGGCGTTCACGCCGGGGTGGCTCGCGGCGCTCGTCCGGTTTCATCGCGATACGCCGACCGCCGGCACGGTCAGCGCTAAACTCATCGCGCCGACGACAGGACGCATCGTCGACTACGGCATCGCGTTCACCGAGTACAACGCCCCCCATCCATTCATGGATTCGGAGCCCGGCTATCCTCTGCTCCGCCGGCCTCGTCACGTACAGGCAGCCTGCTCCGCCGTGATGCTGATCGAACGCGATCTGTTCGAACAGGTCGGAGGGTTCGTTGAGCGGCCGCACGCTTACTACAACGACATCGACCTCTGTCTCCGCGTTGCGGCCGCGGGCCGGGAGAGCTGGGTCATCCCAAACGCGGTCGCGTTCCATCGAAGCAGCTTCCACGGAACGAACAGCGCTCCCTACAAAGGAACGTCCCTGAAGGCGGACCAGAAGGCGTGGTTCATGGCGCGGCACGGCGCGAAGTTACGCGTCGATATGGACCGCTACTTCCATGAGAGCTTCGAGCATCTGCGGGCGAATGAAGAGCCCTCCGGCGAATACATCCTCGTCGACCTCAGCAGCGTCGTCGATCGCAAGTGGCATCAGGAATTGATCGCCGGCCACGTCTCCGTGCGGGACACCTACGAGTACAACATGTATACGCGCGACTCCGTGTCGATCTCTCTCATCGAGCATCTCGGGCCGAACCTCGCCGCGCTCCGCGTGCCCTTCGTCTACTTCGTCGACCGCTTCGTCTCTCTGATCGACAATGCCGGTTGGGCGAATGTTCGCGACGTGACCTGGGACATGGTCGTCGACCGCAACGCAAACGTGCGGCTGTTGCGGGACGTCCTCGTGGAGCGCTCACGATGATCGCCGCCTATGCTGCACGCGTCGCCGATGCTCTTTCCACGCTCGAGGCTTCGACTTCGCGAGGCCCTCTCCCCGCCGACGTGGCCGTAAAGGACCTTGCCACCGCGTTCGCAAAAACGCACGACGCAAAAAGAAAAGTCATCTTCATCGGCAACGGTGGCAGCGCGGCGATCGCCAGCCATGCCGCCGCCGATTACAGCGCGAACGGTCCTGTCCGGGCGATCGCATTGACCGACGCCTCGAGCGTGACGTGTATTGCGAACGACTACGGCTACGAGCACGTCTTCGACCGTCAACTACAGCTTCATGGAGACAAGGGCGATGTGCTGGTCGTCATCTCCAGTTCCGGCGAATCCGAAAACGTCGTCCGCGCGGCGAGATCCGGCAGAAGTCTCGGCCTATGCGTCGTGTCGATGACCGGCTTTTCGGCGGCGAATCGCCTTCGCGCGCTCGGTCAGTTCAACTTCTGGGTTCCGGCGAGCGATTACGGCATCGTCGAAACAGCACATACGGCGCTGCTGCACCTGTTGCTCAACGAACTGCAGGCGCTCAGGGGCAGGGCAGGTCGAAACGGCCGTCATGATAAGTACTGAGCGGCCGGAATCGGCGGCGGTACGCACGAAACGCGGCGTCGGTCGATCGGAGGATGGTTTCGACCTCGCTTCTCACCGCGATCGTAGCGATCTGGGCGACCTGCTCGGATGGTAAATCGACCCGCGCCTTGCGCGCCATGATTGCCAGGTCGAGCATCGCCTCGTGATAGCGCTCCTGCATCTCGGGATGCGCTCCGGCAAACGCCATGAGTTGCCGGAATGCCGCGGTGGTGGCGGTGCCCATCCCCACGGCATTGCGCCGCCGTTCGGCCACCTTCGCGCGCGCATGCAACCCAACCCAGTATGTCTGTCGAGCGTCATGCCGGACGCAAAGATCGATGATCCGATCCGTGGTCCGTTCGAGCCGTGCGTAATCGGCAGGCCCTTCGCGCATCAACGCCACTACGACGTTCATGCTGAGCAACTTCACCAGGTGAAACGTATCGAGCTCCCGCGTTGCCCGGGCCTCGGCCTCGGCGATGGCATCGGCGGCTTCATCCAGCTTGCCGCGCAATGCCAACACATGCGTGTTGTGATACCTCCACACATTCGGCCCGGTGATCGGCGCCGACGGAATCTTCGTCGGCGGCAGGACCCTCAATGCCGTGCTCCAATGCTTCAGCAGGTCTTTGCGATCCACGAGTCGGCCATAGTAGACGTAGCCCATGTCGATGTGCGCCTGCATCTGCATGTGCGGCAGTCGCGCGGCGGCGGCTTCCGCCTCCGCCCGCCGGCCGGCCCGCAGGGCCTCGTCGCGATTCGAGAGCGAGCGCATGGCCACACACAGCCGGTCCAGCACGGCGCACAAGAGGCCCGATCGGTCTTGGGGCCCTTTGAATCGAAATTCGTCGAAACGGCCGAGCGCGTCTTCCAGGATCGCCGCGGCGCCGTAATCCTCGCGAACGGTGACATGGATGTTCGCACAACCAAGCGCCAAGCGCATGTACGCGTCTCCATACTTCCTATACAGCTCGGGACGGGACAGCTCGCGCTCGCCCGTCCGGCGCAGGATGTCGAAGGCTTGCCCGAAGCCGGCCCGCGACTTGATCCGTTGACCAGACACGCGCAAGGCTTTGAGCAGGCGTCCGCGGTCGCGGGCATCGCAATCGGTCGTGGCGCGCAGCAGCGCATCCGTGAATTCGGTCAGGTATTCGAGCGCCGCCGCATCTCGTTCCACCGTCTCGATCGCGAACCGAACGTCGCCGCTGGCCAGTGGTCGCGTCTGTTCCAGAACCACCACATACTGCGCTGGGTACTCCTGGCGGATTGAGGCGTCGAAACGGCTGAGGACGCGCCGAGCCCAGGTACGTCCGCGCACGTGGCCGCGCTGCTTGAAGTACCGGAAAAACAACTGATGGTAGAAGACGATGATTTTTCGTTCGTCGACGCGCACAAACCCGTAGTCGCGTAGCCGGTAGAGAATGGATTGTGGCATCCGCCAGCGCATGGCCACGCTGAGAGGCAGGTAAACGAACAGTGCCAATAGATCGACGATGTCCTCGCCGGCCGCTCCTACCTTGCCGCGCACGAACTCCCAACGCCGTTCCAGGAGGGTGGAGATATCGTTCGGAACGGCATGCCGCAAGGCGTCATTGAACGCGCCCGGATCGTGCACCTCGAGGACGTCGCCGTCCCGGCCGATGATGTCCTTCTGCAGCAAATAGCGCAGAAATTGTTCAATGAACAAGGGATTGAGCGGGACGTGCTCGAGAAAGAGGCCGGCAGTCTCGCCATAGCGCGCGGTGAATCGCTGCAATGGCGGTGTACCGGGAACAGCGAAGCAATGGTCGAGATAGCTCTTTGCATCCGGCTTGGAGAACCCTGGAATGGTCTCGACCATTACCCTGGCGGCATCGCGGCCGGCGCCGCGACGCATGCCGTCGAGCCGTCCCAGCAATTTCATGCACGACGAGCCCTTGGTGGCCAGGTCGGTGTTGATGGTGAACACCAGCGCCGAGGAGCTGTTCGTGCCACTGCCGCGGGAAACAAGCTCGTTGAGAAACCCGACGGTCGTATCGTCAAAGCTCTGCAGATCGTCGATGAAGAACGCGGCCTTGGTCTTTTCCAATGACGAGAAGACCAGCTGCCTGCATTCGGCGACGTGATCCGAAGGCCGATAGGAGGCCTCGTAGAGAATGCGATGGATGAGCGGCGAGCCCAGGGCTCGGCGTGGCGACCGACGCTCGTGCTCCTCGGTCGCTGGCGACAAGGGAAGCCGGTATCGCTTCGCCACGTATTTCCGGAGGACGTCGTCGAACGTGGTCGTGCCGCTGTTCTCTCCGCGGAACCGGTAGACGGTGTACCCCTCCGCAACGAAATCGTCCCGTAGCTCATCCAGCAGACGTGATTTGCCTGTCCCGGACGCACCCTGCAGGGCGATGGAGACGGTCGTTTCCCGGGCCGAGATGAGACGACGAACATCTCGCTGGATGGCGTGGTACAGCCGGCCGATGAGAGGCGGCCGGAGGAGCGCCGGAACCTCCAGCGGCTTGCGCGTTCGCAGATCGCGCACGACGAGACCATCGGCGTGAACCGAATATTTTGGCAGGGGAACGGCCAACCCCGGTTTCATGATTTTGAAGTACAGACGCCTGCCGAAGACGCCGGCGCGGGGGATCTTGAACGGAATCTGAAATTGCGCCCGCCACACATCCTTGTCGAGCAGCAACGTCGCTCCGTTGACGGAGGATTCGTCGATGACGATGGTTCCCTTGATGGGATCGAGTGTGTCGTTCGTCAGGAAGATGTCGAGGGCTACCGTCTCGTAGAGCTCGGCCGAGACCGCGGGCACGCTCTCTGTGTCGTCGTCCGCGGCGATGTCGAGATACTCGACGTCGGGATCGCGTGAAATATGCTCGGTGAGGATGAGAGAGCGCTCGTAGGCGTAATGGCGAGCGCCCTTGAAGCGGGGGAACAGCCGTATTGCTCTCGGCGTGGCTAGGATCAGGCGCTCGAGCTTCTCGTCGTCATAGACCTCGATCGACTTGCCTGTTTGCTCGCTATAGGCCGTGAGATGCGACAGCGTGTTCTGATTGAGCCGGGAATGAGAGAAGAACAGGATGCGGGCCAGATCGTCGACGATGGCCATGACCAGCGTGTTGCTGAGCACCTTCAGCGAAATGGGATCGCGATAGAATTTGCATTCGGCGGCGACGGTCTTGGAGTTGTGGCGGCGCCAGAAATCGCGGGCACGGTCCCAGCTGGGTTTCGTGCGAATCCACCGCCCCGGAATCAGCGTGGGGAGCAGTCGCTGCACCAGGTTCTCGAATGCAATTCCCTTGGCGGTGCCCGCCTGGAATTGCACCCAATGCTCGCTGGTGAGGTAGCGCATCGATTACGATAACTCCTAGTTATCCAGGACGGCGGAAAGGCGAGCGGCGCGGTCGGGGCGGCCGAGATGGAGCCAGGTGTCGCGCGCCGATTCCTGATGAGAGCGGCGGGCGCGCTCGGTTTTGACGGTCGTGACCAGGATCTCGTGGGCCTCCGCGGCTACCTCCCGTTCGTTCAGCGAATCGGCCAGTGCGACGAGGTCTTTGTACTTGCGAACGGCGCGATCGACGGAATTTGTGGCCAGATAGGAGGCTGCCAGCTTCATCACTGCCTTCATTTGCTCCCGTCTCGCGCCCACGGATTGATACAACTGCACCGCCTCGACCATCGCTTTTTGCTCCTCCTGCCGCCGACGGCGCTTTCGATAGACTTTCCCCAGCGCGTGCAGGCAGTTGGCCACGCCGAGGCGATACGCCACGGCTCGATACAGCGGCAGCGCCAGCTCGTACCAGCGCTCCGCTTCGTCGTAGTCGCCGGCGTGATAGGCAACGTGGCCGAAACTCTTCGTGCACGTGGCCATGCCGAGCCGCGATCCCGCGCCTTCATACTTCTTGTTCGCATCCGCATAGAGGCTTCGTGCCTCGGTCAATTCACCCCGGCTCAACGCCACGTCGGCCAGGCTGCGCAGACAACCGGCGATCCCGATATCCGAGCCGATCTCCCGGAAGGTCTTCAGTGCGGAGCGGTAATACTGTGCCGCGTCCTCAAGGTGTTGGGCCACGGCCACCACGGGCACATCCTGGTCGGATGCCGGATCGGCCTGCTGCAGTGCGGCGTAGCCCAGGCGGCGCGCATCGTACGCGTCCGTGAGGAGCCGCTGGGTCTGCCGAAGATCCTCGACCGCGCGATGCGGCTCGGCTCTGATCATTCCGATTCGCAGTGTGCATTGTGCCGCACCGGTGGCGTCGCCGACGTCTTCGAAGAGATGCAGCGCCAGTTCGTAACGCTCTTTGGCCAGATGCAGATCGGACCGCCGCACGGCGAGATCGGCGGCCGCCTTGAGACAACGGGCCCGAAGCCGTGAGTCCGCGACCTGCCCGAGAACCGTTTCCACCGGCGCGTCGGATCCAATGCCGGTGTAGCTGATGAAGCGGGCGAAGGCGACCGCGGCCGCCGCCACGTCCGCCTCGTCGCAATATCGAATGGCCACCGGCAGCACCTTCTCGATGTTCGCCGCCTCGGCCGACAGGGTCTTGGCCACTGAGCCGGTGCTGTCGTCTCCCAGCGCCTCAGCGCGAACAGCGAGCGCAACATAGTGCGCGGACGCGGCGCGCAGCGCCTCCGCATCCGGCTCCTGATGCGCGGCAACGTAGTCGCGCAACAGACTGAAGAGGCGCACGCGCTCGCCCGCCTCGCGATCGAGAAGCCCGAGACCGCGCAGCACGGACGCCGCCTCGTCCCCGTCCAGCAGAAGGTCCGCAACCGGTGCTTGAATGCCGTTGGGCAGAAATGCCAGCAGGAACAACAGGCGCCGCGCCGCATCCGTCATCAATGGACTGCCGAGGGAGAGAGCGAACGAATCCTCGACGCTGTTGTCTTTGTCGAGTAGTCCGGGACGCCGCAACATCTCCGTGCCCTTGCTCTTCCATTGCGCCCACAGCGTCTGCAACGAAGTCTCGCTCTGCGCGCGATGCGCGATGACGTGGATTGCCAGCGGCAGGTAGTCGACTTCCGCCAGAAAGGGATCGAGCTTCGGGTCGCGCCGATAGCGCTCTCCCGTGATGGCCAGGAACATCTTGCGCGCTTCGACGGGATCGAGCCGCGCCGGATGGACGCGCAGCGTCCACTGCACGCGTGCCGGCGCGACGATTCCGCGAAGGGTGACGATGAGCCGGACAGTTTCGAGCGCGGCCAGCTCGGACAGGAGCTTCTCCACTTCGTTGCGCCTGTGCTCCCAGGATGCTTCGATCGCGTCGAGCAGAAGAATGGCCGGCTGCTCCTCGAGCCGGGTCATGACCGCGTCACCCAATTCGTGTCGATCGATGCCCAGCTCACCGGCCATGGCACGAAGGATTTCCTCGGCGTCGCTTGCGGCGTCGCATCGCACAAAGATCACCGGCAGCGCGTCGAAATGCTCGAGCGCCTTCAACGCCAGCGTCGTCTTTCCGATCCCCGGCTCTCCGAGAATCACAATGCGAGGGGGAGGCGAATCGACGCGGAGCGCGTCCGCGATGCCCGCAAGCTCGTTGCCGCGGCCGACACAGGCGCCCGCGCTCGGCCGATGCGAAGTCCGGCCGGCCCGGATCGCCGGCTGCGCCAACCGCAGGAGAAACCCTGGCAATTCGTCATAGCGCTTGCCATAGGTCAATGTGGCAAGACGGGTGGTCGGGAGCTGCGCACGCAGATCCTTGCGCTCATCGTCGAGGCAGAGGACGTAATGCGTTGGTCCTTCCCCTTCGAAGAATTGGTCCGCACTTTGGAACAGGTAACTGAAGTGAGGATCACTCAAGCCTTTGCCGCACCCGACGAACAGGATCGTCTTGACAATGTCGAACGCCTGCCAGATCGCGGTCGTCTGTTTGTGGACCTCCACGTCCTTGTACGAGCCGAAATCGAGAATGACACTGTCGGCTCGCGCATAGTGACCGTGCAGATGAATGACTCCGGGCTCGCCGCGGGCAACCTTGAGAGCCTTCGCATCGCGCCACGTCACGGCGTCGACATCCAGCGCACGCGCCAGAAGGTCGTCATAGTTGGTCGTGACGAATACCGCGGGCAGCGATTCCAAGGCCTGCAGAACCGCGGGGTTCCTGGCGGAGAGCCGGCCGATGCTCTCCTCCATCCATCGTTGAAACGACTCGGGCGGCAGTTTCGAACGGAGAATTTGTGCGATCCCGAGCAGCACATCCGGATCCGTCGAGGATGCAGCGTCGTCGAGCGCCATTACGCCGACAAGCAGACCGTTGCGCCGCGCCCAAGCCAGGCCATCGCGCAACAATCCCTGCCACGAGGCGCATGGATCCCTTTCCGTGACCTGGATGGACACGCCGGAGCCGACCACCACCACCAGATTGCCCGACCCGGCGCTCTTCCGCAGATCCTCCGGGATTTCCCTCATCGCGTCCGGCTCTGCATCGGCGGAATGATAGCGCCGACTGTGCTTCAGACCTTCACCAGCTGCACCTCGTCGGAAATCTCGATTCGATTCCAGCATCGCTCCGCGTATTGCGCGGGAGGCGCATCGCGTGTCGCCAGAAACCAGACACCCGAAATGTGTTGCTGAAAGGACTGCACGAACGTATTGCCGAACGGCACCGCGTACGAATCTGCCGGAACGCCGATATGCGCACGCAGCCAATCCCGTCCTCGGACGATGTGCTCGCGAAACCCTTCCACGGACAGGCGCGCGATCTCCACGTGATCCCAGCCGTGGTTTTCAATGCGAACGCCGAGGTCTCGCAGATCGCGCAATTCGCCGGGCGTGATCGGCAGATGATGATCGGGAACGACCACCTTTCCGACGCCCAGCGCGTCGACGATTTTCGCCAGCTCGCGCTCGCGCTCCTCCTCGCCCGGGCAATCGAGCAGAACCGCCTTCATTGTACGGCGAAAGGTCAATCGCATGGACGGTGATGACAGCGGATAGTCGACGCCGCGATGCGTGACCGACGTACAGCGCGACGTGTCAATGGCCGCACTGAGAACCGTGAAGAAGTAGACCTGCCCGTCAGCGATGTTCTTGGGATTGACGAAAAACGTGACCGCATGGCCAAGACTCACTGCGATGCGGCAGGCCTCGGCGCCCGCGCGCGTGGCGTCGTCGATGGTCAAGATGTCGCCGCTGCCGTCGGGAACCTCGTCCCAAGGCACAAAGGGCCGGCGAGCGGCGAGGTATTGCTCCAATGCACGGTGCTCCACGAGCGTCCGATCCACCAGGGCTCCGGCCGGATCGAATGCGTCGACGACGCCATGAAGCAGAACGATGCGGGAAGCATCCCCCATCCTTCCATCGTACCGGAACGCTCTCCCACAACCCGTGCCCGCACTTCATCCCGCGTCATGCGACGCTACCGCACCAATCAACAGCACCGGCACCATCCCCCCCGCCTCCACCCTGGTCACTTCTTCCTCCACTACCGCCAAGCCGTTCGCGCCGGTCATCGACGTGAGCGATCCGGATCCTTGCGAGGTGAGCGGCCGGGCCTGCAGCTGGCCGTCGCGGGCGGAGACGTGGACGCGGACGTAGACGCGGCGGTCGCCGAGCGATTTGAGCGGTGCTTCCAGGCGCGCATGCACGACCGCGGGGTAGAGGCCGGCTTCCTGCCCCATGGCTTTGCGCACGGCGGGGGCGGCGAAGAGGTGGAAGGAGACGAAGGAGGAGACGGGATTGCCCGGCAGGCCGAGGATCACGCGGTCGCGCAGGCGGGAGAGCACGACCGGCTTGCCCGGTTTCATCGACACGCGCCAGAACTTCGTCTCGGCGCCGAGGGCATCGAGGGCGTCTTTGACGAAATCAAAGGCGCCGACGGAGACGCCGCCGGACGTCAGCACGAAGTCCGAATCCAGCGCCTCTTCGAGCGCCGCGATGGTCGCCTCCCGCGTGTCGCGGACGATGCCGAGGAGACGCGGGATGGCCCCCGTCTCCCGCACGAGCGCCGCCAACAGCGGGCTATTCGTGTTGACAATTTTTCCGGGCGTCAGCGGCTCACCGACGTCGACCAGCTCGTCGCCGGTGGAGAGGATGGCCACGGTCGGACGCCTCCCGACCTGGACGGTCGTTTTCTGGACCGCCGTCAGCATGGCGATCTCCGCCGCGCCGATGCGCGCACCGCTTCGGATCACGACGTCGCCTGCGCGCATGTCCTCGCCGCGCCGGCGGATGCTCACGCCGCGCGGGAGCGCCTGGTGGATGGTCACGAAGTCCGTACGGCCATCCGTGAGCTCGACCTGGACGACGGTGTCGGCTCCGGCGGGAACGAACGCGCCGGTCATGATCCGCATGGCCGTTCCCGGCTCCAGCGCGCGCGCCGGCGGGTGGCCGGCGGCGATGTCGTCCGTGACCGGCAGACGGACCGGCACTTCGGCCAGATCCTCGGCGCGTACGGCGTAGCCGTCCATCGCGCTGTTGTCCGCGGGCGGCATGTCCCGCGTGGCCAGGACGTCCTCACGCAACACGCGGCCGTGGCAGTCGTCGAGCGGCACCGCCTCGGCGGGACCAACGGTCACCTCCGCCATCACCTGGGCTTGCGCTTTTTCGACGGTTAGCATTTCATCCCGAGCGAAACAAGGATCAAGGTAGCACCAACGCTGAACCGGCCCCAGGCACGCTTCTTGTCGATGCTAACCTGATGCTTTGCTCCGCTGAGCATTGGAGGACGTGCCCATGACCGCAACACTTCAGGCCGAATCGCCGGCAACCCGACAGCGAACTGAACGAATCCCCGTAGCCATCCTCGGCGCGACGGGCTCTGTCGGGCAGCGTTTCATTCAACTGCTGGCGCGGCATCCCTGGTTTCGCGTTCATGAAGTCGTGGCCTCCGACCGCAGCGCCGGCAGGACCTACCAGGACGCGGCCGACTGGCGTCTGGAAACGCTGGTGCCGGAAGACGTAGGCACGCTGACGGTGAAATCGCTCGGCGCCCCGCTCGAATCGCGTTTGCTCTTTTCGGGACTCGACTCTTCCGTCGCCGGCGAAGCCGAGGACGAGTACGCGAACCGCGGATGCGCGGTGATCTCCAACTCGCGCAATCACCGCATGGCCGCCGATGTGCCTCTCCTGATCCCGGAGATCAATCCCGGCCATCTCGACGCCATCGAGCTGCAACGCCGCCGCCGTCCCGGCCACGGCTACATCGTCACCAACCCGAATTGCTCGGTGATGGGGATGGCCATCGCCCTGGCGCCGCTCGAACAGCAGTTCGGCGTCGAGGCCGTGCACGTCACCACCATGCAGGCCATCAGCGGTGCCGGCTACGCGGGCGTGGCGTCGTACGCGATCCTCGACAACGTCATTCCCTACATCGGCGGCGGCGAGGAAGAGAAGATCGAGACCGAGCCGCGCAAGATCCTCGGCGGCTGGAGCGACAACCACTTTACGGACGCTCCAATGAAAATCTCCGCCCAGGTGAACCGCGTGCCGACCATCGACGGGCACCTGATGACGCTTTCGGCGAGCCTGCGCGAAAAGGCATCGCTCGACGACATCCGCGCCGCGCTGGAGTCGTTCACCGGCGAGCCGCAGCGCCTCGGCCTCCCCTCCGCGCCGCAGCGCCCGATTCACTTCATCGACGCCCAGGACCGCCCCCAGCCGCGCCTCGACCGCGACCGCGAGCACGGCATGGCCGTCAGCGTCGGCCGCCTCCGCCCCTGCCCCATCCTCGACTTCCGCCTGGTGGCCCTCGTGCACAACACCATCCGCGGCGCCGCCGGCGCAGCCATCCTGAACGCGGAGCTGCTGGAAGCGAGGGGAATGCTTTGAGAGGGCAGAGCGCAGAGCGCAGAGCGCAGTCAGAGGGCAGAGCGCAGAGGGCAGAGCGCAGAAGCAGAACCACCGCCACGCTTGCGTGGTCAGGCCTCTGCCCTCTGCGCTCTGCCCTCTGCGCTCCGGAGGGGCGGCAGTGCTCGTAATCAAGTTCGGCGGCACTTCCGTCGGCGATGCGGATCGCGTGGCCAATGCCATCGACATCGTGGCGGAGCGGCGGCATCTGGAGCCGGTGATCGTCGTGTCGGCGTTGTCGGGGGTGACCAACGATCTCGTGGCGGCGAGCGAGGCCGCGTGCGCGCAGGATCCGAAGCGCGTGGCGGAGATCATCGCCAATGTGCGGCGGCGGCACGAGGATGTGGCCTTGCGGCTCGTGCAGCAGAAGTCCGACTTCCTGGAGGCGTTCATCCGCCAGCTCGATACGCAGATCGAGGAGGTCGATACGATCCTCCGCGGAATCGCCCTCCTCGGCGAGATCACCATGCGCGCACGCGACAAGGTGATGTCCATCGGCGAGAAGCTCTCGTCCGTGCTCTTCGCCTACACGATGATGATGCGCGCGCTGCCCAGCGAGCATGTGCACTCCGAGGACGTCATCCGCACCGATGACCGCTTCGGCGGCGCAGCACCGCGGATGAAAGAGACGCGCGAGAGCGCACGCCGCGTCCTTCTGCCGATCCTCGAGCGCAACCGCATTCCCGTCATGGGCGGCTTCATCGGCCGCACCGAAGCCGGCGCCACCACCACGCTCGGCCGCAACGGCTCCGACTACAGCGCGGCAATCGTGGCCGCGGCCATCGGCGCGGACGAAGTGCAGATCTGGACGGACGTCGACGGATTGCTCACCTGCGATCCGCGCCTCGTGCCCGGCGCGCGCGTCATCGAGCGCCTGTCGTTCGAAGAAGCCGCCGAGCTGACGCAGTTCGGCGCCAAGCTTCACCCGCGCACGCTCGAGCCGGCCGTCGAGGCGAACATCCCCGTGCGCGTCCTCAACACGCACAACCCCTCCTCGCCCGGCACGCTCATCACGCGCACCACCGACGCCTCCGCCGGACCGCGGTCGATCGCCCGGAAGAAGAACATCACCATGGTGCACGTGGCCTCGAACCGCATGCTCGGCACGCACGGCTTCCTGGCGCAGTTCTTCTCGATCTTCGCGCAGCTCGGCATCTCCGTCGACCTGATCGCCACGTCGGAGGTCTCCGTCACCGTGACCATCGACGAGAAGCACGACACCGACGAGTTGAAGAAGCGCCTCCTGGCCATCGCCGAGAACGTCGAGCTCACCGACGGCCACTGCATCGTGGCCATCGTCGGTCAGAACCTCATGGCCGACTCCCGCGTCGGCGCGCGCATCCTCGAAGCGCTGCGGGGCGTTCCGGTCAAGATGATTTCCCTCGGCCGTTCCGGCCTGAATCTCAGCATCGTCGTCGACGACGCCAACGCCGACCAGGCGGTGAAGGCGATCCATCAGGTGCTGTTCGAGAGTGTGGTGCCCGCATGAGAGAGGGCAGAGCGCAGAGCGCAGAGGGCAGAAGAGGGATCGGGCGGCGGTCTGCGCTCTGCCCTCTGCGCTCTGCGCTCCGGAGGTTTGCCCGGTGAAAATCGCCCTCCACGGCTACGGCAAGATGGGGAAGACGGTCGAGCGCGTGGCGCGCGAGGCGGGGCATACGATCGTCGATCCGGCCGGCGCCGAGGTGCTGATCGATTTCTCGCACGCCTCGGCGCTCGATCACGCGCTGGCCCTGGCCGGGAAGCACAAGCTCGATCTCGTCATCGGCACGACCGGTTGGAACGACCGCGTCGAAGAGGTGCGCGCGGTGGTGGACGCCTCCGGCATCGGCTGCGTCTACGCGTCGAACTTCTCTCCCGGCGCGAATGTGACGTTTGCGCTGGCGCGGCGCGCCGGAGAGCTCTTCGCACGATTTCCGCAATACGCCGCGGGCATGGAAGAGCGGCACCACTCGCAGAAGAAGGACGCACCGAGCGGCACCGCCTTGAGGATCGCCGCGGAAGTGAAGAGCGGCAGCAGCGGGAAGCTCGATCCGTCGATCGTTTCCTCGCGTGCCGGCGCGGAGTTCGGTCTGCATACGCTGTTCTTTGATTCGCCGGACGATCTCGTCGAGATCTCCCATCGCGCCCGAGGACGCGACGGGTTCGCGCACGGCGCGGTTCTGGCGGCGGAGAAAATCCGCGGGCGCAAGGGTCTGGTGCGGTTCGACGAACTGGTTTTTGGATGATGAGGAGCACTACAGCTACACAGCTTTACAGCAGTACAGCTGTGAAGCTCTGCAACTGTGTAGCTGTGAGGAGTGACGCATGTTTCTAGGCTTAGGGACCGCGCTGATCACACCGTTCACGAGCTCCGGCGCGCTCGATGAAAGTGCGCTGGCTCGTTTTGTCGACTGGCAGATCACCGAGGGCGTGAACTTCCTCGTCCCGTGCGGAACGACGGGCGAGAATCCGACGCTCACCGCCGAGGAGCACCGGCGCGTCGTCCAGCTCACGGTGCAAACTGCGAATGGCCGCGTTCCCGTGCTCGCCGGCGCCGGCAGCAACTCCACGGCCCGGGCTGTGGCTCTTGCAGAAGAAGCGGTCGATTTCGGCGCGGACGGCATCCTCACCATCACGCCCTACTACAACAAGCCGACACCCGACGGCCTGCTCCGCCATTTCGGCGCGCAGGCCGAGGCCGTGGAGAAGAAGACGCCCGGCTTCCCGATGATCATGTACAACGTCCCGGGCCGCACCGGCTTGAACATGACCGCCGACACGACCCTGCGCATGGCGCGCGAGATTCCAAACATCCTCGGCGTGAAGGAAGCCTCCGGCAACATGGAGCAGATCCTCTCCATCTTGCGCGATCGAAGTGAAGGCTTCCTCGTCCTGAGCGGCGACGATGCCTGGACGCTGCCTCTCATGGCCGTCGGCGCCGAGGGAGTCATCTCCGTGGCCAGCAACGAAGTACCGCGGCTCATGCGACAGATGGTCGACGAGCGGAGTGCGGCCATTCACAACCGCCTGCTGCCCCTCCTCACCGGCAACTTCATCGAATCGAATCCCGGCCCCGCCAAGGCCGCCCTGAAAATGATGGGCGTCCTCGAAAGCGACACCGTTCGCCCGCCGCTCGCGCCGATGACCAACGCCAACCGCGACCGGATGCGGGCCATCCTCGAGGAATGCGATTTGTTGTAGTGTCCGAAAATGCTGCCAATTGAAGACCGCGTCAAGCTCCTCACCACCATCACCGATCGCGCCGAGGCGCTGCGGATCATCGGGCTGTTCCTCGCGGAGCTCGAGAAAGGGGCGCTGCGCGCCGCCGAGCGCAATGAAGACGGCGTCTGGAAAGCGAACGGCTGGGTGAAGGAGGGGATCCTTTCGGCGTTCCGCTTCGGCGTGCTGACCGAGTTCGCCTCGGGGGCGCTTTCCTTCATCGACAAGGACACGATTCCGCCGCGGCGTTTCAAGATCCCGGACGGCGTGCGCATCGTCCCGGGCGGCTCGTCGATCCGCCGCGGCGCCCATGTCGCCAAAGGCGTAGTCATGATGCCGCCCGCCTTCGTCAACGTCGGCGCGTTCGTCGATGAGGACACGATGATCGACTCGCACGCGCTGGTCGGCTCCTGCGCGCAGATCGGCAAGCGCGTGCATCTCTCCGCCGCGGCCCAGATCGGCGGCGTGCTCGAGCCGGTCGGCAACCTGCCGGTCGTGGTCGAGGACGACGTGGTCGTCGGCGGCAACTGCGGCATCTACGAAGGCACGATCGTCCGCTCGCGCGCCGTCATCGGCGCCGGCGTCGTCCTCACCGGCTCCACGCCCGTCTACGACGTCGTGCGCGGCCAGATCTACCGCCGCACCGACGTCCAGCCGCTGGAGATCCCCTTCGGCGCCGTCGTCATCCCCGGCTCCCGCCCCATGCGCGGCGCCTTCGCCGAGCAGCACGGCCTCTCCGTCGCCACCCCGGTCATCGTGAAGTATCGCGACGAAAAGACCGACGCCGGCACGGCGCTCGAAGACGCGTTGCGGTGAGCTTGCGCGTTCTTCAAATCTGTCCCCGCGTCCCCTGGCCGCCGCTCGATGGGGGACGCGTGGCCATGTTGCAGCTCACGCAATCGCTCACGCGTGTGGGCACGACCGTCGATGTCGCGTCGCTGAATCAAGCGAAGTTTCCGGTTGATCCGGAGGCCGCCGCGCAGGCACTCGCACCGGCGCGGCTCGACACGGTCCCGATCAATACTGCTTCGTTCCTCGGCGCGGCAATGCGGAAGCGGCGGTTGCGCGTGCCGATGCTCGTGGCGCGGTTCTACTCGAAGCGTTTCGGACGGTTGCTGCGCGATCGCCTGCGCGCGACCCGCTATGACGTCATCCATCTCGAAGGCCAGTTCCTCCTGCCGTACGTGCCGGCCATCCGCCGGGAAACGCGCGCGCCGATCGTGCTGCGCGCGCAGAACGTCGAGTTCCGCATCTGGGAAAGACTGGCCGAGCAGGCTTCGGGGATTCAGGCGCAGGCGCTGCACCACATCGCCCGCACGCTCGGCGCGTGGGAAACGGCGCATCTCGACGATTGCGACGCCCTCGTGCCGATCGCCGAGGAGGACGAGCGCGACTTCCGGGAGCTCGGCGCCACGAAGCCGTCGCTCGTCCTGCCGTGCGGCATCGACACGCACGCGGCCGTGCCGGTCGCCGCCGTCGATCCTCATCGCGTCTACTTCATCGGATCGATGCGCTACCGCCCCAACCAGGAAGCCGTGCGCTGGCTGGCCGATGAAGCGTGGCCGCGCGTCCTCGCGCTGGAGCCGCGCGCGCGATTGACCGTCGCCGGCAGCGGCTTCCCCGCCGATTTGCGCGAGCATCTCGTCCAACGCGAGATCGACGTCGCCGCCGATGTGCCGGACGTCCGCACCTTCTCCGCGCCGTTCCGGGCCATGCTCGCGCCGCTCTTCTCCGGCAGCGGCATGCGCATCAAGGTCCTCGAAGCAATGTCCCTCGGCAAGCCGGTCATCGCCACTCCGCTCGGCGCGGGAGGCATCGAGGTCACGTCCGGCGACAACATCCTCCTCGCCAGCGATCCGGCCGAGCTCGCACAGCACGTCGTGCGCTGTATAAACGACGACGCGCTCGCAGAACGGATCGGGAGCGCCGCTCGCGCTCTCGTCGTAGAACGCTACGACGCCGATGTGCTCGCGCGACAGCTGCTCGCTTTCTACGAGGGGCTGTTGCGCAGCGCCTCGTAGCCGCGCCGGAAATCGCGTCGCCACAGGCTGCGCCACCAGGCCGCCACGATCATCGCCCGCCGCGCCCGGCGCGCCCACGCTTCGCCGTACTCGCCGCGTCCCCAGGTCAAGAGGTCCGGCCACAAAAGCTCCGGCTTATACGGCAGAGCACTCCCTCGGGCGATCGTCGCGCCGTGGCGATGCTCCACGCGGACCTGCGGCAGCAACCGCACCCCCCATCCGAGGAGGCGCGCGCGAACACAGAAATCGAGATCTTGCGCATAGAAACGAAAATCCTCACGCAACGGACCGGCGGACTCCCACACGCGACGCCGAAACGCCATCGCCGCGCCGCTCACCCAACCCACATCGCCGCCCGCGTTCTTGCGGCGGCGACGAAACGGCCGTGCCAGCGGCGCCATCCCACTCACTGCCACCACCATCCACAACAACGTCGGAACCGGCCCCGCGCTCCACTGCAACGACCCGTCCGCGCCGATCAACTGCGCCCCCGCCACCCCGAGCTGCGCGTCCTCCTCGAACGCCCGCACGAACCCCTCGAGCGCCCCCGCCGCCACGCGCGTATCGCTGTTCAGCAGCAGCACCAACTCCCCCCGCGACGCCGCCACCCCCGCATTCACCGACGCCGCAAACCCGCGATTCACCCGCTGCCGCAACACCACGATCGACGGAAACGCCTCCCCAATCCGCCGCGCCGTGTCATCCGCCGAAGCATCGTCGACCACGATCACCTCCGCGTCTGCAGGCAACGCAGCAACGACACTCGCACAACAAACGAGCGTCATCTCCGCCGTGTCGTAGGTGGGGATGATGACGGAGAGTTTCACCGGGGTTTTCAGTTTATCCCGAGCCGCAGCGAGGGATCTCTTCGTGCACCCGCAGATCCGGAGCTACAGGCGCTGTCCGATCGTGCTTCTCTATGGTGCACGGAGAGATCCCTCGCTACGCTCGGGATAAACTGAAAGCTCTTTCGTGCGTGTCCTGCTGATCACCTCCCGTTGTCCCTGGCCGCCCTACACCGGGGACCGGTTGCGGGCGACGTTGTGGATCGAGGCGTTGCGCGAGGTGGAGCTGGTGGTGGCGGCGCCGCCGGGGTGCGGGTCGTCTGTACCAGTGCCGCGAGCTCCGTGGACGGCGCTTCGTGCGGCGTCGCGGATCGCGAGGGAACAGCTTCCCCTGCATACGTTCCTCGGGGCGCGCGACTGGCGGGCGGCGCTGGCCAGTGCGGGCTCGTTCGATACGGCCATCGTGCTGCTGACGCGGACCGATCCGTGGGCGTTTCAGGCGGCTCCTGCGCGCCGGTGGATTCTCGACGCCATCGATTCGGCGGCGGTGGGTATGGCTGAGCGCGCCGGTGCGGCGCGCGGACCGGCACGTTTGTTCTGGAGGAGCGAGGCGCGGAAGGCGGAGCGTCTCGAACGCGATGCCGCCGGGCGATACGATTCCATCGTGACGGTGACACCGGTTGAGAGCGAGCGTTTCGGGACGAAGGGCGTGGTCCTTCCGATCGGGATCGCCGTGTCGGAGCTGGGCGACGCGCCGCGTACGATCGACTTCGGTTACTGGGGGCGGCTGGCCTATTTCGCGAACGAGGAGGCCGTGCGCTCGATCGTCACGCGGATCTGGCCGCGCATCCGGCAGCAGAAACCCGGCGCTACGTTGTTTCTCGGCGGCGCTGAAGCGCCGTCGTGGATCCGAGCGCTGCACGGGCGCGACGGGATCACGGTGGAGTCGCCGATGAATGAACGCGAGGCCGCGCTGCGGCGCATCCGTGTGGCGCTGCTGCCGGTCGCGTTCGGATCGGGACAATCGCTCAAAACGCTGGAGGCGGCGGAGGCGGGATGCGCGATCGCCGGGACCGCGCTGGCGTTTCGCGGATGCGAAGAGCTCGCGGGCGCGGCCGTGATCGAGGACGATCCGGACCGGCTCGCCGACCGCGCGCTGGCGTTGCTGGCGGATGAGGACGCGCGCGCGTACTCCGCGTCCGAGCTTCGCAACCGCGTCTCCACGTTCTACTCGCGACAGACCACCCTCGCGCAGATGGCGCGCCTCGCCGGAGTCCCGTGATGTTGCGGCCACGTTCGTATCGCCGCCTCCTGCGCACCATCGGGACGATGGCCATGGACGCGCTGCTCGGTGCACTCTGTCTGGCAGCGGCCGTGGAGCTCCGGCGCAGCGTCTCCATTCCGTTCACGAGGGCGCTGTTGCCGGCGGAGAAGTTTCCGCTCGACCTGCCGAACGGGTTGCTGTTCGTCGTGCCGCTCGTGGTGGCGCTGGCCATCACCGGCTTCTACACAGTCACCGCATCCCCGCGTCACCGGCCCACGCTGCTGGTGACCATCCCGCTGCAGATCGGACTCATCACGCTCACCGGTACGTTCATCGAGGTCCTGGTTCCGAGTTCCGTGCTCCTGGCCACGGCGCTGCTCGAAGGGGCGGTGCTCGCGCTCTGGCGCCATCTGCTGAACACGCGATGGCCGCGCCGGATGGAGCACGTGGTGCTCGTCGGCGCGCCGCAGGACCTGGCGGCGGCCACCGCCGATCATGCCGCGCTGCAGCGCGCGCGCATCACCGTCGACGCGCTGATCTCGCTCGATGAGCCCGACGTCTTCGTCGAAGGCTCCGCCGCACGCAGAACGATTGCCGAAGCGGACGAGGTCATCGACGTCTCGCCGCTGCTCGATGAGCGGCGCCGCCTGGAGCTGCTGATGCTGTGCGGCGCGCGCGGATTCTGCTTCCTCCCATCGCTGAGTGAAGGCCTGCTGGCCGGCGAGCGATTCCGCGTGTTCGGCGACCGGCCGCTGGCGGAAGTGTCCATGCGCGGAGCCTATGGCGCCGGCGCCGTGGCCAAGCGCATCTTCGATTTCGCCGGCGCGGCGCTCCTCATCCTGGCCACGTCGCCGCTGCTTCTCGCCTCCGCGCTGCTCATCCTCGTGACCAACGGCCGGCCCGTCTTCCTGCGGCAAGACCGCGTCGGTCTCGACGGCCGCCGTTTCGGAATGTGGAAGTTGCGCACGATGCACGTCAGCGGCACGCTGCACCGCGCCACCGAAGGCGACACACGCATGACGCCGGTCGGGCGCCTGCTGCGCCGCTACCGCCTGGACGAGCTGCCGCAGCTGATCAACGTCCTCACCGGCGACATGAGCCTCGTCGGACCGCGCCCGGAAGTGGGCTCGATCCACGACACCATCACCTCAGAGCTCCCTGCCTTCGCCCTGCGCCTCTGCGCCCGCCCCGGCCTGGCCGGCCTGGCCCAGGTCTCCGCCGAATACGACCAGAGCGCCGAGACCAAGCTTACGTACGACCTGCAGTACCTCTGCTCCTGGTCGCTGGCGCTGGACATTCGGATCTTGATGCAGGCGGTGGCAACGGCGTTGTCGGGACGGGGACTGTGACGAGGGAAAGCTGTACAGCTGTAGAGCTGTAAAAGCTGTAAAGCTCAATCGCTCAACAGCCCAACAGCTACACTCTCCTCCTCATGCACCCCGCCGACCGCCTCTCGGGAGTGGAGCTCTCGCTCATCCGGCAGATCAACGCTCTGGCCACGCCGCTCTCGGTGAACCTCGGCATCGGGGAGCCGAACGTGGAGCCGGACGCGCGGCTGCGGGAGATGGCTGCACGCGCGGCCACGACGTCGTGGCATTACTCGGCAAACGCCGGCGCGCTGTCGCTCCGGAAGAAGCTGTGCGCCGGCCTGCCGTTCGATCCGAAGAGCGAAGTGTGCGTGACCGCCGGGACGCAGGAGGGGCTCTTCGCCATCTTCACCGCATTCGTGAACCCGGGCGATGAAGTGCTCGTCCCGAATCCCGGCTTCCTCTCCTACGCCACGCTGGCCAAGATCTGCGGCGCCTCGCCGGTGACATACGACCTCGATCCGCCGTCGTGGCAGATCGACGTCGAAGCCCTGCGCAGGAAGATCACACCCAAGACCAAGCTGATCATCATCAACTCTCCGTCGAACCCGCTCGGCGCCGTGATCGCGCCCGAAACGCTGGCCGCCATCGCCGCACTGGGGCCGCTCGTAGTGAGCGACGAGATCTATCGCGAGATCTGGTACGACGACCGACCGGCGTCGATGCTTGACCTCGGCGCGCACGAAAACGTCATCGTCCTGAATGGTCTCTCGAAGAGTCACGCCATGACCGGCCTCCGCCTGGGATGGATCCTGGCGCACCAGTCTCTGATGCAGCCGATCGTGACGGCGCACCAGTACGTGGCCACGTGCGCCTCCGTGTTCTCGCAGGCGCTGGCGGAAATGATCCTCGACGATCCGGATTGGAACGCCTCGTGGCTGGCCGACGTCCGCGCCCAGTTCCGCGCGCAGCGCGAGGCCGCGCTCTACGCCATCCGGCACGAGCTCGAAGCGGACCTCGCGCCGCCGGCCGGAGCGTTCTACGCATTCGCGCCCGTGCCGTCGTGCGACACCATCTCGTTCGCCAAAACACTGGCCACCGACGCCGCCGTGCTGGTCATCCCCGGCCTCGCGTTCGGCACGCGCGGTCAGGGTTTCATCCGCATCTCCTACGCCGCCTCGGCCGAGCAGATCACCGCGGGCATCGAGCGCATCGGGCGGTTCCTGCGCGCGTCGGGATTGTGAGAGACAAGTCGGCGGTCGGCAGTCGGCGGTCGGCAGTAGAGAGCCCCGCTACAAACTCGGGCGGGGCGGCGGCCCACTGCCGACCGCCGACTGCCGACTGCCGACTGCCGACTCAGCGGTGGAAGCGATCTATGTGACGAACCGTTCACGTCAGGATATGAAACAGCTCATCGCCGTAGCGGCCGCGGCCGTCCTTCTCGCCTGTAGTGATGCGCCAGCTGCAAAGGCCCAAAGCACGGCGGACGGAATGGACCAGTGGAATCGCATCCTGACCGCGTACTACAACCCTGCCCACGGCTTCGATTACAAGGCTCTCAAGGCGCGCGATGCGGCGGCGCTGCAGGGCGTCCGGCAGCAGCTGGGGCGTGTGAACGTGGCCGCGCTGACGCCGAAGCAGCAGCTGGCGCACTGGATCAACGTCTACAACGTCAACACCGTGGCCACGATCGTGGAGGGTTATCCGACGAAGTCGATCCGCGATCTCTCTACCGATCCGCTGATCCGCCTGAACGTCTTCAAGAAAGAGCGGGTGCCGGTGGGCAATGCCAGGCTCTCGCTCAACGACGTCGAGAACGACAAGATCCGCGAGGGGTTCAAGGATCCACGCATCCACTTCGCCATCAACTGCGCCGCCAAGAGCTGCCCGCCCATTCGCACAGAACCATTCACCGGCGAGAAGCTCGACGCCCAGCTCGACGAGCAGGCGCGCCTGTTTCTCAACGGCCCACACGGTGCACGCTTCAAACTCGACGGCGACACGCTGGTCATCACCACCACCAAGATCATGGACTGGTTCAGCGACGACTTCGAGAAGTGGGGCGGCGGAAAGGCCCGCTTCATCCGCAAGTACGTACCGGCCGACAAGCAGAAGCTGATCGACCAGGCCAAAGACATCGACTTCAAGTACGACGATTACGACTGGGACCTGAACGACTGGCGGCGATGACGCGATTCTTGCAGGCAACCGCGCGGTAAGATTTGCGGATGCCGTCCAACAGTACACAAGCCAAAGAGCGTTTGCCGATTCCGCCCGCGCAGGACTCGGTGGCGTCGGCGGAGGTATCGCTCTACCGGAATGTGCTGCGGATCAGGCAGGAGCACTCGCTCCTCGATCTGGGCATCTCGTTCTATGACGCGGAGACCACCATCCAGTGGTCGTACAACGCCGATCAGTACTTCCACGCCGCGTCGACGATGAAGCTGGCCATCCTGCTGGGGGTGTTCCGGCAGGTGGACCGCGGGGAACTGTCGCTGGAGGCGCCGGTGCACGTGCGCAACCGCTTCACGAGCATCGTCAACCGCGAGCCGTTCATGCTGGACCTCGGGCGCGATGCCGATCCCGACGTGTACGGTCATCTCGGCAAGACGCTCACCGTGCGCGAGCTGGCCTACTGGATGATCACCAAGTCGAGCAACCTGGCCACGAACCTCCTGGTCGACGTGGTCGGCATCAACACCGTGCAGCTGGCCCTCGACGAGCTCGACATCGACGGCGTGCGCGTGCTGCGCGGCGTGGAAGACCAGCGCGCCTTCGAGGCCCATCTCAACAACGAGGTCACGGCCAACGGCCTGCTCAAGATGCTGCGCCTCATCGCCGACGGCAAGGCCTACTCGCAGAAAGCGTGCGACGACATGCTGGAGATCATGCTCGACCAGCAATACCGCAGCGGCATCCCGGCCGGCCTGCCGAAAGCCGCCCGCGTGGCGCACAAGACCGGGAACATCTCGACCGTGCATCACGATGCCGGTATCGTGTATCTCGAAGGGCGGAAGCCGTACGTGCTGGTGATCCTCACGCAATTCTCAGCTGATCAAGGCCGAGGCACCGCCGTCGCCGACGTGTCGCGCGACATCTTCAATACACTGGCCGGAAATCTTGATGGCGATGAGTAGTGTCGAGGTCACCCAGGGACTGAAAGTCGTCGACGCGTTCGATCTCGACGACGAGCTGCGCGCGATCCTGAAACCGGGCGAGATGGTGCGCGACGCGCAAGGCCGCCGCCATCGCCTGCCGCGCTATTTCTACGAGATCGCCTCGCACGAGGCCGCCCTGAGCACGCGTCTCACCACGCATTTCGCGATGAACGAGCTCATACTCAACGATCTCCGGGAAGCGCCGCGGCTGCAGCAGTACCCGCGCTATGTGCCGTGCGCGGTGCGCATCCTGGCCTTCTACCTCGAGCAGTTCCGCGCCGCCTGCGGCGCCTCGGTGCACATCGCCGTGAACGGCGGCTACCGCTCCCCCTCGCACAAGCTCTCCTCCGACGCCACCCCGCACATGTGGGGCACCGCCGCCGACGTCTACCGCATCGGCTCGTCCATCCTCAAGACGAAAGAGCTCATCGAGAAATACAACGACATCGCCGAAGACCTCAGCGACGACATCCTGGTCCTCCCCTACGGCCACGTCACCGGCGCCAACGCCGACGACCACCTCCACCTCGACCTCGGCTTCGTGACCCTCATCCCCCGCGAGATCAGCGAAGACCGCATGGAACAGCCGCAGGAAAACCGGCCGAGGTTCGCGTTCGAAGAGCGCAGAGCGAAGGACAGGCGGACCCCGGCCGCCGAGGACTAGACAAAGCTGTACAGCTTTACAGCTCCACAGCTGTACAGCTGTCCCCTCCCGGCCCGCCGTTTGCTACAGCTAAGGTCGCAGTAGCAGTCCACCCTTCCGGAGTGAAAGTGCCATTTCTCGACCCTAAAACCGAGCTCGACCGCGAGATCGCCCGACTGCTGCGCACCACCCAACTGGACATGCCGGTCATCGGCATGGAATCGGAGTTCAATGTCTGGCTCGATGAGGCCGAGATCAATCCCGAGCCTTACTGGGGCCACCCCAGCGCGTTCATCGATCAGCCGCTCCTGAAGCGCGAGAAAACCTCCATGCAGCTGCCGACCGGCGGCGCGGTCTACTTCGACCGCGGCGTCATCGAGGTCGTCACCCCCGTCATCGAGCTCGCTCCCTCCTGCACGGCCCGGATGGTGCGCAACCTGTGGGAGCAGATCGGGTTCGTCCGCGGAGAGCTCACCAGCTGGGGCCACCGGACCGGGCACACCGTCCGCCTCAAGGCTTACAGCAGCCACTACAACATCTCGTACGAGATCCCCAAAACTCAGCAAACCCGGCACCGCAACGAGAAGGCGCTCGCGCTTCTCCTGGCCTACATCCTCCCCGTGCCGGTGATGCTCGTGGCCTCGAACCGCCGGTCGACCGGGGTAGGCGTTCGCCCGCGCGGCAGCCGCATCGAAGTCACCGTCGACTTCACGCCCGATCCCGGCCTCATGATCGCCGCCGCCGCGCTCATCGTCGGCATCGTCCGCGAGGTCATGACCTGGCCGTCGTACGACCTGTCGCTGCTCGAGAAGCTGCCGATTCCCATCATCAGCGGGGTCGTGCCCGGCAAGCACACCACGCGCAAGGGCTGGCTGACGAAGGACTTCCACTATCAGGAGAGTCCCTACACCTCGGACGTCAACGCGCCGTTGTGGAAGACGCAGTTCGGCGACGAGCGCTCGCTCCGGCAGATCGCCAAAGACACGGCCTGGTTCTTCCGGAAATCGATCCGCAAGCACTCCGATCCGTTCAGCTTCCGCCTGCTGTTCGCCGTCTTGGGCGGCCGCGCCCCGTCGCTCCTCGAGCTCGTCGACCGGCCCACCGCCTATGAAGACGTCGGCTTGCTGTGCCGCTGGGGAAGCGTCATCCACGAGCTGAAAAACTACGAATCCGAGATGGGCCTCCTGGCGCCGGTCCCCGAGTGGAAGGGCCAGAGCATCGATCAGTACGTGATCGACCGGCAGCGGGCGCGGGAGAAGCACGAGACCGAGATGGCCAACGTGACGTCCCAGCCGCGGGCGCGTACGGCAGCCCTCCATGCCGAACATGCCGCCGACATCAAATCCGCCGCCGCAAACCTGCTCGACGATCTCCGTCCCCGTCCACTGCAGGGTGCGCCGAGGCGTGCCACGCGGCAGAAAGCGCAACTCTCGCGACGCCGGAATGACAAGCCCGGAAAGCTCATGCCGAAACGGTCGTCACCCTATGTGGAGCGCCGCGGCATGTCGCTGCTCGTGGCCGGCGGCCGGAGGGCGCGTCCATCCATCGAGCGCCGCAAGACCGAGCGGCGCAAACGCAACTACGCCGTCCCGTTTCCCGATCGCCGCCTGGCGCGCTCCGCGTACGAGCAGGTCTTCCTCAAGCTCGTCTCCGGCGGCCGGCTGCGCGTGGGCAACGATCTCTACACCCCCATCGCCATGAAGGGCTGGTACCACGCCGTCTTCCGCCGCGAGTCCGACGGCGCCGAAAAGCTGCTCACCATCGACCAGCTGCTGACCAAGATGAACGACTGGACCTGACAGATCCGGCGTCGCGTGATTCAATGAGCGCGTGTCCGGAATCAGATTGGTCATCGGCATCATCGTCATGGGCATCGCCGTCCCGGTGACCCTCTTCCTGCTCCTCCATCTGCACACCGTCTCCGAGCTCCTCACCATCGCCGCCGTCACCTTCCTGGCCTGGGGCTTCGGCGACCTCGTCTCCAGCATCATGGAACGCCCGCGCCTCAAAGACCGCTCCCCCGGACGAGCGCTGCGCGAAGACTGGGAGCGGCGCAGCAAGGAGTAGCACCGCCGCACTGCACACCGGGGGAGTCGCAGAGTCTCAAAGTCGCAAAGTCTCAAAGAGGGTCGTTGCCGCGTCCTTTGCGACTCTGAGACTTTGCGACTGTGCGACTCCCCCGTACCATGCGCGCATGCACGCGATCCGACTCATCGAAACGACCCAGCCGCTGCAGTCGACTGAGCTGTCCGATCCTTCGCCCGGCGCGGGTGAGATCGTCGTGGATGTCCATCGCGCGGGGATTTGCCACACCGACGCGCACTATCGCGCCGGAACCGGCAAGACGAATCTCCCGGTCACGCTGGGGCACGAAGTCGCGGGGGTCGTCTCTGCAGCCGGCGCGGGCGTAACCGAAGTCAGCGAAGGGCAGCGCGTGGCGCTGCACTATCTCGTCAGTTGCGGCGAGTGTCCGCGCTGCAAGCGGCACGGCGAGCAGTTCTGCCCCACCGGCGAGATGATCGGCAAGGAGCGCGACGGCGGGTACGCGCAGCGGATCGTCGTCCCGGCGCTCAACGCCATCCCCATCCCCGACGAAGTGAGCTCTGACGTAGCGGCGATCATGATGTGCTCCACGGCCACCGCCTTTCACGCGCTCCGCCTCGCCAACATTCAGAAGGGCGATTCCGTGGCGGTCCTCGGGTTCGGAGGGCTGGGCGTCTCCGCCGTGCAGCTGGCGCGCGCGCTCGGCGCCTCCGAGGTCTATGCGGTGGATGTCCAACCGGAAAAACTCGCCCTCGCGGCGAAGTTCGGCGCCATCCCGCTCGACGCGCGGGAAACGCCCGTCCACAAGGCTGTCCTCGGCGCCACCGACGGCCGCGGCGTGGATGTGGCGGTGGAGTTCACCGGCAACCAGAACGTCGCCCACGGAGGACTGCGCTCCCTCTCCCCCGGCGGCCGGCTGATGATCGTGGCCATCAACCTCCGCGAGCTCACCTTCAACCCCTTCACCGACCTCCTCGTCCGCGAGCGCCGCATCATCGGCTGCTCCGACCACACCCGCGCCGAGCTCGTGGAGCTGATGGAGCTGGCCCGCACCGGCGCCATCGACCTCTCCAGCGCCATCACCCGCACCGTGCCTCTCGAGGCCGGCGCCGTGAACGGCGTGCTCGACGACCTCGAGCGCGGCAGCGGGCATTTGAGGACGGTCATCGAGGTGGGGTGAAAGTCGCAGAGTCGCAGAGTCGCAGAGTCTCAGAGGGAATGGCCGCACTTCCTTCTTTGAGACTCTGCGACTTTGAGACTTTGCGACTCCTAATCAACCTACTGCCCCAACCCCGAAAACAGCGCCCCAAACACATCGATCGCGTCCCACAAATTCTGCAACCGCAGGTTCTCATTGGCGGCGTGCTGATTGTTGTCGTGGTTGGCGATCGGCAGGACGATCGCCGGCGTGTGGTCGCGCTGCTGAAAGAGGTAGATCGGCAGGCTGCCGCCCATCGTGGGCAGGCGCAGCGGCTCATGTCCGGCCGCGGTCATGAGCTTCGCGATCTCGCGTGAGAGCGGCAAGTCGAGCGACGTGCGCGCCGGCGGGTAACCGGAGCCCCAGAGCACCTTCACGATCCGCGCGTGCGCGGCGCGCGTGGCCGCGTCGGGATCGTCGCGCACGATGGTGTAGCCCTGCGCTGTGAGATGACGCTCCACGAGCGCACGCACCGAAGCGGGCGTCTGCGCCGGCACGAGCCGGAAATCGATGGCCGCGCGGGCGCTCGTCTGCAGCGTGTTCGAGGCCTTCTCTCCCACGCCGCCCGACTGGATCCCGCTCACGTTGAGCGCCGGCAGCATGATCCTTTCGTTGAGTAACGCGCCTCCTCCCTCGGTGGCCGCGATCTGAAACTCCCTGCGCAGCGCATCCTCGACCGGAGGCATCGCCGCCACCGCCGCCAACTCCGACTTCGACGGTGGCACCACCTCGTCGTAGAACCCGGTGATGAGGATGCGCCCGGCCTCGTCGCGCATCGACGTCAGCAGATGCGCCAGCAACACGATCGGATTGGGAACCCAGTTGCCGTAATGCCCGTCGTGCAGCGCCTTCACCGGACCGTAGACGGTGAGCTCGAGCGTCAACACCCCGCGCGCACCGAACGCCAGCTGCGCGCGCCGGCTCTGGTGCATCGGCCCATCGCAGATGATCCAGGCATCGGGACGCAGCGCATCCGGATACTGCTCGATGAACCGGGCCAGATGCGGCGAGCCCGCCTCCTCTTCTCCCTCGAAGACAAACCGCAGATTGAACCGCGGCCGGACTTTCGCCGCCCGCAACGCATCCAACGCCGCCATCATGGCCACGATCGGCGCCTTGTCATCCCCCGCCGACCGCGCGTAAAGCCGCCACTCCGGATCGATCGTTTTCGCGCTAGCCCATTCGACATCCTTCCCCGCCGCATCGCGCATCACCGGCGTCCACGGCGCACTGCGCCACTGCGACTCATCCACCGGCTGCCCGTCGTAATGCGCATAAAACGCGATCGTCCGCGTCGTCACTGTCGACGCCAAAGGCGCCGCCAGATCCCCCACCACAATCGGCGGAGCCCCCTCGAGCGTCAGCACCCGCACCGCCACCCCACGCCGCTCCAGCATCACCTTCAACGCCGCCGCATTCCGGGCGATGTTCGGCGCATCGTCCGCCAGATTCGGAATCGCCAGCAGCTCCACGAACTCGCGCACGATCTCGCGCTCATGCGCCACGCGCCATTCACGCACCTGCGCGTGCGCATTGACGGCGAAGAGAATCGCAAGAAGGGCCATGAAGGATGACGGTCTCATGCGGACATCGTATCGGAGCCAGTCAGCGGTCGGGCCCCCGTCATCCTGAACGAGGGGGCTGGGCGGGTGTGAGTGAAAGGATGACGGGGGAGCCATGCGGCACCACTGCCTCGTGAAGCTCCTCTATACTCGGTCCATGGCACGCTCCAAAGTGGCGGAAGAGCTCCGGCAGATCGACGCCGACGCGATCGCCGCGATGACGCCGGCGGAACGGCTCGAGCTTGCATTCGAGCTGGGGCGTCGCGGTGTGGAGATGTACATGACCGCGCACCATGTCGACTACGAGACCGCTGCACGCGAGCTCAAACGTGCGGGCCGCGCCGGCAGGCGATATTCGCGCTGCATGGATGAAGACCTGCCGTGAACGCCGTGCGCGTACGGGAGATCCTCGAGCGTGCAGGCATTCAATTCGCGCTGATCGGAGCGGCGGCCGTCTCGCTTCGAGGACATCCGCGGTTCACGCAGGACACCGACTTCTTCACCACGGACAATCGGGTGCTCGAGCCTTCGACATGGGAGGACCTGCAGCGGAACGGCACGCCCGTCGAGATCCGCAAGGGCGACGCCGATGACCCGCTCGCCGGCGTGGTTCGTGTTGGGAGCATCCCCGATCAGGTCGATGTCGTGCTCGGCAAGTGGAAGTGGGAGCAGGGAATCATCTCCCGGGCCGAGCGGCTGAACGCGTTTGGCGGCTCCGTTCTGGTTCCCGCGCGGAGCGATCTCATTCTTCTGAAACTCGCCGCCGGCGGATACAAAGATCTCGTGGATGCCGCCGCCCTGCTTTCCCTGGGACCGCAGCAGGATGTGATCGCCGAAGTCGACTCGCACATCGCCGAGCTTCCCCGCTCCGCTCGAATCGAGTGGGCAAAGCTCGCTGACCCCATGCGTCAATAGATCCGGATTTCCGAACACGGGAGTTTCCCGAAAGAGTGGTTGGGGCAATTCGCCCCGGAAACCGAGCACATTCGACCTCGGTTGATGGTTTTATTTACTCGGCTGACGGTTTTATCGACTCGGTCGAAGGTTTCTCCTGCTCCATTGACGCTGCGCGGAGCTGGGACGATGACAAAGTTTGGCAGGAGAGAGCACTCTCCAGGCCCGGTAACGGTAAGTTTTGCTCCGTTGCAGCAAAGGGCATGTCCGGCGTAGATCCCTGGAGCTTCTCAGAAGGTAATGTTTACCGCCCGAATGCTGGGAATTGCTCCGAACCACCAATTTCGCGCTTCAGCGGAGTAAATAAAACCATCGGCCGAGCAAAAAACCCGATCAGCGGAGCACCAAGAACCTCCACCGGAGCAAAGAAAACCTCCGCCGGAGCAAAGAAAACCGTCGATGGAGTGAATAAAACCATCAGCAGAGCGAACAAAACCGTCGGCGGAGCGAACAAGACCGTCGACCGAGCAAATGAAACCATCGGCGGAGCGAACAAAACCGTCGACCGAGCAAATGAAACCATCGGCGCAGGAAATCAACACCAAGCCACGGGGCTCCGCAACCTGATCGCCTTCGAGATGGCCTAACGGCTTGCGCGTGACATCGCTGTGGAAACGGGCGCACACCCGAAACGTTCTCCCTGTTATCCTCGGAACCGGATGTTCGAAGAGCTTCTGGCCTACCTCGACGCGGCAGGCGTCCGATTCGTCGTCGTGGGCGGACTGGCCGTCGTCATCCACGGCCATGCCCGGCTCACCGTCGACATCGACCTCGTGCTGGACCTCGAGACCGAAAACGTGCGCCGCACGATCGATGCGCTGACGGCGCGAGGCTTGCGTCCGCTCTTGCCCGTGAATGCCTCGGATTTTGTCGACGCGGAAACACGCCGTCAGTGGGTGGAGACCCGCAATCTCCAGGTCTTCACGATGCGCGATCCCGGAAACCCGTTGCTGACAGTCGATCTCTTCGCCCGCGAGCCGATCCCGTTCGATGACCTCTGGTCCCGTTCAGAAACCGTGATGCTCGGCGGTCGCGCGATTCACGTGGCATCGCTCGACGACCTCATTGCCATGAAACGCGATGCGGCAAGACCGCAGGATCTCCTGGACATCGAGAAACTCGAAGCCATCGCCAGGAGGCGCCGTAATGACTAATCGCGACGCCTCCCATCCAACTGCCTCCGCCGAATGGAACGCCGATTTTCGCGCCGCCGAGGATCAGATCCTCGAAGCATCGCTTGCCGCGACCACATCGCAACGCCTGGCCTGGCTCGAGGAAGCTCTCGCATTCGCGTGGAAGGTCGGAGCATTGCCGCGTTCAGAAGAAGAGACCGTCGTAAAGAATGGCGTTCCGCTAATGCCGAAGGAAGGCAGGCGCCCAATTATGGCGGACGCCAATGAGCTACGCGACGCCGCCACGTCACCGATTAAGCGCGCCGTTCGTCTCGACACCTCGAAATGATAGACGGCACAGGCGAGGCAACGTGGAGTGCGGTTCTTCTCTGAGATCCGCCACAACGACGGCCACACTCCGCTGGGCACCGACGAGCCAAATGGGAGTGCGCATCGGGGGACCGTCTCATTATTCGCGCAGATAGACGACGCTCTCCCACGCCTCGGATCTAACCAGAGGCACGTCATCGCCAAGCGCTGTCAATAGAAGCGGCATAACGGATGCACGCACCGTGGCCGCAGCCAAGTGCCGCACGCTCCTTACCGCCTCCGCGCGCGTAGATGAGGCGCGCGCCCTAAAACATTGCGCATACGCTGTCAAAAGAGTGTCGGATAACCTCATGTCTCCTAGCTTGCCCAAAATACTCAGGCCCAATTGGCGGATCACGACATCGTCGTTCTCCAGTAATCTCGTCACCCGCGGTTCTACATCGCTCCACGGAAGCGCCCTCGCCGCATCTGCAACTGCCTCGGCGACGGGAACAGCATCGTAGTTATTCAGCGCACCAAGAGACCGGCCATGAAGAAAATACCGCGTGCGCAGATGCGATATCTGCCACGCAAGCTCAACCCTCAGCGAGTCGACATCAGCCTCCTCATAACGAATCATGTACGAGGAGTAATCGACGGCCGTAATCGCAATCGCGAATAGATCGTCGAGCATCTCGACATCGCGCACAGTTCGCACGACGTCGGCAATGTCGGCCACCACCCTAGGGTCTACGACTTGCCATCTACTGAATATCGACCGTCGCGCGGGACGAGCCCTTCTCATCAGAGTGCGCAGCGTCTCCCGAAGCCTTGGTATCTCGCGTTTCCCTCCAAGAACCGCAAGACTTGACGCCGCAGTCAGCGCAAGATCAAAACGCTTTTCGCCCATGACCAGCCGGCACGCATCAATAGCTGATGACCGCCAGTCAGTATGCGTCAGTAAACGTAGTGAACGGACAGCGGTCAGCCGCACATCGGCGTCGCTATCCCGCGTCATCGCGATGATCTTGCCACCGAACCGAGTTCGTGCGCCGCTTCGCATTACCGTTATCGTGGAAATAGCCGCGTTCCGCACGGGCGCATCTTTATCATCAAGCAAGGAACCAACGACATTGACAATCGCCGGTAGAAATTTTCCATCAGGACGTGATCGAAGCAACCGCAAGGCAACGAGTCGCGCGGCCGAATCCGTCTGGCCAGCTAGTTCAAGCGCGAGATCCGAGATGTTCCAATCCTTGTGTGTGCGAACCGACTTTACAACGGCGTCTGCGACGTCCACAACCGACTCAACATTATCCGTTAGCAGCAATTCTGACAACACAATATCCAGATGCCGATTCTCCTGCTTGCCCGCCCGCCGAAGATCGAGCGCCCACGTCGTGTCATGACGTACTCGCCTTTGTGCCATTACCAGATCGCGCAGGGTTGACCGCGTGACAGACATTCGATCCTGTTCTGCCAGCTGCAATAGCTGCTTGAATAGCAACGTCTGTGCGGTCCTACCCGGTAGCCGAGCAAGTTTCGGCCACGAGATGTCTTCGATGCGGTCAAGAGGCTGCCTGTACTCAGCTAAGACCTCAGCAGCCGCGGACGCCGTCGCCACGTCGCTACCTAGCGCTAGCGCCCTAAGTGCATTCCGCAAAGAGACACCACTTGCGCGCTTAGCCACTTGGCGCAGCGCCTCCACCGCTGCATGCTTCTCGTCGACGTCGCCACGCTGTAGGCATGAAACAGCCTGAAACACCACGTCGTCAGGTAGTGGCCAGTCACAAATGGTCGTCACCTTCAACGCGGCGCCGCGCACCAGAGAGTTCCGGTCAGACAAGCCAGCAAGAATCTGTCTTACAATTAATGATCTATCCGTCGTACGCGATATCGTATTCAGCGCGGCGGCCGCATACCACTGTTCGCTACGAGCCCACCACACCAAGTATTCGGCCATCTCTCGCGCGAGCTGCGAACTCAGTGGCGACCCTGAACGAATCGCATACAGCTCGGCGGTAATTTGATCTCGAATAGAAAGGTCGGCTATAGATACCGCCTCGCCAACACACATCGCCGCAAGACGCAACCGTGTACGACAGAGATCATCATTATCGACATAGACTCCTCTCACAAATTCTGACGTGTCGGCGAGCAACCCAGAATACAGAAGTATCACCTCACGCCACCAGTCAGATTCCATGCGATCTTTTCGGAGCAAAAAACTGTCATATGCAGAATCGTTACGCCCTACCAAGTGCTTCGCTGTAAAGTATTCCTGAAAGGTCAGATGAGCGAACGACAGTACGCCTCTCTGTCTTTCAAGCAATATTCCACTCCGCTCAACAAGCATCTGCAGGAGATGCGCAGCCTCGTCGGCGGATTTACCAAGCGCCGGTAGTTCCGCAGCGATCAGTTCCTCGACAGCCCTCGCCGGTGCCTCGCGCCCTCCGGTCGGGTCGCCGATCTCGCCAACGTGCAACGCGAAAGCCAGGCGCTGCATCAGCTTCTCTTTTTGAGGTAACTTTAGATTCGTATCATCAACTCGAACACCCCGCGACATATCCCACTGTTCAAGAAGTATCTTGCTACACTGTGCGTAAAGCTTCGTTCGCTCCCGTGGAAGCATGGCGAGGCTTCTATGCACCAGCGCAATGATCGAAAGAAGCATTGGATTAGACGCGAGTCGCCGAATTCCGGGATTCTCACGCAGCGTGCTCTTAAGCTCCTGGGCTCGCTGCTCCGCGCGACGTTCGCGAGCTTTGCGCTCCGCGTTGCCTTCGTCCTGCAACCGCCCCACAACAGAATTTCGTTCGACCGATGCGTACCATGTCTCTATAAAGAGATTGACTTGACGATCCACAAGATCATTAACGTAAAAGACGTCGAAATCCGATCCGATTCCGCCTCGCCAGCCAGCGAGACGCGAGGTAACAATAAACTGATTGTCACCAAAGGTGACGACCGCGCTCTGGATCGCACGCGCGACGGCTTTAAACTCCGTCTCTGAAGGCACTTCATCCAGGCCATCCAACAAGACGACACAACGGCCTCGTTTTAAGGCGCGAATAAAATACGATTTTGCAGCGGGATCACGCTGGAGATCAGGTGGCAGTACGGACGGAATGACATCAGTCAGGCTCGGCGCTCCAGACTGGTCGCTGCTGGACAACGCACTTGCAACCGCGCTTAGCCGGATAAATATTGGTATTTTCCAGTCTTGGCGACCTAGGCGCTCACGCGTAACACCCCGGCGCTTCAATTTCGGGTCGCCCGTCTTTTCTCTCGCAAATGCTAACGCTACATACTGAAGCAGCGTCGACTTGCCCGCACCTGGTGCACCCAGTATAGCTATCCGGTCGCGGTCACGAAGGAGGCGATACAGGATATAGTCGGGTAGATGTTTCTCGAGCTCAGCGAAATGCTGCTGTGCCCATTCCGAGGGCGCAACGGATGGCGCGACTTCCACTGCACGAGTTAGTCGACGCCGCAGGCGGCTTACCCGCGCGCTCAAAGTAGACCCAGCAAGTTCTCGGGCTTCTACGCGCAGTTTACGGAATCCTGGAGGAAGTTTTCGCCAAGATGGCTTCGCGGCACACATACTAAAGAGTTCGAGGATATCGACCCACGTGCGCAGAAACGCAGCCGTCACAGGGTCCCACGCCGCCGTTTCGGTAACGGCCCAGTTCGAACCGACGTGTAGCGATACGAAGACCTGCTCCAGTTTGGGTCGCTTGCTTTCGTCTGTGCTTACGATTCCCGTAAGCCTTAGCTCCGACTGCTCTGTAACAACCCAGTCCAAGTAGCGCTTCTGAAACCCGGCGTACGCGAACCGCCCTCCCAAAAGTCGACCAACCCATCTCAGTGAACCCGCACACCAGTCATAGACTGCTGGAATCAGCTTAGTGAGCACAGCGCCAATGGCTGCACCGACGATCGCGGCGGCGATAGCCGGGTGGAGCTTTGAGAGACGCAACAGCTCAGATAGCGTCGACAAGCCGGCCTCCTCATCGAGAACGCACCGTCCATTTTATTGGATTCTTGGCATTATTCGCGAGAGCAGGCCCAGTGGCAACAAAAAAGGGCGGCGCTATCCGCCGCCCCTTTCCAAGCAACCCGTCTTCTACGAACACCCACTCGTACTACCGCAATTCAAGCACTTGTAGCACGCCCCGTTCCTCACCATGATCTCGCCGCAATCGCTGCACGATGGCGCGTCCTGTTGATAGAGGAACGTCCCCTTCGGCGAGGCGTTCACGCCATCCGCGTTCTTCGCAGGCATGACGAAGCCGACCACTTTGTCCGAGGCGAGGGCGACCGGCATGGGGGTGGCGGTGGAGACTTTGTCGATGAAGGACAGGTCGGAGGCGTTGGGTTTGGTCACGTTGGACGGGGACGGCGCGGGGGAGGAGTACGAGGCCATGGCGGCGTCGTCGCGGAGGATGACGCCGGCGTGTTCCTGGGCGTCGCGGCTGAGGAATTTGGACGCCAGCCATTTGAAGATGTAGTCCATGATCGACTTGGCCATGGGGATCTCGGGGTTCTTGGTGAAGCCCGAGGGCTCGAAGCGGGTGTGGGTGAATTTGTCGACCAGGAGCTGCAGGGGCACGCCGTGCTGGAGGGCCAGGGAGGTCATGGTGGCGAAGCTGTCCATGAGGCCGGAGATGGTGGAGCCTTCCTTGGCCATGGTGATGAAGATTTCGCCGGCGCTGCCGTCTTCGTATTTGCCGACGGTGATGTAGCCTTCGTGGCCGCCGATGGAGAATTTGTGGGTGATGGACTCGCGCTCGTCGGGGAGCTTGCGTCTCACGGCCGTGGGGGCGACGCCGAGCTCCGCGAGCTGGGCTTTGTCTTTGCCGGTGGAGAGGGGCTGCGACCGTTTGCAGCCGTCGCGGTAGACAGCTACGGCTTTGAGTCCGAGCTTCCACGCTTCGTAGTAGGCCTGTTCGATCTCTTCGACCGTGGCGCTGGAGGGCATGTTGATGGTCTTGGAGATGGCGCCGCTGATGAACGGCTGGACGGCGCCCATCATCTTGAGGTGGCCCATGTAGTGGATGGAGCGCGTGCCGTTCTGGGGCTTGAAGGCGCAGTCGAAGACGGTGAAGTGCTGCTCGAGGACGTGCGGCGCGCCTTCGATGGTGTCGTTCTCGCTGATGTACTCGACGATCTCCCGGACCTGCTTGGCGTCGTAGCCGAGGCGCTTGAGCGCGGTGGGCACGGTGTTGTTGACGATCTTGAGCATGCCGCCGCCGACGAGCTTCTTGTACTTGACCAGAGCGATGTCGGGCTCGATGCCGGTGGTGTCGCAATCCATCATGAAGGCGATGGTGCCGGTGGGGGCGAGCACGCTGATCTGGGCGTTGCGGTAGCCGTTCTGCTGGCCGAGGGCATAGGCCTCGTCCCAGACTTTGCACGCGGCGTCGGCCAGGTCGGCCGGCAGCGACCGGACGTCGAGGCGGTAGGCGCTGCGGCGGTGTTTGTCGATGACGCGCAGGAACGGCTCTTCGTTGATCTTGTAGCCGGCAAACGGTCCGAGTTTCTCGGCGATGCGCGAGGACTGCGCGTACGACTCGCCGGAGAGGATCGACGTGATGGCTGCGGCCCAGTGGCGGCCGTCTTCACTGTCGTAGGCCACGCCGCGGGCCATGAGCAGCGCGCCGAGGTTGGCGTAGCCGATGCCGAGGGGACGGAAGGCGTGGGAGTTCTTCTCGATGGCCGGCGTGGGATAGGAGGCGAAGTCGACGACGATCTCCTGCGCGGTGATGACGATGCGCAGCGCGCGGCGATAGGCGTCGACATCGAAGCCGGTGGTCTCGCTGTAGAACTTCATGAGGTTGAGCGAGGCCAGGTTGCAGGCGGAGTCGTCGAGGAACATGTACTCCGAGCAGGGGTTGGAGGCGTTGATGCGCTCGGTGTTGGGGCACGGGTGCCAGTCGTTGACGGTGGTGTCGAACTGCATGCCCGGATCGCCGCAGACCCAGGCCGACTCGGCCATGCGCCGCATCATGTGGCGGGCCTTGTAGGTGTCCATGACGTGGTGGTCGGTGACAGCGTGGGTCTGCCAGTCGCCGTCCTTTTCGTACGCGCGCATGAACTCGTCGGTGACGCGCACGGAGTGGTTGGCGTTCTGGAACTGCACGGAGTCATACGCGCCGCCGGGGGCGTTGAAGGCGCCGTCGTAGCCGGCCTCGATGAGAGCCCAGGCCTTGCGCTCTTCTTTCTCCTTGGACTCGATGAAGTCGAGGATGTCCGGATGGTCGGCGTTGAGGATGACCATCTTGGCGGCGCGGCGGGTCTTGCCGCCGCTCTTGATGACGCCGGCGAAGGAGTCGTAGCCCTTCATGAACGACACCGGTCCCGAGGCGGTGCCGCCGCCGGCCAGGAGCTCGCGCGAGGAGCGGATGCTGGAGAGGTTGGAGCCCGTTCCCGAGCCGTACTTGAAGAGCATGCCCTCGGTCTTGGCCAGGCCGAGGATGGAGTCCATGGTGTCGTGCACGGAGTTGATGAAGCACGCCGAGCATTGCGGCTTCTCTTCGATGCCGACGTTGAACCAGACCGGCGAGTTGAACGCGGCCATCTGGTAGAGCAGGATGTGCGTGAGCTCGTCGCGGAAGGTGTCGCCGTCTTCCTCGGAGGCGAAGTAGCCGCCTTCCCGGCCCCACTGGGTGATGGTGCGGACGACGCGGCCGATGAGCTGGCGCACCGAGGTCTCGCGGCCGGGGGTGTTGAGGTGCCCGCGGAAGTACTTCGAGACGACGACGTTCGTGGCCATCTGGGACCAGAACTTGGGCATCTCGACGTCTTTCTGTTCGAAGACGCTGGCGCCGGACTCGCTGGAGATGCCGGCGTTGCGAAGCTCCCATTCACAGGTGTCGTAGGGGTCGACACCGGGCTTCGTGAAATAGCGATCGATCGCGATCCCGCCGGTCTTCGTTTCTTTTTTGGCCGCCTTGCTGCTCCTGGGCGGCGTCGTGCGCGAGCGGACCGACACATCGATGGACGTCATGGCTCTACTCTCCTCTTTGCCTTTCAAAACCTTCGAGAACTTGCAGTAGAGGAGGGCCGTTCGATCACGGCGAAGGATTTCGGCCGGTGCGGTTCGCGCTCTCTGATTCCGAACGCCGCCGGTAGCTCCGAGATCCCTCGATCGAATTTCCGTCCCCTACCTCCCCCAACACGGCTCGCGATCCATCCGTTTTTCGCCGTCGGCTCCGCTGAATGGGGCGGCTGACGGAGATTGCGGATGGGCGGGAGCTAATTCACGACAATCACCGAAACGCAGGCCTGAAGGACTTGGTGGAAGGGGTTTGAGGCACCGCGGTCTTGACCTTCACCGTCACCTGATACTCCCGGATCTGCAGGCGTACCGTACGAACGGGGGGATGGCTGCCAGAACGCGTAGCGTGCTTCAATTCCTTCATGGTCCTCCCTCGCTTCCATTCGGTTGTTGTTGTGGCCAACAAGCTACGCCCGCACCCCCTCGATGTCAATAGAAGGACCACAACATCTTGTGGTCTCCGTCAGAAAGAACACCATATCCTGCGTAACTATTCGATTTTGCAACAACTTATCAAAGTGTTGCGGTTGTGCCTGTCACGATATTTTCCGATTCGGTTCCACCGCTTATCCGCCCGTTCTCGACAGTCTTTCCACAGAGTTTTGCACAGCCTCATTCACGCCGATTCCTTAGGAAACTCAACGGTTCTTCACAGGATTTGCCACGAGTTCTCGTACTGAAAATCATCAATCGGAACGAGCGTATTTTCATCAACTTTTTCGTGCGTTTTCCGAGAGGACGTGGCGGACTGAACCGAATAAAAAAGGGCGTAAGCGGGGCGGAATCCGAAGACTGCGGAAAAGTGCGATGGGGCGGGCGGGAAGCACAAGATGTGGTGGTGTCGAAGGCGAGTGCACACACAATGTGGCACGTGGAACAATTTTCCTTGACGCGTCGCGAGAGGGACTAGTAGTCGCCGCTGGCGCCGGCTCCGCCGAACCCGCCACCGCCGCCGGCGGGTTGCGGCTCAGGAACGGGAGCGGAGGCTGTGGGCTGTAGCGCGAGGGTGGCGCCGGCTTCGGCGGCGTCGTCGAATGGGGTGAGTTGGATCGGGATGAGGACGAGGCCGTGCGTGCGGCCGCGGAGCGTGCGCGAGACGGCGAAGGCGATGAGGAGCAGCAGCGCTCCGGCGACGGCGAGCTTGGCCTCCTCCGGCGCGGTCAGTTTCTCCGCCTGGTCTCCACCGGCGATGCCGAGGGAGATCATCGCGGCGAGGAAGTAGGCGTGATGGCGTCTGGCCAGAGCCAGGGCCAGCGCGATGACGCCGAAGATGGCGTAGAGGGCGATGGTGATGTCGCGCCAGTCCCTGTCCGCGGTGAAGCGGCCGGCGACCGGCATCACCAGCGCGAGCGCGATCCAGAGCGCCTCGGTGGTGGGACGGCGCCAGGTGCGCAGCAGGGCGATGCACGCGGCGAGGGCGATGACCAACGCGCACAACACGCCGAGGTCGAAACGCTTTTCGAAGTAGAGCATGACGAAGATCGCCGCCACTGCGCCGAAGAGCGGATTGCGCACGCGCGCGCCGGCAATCGCGCAAGCGGCGGCCAGGACGAGCATGGCCTCGGGTTTGCCGCTGCTGGGCAGCTCGCTGATCAGCGCGAAGAGACCGCCGAGCCAGAGCGCGGCTTCGACGCCGGTGAAGAACCAGCGGCGCGCGCCGATGAGGTACTCGGCGAGCGCGATGGCGGCCACGCCGGCCACGATCCCTTCGCCGCCCATGTCCAGGACGTGCAGCAGTCCGTAGAACGCGCCGAGACCGATGCAGGTGAGAAGGAAGAAAGCGGCTTGGGCGAGCAGGCCGTTGGCGCGCCAAGGCATCTCCAGTTGCGCGGCGACGGCGTCATGCAACAGACCGTCGCTCCGCAGGCGGGCGCGCAGGAAGAGGTTGCGCTCGTGCTGCGCGTTCATGTGCGCCACTCCCGCACGCGTGCGTGGATGGCGAAGAGGGCCACGATCGCTCCGATGATCGAGAGGACGATGAAGAAGAAGACCAGGGCATCTTCACCGACGACCTCGGCGAAGAGCACGTCGACAGCCAGCACCGCGTAGAGAAACGCGTAGAGGACGAACATCTCGCGCTTCGTGCGCACGCCCCAGAAGATCACGACTGCCGCGATGGCCAGCGCGAGGAGACATCCGATGATGCGTGTCTCGTTCTCGAACATCAGGGCGATGGATCCTGCAAAGGCGATATTCGCGGCGAAGTGCTCGAACGAGGGCGCGAAGTCGCGGATGCGCGGGTTGTCGAATCGCCGGTGCGCCTCGCGCCAGGTCAGGAGCAGCGCCGCGCAGGCAAACGCCCGGATCGCGTAATCGCCGGCGTTCCCGAACGGCGTCTCGCGCACGCCGAGCCACGCGGCCACGGCGGCGATGGAGAGCGAAAGCACGAGGCGCGAGCGGTAGAGATACGCCGTGACGCCGTGCACGACGGCCAGAATCAGGAAGTGACGGTGCCAGGCGTTGCCGAGGAGATGAAACTGCGACTCGATGAAGGCCACGTCGGCGCTGACGAGCAGCGCGCCGAGGAGCAGCACGTAACCGTCGACGACGGAGCCGCGCGCGCGGCGCCACCAGACGAACGCGTAACACGCCGCCGCGGCGACGGCCATCAGCAGCGACAACGCCAACGGCCCGATGCGCTCGAGATTGTTCTTCAGCACCAGCCCGGCCGCCGCGGCCAGCAGCATCGCTCCGCCCCAGGCCAGGATGCGCAGCTCGGGATGCAGCGAGAAGACCTCGCGGCGCTCGCGCGCGAGGAGGGTGTTCGTGGCAGCGTCGCCGAGGAGCGGGCGGAGAGCCCCAAGCTCGCGCTCGTACGAAAGCATGGGGACAGTATGGACGTAGTGGACTTGGTGGACGAAGTGGACCTGTCCACAACGTCCATTTCGTCCACTACGTCCATTCAACTCAAGCCTCGTTCGTCCTCCCCCAATCCACCCGCGCCGTCAGCTGCATCACCAGGAACAACGACAGGATCGCGCCGATGGTGATGGCCAGGCCGGTGAAGCCTTTGAAGAAGAAGGCGTACGAGAAGCCGACCAGGTAGACCAGTTGCGCGAGCGCGGCTTCGATGAAGGCGAAGCGCGGGCCAACCACGATGCGCAGGTAGCTCACGACGAGGAAGATGGAGACGACGGAACAGATCACGAAGGCCAGGTGAATGGAGATGTGATCGACCAGGTAGGCCAGGAGCAGGTGAAAGGCGAAGAAGGAGGTGGCCAGGAAGAAGTAGTGCATCGGATGCAGCTCGATCTTCTTCAGCGTGGAGATCACGAAGATAAGGAAGAAGAAGAACACGAGCGAGACGGGGGCGAAGAAACTGATCCGTCCGGCGAGCGGTCCGGGCTGCAGCTTCTCGGGCATGACCATGCCGATCTTCGAGCCGGTGACGAGGTTGCGGTACTTCCACGTCAGCAGCCAGCCGTTCGGCGTCCGGTGTTTCTCGGTCGGCGACATCGAGCCCTGCGGGAAATCGACGTCGCGGAAGTCGGTGGTCATCTCCAGGAGAAAGTCGCGCACCTGCGTCACGTTCTCGCCGAGGGAGTAATGCCACGTGCCCAGACCCTGCGAGCGGTAGCCGACAGCCAACCGAAATGCGGAGCCGGGGCTGCGCTTCAGCGTGGCGGTCACCGCGCCGTCTTTCGTCGTCACCGGAACGGCCTGACCGTCGACGGTGAACACCAGATCGTCATAGATGGCCTGCGGCGCCGGGAAGGCGAGCTTGATGGTGACGTCCTCGGCATCGCTATCGTTGCGGAAGAGGTACTGCCCGGCCCAGGCCACGCGGTACGTGGCGAACCAGAGCAGCCCTTTCTGCCGCTGCTCGAGATCGAGCCCGACCTTGATGCGGCTCTGCTCGAGCGGCAGCGGCTTGGTGACGGCGTCGTTGACGGTCGTCTTCTGCGTCTTGCCGTTCACCGTCTCTTCCACCACGCGCGGCACGAGCTTGGTGCTGATCGCCGTCGGAGGAACCTGCTCCTGCGGACCTCCCCAGGTGGACACGACCTTCTCGCCGAGACCGGAATCGGCCGAGTAACTGCGATTCATGATCGTCGCCCCGAGGATGACCCAGGCCAGAGAGGTGAAAAGGAGGATGGCAACGATGGCCAGGACACGTTTGATCATGTTCTTTCTCCCGTAAAGTGAATAGTACTCTGGACGGGGAAAGTGGCAGGAGGAAGGCGGGGATGAGGAAAAGCTATACAGCTATACGGCTGCACAGCTACACAGCAACGGCTTCAGAGCTGTACAGCTGTGGAGCTTTGCAGCTGTACCGCTGTAAAAACAAAAGTGGCCCCGGGAAGCTCTTGTCCCCCGGGGCCTTTCTCGGCGTGTTGGCAGCTACAAGAGAGCATCCACGCCAATGGTGCCGCGTTGGCTCATCGCGCCATCGCTGCTGGTCCCGGCACGTTGACATCTGCGATGAAGCATCCGTGCTGAAACCGTTGTCTCGTGGGCTCATCGCGCCCCCGCGACCGGTCCCGGAATGTTGACATCTGCGATGAAGCATCCGTCCCGGAACCATTGCCTCGATGACCTATCGCGCCATTCTCAGCCGCACCAGCACGTTGACATCTGCGATAGAGCGTTCGTGCTGTTGCGAGCGTCAAGGTAAGTCCGTAAGTGCCTTCGCGCCATAGTTTTCGGTGTTACATTTTCATCCGTTTTCCACAAGCTTCCACAACCCCATGCACACGCAAATGGGCATGCGAAGCGAACCGTCAATGCACGCAATCAGATGGCGTTGACGACAGCTGTGGATGGGGTTGAGAGGGCAGAGCGCAGAGGGCAGAGCGCAGAAGAAAAAGCCACCCGTCCAATGACGGTGGGTTTACTTCTGCCCTCTGCGCTCTGCCCTCTGCCCTCTCATTTTGCGGCCACGATGCGCGCGAGCAATTTCGCGTCGTCCGGCAGGAGGCCGGAGCGCACGAGACGCGGGGTGAGCTCGCGCCAGGAGGGCTCGAGCTGAAAGGCGCGGGCGAAGAGCGGCAGCGCTTCGTCGGTGCGCTGCATGTTGGCCAGGGCCACGGCGTGCCAGTAGATCATCTCGGCGTGGCGGCTCTGGGGGATGCCGGCCGTCTTGGCGGCGATCTCCTCGGCGGCGCTGTATTCGCGGAGCGCGGCTTCGTTGTCTTTGTGCTCGACGGCCAGGTCGCCGGCGTTCATGTGGTTGTAGGCGCGCTGCAGGGCCACGAGGCGGCGCAGCTCGGCGAGCGGCTGCGGGTCGTCGTCGACGCGGACGTCGAAGAGCTTGTCCTGCCACGGCCGTCCGGTCGATTTGGCGTTGACGATGATGAGCGCGGCCGATTGCTTGCCGCGGATGTCGCCCCCCGCCGCCTGCGCCGCGTCGAGCGCGGCCAGCATGCGCGCGGCCAGATCGCCCTTGGCCTCGGCGAAGGCCTTGTTCATCGCAGGCCAGACGGTGTCGTTGGCCATGAGGTTGGCCTGTACGGCGAAGTCGCGGCCGGTACTGAGCGTGCCGCCGTGCGATCCGCAGCTCACCGGTTCGCTGGCGGTTGCGTTCGCGGCGATCCCGCCGGCGGCGACGATGTCGCGGCTGCCGGTGAAGGTGGCCACCACTCCGCTGGCGTCGACCATCCCCACCTGGCGCACCTCGCACGCTCCGTCGCCGCCGAGGAGCGCGCGGAGGGCGGCCGGAGCACTCTTGCCGGCGCGCAACAGGTCGAGACCGAGCTTGCCGTACGACGGATCGACGAAGCTCTGCGTGGCCACCGCGCCGACCCCCGCCTCGGCCCACGGCACGATCTGCCCGACCGCGAACCAATGCGACTGCACGGCCACCCCCATCTCCCCCGTGGCCGGATCGCGCGCCACGATCGAGAACGTATTCACGGGCCGAAGTTGAGCGAGGGCGGGCAGGGCGGCGAGCAGCGCGGCGCACAGCAGTTTCTTCATGGCGGGAGTGTACGATGGGAAGGCTCAGAGGCTCAGAGGCGCAAAGGCTCAGAGGACGTCGATCGCGCGTCTTTGAGCCGTTGAGCCGTTGAGCCGTTGAGCCTCTACCGATGAAACGCAAACGCTTCGACTGGGAAAACCTCACCGACGCCCAGCTCCTCGATGTGCGCATCCGCGATCTGGGGGTGCGGATCGAGGGGACGTGGATCGAGGAGGGGTTGGAGGATCTGTACGCGGATCTGGCGCGGCGGGAGATTCCGTTCCGGCCGCATGCGTGGCTTTCGTCGGACTGGTTCGTGCCGGACGATGTGCCGGGGATCGCCGTGCCATTCTATCTGGCCCATCCGCGGCTCATGAAGCTGGAGCGGAAGCAGATGCTGGATGTGGAGGGCGGGACGCGGCAGGAGCTGATCAAGATCCTGCGGCACGAGTGCGGGCATGCGGTCGACATCGCGTATGCGCTCGGCAATGCGGCGCGGCGGCGGGAGCTGTTCGGCGACCGCAGCAAGCGTTATCCCGATCACTACCGGCCCAATCCGGCCAGCCGGCGTTACGTGCACCACCTCCGCCTCTATTACGCGCAGAGCCATCCGGCCGAGGATTTCGCGGAGACGTTTGCGGTGGTCCTCGGCTCACCCGGCGGCTGGCGCAAGCGCTACGCGGACTGGCCGGCGCTGCAGAAGCTGGAGTACGTCGATGAGCTGCTGGAAGGACTGCGCGGACGGGCGCCGCGGCAACGCAACCGGCGCATGCCGGAGTCGACCCCGACCATCGGCCTCAAGCTGCGCGAGTACTACGCGGACAAGCGCGAGCGCTACCTGGCCAGTTACCCGGACATCTACGACCGCGATCTGAGACGTCTTTTCTCCGACGACCCGCGCCATGAGCATCACGAGCTGGCCTCGCGTTTCCTGCGCCGCAACAGCGCGGAGATCCGCAAGCTGGTGTCGAACTGGACGGGCGAGTATCAATTCACGCTCGAGCAAGTCCTCAAGGACATGATCGGCCGCAGCCGCGAGCTGAAGCTGCGCGCGGCCGGCGCCGAGCGCAGCCTGCGGATCGAGTTCGCCATCCTGCTCACCGTCAAGACCATGGACTTTCATTACAGCCGCAGGAACTGGTTCGCACTATGAAGCGCAAACTGCGCGTCGTCGTCTTGATGCACCCGTCGCTGGTGCCGCCGGACAGCCTGGAGGGCTACACCGAGCAGGAGTCGTACGAATGGAAGACCGAGTACGACGTGGTCTCGACGCTGCGGGAGCTCGGGCATGAAGTGAAGCCGCTCGGTGTGGCCGACGAGCTGGGTCCGATCCGCCACGTCATCGAGGAGTGGAAGCCCGACATCGTCTTCAATCTGCTGGAAGAGTTTCTCGGCCGTCAGGACTTCGACCATCACGTGGTCAGCTTCCTGGAGCTGATGCAGGTTCCCTACACCGGCTGCCATCCTCGGGGCTTGATGCTGGCGCGCGACAAGGCGCTGTCGAAGAAGCTGCTGGTCTATCACCATCTCGCCGTGCCGAAGTTCGCGGCCTTCCCGCGCGGTCGGCGCGTGCACCGGCCGAAGGGGCTGGAGTTTCCGCTGATCGTGAAGAGCCAGATCCATGAGGCGTCGCTCGGCATCTCGCAGGCGTCGATCGTGGAGAACGACGAGAAGCTGCGCGAGCGCGTGGCCTTCATCCACCAGCGCCACGCCTCGGACGCCATCGCCGAGCAGTACGTCGAGGGGCGCGAGTTCTACGTCGGCATCATCGGCAACACGCGACTGGACGTCCTGCCGGTATGGGAGCTCGTCTTCGAGAACATGCCGCCCGGCGCGAGCTCCATCGCCACCGCCCACGTCAAGCACAACACCGACTACCAGCGCCGCCGCGGCATCTATCAGCAGCACGCCGACGATCTCGAGCCCAAACTGCGCGACTCCATCATCCGCACCAGCCGCCGCATCGCCCGCATCCTCGACCTCGACGGCTACAACCGCATCGACTACCGCTTCAGCCCCGACGGCAAGCTCTACTTCCTCGAAGCCAACCCCAATCCCGACATCGCCAGGAGCGAAGAGTTTGCGTCCGCGGCGGAGGAGGCCGGGAGGTCGTTTCCGGCGTTGATTCAGAGGATTTTGGATTTGGGGTTGCAACGATCCCAATCCTGAGCGGGGCGGTGGGGTGGCGGGAGCGAAGGATCAAGTTAGCAGCAACGGTGAGCGGGCCACAGGCACATGTATCGTAGGTGCTAAGTTGATTCTTCGCTCCCCACCCACCCGCCACCCTCGCTCAGAATACATACGCCAAAGCAAACCCCACCTGAGCCGCCATCATCATCAGATACATGTGCCGCCAGCTGGGATGGTTCTCGGTCGAGGTGAGCTCGTCGGGGTTCCGGACGATGAGCCAGACCGTATAGACGCCCCAGACGGCCAGCACGAATCCGAGGATGGTGATGAAGGTGGCGTTGCCGGTGAGGATGCCGGTCCAGGCGCCGATCGGCATCAGCAGCCAGGGCAGGACGAAGAAGGGCGCGATCATCCAGGCCGCCTTGCGGACGCCGAAGGCGATGGGGAGGGTGCGGCAGCCGCCGGCGCGGTCGCCTTCCATGTCGCTGAAGTCTTTCGTCGAGGCGGCGCCGACGAGGAAGAACATGAAGATGAAGCCGATGAACCACGGCTCGAGAAAGGACGCGCGGGCCACCATCGTCCAGCCCGCGACCTTGAGCAGACAACCCCGAGGAATGGCGATGGTGAGATTCGCGCCCAGGGGATGCGCCTTCGTCCGTCCGAACGCGGGCACGGAGTAGACGAACGTGGAGACGAGGGCGATCACGTAGATGAAGAAGCACTCGTGCCAGGCGAGCGGCGCGAACAGCTTCTGCGTCCAGGTCGTATAGGGATAGACGACCACCAGCCACGTCGGGATCGTGCCGAGGGCGTACATGATCCAGGTGAAGACCCACGCCTGCCGGATCGACAGCTGGCCCGTTACGAGCGGCCGGTTGGGCTTGTTGATGCGGTCGATCTCGAGGTCGTAGATCTGATTGAGCGCGTTGTTGGCCGCGTTCAGAAACGCCGCGCAGAGCGAACCAAGCGCCACCGTCAGGATCACCGAGCTCGTCACCGCCCGCGAAGGATCCGGATTGTGCGCCGACCCCCACGCACAGATCGCCCCGGAGATGATCCCCAGGAGCGGCGGCAGAAGCGTGAAGGGACGGGCCAGGGTGAGGTAACGCACGCGCGACATTCTAGAGGGCAGAGCGCAGAGGGCAGAGCGCAGAAGAGCAAACCCGAGGCAGTTTCCTCTGCCCTCTGCCCTCTGCGCTCCGCCCTCTGATTCTTGCTAGACTCCGCCGGTGCCACGCAAACCGAACTTCGACAGTGACGCCGATGCCGACTACGGCAACGCGCCTTCCAACCGCATGAGTGAGAGCAAGATCGCGATCTTCATCGATTTCGAGAACATCGCTATCGGCGTCATGGACGCCAAGTACAAGAAGTTCGAGATCGCGCTGGTGCTGGAGCGGCTCCTGGAGAAGGGGAAGATCGTCGTCAAGAAGGCGTACTGCGACTGGGACCGCTTCCCCGACTACAAGCGGGAGCTGCACGAGGCGGCCATCGAGCTGATCGAGATCCCGGCCCGGAAGTATTCGGGAAAGAACTCCGCCGACATCCGCATGGTGGTCGACGCCATGGACATGGCCTGGTCGAAGGATCACATCGACCTCTTCGTCATCGCCTCGGGGGACTCGGACTTCTCCCCTCTCGTCTCCAAGCTGAAGGAGAACGACAAGTACGTCATCGGCGTGGGCGTGAAGAACTCGTCGAGCGACCTCCTCATCGACAACTGCGACGAGTTCATCTTCTACGAGGATCTCGTGCGCGGCGTGGCCAAGGTCCCGGCCGTCACCGCGTTCAAGGACAAGAAACAGGCCGAGGTCTTCAAACTGCTCATCGACTCCATCAAGGCCCTCATGCGCGAGAACAAGGAGATCCTCTGGGGATCGATGGTCAAGCAGACCATGCAACGCAAGAAGCCCACCTTCAACGAGGAGTACTACGGCTACAACACCTTCAGCGACCTCCTCGAAGACGCGCAGAACAACAACATCATCAAGATCAAGAAGGACCAGAAGTCGGGGTCGTACGTGATCACAGGGCTGGCCCAGCCGGCGGTGTAGAAACGAATTGAGAATTGAGAATTGAGAACGAAAGGCCCGGCACAGGCGAATTCTCAATTCCCAATTCTCAATTCTCAATTCGATCTCTGCAGGCCGCCGTCATCGGCGCAGGTCCGGCAGGTCTCGCCACATCCCGTGAGTTGCAGAAGCGGTCCATCGAGCATGTGGTGCTGGAGCGGGGCGAGGTGGCGGAGAGCTGGTCGCGGCTGTATGACTCGCTGACGCTGCACACCGGCAAGCACATGTCGCATCTGCCGGGGATGCGCTTCCCCAGCGGAACAGCGCTCTTCGTTACCCGCGACCGGTTTCTCGAGTATCTGCACGAGTATCGCCGCCGGTTTGCGCTGCCTGTGGAGAGCAACTCCGAGGTCACGTCACTGGAGCGCGAGAACGGGCATTGGCGCGTGGGGGCGAACGGCCAGACGCTGACGGCGAAGGCGGTCGTGGTGGCCAGCGGGATCATCTCCAATCCGCGCGTTCCGAAGGTTCCGGGCCTGGACGAGTTCCGCGGCGAAGTGCGGCACAGCATCACGTACCGCAGGCCGGACGAAGTGCGCGGCAAGCGCGTGCTGGTGGTCGGCGCAGGCAACTCCGCGGGCGAGATCGCCAGCGAGCTGGGACGCGAAGGGATCGACACGACCGTCGCCGTCCGATCCGGCGCCAACGTCGTGCCGCTGCAGATCCTCGGCATCCCGATCCAGTATCTGGCCTGGGTCATCCGCTCGCTGCCGCGGCCGGCGCGTGCGGTCATCGTCGCCGCCATGCGCAAGATGACGGAGCTGCGCAACGGACCGCCGGTGCTCCCGCGGCCGGCGGTCGGACCGCTCGATGCTATTCCGCTGATTGGTTTCCGGCTGGTCGACGCCATCCGCAACGGCTCCGTCAAACTGCGCGGCGGCGTGGAGCGGTTCACGGCGACTGGGGTGGTTTTCGCCGACGGAACCGAAGAACCGTTCGACGTCGTCCTGCTGGCCACAGGCTTCCGCGCCGCGCTCGGATTTCTCGGGCCTCTGGTGCAGACGGACGAACGCGGCTTCGGCATGCGCCGCGACCGCGTGGTCAGCACTGATCAGCCGGGCCTCTTCTTCGTCGGCCACAACTACGACGCCACCGGCGGCCTCACCAACATCCGCCGCGACGCACCATTGGCCGCGGAAGCCGTCAAAAACGCGCTGTCGCGTACGTGAAGAGAAACGCCGCCAGGACCCAGTGGAAGAGGATCGGGATCAGCGGGCGGCGGCGCACGAAGAAGCGCACGACCATCGCCGCCGCATAGATCGTGGCAAAGACGAAGATGCCGATGGCCAGCGATCGATTCGGCGGCGCGCCAGCCGCCACCTGCCGGATCATGGCGATCATGAGCGCGATGATCGCGATCTGCGCAGGGAGCAGGTAGCGATAGGGCATGAGGCCCGAGTACCACTCCTGCATCGGCGGGAGCCAGTGAGGGTGCTTCAGCGCGACGAGGAGCTGGCCCGCGACGCGCGCGATGAAGAGGGTGAGGAGGATGGTGAGGATTGCGGACACTGATGTGAGTGTAACCACCATACAATCCCCGCTCGTGCCCGGCCTCAAGAACCGCGAACATTACCCTGCCCTCGTGATCGGTACCGGCATCGCCGGGCTGACCACTGCTTTCGCTCTGGCCAATGCCGGGATCCGCGTGCTCCTGGTGACGAAGGCGATCGATCCCGCGGACTGCAATACGTCGTGGGCGCAGGGCGGGATCATTTATGAGGGCGAGAACGACACGCCGGCGAAGTTGATCGCCGACATCATCCGCGCCGGCGCCGGGATCTCGAACGAAGAGGCCGTCCACTTTCTCGCGGAGGAAGGGCCGAAGGTCGTCAAGCAACTGCTCCTCGAGGAGATTCACGTCCCCTTTTCCACCACCGTGGAGGGCGAGCTCGATCTGACGCAGGAGGGGGCGCATTCGGTCTCGCGCATCATCCACGCCGGCGATGCCACGGGGCGGGCCATCGAGACGTCGCTGCTCAATCGGGTGAAGGCGGAGCCGAACATCACGCTGGCCACGGACGTCACGGCCATCGATCTGCTGTCGACGCACCACCATCCGAACGACATCCAGGTGCGCTACCGGCTGACGAATGAATGCGTCGGGGCGTATCTGCTCGACAACAAGACCAACGACGTCTACACGATCTTCGCCGATTACACCGTGCTGGCCACCGGCGGCCTCGGCCAGATCTATCTGCACACGACGAACACGAAGAACGCCCTCGGCGACGGCGTGGTCATGGCCAGCCGTGCCGGCGCGCGGATCCTGAACGCGGAGTACGTGCAGTTCCATCCGACGGCGCTGGCCGACAAGAAGGCCAACCACTTCCTGATCTCCGAGGCGCTGCGGGGCGAGGGCGCGCGCCTCAGGAACCAGCGCGGCGAATACTTCATGGAGCGCTACGCGCCGGAACTGAAGGACCTGGCACCGCGCGACGTCGTGGCCCGGGCCATCGTGGAGGAGATGACGCGCAACAAAGAGGAGTTCGTCTACCTCGACCTAGCGAACTTCTACCACGGGCCGCAGGAGATCCCGGAGCGCTTCCCGAACATCCGCGCCGCCTGCGCGGACATCGGCGTCAACATCGAGCGCGATCCGATCCCCGTCGTCCCGGCCGCGCACTATTTCTGCGGCGGCATCCTGGTGAACACCGTCGGCGAGACGACGCTGAGCCGTCTCTACGCCATCGGCGAGACCTCCTGCTCCGGACTGCACGGCGCCAACCGCCTGGCGTCGACGTCTCTCCTGGAAGGACTGACGTGGGGCTACTACGCCGCGCAGTCGATCAAGGAAAAGCTGACCCGTCCCGCTTCGAGCGCTTCCGCCGCGGCGCACCGTGCGTTCTCGTCGCTCCAACCCGGGACCGGCGCCTATCCCGACTCGATCGTGACGACCATCCCCGACTGGCAGCCGCCGGGAAAGCAGAACCTCGAGGATCCCGCGCTCATCCTGCAGGACTGGACCATCATCCAGCACACGATGTGGAACTACGTCGGCATCGTCCGCACCTACGAGCGCCTCAAGCGCGCGCTCGCGGACATGCAGCACCTCGGCAACCGGCTGACGAAGTACTACCACGAGTCGACGATCAGCAAGTCGATCGTGGAGCTGTTCCACGGGCAGCAGATGGCGTCGATCGTGGCCACGGCCGCCATCCGCAATCCGCGCTCGATCGGAGCGCATTTCCGCAAGGATTGAGCCCCTCAAGTTAGCGAGAAATTTCCAGACGCCGGCCCCGAGTGACGTTACGGTGAGTCACCGTCATTACAGGAGGCAGCTTCATGAACCGTTTCTCCATGCCTCGTTTCCTCTCGTTTCTGGCCGTAGCGCTCGTGGCCGGGGTGCTCTTTGCGCAGGAGCCGGAACCGACGCCCAGCGAACGCGTGCTCCTGCCGATCCTGACCCCTCCGGTCCATGGAGCATTCGGGTCGGAGTTCCATACCGAATTGCGCATCGCCAACGACAGCGAGAACGTGCTGTTTCTGCTCGGTCTCGATGCGGCCCGGTGCGCGCCGATCTGCCTGCCCACGCTGTTTCCGTTGACGCTGGAGCCCGGCCAGGAAGCCGGGCCCGGCGACGTCACACTCAACGGATCACCCGGCCGGTTCGTCTTCATCGACGCCGATCAGGTGAGCTCCGTGGCCATGAACCTGCGCGTTCACGACGTCACGCGCGACGGTTTGAACTACGGCACGGAAATCCCGATCGTGCGGGAGCGCGACTTCAAGTCGAACCGGCTCACGTTCGTCGGCGTCCCCACCGATGCGCGTTTCCGCAACACACTGCGCATCTACGGCGAGTCTCCGGTCGACGTGCTGGTGACGGTCGGCGATCTGGCTCCGGTGCGCCTGAGGCTCGCCGGCGGGTTCTCGTTTCCAGGCGGCATCGACCTTTCGGATTTCTTCTCGCCGGCCTACGCAGCCTTCACCAGCTTCCCGACCGGCATTGCTCCGGTGCGCGTGACCGTCGAAACGGAACCGGACTTCATCCCGCTCCTCCCGATCGAGATCCCGCTCTGGGCCTTCATCACGGTGACGAACAACGACACGCAGGTGATTTCGACCATCACGCCGCAGCCCTAGCGTTGTGACTTCCGAAGGCCCGCTCGAACTCGCGCATCGCCAGCAAGCCGTTGTGAGTTCATGGCACGCTGGTATTCTTGCTACGGTGTCATCCAAATAAACAAAGGGAGGGACCAATGATGCGATGCACTTTGGCAGTTACCGCGATGCTTCTCGCAGCGCCGCTTTTCGCTCAGAGCGAAGAGAGCGAACGGCTTCTCCTGCCGATCTTCACTCCCCCCGTCGCCGGAGCATTCGGCGCCGAGTTCCATACCGATGTGACCGTCGGCAATCTCGGCAGGACGGTCCTGACCCTGACCGGCCTAGCGTATGACTGCGACATCATCCTCAGCTGTCCCCCCACTCCGAACCGGATCGATCTGCAGTCCGAGCGGGTGCTCCGTTCCGAGGAGCTCGTCCACAACGGCGCCCCCGGTCGATTCGTTTTTCTCCAGAAGGAGGACCTGCGCAGTCTGACGATGAGCCTGCGCGTGCATGAGGTCACGCGCGACGCGCTGAACCTCGGCACGGAGATGCCGATCGTCCGCGAGAGCGAGTTCGTGAACGACCGCATCGTGTTCCCCCACGTTCCGGTCTTCCCCTGGTACCGGAGCGCTCTCCGCATTTACGCCGCAAGCCCGGTCGACGTGCTGGTGAAGGCCGGATCGCAACTTCCCGTCCGCCTTCACCTCAGCGGAGCGGCCGATCCGTTCGATCCCGCGTATGCCGTCTTCACCAACTTCAAGGGCGTGGGGTTCGCACGCGTGACCGTCGAGGTGGACCAGCAGAACAGCGACACACCGGTCCCGATCTGGGCGTTCATCACGGTGACGAACAACCAGACCCAGGCGATCACCACGATCACCCCGCGGCCGTAATCGCTTCACTCCTCAGAACAGCTTTCCCTCGTGGGCTCCGCCCACGGGGTAGCCGAGGTGTGCGTAGGCGGTGCGGCTGGCCACGCGGCCGCGCGGGGTTCGTTGGAGGAAGCCGATCTGGATGAGGTACGGCTCGTAGAGATCTTCGATCGTGCCGCGGTCTTCGCCAATGGACGACGCCAGCGCATTCAGACCGACCGGTCCGCCGCGGAAGCGCTCCACGATGGTGGTGAGCAGCTTGCGGTCGATCTCGTCGAGGCCGTAGTCGTCGACTTCGAGCATGAGCAGGGCGCCGCGGGCGATGGCCACGTCGACGCTCCCCTCGTGCCGCACTTCCGCGAAATCGCGCACGCGGCGCAGGAGGCGGTTGGCGATTCTCGGCGTACCGCGCGAGCGGCGGGCGATCTCCACGCAGGCCTCGTGATCGATGGGAATGCCCAGGATGTCGGCCGAGCGGCTGACGATGATGGTGAGCGAATCGACGTCGTAGAAATCGAGGCGGTGCACGATGCCGAAGCGCGCGCGTAGCGGCGCGGTGAGGAGGCCCGCCCGCGTGGTGGCACCGACGAGCGTGAAGCGCGGAACGGGATGCTTCACCGTTCGCGCCGACGGTCCCTGGCCGATCACGAGATCCACAAAGAAGTCTTCCATCGCCGAGTAGAGCACCTCCTCCACAATCGGAGGAAGGCGATGGATCTCGTCGATGAACAGCACGTCCCCGGCCTCGAGATTCGTGACGATGGCCACCAGATCGCCCGGTTTCTCGAGCGCCGGCCCGGAGGTCGTGCGCACGCTGGCGTTCATCTCATTGGCGATGATGTTGGCCAGCGTGGTCTTGCCGAGGCCGGGAGGACCGAACAGCAGCACGTGATCGAGCGACTCGCTCCGCTTCCGCGCCGCCGTCAGCGAGATCTGGAGGTTGGCTTTGACCTTGTGCTGGCCGATGTACTCGCGCAGCAGGCGGGGGCGAAGAGAAAGCTCGGTCTGAAGGTCTTCCTGGTCCGGTGTCGGGGCAAGGATGCGATCGTCGGTCACTGGTGGTTGAAGTCTACCCTGAGCGAAGCGAAGGGTCAGGTTAGCACCGGCGAAAACGTGCCGATTGAATCAGTCGGGCCGTCGGCGGTCGGCGGTCGGCAGCAGACCCCCGCACCGCCACGGAACGTTCGATGGTTCATCTACTGCCGACCGCCGACTTTCCTGCGTATCAGCCTAGTTTTTCGTAGGTGCTCACTTGACCCTTCGCTACGCTCAGGGTTGGGAGGCTCACCGTGATGGCGCTGCCCGTGCCCTCGCCCGACGTCACGTCGATCCTGCCGCCGTGCTCCTGCACGATGCGGTACGAGATGGCCATGCCCAGGCCGGTGCCGCTGGGGAAGTTGGTGCGGAACGGCTGGAAGAGGCGCCCGAGATCGGCCGGCGACATCCCCCGCCCGTTGTCGGCGAAGGTGATCTGGTAGGAGTCGTCGACGACGGTGGTGCGGACGGTGAGGATGCCGCCATGAGGCATGGCCTGCACGGCGTTGCGGGCCAGGTTCCAGAACACCTGGCGGATCTGGTCGGCATCGCCGACGAGCGTGAACGACGCCGGCGCGATCTCGCGGCGGATCTCGTGGCGCTCGTGGAGCTCGGGAGAGTTCTGCAGAAGATCGAGCGTCTCGGAAAGGCTGCCGGCGACGTCGTATTCGAGCGCGCGCTTCTCCTGCGGGCGGACGAAGCGGAGGAAGTCGGAGATGGACTTGTTCAGCCGCTCCGATTCCTTGAGCACGATCGACATCAGCCGCTGCTCCTGCGAGGTCAGCGACTTCGAGCCCTTGAGCACCTGCACGGAGCCGGCGATGGCGGCCAGCGGGTTGCGGATCTCGTGGGCGATGCCGGCGGAGAGCTCGCCCACGGCGGCCATCCTGTCCTTGAGGCGCAGCTCGGCCTCGAGCTTCTTCATCTCCGTGAGGTCCTGAAAGATGAGCGTGTAGCCGGCGGCCTTTCCTTCGAGCGTGCTGAGCGGACTGACGGCGAAGCCGATGTTGCGTTCCTCGATCTCCTTGCGCACGACCAGCCCCGCGGCCAGCTCCTCCCGCGATTCGTTCCAGCGCTCGAAGTCGAAGAAGCCCAGCTCGGTCACGTGCCTGCCGAGGATGGCCTGCGGTTCCATCTGCAGGATGTTCGCGCCGGCGGGATTGACGAAGGAGGCGGTGCCGAACGACGACAGGGTGATGAGGCCGGACGGGATCGAATCGACGACGTTCTGATTGAGCGCGCGCAGCTCGGCCAGGTTCTGGCGGTTGGCGTCCAGCTCCAGCGACGTACGCTGCAGCTGCTCGGACAGATAGGACGTCAGGAGAGCCGTGGCGTAGAAGCCGGAGAAGTTCGCGGCCATGTTGAAGTACAGCCGCGACGCCGACCAGTCCACCGGCAGCGACTGCGAGGGCAGCGGCAGCACACCGTAGAACAACAGATCGACCAGCACCCCGTAGAGGATCACCGCGCCCGAGGCCGCCAGGAGCCCGCCGCGCCGGTACAGCAGCATCGAGGCGGTGATGATGGAGACCAGATAGAGAAACGAGAACGGCGAATCGAGACCGCCGGTGAAATAGACCAGCAGCGTCTCCACCAGGAGATCGCCGGCGATCTGGATCATCACGTTGATCCCGCGCGAGTGGATGAGGAACCCGAGCGCGATGTAGACGAGCGTGAGCACATACGTCACGCCCGCGGCCGTATACAGATAGTTAATCGGCAGGACCTCGCCCACCGTGTACTGGATGATCAGCGCCGCCAGCAGCAGCGTCGTGACGACGACCACCCGCACGGCAATGAGCATGCGGGTGTCGGAGGAGAGGGTGGCCATGCGTTCAGAAGGCAGAGGGCAGAGCGCGGAGGGCAGAAGCTCGGAGTCTTCTGCCCTCTGCCCTCTGCGCTCTGCCCTCTCTCATTAACCGATCTGCGAGATCAGCGAGAACATCGGCATGTACATGGCGATGACGATGCCGCCGATGGCCACGCCGAGGAAGGCGATGAGGACCGGCTCGAGCAGTTTCATGAGGCCGGCCACGGCCAGGTCGACTTCGTCTTCGTAGAAGTCGGCGATCTTGGAGAGCATGGTGTCGAGGGCACCGGTCTGCTCGCCGACGGCGATCATCTGCACGACCATCGGCGGAAAGACGTCCGTGTCGCCCAGGGGCTCGCTGATGGTCTTGCCTTCCTCGACCGACTTGCGGGTGGCCATGATGGCGTCTTCGATGACGGAGTTGCCGGCGGTGCGGGCCGTGATCTGCAGGCCGTCCAGGATGGGAACGCCCGACGAGGTCAGCGTGGAGAGCGTGCGGCAGAAGCGGGCCACGGCGATCTTGCGCAACAGCATGCCCACGACCGGCATCCGCAGCAGGAGGCCGTCGATGACGCGCTTGCCTTTGTAGGTCTCGTGATATTTGCGCACGGCGTAGGAGCCGGCCACGAGCAGGATCACCACCAGCCACCAGAAGTCGCCGATGAAATTGGACATGGCGATGACGACGCGGGTGGGCAGGGGCAGCTCCGCGCCGAGGCTGGCGAACAGCGACGCGAACACCGGGATGACCTTCCAGAGAATGACCATCACCACGATGCAGGCGATGCTGATGACGGCGACCGGATAGATCATCGCCGACTTCACCTGCGAGTTCAGCTTGACCGACTTCTCGATGTAGGTGGCCAGGCGCTGCAGGATGGTGTCGAGAATACCGCCGGCCTCACCGGCCGCGACCATGTTGGTGAAGAGGTCGTTGAAGACCTTCGGGTGCTTGCGCATGGCGTCGGCCAGGTTCGAGCCCGACTCGACGTCCTGCCGCACCTGGATCAGCACGCGCTTGAAGACCTTGTGATCCTGCTGCGAACCGAGGATCTCCAGGCACTGCACCAGGGGCAGACCGGCGTCGATCATGACCGAGAACTGCCGCGTGAAGATGGCGATGGACTGGGGCGGGACGCCGCCGCCGAACTTCGGCAGGGCGATCTCCTTCCCCTTTTCCTTGACGGCGGTGACGACGATCTGCTGCCGCCGCATCGTCGTGATGACGGCGTCTTTCGAGTCGGCCACCAGCACACCCGTCTGGGTCTGTCCGTTCCTCGCTGTCCCCTTCCACTCGAATGTCGGCATGATGTTCTCCCACCCAGCTCTTAGGTCTTAGGTCTTAGCTCTTAGGCTGACCCGCTCGGCAGTCGCCCCTAAGAGCTAACAGCTAACACCTAAGAGCTTACTGCCAAAGCAATTCTACGCCGGTCTCGGCCTGGCTCCAGGCGCCGTCGGTGCTCCCGGCGGAATGATGGCGCCCGCGCCTCGCGAGATCATCTCCTGCAGCTCGTCCGGATTGGACGACCGGCCCAGGGCCGTCTGCAAGGTGATCAGTTTCTTGAAGTAGAGCGTGGCCAGCGACTGGTTGAAGGTCTGCATCCCGTACTTCGACTGGCCGGTCTGCATCATCGAGTAGATCTGGTGGACCTTGTCCTCGCGGATGAGGTTGCGGATGGCGGGGTTGGGGACCAGGATCTCCATGGCCATGGCCCGGCCCTTTCCGTTCGCCTTCGGCAGCAGCGCCTGGCAGAGGATGCCCTCGAGCACGAAGGAAAGCTGGGCGCGGATCTGCGGCTGCTGGTGGGCCGGGAAGACGTCCACGACGCGGTTGATGGTCTGGGCCGCGGAGTTCGTGTGTAGCGTGCCGAACGTGAGGTGGCCCGTCTCGGCGATACGCAGCGCGGACTCGATGGTCTCCAGGTCGCGCATCTCGCCGATGAGGACCACGTCGGGATCCTGGCGCAGGGCGGACTTGAGCGAGTTGCCGAACGAATGCGTGTCGGCGTGCAGCTCGCGCTGGTTGACGATGCAGCTCTTGTGCTGGTGCAGGAACTCCACCGGATCTTCGATGGTGATGATGTGCTGGTGGGTCTCGCGGTTGATCTTGTCGATCATGGCCGCCAGAGTGGTGGACTTGCCGGAGCCGGTGGGGCCGGTGACGAGCACGAGGCCGCGGGGCTTGTTGCAGATCTCTTCGACGACCGGCGGCAGGCCCAGCTCCTTGAAGCCGAGAATCTCGTACGGGATCTGCCGGTAGACGGCGGCCGTGGCGCCGCGCTGGTTGAAGATGTTGGCGCGGAAGCGCGCCAGTCCCTTGATGCCGAACGAGAGGTCGAGCTCGAGGTTTTCCTCGAAGCGGTGCTTCTGCGCGTCCGTGAGCACCGAGTACGCCAGCTGCTTGGTCTCCGGCGCCGTGAGCGGCGGGATGTCCAGCGGCACCAGCTTGCCGTCGATGCGGATCTGCGGAGGAGAGTTGGTGGTGACGTGAAGGTCGGAGCCTCCGCGCTCGACCATCGTTTTCAACAGCTGATGCAGCGTTACGGCCATTGGTCTCGTCTCCAGGCTAGGCCACGGTCTCGCGGACGACCTCTTCCACCGTGGTCATGCCTTCCTTGATTTTAATCAGTCCGGAGCGGCGGAGTGTGATCATGCCGTTCTCGATCGCTCTTTTCTTGATGTCGATGGCGGTGCCGCCGGCCAGGATGAGGTCGCGGATGTCGTCGTCGATCTGCATGACTTCGATGAGGCCGACGCGCCCCTTGTAGCCGGTGTTGTTGCACTTCTCGCAGCCGCGGCCCTTGTAGATCGTGAACGTACCGATCTCGTCCTTCTTGTATCCGAGGTTGGCCACGGCCTGGGGCGTCATGTCGACCGATTCCTTGCAGTTGCCGCAGATGCGGCGCACCAGGCGCTGCGCAGCAATCAGCTGCGTGGCCGTGGCCACGAGGAACGGCTCGATGCCCATGTTCATGAGACGGTTGATCGTGGAGGGGGCGTCGTTCGTATGCAGCGTGGAGAGCACGAGGTGGCCGGTGAGGGCCGCCTTGATGGCGATCTCCGCCGTTTCGAAGTCGCGGATCTCGCCCACCAGGATGATGTTCGGGTCCTGCCGGAGGAACGAGCGCAGCGTGGCCGCGAAGTTGAGGCCGATCTGCTCCTTCATCTGCACCTGGTTGATGCCGGGCAGGTTGAACTCCACCGGGTCCTCGGCGGTCATGATGTTCACTTCCGGCGAGTTGACCTTCGAGAGCGCCGAGTAGAGCGTGTTGGTCTTGCCCGAGCCGGTGGGGCCGGTGACCAGCACCATCCCCCACGGCTTGAAGATGGCTTCTTCGAACCGCGCCAGCGACTCCGGCTCGAAGCCGAGCTTGGTCATGTCCAGGCGGAGGTTGTCCTTGTCGAGCAGACGCATGACGATCTTCTCGCCGAAGAGCGTGGGCAGCACGGAGACGCGGAAGTCGAGCTCCTTGTTCTTGTCCTCGAGCTTGATCTTCAGCTTGATGCGGCCGTCCTGCGGCAGACGCTTCTCCGAGATGTCGAGCTTGGCCAGGATCTTCATGCGCGAGGTCATGGCGTCCTTCAGCTTGAGCGGAGGATTCATGATCTCGTAGAGGATTCCGTCGATGCGGAAGCGGACCCGGTACTCCTTTTCGTACGGCTCGATGTGGATGTCGGAGGCGCCGCGCTTGATGGCGTCCGTGAGGATCAGGTTGCACAGCTTGACGACCGGCGCTTCCTCGGCCGAGTCGGCGAGCTGGCTGACGTCCATCTCCTCGTCTTCCTCGAGGACCTCGAGGTCGGCGCTCTCCTGCGTCTGAAGGTCTTCCATGACCTTCTTCAGCTCGAGCGAGGAGGTGGTGCCGTAGTAGCCGTCGATGGCCGCCTTGATCCCCAGCTCGGAGGCCACGACCGGCTCGACGTTGTAGCCGGTCATGAACTTGATGTCGTCCATGGCGAAGACGTTCGTCGGGTCGGCCATGGCGATGGTGATCGTGGCGCCGGTCTTGTTGACCGGCAGGATGTTGTACTTCCGGGCCACGTCGCCGGGGATGAGCTTGATGACGCCCGGATCGATCTCGAAGTGCTGGAGATTGATCGAGGGCACGCCGAACTGCTGGCTGAGGCACTCCGTGATGTCCTCTTCGGAGACGAAGCCGAGCTTGATCAGCGTTTCGCCGAGCTTGCCGCCGGTCTCTTTCTGGACCCGAAGCGCTTCCTTGAGCTGATCCTGGGAGATCAGACTCGCTTTGGTGAGCAACTCACCGAGACGAACACTCATACGTGCTTTCCAAGACTCCTGGGATCCGAGGCGGTGCTCACCGTAGACCGGTCGGCGAGTTTATCACCCGGGACGGGTCCGGCGACGTCACCCCGGGACTGACGCTCTTCAGCGTGGCCGTGACGCTCCCGAATTTCACTTCCGTGCGGATGCGCACAGGCAGGTGGCGCTCATCGTCGGAGTACCAGATGAAGAGACGCTCTTCGCGCTGCACGCCGGCGCTGATCATCTCCGGCTCGACCAGGAGAGTGCTGAACGTCCCCGCCGGCGTGGTCACGTTCTCCCTCCGGAGGACGCGGGCGTGGACGGTGTACAGCTTGCCGTCGGAAATGAGGTTGAGCTCATACGATTTCCCGGGCGAGAGCTCGAGCGTGCGGAAGTAATAGATGACGGAGATGGGGTCGAAGACCGGCCGCGGCACCGGGACCTTCTTGATCTTCTTCCGCTTGCGCGTGGCGATGCCGTTCTCGATGGTCGTGGTCTCGACCATCTTGTCGCCGCGCTCGTCGAGGCGCTTCACGTAGCTGATGGTGGAGAAGTCGGTGCGGTCGACGGTGGTCTCGATCTCGTCCCGGACCTTGAAGAGACGGGAGATCCCGCCGGTCGACCGGGCCACGGAGGTGATGCGGTAGAGCGAGTCGCCGGATGGGGAGATGGTCATGCGCGCCACGCCTCCGGTGACCTTCATCCACGCCAGCGTGTAGTCAAGCGTCTCCCCCTGCGAGTAGGTCGGGTCCATCGGACCGGCCGCGGTGGTGGCGGCAAGGATGAGGGAAAGGAGGAAGTTCACTCCGCCGCAACCTTTTCCAGCAGGTTCATGACCTCTTCAACAGAGATCGATTCCATCCATTTCGTCGTGGCAAAACGATCGATGCAATGTTGCAGCTGGCTGTAGGGCCCATTGCGCCGCGGATCGGTCGGTCCGTAGAGGCCGATGACCTTCGTGCCGAGCGCATCGGCGAGGTGCAAAGGGCCGGTATCCCCCCCGATAACGACCTCTGCTTTTTGCAGGATCCAGGCGAGCTCGCGCAGATTGGTCGGAGGGGCCATCCGCGCGCCCGTCTTCTCGGCCAGCTCCCGCTCCCCCGGTCCCCACACCACCAGCGCCTTCGGTCCGATCCGCGCCGCCAGCTCGCGGAACCGGTCCACGGGCCACAGCTTGTTGGCCTTGCCGGCACCAGGGAGAAGGACGATCGAATCTTCGTACCCCGGGACCGGCTGCGGATAGGCGGTCCACAGTCCCCTCTCCCCTCCGGGGAGAGGGCTAGGGTGAGGGGCGGCTCTCGCGAAACTTGTCGCTCCAGCCGCCAATTCCAGGTTCTGGTCGACGACGTGCCTGCTCGTATCGACGTGCACCTTGCGATTCGTGAACAGCAGGGCCGGCTTCTCGCGGATGGCCTGACGGTCGAATCCAATGCGCGTCTTCGCGCCCGACACCCATCCCAGCGCCGCCGACTTGATCAACCCCTGAAAATCGATGGCGGTGTCCGCACCACGCATCCGGCGGATCGCACCGCGCGCCGCCTTCGGATCGCGCGTCCACGTTTTCATGCGCACGGGGATCGTCTTCACTCCGGCCACGATCTCCACGAGCTCGCGATAGGGCGCCTCGACGACCCATGTGATGTCCGCCGCGTGCTTCAACGACAGAACGGCGGGGATCGTGTGAATGACGTCGCCGAGCGCGGAGAGGCGCAGGACCAGGAGGCGGTTCATCGTCCCCGCAGTTTCCGGAGAACGGCCGTCGTGGAATGGTCTTTCGGATCGCCGACGATGACCACTTTCCCGCCATACGCCTTCACGATCTCCGCTTCCGGGACCGAATCCGCCGTGTAGTCCGTGCCCTTGCACTGGAAATCGGGGCGGAGGGTCTGCAGGAGCCGCGAGGGGCTGTCTTCGTGAAAGATCGTCACGTACGTCACGCCGTTGATTGCGGAGATGAGCTCCGCGCGCTCGTCTTCCGGCATGACCGGACGGCCTTCGCCTTTCAGCTGCCGCACCGAGGCATCGCCGTTGACGCCGACCACCAGCACGTCCGCCACGCGCGCGGCGTCCTGCAGATAGCGGATGTGACCGACGTGCAGGACGTCGAAGCAACCGTTCGCAAAGGCGATCGACTTGCCGGCCTTGCGTTCCGAGGCCAGAGCGTCGAGCAGGGCGTCGTCCTTGAGGACGGGAGCGTTCATTCCTGCAGCTCCTCGTCCCGCTGGATGGCGTGGGCCAGCTCGTCGTTCGAGACCGTAGCCGTGCCCATTTTCATGACGACGATGCCCCCGGCATAGTTGGCCAGCTTGGCCGCCTCGGCGAATGAGGCGCCGGCCGCCAGGGCGAGCGTGAACGTGGCGATGACCGTGTCGCCGGCGCCGGTCACGTCCGCCACCTGATCGGTGCCGGAGACCGGGATCAGCAACGGATGCTCCGCTCCGCGCTCGAGCAGGGCCATGCCGCGGCTGCCACGCGTGATGAGCACCGCCTCGCAGTCCAGCCCCTGCTGGATGGTCCGGGCCACGTCGCCGACCTTCTCTTCCTCGCCGTTCCACAACGACGTGCCGGCAGCGGCCGCCGCTTCCTCCTCGTTGGGCGTCGCCGCGGTGATGCCGCGATACGCCAGGAGGTCGTAGCGCGAATCGAGCGTGATGGCCTTGCCCGCGGCGGACCGGCTGAGCTGCGCCACGACCTGCGGCCGCACCACGCCATAGCCGTAGTCGCTGATGAGCGCCGCCTGACTGCCCACGATCGCCTCGCCGAGGAGAGCCGAGAAGCGCGCCGCCTCGTCGTCTGTCATGAGGAACGCATCCTCGATGTCGTAACGGACGATCTGCTGGCGGCTGGCGTGAGGCATACCGCCGAGGATGCGCACCTTCGTCGGCGTTCTATAGCGGTCCGTGCGCAGGATGCCGCCGCATTCGATGCCCTGGGCGGTCAGATGTTCCACGAGCGTATGCGCCGCGGGATCATTGCCGAGCACCGAGACCGGCACCGGCCGCGCGCCGAGCGAGTGGATGTTGTTGATGGCATTGCCGGCGCCGCCGAGCAGCACGTCGTCGCGGTACTGGCGGAGGATGAGCACCGGCGCCTCGCGCGAAATGCGCTTGGGCGTACCGTAGATGAATCGGTCGGCTACGATGTCGCCGTAGACGACGACCAGCTTCCCCTTCATCGCTTCCGTGAGCTGCAGCAGGCGGGAGCGGCTGAACACGGGCGAAAGCTAACACGGAACGATGAACACGGAACGCGGAACGAAACCCCTTGTGGAAGGCGAGGACTACTACCGTGAAGGGGCGTATGTCGTTTTTACGGAAAAGTTCCTGAGGGAGCGCGGCTACTGCTGCGAGTCCGGTTGCCGCCATTGCCCCTACGGATTTCGCAGGGACCAGCGCAGTGACGTTCCCGTCGATGACTAAACCGCGGTCTGCGTTCCGTGTTCCGTGTTCCGTGTTCCGTGTTCCGTGAAGTCTGCCTCCGACAACTCCACCTTCTCCACGTCGCTCAGCACGTTCTCTACGTCGATCAGCAGGTAGACCTCCTCGCCGAACGGCACGACGGCGATCAACAGCTCGCCGCGGATACCGCGCACGAGCGGCGGCGGGGGGAGCAGCGCGTCCGACGCGACGTTGACGATACGGCGCACCTCGTCCACCTTGAGGCCGATCACGCCGGCGCTGGTGTGGGTGATCAGGACGAGCGGCTCCTGCACCGCCTCCGCGCGCGGGTAGAGGCGCTGGCGCAGGTCGATGATCGGGATGACTTCGTTGCGCAGCACCACGATCCCCTCGATGAACGCCGGCGCGGTCGGTACGGAGGTCGAACCGGTGTAGGGGACGATCTGCCGCACGGCCATGATGTCCAGCACGAACGTCTCCGGACCGACACGGAAGGTGATCAACCGGAGAGACGCAGCCTCGGGCATGGCTACCCTCGCACTCGGAACTTCTTCACTTCGCCCTCCAGGCTGCGGATGGCGTCGTTGAGGAGCGTGATGGCGTCGCTCATGTCGCTGGCCGTGGAGCGGTTGCCGTCGGCGATGGCGCGGACCTGCTGCATGGTGGCCACGATCTTCTCGCTCTCGGACGACTGGCCGGCGGCGACCTGGAAGATCTCGTGGATCATCTCGATCATCCGCTCGGCGGCGGTGGAGATCATCGACGAGCCGGACTTCTGCTCGACCATGGCCTGACGGACGTACTTCGTCACCTCGCGCATCGACTCGACGGCCTTCATGATGTGGTCCGAGCCCTGCGCCTGCTGCCGGGTGGCGGCGTTGATCTGGCCGACCATCGACTGCAGGCGGTCCACGGCGCGGGTGACGTTCTCACTGCCCGCGGCCTGTTCGCGCGTCGCGCCGGCGATCTCCTTGCCCATGTTCGACGCCTTCGACGCCGAGTCGAGGATGTTGTTGAGCGCCTTGCCCGCTTCATGGGACAACGTCACACCGTTCTCCACGAGCGACGAGCCGGCCGCGGTCACGCGCAGGGCGTTCTCCACTTCCTCCTGCACGCCGCGGATGAGGCTGGCGATGTCGCGCGTCGAGGAGGCCGTGCGCTCGGAGAGGTCGCGGATCTCGGCGGCCACGACGGAGAAGCCTTTGCCGTACTCGCCCGCCTGGGCCGCCAGGATGGCGGCGTTGAGCGCCAGCAGGTTGGTCTGCTCGGCCACGTCTTCGATCACGTTGAGGATCTTGCCGATGGCCACGGAGCGCTCGCCCAGCCGCGAGACGACCGCGTTCGCCTCCATGACCGACTGGCGGACCTGCTCCATCCCGTCGATGGTCTCGCGCACGGCCTTCATCCCCGACTCCGCGGCGTCGGCCACGACCAGGGTGAGATCGTACGAGCGCTGGGCGTTGGCCTCGACCTGCGCGATCGACGCCGACATCTCCACCATCGACGCCGAGGTATCGGTGACGAAGCTCGTCAGATAGACGACGTTCTGATCGACCTCGCTGATCGAGGAGACCATCTCCTGCGTGGCCGAGGCGGTGTCTTCGACGGAGGTGAAGAGCGTGTCGGTGTGGCGGCTGACCTCCTCCATCGAGGCCACCATCTCCAGCATCGAGGAGGACGTCTCTTCCGACGAGGCGGAGAGGGCCTCGACGTTGTCGGTGATCTTGCGGACGCCGCTGTTGAGCTGATCGATGGAGTTGTACGTTTCGTCGATGACGGCCCGCTGCTCGTCGACGCGTGCGATGACGAGGTGGGAGCGGCTGTCCACCGTCTCGACGACGGATTTGAGCTTGGTCTGCGAATGAATGAGGTTCTTGACCGTCTTCTCGAGGTCCGCGGCCATGGAATTGAATGCCTCGGCCAAGCTTCCGATCTCGTCGCCCGAGCCCACTTCCGCACGTTGCGTGAGATCGCCCTTGGCCACCTGGCGGGCAGTGGCCACCAGCGCCAGAATCGGCCGCACGATGAACTGTGAGGCGAACCAGGCCAGGATGCTGGCCAGGAAAAGCACGAGCGCTGTGATGGCCAGGTTCCAGGTCCAGAGCGACGAGAGCGCGGCCTCGGCCTGTGATTCGTTGAGCAGCAGCCGGAAGTAGCCCTTCGGTTTGCCGGAGGCCTCGTTCGTCTCGTAGAACTCGACCGTGTAGACGTGAAGGTGCTCGCCGGTCAGGACGCCTTCTTCCTTTTTCGGAGGCCGGTTCACGAGCGGCGCCGGCACCTCCGCCTTCGACGAGGCCAGCACCTTGCCGCCGGCGTCGAGAAACTCGGCGTATTCGACCGACTGGTTGTGGGCCAGCTTGCTGACGATGACCTTGAGATCGTCCGTCAGTCCGAAGATGACGTAGTAGCCGGCCGTCGCTTCGATGGCGCGCGCAATGGCCGACCCCTGCTCCACCGTCTGCCGGATCATGGCCCGCCGCACCAGGAACTGCTGCAACAGCAGCAGCAGGAGCGCGATCAGGACCGTCGCCGTGGCGAACGCCAGGACGAACTTCGAACGAAGCCCGAACCGCACACCTGTATCGTTCCGATCTGCCGAGGCCATAAGGACGGCGGGAGTTTAGCAGCAGACGAGAGGGCAGAGCGCAGAGGGCAGAGCGCAGAAGAAAAAGCCGGTGGTTTGCTTCTGCCCTCCGCGCTCTGCGCTCTGCGCTCTTTTCCCGCTATCATCCCGCCCATGCCACAGATTCGCTGCCCAAAGTGCGGGCAGGTCTACGACATCCCCGGCGTGATCGCGGTGCGGCTGCCGAATTCGATCGCCACGTGCCACTGCGGCGAATGGCTCTCCGGGAGCAAGGCGGCCGTGCTGGCCCGGCTCGTCGACGTCGATCAGATCCGCGAGATCGACCTCAAGCCGTATCGCGTCGCCGCCGCTCCGGAACCGCCGCCGGCCGTGCACGACGAACCCCTCATCGCGTCAACGTCCGCGCCGTCGCGCCCCCGCTCCGTGCGCATCGTGGCCCGAGGAGCGAATCACTCGGTCAACACCGTGTTCACCATCCACGAGCATCCGCTCTGGATCGGGCGCCAGGGCTGTCACGTGGAGCTCGCGGAAGCGGATCTGTCGATCCGGCACTGCTCCATCAGCGTGCGCGGCGAGAACCTGGTCGTGCGCGACGCCGACTCGCACATGGGCACCTTTCTCGACGGACAGCCGATCGAGGAGGCGGTCATTGAAGGCGGCGTGCATCTGCTGCGCGCCGGCACCGCCCTGGTGAGTATCGAGCCGACCGAGCAGACCGGCCTTCCGGTCGAGCCGATCAGCCTCGAGAGCAGCAGTGCCATCGACGAAGCATTGCGGGCCCGGTCCCGGGCACTGCGCACCACGCAGCCCGCGGCCATCTCGCGCGTCGTCCTGATTTGCGTCGAAGGTGCCCTGGCCGGCCAGGAGTTCGAGATCCCGCAAGGCGGGCTCGTCGTCGGCCGCGAAGGACACGTGCGCGTGCCCGACGAGTTTCTCTCCCGCCGCCACTTCGAAGTGGCCCGCGACGAGGACGGCGTCGTCCGCGTCCGCGACCTCGGCAGCCGCAACGGCACGTTCCTCAACACCCTTCCCGCCCGCAACACCAAGATCCACGCCGGCGACGAGATCCGGGCCGGTGTGAACCGGTTCAAGATCGAGCATCGGGCTTGAGGAGTAGGCAGTTCGCAGCAGGCAGTAGGCAGAGGAAGGCTTCTCTCCTGCTTACTGCCTACTGCAAACTGCCTACTGCTTCCTTACTGCCGTCCCTTCCAACATTGCGTGTTGGCCCATGAATCGCCCGTGGCTATACTTTCCCCCTCTCTCAGGACAATACGTATGCAAATGTTCGAATCCGTGGCGGCTCGGATTCTCGAGCCCCTTTCCCAGATCCTGCAGAAACCTCTCTCTCTCGTCGACGGACAATCCCCCGAGGCTCGGAATGCGTTCGCCATCCGCCTGAGCACTCCGCGCGTGGCCATCGTCTCGACGGAAGGCAAGCCGTTCAGCGACGTCGAGCGCCGCCTCATCGACGAGCTGTTCGGCGTGGTGCGCATGGCCGGCGAGAGCGAGGCCCGGTACGAAGAGCTGGAGCAGCGCATGCTCAGCCTGCAGCGCGAGAACCTCGATCTCGTGGTGAAGAACCGTACGCTCTCCGAAGTCTCCTCGCGCGACTCGCTGACCGGTCTGTACAACCGCTGGTTCGTCATCGAGAAGATCGACACGGAGATGAACCGCGCCCTGCGCCACGGCTCGCCGATGTCGCTGATCATGCTCGACATCGATCACTTCAAGCGGGTCAACGACACCTGGGGACACGGCGCCGGCGATCAGGTGCTGCAGGCCATCGGCAAGCTCCTGCGCGACAGTTGCCGCGTCTACGACGTGCCCGGCCGCTACGGCGGCGAGGAGTTCTGCATCGTCCTGCCGGAGACCAAGCCCGGCAACACGGGCGTCGTGGCCGAGCGGATCCGCAGCCGCCTCGAAGAGACCGAGCTTCCGTGCGGCGAAACGTCGATCTCGGTGACCGCCTCGATCGGAATCGCCGGGATGGACCTGCCGGAGACGAACGAGCTTCTCAGTCCCGCCGCCCTCATCGACCGCGCCGACCGGGCCCTCTATTCGGCGAAAAACCGGGGACGCAACCGGGTCGAATTGTGGGACCATGCTCTCTTCGAAGGCGCCGGCGAAGACACCGGGCATTGATGAGTCACTGAGGATCAGTGAGGGTCGGTGAGCCCGGTCACGGCAGCCGGCGTGCGGACGCCATAGATTGAGCAGCACAAAATCGGAACGAGGGGACCAATGAAGACCAAATTTCTTTTCACCATTCTGTTGATGTTCGTTGCCGGCGCCGCGATGGCGGAAAAGCCGTCGATGGGTGTCATCGACTTCCGCAACGATACGACGGCCGCATGGTGGTACGGCGGTGCGGGACATGACCTGGCGGGCATGCTCACCAACGAGCTGGCCGGCACCGGCAAGTTCAAGATGGTCGAGCGCGCCAAGCTCGATGCCGTGCTCGAAGAGCAGGACCTGGCCGACTCCGGCCGCGTCAGCAAGAAGAGCGGCGCCAAGATCGGCAAGCTCACCGGCGCGAAGTATCTCGTGACGGCGACAGTCTCCGCGTACGAAGAGAACGTCTCCGGCGGCGGCGGCGGCCTCAGCTTCCGCGGCATCAGCGTCGGCGGCAAGAAGGAAGATGCCTACATGGCCGTCGACCTCCGCGTCATCGACACCACCACCGGCGAGATCGAGTTCACCCGCAGCGTCGAAGCCCGCGCCACCAGCAAAGGCCTGGCCGTCGGCGTCTACCGCGGCGGCTTCGGCGGCAACCTCGGCAAGTACGAGAAGACCCCCACCGGCAAAGCCATCCGCGCCGTCATCATCGAGATCAGCGACTACCTCTCCTGCGCCATGGTCGACAAGGGCGACTGCATGGCCGAATACGAGGCCAAGGAATCGGCCCGTCGCGAGAAGACCAAGAAGTCGATCAAGCTCGACTGATTTCAGACCGAACGCAAGCGTGAAGAGCCGGCTCGCAAGAGCCGGCTCTTTTGTTTTCAACGACTTCGCACCGTATCAACGCGTGAACGGTCGTTGCTGCAGTGCTCGCAGAGGGGCGCACGTGTACACCGGGCGTGTGGCGTTGTGCGCCGGCCGCGCGGCGCCACACGGGATGCGCACGCGTACGCCGGGCCTACTGGGAGGTAGTGGTCTAGTTTGACCTGCCGGTTGTAACAATTGTCACTGGATCGGATCGTACGGCGGGGTTGGCGCGTACTGCCTGATATCAATCTTGAACCACTGAAAGAAGGTTCCTGTTCGCGCTGCGGCATCCAATAGTTCCAGGCTGAACGAGCCGTCCGTGCCGGAGTTGCTCATCCCGAAGTCACCACCGCTGTACGTGATCTTGCAAGCTCCGAAGAAGCAATTCACGTATGCATGCCCGTCAATCGTTACGTGATCTCCGGGACCGAAGACGCGATCCTTGACGGTTATCAGGTGGGACGTTCGCGCGTCGTTCTCATCGCTCATGAGAGCAAGGATAAAGGATGAGAGCACGCTATGCTGCTTTCGCCCACATGTCCAGCGCGAGCAGGTCACTCGCGGTCCACTGTACTCGGTCAGCCCGGCCACCATCGCCGGAGTCTGCCCCTTCAGGGAGCGATGCTTCCGACAGAAGTTGTAGTAGACCATCGTGATGGCCAGCGTGTAACTGTGATTCTCCAGCTTCTTTGAAAAACCGTTGGTGAGCCGCGTGAAGCGCCAGTTCTGCATCAGAAGCGTGAGGTTCCAACGCTCCATGAACGAGGTCGACGCGTGCGCTGCGTTGGGCTCACCGAACGCGGCACGCTTCTCGACGCGCAGCAACCGGCCCGGTGAGTACCTACTCGCCGCACTGTTCGGACTCACGTCCTTCGCCGGTTTACTGTTCGCGAAGACTTTGATCACTTCCGCGTGATCCGCTTCACCGGGACGGTAGGCATGGATGACGGCCTCCTGGTACTGACTCAGACCATCGGACGTGATCTGAATACGGCGGGTGACGCGTGACTTCAGATCGCCAATGATCGCGTTCGCCGCGTCCTGACTGCGGTCATTCACGATCCACGAAATCATCAGCTTCGAGTCGGCATCGATCCAGACCGAGCCGAGCCCTCTTTGCCCTTCAGCTTCGCCGGAACGTTTTTCTCCTTGGCGTAGCAAAAGGACGAGACCTCATCGCACTGCACTCGTGCGGTCTGAGGGCCGCGCATGCTCGTATCTTGGAAGCGCAGGCAGGCTCGTCGACTACACAAAGAAGACTCAAGACCGTCATCTTGAGCACCCAAGAAAGCAAACGCTCACAGCCACGCACGCAAGGCTTATGGTCTGGTGCGTAGCTTGATCGTTCTCGGGTCGTGTTTCGGATCGGGCGAGATCAGCCCGCTTCTACCAAGAGTGGCACCTTGCCGGCCACTTCCGAGTAACGCGCCAGCCTGCGAAACCTTCTCCAGGATCGCCAAAGCCTCTGAGATCTTCTTTCGATCGACCGTTGGGTATCGCATCGCAATCTTTTCTATGTCAACAGCCTTCATGGCGCGATCCCTTCCATGTATGAGAGGGGAATGCACTTTGTGTTCCGGTGGAACACAGCCTCCCAACCCCTCCGCATCATGTAGCTCTTTAGAAGCCTATAGTACTCCTTGACGCTAGCGCCGTGGGAGCCCTCCTCAAAGTCTTCGATTCTGAGGTTCAGTTCATTCCGGAGCACATGCATCGAGATTCCGCGCCCATGTGTGTGCCAACGGTCAGTTCTGTTGAGTATTTTTGCGATCATCTGAGCACGTTGTTGTTTCATCTTTTGCGTCACGGTTACGCCGCGCGTCTCCGTCTTATGCCAATCCTTAAACTTGTACTTCACCAGCCATTCTTTAAGTAGACTGATGGACAACTCACGCGCCTGCTCGAACTGGTACATCTCTGCTGGGTCGAATTTCGCGATCAGATACGCTACTTCAGCCGCGCTAATGTCGTCGGTGTAAGACTTCTCAATGAGGGTGTTGTATTTCTCCAAGTATCCAAGCGCAGGGATGAATTGACCACCAGCCTTCTGCGTCTGTGGGTCGATTGGCCCGAGAATCGAGTAATAATCCATATGAATTGCGTCGCCCGACATAACTAGCACGGTGCCGGCTGACATGGCGTAATTCGGAACCACAAACTCAACGATGTTGTAGTGATGCCTAAAAGTGTCGGCGAGTCGTTGAGCAACCTCGATGTATCCGCCGTTCGTCTCAAGAATGACGATGAGGCGAGAACGCTTCCCTCGAATGTCTTCAATCTCCTCGCGAACGAGATCATCCGCACCATAGGTGATCGGACCACAGAATGAGATCGCATCCCCGTCCATCGAGTTTTCGACCTGAAAGAGGAGCGAATCGAGGTAACCCTCGACGATCGCTTCGGGCATTTGCCCGGCTTGGGCGTCCAACGCGTTAGCCTTTCCTCGCCGATCTCGCCGACCAACGAGCCGCGGCTGCTTTCTTGGCTATGTCGGAGCGCTTCTCCGGCGTCAGGACGGCCGCGCGGGCCGGTCCACCTTTCAAACCACCGCGGCGGCCGAGCGCGGCCGCGGCGGCCCTGACTTCGACAGGGATCTGGCGTTGCTCGGTTCTGGCGATCGTCTCCATCACACGAATTGCTGCCTGCGCTTCGTTCTCTCGCCTCGGTCTCTTATTGCTTGAGCGCTTTGGCATAGGTTCCAGTATATGTGCGAGATCAGATATCTTCCACTAGGACGCGCAGCTTCACCTTCAGAACGTTGGCGATCACGAGCAGGCTGGCGACGGATGGATTCGCTTCGCCGTCGCTCAGAGATGGCTACATGTTACGGCCGGATGCTCAGCTCCACTGGTAGTCCTGTTACAACTATCGCTGAGACACAAGCACTAGGTAGTGCTAGCGTTTGAAACGCTAGCACTACCAAGCACTACCAACTTTCGCCTCACTTTCGCTAACTTACGCTTGACTTTCGCCTAGTTACCGCCTACATTAGGCATACGAAGGCGGAAGAACATGAAATACCTGACGGAGCGGCAGCGGGACATTCTGAACTTCATCCGCGACTTCCAGAAAGAGCGGGGGGTGGCGCCAACTCACCGCGAAATCTGCGATCACTTCGGGTTCTCGTCGTATGGGACGGTCTACAAGCACCTCTCGCTGCTCCAGAAGAAGGGGCTGATCCGCCGCGACTGGAACCAGAAGCGGGGGGTCGAGCTGGTGGAGCAGCCGGAAGATGCTGCGCCGGCCCGCACGAGCGGTCCCGCCAACGCGCGTGAGCTGCCTCTCTTCGGCTACATCGCGGCCGGCCGTCCGCTCGACGTCGAGGTCTCCGCGGAGATGATCGCCGTTCCGGAGCACCTCACCACCCGCGGCGAGAACTACGTGCTCAAGGTGCGCGGCGACTCGATGGTGGACGACGGCATCCTCGACGGCGATCTGGTGATCATCTCCCGCCGCGAGCGCGCCGACAACGGCGAGATGGTGGTCGCCAACGTCAACGGCGAGGTCACGCTGAAGCGCCTTTACCAGGAAGGGGAGAAGGTGCGGCTGCAGCCGGCCAACTCCATGATGAGTCCGATCTACGCTGCCGCGCGAGACGTCGCCGTGCAGGGTGTGGTCGTCGGTCTGATGCGACGGTTCTGAACCGTTTTTCTGAAACCAGCGGTCTGTCAAGAACAAGAAGAGGAAGCCATGGATCTCGTATTGAAACTCCGTGAAATCCGCAGGCTCCGCGGGCTGAGCCAGAAAGATGTAGCCCGTATGTCCGGTGTGGGGGAGAAGACCATCAGCTCATTCGAAACGGGGCAGCGCATCGGCTCGCTGAAGCTGGCGCAGCTCAACCGGATGCTCGGCGTGTACGGCCTGACCGAGTCCGAGTTCTTCGGCGGCACGGTCGAGCGCCAGATCGCGCCATGGGAGCTGAACGACGAGGAGAACGCGGCCCAGCGTCTCGTCGAAGAGCTGCGCGAGCTCCCGCGGCCGGTGCAGAAGGCGATGGTGGCCAAGTTTGAGCTGATGCTCGAGACCGCGACCGCCGTCGATCAGGTGAAGCGCGCCGACCAGTCGAAGCGCATCGCCGATAAACGCCCTTCGTTCGTCCGCGATGAGCCGGACTGGCACATGCTGACGTCGCGCAACTGAGGCAACCTATGACATTCCTGCGTAGCGAGGGACCTGGGCGGGCGGCACGCATGCACGAGCATTTCGTCCCCGAGCCCACGTCCCTCGCTCATGCGAGCGTTGATCTTTATCGAAGCAGCACCGCGAGCGCCGCGTCGATCGAGGGCCTCTCGAACGCAAATCCTTCTGCTGACGCGCGCACCGGGACGACGCGTTGTCCCGCCAGCAGGACCTCCTCGGCCATCTCTCCGAAGGCCAGGCGCAGCGCGAAGGCCGGAGCCGGCATGACCGCGGGCCGGTGCAACGCGCGGCCGAGCGCACGCGCGAATTCGCGGTTGCTCACCGGCTGTGGCGACGTGGCGTTGTAGGTGCCGCTGGCCGCGGTGTGATCGATCGCCCACTCCACGATCCGCACGGCGTCTTCGCGCTCCAGCCACGACATCCACTGCCGGCCGTCTCCGACCGGGCCCCCCACGCCGAGCTTGAACGGCAGCATCATCTTCTTGAGCGCACCCCCGTCGGGAGCGAGCACGACGCCGAAGCGAAGGATGACCAGCCGCGCCAGCGACTCCGCTTGGCGCGCTGCCGCTTCCCAGCGTTCCACGAGCTCCGCCAGGAAGCCGGCGCCGCGCGGAGAGCTTTCGTCCAGCACCTCGTCCCCGCGATTGCCGTAGAAACCGACAGCCGACGCGCTGACGAGCGTCCGCGCCCGGGCCGGCTCGCGCCGCAAGGCTTCGACGATCGCGCCGGTGGCATCGAGGCGGCTGGCCACCATGCGTTTCTTGCGCTCGTCGGTCCAGCGCCCCTCGCCGATGTTCTCGCCGGCCAGGTTGATGACCACGTCCGCGGATGCCGCCTCGGCGGACCACGCGCCCTGCGAGCGCGCGTCCCACTGCAGGGCACGTCCGGCGCGCACGTGCGCCGGATTGCGCGTCAGGACGGCCACGTCGTCGCCGCGGGCCAGGAGCCGCTGCACGATGGGCCCGCCCAGGAACCCGGAGCCTCCGGCGATGACCACCTTCATGAGGGCGATTCTATGGGAAGGCGATGCCACAAAAACAAAATCGCCGCCGGTCTACGCGGCCGGCGGCAATTTTGTTCGCTTCAGGAGAGTAGGAGGAGTGGAGTGCTTTCGTCTCTATCAAACTTTCAGACGGATGCCGGCCGGGAAAGGTTTCGCCCGGGATTCGCTCAGGCGATGCGGGAACGGGCTTCCACCCGCCGGGGATCGCCGGCGTTGCCTTTTTGTAACCCGGCGAAAGCAATCATGGCGGCGTTGTCGGTGCAGTAGCGCTTCTCCGGCAGCCGCACCGTGACACCGCGCTGCGCGCCCCAGTCCGCCAGCCGCTCCCGGATGACCCCGTTGGCCGCCACTCCGCCGGCGACCGCAACCGCTTCCGGCCTTTCCCCGATGCTCTCAGACGAACTGAGCTGCTCCCAGACCGAATCGAGCCGGTCGAACAGCTGAGCCACCAGCGCGTCCTGAAACGTGGCGCAGAAATCAGCGAGCGACGCCCGATCGCCCTCGGTATCGCGGTCGGCACGGATGGAATGCTCGCGCGCCAGACGGATTGCGCCGGCCTTGATGCCGCTGTACGAAAAGTCCAGCGACTCGTCGCGGAACTGCGCCACCACGAACGGAAAGCGCTTCGGGTCCGCCTTCCCCAGGCGCCCGTGCTTCTCGATCTCCGGCCCGCCCGGGTACGGCAGTCCGATGAACTTGGCCACCTTGTCGAAGGTCTCGCCGATGGCGTCGTCGCGCGTGCGGTTGATCTGCCTGATGTCGCTGCCGCGGACGTCGTAGATGGCCGAATGCCCGCCGGAGATGACCAGCGACAGGAACCGCCGCGGCAGAGGCAAGGCCCCCCCTTCGCGCTGCAGAAAGGGCGAGTAGATGTGCCCTTCGAGGTGATTCACGGACATGAGCGGGATGCCCAGCCCGTACGCCAATCCCTGCGCACCGGCCACGCCGACCAGCAACGCGCCGATCAGGCCCGGTCCGGACGTCACGGCGATCGACTCGATGTCCCCCCACTCCGCGGCCACATCGATCAAGGCCCGCTCGACCAGCGGAAAGAGATGCTGCAGATGCTCGCGCGAAGCAATCTCCGGCACCACGCCCCCGAAGGGCTGATGCCGGTCGATCTGCGAGTTGATGAGATTCACCCGCACACTGCCGTCGCGCTCGAGCAAAGCCACCGAGGTCTCGTCGCAGGAGGTTTCGATTCCGAGGATCACGGACGCGCGTAACACGGGGTGGGTGGCGGCGCGTTCCCGGCGGGAGGCGTGGAGTCGCAAAGTCTCAAAGAAAGTCTCAGAGTCTCAAAGACCCACCCGCACACCCGGTTGGGTGGCGGCCTTTGAGACTTTGCGACTTTGAGACTTTGCCACTCCCTGTTCACGCCAGCCAGCGTCAACCAACGCCGCCACCCCACCCCACCCCCTATAATCCCCACCCTCGCAATGAAAGAAGAACTCGCCACCCGTTACGAGCCGTCCGATTTCGAGCAGCGCGTCTATGCCTTCTGGGAGAAGGGCGGTTACTTCACGCCCTGCGTGGACCGCGAGCGTCCGAAGTTCTCGATCGTCATTCCTCCGCCGAACGTCACCGGCCGGCTGCACATCGGCCATGCGTTGGTAAACACGCTGCAGGACATCATCGTGCGCTGGAAGAGGATGTCCGGCTTCAACACGCTCTGGCTCCCCGGCACCGACCACGCCGGCATCGCCACGCAGATGGTGGTGGAGAAGCAGCTGGAGCGGGAAGGCACTTCGCGCTTCGAGCTGGGTCGCGAGAAGTTCGTCGAGCGCGTCTGGCAGTGGAAGGAGCAGCACTCCACCGAGATCAAGGACCAGCTCACACGCCTCGGCGCCTCGGCCGATTGGTCGCGCGAGCGCTTCACGCTGGATGAAGGCCTCTCCCGCGCCGTGCGCTACGTCTTCGTGAAGCTCTACGAGGACGGCCTGATCTATCGCGATCTGGCCATGGTGAACTGGTGCCCGCGCTGCCGCACGGCCATCTCCGACGTGGAGGTGGAGTTCAAGGAGACCCACGGCAAGCTGTACCACATCAACTATCCGGTGGAAGGGACCGGTGCGCATCTCACGGTCGCCACGACGCGGCCGGAAACGATGCTCGGCGATACCGGCGTGGCCGTGCACCCCGAGGATGAGCGCTATCGGGACCTCATCGGCAGGAACGCCATCCTGCCGATCGTCCATCGCGCCATCCCCATCGTGGGCGACCCCATCCTCGTCGACCGCGAGTTCGGCACCGGCGTCGTGAAGGTCACGCCGGCGCACGACAAGAACGACTACGAAGCCGGCCTGCGCAATCAGCTGCCGCAGCTGCAGGTGATCGGCGAAGACGGCCGGATGACCGAGGCCGCCGGCGCCGCGTTCAGCGGCCTCGATCGCTACGAGGCGCGCGAGAAGGTCGTGGAGCTGCTGCGCGAACAGGGGCTGCTCGTCAAAGCCGACCCGCACCTCCACAACATCGGCGTGCACGGCAAATGCGACACGCCCATCGAGCCGATGATCTCCCGGCAATGGTTCGTGAAGATCGAGCCGCTGGCACGCCCGGCCATCGAGGCGGTCCGCAACGGTGACGTGACCATCACGCCGCAGAGCTGGGAAGCGACCTACTTCAACTGGATGGAGAACATCCACGACTGGACGATCTCGCGACAGCTCTGGTGGGGCCATCGCATCCCGGCCTTCCATTGCCCGAACGGCCACACCACCGTGTCGATGGACGACCTCACTACGTGCCCGCAGTGCGGCGCGCCGGTGACGCAGGAAACCGACGTCCTCGACACCTGGTTCTCGTCCGGACTGTGGCCGTTTTCCACGCTGGGCTGGCCTGACGAGAACGCGCCCGACTACGACGTGTTCTACCCGACCGACACGCTCATCACCGGCTTCGACATCCTCTTTTTCTGGGTGGCGCGCATGATCATGATGGGTCTGCGCTTCACCGGAAAAGCGCCGTTCTCGCAGGTGTTCCTCAACGGTCTCGTGCGCGACGAGCAGGGGCGGAAGATGTCGAAGACGATCGGCAACGTCATCGATCCGCTCGACGTGGTGAACGAAGTAGGCGCGGACGCGCTGCGCTTCACGCTGGCCGTCAGCGCCTCCGGCCGCGACATCCCGCTCGGCAAGTCGCGCATCCAGGGCTACTCCGCGTTCGTGAACAAGATCTGGAACGCCTCGCGGTTCGCCATGATGCACATCGACAAGGACCTGAAACATGCCGGTCCGATCGATCGCGACAAGCTGAAGACCGTCGAACGCTGGATCCTCTCGCGGCTCAACGCCGTCACGCGGGAGGTGAACAAGCAGCTCTCCGTGTTCCGCTTCGACGAAGCGGCCAACGCCATCTACCAGTTCTTCTGGCACGAGTTCTGTGACTGGTATATCGAGATGGCCAAGCCGGTGCTCCTCGGCAAGCACGGCACCGACAACGACCGCACGCTGGCCCGCCGCGTCCTCCTGGAAGTCCTCGACCGTTCGCTGCGCCTGCTCCACCCGTTCATGCCCTTCGTCACCGAAGAGATCTGGCAGAAGCTCGGAGGCGTCGAGCCGTCGATCATGATCGCGCCGTATCCGATCGCCGAAGACGTGCTCGAGGACAGCGAAGCAGAACGGCTCGCCACCGCCGTCAAGGCCATCATCACCACGGTCCGCAATCTGCGCGCGGAGCGCGGCTTCACGCCGAAAGACCGCTTCACGCTCTACATCGGCGCGAATGCCGAGGCTCGGGGCATCGAAGCCCGGGAGCTGAACTTCTTCCGCGAATACGCCTATCTGCTCACCGAGCTGGCCCGGCTCAACGAAGTGTCGGTCGAGCAGGAATTCCCCGCCGACACGCACCGCGACGTCGTGGAAGGCTTCGCCATCGCCATCGCCTTCCCGGAAAAAGTCGTCTCCGAAGAGCAGCGCGAGAAAGTGCGCCGCGAGATCGAAAAGACCCGCACCGAGCTGGCCGCCATGGACGCCAAGCTCGCCAACGAACAATTCGTCCGCAACGCTCCCCCGCACATCGTCCAGGCCACACAAGCACGCCAGACCGAACTGCGCGCGCGATTGGAAACCTTGCAGCAGAATCAATGAGAGACAGCTGTTGAGCCGTTGAGCGATTGAGCTATTGAGGAGCACGTTCCCCTCAACAGCTCACTAGCTCAACAGCTCAACAGCTCAAGACGCATGATCGACACCAAGCACCTCGTCCCGCGCCTGCGCACGATCGAGTCCCTGGCGGTGATTCCGCGCGTGGCTTCGACGAATCTGATTGCGCGGCGGATCGTGAGCGAGTGCATCGAGAATGAGCTGTCGCTGCCGCAGGCGATGATCATCGCCGGGGAGCAGTTCGCGGGGCGCGGGCGCAATGAGCGCTTCTGGTCTTCGCCGGCGGGGAAAGGGATCTACGCGACGACGCTCCTCACCCGTCCCGTCAGCGAGCTCGCGCTCGTGCCGCTGGCCATCGCCAACATCGTGGCCTCGTATCTGCGCGACACCTACGCGATCGAGGCACGGATCAAATGGCCGAACGACGTCCTGGCCGACAGAAAGAAGATCGCCGGCATTCTGATCGAGGCGCGCATCCAGGAGGACCGGGCCTTCCTGATGATCGGCACCGGCATCAACGTCGAGCCGGTGAAAGACCACACCCGTCCGAACGCCATCTCCATCCGCGAGGCCACGACGCGCCCGTTCACCGGAGTCGACGACGCCACCCGTGCCTTCGTCGAGCACCTGGACGAACAGCTCTCCCACCCTCTCGAGCACGACACCGTGCTCGAGCAATGGCGCGCACTGGCCATCCACCGCCCCGGCGACCGCATTCACTGCGTCCTCGGCGAAAAGACCGTCGACGGGACCTGGGCGCGGATCGACGAAGAGGGGCGGGCGGTGGTGAATACGAGCGAGGGGACGATTGCGGTGAGTGCGGGGGATTTGCTGCTTCTTCCCACGGAATCCTGAGCGGGGTGGAGGGGCGGGTGGGAGCGAAGGATCAACTTAGCACCTACGCGAGACATGCCACTGGCGACTGTGCGTGCGGTAGCGCTTCGGCACGTTTACCGTTGTTGCTAACTTGATCCTTCGCTCCCACCGGCCCCCCGCCCCCGCTCAGGATAAACTGGGAAAGATGTCGTCCAATCTGCTGGTCGTCGATCTCGGCAATACGAACATCGTCCTTGGCGTGTACCGCGGCGAGGAGCTGGTGAATTCGTGGCGGCTGGCCACGGCGCGCGAGCGCACGGCGGACGAGTACGGGATCCTGGCCCGGCAGCTCGTGGGCGATGCCATGCATGCGTCGCTGGAAGGGGCGATCGTGGCGTCGGTGGTGCCGCCGCTCAACAGCGCCATCGCGTTCATGATCCGGAAGTACTTCGGCATCGACCCGCTGTTCGTCGAGCCGGGCGTGAAGACCGGCATTGCCATCCACGTCGACAACCCGCAGGAGGTGGGCGCCGACCGCATCGTGAACTGTGCCGCCGCGCACGACCGGTACGGCGGACCGACGGTCATCGTCGACTTCGGCACGGCCACGACGTTCGACGTCGTCACCGCCAACGCCGAATTCGTCGGCGGTGTCATCGCCCCGGGCCTCAACATCTCCGCCGAGGCGCTGTTCGCGAGGGCCGCGCGCCTGCCGCGTGTCGACATCCGGCGCCCTGACCGCGTCATCGGCACGAACACGGTCGTGAACATGCAGTCCGGCATCTACTTCGGTTATCTCGGCCTGGTCGACGGAATCCTGGCGCGCATCCGCACGGAAGTGCCGAACCTCCAGCGCGTCGTGGCCACGGGCGGACTGGCCTCCCTCTTCGCGGAAGAGAGCGAGCACATCGACGACGTCGACCCGGAGCTCACGCTCAAGGGCCTCAAGATCATCTACGACCGCAACAGGACCCCGCGTCGCACACGGAAATGACTCGAGAGGGCAGAGCGCAGAGGGCAGAGGGCAGAGGAAAAGCACCCCGCGCGATTCTGCGTGTCCTGCTTCTTCTTCTGCCCTCTGCGCTCTGCGCTCTGCCCTCTCACGCCCAGGTCAACGCGAAACGCGCCGCGCTCTCGACCGCCCATCCGCTGGCGACGCGCGCCGGCCTCAGGGTTCTGCAGCAGGGCGGCACGGCGGCCGATGCCGCGGTCACGGTCGCCTGCGTGCTGGCAGTCGTGCATCCGCAGGCTGGCAATCTCGGCGGAGGGGGCTTTCTCGTCTATTACGACGCGAAGACGCGCGACATCTGGACGCTCGACTTCCGCGAGACCGCGCCGCGCGAGGTGGTGCGCGGGATGTTCGACAAGATCCCCGCTGCCGGCGCGCGTGCGGCGGGCGTTCCCGGGACCGTGGCCGGCCTCGATGCGCTGCACCGCAAGTTCGGCAAGAAGACGTGGAAGGAGCTGCTCGCGCCGGCCATCGCCGCGGCCCGCGAGGGACCGCGCGCCGACGCGGAGATCGCCGCCGACATCGAAGCGGCCAAACGCGAGCGCAAGCTCGACATCGCCAAAGAGCTGCCGTCGCCGGACCTCGCGGCCACGCTGCAGCGGCTGGCCGAGCACGGAGCGTCCGACTTCTATGACGGCCAGATCGCGAAAAAGCTCATCGACGGCGTGCGCGCCTCCGGCGGCATCTTCGGCTTCCGCGACCTGCACGAATACCAGCCGGTCTGGCGCGCGCCGATCAAGCTCCGCTACGGGCCGTACGAGATCCTCACCGTGGCGCCGCCCTCGGGCGGCGGGATCGTGCTCGGCGAGACGCTGAACATCCTGGCCGGCGACGACCTGGCCGCGCTCGGCTTTCAGACCACGGCGTCGCTGCATCTGCTCGTGGAGGCGCAGCGGCGCGCGGCCATCGATCGCGCACGCTACGTCGGCGATCCCGTCGGCGCGCGCATCCCGTATCGCGAGCTGCTCTCGCAACAACGCGCGGAGCTGTGGCGCAAGACGATCGATCCCAAGCGCAGCCTCTCCACCTCGGTGCTCACCGAGCCCCGCCCGGCCACTGCTGTCGAAGGCGAGCACACCACGCACTTCACGATCGCCGACGCCGCCGGGAACATCGTCTCGTTCACCACCAGCCTCGGCGAGAACTTCGGCAGCGGCTTTCTCGTCCCGGAGCTGGGCTTCTTTCTCAACGACGCGCTCACCGACTTCACCACCGGCGCCAACATCCTTGCCGCCGGAAAACGGCCGGTCTCCTCGATGACTCCGGTGATCGTCCTGCGCGACGGCAAGCCGTTCCTGGCCCTCGGCACGCGCGGCGGCGCAGCCATCCCGACCACGATCCTGCAGGTCTTCCTCAACGTGGTCGTGTACGGCAAATCGCTGGCCGCCGCTGTCGCCGCACCGCGCTATCACCACGGCGGCCTGCCGGAAGAGATGCTCTACGAGCGCACGCTCACGCCGCAGCCGACGATCATCGCGCTCAACGAAATGGGACACGGCGTGGCCGCGCGCGAGACGATTGGTGACGTGCACGCCATCCTGTTCGAGAATGGCCGTCTCATCGCCGTGGCCGACCCGCGCCGCGGCGGCGCCGCGGGCGGCTATTAGCGAAGGGCAAGCGAGGAACGATGAACCTGAAGATCGAAGCAGCGCGCGCGGCCCTGCAGGAAGTGCGCTCCGGGATGTCGCTGGGCCTCGGCACCGGCACGACGGCCACGGAGTTCGTGAAGCTCCTCGGCGAGGCGTTGCGCAACGGCACGCTGCGCGACATCCGCTGCACCTGCACGTCCGAGAACACCGAGGCGCAGGCGCGTGAGGAATCGGTCCCGACGTTTCCGCTGGCCGAGATCGCGCCGCTCGACCTCGCCGTCGACGGCACCGACGAGATCGACGCCGGCCTGCGCCTGATCAAAGGCCGCGGCGGCGCGTTGTTGCGCGAGAAGATCGTCGAGCAGCAGGCCAAACGCTTCATCGTCATCGCCGACGAATCCAAAATCGTGAACCGCCTCGGCGTAGGCGTGCTGCCCGTGGAGGTGACCCCCTTCGCGCGCGACGTCCTGCATCAGCGCTTCCAGGAGATGGGCCTCCAGCCCGTCCAACGCATGCGCGACGGCGCGCCCCGCATCACGGACGAAGGTCACCTCATCCTCGACGTCATGGTGCCGCAGGACATCGATATCGCCGAGACGGTCGCAAAGATCCGCGAGCATGCCGGAGTCGTCGAGACCGGGTTCTTCCCGAGCGAAGCGACGGAGGCCATCATCGCGGGGGCGGAGGGGATTCGGCGGATGGTTCGTCCCGGAAGTTCGTGACCACCCCGTCATCCTGAGCGAGGCGGTTGGGCGGGTGTGAGCGAAAGGATGACGGGGGGGCTACTTCGGGCAATCCGCGCAGAAGGCCCGCAACCGATCGAACGTCCAGATCCCGTACGTGTGCCCGTCGGCCCAGTTGGGTTGGAGGGCGTAGTTGCCGATCGGCTCGACGCCTTGCAGGATGAACGACTCGGGGCGGTAGCGTTGCGGGGCGCCGCCATACATGCGGCCGAAGAGGTCGGGCTCGCCGGAACAGACCGCGCACGGACAGGCGCGGCGGAGGTCCTCCAGCGGATAGTATGATTCGTGGCCGTCGTCCCAGACGACGACGAACAAGTCTCCGAGAACCTGATACGAACGTGGGCGCATGCCGACTTACAAACTGACGATCGAGTACGAAGGCACTCGCTATTCCGGTTGGCAGGCGCAGGGTAACACGCAGAAGACGGTCCAGGGCCACCTGCTGCGCGCGGCCAGCGACATCCTCGGCGAGGTGGACATCGGCGGCGCCGGACGGACCGATTCGGGCGTGCATGCCACGGCGCAGGTGGCGCATCTGCGCTCACGGAAGGCGCACGATCCGCTGCTGCTCACGCGCAAGCTGAACGACCTGCTGCCGCACGACATCAGCGTCCTCGATGCCGTCCGCGCGAACGACAACTTCCACGCCCGCCACGATGCGAGGATGCGCGTCTACCTCTACCAGATCGCCACGCGGCGCACTGCGTTCGCCAAGCCGTTCGTCTGGTGGATCAAGGACCGGCTCGATCTGGAGGCCATGCAGAGCGCGGCCGCGAACCTCGCCGGACGCCACGACTTCAGCGCCTTCACGGACAAACGCCTGAAGGAAGAGGACTCGCGCATCGTGGTGGTCGAGCGCTGCGAGCTCGTCCGCGCCGGCGACCTCATTCTCCTGCGCATCGCCGCCTCGCACTTTCTCTGGAAGATGGTGCGTAAGCTGACGTCGTTCCTGGTCGAGGTCGGACGCGGCAACGAGCGCAGCCTGACGGGACGGCTGGGCGCGAAGGGCGAACCGTGGCAGCCGACCGCGCCGCCGTCCGGACTGTTTCTCGAAGCGATCGTCTATGACGGCGAGACCTTCGACCGTCCGTTGGAGCCGATCGTGCCCGTACATGCGTTCCGGCGGAAAACGCGATGAACGAGGCGCAGCTCGTGGCGCGCGTGCGCGAGCTCTTCTCGCCGCGCATCGGTGATGACGCCGCCGTCATTGACGGCCAGGTCCTGACCACCGACCTGCTCATCGAGGACGTCGACTTCACGCGCGCCATTCCGCTGCGCCTCATCGCCCGCAAAAGCCTGGCGGTGAATCTCTCCGACCTCGCCGCCATGGGCGCCGCGCCGGCCTACGCGCTCCTCTCGCTCGGACTTCCGCCGTGGGCGCTGGAGAACGCAGAGGAAATGCTCGTCGCGTATGCCGAGGCATCGCGGCAGTACGGCATCGAGATCGTGGGCGGCGATTTCTCGCGCTCCGAAAAACTGATCATCTCGGTGACCGCCATCGGCCGCATCGTGACGCGACCGCTGTTGCGCAGCGGCGCGCGCGCCGGTGACCGCGTCTACGTCTCGCGGCCGATCGGAGGAAGCGCGACGGGATTTGCGCTGCTCGGAAAAGACGCCGAGGCGTACGAACATCGCGAATTCGTCGAGTCGGCCATTCGCCGGCACGTCGATCCCGAGCCTGAGCTCGCGCTGGGGATGGCGCTGGCGCGCATCGACGAAGTGACGGCGTGCATCGACGTCTCCGACGGGCTCTCCACCGATCTGCATCATCTCTGCGACGCGTCCGGGTGCGGCGCGGAGATCGAGAAAGAGCGCATCCCGGTCTTTCCCGACCTGCTCTCCTACGGCGCGAAGTTCGGGATCAACGTGAAGGACGCGGTGCTGCACGGCGGCGAGGAGTACGCGCTGCTCTTCACGTCATCGCTGCGCGAATCGGACCTGAGCACGCGGCTGGGGCGTCCCGTGTACGCGATCGGCCGCATCACCAAGGCGCGCGACGTCGTCCTCAAAGAGAATGGCGTGGCCCGGCCGCTCGAAGCGCGGGGCTGGGATCACTTCGCGTGACGGGCCAGATTGGAAGCGGCAACGGCGCAGACAAAGGCGCCGATGCCGAGGGACGTGCGCACCGCGTGGGCGCGAACCCAGCCCTTCACCAGCGACTGTGAGCGATCGCTCGGATAATCGGTCGCCGGCTGCGCTTCGAGCTCCTTGTTGATCGGCACGGTGACCATGATCGTCGCCGCCAGCACGCCCGCCAGGGCAACCGCGGACGCCGAGTCCAGCATGCGCCGCACCGGCACGCCGCGGGGTGCGGCGATGGCCAGCGTGACCGCGGTGCCGAGCGCCACCGGCCCGATGGCATCGAACCAGGCCGCTGTCTTCACGGGATCGAGGGTACGCCCGTCCTCGCGCGGCACTTCGTCTTTCCATCCCGGCACCAGCGCCGCCTCGCCAAAACCGAGCGAGCCCGCCAACAGACCCGCGGAGGTGAGGTTCACGAAACGCAATGCCGACTCGATCGTGCGGTTCACAGAGAGCAGTATACAAAGTCGGTAGGCAGTTCGCAGTAGGCAGTAGGCAGGAGAGTCGGCGTTCTCCTGCCTACTGCAGCGAAGCGCACTGCCTGCTGCCTACCCTTACTTCTGCAACTTCTTCTCGAGCTCCTTGAGCCGCGATTCCAGTTCCTTGATGCGCGACTGCAGGTTGGCGCAGTCGCCGAAGGCTTCCACGCGGCCTTTCCACTCCGGGCCTTCGAAGCGGCGCAGGCCTTCGAAATTGCCGGGCATGATGATGCGCGGGCCTTCGCGCTCGACGACGGTGGTGACGATGGTCTGGCGCGCGCGGCCGCGCAGGACTTCCACGCGGACGGTGTCGCCGTCTTTCTTGTCGCGCAGGCCGCGACGGAGCTCGCCGGCCGATTCGACGTCCTTGCCGTCGACGCTGACGATGATGTCGCCGACGCGGATCCCGGCCTTGTCGGCGGGGCTGCCGTCTTCCACGGACGAAACGAGCAGGCCGGTGTCTTTCGGCGCGCCGAAGTGCTCGCGGAGCTCGTCGGTCAGGTCGACGAGGCTGACGCCGAGATAGGCGCGCTTGCCGCCGAAGAGCTCCCCGTCGAATACAAAGTCATGACCGTTCTCGGTGCTGGAGACGACCTTGCCGTCCTTGACGACGATGGTGCGTCTGACGGGACCGTCGGCGAAGAGCGCCGTGGTGGAAAGAAGCAGGGCGATGGTGAACAAACGGATTTTCATTGAGGGTTCCTCCGGATCAGTCGTAGGTGCGTAGTGATGCTGGTTGGATGGCGGAGTCGAGATCCATGATGACGCGCGTCCCTTGTTCGTTCTCGAGCACGAACATCGGTTCCGCGTCACCGGCGATCTCTTTCACTTCCTGAAGCTCCGCCTCGATCTTCTGTTGCTCGGCGCGCAGCTCGGCCATGCGCTGGCGGCGCTCGTTCTGGATCGCAGCCACCTGCAGGATGGCCACGACGCAGACCGCCATGGCGAAGCCCGCGGCCAGGCGCCAGACGAACGGCACGCGACGCGTTCCGCTCCCGCGCCGGATGTTCCGCATCACGTCAGACGTGAATGCGGGCGATGCCTTCGCGCGCGGCAGGACTCGCATCAAACCGCGCCGTTCTGTTTCGTTCATGACTGTCTTCTCCAATCCGACCGTTTCCGAGCCACCAAGGAGCGAGGTGCCGCCGCATCAGGTCCCGCGCGCGCGAGATGCGCGACTTCACGGTTCCGGAACGGATCTCCAGGGCTCTGGCAATTTCGTCGTACGACCATTCTTCGATCTCGAACAGCACCAGCGGGGCGCGGTACTTGACGGGCAGCCGCTCCAGCGCCGCCGTGACCTGACGCTGGATCTCATCCGTCAGCAGCGGCACGTCCGCCGGCGGCGCGCTCTGCCGCGAGCTGGCGTGCAGCCGCGGCAGGAGCAGGTTCCACCGCTTCTGCCGCCGCGACTCGGTGACCACCAGGTTCGTGGCGATGCGGAAGAGATACGGCCCCAGCTTCTCCTGCGCCTGGTACTTCCCCGCGTTGCGGTACAGCCGGACGAACGCATCCTGGGCCACTTCCTCGGCCCGCTCCCGGGAGCGGACCAGGTGCGTCAGGTAATTGACCAGCGAGTCCTTGTAGCGATCGACGATCCCGCCGAACGCCTCCTCGTCCCCGCCGCAAACGCGCTGCATCAGTTCATCGTCTGCCGGCCCGTGCATTCAAAGGTGAGAACGCGCGAATGGGGGAAAGGTTCCGGGGCGGGGGTGGGGGGAGTCGCAAAGTCGCAGAGTCTCAAAGTCGCAAAGAGGGAGCCGGCTGCCTGCCTCTCCTCTGAGACTTTGAGACTTTGAGACTTTGCGACTACTTCCTGGCGTCCTCCAACTGCTTGATCCGGCCCACGATGTCCCGGTAATTGGAGTTCATCCCGTACACCTCCATGAACGCCTTCTGGGCGTTGTCGGTGTCGCCGACTTCCTGGTAGGCGGAGCCGAGGTCGTAGAGGAGGCCGACGTGCTCGTCCTCGGTGACTTCGGGCATTTCGATGCCTTTGCGGTACCACTTGATGGCCAGCTGGGGCATGCCTTTCTCGAGGAAGCAGAGGCCGAGCATGGAGGCGCATTCGACGGCGCGCTTGGGGTCCTTGGAGGCCAGCTGGAACTCGCCGATGGCTTCGTCGATGAGGCCCATTTCCTTGTAGGCGATGCCGAGGTTGTAGTGCGTGTCGTAGTCCTCGGAATCGAGCTGCTGTTCGACGCCCTTCTTGAACTCGCGGAAGATCTCTTCCAGCGACTGCTCCTCTTCCGAGAGCGAGATCGCTTCTTCCTCGTCGGCCAGCTCGGACTCGAGCTCCGCGGCCAGATCGAAGAAGTTGTCCTCGTCGGCAAAGAGATTCTCTTCCTGCACGAGCGCGGCGCTGATGGCCGGAGCGGGCGCCGGCGGCGCGACGGGCGATGCCTCAGCAGGAGGCGGCACGCTGAAGTCGTCGTCGTCATCGGGGATGGCCGAGAGGAGCTCGGACTCGATCTCGTCGCGCGAGAACACCGGCGGACGCGGCGCCGCGGCCGCGGCGGCGGCAATCGCCGCGGCGATGCGCTCGCCGCGGGCCATGAGGTCGGCATTGCCGGGGAAGCGCGCCTGCAGCGCATCGAGCTTCCGGCGCGCTTCTTCGAACAGCTCCTGCTCGATGTAGAAATCGACTTCGCCGATCTCCTCCAGCGGCACTTCCACGTCGTCGATGTCCAGCGGTTCGCCGAGACCTTCGACGCCGAAGAACGGCTCTTCCACCGCAGCCGTCTCCGGCTCCGACAAGCTGGCCAGCAGCGGTTCTTCCTGGATGTCGGGCAGCGGGATGTCCGGCAGCGACTCGGAGATTGGCTCCGAGATCGAACCGAAGAGATCGTCCGGCTCCGGCTGCAGTGCATGATCGAGCGCATCCTCGTCGGCCTGCCCGAGGGTGAGCTCCTCGACAAACTCCTCGGCAAACTCCTCGGCCATGGGCTCGGCCGGCGCCGCCAGCTCCTCATCGAACCGCAGCTCTTCGACCGTTTCGGTCTCGAGCTCTTCCTCGGCCGGCAGCTCGTCGATGGCCCCGAGCTCCCTGGCATCGAACTGGCCTTCGAATTGGTCGTCGATCTGACTTGGGAACTCTGTCTCGGGCTCGAACGAAATCGACTCATCCGCCGGCAGCGCCAACGCCGGCTCCGGTGCCGGAGCCACCGGCGGCTCGATGTCGAACTCGATCTCCGCCGGAGCGTCGAGATCGAAGCTCATCTCCTCGTCGTCGCCGCCGGCGAAGTCGTCGATGGAGATCGAAGACTCGGTGGCGAACGACGGCGCCGGCTCAGCCAACGGCACCGGCTCGAAGCGCTCGCCGCGGGAAACGAACTCGTTCTTCACCGCCGTGATCGTGGCGCTGTCGCCCTTCTCGCCGAGGACCTCGACATACGCCTGCGCCGCGTTGCGGGCGGCGTCGACGTCGCCTTCCTCGAGGAGGATGCGGAAGAGCCGCTCGTGCGCCGTCAGGTTGGCCGGTGCGCGCTCGAGGACGGCGCGCAAATGCTCCGCCGCCTTCTCGGCCAGGCCGTACTTGGAGAAGACCTCGGCTTCGGTGAGGTGCTCGGTGATGAAGTCGATGTCGTCGCCCGCCTCGGCGAGATCGGCGGCCGCGATCTCCACGGCCGGCACGAGATGCGTGATGGGCGGAGGCGGCGCTGCAACAGGCGCGGGCGCCGGCGGGGCAGACGAACGGCCCGTATCGGCCGGCGCGCGTCCCAGGTCGAGATTCGGCAAGCCGAGGTCGAGACTGGACGAGCTGTCCAGGTCGATCGAGAACTCCGTCTCCGGCTCCTCGAAACTGTCGAAGGCAGGCGTTGGCTCCTCGATCTCCATCGGAGGCAGCTCCACCGCGGGCGCCGAGCGCCCGCCGCGCGCCGGGACGGTGTCGAAACCGCCCATCTGGGAGCGGACGAACTGCAGTTTGTTGCGATGCTGTGCGTTCTGCGGCTCTCGCTGGATCAGTTTCTCGAGCACCTTCGACGCGTCCTCGAAGTTCATCTTCGAGACGTGCGCCTCGGCCAGGCTGCTCATCGAAGCCAGGATGTTGGTCTCTTCGTTCAGCCGTGAGTAGACGGCCACGAGGCGCTCCAGCGTGGGCGTATGTCCCGGCTCCACGCGGAGGATGCGGTTGAGCATCTCGATGGCCGTGCTGCGCTCGCCCTTGCCGAGGGCGGTCTCGGCCAGAGGCGCCATCATCTCCAGGGCGCGGTTGGCGTCGTTCTGCTTGAGGTACAGATCGGCCATCGTCTCGCGCGTCGACGGCTCGTTCGGGTCGGCGGCCACCGCGCGCTCCAGCGTCGACCGCGCGCCGGCGTTGTCGCCGCGGCCGAGCTGAATCTTGCCGAGCATGCCCAGGAGGCGGGGATTGTTGGCGTTGCCTTCCAGCGCCGCCTCCACGATCTGCCGGGCGTTGTCGAAGTCCTTCGCTTCGAGCAGGGCCGTGACCAGCGAGTCGACCAGCTCCGTGTTCTTCGGGTCGATCTTGAGGGCCTTGCGGAAGACCTGCACGGCCTCGTCGAGCATGCCGCGTTTGAGCAGCAGCCTGCCGACGCGGTCGTACTCCTTCAGCGCCTCGGCGGTCTGGTTGTTCTGCGAGTAGAGGTCGGCCAGCTTGACGTGGACGTTGATCGACTGCGGGTCGAGCTCCGAGATCTTGCGGTAGATGCCCAGCGCGCTGGCCGGCTCGCCGTGCTTGAGGTAGTAGTCGGCCAGGACCTGGTACTGGCTCTTCGCTTCCATGGCCAGACCCTGCTTGGCGTACAGGTCGGCCAGCTTGGCGTAGATCTCCAGCTTGGAGGGATCGAGCTTGTTGATCTTCTTGAAGATGGCGATGGCCTTGAGGAAAAAGCCATCCTTCGAGTAGTGGTCGGCGATCTTGCTGAAGACCTTGACCGCCTCGGCGTTGTTGTTGACGCGGACCCACAGGTCCCCGATCCGATTGAGCGTGTTGACGTCGTTCGGGCTGTCCTCGAGAAGCCGCTCGTATTCTTTGATCGCCGGTTCGATCTTGCCCTTGGCGACGAGCTTCTCCGCGTTAGCGATGACTTTATCGCGTTGAACCGCCATCTTCCTCGCTCATGCCGAACAACAGCCTCGGCTCCTCCACCCCTTCGAACGACATGCGATGAATCGGGCTCGGGCCATAGATTCGCAATGCGGCCTGATGTCCTTCAGTCGCGTACCCCCGATTGTTCCTGAAGTCATACACGGGGTAGCGGTCATGATACGCGTCCATCAACAGATCGCGATAGACCTTCGCCACGATGGAGGCCGCGGCGATGGAGACGCTGCGGCGGTCGCCTTTGATGAGCGGGATCTGCGGCATCTCCAGCGTCTCCAGCAGCACCGCGTCGAGCAGCAGCGCATCGGGACGGACCTGGAGATCTTCGACCGCGTGGAGCATGGCCAGCTTGCTGGCACGGAGGATGTTGATGCGGTCGATCGTGGCCGCTTCGACCACGCCGATGGAGACGGCGCGGGCGCGGCGCAGGATCAGCCGGCAGACGGAGACGCGGTCTTCCGCTTCCACGAGCTTGGAGTCGTTGACTCCGAAAAGCGTCGGCTCGGAATCGAGCACCACGCACGCGGCCACGACCGGGCCGGCCAGGCAGCCGCGGCCCACTTCGTCGGTGCCGGCCACACTCCTAAAACCAAAATCGCGGAGCCTGCGCTCGATCGCCGACATTTCGGCGACGCGCGCGAGCTCCGCGAAAAGGGAATCGAACAAGCGCTCGGACGGCGGGCGCTTGCCGCTGGCCTTGACGCCGGTCTTAGCGGGGGCGCTTCTCTTCGATACGGGCTGCCTTACCGCGGAGATTGCGGAGGTAGTAGAGCTTCGCGCGACGGACCCGGCCATGACGTTCCACCTCGATCTTGTCGATCGTCGGAGAGTACAGCGGGAACATACGCTCCACACCGATTCCGCCCGAAATCTTGCGGACGGTGAACATCTGGCGCGTGCCGCCGCCCTTGCGCGAGATCACAAGACCCTGGAAAACCTGGATGCGCTCTTTGTCGCCTTCCTTGACCTTCACGTGGACCTTGATCGTGTCGCCGGGGCTGAACGACGGGATGTCGGTCCGGTTGATGGCCAGCGACTCGACGAGCTTCATGATTTCTGCCATTGACGTAACTCCAGTAGATTCTGAAAAGCGGGTCAGTATAGCTTAGAGGGCGGGGCGCAGAGGGCAGAGCGCAGAAGCAAAGCCCGGGAACCGTCCTTGCCTCTGCCTTCTGCCCTCTGCGCTCTGCCCTCTGGTGAAAGGCGGGGGCTAGAACTTACCGAGCCGGGAAAGAATTTCCCGCGCCTCCTCATCGAGCTCGGCCGTCTCCAGCAGATCGGGCCGTTTGGCCAGCGTGGCCCCAAGGGCCTGTTCTTTCCGCCACTTGCGGATGTTCTCGTGGTGCCCGGAAAGGAGGATGTCGGGCACGCGCAGGCCGCGCAGCTCCTCGGGGCGCGTGTAGTGCGGGTAGTCGAGCAGTCCCCGAAAGAACGAGTCCTCTTCCACCGACCCGGTATTGCCGACCACGCCAGGGATCAGCCGCCCCATGGCATCCGCCATCAGCATCGCCGGCAGCTCCCCGCCCGAAACGACAAAATCGCCGATCGAGATCTCCTCCGGCTGCAGCACCTCGTGCACCCGATGATCGAAGCCTTCGTAGCGGCCGCAGAGGAAAACCACGTGCTGCCGTTCGGTCAGCTCCAGCGCCAGGCGCTGGTCAAAGCGCCGCCCCTGGGGCGAGGTCATGACGATGTGCCCACCGCTCGCCTCTTTTACAACTGCCTCCACCGCCCGAAACACCGGTTCCCCCAGCATCACCATCCCCGGCCCCCCGCCATACGCCTCGTCGTCCGTGGAGCGATGCCGGTCGGCCGCATACTCGCGCAAATCCCACACACGGACCTCGATCAGCCCCTTCCTGATCCCGCGCGCGATCACGCCCTCTTCGAGAAGGGGGGTGAACATGTTCGGGAAGATGGTGATGAAGTCGATGCGCATGGTTCTCTCGTCAACCCTGAGTCCACTTCCCCGTCATCCTGAGCGTAGGGCGGGTGGGTGTGAGTGAGCGAAAGGATCTCAAAATGCGCAAACCGTGGCCCAGGCCATGTTTTTCGTAGTTTGAGATCCTTTCGCTCACGCCCACCCGGCCACCTCGCTCAGGATGACGGGGTGTTCGCTCAAGATTCGCTGATTGCGTCCAGATCATCCAACCCTTCCGGCAACGCCACCACCATCCGCCTCCCCGCCACGTCGATCTCCGTGCAGAGATCGGCGGCGAAGGGGACGTCGAACTCTTTGCCATCGGCGCGTTTCACGTGGAGCAGGATGCCGCCGCCGCCTTCGTAGGTGTCGGTGACGACGCCGCGCTGGCGGCCTTCGGCGTCGATGAGCGCCAGGCCGATGAGGTCGTGGAGGAAGTACTCGTCCTCGTCGAGCGCGCGCGCCTGGTCGGCGGGGATCTTGACGGTCCAGTTGTGCAGCGTCTGCACCTCTTCCGGCGAGTCGATGCCGGCGAACTTCATCAGGGCCCGCTCGCCGTGGGCACGCACGCTCTCGACGCGCAGCTCGCGCGTCAGCGCGTCATCGGGCGAGACCAGCGTCACGGACTCCAGCTCCTCGAAACGGTCCGCCGAATCGGTCCACGGCTCGATGCTCGCTTCGCCGCGCACGCCGTGCGCCTTGCGGATGATGCCGACGGCGATGCGCTCCATGGTCAGAGGGCAGAGCGCAGAGCGCAGAGGGCAGAAGCCAAAACGACGGTGGGCGGCGGGCTCTTCTGCCCTCTGCCCTCTGCGCTCTGCCCTCTCATCAATCGAGGATGTCGAGCGAATAGCGGCGGCGCGTTTTCTGGCCGGCCGCGGAGAGGAGGTTGCGGATGGCGCGGGCGGTGCGGCCCTGGCGGCCGATCACCTTGCCCAGGTCCTCGGGATCGACCTCGAGCTCCACCACGGTCTGCTGATCGCGGTCGCGGTCGTAGACACGCGTCCGCACCTCGTCGGGATGATCGACGAGGGACTTGGCGAGAAATTCGATCAGCTCACGCATGTGCGAGCCTCGGACGCAATCAGGCCGGCTGCTTCTTGAGGAGCGACTTCACGGTCGGCGAGAGCTGAGCGCCCTTGCTCACCCAGTAGTCGACCCGTGCGCGGTCGATCTTCACATCGGCCGGGTTCTTCTTGGGATCGTAGTGACCGATCTGCTCGAGCGTAGCCGCGGACGGCGTCTTCAGCGAGTCCGACACGACCACCCGATAGAACGGAGCGTGCGTGGCTCCCTGACGGCGCAAACGAATCTTCAACATGTCTTGAGTAACTCCTTGAAAATAGGCGCGGAATAGTAACCGAGCGCGCGGTGGAACGGCAAATGGACGACTTGAATTCCGAGAACGGCTTCACAGCCTCACAGCTTCACAGCTGTACAGCCGTGGAGCTTTGCCGCTGTGCAGCTGTGATTACTGCAGGAACTGCGGCGGGAGCCCTTTCATCATCTTGCCGAACTTCCGGGCCCCGAATCCCTTGGAGAACGACTTCATCATCTTCTTCATCTGCAGGTACTGCTTGAGGAGGCGATTGATCTCCTGCACCGAGGTGCCGGAGCCCTTGGCGATGCGCTTCTTGCGCTGGCCGTTGATGAGCTGGGGAAACTCACGCTCCCGCTTGGTCATCGAGTCGAGGATGGCCTGCATGCGCACGATGGCGCCCTCGTCGATATCGTCCTCGTTCACCTTGCCGGCGCCGGGGATCATGCCCACGAGAGACGAAAGCGGGCCCATCTTCTTGACCTGCTGCAACTGCGACCGCAGGTCTTCGAGCGTGAACTTGTCTTTGGCGACCCGTTCCGCGAGCCGCGCTGCTTCTTTCTGGTCGACCTCGGCTTCGACTTTCTCGATGAGCGACAGCACGTCGCCCATGCCCAGGATCCGCGAGGCCATGCGGTCGGGATAGAAAACGTCGAGGTCGGCGTACTTTTCACCGACGCCGACGAACTTGATGGGCCGGTTCACGACCGACTTGATCGAGAGCGCCGCACCGCCGCGCGCGTCGCCGTCCAGCTTGGTCAGAACGATGCCGGTCACGCCGAGGCGGTCGTCGAACTCTTTCGCGGACTTGACGGCGTCCTGGCCCGTCATGGCGTCGGCCACGAACAGGATCTCCGAGGGACGGGCGTCACTCTTGATCGTCTGCAGCTCCTGCATCAGCTCGTCGTCGATGTGCAGGCGGCCGGCGGTGTCGAAGATGACCGTGTCGTACAGCAGCGTCTTCGCTTCGCTGAGAGCCTTGCGGGCGATGTCGATCGGATTGCGGTTGTCGCCGATCTCGTAGAACGGCACCTTCACGTTATTGGCGACGATGCGCAGCTGATCGATGGCGGCGGGACGGTAGACGTCGCACGGCACGAGCAGCGGCCGGCGCCCACGGCTCTTGAGGTGCAGGCCCAGCTTGCCCGAGGTGGTCGTTTTGCCCGAACCCTGCAGGCCGACCATCATGATCACGGCCGGGCTGCCGACGAGTGCCAGCCCCACTTCGTTGCCGCCGAGGAGCTCCTGCAGCTCGTCGCGAACGATCTTCGTGACCTGCTGCGCGGGCGAGAACGCCGTCAGGACGTCGCCGCCGACCGCTTTTTCGCGGACGCGGTTGGTGAAGTCCTTGACCGTCTTGAAGTGAACGTCGGCCTCGAGCAGCGCGACGCGGATCTCTTTGAGCGCGTTGTCGATGTGCCACTCATTGAGCGTGGCCTCGCCGCGCAGGGTCTTGAAGACCCGGTCCATCTTGTCCTGCAGATTGTCGAACATAGCCGCACCTAGAATGCCCGGGCGTCCCCAAGCCATTCCAGCATCCATTCCAGGCGGATTTCACCACATCTTTCCCGGGTTATGTGAGGACATGGCGCAACCCGCGCTCCGTCTCGAGAGCAACGTCCCCGGCGATTTCTTCGTCGACTCCACCTGCATCGACTGCGACGCCTGCCGCATCTTCGCGCCGGCCGTGTTCCACGACGCCGGCGAGCAGTCGGCGGTCTACCACCAGCCGGAGACCGAAGAAGAGCTGCTGGCCGCGCAACGCGCGCTCATCTCCTGCCCCACCGCGTCCATCGGCACGCTCGAAAAGCACGACATGCGGGTAGCCGTGGCATCCCTGCCCGAGCACGTCGACGACGACGTCTATCGCTGCGGCTACACGAGCGAGAGCTCCTTCGGCGCGGTCAGCTACCTCGTCCACCGCGAGGACGGCAACCTCCTGATCGACTCGCCGCGCTTCACCGAGCCGCTGGCCAGAAACATCGCCCGCCTCGGCGGCGCGCGCCGCATGCTGCTCACGCACCGCGACGACGTCGCCGATCACGAGAAGTTTCACGAACGATTCGGCTGCGACCGCGTCCTGCACCATGCCGACATCGGCTCCGGGACCAGGAGCGTCGAGCTGCAGCCGGCCGGCCTCGATCCTGTCACGCTCGCGCCTGACCTCCTCATGATCCCCACGCCCGGCCACACCCGCGGCCACGCCGTCTTCCTCTACCGCGACCGCTTCCTCTTCACCGGCGACCACCTGGCCTGGAGCGAGGCCCGCGGCCACCTCTACGCCTTCCGCAGCGCCTGCTGGTACTCCTGGACCGAACAAATCCGCTCCATGGAGCGCCTCCTCGACTACCGCTTCGAATGGGTCCTCCCCGGCCACGGCCGGCCGGTGCATCTCCCCGCCGAAGCAATGCACGCGTCGCTCGAAAAGTGTGTGGCATGGATGAAGACGAAGTAGGAACGCCCGTTGCTCTCTCGTCGCCCGGATGGGCAAATACCTCCGGCTCTTCAAAGACACCGCACGCGAGTTCAATGAAGACAAGGTGCCTCGCCTCGGTGCAGCGCTGGCCTACTACACGATCTTCTCGATCGGGCCGCTGCTGCTGATCGCCGTGGCCATGGCCGGGCTGTTCCTCGGCCAGGAGGCGGCGCGCGGCCAGATCTCCGGCGAGCTGGGAAAGATCTTCGGCCCGGAGATGTCGAAGTCGCTCGAAGGGATGATCGAGGCGGCGGCGAAACCGAAGAGCGGGCGGCTGGCCACCATCGTCGGCGTGCTTACGCTGATGCTCGGCGCCTCGGGCCTGTTCGGGCAGCTCAAGGACGCCCTCAACACCATCTGGAACGTCGAGAAAAAGCCGGTCAGCGGAATCGTCAACTTCATCCAGACCCGCTTTCTCTCCATGGCCATGGTCCTCGGCATCGGCTTCCTGCTGCTCGTTTCCCTCGTCTTCGACGCCGTGATCTCCGCCATGGGTCCCTGGCTGGAGCGCCTCATCGGCGGCGAGGCCCTCATTCAGTTCCTCAGCCTGATCCTCTCCTTCGCCATCTCCGTCGTGCTCTTCGCGGCCATCTTCCGCATCCTCCCCGACCTCAAGATCGCCTGGCACGACGTCTGGCTCGGGGCCGTCTTCACCTCCCTCCTCTTCGCCCTCGGCAAATGGGGACTGGGCGTCTACCTCGGCAAGGCCGCCGTCGGTTCCGCCTACGGCGCGGCCGGCTCGCTGGTCATCCTGCTCGTCTGGGTCTACTGGTCCGCCCAGATCCTCTTCTTCGGCGCCGAGTTCACCCAGGTCTACGCCCGCACCTTCGGCTCCATGCGCGGCGACACCTCGAAAAAGGAAGCGGCCGCACAAGCCGACCGCGTCGAAGACCGCCCCAAGAGCCCCGCGACCCTCCCCGCACACGCGGCGTCAGGTCTCGGCAAACTCGCCGCAGGAGGAGCCATCGGTCTCCTGGCCGGCGCGATTCTCACCGCCGTGAGCGCGGTAGGGCTGGTCTTCAAGATGATCCGCAAGATCGTGGTGCCGTCAAGTAAATCTCCGCGCGGCGCGCTTTGGACTGCGTGCGGCTTGCCGCCGCTTTGGGTAACTTGCAACGGAGCGGCTCATGCCACGCTACCCAAAGCGGTGGCAAGCCACGCGCACTCCAAAGCGCTGCGGCGCGGAGCCGTTGCAGGACCGTTACAATCCCCATCCGTGAGGATGGTCAAGGTCGTCGTTGTCGTCGTACTCGTCGTTGCCTTTGCGCTGCTCGTTCGCGCGCTGCCTGTGGCGGATTGGCTGGAACAGTTCAAGGCCTGGGTGCAGGGGGTCGGGCCGATCGGGTACGTGTTGTATGTGCTGGTCTACATCCTCTGTTGCACGCTGCTGGTGCCGGCGCTGGCGCTGACACTGGGCGCTGGGGCGATCTTCGGGTTCGTGGGCGGGGCCATCGTCAACCTCATCGGGGCCACGCTCGGCGCGACCGCAGCGTTCTCGCTGGCGCGGACCGTGATGCGCCATCGCGTGGAGCGGATGACCTCCGGCAGCGCCAAGTTCGCGGCGCTCGACCGCGCCATCACGCGCGAGGGCACGAAGATCATGTGGCTCGTGCGCGTCTCCGGCTTCCCGCCGTTCACCTGGGTGAACTACGCGTTCGGCCTGACCGGCATCCATATCGGCCCGTTCCTCATGACCACGTTCTTCGGGATCATCCCCGGCACGATCGCCTTCACCTACGCCGGTGCCGCCGGCGCCGCCGCACTCAGCGGCAGCGGAAACCGCGTCCTCCTCATCGTCACCGCCGTCGGTGCCGTCCTCGTCAGCGCCTTCATCGCCCGCATCGCCACGCAGGCGATCCGGCGGGCGGGGGTGGAGGACGAGGCGACGGCCGGGTGAGAGTCGCAAAGTCGCAAAGTCTCAAAGTCTCAAAGCGTCCTCGGCCACGACCTCTTTGAGACTTTGAGACTTTGCGACTCTGAGACTCCCCCGTCGGGACTCGAATATGCTTCTCCCAGGAAACACGGAGGCCATGCCATGACCAATCCCCTCGCACAGCTCGCCAAGGTCGGACAGAGCGTCTGGTACGACCAGACGGACCGCAAGCTCATCTCCACGGGCAAGCTCCGGAAAATGATCGATGAGGACGACCTGCGCGGGATGACGTCCAATCCGACGATCTTCGAGAAGGCCATCGGCGGCAGCGAGGATTACGACGCGCAGCTGCGCATGCTGGCCTCGCAGGGGAAGTCGCGCGACGAGATCTACGACGAGCTCGTCTCCGAGGACATCGGCAATGCCGCGGATATCTTCAAGCCGGTCTATGAGCGGACCGGCGGCGACGACGGGTACGTCAGCCTGGAGGTCTCGCCGCTACTCGCGCAACGCACCGATGAGACCGTGGCCGAGGCCCAGCGGCTGTTCACGAAACTCGGGCGCAAGAACGTCATGATCAAGATCCCGGCGACGCCGGAAGGGATCCCGGCCATCGAGGAAGCGATCGCCCTTGGCATCAACATCAACGTCACGCTCATCTTCTCGAACGAGGTGTACGCGCAGGTCATCGAGGCCTATCTGCGCGGGCTGGAGCGCCGCGCGGAGAAGGGTTTGCCCATCGGGTACATCGCCTCCGTGGCCAGCTTCTTCGTCAGCCGCATCGACTCGGCGGCCGACAAACAGATCGAGGCGAAGCTGAAGGACGATCCATCTCTCGAGCCGCTGCTCGGCAAAGTCGCCATCGCCAACGCCAAGATGGCCTATCAGCTCTTCAAGCAGATCTTCACCAGTCCCCGCTACCTCAAGCTGCGCGACCTCGGCGCACGCGTGCAGCGTCCTCTGTGGGCCTCCACGGGAACGAAGAATCCGAAGTACAGCGACGTGCTCTACATCGAGTCGCTCATCGGTCCCGACACTGTCAACACGGTGCCTCCGGCGACGTACGAGGCGTTCAAGGACCACGGACGCGTCACGCTGACCATTGAAGCGGAAGTCGACGAGGCGCGCCGGACGCTGGCCACGTTCGAAGAGAAAGGCTTCAGTCTCCGCGCCATCACCGAGAAGCTCACCGCGGACGGCGTGACGTCGTTCAACGAATCGTTCGTGCAACTCATGCAGACCATCGAGGCCCGCCGCGCCGCCGTCGTGCGCGGTCTCTCCGACCGGCTGACGCTGCACAACATCTCCGGCCTCGACGAGGTCATCACCCGCGTGGAAAAAGAAAAGTTCGTGACGCGCATCCACGCACGCGACAGCTCGCTCTGGAAGTCGGACGACGCGCACCGCAAGATCATCGACAACGCCCTCGGCTGGCTCGGCGCGCCGGAGAAGATGCTGGCCGATGCGAAGTCCCTCGTGGCCACCGCGGACGAGCTGCGGAAGGGATTCACGCACGTGGTGGTCCTCGGCATGGGCGGCTCGAGCCTGTGCGCGGAAGTGGTGCGGCGCACGTTCGGAAAACGCGACGGCTATCCGGAGCTGCTCGTGCTCGACTCCACCGTCCCCGAGGCGGTGTCGCTGCTCGAGGCGAAGATCGACGTCGCCAAAACACTGTTCATCGTGGCCTCGAAATCCGGCACGACCACCGAGCCGATGATGTTCCATCGCTATTTCTACGACCGCGTGAAACAGGCGAAAGGCGACCGCGCCGGCGAGAACTTCATCGCCATCACCGATCCCGACACGCAGCTGGTCAAGGACGCGCAGCGCGACGGGTTCCGCAAGACGTTCGTGAACGCGGCGGACATCGGCGGCCGCTACTCCGCCCTGTCGCTCTTCGGCCTCGTGCCGATGGCTCTGTCCGGCGTGGACATCGTCACGCTGCTCGACCGCGCCGTACAAGCGGTGCACATCTCCACGATCCCTCAGACCAGGAAGAATCCCGCTGCGCTGCTCGGCACGGTCCTCGGAGCCATGGCGCTGCAGGGACGCGACAAGCTGACGCTCATCACGCCGCGCCCGCTCGATAAGCTCGGCCTCTGGATCGAACAGCTCATCGCCGAGAGCACCGGCAAGGAAGGCAAGGGCATCGTACCCGTGGCCGGCGAGCCGGCCCTGGCGCCGAACGAGTATGGCGACGATCGTCTCTTCGTAGCCGTCCGCCTGCACGGCGATTCATCGGACGGCACCTCCCATCTCCGCGCGCTGGCCGCGGCCGGGCATCCGGTCGTCGATCTCGTGCTCGACGATCCGCTCGACCTCGGCGAGACGTTCTTCGTCTGGGAGTTTGCTACCGCCGTCGCCTGTGCCCTCCTCGGCGTCAACGCCTTCGATCAGCCGAACGTGCAGGAGTCGAAGGACAACACCAAGCGGCTGCTCGAGGAGTACACGAAGTCCGGCACGATGACCGCCAGCGCCGACGGGCCACGCGTGAGCGTCTCCGACGCGGACGCCATCGCGGACCTGCTCGCCAGGGTGAAGCCGCACGACTACGTGGCGCTGACGGAGTACTTCGGCGAGACCATCGATCGCGACGAGCGCCTGTCCGGAATCCGCGCCACGCTGGCGCGGGAGCGGCACGTGGCCACCACCACCGGCTACGGCCCGCGCTTCCTCCACTCCACCGGCCAGCTGCACAAAGGCGGCGGCGACAACGGCGTCTTCCTCCAGCTCACCGGCGGACCGCAGGCCGATCTTCCGCTTCCCGGCGAAAAGTACACGTTCGGTGTGCTGGCGCGGGCGCAGGCGATTGGGGATTACGAATCGCTGGTTTCTCGCAACCGCCGGGCGCTGAGCATTGATCTTGGGGAAAATGTCGAGGACGGGCTTTCGCAGTTGGCTGATGCGGTAGCTCGAAGTTTGCGAAGTTTATCCCGAGCGTAAGCGAGGGATCTCTTCGTGCACCGGCAGGGCACACTCCGACAGGCGCTTCATCGCGGTGCCACCGGAGATCCCTCGCTGCGCTCGGGATAAACTGAATGAGAAACCAAAAACCATGACCCAATTCGGAATGATCGGCCTCGGCGTGATGGGCGCGAATCTCGCGCTGAACATCGAAGAGCACGGCTTCACCGTCGCCGTCTGGAACCGGGAGCAGGAAAAAACGCGGCAGTTCGTCGCGGAGAACGCGGCGAAGAAGTTCACGGGCACCACGACGCTCGAGGAGTTCGTGGGCGCGCTGGAGCGGCCGCGGCGGATCATGATGATGATCAAGGCCGGCGCCCCGGTCGACGAGATGCTGGGCAAGCTCCTGCCTCTGCTCGCCGACGGCGACGTGGTCATCGACGGCGGCAACTCCTGGTTCAAGGACACGCAGCTCCGCGCGGCGCGGCTCCTCGAGCACAACCTGCACTTCGTCGGCTCCGGCGTCTCCGGCGGCGAAGACGGCGCGCGGTTTGGTCCGTCCCTCATGCCGGGCGGCACGCGCGAATCGTGGGAGAGCATCCGCGCGGTCTTCGAAGCCATCGCCGCGCGCAGCGACTCCGGCCCGTGCGTCACCTACTGCGGCCCCGACGGTGCCGGCCACTTCGTGAAGATGGTCCACAACGGGATCGAGTACGGCGACATGCAACTCATCGCCGAAGCCTACGACCTGCTGCGCCGCGGACTGGGGCTGGAGGCCGAGGCCCTGGCCGGCATCTTCGACGAATGGAACCGAGGTCCGCTGCAGTCGTTCCTCATCGAGATCACGGCGAAGATCTTCCGCAAACGCGATCCCGAGACCGGCGCCGCGCTCGTCGACAAGGTGCTGGACAAGGCCGGCCAGAAGGGGACCGGCAAATGGACCGCGCAAGTGGCGCTCGACCTGGCCGTGCCCATCCCCACCATCGCCGCCGCCATCGACGCGCGCGTGCTCTCGTCGATGAAGAGCGAGCGCGTCGCCGCCGCCAAGGTCCTCCCCGAAGCCACGCCCACCCGGCCGGAGAACGCGCAACAGTTCATCTCCGACGTCCACGACGCACTCTATGCCGCCAAGATCTGTTCGTACGCGCAGGGGTTCGCCCTCATGCAGGCCGGCTCGCGCGAATGGAATTGGAGCATCAACATGCGCGAGACCGCGCGCATCTGGAAAGCCGGCTGCATCATCCGCGCGAAGTTCCTCGACTCCATCATGCGCGCCTACGAACAACGCGCCGACCTCCCCAACCTCCTCCTCGACGACGCCTTCCGCCAGGACCTCGCCAAGAGCCACGAAGCGTGGCGCCGCGCCGTGACCTACGCCCAGACGAACGGCATCCCCGCCCCCGCCTTCGCCGCCTCCCTCAACTACTTCGACAGCTACCGCACCGCCAACCTCCCCCAAAACCTCACCCAGGCCCAACGCGACTACTTCGGAGCGCACACGTACCAGCGCAGCGACCAGGGCGAGGACGCGCCGTTCGTGCACAGTGAGTGGGACTGATCCTCGCGAAAGAGAGTCTCAAAGTCGCAAAGTCTCAGAGTCGCAAAGGGTGCGGCTAACAACCTCTCTGAGACTTTGCGACTTTGAGACTTTGAGACTCTCTTGATGATTCTCACGAGAGGTGGGTTTAGGTAGCGCTGGACACTGACTTGCGGCGCAAACCGTCCCGGGACTGATTCCCGAAAGGCAAAATGAGGGGGCGGGGATTGGACCCGCCCCCTCGACGTTGCACTGCGAATCTCTCTCTCTCGAATCAGGGCTTGCCGTTGGCTGCGTCCGGCGTCGTCGCGGCCGGTGCCGCGGCGCGACGCCGCGACGGGAACGAGGCCTTGATGTCCTCGACTTCCGGCACGACCAGCCCGACGTCCAGGGCCAGGTTCATGGCCTGGGCCAGACGATAGGCATCGACAGCCAGCTTCCCGACGTTGCCGCGCTTGATAAACACCGAGCGGCGGATGCCGCGTGCGAAACGCTCCGCTTCCACCGCCACCGGCAGGAACGCCGTCCCATGATCCAGCATGTCGCGGATCAACTGGGGCGTGATCGCCACCGATTCGGCAAAGCGAGGCGCGCGCCGCAGCGCGAGCTCGAGCGGTACGAAGAAGCCGTCCGGCAGCACCTGATGCCCGCGCGGACGCTGGAACCGGTCGAGCGGCTGGGGAAGCAGCTCGAACCCGGGAACCAGCGCCTGCATGGAGCGGATCTTCTCGACCAACTCCTGGGCTGCTGTGGAATGACTGACAGGGGTTTCAATGACCGTCATATGGGTATCACCTCCTTTCTTTTCGATCGGTACCAGATTCGCGCTACCCGGAGCCCTCGGCTGACGCCATCTAGTACGTAACCCAAATATAGGCCGCACTTTTAAATTGTCAATAGCTAATTGTGCTGATATATAGGACAGCCATGTTGATCCACGATCAGTTGAGGCTGGCCCGTGAACAGATCGGGCTCAGCCAAGCCAAGCTGGCCGCCCTGACCGGCCTCTCCCGCAATCAGATCGTCCGAGCCGAGGCGGGCGAGAACATCACCCTGGACACCCTGCGCCGGATCATGGTCCATCTTCCCCTGGAGGAGGTCACCCTGCTGGAGAGGGTGAAAATGAAGGTGGACTACCTCAACCCCGCCGAGAAGATGTTCTTCGGCATCGGAGAGACCCTCCCACTCCTGATTCGGGCCACGCTGACGGTCATGAACCTGGCCATGGTCGCCAAGACCGAGATGGCGATGGCCCAGGTGGCCGAGGGGCGGACCATGAACGAGAAGGAACAGGCCGAGGACAGCAATCTGGACGTGCTCCTCGCACAAATCGCGGTCTCCCTCGGGGCTGTCGAGATGATGCGCAAGGAGCTCTACAAGGACGACTCCGGGCCTGCCAAAGAAGGATAAGTACCCTGGAATCAATGGGTAAGTACCTCCAAAGGATGGGTAGGGACCCTACAAAGTTAGGGTGGGTACCTAACAAAGTTAGGGTGGGTACCCTGCAGAGTTAAGGTGGGTACCTAACAAAGTTAGGGTAGGGACCTAACAAAGTTAGGGTGGGTACCTAACAAAGTTAAGGTAGGGACCTGCTCAGCGACGATTAGACCTGAGGCCTGACGACAACAAGAACTGCGGGGCCGGTCTCCTCCGAATAACCCTGACACAAGAGTCCGCAGAGCCGGGAAGGCCATTGGGGTCAGAGCTTCGCTCCTCGAGTTGAACGGCGTGACGCCGTGACGCTCGGAGCGCACGAGGCAGCTAGGCTGCCGGGCCTTGCAACAAGCGTCTCGTCGTCTTCAGCGTGATGTTAGCCGCCGGCGGGGCCATCGTTCAATCGACAAACGGAACCTCAGAATGTGTCGGAATGACGTGCGGCAGCCCAGCCGACGCGAGGATCATAGTTGATGCCTTCAATGCGGCTTCGCGACGTGCCGGCGCGAGGACAGACACGCAAGTGATCGGCAGCATCTCGCCGAGCGGAAAGGACCAATATGGTCGAAGTACACCGCGGGAAGTGTCAAACCGAGGTTGTCCAGTTCCCCGGTTCACCCATCTCACCAGGCGCCATTCAGCCTCTTGATGGTACGCAGGGTTCTTTAGAAACGGCATCAACCGTGAGATGAACTCTGCGGCCACAACGGCATAAGACTCTCGTTCGTGATCGGCTACGTGGATGTCGCGGCAGAACTGCACGGTCCGCTGCAGGGTCACACGTATGCGCGCGATCTGGTCGTCACGATCATAAACTACACGATCTAAGTCGCTTTTCTGCGTGTCATGGGCGACTTTGAACAGTACGTCCGCGTCAATGCCGATGCAGTATCGCTCAAGACCGGCGCCGCCATATGCGCGCCACTGCGCGAGATCATCTGGGAGCTCGGTGCAACTGAAGACGTAAATTTCTGACAGAGTGTCAATGTCGACGTTGGCAGCAATGCGGTCCAGCAACGGATTGTCGCTCGCGATCTCACGTTCTAGCGTCAGCGCGGCTTCAACGATTGAGCGTCCATACGTTACCTCCGTGGGATCATTCAAGAAGCTATAGTTAGTCGCGCGCAGTTCGTGCTCGCGGAGTATGCCTTCAAAGCCAGCGGACGTCGTGTAGTGATAGAGGACCGCGGGAACGGCATTGTCCGGGTTGAGATAGTTTCGATCTTCCAAGATCCGACGAAGACGGGAGCGGCGAAAGAAGATCTCGTCATCCAAACCCATTGGGGCAGTCTACGCCAAATGAGACAGGGCTCAAGCGTGCAATCAGCCGCCGGTGCAGTCGTCGTAGGTAGCAGAATGCCGACGGCGTCGCCGTAGCGTCGATCCTTCGCCCGTGTCGCTTCGTAAAGTGGTGTTGGTGTTTACGTGCGCCCAACGGCCTTGGTGTAAGCTGTGCGGCCCGTCCCGCGCGCCGAAGCCCGATCGGCGCGGCGGTTGCCGCCAATGACGTTCGCAGAACCGAGTGGCGAGCTGCAACCGCCGTGACGCCGTCACGCTGGCGCTCAAGCAGCCGGCTCGGCCGGCGGGCCGAAGCCGGGCCGCATCAGCTTCACACCAAAGTTAGTGGCCGTCAGAGCGCTTCGACATTGGTTGGGTAACCAGCGTGCTTCAGTTCACGAGCGAGCTTGATCTTCCAGGCATCCGATTCGTCATAAATGACGTATTCGACACCCAAATAGTCCGACGGTATTTGTACTCCTGATTGGTACAATACGCAGACTCTGCCACGACCAAGCTTTCCGACAAAGTAGCCCAACTCGAAAATCACGTTTTGCCTTGCGCGGCGCTCCTGTTCCTCTCCCACCTTTCCGCCGACATCATCAGCCGCTAGCACTACTATGGCGTATCGCGCGTCTGCGTGATGTTCAAACTTCTCAATTAACGTCTGGCCAGCGCCGGGCTGTTCAAGCAATATAATCGGCTGCAACCCAAGCGTCGAAAGTGTTCGCGCCACTACATCCTTGTGAAGACCATGCCCGTGCACGACAAAGATTCGCCTGTCGTCATCTATCGCACCAGAGCCTCCAGTCGATACAGGCTCAGCGAGTGCAATTAGATGGTGAGGATATTTCTGTATATCCTCTTTCAGATCCAACAAGAATTTGACACACGCATCGTACTGCTCCTCAAGCGAGTTTCCGACACGCAACTCACGCAACAGTTCCGCTGCGTCCTTGCCAACCAGCCGTGCAAGAGTTTGCGCCGCCACCCTCCTCCATTGTCGCATCTGGTGCGCGGCGACCTGATAGTCTGACGCGGCAACGGAATCGTTTCGGCGTCGCAGATTCTTAACGTGGTCGATCAAGTCGTCAATTTGTTCCACTGATGGCCGAACGTCCTCGTCATACCCATACGTTAGATCAAGGGTGGGAGCAGCTTCGAGAGCATCCGCGAGATATCGTTCGTAGCTATCTATGCCCGCCAACAGATACCCGCCATCAGCGCCTTCGCGGTCAAGGTTGTAGTGTTTTTCGAAACGGTTGCCCTCGACAAATCCTCGGTATCTCTGAATGCTCTCGCCAAACTTACCTTGCCACCACCCAAAACATTGTTGCAGGTCTGCCGAATCCTGGAGCGCTTCAAAACGCTGACGGAAAGCAGAAAGAAGCCTGGTCGCGAATGAGAGCTCTTGCGTGTACTTCTCGCGGGCGCTTTGTCGCACGACTTCCAGTGTATATGTCGAGCGACCACGCGACAAGGCACCTCCCGCTAAGCACGTTTGCTGCCTGCGCGCCTGTTGGCCCAAGCTTTAGACCGTATGCGCGAATGCCAGTTTCCCGCCTAACGCCGCCAACAACGAGATGCATATGAGCTGGAGTGCTCATGTACGCGAAACTTCATGGAAAGCGAGCGGCCACGGTAAGCGTGGGTTCGTCCACCTAACGGATCTCACGCTAAGCTGTGCGGCCAGTTCCGCGTGCCGAAGCCGGCGCGGCGCGGCGGTTGCCGGCGAGAAGTTGCGTGCAACGCCTGCCGAACTGCAACCGCCGTGACGCCACCGCGCTGGCGACGACGTAGGCAGCTCGGCTGCCGGGCCGACGGCGGGCCGCACCAGCTTCAGCGTCCTATGAGTTAGGCAGACCCCTCGGAGCCAAACAATGACAACTGTCGAACGTCCATCTCAGGACCAAGCTCCGGCAACATCACGGCGCGAATGAAGGGGGCCAACAACGGATCGCGAAAGCGGATATAGCGGTTTGTAGACGTGACAAAAATTAGACCTTGTGCGCTAACTCGCTCGAAGGCCGCGCGAACGTCATTCAGCGGCAGTCGGGTCACGAACACAACCCGCCGCTCGAGCTCTTCTGGTGTTACATTGCGATCCCGCCGCCCGAGTGACGCAATTTCGCGAACAATTGCCATATCGAGCTCACTGAGAGAGCGCATCGCGTTGCTATACTTTCTAAGTTCCGCGCGGAAGGCACGCCGAACAGCACGACCGACGGCCACCTTGTAGTCATGTTCGTTAACTACGCGCTCCGCTGGGTCACGCTTGAGCATCGACTCTACGCATTCAAGCCCAACAAGGTGCACGAAGTATGGGTAGCCGCCGGAGGTATCGACTATGGCGTCTTTCACGGCGGAGTTGAACTTAAATCGCAACTCTTCTTCCGCGGAGGCGAGGAAGGCGTAAATGGCCACCGAGTCTAGCGGGTGTAGATAGACCTCGGCGGCGCTACGCTCGATGCTTTCGTGTCGCCCTAGAAGCAATTTTGCCGACTGGGCGATCCCGACAATCACTAGCCGAGAATCGCAGTCACTGCTGTGATCTGCCAGAGTCTTCATCAGTTCCGCCACGCCACGATGGAAGGTGGCATTGGCTGAAACGACAACGTCATACTCATCGAGCACGACGACGACTTTGCGACCGAGGTCACGAAGTTCAAGGTAGAGACGCCAAGGGTCAATCTTATCGGCGCCCAACGCCCGCAACTTTGACCGGGTAGTTGAGGTACCCGACGCCTCGGCGCCGATACCGAAGACAGCGCCGCCACCCGACAAAGACTTCGACGACTCGTGCTCACTCTCCGTCACAGCGACCGCCACGCCCAGCTCGCGCAAAGCTGCTCGAGCAAACTCATCGAACGTCATTTCGGAGTTGCACGTGACGAATACCGCCTTTGCCTTTCCGAACGCCTGCCGAACCAGCGATGTTTTCCCAACACCTCGATCACCCGTAACTACAGGGTGGTAGCCTCGACGCCTGATCGCTTTTCGTAGTTCGTCGAGCTCACGCTCACGACCAACAAAGAACTCCCGGCGTAGAATCGGCGCACCTGGTGTGAATACCTCTTCCACTTCTTCTAGGTCGAGGTCGTTAAACATGTGGCGATTCTCGCACACGTCGCATTTGGTTCTGCCTAACGTCCTTGGTGTAAGCTGCGGCGGGCTTCACGTGCGGAGAACGAAGCGGCGCGACGGCCGCCGCGACCAACGAGATGCTCGGCGGGAGCGATCTGCGGTCGGCGTGACGCCGTGAAGCCGGCGATGCTGTAGCCGGCTCGGCCGGCGGGCCAGACACCAGCCCGCCGACAGCTTCACACCAAAGTTAGCCCGCGCCGTTCTTCGGTAACAAGTTGCGCGGGACCTTACCCCACAGGGTGTCGCATCTCGTCGTGGTGTAGAGCGTCCCACCAGACGCCCTCCGGCAATTCGCTGAAAAGCACTCGCTGAATGTGATCTGAAACCCGCGGGATTGCCGCTGCCGCGTACATGTTGTTCAAAAACCACAGGTGGCGCTTGAGATATATAGGCTTTTTCAATACTGCGGGTAGACCGAACGCGAGGTTAGTTGCGGCCGGCCCCCAGGCAAGGCTAACCTGAAGATCCGATTGGGGAGTGAGGCCAAGGGCGTCGTTCGCCGCGCGCACGACGTCCGATACCTCTTTGATGTAGCGGCCGATGGATGTTAGATCGCCATGCTGGATGACTTCAGCGAAAGATCCTGTCCACTCCCGGAAGGCGATCGCCGTCTTGCTCTCGCGGATCTGCATAGCCACGGAGAGAACATCACTCCTGGAGCTTGCCTCACGCAGCACAGCTGCGAGGACGCACGGCACTCGGAGTTCGACGATGTTGAGTTCGAGAAGGTGCTCAAAGTATTTCCTGGCGACCTCCTCACGGTTCTTTTCAAGCAATGCGAGTGATAGTTCCGCTGCTGCGACAGGCCGAGAGTTCCAATTTTTGTACACGAACCTGTTCAGAAGCTGGCTGCGGAAGAAGCTCGGCTTATACGGCAGTCCGAGCAGTTGGCTGCACATGAGGTAAAACGCCGTACCTACGGCAATGTAGTGCGGCGTACCCCACGGATGTTGTTCCGTTCGCGGTATTAACAGCTCGCGTACATGAGGAGCTACGCGTGAAACGCCGCACGAGTGACTGGAGCCCACAAATTCAGCCAATTCAAGTTCGGCAGTGTCGAACGACGGAAGATGCGACGCCAGCAGTTTTTCGGCCTCGAGGCGATCGTCCCCGACCCATCCAACCGGGACCACGACGCCGCGGAGAGGTGCAAGCGTCGTATTTTCGATATCGTTGTTCCAAATACCGACGAACTCGGCGTTAACGTGAAGCACGTTATGGCAGACCACCGACTCTATCAATTGCGTCAGGTTGATCAGGTCGTGACGAACTACACCGCTCGCGATTGAGGCCCGGCGTGTGCGCACATCATCGTATCGCTGATGAAGCAGACGATCGGCACTAGCAATCGTGAGATTGTCGATGAATATCGCGCCTTTCGTGCCTGGATTCATAGCTGCTTCCAATCGGTCGGAGTTCACATTGTAGCCCGGGCCGCCCGTCACGCCGATCCTGCGTCAGTGACTTGGCCAAGGAGATCGTCTCTTGCGTCGGGCTAACTTGTTGCTAACCTGCATTTAGGCAGCGCGTGTGGGTACTGGCGGCTGGTTTTATGCGACTGCGAATTGTCGTGTAAGCACGAGATCTCTCTCGTGCGCAGGTGTTATGCGGTTGGATCCTGTCGGATAACGCAATATGAGACAGCAGATACGATCCCGGTCCAGCCGGCGCAGAGTGTGGCCCGCGGAGCGGGTCAGAGCTTCATTCGTCGCCCGAAGGAAAGGCCTGACCTGGCCGGCTTTCCTTTGTCCCGAGCGAAGCGAAGGATCGAGTTGGCACCTACGCCGCCTGAGCCATGTGCATCGGAGGTGCTAAGTTGATCCTTCGCTTCGCTCAGGATTACGGGGGGGCTACAACTGTTCCTTGAACCACCCCGCCACCTTCTCCTTCACCCGGTCCACCCACCCTCGCTTGCGCCAGTTGCGGCGGGTGATCTCCTGGCTGCGGGCCAGGTCTTCGAAGAACATCTTTTCCATCTCCGCGGCGATGGTCTCGTCGTAGACGTTGACGTTGACTTCGTCATTCAGCCGGAACGACCGGTCGTCGAAGTTGGAGGAGCCGATGGTGGTCCAGATCCCGTCGACGACCATGGTCTTGGCGTGCATCATCGTCGGCAGGTATTCGAAAATGCGCACGCCGCGGCGCAGGAGGTGGCTGTACTGGAAGCGGCTGGCGTAGCGGACCACCGGCACGTCCATGTTCTCGCCCGGCACGATCACGCGGATGTCGACGCCGCGGCGCGCGGCCCCTTCGAACGCGCGCATGGTGTCGCTGTCGGGGACGAAGTAGGCGCTGTTCATGTAGATCGACTTGCGCGCGCTGACGATGGAGACGATGTACATCAGCTTGGCCGCCGACGAGCCTTCTGACGGCGACGACTTCAATACCTGCGTCCTACAGGTGCCGCGCGGCTCGAGCTGCGGGAAGTAGTCGAGGCCCGTCAGCAGCTCGCCGCGGCTCTTGATCCAGTTGTCCATGAACGCGAATTGCATCTGCGTCACGACCGGGCCTTCGACGCGCACCACCGTCTCGCGCCAGTGGTCCAGCGAGTCGGCGTCGCCCAGCCAGTTGTCGGCGATGCCGACGCCGCCGGAGAAGCCGACTTCGCCGTCGACGATGAGCAGCTTGCGGTGCGTGCGATGGTTGACGCGCGAGAGCGTGTACCAGCGCAACGGGTGATACCACTCGATGCTGATGCCGTTCCGCTTCATGAACAGGATCAGGTCCTCGGACATCTCCGCCGAGCCGACCGCGTCGAGGACGACGTTGACCTTGACGCCGGCGCGGGCCCGCTCGGCCAGCGCCTCCGCGAACATGCGGCCGATCTCGCCGTCCCAGTAGATGTAGAACTCGAGGTTGATGGTCTTCCGCGCCGCGCGGATGGCCGCCAGCATCGAAGGGAAGATCTGCACGCCGTTGCGCAGCACTTCCACGCGGTTGCCTTCCGACACGGCGCTGCCGGTGAGCGCATACATGGTCTGCAGGAAGGCCAGGTCGCGCACGCCGAACTGATGGCGCATGTGGTAGCGCATGGGGACGCGGCGCCGCACCACCGGCAACGGCGTGCGGCCGGGATAGCGGGGAGCCTTGCGCCGCCGGAAAAAGAGACCCATCTCAGACCGTCCGCTGCGCGATGAGCCAGAGCACCAGGGCAATCACGCACGCCACCAGGCCGACCGCCAGCAGCACCAGGAACGTCACGATGGCGCCCAGGACGAGCGCGATCTGCCCGGCGGACCGCGGAGGGCGGCGCCGGTCGCGATGCTTCTCCAGGAGGCGCATGTTCATCATGTTCTCTTCGTACATGAAGTCGAACACGTCGCCCGCCACCGGCACCGCGCCAAAGATGAGGTCGATGGAAACGTTCAGCACCATCCGCGCGATGACCATGGCCGGCACGCGATGCCGCAGCGCCCCGGCGATGATCCACGATGAGAGCACCGCCCCGATCACATCGCCGATCCCCGGAATGAGCCCCAGGACGGCGTCGAACCCGAGCCGCATCCGCGTCCCCGGGATGACGAACGCCTCGTCCATCAGATAGGCAAACCTGCGCAACGCCACCAGATCCTTCGGCAGCGCCGAATCGGGCTCGATGACGTCAGGGATGTGAACCTTGTCAGGCATGCTCGGCCATTATGCAAGTTAAGAGGCAGGTCTTTGTAGGCTACGCGGTGGACGTCGTGGACTTCAGTGTACGTATTGGACTGGCGAACGTGTCCACTTCGTCCACGACGTCCACTTCGTCCACCACGTCCACCCTCCCGCAGGCGCGACCATTGCGTTTATCCTTCCCCCATGGGTGAGCCCCCACAGGACCGGCCGATCTCGCCGCGGCAGCGGTGGGCCGGGAAGTTCGTCACCGGGAAGAACCTGGTGTGGTCGTGGCTGACCGATCCGGCCGTGCTCGTCTACCGGCGGCACGGGTTCGGGCAGAAGCGGGCGCGCGCCACGATCGTCGAGTTTTTCCTCTTCGCGCGGGAGGTGGTGCGGGAGTTCTGGAACATCGAGGGGACGTCGCGCGCCGCCTCGCTGGCCTACACGACGCTGCTCTCGCTGATCCCGCTCCTCGTGGCCTTCACCCGGGTCCTGCAGGAGACCTTCAGCTCCGTCTTCCCCGGCGCGCAGTCGCAGATCGACTCCATCCTCAACACCGTCATCCCCTACCAGTCGCCGCAAGTCACCTATCACCTGCGGCGCTTCACCGAGAACGCCGGGACGGCCTCGACGCTGGCCGGCATCCTGTTCATGTTCATCGCCTTCCGCCTCTTCCTGGCGGTCGAGGGCGCCATCAATCAGATCTGGAAGGTGCGCAGCGCGCGCGGCTATCGCCCGAAGATCATCGCCTTCACCATGCTCTTCTTCTGGGGGCCGCTGCTGATGGGGCTCTCCGTCACCACCACGGCCATGCTCGAGCGCAACCGCTATCTGCGCGTGCTGCTCGAAGGCGAGCTGATTTTCACCATCGTCCCGATCGTTGTTCTGTATATCGGCTTCACGATGCTCTTCTGGCTCGTGCCCTCGGCGCAGGTGCGCCTGACGTCGGCCATGATCGGCGCGTTCGTGACGACGGTCCTGTTCTCGCTCGTCCGCTGGGGCTTCGGCGTCTACGCCGCCCATCTCATGAAGGGCTCGTTCAATCTGATCTACGGTACGGTCGGCCTGGCACTCATCTTCCTCATCGCCATCGAGACGATGTGGGTGATCATCCTCCTCGGCGTGGAGATGAGCTACGTCTGGCAGAACCTCTACGGCGTGCTGCGCGCCTCCGCCGACCAGGTCAAGGACGAGCCGCAGTTCGACCTCTACTTCGCGCTGCGCGGCATGATCGAGATCGCCCGCCGCTTCGATCGCCGCGAAGAAGCGCCGTCGACCTACCGTCTCGCCGAGCAGTTCGGGACCACCGACTCCCAGATGCTGCGCGTCATGCGCAAACTGGAGGATTCGAAGCTCGTCTCCCCCATCGGCGGCGAATGGACTGGCTTCGTCCCCGCCTGCGACCCCGACCGCATCAGCGTCGACGAAGTGATCAGCCAGATGGAAGGCGTCCTCCGCCTGATCCCCAACACCGGCGTCGAGGACCGCGAGCGCACCACCATCGGCGAGCTCTTCGTGAACCTCAACAACTGCACCGCCGCCACCCTCGATCACCTGACCATCGGACGGCTCGTGAGAGAGTTGTACTCACCGCGGGAGGTACGGAACGACCAGAGCGCGGAGGGCAGAGCGCAGAGGGCAGAGGAAAAACCAACCGGCTAATGACGCTCAAGCGCGGGGTCCTTTTCTTCTGCCCTCTGCCCTCTGCGCTCTGCCCTCTAAGAGCCCCGCCGCAGCGCAACCAACGCCATCAGCGCCAACGCCACCGCAAGCATGGCCAGGCCGCGGGCGTCCAACGCCGGAATCGGTGCAGCGGCAGCCACCGCGAATGTGCCGATCACGAGGGTCGAAGAGGGATTGTCCACATCGACCTCGCGCACGGTGTAGATGCCGGGCGGCAGCAGTCCGACCTCGTATTCGGTGGTGATCAGGGGAAGCAGGATGCAGGTGTAGTTGCTCTCGATATCGAAGACGAAGCCGTTCCGGGTGATCGCGCCGTGCGTGGGACAGTTGGAGGTGACGGCGATCGTGACCGGCGTGAGATTGGTCGGCGCAGGGGGATCGATGGAGAGAGTCGTCGCCATCGCATCGAGCGCCAAAAAGCAGATTGCCCCCAGGAAATAGCCGGCCAGGCGCGTGCGTCCGGGTTTCATGGGTCTAGAACCCCCCGCTCATGTATTTCCACTGCACGATCTTCTCGTTGATCTCGCGCAGGCGGCGGCTGATCATGCGGCAGAGCAGATTCAGGAACTGCAGCGAGGCATGGGGATCCATGGAGAGGATCTCGTTGAGCGTAGCCCGGTCGATGGAGAGAACGGTGGCGTCGCCTTCGTGGGCCTTGCCGTCGGCGGAGCGGGGCTTGTCGTCGATGAGGGCCATCTCGCCGAAGAAGTCTCCGCGGTCGAGCACCGTCAGCGCTTCCTCGCCGACGCCGGGGATGAACTTGGAGATGCGCACGCGGCCGTCGAGGACGATGTAGAGCTTCTCGCCGCGCTCCCCTTCCCGGAAGATCATCGAGCCTTCGCGGAAACGCTCCTCGCTGGAGAACGTGGCCAGCAGCTTCATTTCCGCGGCCGACAGTCCGCGCTCGCGGAAGAGGTCGACCTTGTCCTCGGATTTCACGGTGACCTGCTGGATCTCGCGCTTCTGATCGACGGCGCGCTTGCGGCCCGCGCCGCGCTTGGCGTCTTCCTGGAAGAAGAGCTTCAGCTGCTCGTTGGCGTCGCGCACCTTCTCGGTGAGCGACCGCCAGAACGCCCAATGCAACCCGACGGCGAGCTCCTTGTCCTCGTCCATCAGCTGATCGAGCGCGCTGAAGGAGAACGTGTAGCAGGCGGAGGCTTCGATGGCCAGGCCGTCACTGGAGCGGTGCGTACGGTCGATGAAGTTCATCTCGCCGAAGATCGTGTCGGCGGTGAGCGTGCCGAGGATCTGCGGACCGAAAGGCGTCTCCTTGCGGATCTCGATCTTGCCGTCCTTGACGACGTAGAAATCCATCGACCGGTCTTCCTCGCGGAAGACGTAGTCGCCGGTGGCGTAGCCCTCGACGCGGGCGAACCGCGACAAGCGGAAGATCTGCTCGTCCTTCATGTGCTGAAAGACGGCCAGCCGGCGCAGGTCGTGTGAGGTGGTGATGAGGTCCTCGCGCTTCTCCGCGGCGCGGGTGATCTTCTGCAGGATGCCCTTGAGGTCCTTGCGCGGATCGAAGCGGAAGAGATCCTCTTTGCGGATCTCCAGACGTTCGGTGCAGAGCTGGAGCTGTTCGACGCGCTCCTTGATGCGGTGGTTGAGGTCCTTGGCGTCGATGCTGTGGACGCGCTTGAGCGTGTTGATCATCCGCCGCACCGGCTCGGTCGATTCGCCCTTCTGGTCGGTGGCCAGGAGGAAGGCATCGACGAAGTCGTCGAGCGAGCGGTCGTAGTTCTTCAGCTCGAACTGGATGCGTCCGGAGATCTCGGCCAGACCGCGGTCGAATGGGTTGAGCTTGCGCGCCTTCTGGATCTCCTCGTGCGCCGGGTCCCATTCGCCCTGCGAGTAGTACAGGCGCCCGAGGATCTCGAAGGGCCGGTAATTGTTCGGCGTCTTGATCTTGGCGATCTCGAGCAGCTCGATGGCCTTCGCGGCCTGGTCCTTGGCGATGTAGTACTGCGCCAGGCCGACGTACTGCGACGAATCGATCTCGTCGCGGGCGCGCTCGCCGATCACTTCCGCTTTCACGTCCTCGTAGCGCGCCTCCTCGGCCGCCTTCTTGAGATCGCGCACGCGGGCCAGGTTGATGCGCAGCGAGACCGATCCCGGCTTCAGCTTCCCGGCCATCTCGTACAGATGGATGGCCTCGTCGTACATCCCCTGATCGGTATAGCGCCGCGCCAGCGCCATCAGGTCGTCGGAGTCGATGGGCAGCGCGCTCTCCGCCGCCAGGGTGCGGAAGCGGGCGCGCGAACCGACGGGCTGTTCTGCCATGGGGCTGTCATTATGAACGATGAACGAGGAACGATGAACGATGAAGAAAGCAGGCCTCCTGGCGCTCCCACTGATATTGGTCTCATCGTTCATCGTTCATCGTTCATCGTTTGCGGCCGCTTTCCGGCTGGCGTTGCCGGGGTACGAGTTCGACTTCCCGCGCGATCACGGCAGCCATCCCGACTTCCGCACTGAATGGTGGTACTACACCGGACACCTGCGGACGGAGTCCGGCAAGCGCTACGGATTCGAGGTCACGTTCTTCCGCGTCGGTGTCGTCACAGGCGTCGCCAAGGCCACGAACTGGGACCTCCAGCAGGTCATGCCCGCCCACTTCGCCATCACCGACGTCTCCGGCAAGAGCTTCCGCTACTACGAAAAGCTGAACCGCGCCTCGCCGTTCACCGCCGACGCCGTGACGGGACGCCTCGACGTCTTCAACGAAGGCTGGCGCGTAACCACCAATCCCGACGGCTCCTGGAAGCTCGTGGCTGCGGAAGGTAAAGACGCCATCGCGCTGACGCTGCGCTCGCGCAAACCGCCCGCCGTTCACGGAACGAACGGCGTGAGCGTGAAGGCCAAAGGCGAGGGCTACGCCTCCCATTACTACTCGATGACGCGCCTCGAAGTGGAAGGCACGGTCAACGGCGAGAGCGCCACGGGACAGGCCTGGATGGACCACGAGTTCGGCAGCGCCACCCTGCGCGAGAGCCAGCAGGGCTGGGACTGGTTCTCGATCCAGCTCGACAACGACGCCGAGGTCATGCTGTACGTCATCCGCCGCACCGACGGCACCCCGGACGCCGTTTCGTCCGGCTCCATCGTCACCAGCGAAGGCACCGTCATCCCCATCCGCCGCGACCAGATCCGCATCACCCCCCTCTCGCGCTGGAAGTCGAAGAAAAGCGGCGCCACCTACCCCATGGGCTGGCGCGTCGAGCTCCCCCCCTTCGGCGTCATGCTCACCCTCCAACCCCTGCTGCGCGAACAGGAGCTGATCACAAAAGGCTCGACACAGATCACGTACTGGGAGGGGGCGGTGGATGTGACCGGCTCGTTCGGCGGGAACGCGGTGCGGGGAGACGGGTACGTGGAGATGACGGGATACGACTCGCAGTTTTCAGTTTATCCCGAGCGATAGCGAGGGATCTCCGGTGGCACCGGCAGGCATACTCATCGCGGCACCACTGGAGATCCCTCGCTGCGCTCGGGATAAACTGAGATTTCCCAACTCACGCCACGACTTTGCCGCAATCGCGATTTATCGTGCCTCCCATGCTGACAGCCACACTCCTCCTCGCCACCGCGTTTCAGTTGCCGCCGCAGTCGACGGACGCCGTGATCGGCGTCTCGGCTGTTCATCTCGAATCGGGCCGCCGTATCAGTGTGCGGGGCACGGAGCGCTTTCCAATGGGGAGCGTGTACAAGTTTCCGATCGTGCTGGCGGCGCTGCAGCGCGTCGATGCCGGGACGCTGAAGCTCGATCAGAAGATCACCATCGAGCCGAAGGACTTTTCGCCGGGATGGAGTCCGCTCCGCGATGAAGCGAAGGGGAAGCCGGTGACGCTCACCGTGCGCGAGCTGTTGCGCTACACCGTTTCCATCAGCGACAACACCGCCTGCGACAACACGCTCCGGCTCCTCGGCGGACCGGCCGTGGTCTCGAAGCGGATGGCGGAGCTCGGCGTCCCCGGCATCCGCATCGATCGCCCGGAGAAAACCATCGCCGGGCATCTCAAGGAGCCGGACGGCCGCAAACTGTACGTAACGGATCCGCGCGATACCGCGGCGCCCGACGAGATGACGACGCTGCTCGTCGAGTTCTGGAACCGGCGCGACGGTCTGTCGAAGGCCAGCCACGACCTGCTGATGCAATGGATGATCGACACGCCGACGGGCGTGCGCCGGATCAAGTCCGCCGTTCCGGCCGGCTCGGTGGTGGCGCACAAGACCGGCACGATGCCCGGCACCGTCAACGATGCGGCCATCGTCACCTCGCCGGACGGGAAGGACCACGTCGTCCTGGTCATCTTCTCGAAGGCCGGCACCTCGCCGGAGAAGAAGCGGGAAGACGACGTGGCGGCGGTGACGAAAAAGGTCTGGCGCGAGTTGGCCGTAGCTCGCCAACCCTGATCGAGGTGACCATTCCCCCGTCATCCTGAGCGCAGGGCGGGTGGGTGTGAGTGAGCGAAAGGATCTCTAAATGCGCAAACCGTGGCCCAGGCCATGTTTTTTCGTAACTTGAGATCCTTTCGCTCACGCCCACCCAACCCGCCTCGCTCAGGATGACGAGGGAGAGCGCTTGGTTTTCTTACGGTTGAGAGGCGGACGTCACCCGCCGGATCTCGCGCACCAGCTGTTCGCGCGCGGACTTGCCCTTTTGCACGAAGCTGGAGACTTTCGTGTGCAGGAGCTCCCGGTCCTCGGTGGAGACTTCTTTCGAGGTCAGGACGAGGATCGGGATGCCGGCGGTGCGGGGGTCGTCTTTGAGCGCGTCGGCCACTTCGAAGCCGCTCATGTTCGGCATCATCAGGTCGAGGATGATGACGTCGGGAGCGGAGTCGACGGCCGCGCGCAGGCCGTCGTCGCCGGAGTAGGCGTTGACGATCGCGTAGCCGAGGGACGACAGATCCTCTTCCAATAGCGCGTGGACAGCCTCGTCATCGTCGATGATGAGGAGACGCGGGCGGCCGTTGCCGTCTCCTGACGTGATGGCGCGCAGGCGCTCGAGCAGGCGCGGGCGGTCGACCGGCTTCATGAAGTAGTCGTCCGCCCCCAGCGCCAGGCCGAGATCGCGGTTGTCGACCATGGAGATGATGACCACCGGCAGATGGCACGTGGCCTCATCGCTCTTGAGCCGCTTGAGGATCTCCCATCCGTCGAGGCCCGGCAGCACGAGATCGAGCGTGACGGCGATGGGATTCGTCTCGCGCGCCAGCCGCAGCGCCTCGTCACCGTGACGCGCGCGGATGGAGAGGAAGCCGGCGGACTGCAGCGCCGCGGCGATGAGCTCGTAGGCGTTGGCATCGTCCTCCACGACGAGCACGCGGTCCGTGCGCGGCGGAAGCGCGGGCGTCCGCGTCACCACCGCCGCGCCGGAGCGCACCGGCAGCGTGAAGGAGAACGTGCTCCCCGCACCGAGGGAACTATCGACCGACACGCGCCCGCCCTGCAGCTCGATGAACTTCTTCACCAGCGCCAGCCCGAGGCCCGTGCCGGCGAACTCGCGGCGCACGGTGCTGTCGACCTGCCGGAACTCCTCGAAGATCAACGCGTGATGCGCCGGGTCGATGCCGATGCCCTGATCGCGCACGGACACGGTCACGGCGCCATCGCTGATGGCGGCCCGGACCGTGATCTGCGATCCCGGCGGCGAGAACTTGACGGCATTCGAGAGCAGGTTGAAGAGGACCTGCTTGAACTTGGCCAGGTCGGTCTCGATCTCCGGAATGCCGGGCTCCACCTCGGTGACGATGGCCGGGTGCTGACTGGACATGCCGCGCATGACCTGGCAGACGCTCTCGATGACCGGGCCGACGGCGAAGACCTCCGGATAGATCTCCATCTTCCCGGCCTCGATCTTCGAGAGGTCGAGGATGTCGTTGATGATGCCGAGCAGATGGCGCCCGGAGGTGTGGATGTGGCTGAGGAAGCCGAGGTGCTTCGGCTCGATCTGCTTGGCCAGCCGCTCCGACAGGATCTCGGAGAATCCGATGATGGAGTTCATGGGCGTGCGCAGCTCGTGGCTCATGGTGGCCAGGAACTGCGACTTCATCCGGTCGGCCTCGCGGATGCGGCGGTTGGCGTCTTCCAGCTCCTGGGCCAGGCGCGTCAGCTCCTCCACCTTGCGGCTCTCTTCGGTTTCCAGCTGGCGGATGCGCAACCGCTTTTCCTGCAGGTTGGCGATGCCCACGATGAACGACGCCAGCGCCCCGGAGAGAAACAGCATGCGCGTGATGGCCAGGAACATGGCGTCGTTCCAGAACGTGGCCTGCCCCATCAGCATCAACGTCACGATGTAGCTGATGAAACTGCCGAGACTCACCGCATACGCGGCCGTCTTTCCGCCGGCAAACGCCGCGGCCCCGGCCACCGCCGCGTACCAGATGAACCAGGGACTGCGGATCCCGCCCGTGGCGTAGACCCCCAGCGTGCAACCGACGACGTCGATGGACATCCAGACCGCATTCAGCAAACGGCGATCGACACCGCGGCGATAGAGCGGAGAAAGCACCACGGTACTCGCGCAGGCCACCCCCAGCACCAGGAACGCGATCCACATCCGCACCGGATACACCCCCAGCAAATTGCCGGCATAGCCGATGGAAAACCCGAGCAGGTAAACGAAGACATGATTCCTCTGGATCGCCAGATCGAAACGGACCACCGGCTCGGGCGCTCGGGGAGACATTGTTGGTGTGCGGGGGATTATAGGCTCAGAGGCTCAAAGGCTCAGAGGGCGCCAGCCACGCGCAAGTCGCTGATCGAAGCGGGAAAGTGCTGATCGAAGCGAGAAGTCGCTGTTCAAAGCGGGAAAGTCGCTGATCGAAGCGGGACGGAATCCGATCGAAGTGGCCGCTTCATGACTGCCAGGTGGCCGATGAGCATCTCGCGGTCCTCAACGCGTGATCGAGGTGGCTGGCGCCGAATGGCCGGGACGCCCGCCAAGAGAGAGCTAAATCAGCCGCAGGTTTGGAGTAGCAGTGCACTCCCATTCCTCGGGGGCGCCGCCTCCGATCCCGGGGCCGTATGCCGAGATGTCGAGCATGGATTCGAGCCGGTCGGTCACGTGGAATCCGCTTCGACTTGGTAGACCGCCTTTTCGTTCTCCGGCTCGAAGGAGACTTCGAAGCGAGCATCCGTTGCGGCCGAAGCGTTTCTCGTGAGACATGACCAGTCCGCGGAAGCTCTCCGCCTGTTCGCACAGAAGTGGACCGCGATGGATCACCAGGGTTATGGCAATAGCACGGGCGTAAGAACGGTCGGCGTACATCTCCGCGAAAGTGCGTACAGATGAGCTACCGGTACCGCAGTTGCATGTGCATCGCCCGGGACCTGGAGGTACGTGATGAAACGCGTCGCCATTTCCGTAATCACGGTTCTGCTAGTAACGAACGTTACGTCCGAACAGGCTTACGGCGCAGACCAGACGAAGATCCGGGCAGCCAACATCGGCATCCAAGCCGTCACAACCCTCGTGAGCGGCGCGATTCAGGGAAAGGTTCGAAGTGGCCGCGATGTTGTGCGCTGCCTTCTCTCCGGCTCAGCGTCGGGTTACGGCTTCTATGAAGCTAAAGTTCTCGTCGCAGATCGTCACGTTCAGACCGGATGGCTCGTGTCGAATGTCGCAGCGTCGATGTCCGAGAATGCAGCTGCCGGCCGAAATCCTTTCGCGCAACTTGGTTACTCCCTTGGCCCGTTCCGCATCCGCATATCCATCCCACCCTTGGATCGGGATGCGGATGCATACGCATATGTCGACGTTTCAGAATACGAAACGCTAAGTTTGATCCGCGCCTATCGTGACAACGACAAGATGCGTTTCCGGAAAGGTCTCATCATGTTCGAGCGACACTCTGTTTATCCTGACAATGATGACGACGGTTTCGAAGCTATTGGACGAACGTACGGTATGTTTCCAGGACTCTCGCCGGCGGCTGACGATACTACTTGGCCACATGAGGTTATCCATGCGATACAAGCTCTTCAGGGAGATGCCGTCGAGCCGGCACTCTCATTCCTGTCGTACAAGCCGACGAAACAGTCAAACCAACCCAGGAGAATCATAAGGTTCGAGCACCTGAAGGTTGGCATGATCAATATCGTTAGTGACCAAATCGTTGGTCGGCAACCGTATCATGAGCGTTGGTACGAAATTGAGGCATTCCGATTAACTGAAGACATCGCGCCTCCAAAGTTCTGATTGCGGCGGCTAACTAACTCCACGCCGGAAGCTGTCACGGCTCCGCTTCGGTCCTCCGCTGAAGCGCTCGGCCGAACAAACCTGCACAGTGTCACGTCGGCTGCAAATAGCATCCCGCGCGGATGCTAATCGGCGCGGCGGCAGCCGCCGCGCCACTGGACTCAAGGCACGTGGGCCTCGGCCGTGCAGCTTAACGTGAGAGACGTTAGACGGATGGAAGTCCAGCGTTCGTGATTGCGCAGACGTAGGAACGACGCGAGACGCTTGTTGATGCGGCAGCAGAGTCCTTGAGAGCCGCGTTCGCCAGGAATGCCTCATGATCGTACCAGTACGACACTTCGTGCTTTCGCCACTACGGTCGCGACTAAACTGTATGCATGTCGAGCCGCTTGAATCTCGGCCCCGACGCCGTGGCTGATCCTGAGGAGTTCATCCTCGCAATCGTGAAGTGGGGCGAGCACATTCATTCGGTGCCTAGATCCTGGTCTTTGGAGCAGTTGCGAGCGGGCATTCCAGAGTGGCGCGACATGGTCGAAGACGTGCGCCAAGGTTACGCCGTGAAGTACTTTGAGAATCTTCTAGGCGCCACGTGGCATACGAGTGCGTCACCCGGCGCCGCTGGTGGCATCGGTGTCCGGAATCCCGTCACGGGCGAAACACGGAGACTCGCAGGTCCGGGCGTCTTAGAACTGAGCAGTTATGCAGCGATCTTCGAAACTGCGTTTGGCGCTTGGCATAGGTCGATCGAGCGAGAATCTCACGCAGAATTGCTAACCGCCCTGAGAGATGGAATCGCTAGTATCGAGGCGTTCGTAAATCGCCGCGCTGCCGAATGGAATGCCTCGCATCCCGATGAGCAGTTCGAAGAAAGGCCGGGTCGCTTCGCGTCGTTTCGGAAAAAGGTTGAAGACTGGTGTTATCGAATGACCGGCGAGCATCTTCCTGACGCGGAATTAGAGCGGCTGTTGTCCATCAAGCGCTATCGAGACGACGTCGCCGTACATCCAAAACATAGTGTCATCGCAGTGAGTCTGGACGAGCTCGCGCAGCTTGTGAACAGGTTCACGTTGGATATAGCCGTCCCGTTCTTCAGCCTTCACCGAACATTTCGGCTCGAAGTTCCCGCTGTGGTTCTGCGCGCCGCCTATGCCCCTCTTGTCACCATCAGGCATGACGACGCCACCACCTAACTCATTGGCGACAACACTGAGCCTTGAGGTCCTGGTCAGTCCAGCGTGATGCCCAGAAACGCGATGCACATCTCGTCCGTCGTTTGCTCGCCCCACGAAACGGCCTTGGGCGGGTCGTTGGGGTTGCGTGGATTCGCGGATGAGTTGTCGTAGTAGGCGGTGAGCGAGAACTGCGTGCCGGTGGGAATGGAGACGGGCTCGCGGAAGCGATAGGCGCCCTGCCAGTTGAAGTCCCAGTCCTGGATGTCGATGAGGCACTGGGCCGGGCCGCTGAGGGGCTCCATCTGCACGTTCATCTTTCTGCCGAGGAGATGCATGTGCGGGGCGATGAACCAGAGCTTGAGGGGGAAGGGGGTGCGGATCGGTAGCTCGGCGGTGACGCGGTAGTTGGCGTCGTTCGGAGGGATGGTGAACGACTGATTGATCAGCGGAACGAAAATCATCGTCCGTTCCGGCTTGTTCTTCGAGAAGTAGATGCCGAGCTCCGTGCGGTCGGGCTCCGGCGTGCCGTGATGGGGGTGATAGTGGACTTGCATCACGACGCGGGATGCGGCCGGCAGGGAAAGGCCGACGCCGTCGGGCATTTCCAGCGGGCGTGAGCCGGGCGCCCATCCGCCGAGCGTCCCGCCGGGGAGGGCGAAGCCGGGGCCGCCGAAGCAGGTGTAGCCGGGGCCGGGATCCGCTTCGTCGAGGGCCACCGAGGCGCCGGTGGTGTCGATGAAGCTGATGACGTGATGGACGGTCTCGCGATCGCCCGGATGGGTGTCGACGGCGCGCACGTCGGCGGCGGCGACCAGGTTCGTCGGAATGGTGAAGCAGCGGTAGGTGTCGGTATGCGGAGGCGGCGTGTAGGCCGCGGCTTCGGCGAGGACGAGGTCAGGCTGGCCTAGAAGCCAGCCGGTGCTGAAGTCGCGCGGCGGCGGCAGATCGTTCGGATTGCCTTCCGGAGCTCCGGCCGCGGCCCAACTGGCGATGGTGCCGACCTCGGCATCGCTGAGCCGCCGCGCATCCGCGAAGTCGCCGCAGCCATCAGCCGGCTTCCAGGGCGGCATCTGCCGGCTCTGGGTCATGAACCGGATGAGGGCCGCGCGCGGCCGCGCGTCTTCATAGGAGACGAGCGGAAACGGCGCGATGTCCCCCTCGTGATGGCACGACTGGCAGTGCTGCTGAAAGATCCGCACGACCTCGTTGCTGAACGTCGGCCCCGCCACCGGTGACGGATGCCGGGCCGCCCGCTGCCGCGCCGCAAAGGCGGGAAGGGCGAGGATGAGGAGGAGGGCGAGGGTGCGGGGGCGCATGGGATTGGGGCTTGCCTTAGAGTCTTAGAGTCTTAGAGTCGTAGAGGCTTAGAGTGTAGACCGCTTCGCCAGTGTGCGGGTATCTGCCTCTAAGACCCTACGACTCTAAGACTCTAGAACTCCCCCATGCCGATCCACGTCGTCCTCGTCCACCCCGAGATTCACTGGAACACCGGCAATGCCGGGCGGTCGTGCCTGGCCGCAGGGGCGACGTTGCATCTGGTGGAGCCGCTGGGGTTCTCGCTGGAGGAGCGGGAGGTGCGGCGGGCGGGGCTCGATTACTGGGAGCATGTCGATCTGCGCGTATGGCCGTCGTGGGAGGCGTTCGAGCGGGAGCTTCCGTCCCTCGGCGAGCCGTTCTTTTTCAGCACCAAGGGGCGGCGGATGTATTGGGAGGCGGAGATGCCGGAAGACGTGGTGCTCGTGTTCGGCCGCGAGACGGGCGGCCTTCCGGACTCGATCCACGCGAGCTACGGCGAGCGCATGCTCACGATGCCGATCCACTCGCCGCACGTGCGGTCGCTGAATTTGTCGACTTGCGTCGGAATCGCGTTGTACGAGGTGTTGCGACAACGCTCGTCAGGGCTTTGAGTAGACGACCTTCCCTCCAACGATCGTGAGCACGCTCTGCGTCTCGGGCAATGCCGGCGGCGGCACTTCGAAGATGTTCTGGGACAGCACGGCCAGGTCGGCCAGCATGCCTTTGGCGATCGTGCCCTTCTCGCGCTCCTTCATCTCCGCGAAGGCGGAGCCGCTGGTGTAGGCGCGCACCGCTTCCTCGCGCGTCAGCGCCTCGCCGGGATTGTTCTGGCGCTCCGTGGCCAGGAGGATGTTGAGGTACGGGTTCGTCGGACCGTCCGAGCCGAGGGCGATCGGGATCCCGGCCTTGAGGAACGATTTGAGAAGCTGGTAGTCGCCGCGCGGAAAGAACGGCCGGGCCTCGAAGTGCGACGGATTCTGCACGATCACCGCGCCGGTGCTCTTGACCAGGGGAAAGAGATCGCGCTGGACGCCGTCGCCATGTTCGATGCGCGGCCGGACCAGCGTCGGATTCTGCGCGAACGCCTTGAGGGCGGTCTCCGCTGCAAGATCGCCCACGGCATGGACGAGCAGCTGGCGCTTCGAGGCAGCAGCGGCGCGGACCATCGGCGCGAAGTCTTTGAAGTTGAGCCGGCCTTTCCCGCCGGCGGCGTACGGCTCGTTGCGCAGGGCGGCGTTGCGCTCGAGCGGCGTGCCATCGAGGATCCACTTCACAGCGTCGCTTTTCGTATCGCTGTGATCGAGAAAGTCGATGACGCGCACCCGCAGCGGTGTTTTCGCGCGCACCACGGCCTCGCTGAAGCGCTTCTCGTTGCCCCACGGCATGACCTGCGCGGAGGTGATGCCGTACGAAAGCGCCTCATCCGACCACGTGCGCACGCTCTCGGCCAGCTCGGCGTCCGTGGCGGTGTCGGCCACGCGGCGCTCCAGCGGGTACTGCGCGTACTCGAAGGCCCGGCCGTCGAGCCGCCCGTTCGCATCGCGGCCGAACCAGCCGCCGTCCGGATCTTTGGCGTCGGGCTTCACGCCGAGCGACTCCATCGCGGCGTTGCTCAGGATCGCGCCGTGGCCCGTCCACGCGATCAGGAGCACCTTGCGGCCACTGGCAAACGTTTCCAGCGACTCCGCGCTGACGGCCGGGTCGAGGAGCGTGCTCATGCCGATGTCGAACACGATCCAGGTATCGGCCGGCGTTTCGTCGACGGCGCCGTCGATGGCCGCCGCCACTCTCTCGGGACTGGGATCCATCCCCAGATCGGCGCGGAACACGGGCGCGGCAAATCCGGGATGCATGTGTGCGTCGTTGATGCCGGGGATCACCAGGCTCCCGGCGAGATCGATGACCTGCGTGCGTGCGCCGGCCAGCGCCCTGATCTCTGCGGTCGTGCCGACGGCGGAGATGCGGTCGCCTTCGATGGCCACCGCCTCGGCCCACGGGCGCGCCGTGTCGCCGGTGAAGACTTTGCCGGACAGCAGAACCAGCGACGGCTCCGCGTGGGCGACAGTTGAGAGGAGAAAGAACGCAAGGGACACGAGAGCGACGCGTCGCATCATCCGATCCTCTTTTCTTGAAGGCTGGATGTTACTCCGTCTTCATGGCCGAGGCGATGTCGATGCGTTGGGCCATGCGTGCGGGCACGAGCCCGGCCAGCGCCGACGCCAGAAGGGTCACCGCCAGCGAGGCGGCGATCAGCGCCGTGGGTGTGTGGAAATTGATCGTCCAGCCGAACGACTGTTTGTTGATCACGTAGATCAGGATCCACGACAGCACGTAGCCCATGACCAGCCCGGCCACGGTCGAGGCCATGCCGAGGAGCGTCGACTCCAGGACGATCATCGTGCGTAGCTCTCCCGTCGACAGGCCGCCCACGCGCAGGAGCGCCAGCTCGCGCGTCCGCTCCAGGATCAGCGCCGCCAGCGTGTTGATGATGCCCAGGACGGCTACGACGATGGCCACGCCGAGGAGCGCGTAGGTGATGAGGAAGGTCTGGTCGAAGATCTTCATCACCTCCCTCTTGATCTCGCCGTTCGTCACCACGAAGGCGCCGAACCGCGGGCCGAAGCGCCGCTCCAGCTCGCGCCGGGCGTACTCCATGGGTACGCCGCGCTTCAGGTAGACCACGATCGTGTTGATGTTGTGGTCATCGAAGGTGCGCATGAACAGGGCACGGTCCATCACCACCACGCCGCGGTCGTTCGAGTAGTCGCGATAGATGCCGGTGATCGGAAAGGCGGTGGCATGTCCGGGAATGGTGATGGCGTCGCCAACCTCTTTGCCGAACTTGAGCGCGAAACTCTCCGACACGACGACGCCGTTCCTGCGCAAAGCATTGCGCAGCGCCTCGGCGGACGAGCGCGGCGCGATCATCGGCAGGTTTCCGTAGCGCGCGGCCACTTCGAGCTCGCCGCTGCCGACGGAGACGATCGTGTCGCCGTAGATGATGTCCCGGCCCCGCACGCGGTCGATGGCTTCGATGAACTCCACTTTGCGCAGTTCGTCACCAACGACGGGCGGAAAGAGCGCCACCTGCGCGTTGGCCAGGCCCTTGGCCGGCCGCAGCCAGAGGTCGGAGCTGACGGTCTGATCGACCCAGATGCGCACGGTCTCGCGGAAGCTGCCCACCATCAGCGCCACCGCCACCATCATCCCCGTGGCCAGCGACAGCGCCGCGCTGGCCACCGACGTCCGACGCAGCGATGCCGGCAGCGACGCGGCAGCCAGACGTCCGACGATGCCGAACGTCCGATCGAGCAGTGGCGAGGCCAGACGCGAGGTCGTGCGCACGATGGCCGGCGCGAGCAGGGAGAACCCGGCCACGACGCACAACACCGCCACGTAGCCCGCCACGGCGATGCCGCTCACCGGGGGAAGACGCGAGATGAACGCCGCGGCGATGAAGCAGCCGGCGGCGAGCGCGGCCAGCCGGCGCGGGTGCCCAACGCGCTGCTGCAGGCCGGGACGGATCATCGCCGTCGGCCGCACGCGCGATGCTTCCAGCGCGGGCTGCAACGCGGAGAGCAGCGAGAGGATCGTGCCCACGGCCACGCCGGTGGCGATCGTTCCCGGCGTCAGCATGATCGCTTCGGGCTGCGAGGTGACGTACAGCGTGTTGATCGTGCGTCCGACGACGCGCAGGATCGCGCTCGCCAGCCCGTAGCCCAGCGCGATCCCCAGCACCGAGCCCGCCAGCCCGAAGACGAGTCCCTCGGCCAGAAAGGCGCCGAAGATCTGCCGTGGCGCCGTGCCCACGGTCTTCAGCACGCCGACGTCGCGGCGCCGGCGGAGGATCGAGATCAGGACCGTGTTGTAAACCAGGAACATGCCCACCAGGAGCGCCACGCCGGCCAGCGCGAACAGGTTCACGCGGAACGCACGCAGCATCTTCTCGACGCGCTCGTTGCGGCGCGAGGGACGCTCGATGCGCGCGCCCGGGGGCAGCACGATGCGGGACAGGACGCGCTGTTCCCGCTCCTCGGGGACGAGCAGATCGATGCGCGAGAGCTTGCCCAGTAGCCCGAAATGACGCTGCGCCGTGGCGATGTCGCAGACCAGGATGTTGCCGTTGAAGGCCGTGGCCGGGCCCTCCGCCTCGAGGATGCCGCGCACCACCAGCGAGGCGCGACGCCCGAGGACACTGACGTTCAGGCGGCTGCCCCTTCCCAGACCAACGCCCAAACCGTGCTCGCGCGCGAACGGCGCGGGCAGGATCACTGAATCGGATTGAAAGAGCGCGAAGTAATCGCCCAGCGACTCGTGCTTCGAGCCGGTGTCGATGCGGGCATAGCGGTAATCGCGGAAGTGGAGATCGCTGAGCAGATCGACCGCCAGAATGCGCACCGGCTGTTGGGAGGGTTCGAGCATCCCTTCGACATCGATGACCGGCGCGAAGCGCACACCCTCGTTCCACAGCGGCCGCAACCCGAGGAGCACGCGCTCATCGAGCGGCCCCGCCTCGCCCACGATCTGATAGTTCGCCCGGCCGGCAATGGCATCGACCGACTCGCGGAACGCCCGCAACGCGCTCTGATTCGCCAGCTGAATGGCCACCACGACGGCCACACCGACGGCGATGCCGAGGATGGTCAGGGCGGTGCGGGTCTTCTCGCGGAGGAGTGGTCTGAGAATGAGTGCACGCGCAATCACCGGCTCACCCGGCCGTCCGTGACCTGGACGACGTAGTCCCCCATCGCCGCGGCTCGCTCCGAATGCGTGGCCATCACGATCGTCGGCTTCAGCGACTGGTGCACTTCGCGGATGAGGTCGAGGATCAGCGCGCCGTTCTTCGAGTCGAGATTGCCGGTCGGCTCGTCGGCCAGGATGAGCGGCGGCCGGTGGATGACGGCGCGGCCGATGGCCACGCGCTGCATCTCGCCGCCGGAGAGCTCGTTCGGGTAGTGCGTGGCGCGGTGGGTCAGTCCGACGCGGCCCAGCACCTCGCCAACGCGCTCCGCGATCTCGCGTTTCGGACGCCTGGCTAGGGAAAGCGGGAAGGCCACATTTTCGAAGACGGTCAGCGTCGGGATGAGATTGAAGAACTGGAAGATGAAGCCGATCGACGTGCGGCGCAGCGCGGTGAGGCGCGACTCGTCGAACGCCGACGTTTCCGCATCGCCGAGAAAAACACGGCCGCGCGTCGGCCGGTCGACGGCCCCGATGAGATTGAGCAGCGTCGACTTGCCGCTGCCGGACGCGCCCATCAGCACCGCGAAATCGCCCGATTGGATCTCAAGCGACACGTCGTCGAGAACATGCACCGGAGCGGATTCATCGCTGGGCCCGTAATCGTGGCCGACGTGCTGGAGGGAGATGTGCACTGGTTTCCGAGTTTATCCCGAGCGCATATGGCTTCGAACTCGCAGTGCACAAAGAGATCCCTCGCTGGCGCTCGGGATGAACTGCAATAGAATTCCTCTCAGGAGGCACCCTAATGGACGAAACCAATAACACCGGACCCGGCGGTGGCGAAGATACAGGCGCATCCGGACGGTTCGGACGCGCGCGCGAGTACGTCGGCGAGAAGTACGAGACGGCGTCGGGAGCCGTGCGCGACAGCTACAACAACATCCGCGAGAAGGTGGAGGACGTCGACTTCGGCGCCATCACCGACCAGGTGCGCACCTATGTCCGCTCCAACCCGGGCAAGGCGCTGCTGATCTCGGTCGGTGTCGGGTTCCTGTTCGGCCTCCTGCTCCGCCGCGACGACGAGGACTAGGGTCATGGCAGAACGCGATCCTGATCAATACGAGCGATCGGCAGCCGGCCTCGATTTCGACGACGGCAACCTCCGCGACAAAGCCGAGGAACTGGGGGCAAAGATGCTGGAAGGACCTGAAGCGCTGCTCGACGAGATCGAGAACCTGTTGCCGGAGGCCTGGCGCGACCAGATCCGTACCTACCCGGTCGTGGCCATGGCCCTCGGCCTGGGCATCGGCATCTGGCTGGGGATGAAAAAGAGCGACGAGATCATCGCCGCCGGCAGCTCCCTCGTCTCCGCCGCCGCCATGGCCAACGTGTCGGCAGTGATGGACAAAGTGAAGGGATAGGTCCCCGACTCCCAACTCTGAGCGCAGCGAAGAGTCACGTTAGCACCAACGGTGAATGCGCCTTGGACGATAGAGGAACGCTCGGCGTTGGTGCTAAATTGACTCTTCGCTGCGCTCAGAGTTGGAGTCATGAGTCATAATGACCCCGTGCCCGCTACGGCGAGTCCTCGCATCCCGCTGCTGGTTCCACCAGACCGCCTCGAGTCGCTTGCCCGCGAGGTGCACCGCACCTACTTCCTCAAATATCCGCCGCTGCCGGTGCGCTGGGGTCAGCAGATCTCGCGCAAGAAACGGCGCAGCATCCGCCTCGGCTCGTACAACCATGCCACCGCCGAGGTGCGCATCCATCCGATCCTGAACGCCCCGAATATCCCCACCTTCTTCATCCAGTCCGTGATCTACCACGAGTACCTGCACCACGTGCTCGGCCCGCACCACAACCGCCGCTTCCACCAGCACGAGCGCCAGTTCCGCTACCACCGCGAATCGCAGGAATGGATCCGCCGCAACCTCTTCCTCCTGCTCGGGCGCCCGAAGACGCGGCCGGCCGTGGTTGCGCCGGTACCGGGGCCGGTGCAGGCGTCGTTGTTTTAGAGGGCAGAGGGCAGAGCGCAGAGGGCAGAAGCCTCCGCCCTCCCCGTGCCTTTTCTTCTGCCCTCTGCGCTCTGCCCTCTGCGCTCTAAGAGCCCATAGGGAACGTCACGTTGTACGCGTACCGGCCGCGGGCCACGGTGAGGACGATCGACGAGCGTTCGGCGCCGGCGATGAGCTGGGAGTTGAGCTGGCGGACGTCGTTCACTTCGGTGCCGTTGACGCCCACGATCAGGTCCCCCGAGGTCAGGCCCACTTCGGCGGCGCGGGAGCGGCTGATGACCTCGTCGACGATGACGGAGCGGTTCTCATCGGCGACTCGCAGGCCGGCCACTTCCTGGAGAATGCGCAGTCCGAGATCGGCGGGCGGCTCGCCGGCGCGCACGTCCACCGTGCGGTCGGCGCCGTCGCGATTGATGGTCAGCTTCAAGCTCTGACCGGGCGCGAGCGTGGCGGTGGCGGTGGAGAACGACTCGCGTGAATCGACGGGACGTCCGGCCACGGCGGTGATGACGTCGCCGCTGCGCACTCCGGCGCGGGCGGCGGGCGAGTCGGCGAAGACGCGCACGACCGCGGCGCCGCGCTGGAGGTTGTGGCCGAGGCGCTTCGCTTCTTCCGGAGTGAGCGTGGCCGTCACCGCGCCGATCCACGCGGAATGCACCTCGCCGTACTGCAGCAGATCCTGGATGACTTTCCTGGCGCGATCGACGGGGATGGCGAAGCCGATGCCCTGCGCCTGCGCGTAGATGGCCACGTTGATGCCGATGACTTTCCCTTCGATGTTCAGCAGAGGTCCGCCGGAGTTGCCGGGATTGATCGAGGCGTCGGTCTGGATGAAATCGGTGAACGTGCGCGACTGGTCCTGCGACGGAACGGAGCGGCCGAGGGCCGAGACGACGCCCGTCGTGACGGTGCCGCTGAGGCCGAACGGATTGCCGACGGCGACCACGCTCTCGCCGATCATCAGATCGGACGACGTCCCGATCGGCGCGGCGGTCAGCCCCTTCTCGTCGACCCGCAGCACGGCCAGGTCGCTGTCGGGATCGACGCCGAGGAGCTTGGCCGGGATCTGGCGGCCGCCGTTGACGTTCACGGTGATGCGCGACGCGCCTTCCACGACGTGATTGTTGGTGACGATGATGCCGTCACTCGACCAGACGAACCCGGAGCCGAGCGACTGCGAGGTGTACGAGCGATCCCGGCCGCCGAAGATGCCGAACGGATCGAAAGGGTCGACGTTCCGCCGGCGCATGGTGGCCTCGGTCTGAATGTTCACGACGGACGGCAATACGTCGTGCGCCACGACCACGATCGGCGTGCGCCGCGCCGCGCTGACGGTGGGCGGAATCTGATTGGCAGCCGCGCGCGGCTGCGCGGGCTGCGATTCCGCGATCGGCTTCCCGCAGGCGATACCGAGGAGAAACAGTGCGACGAAACGAAGCTTTTTCATGCCGCACGTGAGAAACGCTGCGCGGCCCCATTGTCATCCCGCCGCGGTTGCACAGGAGATCCCTCGCTACCGCTCGGGATAAACTGTAGCCAACTCGTGCATCTCAAGATCATCTACAACCCGGCGGCGGGGCGGGGCCGTGCGCGGCGCAATGTTCGCGAGGTCGAGGAGTATCTGCGGGCGCGCGGGGCTCGCGCTGATTGCGAGCCGAGCACCAGTCCGGCCGATCTCGTGCGCATTGCGGCGGAGAGCTCGCGGGCCGGGTACGACCGGGTGGTGGTCTGCGGCGGCGACGGGACGCTCAATCTGGCCATCCGCGAGTTCGATCTGGCGAAAGGGACGCTGGCGCTCATTCCCACCGGCTCCGGCGACGATTTCGCGAAGGTGATGGGCATCCCGCGCAATGTGCGCAAGGCGTGCGACGTGGTCATCGGGGGCAAGGTCCGCGAGGTGGACGTGGCGCTGGCGAACGACATCCGCTACCTCGGCGTGGCCGGACTCGGCTTCGATTCCGAGGTGGCGGACTTCGCCAATCGCAACGTGAAGTTCCTGCGCGGCTCGGCGGTCTATCTCTACGCCATCATCCGCGTTCTGCCGCGCTTCACGCCGCGTCCCGTCGAGATCCGCACCGAGGACGGCACGCGGAAGGAATCGATCATGTTCGCCGCCGTCGGCAACACCCGGCAGTACGGCGGCGGCATCCGCATCACTCCCGACGCCACCGTCGATGACGGGCTGCTCGATCTCTGCATCGTCCACGAAACGACGCGCGTGGAACTGCTCAAGACGCTGCCCAAGGCCTACACCGGAGCGCACGTGAAAAGCTCGTTCGTGGAGATGGGACGCGGACGCGCCTTTCACTTCTCGAGCGAGACGGCCATGGCCGTGTATGCCGATGGCGAACCGCTCACGCGCACGCCGGTTTCGTTTGGATTGTGCGCGGAAAAACTCCGCGTCGTTGTGCCTCAGGTGTCCACTCCCCCGTCATCCTGAGCGCAGGGCGGGTGGGTGTGAGGGAGCGAAAGGATCTCTAAATGCGCAAACCGTGGCACAGGCCATGTTTTTCGTAGTCTGAGATCCTTTCGCTCACGCACACCCACCCACCCTGCGCTCAGGATGACGGGGGGGCAGGCGCGTTTTCCGTTGGTGCTAACTTGACTCTTCGCTGCGCTCAGAGTTGGGGGCGTGGGACCCTAATCCGGGACCAGCGTGATCCCGCCGGTCTCGATCTTGGTCGGGGCCGGTGCGGTGGGGCCGCCTACGACGCGCTCGAGGTAGAGGTCCGTATCGGGCCGGCCGTCGGAGGAGAAGCCGATGACGAGGTAGCGGTTCGCGGGCTGGAGGTATTTGTACGGGTTGCCCCACGGGTCGCGCAGGAGCGACGCGCCGAGGTAGTGCGGGGCAAGCTCGGAGAGCTCGGTGGGCAGGCGGCCCTGGGCGTCGTTGAACTTCTCGAGCGCCTGTCCGATCGCCTCGATGCGCTGCAGCGAGATGGCCTTGCGCGTGGCGGTCACTCCGGATAGTCCGCCCGTGAGCGGCTGGATGCCGTTCAGGGGATTCTTGACCGACGTCACGAGCGAGGCGATCGCCAGCACCACCAGGAAGAGCACGAGCGGCAGCGGGACCGGCGTCTCGGCCACTTCGATCTCGTCCACCGGAGTGGCCTGTTGCAGCACGGCCGTGGCGCCGGCGCCGCGCACCTCTTCGATGAGGTCGCGCGTGAGCAGCTCGTACAGCGCCTTGTTCGTGTCGAACTCCGGCAGGCGCGAGACCTCCACGATCTCGCCGACCGTCATGGTGCCGTCGACCATGGCGTAGATCGACTTCTCTTCCTGCGTGATGCGGATGGAGTCGGCCAGCGGGTTTTTGCGGCGCCGCGAGGCGGAGCCGTCGAAATCGATCTCATCGGCATCGTCCGCACCCACCACCACGATCTCCTGATCGGTGAGCTTCTTGCGGAAGACCATGTCGTAGGAGCGGATGCGCTTCTCGATGATCGGCCATTCGTCGATCATCCGCGCGCCTTCCATCAGGATCGACTCGGCGCTGATCGGCGTGACGTTGTCGCGGTCGTACTCGATGGTGGTCTCTTGCGAGAAGTGGTAATCGCCGTCGTGCCAGCGGAAGAGGCGGAAGACGATCTGCGTGATCTGCAGCTGGATCGCTTCCTTCAGCGAATCGGCGGAGATGATGCCGTAGTGCGTGAGGATGAAGCCGAGGCGCTGCAGCGTCTCCTTCTGGATCTCCAGCGCGCGGTTGAGCTGGTCCTGCGAAAGGTAGCCGGTGCGGATCAGGACCGAGCCGAGGCGGTTCTCGAGACGGCGGTCGAGCGAATCGGCGCCGACCACTTTGCCGTCGAGGAACGTCACCGTGACTGTGTCCTCTTTGCTCCGCAGCGTCAGCACGCCGGTCTTCCGCTGCAGCCCGATGAGCTGGAAGATGTCGGCGAGACTGAAGTCCCGGAGTGTGCCTTCGAGAGCCATCAGGCCACCGACCTCCGGCGGTACACCGGCATGGCCAGTACGAACCAGACGACCACGGCCAGGACGATGGAGACGATGCGCACCATGAGCTGGGCGGTGTCCGCGGCCGGTCCGATGGCCGGAGCCAGGCGGCCCACCAGAACGGCGACGGCCACCAGCACGCCAAAGAAGAACGCGCCGAGAACGCCGGCGACGATGCGCCCTTCCATCATCTGCGCGGAGCCCGGGAGGAACGTGGCGAAGATCTTGTTCCGGCGGATCATGCCGGTCTGATGGCTCGTCACTTCCTCGAGCTTCTTCCGCTTGGTGTCGATGGAGACTCCATCGCGCTTGAGGTAGATGTGGATGCACTGCGTGCAGTACGTCGTGCTCTCCCGCGCCGACTTGCAGCGCGGACAGAACGTGCGGCCGCACTTGATGCACGCATTGGCCAGGCCTGCCCGGCGGCGCCGCACCAACAACAGGAGCGCCAGGAGCAGCGACGCCAGTGCGCCGATGGTCATCGGGTTCACGCTGCTGCGCACGAAGTCGAAGGAAGCGTAGTTGCCGAAGAGGGCGCGGGCCGCGGGCCGCTGCGACATTTCGTTCGTCACGCTCCAGGCCTCGGCGATGGAGGGGCTGTACATGACGATCTTCTGCGGCGGCGGAACGCGCGTCACGCGCTCGACGAATGCAGGATCGGCCTTGCGCGCGTTCTCCAGCATCCGGGTCTGCTGGTCGAACTTGTAGGTCTCGCCGCTGGCGACGGAGTGGTTGTAGTAGGCGATGGCCAGGTCCGGATCGGCGCGCTGCGCCTTCTCGTACGCCGTCATGGCGGCCTGGAACTCGTTGTTCATGAACAGCAGATTGCCGAGGTTCACGTGCGCGCCGGCATAGGTGCGGCGCAGCTCGATGGCGCGGTTGTAGTGCTGCTGCGCCTGCTCTTCATTGCCTTCGAAGCTCTGCATGTTGCCGGCGAGCAGCTGCAGCGCGGGATGATCGGGGACGACCGCCACGAGCTCCTGCAGCCGGCGCAGCGCCTCGGGCTGGTAGGCCTGATCGCGGCTCGACAGCGCGGACATCACCACCGGGCTCTCCACTCCGGCGATGCGGCTGGCGTTGTACTCCGTCGCCACCGGCAGCAGCGCCACCAGGAGCAGCAGCACGGCGATGGCGATGCGCTCGCCCGCGCCGGCATACGGGAAAAAGATGGCCAGCCAGTAGAAGAGCAGCCACATCGGACCGAGCCAGAGAAAGACCGGCAGGAACAGCAGCGCAAAGGCGAGCACCGTCACCGAGCCGCCGCTGAAGCGGCTGCTGAGCATCTCGCGGAAGTCGTGGGCCATGGCCCGGCCGTACCGGATGAAGAGCGCGAGGGCCAGGAGGATCGTGGTGAGGACGATGGCCAGCGACGCCACGATGAGGAGATCGGCGCGGCTGAGGAGCCGCGCCCGATAGTCGCCGAGCATGCGCGTGAAGCCGCGGGCCACGAGCGGAACGGCCTCGCCCCACGCCTGTCTGCGCCCGGCGCGGTCGGCGGCGGAGAAGGCTACGTCAGGGGAGTTGGCGTCGAGCTGCGCGGCCGCCGTCAATGCCCACTTGGACAGCTCGGGGTTGCTTTTCTCGGTCTGGCTGGCCAGCCCCGCCGCGGAGGCGGCGTACTCCGGATACGTCTTGATACCGTACGTGCGGCCGGTGGTAACGAGATCGCCGGCCCGCTTGGCCGCCACTTCGAAGTCGCCTTCCCGCGCCGCGGACGTCGCCTGCGGCCAGAGGTCGCGCGGCGGAACCTGCTGCGCGCGCAAATCGCCAGCGGCCGCGAGTGCGGCGCACGCGAGCGCGGCGGCAGCAAGGCGGCGCTTCATCCGATGTTCTTCGTCCTTTGCACGTACGCGAGCTTCAGGTCGCCGAGATGGGCCTCGAAGAAATCCTCTTCCTCGGGAGTGAGGTTGCCGGCTGTCTTCTGCTTGAGCAGCGCGAGGATATCGATGGTCTCGTGCGCGGCCTCGGCATCGAAGATCGGTTGCGGCTGACGCGGATCGCGCAGCATCCCCAGGAACATGTATGCCTGCGCCACCAGGGACTGGATGAAATTCGCGAACGGCGTCCCGGGACTGGTGGCCTTGTCGGCCAGCGAGCGCCGGCGTTCTTCGCGCGGCTTCGGCGGTTCCGGTGCAGGTGCCGGTTTCGGAGCCTCGGCGGCTGCCGGCGGGCGAGAGGGCTCGCTCGGTTGCGCCGTCTGCGGCTCGCCCGGTTGCGCCGCCTGCGGGTCGCCCGTTAGCGTCGCCTTCGGCTCGGTGGGCCGAATCTCGTTCTGAAACTCCTCGCGGATGTCGCCCTCCGGTGTGAAGATCCGCTTGTCGGTGACCTTCAGCTCCTTCGGCGTCGGCTTCTCGTTGGGCAAGGCTGCCTCCCGGCGCACGATACCAGAACCGCTGAGCCGGAATCACTCACCGGCGTGAGAGGCAGTGTCCGCCTCTGCTACAGTCCCGCCCGCGACGGCCATGAAGATCTTCCAGATCCTGGAGTTCAATCAGTTCAACACCGGCTCCGTGCATCAGATGTTTCAGGCCGCCAGCGGACTGCGCGAGCGCGGGCATGATGTGACGATCGTCAGCAGGCCGGACGCCGTGCTGGCGTCCCGCGCAGCGGAGAAGGACGTCCGCTTTCACGGCCTGCCGTTCCGCCATCAATTCGATGTCGACACGATCCGCCGGCTGGGACGCCTTTTTCGGGAGGAACGCCCGGACGTCATTCACGTGCACAAAGGCATCGCGCACGGCCTGGCCATGGCGGCCACGTGGCGGCAGCCGGTCGGCGCGTTCGTGGTGAACCGCGGCGTCTCCTTTCCGCTCGACCGCTGGAACCGCGGCAAGTACCGCTCCGCGCGCGTCGACCGCGTGGTCACGGTCTGCCGGCAGATCAAGGACGTCATCGTGGCCAGCGGCGGCCTGCCCGAGGAAAAGGTGCAGGTCGTCTACGCCGGCACCGATGTCACACAGTTCGATCCCGCGAAGTGGGAGGCGCGCGCCTTCCGCCGCGAGAAGGGTGTGCCCGACGACGCCTTCGTCATCGCCCAGGTCGGCGTCCGCGACTGGAAGGGGTGGAAGGAGTTGATCGACTCCGTCTCCGACATCGCCCCGCTCCACCCGCGGGTACACCTGCTGCTCATCGGCTGCCGCGGAGACGCGGAGAAGGAAGAAGTGCTGTCGTACGCACGCGCGGTTGGCGTCGCCGGACACGTCAGCGCCATCGAGTACCGCACCGACATGCCCAACGTCTTCGCCTCCTGCGATCTCGTCGTCGACGCCTCGTGGGCCGGGACCGGCATCACCGGCACCGTCCGCGAGGCCATGGCCATGGCCAAACCCGTCATCGCCACCAACGCCGGCGGCAACGAAGAGCTCGTATCGTCACCGGCGGTCGGATGGCTCATCCCGATGAAGGACCGCGGCGCGCTCACTGGCGCCCTTCGCGATGTTATCGAGGATGCCACGCGGGCGGCGGAGGTGGGACGGGCGGCGCGGGAACACGTGGTGGCCGGGTTTTCCAAGGAGTTGCGGATCACGCGGTTGGAAACGCTCTACGCCGAAATCCTCGGCTGATTTTGAAACTACGCGTTCAACGCGTTCACGTGCTCCGCCACGCTCGACGCCAATCCTTCGAGGTCGTATCCACCCTCCAATAGCGAGAACACGCGCCCTTGGGACCAACGCGAAGCACACTCCACCATCCGCCGCGTGATCTCGCCATACGCCTGTTCGGTGACGTTCATGCCGCCGAGGGGATCGCGGCGGTGGGCGTCGAAGCCGGAGGAGAGGAGGAGGACGTCGGGGCGGTAGTCGTCGATGGCGCGGACGATCTCGTCTTCGGTGGCACGGAGGAACGCGGCGTCGCCCTGGCCTGCGGCCACGGGGATGTTCTTCGTGAACCCGCGGCCGGGGCCCGTGCCGATCTCGTTCGCGGCGCCGGTGCCGGGATAGAACGGGTAGCGATGGATCGAGGCGTAGTAGACGTCGTCGCGCTGTTCGAAGAGGTGCTGCGTGCCGTTGCCGTGGTGCACGTCGAAGTCGTAGATGAAGACGCGCTCGATGCCCGGCTGCTCGCGGAGCCATTCGGCCACACAGGCGATGGTGTTGAAAAAGCAGAAGCCCATCGCCGAGAGCCTTTCCGCGTGGTGACCGGGAGGACGGGCGATGACGAAGCTCCGTTTGGACTCGAGCATGTTCGCTGCCGCCGTCAATGACGCCGACACCGCCGTGCGCGCCGCGGCGAACGACGCCGAGGAGATCGGATTGTCGAGAGAGTGAAAGTAGCGCGAGCCGGCCCGCACGGTTTCCTCGAGATCGCGCTCGTACTCGGCGGAATGGACCTTGTGAATGATGCGGCCGGTGTCCGGATGCAACGCCGCATTGCGCACGATCGCATCGCCGAGGCCCGCGCGCATCACCCCTTCCACCGCCGCGTCCAGGCGCTCGGCGCGCTCGGGATGACCGACGCCCGTGTCGTGACGGGAGAAGACGGAATGGGTATGGATCGTTATCATGCTGGCCACTTGAAGCGCATTCTACAGATCACCCTCATCGCGGCTCTGACGGTCTTTTTCATCTGGCTCTTCCTTCGAAATGCCGATCTGCGGCAGGTCGGGCGCATTCTCCGGTCCGCGACGTTCGGCTGGGTGGCCGTCGGCTTCGCCGCCAACATTGGGGCGCTGATGCTGCGGACGATCCGCTGGCGGATCATCCTCGACCCCGACGATCCCCCGCCGTTCTTCGCCACGTTCTTCGCCAACACCGTCGGCTACATGTTCTCGATCGTCCTGCCGATCCGTGCCGCCGACGTGGCCCGCCCCGCGCTTCTCTCCCGCCGCACCTCGCACCGCTTCTCCGGCGCCCTCGGCACGGTACTGACCGAGCGCGTGCTCGATCTGGCGGCCATCCTGGGGCTCTTCGTCATCTTCGCCTTCCGGCGGTGGAACGAGTTCTCGCACGACAGCTCCATCGCGGCCTGGTTCTACATCGTCCGGATCGGGGCCATCGCCTCGGTGGTGCTGCTCGCGGCGCTGGCGTTTCTGTTCATCGGCCTCTTCTTCTTTCGCGCGACGGTCCGCCGCTTTCACGAGACCCTGGGACGGGTGCTGCCGGCGCGGTTCCGCGGATCGTGGATGCACTTCTTCGACACCTTCACCGAGACGCTGAAGATCACGCAGAACCGGCGCGCTTTTCTGGCCATCCTCTTCTGCACGGCCGGCATCTGGGCGTGCCTGACCTCGCAGTTCTGGCTGGCCACGCAGGCGGTGCATCACCCGCTGCCGTTCGACTCGGCCTTCTTCGTCACCGGCGTGACCACGATCGGTCTGGCCATCCCCACGCCCGGCGGCATCGGCGGCTTCCACAAGGCCTGTCAGCTCGTCCTGACCCGCTTCTACGGCTTCAGCATCGACTCCAGCGTGGCCGTGGCCGTGCTCTTTCACCTGATCGGCACGCTCCCCGTCCTCACCATGGGCCTCTTCCTCTTCGCCCGGGAGGGGCTGCGCTGGAAGGACGTCAAGCCGAAAGAGTAGAGGGCAGAGCGCAGAGGGCAGGAGAAAGGCCGTCAGAGCTTCGTGCCTTTTGCCCCTGCGCTCTGCCCTCTGCGCTCTGCCCTCTCGTCCGTGTGATATACCCCCGCCGTTATGCGGTGCCCGTTCTGTGGAAATCTCGAGGACCGGGTGGTCGACTCCCGTGAAGGACGGGAAGGCGATGTCATCCGGAGGCGGCGGGAGTGCGCGCGGTGCGAGCGCCGGTTCACGAGCTACGAGAAGATCGAGCTGCCGACGTTCCAGGTCGTCAAGCGCGACCAGCGGCGGGAGCCGTACGACCGGAACAAGCTGATGCGCGGGCTGCAGATCGCCTGCCGCAAACGGCCGGTGCCGCAACCGCAGCTGGAGCAGATCGCCGATTCGATCGAGTCCGCAATGTCCGATTCGACCGAGCGCGAGATTTCTTCGCAATCCCTCGGCACGCTGGTCATGAACCGCCTGCGCGATCTCGATCCCGTTGCCTATGTCCGTTTCGCCTCGGTGTACCGCCGCTTCGAGGATGTCGACGCTTTTGTGAAAGAGTTGCACCGATTGAAGTAGAGAGAGAACCCGCGGGAACAGCCATTGCACCAAGCGAACCCATGATTTTTCCCAGCATCGTGAGAGGTTGAAATGACTGACGCGAACGAAACCGCGAAAGAAGAAGCAATCAAGATTCCGGACGTCCTTCCGGTGCTGCCTCTGAAGGATCTGGTGATCTTTCCGTTCATCATCGTTCCGCTTTCCGTGTCGCGGGAGAAATCGATCAACGCGGTGGATCAGGCCCTGGCCGAGAACCGGGTCATCATGCTCACGGCCCAGAAGGACTTTCAGAACGAGGACCCTGGCGAGGAAGACCTCTACCGCACCGGCACGGTGGCCATCATCATGCGGATGCTCAAGCTGCCCGACGGGCGCATCCGCATCCTGGTGCAGGGCCTCTCCCGCGCGCGCATCGACTACTTCATCCAGACGGCGCCGTTCTTCAAGGCGAAGATCACGCGCATCGAAGAGCCGGTCACCAAGGACAAGGGCCTGGAAGTCGAGGCCCTGATCCGCGCCGTCAAACAGAACCTCGACCGCGCCGTCTCGCTGGGCAAGAACATCTCCCCCGAGGTCATGGTCATCGCCGCGAACCTCGACGACCCGGCGCGCCTCACCGACCTGGCCGCGTCGAACCTCGACCTCAAGCTCGAAGAGGCACAGGGCATCCTGGAAACGATCGATCCCGTCGAGCGCCTCAAGAAGGTCAACGAGATGCTCACGCGCGAGATCAACCTGCTGACGATGCAGCAGGAGATCTCCTCGGCTGCTCAAGGAGAAATGAACAAGTCGCAGCGCGAGTACTTCCTGCGCCAGCAGCTCAAAGCCATTCAGTCGGAGCTCGGTGAAGGCGAAGAGCTGGCCGAGGAAGTCGAAAACTACCGCAAGAAGATCGAAGAGAAAGCCATCACGGCCGAGGCGAAGGAAGAGATCGAGAAGCAGATCAAGCGCCTGGAGCGCTCGCATCCCGACTCCGCCGAGACGTCGATCATCCGCACGTACCTCGACTGGATGACCGGCCTGCCGTGGGGCGTCATGTCGGCCGACAACCACGACCTGGCCCGGGCACGCGAGATCCTCGACGAAGACCACTACGACCTCGAGAAGATCAAGGAGCGCATCCTCGAATACCTGGCCGTGCGCAAGCTGCGCGGCCAAAAAATGAAAGGTCCGATCCTCTGCTTCGTCGGACCTCCCGGCGTCGGCAAGACGTCGCTGGGCCGCTCCATCGCCCGGGCCCTGGACCGCAAGTTCGTGCGCATCTCCCTCGGCGGCGTGCGCGACGAGGCGGAGATCCGCGGGCATCGCCGGACCTATGTCGGCGCGCTGCCGGGCCGCATCGTCCAGGGCATCAACCAGGCCCAGACCAGCAATCCCGTGTTCATGCTCGACGAGGTCGACAAGATCGGCGCCGACTACCGCGGCGATCCGTCATCCGCGCTGCTCGAAGTCCTCGATCCCGAGCAGAACAACTCCTTCCGCGATCACTACCTCGGCGTTCCGTACGATCTTTCCAACGTGATGTTCATCGTCACGGCGAACGTGCTGGACACCATCCAGCCCGCGTTCCTCGACCGCATGGAGGTCATCCGCCTCTCCGGCTACACCGACGAAGAGAAGCTGATGATCGCCAAGACGCACATCATCCCCAAGCAGATGGAGGAGAACGGCATCAAGGACCAGCCGGTGGTCTGGACCGACTCCGGCATCATGCGCGTCACGACCGGCTACACGAAGGAAGCCGGCCTGCGCAACCTGGAGCGCGAGATCGGCACGATCTGCCGCAAGATCGCCGTGCAGGTGGCCGAGGGGAAGACCGGTACCGAATACCGCATCACCGACGCCAACATCGACAAGTTCCTCGGGCCGATGAAGCACTTCGCCGAAGAGCTGCTCGAGCGCGATCAGGTCGGCGTGGCCACCGGACTGGCGTGGACCGCCGTCGGCGGCGACATCCTCTTCATCGAAGTCACGGCCGTGCGCGGCAAGGGCAAGCTATCGCTCACCGGCCAGCTCGGCGACGTCATGAAAGAGTCGGCCCAGGCCGCGCTCACCTACGCACGTGCGCACGCCGACGAGCAAGGCATCCCGCCCGACTACTTCGAGACCCACGACATCCACATCCACGTCCCCGCCGGTGCCATCCCGAAGGACGGCCCCTCGGCCGGCATCACCATCACCACGGCCATCATCTCCGTGCTCACCGGCCGCCCCATCCGCCGCAACGTGGCCATGACCGGCGAAGTCACGCTGCGCGGCGACGTCCTCCCCATCGGGGGCGTGAAGGAAAAGGTCCTGGCCGCGCGGGCAGCCAAACTGAACACCGTCATTCTCCCGAAGCTCAACGAACGCGACCTCGTCGACGTCCCCGAGCCGATCAAGCGCGACATGACCTTCCACTTCGTCGAGCACGTCGAAGACGTCCTGGCCATCGCCCTGCTCGAAAAGAACGCCGCCGAACAGAAAACCACCGACCGCGCCGGCCGCGAATCCCACCCGCTCCCGGAACCGGAGCCGGCCAGTCACGAACACGTGCCGGTGGGACAGGCGTGAGGGGAGCTGTTGAGTGATTAGGCTGTTGAGCTGTTGAGGAAGACGTTCCCCCTCAACAGCTCAATCGCTCAACAGCTCAATAGCTTTTCCGGATCAGCTGCTGCGCTTTCGGCAGGAGTGCCGCGCCGATGGCCACCTTCACGATATCCGCAAGGACGAACGGCGCCACGCCGGCGGTGAAGGCCGCGGAGGGGCCGAGCTGGAGGGCCAGCCAGGACCAGCCGCCGAGGTAGATCACGCCGAGGGCCAGGAGCATGCCGGTGACGGCGCGGACGATCGAGGCGCCCCAGCCGCGCTCGGAGACGAAACCGGCCACCCAGGCGGCGAACGGATAGGAGTAGAGGAACCCGGCCGTCGGTCCGAGGAGCCAGAGCGCGCCGCCGTGGCCCTGGGCAAAGACCGGCAGCCCGCTGATGCCTTCGAGCAGGTACAGGATGGCAGCGGCTGCCCCTCGCGTGGAGCCGAGGACCACGCCGACCAGGATCACCGCCAGCGGCTGCAGCGTGAGCGGAACCGGGGTCAGAGGAAGCGGGATGGCCACCTGCGCCGCAATGGCGATGAGGGCGCTGGCGCCGACGACGAGGAGCATGTTGGCGGCGGCGCGGCCGCGCACCAGACGGTCGATCACGACGGAGGGGATGGTCCCGGCTTTCTCACTCATGGCGCGAAGCATAGCGAATCTTTGTGTCCTGTCCAGAATGGCGATCCGTTTGCTTCAATATGCGCCCATGGTAAGAACGCTGTCCCTGCTGTTGAGCGCGCTGCTGGTCTTCGGCTGCAGCAAACCGCAACCGCTGACCGAAGAGAAGGCCAAGGAGATCGTGGCCAGCTGGATGTTCAAGCGCGAGCCGGTCTACGCGGAAGTGCCGCAGCGCGTGTGGTGGAACCCGAAGGCGCCGAAGGACGACTACGACGAGAAGGCCGTGCGGACGCTGCGCAATCTCGAGCGCGCCGGCCTGGTGACCGTCACCGAGAAGCTGACCGCCGACTCCGGAGAGTACGTCGCCAAGGTGACGAAGAAGGGCTTCCCGATCCTCGGCACCGCCCCGAGCAACCGCGGTCCCGTCTATCGCGCCACCATCTGCCAGAAGGTCTACGACGGCTTACGCGACTTCGTCCGCCATCCGCACGAGCCCACCGTCGGCCACGCGGAACTGGTGTGGCACTACGACAACCCGACCTGGCTCTACCCGCTGTTCGAAACGAAGATCGACAAGCCACTGAAGACGCCGTACCTGTCCAACGTGTCGTTCTGGTACGCCAAACACCAGTGGCGGTTCGAGATCAACGTGAAGAAGACGAAGGCGGCGTAGCAGCCGCACTGGCCGCGAGCGCGCGGCGGCGAGACGCCGCCGGGCCAGCCGGCGGGACGCCAGCGTTCCGCTCCGCTGACTGCGACGTTGGCGCCGAGAGCGTCCAGGGACCGTAGGCGGAACGCCGGCGTCCTCGCCGGCTGGCCCGGCGGCGTCTCGCCGCCGCGCGCTCGCGACAAATGACCTTACGGCACGATCGCCGTCCCACCGTTCCCTTGCAGCGCTTCGCGCAGGACGTCGACGTCGGTGATCAGCACTTGCTTGCCGGTGGCTTTCACGAACTCGATGGCACTTTCGATCTTGGGGCCCATGGATCCCGGCGGGAACTGTCCTTCGGCCAGGTGCGTTTCGGCTTCGGCGACGGTGAGGCGGTCGACGTCGCGCTGCGACGGTTTGCCGAAGTCGAGGGCCACTTTGGGGACGCCGGTGAGGATGAGGAAGAGGTCGGCGTTGAGGTCCGCGGCCAGCTTCGCCGAGGCGTAGTCCTTGTCGATCACAGCCTCGATGCCGCGCCATTGGCCGTCGCGGCCTTTCACGACCGGGATGCCCCCGCCGCCCGCGGCGATGACCACCGCGGCGGCCTCGAGCATCCGCGACACGGTGTTGACGTTGAGGATGCGCAACGGCCGCGGGGACGGCACGACGTGGCGCCAGCCGCGTCCGGAGTCTTCCTTCATCGTCCATCCGAGGTCGCGCTCCAGTGCTTCGGCGCGATAGCGCGTGAAGAACGGGCCGATCGGTTTGGTCGGCCGCTTGAACGCGGGATCGGCCGGATCGACTTCGACCTCGGTCAGGATCGTGGCTACTTCCCCGGAACCGAGTCCGATCGAGTCCAGCCGGTTGCGGATGGCCTGCTGCAGCATGAAGCCGATCGAGCCTTCCGTCTGCGCCACGCAGACATCGAGCGACTGCGGAGGGATCTTCGTCGACGCTTCCTCGGCCTGCACGAGGATGTTTCCCACCTGCGGGCCGTTGCCGTGCACGACGATCAGCTTGTAGCCGTGACGGACGATCTCCGCCAGCCAGCGCGCGGCCTGTTTGGCGCGGGCGATCTGTTCCTCCTGCGTGCCGTGATCCTCGGAACGAAGGAGGGCGTTGCCGCCAAAGGCCACGACCGCGAGCTTCAACTCAGATCTCTTCCCGCTCCAGCGGCATGGTCATGCAGCGCGGGCCGCCGCGGGCGCGCGACAGCTCGTTGCCGGCGATCTGCAGGGCGTACTTTTTGTTCGTCCAGGTCTCGAGCTCCGTGCGCCCGAGGAGCACATCGTCTTCATGGACGATGTTGTAGCCGTTCTCGTCCAGCGCCTCGGCGGTGCGCACGTTGCGCTCGTAGAGCAGGATGACGCCGGGCGCGAGCGCGAAGGCGTTGGCGCCGTCGGTCCATTGTTCGCGCTGCTGGTCGACGGCGCTGTTGCCGCCGCAGTAGATCGGCTCGAGATCCATCCCTTTTTTCTTGAGCGCACCGAGCAGCGATTTCTGCTCGGTGTACGTCGGCTCTTTCTTCGTCAGATCGACCGTCGTGATCGTGGCGGCCTGGCTGCCGCTGGCCAGGATCACCGGCGGATAGATCAGGCATTCGTGGCGGTTGATGAAGGTGAAGATCGTATCGAGGTGCATGAACGACCGCTGCCGCGAGATCTCCACGATGATCACGCTCTTGATGCCGGACTTCTGTTCCTTGAGCGCGCCCATCAGCGCCTCGACGCCGGCCTTGCTGGTCCGCTCGGTGACGCCGATGAGCAGCAGGTCATTCCGCGGCACCAGGACGTCGCCGCCTTCCAGCGTCGGCGATTTGCGCGTCACCGGCCCGGAAGGCTCCGTGGCCATGAAGTCGAGCCAGAAAATCTTGTCGCGGCTGAATCCGGGATGGTTCTCGAAGACGTATTTGGAGAGGAGCGACTCGCGGCGCCGCGCCTGGGTGGCCATGGCCGACACGACGACGCGGTCGCCGATGACGATCTGCGGATCACGCATGAAGAAGAGGTTGGGGATGGGATTGAGATCGAATCGCGGAAGCTCGCCCGGTTCCGTGTCGCGGGAAATGCCCGCGATCAGCACCTCGGCCAGCGCGGCCGGCCGCTCCTCGAGCAGCGCGGGGACGAGCTTGCGGTTGAGGTGCTTGCGCCGGGCCAGGTCGCGGACGATGCGCTCCCTGGCATCCTCGTCCTCGAGCACTTCCTCGAGCAGATCGCGCAAGTCGATCACCTCTTCGGCGATGAAGCGGATCAGCTGCTGGAAGCGGCGATGCTCCTCGCGCGCTTCCTGTCCGTAGAGAATGTCGTCGAAGAGAAGCTGGGCCATCATGGGCGGGACCATCTGGTCGATCTCGCGCCCGGGGAGGTGGACCAGGACGGACTTCAGCCGGCCGATTTCGCTCGTCACATTGAGTCGCATGCGGGCCAGATTCTATCGAACATGAGTTGCGCTAAGATTTCAGTCCGTATGCGCACGACTTCAGCCGTGCTCGTCGCCCTCGCTTTCGGCATCCTGCCCGCGCCCGCGTTGCCGGCTGCACCGCGCATCGTTTTCGAGCGCCTGCTTCCCGCAGCCCACGACCTCGGCGGAGCAAGAGATGTGGCCGTCGTGCGGGCCGTGGCGGACGAGCCAAGGATCGAGACGTTCCTCGATGAGCTCGTCCATCACGTAAACCGCTCCGGCTCGCTGCGGCTGCGCGACCTGCGCACCGGAACGGGCCCCGCCGAGGCCCATCTCGACATCAAGACCTTCCACTGCGAGACCGCGGTCCGCGAGACGGAGGCCGCCGTGAAGGACGCCGACGGCAACCGCGTGAAACAGCGCGCGTTTCAGATCGACGCGCTGTGCGGCGCGCGCATCGAGGTGCTCTCGCGCACCCTGGAACCGAAGTCGACGTTCTTCGCCAAGGGCGAAGGAACCTCGCCGCGCCTCGAAGCGGTGACCGAGGAAGAGCGCGAGAATGCCCTCCAGGACGCGGCACGCTACGCGGCCATCGATGCCGCCGAGAGAATCACGCCGCGGCGCGTGCGCGAGTCGATCGCCCTCGACGACAAGGCGCCGGCCTTCGAAGAGGGGATGGCCATGATCGAAGCGGGACGCCTGGCCGAGGCGCGCGCGATCTGGCAGAAAGCGATGCAGACGGAGCCACGCTCGGCGGCGCTGCGGTTTAACCTCGCCGCCGTGAACGAGGCGTTGGGCGACCGCCGCGCGGCGGAGTTGCAATACAACGCCGCGCGGCAGCTCGCTCCGGCGGAGCCGCGTTACGCGAGCGAGCTGAAGCTCTTCGCGCGACGGCGGCTGCCTTAAAGCTTAGACGTCGATCTGCTTGGCGTTGACGTTGATCTCGATCTGCTTCGGACGGGACTCCTCTTTCTTCGGGATCTCGATCTCCAGCACACCGTTGCGGTAGTCGGCCTTGATCGCGTTGGCGTCGACGCTGCGCGGCAGCGTGAACGTGCGCGTGAAGGTTCCGTAGGTCCGCTCGATGCGGTGATAGTTGCGGTCATCCTTCCGCTCGAACTGCCGCTCGCCGGAGACGGTGAGCAGGCCGTCCTCGAACGTCACACGCAGATCCTTCTCGCCGACACCGGGCACTTCGACTTTCACGACGATCTTCTCGTTCTCCTCGAGAACGTCGACCGGGGGATTCCAGCCACCCGACCGGGCTTCCTCCTGGATGTACGGAAAACGGAAGAAGGGCTCGAACAGAGACGCGTCCAGGCGGCGAAGATCATTCAAAGGGAAGACACGGGCAATACGGGTCATGATTCTGCCTCCATGCTGAATTTATGAGTTCACTTGACTCATTATTCAGCGAAACTTGGCGCTTCAACACTCTATTCCTGCTTCCGTTTCACTAAGATTAATTGTAACAGGCTCGGGATGACCCCGGCTCCCTCCCGTGTTGTGCCGCGCGCATGACAGCAGTCCCGGAACAACAGCAGGACGAGCTCGGGCGGGAAGTGGCCCGGCGGCGGACCTTCGCCATCATTTCCCACCCCGACGCCGGCAAGACCACCCTCACCGAGAAACTGCTTCTCTATGGCGGGGCCATCGAAGAGGCCGGCTCCGTGCGCGCGCGGAAGGCACAGCGCCACACGACCTCGGACTGGATGGCCATCGAGCAGAGCCGCGGCATCTCCATCACCTCGACCGTTCTGCAGTTCGAGTACGAAGGGGCAGTCCTCAATCTTCTCGACACGCCAGGCCACCAGGACTTCAGCGAAGACACGTACCGCACGCTGGCGGCAACCGACAGCGCGGTGATGGTGCAGGACGGCGCCAAGGGCATCGAGCCGCAGACGCGGAAGCTCTTCGAGGTCTGCCGCATGCGGCACATCCCGATCCTCTGCTTCATCAACAAGCTCGATCAGCCGGCACGCGATCCGTTCGAGCTGATCGGAGAGCTGGAGCGCGAGCTGAACATTTCCGCCGTGCCGATGAACTGGCCGATCGGCGACGGCCCGACCTTCCAGGGCGTGTTCGACCTCCGGCACCAGCAGGTGCTCCGCTTCGAGCGGACCTATCACGGCGCCTCGATCGCGCCGGTGACGGTGAGCGGCCTCGATGACCCGACGCTCGAAGACGCGGTAGGGCCCACGGCGTGGCAGGAGCTGCGCGATGCCGCGGAGCTGCTGGAAGGCGCCGGCCACGCATTCGACCGCAAGCAGTTCGAGTACGGCCGCGTGATCCCTGTCTTCTTCGGCAGCGCGGTCAACAACTTCGGCGTGGAGCCGTTCCTGCGCGCGGTCATCGAGCTCGCGCCGCCGCCTTCCCCGCGTCACGCCAAACAGAACGGGGACGACATCGAGCTAGAGCCGACCTCGGAGATGTTCACCGGCTTCGTCTTCAAGATTCAGGCGAACATGGACAAGCGCCATCGCGACCGCCTGGCCTTCATGCGCATCACGTCCGGCGTGTTCGAGAAGGACATGGCCGTGCAACACGCACGGCTCAAGCGCGAGGTGCGCATGACGCGCCCGCACCGCCTCTTCGCGCGCGAGCGCGAGACCATCGACCGCGCCTATCCCGGCGACGTGATCGGCTTCGTGAACCCCGGCCTCTTTCAGATCGGCGACGCCGTCTCCTCGGGGGCGCCCGTGGAGTTCGACCGCATCCCGCGCTTCGCGCCCGAGCACTTCGCGACCCTGCGCGCCAAGGTCACGACACGGCAGAAGCAGTTCCAGAAGGGGCTCGAACAGCTCGAGGAAGAGGGGGCCATGCAGGTGTTCGTGCTGCACGACGGACTGCGCTCCGAGCCGATCCTGGCCGTCGTCGGCGAGCTCCAGTTCGAAGTCCTGCAATCGCGGCTGGAAACCGAATACAACGTCGAGACCACCATGACCAGCCTCTCCTACAAGCTGGCCCGCTGGGTCGACCGCGACGTCGATGAAGTGGCGCGCATGACCCTGCCCACCCGCGCGCGCGTGGCCACCGACAGCTCCGGCGAAGCGGTGGTCCTCTTCACGTCCGACTGGGAGCTCGAATACGCTCAGAAAGAGAACCCGGGCGTCGAGTTCAAAGTCGCTTCCTGAAGTGCTAGTCTCTTGAACATCAACCACCAACAAGGGGTTCCTGCATGCGGTCCACCGTCATCGGTTTGTTCATTCTCCTCAGCTGCACGCTCACGGCGCACGCCCAATCCGCCGGAAACCTGCAGAAGCTCCTCGCCGATGAAGCGGCCCGTCTGCAGGCCTGGGGCAGCGACCCGGTCATCGTGGCCGCGGTGAAGGCGCAGAACGCCAAACGCGCCACCGCCGCGCAGGTGAAGTCGCTCGACGAGCAGTGGTCCGCCGGCAAAGCGGAAGCGCTCGTGAAACAGGTCACCACCGGCGCCTGCGCCGACCACCTGCGCAAGCTCGTCGCCGCCAATGCCGGATACGGCGAGACGTTCCTCATGGACAACCAGGGCGCCCTCGTCTGCGCCACCACCAAAACCACCGATTACTGGCAGGGCGACGAAGCCAAGTGGCAGCGCGCCTTCAACGAAGGAAAAGGCGAAGTCTTCATCGACCGCCCGAAATTCGACGACAGCTCCGCGCAACGCCTGGCCCAGATCTCCATCCCCGTCCTCGACAACGGCGCCGCCATCGGCGCGGTCACGGTGGGCATCTCGATCGACAAACTGCAGAAGTAATGCGCGCGTACTTGGCGACCTAGCGCCGCCAACCTACATTGAGAGGCATGCCGGAGCGCCTCTTTGCCATCCTGCGCAGCGCGTTCTTCGCGACGCTTTTCGTGTCGCTCTGGACGTGGTTCATCCCCCGCCGGCTCGCGCCGGGGCCGCTGCATCCGCGGTGGAGCATCCCGGCGATTGTTCTCATGAGCCTCGGCGCGGCCATCATGCTGAAGTGCGTCTGGGACTTCGCATGGATGGGCCGCGGGACGCCGGCGCCGTGGGACCCGCCGCGGCGGCTGGTCGTCACCGGGCTTTATCGTTACGTCCGCAATCCGATGTACGTGGGCATGGGCACGTTCCTCCTCGGCGAGGCGCTGCTGCTGCCCGAGATCACACGAGGGATGCTGATCGTGATGGCCGCGGCGTGGGTGACGGTCACGGCGTTCATCATGCTGTATGAAGAGCCGACACTGCGCCGCCTCTTCGCCGAGGACTACCGGGACTACTGTCGCCACGTGCGCCGGTGGATCCCGCGCTTGACGCCGTTTGGGCCGGAAGGCCAATCCTGAGCACAGCGAAGGATCAAGTTAGCACCTGCGCGATACGCTCCTTGTGGAGTGCTCTTGACGCGGCGCTTCGCGGGTCGGGCAGCGTTGGTGCACACTTGACTCTTCGCTGCGCTCAGAGTTGGAGGCGGGGCTCGGTTTGACACTCCGCCCGCCCTGCCGTAATCTCCCGATCACCTGGACTGATTTGGGGCGCCGCTTGCAACCAGGATAAAAAAAGCTAAAGAGCCGGCAGTTCGACGAAGTCCACTCGTAGCCCCGCGAGGTTTCTTGCGGGGCTTTTTGCATTTCTGGAGACACGGCATGGCACAACCCGATCGCACCAATGAGATTCGCGAGCTCCTCACCCGCCGCATCCTCGTTCTGGACGGCGCGATGGGGACGCAGATCCAGACATACGGGCTGGACGAAGCGGCATTCCGCGGCGAGCGCTTTGCCAATCATCCGCGCGATCTCAAGGGTGCCAGCGATGTCCTGGCCATCACCAACCCCGGCATCCTGGACGCGGTCCATCGCAAGTATCTCGAGGCCGGCGCCGACATCATCGAGACCAACACGTTCAACGCGCAGGCGATCTCGTTCGCCGACTACGACCTGCAGCCGTTCGTCTACGAGATCAACAAGGCCTGCGCGGAGATCTGCCGGAAGGCCGCGGACGACTTCTCGACTCCCGAAAAGCCGCGGTTCGTGGCCGGGTCGATGGGGCCGACGAACCGTACGGCTTCTCTGAGTCCGGATGTGAACCGTCCCGGCTTCCGCGGCGTGTCGTTCGACGAGCTCGTCGACGCTTACTACGAACAGACCCGCGGCCTAGTCGACGGCGGCGTGGACATCCTCCTGCCGGAGACGACGTTCGATACGTTGAATCTGAAGGCCGCGCTGTTCGCGATCGAGAAGTATTTCGCCGATACCGGCATCACGCTGCCGGTCATCGCCTCGATCACCATCACCGACGCCTCGGGGCGGACGCTTTCCGGACAGACCGTCGAGGCGTGCTGGAACTCGATCTCGCACGCGCCGCTCCTGGCTGTCGGCATCAACTGCGCCCTCGGCGCGGAAGAGATGCGCGCCCACGTGGAAGAGCTCTCGAAACTGGCGCCGATCTTCATCTCCTGCTATCCGAACGCGGGCCTGCCGAACGCCCTCGGCGGTTACGACGAGACGCCGGACATGATGGCGGACGTGCTGCGCGACTTCGCCGCCAACGGCTGGCTGAACATCGTCGGCGGCTGTTGCGGTACCGGCTTCGAGCACATCCGCCTGATCGCCGACACCGTGGCCACGCTGCCGCCGCGCGTGCCGGCCACCGTCGAGCCGCATCTGCGGCTCAGCGGCCTCGAGGCGCTGACAGTCACGCCCGACTCCAATCTCATCGTCGTCGGCGAGCGGACCAACGTGACCGGCTCGCCGAAGTTCGCGCAGCTGATCAAGGCCGGCGATCTCGATGCCGCCCTGGCCGTGGCCAAGCAGCAGATCAACGGCGGCGCCAACATCCTCGACGTCAACATGGATGAAGGTCTGCTCGACTCCGAGCAGGTCATGCACGACTTCCTCAATCTCATCGCCTCCGAGCCCGACATCTCGCGCGTGCCGATCATGGTCGACAGCTCGAAGTGGTCGGTGCTCGAAGCGGGCCTCAAGTGCCTGCAGGGCAAGTCGGTCGTCAACTCCATCTCGCTCAAGGAAGGCGAAGAGGTCTTCCAGCAGCACGCGCGTCTCTGCAAGCGCTACGGCGCGGCCGTGATCGTGATGGCCTTCGACGAACAGGGGCAGGCCGATACGGTCGAGCGCAAGGTGGAGATCTGCTCGCGGGCCTACGACATCCTCGTAAACGACGTCGGGTTCGACCCGACCGACATCATCTTCGACGTCAACGTGCTCACCGTGGCCACCGGCATGGAGGAGCACAACGCCTACGGCATCAACTTCATCGAAGGCGTGCGCCGGCTGCGCGAGAAGTTCCCGCTGGCCAACACCAGCGGCGGCATCTCCAACGTCTCGTTCTCGTTCCGCGGGAACAACGTCGTGCGCGAGGCCATGCACGCCGCGTTTCTCTACCACGCCATCCGCGCCGGCCTGACCATGGCCATCGTCAACGCCGGACAGCTCGGCATCTACGAAGAGATCCCGAAGGACTTGCTGGAGCTCGTCGAGGACGTGCTCCTCAACCGGCGCCCCGATGCCACCGAGCGCCTGATCGCCTTCGCCGAGACCGTGAAGGGCACCGGCAAAGCCCAGGAAACCAGGACCGAGGAGTGGCGTGGCGGCACCGTGCAGGAGCGGCTCTCGCATGCGCTGGTGAAGGGCATCGTCGACTTCATCGACGCCGACGTCGAAGAGGCGCGGCAGCAGTATCCGACCGGCCTCTCCATCATCGAAGGCCCGCTCATGGACGGCATGAACATCGTCGGCAATCTCTTCGGCGCCGGGAAGATGTTCCTGCCCCAGGTCGTGAAATCGGCGCGCGTGATGAAGAAGGCCGTGGCCTATCTGCTGCCGTTCATGGAGGCGGAGAAGATTGCCGCTGGCGACACGTCGCTGCGCGGCAAGATCCTCATGGCCACCGTGAAGGGCGACGTCCACGACATCGGCAAGAACATCGTCGGCGTGGTCCTCGGCTGCAACAACTACGAGGTGATCGACCTCGGCGTGATGGTGTCGGCCGACAAGATCCTGGACGCCGCCGAGCGCGAGAAGGCCGACATCATCGGCCTCTCCGGGTTGATCACGCCCTCGCTCGACGAGATGGTGCACGTGGCGCGCGAGATGGAGCGCCGCCATTTCCGCGTGCCGCTGCTCATCGGCGGCGCCACCACCTCGAAGCTGCACACCGCCGTGCGCATCGCCCCGCGCTACGACGCCCCCACCGTGCACGTGCTGGATGCCTCACGCGCCGTCAACGTCGTCAGCACGCTGCTCTCCGAGCGCCGCGACGACTACATGACCGGCATCCGCTCCGAGTACGAACGGCTGCGGGAGGGCATGGAACAGCGCCACATCACCATCCTGCCGCTCGAAGAAGCGCGCAAGCGCGCGCCGAAGCTGGAGTTCTCGCCGGATGCGCCGCCCTTTACTGGCGTGCGAGTGCTCGAGGACGTGCCGCTCGCCGAGCTCGAGCCGTTCATCGACTGGACGCCGTTCTTCCAGACCTGGGAGCTGCGCGGACGTTATCCGCAAATTCTCGAGGAGCCGCGCGCCAAAGAGCTATACGACGACGCGCGCAAGCTGCTGCAGGAAATCATCGAGAAGCGTCTACTGAAGGCGCGCGCCGTTTACGGGATCTGGCCTGCCCATCGTGAGGGCGACGACATCGTGGTTCCTGGTGGACGTTTCCATACCCTGCGGCAGCAACAGGAAACGAACACCGGCCAGAACCTCGCGCTGGCCGATTTCGTGGCCCCGGCCGGGGATTTCATCGGCGGCTTTGCGGTCACGGCGGGCATCGGGGTCGACGAGCTGGTCGCGCACTTCCAGAAAGACCACGACGACTACAACTCCATCATGACCAAGGCGCTGGCCGACCGTTTGGCCGAAGCGCTCGCGGAAAAGCTCCATCGCGACGTGCGCGCGGAGTGGTACGCGAAAAACGAAAACCTGACCCCCGAGGAGCTCATCGCCGAGAAGTACCGCGGCATCCGGCCGGCACCTGGGTATCCTGCCTCTCCCGACCACACCGAAAAAGGGACGCTCTTCGCCCTTCTCGGCGCGGAAAAGCTCGGCATCCAGCTCACGGAATCGTTCGCCATGATGCCCGCCGCCGCGGTGAGCGGCCTCTACTTCGCGCACCCGCAATCCCGCTACTTCGCCCTCGGCAAGATCGGCCGCGATCAGGTGGCCGACTACGCCCAGCGCAAAGGGATGACCCTCGCCGAGGCAGAACGCTGGCTCAGCCCGTCGCTGGCCTACGAACCGGAAACGGAAGCGGTGCTGGCGTAACTCAAAAGGCTCAGAGGCTCACAGGCTCAAAGGCTTAGAGCAGGTATATGCGTACCCTTGCGCCTTTGAGCCTCTGCGCCTTTGAGCCTCTGAGCCTATTTACTGCACGCCGGTGATCGCCGCGCGCGAGTTCACGTGCTGCATGACGATGTGCTGGAACTTGCCGGCGGCGGACTCGAACTGGCAGGTCACGCGCATCGTCACGGGGCCGTTGGCGCCGACGAGGGTGCCGGACGGACGTGCCACGGCCCAGAACTCGACTTGGCCTTTCTGCTTCGGCTCGATGGCCAGATTGAAAGGCCGCGAGCTCGGTTCGACGGAGTACGCGCCTTCCGTGATCGACTGCACCGTGACCTGGCGCAGCTTTATGGTCTCGTCGGCGCGATTCTCCACGCGCATGGCGTAGTGCACCGAGAGCATCCCGTCCGAATGGCGCGCGGCGATGGGAACGCCGCTGGTCTGGACCAGCAGGATGTCCGGTCTGGCGACCTTATTCGCGTTGGGCTTGTTTGCTGCGGAACCGGATGAGCATCCGGCGGCGATCAGGAGAACGACGGAGGCTGCAAACGCTTTTCGCATAAACAAAATGCGGCGGCTTTCGCCGCCGCTTTCCCTTCGCGGCAGATTCTGCCGCACAGTGCAACTACTGGAGGTAGCCCAGCATTTCCTTGGCCGTCGGAGCGTCTTTCCCGGTCGGCTCGAGCTCGAGGTATTTCGACAGCGCCGCCTTCGCCTCGGCCGACTTTCCGGTCCGGGCGTAGACCATCCCCAGCTCGTACCACGCGATGGCGAACTTCTCGTCCACGGCTACGGCGCGCTTGAGCGAGGTCTCGGCCTCGGCATCCTTCCCTTCGTTGATCAGCTTGGCGGCCTCATTGAAGAGCTTGGAGGCATTGGCGGGCAGCTTCTTCTCGGCGATGGCGGCATTCGCCTTGTCGCCGAGGGCGGTGTACGACTGGTACAGCACCGTCCACATGTCGACGTCTTCGTCGTCGATCTCGAGGGCCTTCTTGGCGGCGTTGATGGCCTTGTCGTACTTCTTCTCCTTCGCGGCCACGCGGGCCAGCGCCATCCAGCCGGCGGTCAGCTCCGGCTTGAGGGTCACGGCTTCCTCGAATTTCACGAGCGCCCCGGCGGTGTCGCCCTTGTTGGAGAGAACGGCGCCGGCGTTGAACGCCTCCACGGCCGGATCGGACGCCGGACCGGCCGGAGCGGCTGCTCCGGGGGCTGCCGCGCCTTCCTTGATCAGCATGAAGTCGCGGGTCATGGTCTGGCCGAGGGTCATCTTGATGACTTCCTCGTAGGGCGCATAGCCGGGTGCCGAGACGGTGAATTTGTACCGGAGCGTGCCGTCGAGGACGAAGACCGCGTACGAGCCGTCTTTCTTGGCCTTCGCTTCGAGCTTGACCGTCTTTCCCTCGGTCGCATCGATCTTGATGAGTCCGCCCTCCACCGGCTTCTTCGTGGCGGCGTCGAGGATCTTGCCGGTCATCCGGGCCTCGCCGACGGCGAACAGATTGGCCGTGACGAAAAGGGACATGATGAGGCTGAGCGTGAGCGTTCTACGCATGAGTCTGATCTCCTGTGTCTTGGGTTCCGGGGCTGTTAACGATTCGTTTTGGAAGACGATTCCGGGCTCGGAAACGGAGTCTTAGAGTCTTAGGGCCTGAGAGTCTTAGAGGCAAGGCCGGGGACCTCTAAGACTCAACGACTCTACGACCCTAAGACTCTAATCGAACGTCAAATACGTCTGATCTTTCAATCCGCGTTCATAGTCCTGGAGCAGGCGCATTCCTTCATTCGGCTTCAGGCGGTCTTCCTTGATGGCCACGTCGATCTGCGCTTTCATCCGTTTCTCGAGATCGCGCCAGTCCCATTGCGTCATGGCCAGCACCTCGCCGATCGGCTGGCCGGGGATCTCTTCCTCGATGTAGAAACCGGCCTCTTCGTCGGGATCGAGGAAGACGTGGACCTCGTTCACCCGGCCGAAGAGGTTGTGGATGTCGCCCATGATGTCCTGATAGGCGCCCGTGAGGAAGATGCCCAGGTAGTACGGCTCGGTGGTCTTGATCTCGTGCAGCGGCAGCGTCTCCCGGACGTCGTTGAGGTCGATGTACTTCGAGACCTTGCCGTCGGAGTCGCAGGTGATGTCGACCAGCGTCGACTCCAGTTGCGGCTGCTCGTTGAGGCGATGGATCGGGACGATCGGGAAGAGCTGCCCCAGCGCCCAGTGATCGAGCAGCGACTGGAAGACCGAGAAGTTGCAGATGTGCTGATCGGCCAGCTCGATGTTGAGATTGCGCATCTCCTCCGGCACTTCCTCCGGATCCATGCCGCGCACCATGACCTGCATCCGCTCGGCGATCTCCCAGAACAGCGATTCCACGCGCGCCTTGACGTCGAGATCGAGCAGGCCGAGCTCGAACATCGTCTGCACCTGCTCCTTGATCTGCTGCAGGTCGTGCCAGGAGGGCATGAGGTTGCCGACGGTGAGCGTCTCGTCGATCTCCAGGAGCTCGCGCACGAGCTTGTGATCGGCGGCGCGGTGGTCGCGTCCCTCCACCGGCGTCTTCTCGATGGCCCCGAAGGCCTGCACCACGAGCACGGAGTGATGGGCCACCGTGGCCCGCCCCGACTCCGAGACGATGACCGGGTGCGGCACCTTCTCGTCGTCGCAGATATCCATGATGTTGTAGACGATGTCGCTGGCGTACTCTTCGACGGAGTAGTTCATCGACGAGTGGAACGTGGAGCGCGAGCCGTCGTAGTCGATGGCCAGGCCGCCGCCCACGTCGACGTACTCGAGGGGGTGGCCGCTCTTGTAGAGCTTCGCGTAGTACATCGCCGCTTCCCGCACGGCGCGCTTGATGGTCAGGATGTCCGGGATCTGCGAGCCGATGTGGAAGTGCAGGAGCTTGAACGCCGAAGCCATCCCGGCCTGCTCCATGGTGTCGATCGCTTCCAGGATCTCGGCCGTGGAGAGCCCGAACTTGGCGTGCTCGCCACCCGAAGTGGCCCACTTGCCGGCGCCCTTCGACAGCAGGCGCACGCGCAGACCGATCCACGGCTCCACGCCCATCTCCGCGGCGATCTTGGTGATCATGGCCACTTCGGAGATCTTCTCCGCCACCAGGATGATCTTCTTGCCGAGCTTCCGCCCGATCAGCGCCGTGCGGATGTATGCGCGGTCCTTGTAGCCGTTGCAGATGATGATCGACTCGGGGTCGCTGTGCACGGCCAGGCCGGCGAACATCTCCGGCTTCGAGCCCACCTCCACGCCGTGGTGGAACGGCCGGCCGGCATCGAGGATCTCCTCGACCACCTCACGGAGCTGATTGACCTTGATCGGGAACACGCCCCGGTACGAGCCCCGGTACCCGTGGTCGGCGATGGCGCTCTCGAACGAACGGTTGAGCATCTCCACGCGATGCCGCAGCAGATCCTGGAAGCGGACCAGGAGAGGCGTGGCCAGGTTCATGCCCTGGGCCTCGCGCACCGCGGCGATGATCGGCACCGCAATCCCCTTCGTCTGCAGCGGCGCCACCGTCATCTCGCCATTCGGCGCCACGTCGAAATACCCCGCACCCCAACGGTCGATCATGTACAGCGAGGTCGAATCGTCGACCGTCCAATCCTTCTGCTCTGCCTCGATGATTTCCTGCGTGGTCAATTCGTTTCGTGCGCCCCCAGTTCGGTTGGTGCTGCGTTCGCGCGAAGAATAGTCGCAAACCATCCCCCCGTCATCCTTAGCGAGGTGGCCGGGCGGGCGTGAGCGTAAGGATCTCAAACTACGAAAACCATGGCCTGTGCCACGGTTTGCGCATTTAGAGATTCTTTCGCTCCCTCACACCCACCCGCCCTACGCTCAGAATGACGGGGGAGTGGACTGCCTACGTCCGATCAAACTCCCCCTCATCGATCGCCTGCACGTCCTCATCCGACAACACCAGATCCGCGGAGAGCGCGCTGTCGACGGCATGGTCGACCGTTCGGGCGGCGGGGATCGGGACGACGGTTTTCGACTGCGCGCGGACCCAGGCCAGGACGATGGCGTGGACGGAGCGGTCGTATTTCTGCGCCAGCTCGATGAGCACGTCGAACTGCGGGAGCTTCTTCGCCAGGCGTCCTCCGCCGACGGGGCTGTAGGCGAGGAAGGTGATGTTGCGGCGGGCGCACTCCTTGGCCACGGAGACCGACTCGCGGAAGTAGGGGTTGAGGCGGTTCTGCACGGAGACGACCGGCAGGATCTGCTGCGCCTTCTCGATCTGCTTGACCGAGACGTTGCTCAGGCCGAACCAGCGGAACTTGCCGGCGCGGTGCAGTTCCGCGAACGCTTCGATGCTCCTCTCGAACGGCACCTTCGGATCGGGAGCGTGGAACTGATAGAGCCAGATCTGCTCCGTCTGCAGCGCGCGCAGGCTCTTCTCGCACGCCTCGCGGATGTGCTCGGGCGCTCCGTCGTTCGTCCAGGCGCCGCGCGGACGGCGCAATCCGGCTTTCGTGGCCACACGGATTCCGGCGCGGTCGGGACGCTCGGCCAGCACCGACGCAATGAGGCGCTCGTTGTGTCCGATGTCGTGGTCATCCATGCAGTAGACGTCCGCCGTGTCGATGAGCGTCATCCCCGCGTCGATGGCCGCGTGCAGCGTTTTCTTTCCTTGCTCTTCGGGCGGCCGTCCCTGGATCGACAGCGGCATTCCGCCGAAGCCGACCACCGGAATCGGTTCGCCCGTATCACCCAGCGTAGTCTTTTGCATGCCCCATTCTCCTCTGGAACCAGCGCCGCACTTTGAATCGCAGCATGTACTGCCGGTCCTCGGGATGCACGGGCATCGCCAGGTCGAGAATCAGGTAGAGCCAGAGGCCGCCGCCCTTGAAGAAGAGCAGCAGCGCAAACACGGAGCGAACCAGGGAAACATTCAGCTGCGTCGCTTCGGCGATGCCGAGGCAGACGCCGGAGAGATAACGGCCCTTCTTCAGGCGCTTGTAGAGCTGCGGCTTGCCGCCCTTCGACCGGCGCACGAAGTACAGGACCAGAAAGACCGGCGCCAGCATCAGCAGACCGGTGACGAGCGAGACACTGACCAGCAGAATGACTTCCATCCGGCCCAGTTGGCCTGAGCCGACGAGCATCCACGCGATGGCGGCGCCGAGGATCAGCAGGATCCCCGCACAGATCCCGATGGCGCGCCGCTCGGTCCGGCGGCGCACTTCCTCCTCGGCCGCCGCGAGCACCGGATCGATCGACGGAGGCTCGATGCCGTTCCCGGCCAGCAGCGTCTGAAACTGTTTCGCCGAGTCGAGCAGCTCGCGGCAACGCTCGCAGGTGCGAATGTGCTCGCGCTGCTCGTCCGACATCTCCGTGCCGGTTTCGAGCGATGCCACCAGTGCCGCGACCGCTTCTGTGCAGTTCATAGACCTTCCTCGTCGATGGATTCCGCGAGCCGCTTCAATCCGTGATGCAGGCGGCTCTTCACCGTGCCGACCGGGATTCCCAGCCGCTCGGCGACGTCTTTCTCGGACAGTTCTTCGAAATAGCGAAGCAGGATGGCCTGCGCCAGGCGCTCAGGCAGCCGCGCCACGAGCTCACGCACGTGTTCTGCACGATCCTCCGCCACGGCCCGCTCCTCGGGGGAATGCTCCGGCGAGGCCATGGCCGCCATGTCGACGTCCGTATCGACGTCGGCATGCGCCACGCGCCGAGACCAGCGGTCCTTCACCAGATTCCAGGCGATCGCGAACAGCCACGCGCTGAAACGCTGCTCCGGATCGTAGCGGTGCGCGCTGCGCACGACGCGGATCCACGTCTCCTGAAACACATCGTCGACGTCCGGCGAAGCGCCGAGGGCGCGCTGCAGCACCGCCGCGAGCGGTTTCTGGTAGCGCTCGATCAGCGGACGGACCGCATCGGCGTCTCCGTTCGCGATCGAGCCGACGAGATAAGCATCGTTCACATCTGCCTATACCGCCCGGTTCGCGAAAAGGTTCAACGCCACGGCCACGAGGCCAGGAGCAGCAGCACGGCGGGGACGATGAAGATGGCGAAGAACCCGTCGCCGGTCAGGCTGATGGCCCAGATGCCGTAGAGCCCGTAGACCACTCCGATCACCACCACCGGGAACGCCGGGACGCTCGCGCCGCGCAGGCGCTGGAGGAAGACCCACGCCGCGATGAGACCGAACACCAGCATCGCCGCGCCGCCGAACTGCCAGCCGATGCGCAGTCCGGTCACGAGATCGGCCGGCGCCCCGACGGCCTCGATGCGCGGCTGGAGAGATTTCCATCCGAGGAAGGAGTGCGCCCCGGCGCTGAGAAACAGGATCGCCGCGGCGATCAGACCGAGAATGCTGCGCAGTCGTGCCATAAAGGGGATGGTAACGCCCTCACGAAAGAATTCCTCACTGGACGCGGTTCTCCCCACTCCAATGGAACGTCCAGATCGCATCATTCAGGGAATGGCCGTCGACGGCCACTTCCGCGTCATCGCGGCGCAGACGACCACGGCCGTCGAGACCGCGCGCGAGATCCTCGACCTGGCTCCCGTCGCTGCCGACGCCCTGGGCAGGGCCATGACCGGCGCGCTGCTCCTGGCGCGCCTGCTCGACAAGGACGTCCGCAATCAGTTCGTCTCGCTCCGCTTCGAAGGAAACGGGCCGCTGGGAACGGTCATCGGCGACGGCACGGTGGCCGGCAATGTGCGCGGCTATGTCGCCAACCCGGTCCCCGAGGACCCGATGCTGGACGTCGAGAGCGCCATCGGCAACGGTAGCCTGACCGTCGTGCGCGGCACACCGCCGGCCGGCAAGCCGTACACGTCGCAGATCCTGCTGGCCGGCACCGGCATCGCCACCGATCTGACGCGCTATCTCATGCGCTCCGAGCAGATCGCCTCGGCCGTGCTGCTGGGCGTGTTCAACCGCCGCGACGGCGTGGCCGCGGCTGGCGGCATGATCATCCAGGCCTTCCCGCACACGCCGGAGGAAGCGATCCGCACGATGGAGGGCCGGATCAAAGGCGCGCCGTCGTTCAGCACCCTCCTGGCCACCATGCCGATCGAAGACGCCGTGGCCGCGGTGCTCCAGGACACCGGCTACCAGCAGATCGACGCCGGCCACGAAATCCCCGTCGCCTACGCCTGCTCCTGCACCCGCGAGCGCGCCCTGGCCCCCCTCACCCTCCTCGACCGCAGCGAGCTCGAAGAAATGATCGCCGAAGGCGGCACCGAGATCGCCTGCCAGTTCTGCGGCCGCAAGTACCAGTTCGGCGCGGAGGATTTGTTTGCGCTGACGGCGAGGCACGATACCTGAGGCTCAGAGGCTCAAAGGCTCAGAGGCTCAGAGACCGCGTGAAGTCCATCTCTGAGCCTTTGCGCCTCTGAGCCCCTGAGCCTCTGCGCCTCTTTCAAGCGCGGACCACGCAACTGATAAGCTCACCACCCCATGCGCTCAGTCATCACCGGCACCGGCATCGGCATCCCGAAAAACGTCGTCACGAACCATGACCTGGCCCGGGTGATGGACACCTCGGACGAATGGGTCCGCACGCGCAGCGGTGTGGAGGAGCGGCGTTACGTCGACGACGGGCAGGGCTCGTCGGATCTGGGCATGATGGCGGCCGAGCAGGCACTGGCGGCGGCAGGCCGGACGAAGGACGACATCGACGCCATCGTCTTCGCCACGATGACGCCCGACCACTTCTTCCCCGGAAACGGTCCGGTGCTGCAGGCGAAGATGGGCTTCGCGGAATCGACGCCGACGTTCGACATCCGCCAGCAGTGCTCCGGTTTTCTCTACGGACTCGATCTGGCCGACTCGCTCCTGCGCAGCGGCAAGTACAAACGCGTCCTGCTGATCGGCGCGGACGTGCACACGCCGTTCATGCCGTGGCAGAACAACTGGGACCTCACCATCGGAAAATCGACGCGCGAGACCACCCCGGAAGAGTTCGCGGCCAACACGGCCATCCGCGACCGGACCGTGCTCTTCGGCGACGGCGCGGGCGCGGTGATCATGGAGACCGGGGAGGACGACAGCCGCGGCATTCTGGCCACGAAGCTCTTCACGAACGGATCGAACATCGAGGCGCTCTACACCGCCGGCGTCGGCTTCCGCCGCCGCCCGTTCGTCGACCACCAGCAGCTCGAAGCCAACGAGCACATCCCGGTCATGGAAGGCCGCGAAGTCTTCAAACAGGCCGTGTCGAAGATGCCGGCGGCCGTGCGCGACGTCTGCGCGGCCGCGGGCATCGAGCCCTCGCAGATCGATCTGCTCATCGTGCACCAGGCCAACCTGCGCATCATCGAAGCCGTCGCCAAACAGCTCGGCCTCCCGCCGGAAAAAGTGCCGCACAACATCGAACGCTACGGCAACACCACCGCCGGCACGCTCCCGATCCTCTTCCACGAATGCGTCACGGACGGCCGCATCCAGCCCGGCATGCTGGTCTGCTTCACCGCCCTCGGCTCGGGATTGCACTGGGGCGCGGCGTTGTATCGCGCGTAACGTTAGAGGCAGGCGCAAAGGCTCAAAGGCTCAGAGGCTCAAAGGCTCAGAGCCACCGCCCACCCGATCTCGCGTCTTTGAGCCTCTGAGCCTCTGCGCCTCTGCGCCTCTGAGCCTCCTGTGAGACCCTACGCGCGATGCGATTCGCAATCGTCTTACTCGCCGCCCTCCACGCAAACGCCCAGTCCCTCCCCTTCCTGACCGACGCCGAGGTTTCGTCGCTGGCGACGGAGATCTCCGGGGAGAGTGCGAAGCGGAATGTCGAAGGCTTTTCACGGCAGCATCGCATGCGCGGGTCGCGCGGGTTTCGCGCCGCCGCCAATCAGGTGCTGGCGGAGCTGAAGCGTTACGGGTTCACGGATGCGCATCTGGAGTCGCTGCCGGCGGACGGCACGATCTTCTACGGCACCCAGCGCTCGCGGCCGGCGTGGAACGCGGAGCTCGGGGAGCTGTGGGAGGTCGACGCGAACGGTAATCGCGTGACGCGTCTGGCCAGTTGGGACGCGGCCCCGATCACGCTCGCGCAGGACAGCAGCAGCGGCGAGGCGACGGCGGAGCTGGTTGACGTCGGGGCCGGGACGACGGAAGCGAGTTACGCGAACAAGGACGTGAAAGGAAAACTCGTCCTCACCTCCTCGCAACCCGGAAGCGTCGCGCCGCTGGCCGTGGGGCGCTTCGGAGCCGCGGGGATCATCAGCTACGCGCAGAACCAGCGCACGGCCTGGTACGGCGAGGACGAAACGCTCATCCGCTGGGGTCACCTGGAGACATTCGCGCCCGACAACGAGCGCACCTTCGCCTTCATGATCTCGCTCAAGACCGCACGGGCCCTGCAGCAGCGCCTGACGGCGGGCGAGGCGGTGCGCATGCACGCCGTCGTCCGGGCGGGCCGCGAGCCCGGCGCCTACGACATCGCCACGGCCACGATTCCGGGGAGCGATCTGAAGAGCGAGGAGATCGTCTTCAGCTGTCACCTCGATCACCCGCGGCCCGGTGCAAACGACAATGCCTCCGGCTGCGCGGCCATCCTCGAAGTGGCGCGGACGCTGTCGAAGCTCGTGGCCGAGAAACGTCTCGCCCCGCCGCGCCGCACGATCCGCTTCGTCTGGCCTCCCGAGATCGAAGGGACGCTGGCCCTGCTGAACGGACGGCCCGAGCTGGCCTCGCGCATCAAGGCCGCCGTCCATCTCGACATGGTCGGCGGCGGACCGGAAACGAAGGCCATCTTTCACGTGACGCGCGGCCCGGCCAGCCTGCCGTCGTTCGTCTACGACGTCGCCCAGTCCGTGGGCATGCTGGTGAACGAACAGACCGCCGCGTACGCGATGACCGGCGCCGCACGGTGGCCGCTCATCGCATCCGACGGCACGAAGGACCCGCTGCGCGCCGCGTTCGTGCCACTCACGGAGGGCAGCGATCATCAGGTCTACAGCGACAGCTCGTTCGGCATCCCGGCCATCTATCTCAACGACTGGCCCGACCGTTACATCCACACCAATCGGGATGTGCCGGCCAACATCGACTCCACGAAACTCGCCCGCGCCGCCTTCATCGCCGCCGCCAGCGGCTACGCCCTCGCGCGCATCGGCGACGGCGACGCACCGGCACTGCGCGAAATGATGCAGGCCTTCGCCCTCGAGCGCGCCGCCGTGACCCTGCGCCGCAAAGACGCCAACGCCACGAAATTCGGCCAGTGGTACGAGCAGGAGATGCAGTCCTCGCTCACCCGCTTCCTCGGCACACCCTCCCCGCGCGCCAGCGCTCCGACGAAAGGCGTCTACCGCCGCAACCCGAAGATCAAAGGAACGATGGGCGCATTCGGCTACGACTACTTCACCGACCACTACCCCAAGCACAAAGACATCCGCCTCAAGGACGAGTACCGCTACGAAGCACTCAACCTCGTCGACGGCAAGAGGACGGTCGCCGAGATCCGCGATGCGCTGTCGGCCATCTACACGCCGGTAGCGCTGGCGGATGTGGAGCAGTACCTGGAGGCGCTGGCCACGATCGACGTGCTCACGAGGTAACTCAGCCCTTTCGCGGGATACAATTCCACCCGAATCCCTGTGACCCAGAACAACGCACTTTTCCGTGAGGCAGCGCTGTCGCATGCGCAGATTTCGGAGACGTACGCCGGGTCGATCTCCCCTCCCGCCACCTGGATCGTGAGCTCCGTCGTGACTCTGCTGGCAGCCGCCGCGGTGGCATTCGCGCTGTTCGGGCGCGTGGACGTCACGGCGCGCGCCCGCGGGGCGATCCGGCCGGTGGGCGGTGTGCGTCCCATCGTCGCTGCCGGGGACGGTGTCATCCTCCAGATCGTCGAATCGGGGACGGAGCTGCGCGGCGGAGCTCCGGTGGTCACGCTGCGCTCCGCATCGCTCGTCGCGGCGGTGGGAGGGGCCGACCAGGAGCTTCTCGCCGCAACCCAGGAGCTGCGCGACGTCGCCGCCGTGGACGAACAGCATGGCGCGACGGTGGAAGCGGGGTTCGAGGCGCGGATGCGCAGCAATGCCACGGACCTCGAGGCCGCCCGCTCGTCGCTCGCGGCACAGCAGGCGCGCCTGAGCCGGGCCGCAAAGCTCCGGAGCGCCGGGCTGCTGAGCGAGGACGAAATGACGACCAGGACCGAAGACGTGCGCCGGCTCGAGCGTGACGTCCGTTCCATCATCGTCGCCGGCGAGCGGCTGCGCGAGGAGCATGCTTCCTTCCGGGCCGATCAACGCCGCCGCCGCGCCGAACTGATCTCGCGGATCCGCTCGGCCGAAGCCAGACGCTCCGTGGCAAACGTCACCGGAGAAGAGCTGGTCATCCACGCTCCGATCGCCGGAATGGCGGAAGGTTTCGTGCGCCGGACCGGCGACTACGTGCAGAAGGGCGAGGTCCTGGGCAGGGTCGTGCCGAGCAAGGCCGTGCTCGAGGCGGTCTCTTTCGTCGCGGAAAAGGATGCCGCCTTCATCCGGCCCGGAGCGGAAGCGCTCCTGGAGCTCGACCAGTATCCCTATCTCGAATTCGGTGGAGTCCACGCCCGGGTCGTGCGCATCGGCCACGACCTGGCCGCCCCCGCCGAAGTCGTCAACGTGCTCGGTGCCGGCGCGCGCCTGCCGTACGAAACGTACCCGATCACGCTGCAGGTGATCCGCAGCGACCCGCGGATCCGGCTGCGGCCGGGCATGGCGCTGAACGCCCGATTCATCGTCCGCCGCGTACGTCCGGTGACGCTGCTGCTCGATGCGGCCGGCGGCGGTACCTCCGAATGAGCCTCCGCCCGTTCCGACGCCGCGTGCCGTTCGTTGCGCAGATGGAGGCGGTCGAGTGCGGCGCGGCGTCGCTGGCGATGGTGCTGCGTTCCTTCGGATGCGACGTGGCGCTCGCCGAAGTCCGCGCCGCGTGCGGCGTGTCGCGCGACGGGCTCTCGGCATTGGACATCATGGAGGCGGCCAAGGGTTATGGCCTGACCGCCGACGCGTTTCGGGCGGAGCCCGAAGACTTTCCCCTGCTCGACTTGCCCGCCATCCTCCATTGGGAGTTCTCGCACTTCGTCGTCCTGGAGCGCATCACGCGGGACGGCGCGGTCCTCCTCGATCCCGGCCACGGGCGTTTGCACGTGCGGCGTGAAGACATTCACCGCCGCTTCACCGGGGTGGCCTTGACGTTCCGGCCCGGCCCCGAGTTTCAAACGCGCCAGGCGGCGTCGAACACCACACCCTACCTCCAGGCGGTACGCAGCCATTCGGCCGATCTGCTGCACATCGGGATGACCTCGGCGGCGCTGCAGGTTTTCGCGATCGCGCTGCCGGTGGTCATGCAGCTGCTCGTCGACAGCCTGATCGGGCCCGGCGCGGCGTCCTGGCGGTGGATGCTCGCCGGGGTCTTCGTCACCGCCGCGTTCATGCAGGTCGTGGCCAAGGCCGTCCGGTCGATCGTCGTGCAGAATCTGCAGTACGTCGTCGACTCCCGGCTGATGGGAGACTTCGTCCAGCACCTGCTCCGCTTGCCGCTGGCGTTCTTCTCGGCGCGCAGGCCGGGCGATCTCGTGCAACGGGTGCAGGGGAACACGGCCGTCCGCGAGTTCCTCACCAGCGGCACCGTCACCGCCGCTCTCGACGCATGGCTGATTCTGCTCTACGGCGTGCTCCTCTTCTACTACAGCGCCCGCGTGGCGGTGGTCGTCCTGGCCACCGCGCTGATCCGCGGTCTGATCATCACCCTCCTGATCGGCCGCACGGCCCAGGAAAAGAGCGCGGAGCTGGTCGCCTCCGGCCGCGAATGGTCGTCGCTCTGGGAAGCGCTCTCCGCGCTCGAGCTCGTGGCCGCCACGGACGCCGGGTACACGATGCTGCGGCGCTGGGCGCAGCAGTGCAGCAATCGCGTCGCGCATACCTTTGCACGCCGCCGGGTCGAGATCGTGATGGAGCACGCGGTGACGATGATGGACGGCGTCAGCCTCGCGCTCATCCTGTTCGCCGGCGGCCGCGCCGTGATCGACGGCTCGCTCACCCTGGGAGGATTGTCCGCGGTGGTGACGGTGAACGCGATGTTCTTCGCGCCGCTGCAGTCGCTGGCCCGCACAGCGTCGCACTTCACCTGGTTCCGCGTGCAGGTGGATCGCCTGGCCGACGTCCTGGCCGAGGCCCCTGAACACAGCGGAGTCAGCTCTTCGGAAGCACTCCGCGGCGACGTTCGCCTCGAAAACGTGGTCGTCCGCTACGGACGCGAGCACGAAGCGGTGCTTCGGGGAATCTCGCTCTCGGTCCCGGCAGGATCGAGCGTCGGGATCATCGGCCCGATCGGCTCCGGGAAGTCGACCATCGGCCGTCTCATCCTCGGTTTGCAGCATCCCGACGAAGGCTGCGTCCTCATCGACGGCCGCGACGTGCACAGTTGGGACCTCGATCAGCTTCGCGCCCGGAGCGGATGTGTGCCGCAGGACGTCTTCCTCCTCGAGGACACCATTCGCGCGAACCTTTCGCTGTACGAGCCCGAGGCCACGCTCGACACTGTGCGTTCCGCTGCGCGGCTGGCCGGCATCGACGCCGTGATCGACCGTCTTCCCGCGGGATACGACAGCGTGCTCGGACAGGACGGCATGGACCTCTCCGACGGCGAACGCCAGCGTCTCTCCATCGCCCGGGCCCTGCTGCACGGTCCGGCGCTGTTGGTATTGGATGAGCCGACCAGCGGACTCGATGCTCCGCTTGCGCATCAGGTCATCCGCAACATTCTCGGCCTCCGGCGCACCACCGTGATCATCACGCATGACCGCTCGCTGCTGGACGACGTCGCGGAGGTCTACGAGATCCGGAACGGGGAGCTCGTCCCTGTCAGCACGCACTCGGAAGGAGACGGTCGCGTCGCCGCGGCGCCTCGACTGGCCACGCCGCAATGACCGGGCTGGATGCTGCTCGCGGCCTCTCCGCCGCTCGGGCCGTCGAGGCGTTGAGCGGGGTCACTGCGCCTTCATTTTCCGGTGACGATGCCGACGCGCTCGTGGCCGCTCTCGAAGAGCTCGACATCGCGGCGATGCGTGTGCGGCTCGACGATGTCGAGTTGAAACGCCTGCCCACTCCGTGCGCGGTCAGACGGAAGGACGGCCGCTGGCTGCTGATTCGCTCGCGCGGCGCCGGCGACCGGCTTTCGATCGACACCGGCGAGGCCGCGCTCGTGTCCGCGAGCGATTCCGAGCTGCGCGACGTGTCCGGCGACGAAGCCGTGGTCGTCCTGCTGTCCGCCCGCTCGCCCGGCATCGTGGCCGCACTGCTCGACGTCTACCGGCGTTCCCCCTCCTCGGTGCGGCAGATCGCGGGTGCCACGATCCTGCTGCTCGCTGCGGCGGCGGCCATCCCGTTTCTCATCCGGTTCGTGATCGACTCCGCCGTTCCCAACGGCGCCCTTTCGTCTTTGACTCTGGCGTGCGTGGCGGTGCTGGTAGTCGCCGCGGCCCAGGCCGTCGTCGGCATCGGACGGGAGCTCTGGCTGTCCTACGTTTTGATCTCGGTCGAGTCCACCTACCTCGGCACGATCCTTCGCCACCTCTTTTCCCTCTCCAGCGAGCAGCTGGCACGGTCGAGCGGCGGCGATGCTCCGCAGCGGTTCGCCGCGATTTACGGCGCGCGCGAGCTGGCCAACGACCGCATCATTCGAGGGGTCATCGACATCCCGCTGGCGCTGATTTACCTGCCGCTCATCGTGGCCGCCAGCCCGTTCGCGGCCACGGTGGTCGTGGCCGTGACGCTGATCAGCGCGGCGGTCACGATCTTGTGCGGCATGTACCGCGCGCGGCTGCGGCGATTGGAGATGGCCCAGCAGGGAGAGCAGGCAGCACTGCTCACGGAAGTGCTCTTCGGCATCGGCACGATCAAGGCCGCACGGGCCGAAGCGCGCTTCGCGTCGAAATGGGGCACCCGTCTCCGGATGCAGATGACGACATCGCTCCGTACGCAGCGCGTGGCCCTCATCAGCGAGACCGCGGCTGAGGCGCTGCGCGCGGCCGCGGCCATTGCGGTCGTCATCGCCCTGGCCATGCGCGCCGGCGGCGAAGCGATGAGCGCCGGCGTATTCGTGGCCACGATGCAGCTGGCGCTGATTTTCTTTTCATCGACGACCTCGGCCGCCGAGTCCGTGGCGGCACTGATGCTGGCGCGCGCGCAGATCGAGCCGGTTCGCCGTCTGGCGAGCCTGCCGCCGCGAAACCGGATCGCCAACGCCGCTCCGGCCAATGCCGGCGTCGCCGTTCGCGCGCGCGATCTCTGGTTCCGCCATTCGGCCGACGGCTCGTGGGTGGTGCGGAGGTTGTCGTTCGAGGTCCGTCGCGGCGAGCATCACCGCCTCATCGGTGCCTCCGGCTCGGGCAAGACCACCCTGATCCGGCTCATCGCAGGGTTCGTCTCTCCCGCTTCAGGGGAGCTGGCCGTGGCCAGAGCGGCCGACACCCGCCGGCTCGGCGTCGCCTTTCTGCCGCAGCAAGTGCGCCTTTTCAGCGGAACGATTCTCGACAACCTGCGCATCTACTCCGGACAGGCGCCGCTGTCGGACCTGTTCGAGACGGCCGAGGAGACGGGCCTCGGGGATTGGGTGCGGATGCTTCCTATGGGGTATCGGACCGTGGTCTCGCAGCGGGCCTCGACCGTCTCCGGTGGACAGGCACAGCTCATCGCACTGACCGGCATCATCGCCTCGCGGTACGAGCTCCTGCTGCTCGACGAGCCCACCGCACATCTCGATCATGCCTCGCAGGCGCGCATCTTCTCGTTGCCGCGGCTGCACGACCGCACCATCGTTTACGCATCGCATTCCGACGCCGATTTCGCCGGAGGCAGGGCCGGGCGGGGAAGCACCATCATCGATCACGCTGACTGAGAATCCGGAGGGACATCCATGGAACTGGAACGTGGTTTCGCGTATCTGCTCGACCCTCTGCCGGTCGACGACTTTTTCTCCGGACCGTGGCTGCAGCAGACTCCGCTTTACATCCCCGGATCTCCCGGGAAATTCCAGGGATTGTTCGATGAAGCGGCGTTTCATCGCGCCATCCGCAACGTGCCCGCGAACCTTTCCCTGCATCTCAAGGCCGTCTATCGCGACGACGGCGGAAAGAGCGAAGAGATCGGTTGCATCGGTCCCGAGTCCGCCGAGGAGCATTTCGCCGCCGGGGCCACCTTGTGCGCCACCGGCATCGACGTCGCCGATCCGAACCTGGCCGCGCTCCGCAATGCACTGCGCCACGACTTCCTGTCGCCCGATCCGCTGTTGTTCAACTGCTATTACTCTCCGGACGGACACGGCTTCGCCACCCATTTCGACGCCCAATCCGTATGGATCCTGCAGACTGCCGGTGAGAAGCTCTGGCGATACTCGCCCGCGCCCGCCTATCCGAATCCTTCCAAGAACGCCACGGCCCGCATGGCCGGCACGTTCGTCACGCAGGACGGCGAAACGATTCCCGAACCCGACGAAACAACGTTTCACGAAGCGATGCTCCGCCCGGGCGATGTCCTGTACCTGCCGGCCGGAACATGGCACCGTCCGACGGCGCGCGGTTCGTCGCTCGCGCTGACGCTCACGCAGCCGCGGACCGGCATGTACAGCCTCCTCACCGGCACTCTCTCGACCAAGCTCCTCGGCCGGCGCGAATGGCGCGGCCATGTACCGCGACTGACCGGCGACATGCAGCCGGTGATCCACGAGCTCGAGCAGCGTCTGGCCGAGCTCAAGGCGGCCGTCGGCTCACTCACCGTCGTCGATCTGTGCAATGCCTGGTACAAAGGCTCGGTCGATGACAAGCCGCAAGTCCTCGACCAGCCGCCCCAGATCGACGACACGGATCGACTGCAGCGCAATCCCGTATCGCCACTGCTCTTCTTCGAATCCGACAACGGCATGAACGTCTACTTTCAAGGCGCCCGGTATACCGTTCCGCTTTCCGCGAAGCGGTTTTTCCACGTCATCAACTCCGGGGAGCCGGTCTCCGTTCGCGAAGCAGTGGCCGCCTTCGACACGCCGCCCGCCGATGCGCAGGAGCTGCTCTCCGATTTTCTGCAGATCGGACTGGTGAGCGTGAGCGGTCGTGATGGCGCATAGGAAAAACGGAGACATGAGAATTCACAACGCACGATTCGGCGCACTCATCGCGCTGCTACTGGTCGCCTGCACATCCACGACCATCCGTCCCGCCATCCCGGCGGAGCTCCACGGCTCCTGGGTGAACCGCACTGCGGACAGTGGGCTCGATCTGAGCGCCGATCGCATTCTCTATCGCGAGAAACAGACGACGGTAGTCGTGCAAATCCTGGAGGCGGCCGGCGGCTCACTCACGGTTCGCAAATACGGCGCACGCGAGCGCTGGTTGCTCCGGCGCGAAGGAGAACAGCTGGTCCAGGAGGTGGATGGGCGACGGACCGAGTTCGAGCCCGCGGCGGCGCGGTTGTCGATCGACACAATCGAGATCGGCCAGGCTCGTCCGCTGCCGCCCGAGCGCATCGCCGAAATCCAGGCGGAGATCGCCCGCAGACTGGCGGAAGAACAGGTGATCCGAAAAGACCGCGCCCGGCGCGCCGAACTGCCGCCCATCGACGCCGCGAATAAGGTCTATCTCACGACGCTCGTCCGCGAGGTCGGATGGATCGACGCCGGGCGATTCGGAGAGAAAACCTCGAGCAGCGCCGTGATCCTGGCGAAACATTCGGGCGATCTCGGAGTGGTGAGCACAATCCTTCCGTACGTCGAAAAGGACTTCGGCCGCCCCGGTGACGAGGCCCAGTCGTTCGCCATCACATACGACGACGTTCATCTCAAATTGGGTGGGAAGCAACGCTACGGCTCGCAGGTGTGCCGCGATGCGGACGGGCAACCATTCGTCTGTGCGCTGGAAACTCCATCCCAAGTCGATGTCCGCCGTGCGGCGATCGGCTTACCGCCGCTCGAAGGCTATCTCGCCGAGGTCGGCAAACTGCTCTTCGAAGGCAAAGAGGTTCGCATTCCGAACGATCAGGACGAACAGTAGCGAGATATTCGCCGGCGTTTGCTACGAATCGAGACGCACGTCGGGAGCGTCCGCCGTCCCTTCATACCTGGTGATGTTCGGGATCGGCACATGATCCTCAGCCGTCGCGGTGGCAACATCCTTCACATCGGCATAGCGAACGCCGACACGGCTTTCGTCCCAGTCGTAGTGAATGTTCCCTTGAACCAGGAGCTCGCTGAACGCGTCCAGCAGCGGAAGCCCGGTGTAAGCCTCAATGAACAGAAACTGCCCCATCTGGTTGACTTCGAGGAAGATGGAATCGCCGGCCGGTGTGACGATCAGGTCGATGCAGCCGAACACGAGCCCCATTCGGTCCAGCAGCGCATGGCAGGCGGTTTCCACTGCCTCGGGCAGGTCGATCGCCGACATTTGCAGATCGCCGTACGACTTTCGCCAATCGAGCTGGCCATGCTGTGACTGCTGCGAATGAATCTTCGCGGCAAAGGCGCGGCGGCCGATCACCGTCACGCGCACCTCATACGCTTTTTCCACGAGCTCCTGGTAGATGGCCGGCGCAGCGCGGAGCAAATCGTCGTCGACCAATTGCTCCTCGGTGAGCATGGCCGTGTAGGGCATGAAATAGTTGTCGTCGCCCTGCCACGGGATGGCGCGCAACGGCTTCATGACGATCCGGCCGCCGTGGCCGCGGATGAATGCGCGGATATCGTCAGGATCGTTGGAGTACAGCGTGTCCGGCATGCGCAGTCCGGCTTGTAACGCATGCGCATGCTGAAGAGGCTTGCGGCTGGCCAGCGTTCGCGCTTGTCGCGGATTCACCCAGAACGCCTTCGGCGCAAGGGTCGACAATACCGAGTCGCGCAGGTCCCTGCAGCTTTCCTCGGCGTAGTCGCGGTCGGCGGGATGTAATTGCGCGCGATCGAGCACGAACATCGGACGGCGGTGCCATACCGCATCCGGCTCGGGGTTCTCGATCACGCTGTTCGGGCTTCGGAAACGCAGCGTCTGCTGTCCACACTCATAGAGGATCGTTTCCGTGGCGCGCTGTGGAAAGTCGGACGTGATCCAAATGACCGGCGTTGCTCCTTTGCGGCGCACCGCCTCGGCAACAGCATAGGCATGGACGTCGTCGACGACAGTGAGGATGAGGATTTCAGGCATCAATGGGGCGGGCGACCTTTCGGCCGCCCGCTCTCTCCGGGAAATGGGTACGCAGCTCAGTCGCCGTCGCAGCCGACATTGGTGATGTCGGTGCCGTTCAGGTTACCAGTCGGTTCACCAGTAACATTCGACGTGCATTGCTCCACGCCTCCGGTAACGTTCCGGAGGTCATCGGCAAGAATGCGGGCCAGAACACGACGCGGCTGCTCCGAGGGAGTTTTGGTCTCTGACATAGAATCTCTCCTTTTTATGATGATTTGGCATTTTCCTGCCAGAGGTAGGGACTTGTCAATATGACGGAGCACAATATTTCGCGGTAAATGGAAACTCTCGTATCTTTCAGGACTCACCGTCACGAAGATATTTCTCCATTAACGTCGCGTTCTCGTTCATGGCCCGGATCTGAATCCAGTACGCGCGCACGAACATGAGGACCGACACCGCGGTCAGGGCGTCGTGCAGCCAGACCGGCGTCTTGCCGCTGCCGACGCCGCCGCCGGTGATGAACGTGACCATGATCGCCGTCATGGCCCACATGGCCGCGGGAAAGACGCGCGTCTTGAACGCCTTGGTCTGCTGCACCACGCCCGCGTCCTGATCCGATTTCTCTTTGAGCTCCTTCCCCGTGCCGATGAAGAAGAACATCGTCATCGACTGCGAAAAGAGCCCGATGACGACCGTCACCAGCGCCACGACGATGTGATCCGCCGTGTGAGCCGGCGTCGCGCGGAAGCCCATCACCACGGTGACGATGAGACCGGCGATGGTGACGAGGGTGCTGATCAGGAGTGCTTGAGCCATTGCCGCGCATTGTAGAGGGCAGAGGGCAGAGGGCAGAGCGCAGAAGAGAAAGGCACCCGGTGGTTCTGCTCCTGCGCTCTGCGCTCTGCGCTCTGCCCTCTGCCCTCTGCCCTCTGATATCCTCCGCGCCCGTGACCAGCTACCGCGATTCAGGTGTCGATATCGATGCGCAGGACGAGGCGCTCCGTGAAGTCAGGCGCATCGCCCGCGACACCTATACGCCGGGTGTGATGTCCGACATCGGATCGTTCGGCGGGCTATTCCGCGGTACGTTCGAAGGGATCGAGTCGCCGATCCTGGTCTCTTCCACCGACGGCGTGGGGACGAAGCTGCGCGTGGCGCAGGCCATGAAGATCCACGACACGGTCGGCTACGACCTGGTCTCGCACTGCGTGAACGACATCCTCGTGCAGGGCGCCCGGCCGCTCTTCTTTCTCGACTACTACGCCACCGGCAAGCTGCGCCCGCCGGTGATGACCGACGTCATCCGCGGCATGGCCCGGGCCTGCAAGGAAAACGGCTGTGCTCTCATCGGCGGCGAGACCGCCGAGATGCCCGGTTTCTACGGCGACGATGACTACGACGTGGCCGGGTTCATCCTCGGTGTCGTCGACGCGAAGAACCTCATCGACGGCAAGGCCGTGCGCGAAGGCGACATCCTGGTCGGCCTCCCCTCGGCCGGCCTGCACACGAACGGATACTCGCTGGCGCGCCGGGTCCTCTTCGACAAGCTCGGCTACGATCACCAGTCGATCATCCCCGACATCGGCAAGGCCGGCGAGGCGCTCCTGGCGCCGCACCTCTCCTACCTCAAGCCTCTCTTGCCGCTGGTCGAGCAGCGCGCCATCCACGCCATGGCCCACATCACCGGCGGCGGGCTCACCGACAACGTCCCGCGCGTGCTGCCGGAGACGCTCGACGCGCACATCAAGCTCGGCTCCTGGCCGGTGCTGCCGATCTTCCAGCTGATCTACGAGAAGGGCGGGGTGGAAGGCGAGGAGATGCTGCGCGTCTTCAACATGGGCATCGGCATGGTGCTCATCCTGGCCCCCGAGGAAGTGGAGCGCGTCTCCAAACGCTTCCTCGAAATCGGCCAGAAGTTCTACTTCATCGGCAATGTCGTGAAGGGATCGGGACGCGTGGTGTACGACAAACCGCCGAGCGGATTCGCCAGCTGGATCGAATGAAGCAGAGGGCAGAGCGCAGAGGGCAAAGGGCAGAAGACCGCGATGCGTTCTTCGGTGCTCTCTCTTCTGCGCTCTGCGCTCTGCCCTCTGCCCTCTGATCATGCGCCTGGCGATTCTTCTCTCCGGCCGCGGCTCCAACTTTCAGGCGATCCACGAGGCGGTGCGGAGCGGCACCCTCGACGCGGAGATCGTCCTCGTGCTCTCCAACCGGCCGGACGCGCCGGGGATCGAGCGCGCACGTGAATACGGCTACAACGCACCCGTCGTCGACCACAAGACCTTCGCCAATCGCACCGCCCACGAAGAAGAAGTGTTGCGGCGGCTCGATGCCGCGCATCCGGACTTCATCGTCCTGGCCGGCTACATGCGCCTCTTGAGCGCGGCGTTCGTCGAGCGCTGGCGGAACCGCATCCTCAACATCCACCCCTCGCTCCTGCCCGCCTTCCCCGGCGTCGACGCCCAGGCCCAGGCCCTCGCCCACGGCGTGAAAGTCTCCGGCTGCACCGTCCACTTCGTCGACGAACACCTCGACGCCGGCCCGATCATCGTGCAACGCACGGTGCCCGTCCACGACGACGACACCCCCGACACCCTCGCCGCGCGGATCCTCGTCGAAGAACACGCGGCGTACGTCGAGGCGCTTACCAAGCTCGCGCGCGGTTACCGGATCGAGGGGCGGCGGGTGGTGGCACCGTGAGGCGCAAAGGCTCAGAGGCTCAAAGGCTCAGAGAGGTTGATTCGTGCGGTCTCTCCTCTGAGCCTATGCGCCTCTGAGCCTCTGAGCCTTCGGTTTAAAACGGCCAGAACGACTTCCACCACTGCTGCTTGGCCACATCCTCGGCGGCGAGGGCGGGGATCTTCGCCAGGACCTTGCCGTTCTGCTGGACGACGATGGTGCCGACGACCTGACCCTTCTTCACCGGGGCGGCGGCGCCTGTTCCCTGGTAGGCGACGGTGACGCCTTTCTCCTGGCCGCGCTTCACGAGCGCAGTGGCGTCGCTGGCGGGAGTGACCGGGACGGTGGCGGCGCGCCCGCCGGTGACCGGCGCCTGTCCGACGACCACGCCCTTCTTCGCGGGAACGACCATGCGGTTCTGGATGAAGGCCTGGTTCATGAGGCGTGCGGCAGTGGCGAACGAACCGTTCGGGCCACCGCCCGTCTTCGCGCCCATCACCACCGCCACCACGTCGAGGTTGTTGCGATGCGCGGCGGCGGTCACGCAGTAGCCGGCCGGAACCGAGAAGCCGGTCTTGATGCCCGTGGCGTCCTGCATGTAGTTGGCCTTGCGCGGATTCACGAGATGGTTGGGGTTGTAGATCCGAGCCAGCGTACCGTTCTGGAACGGCATCTCCGGCACCTTCGCCAGCGAGGCCAGGAACGGGTACTTCATCACTTCCAGGCCCAGGATGGCCAGGTCGTGGGGACACATCGTGTTGACGTGCGCCGGGTCGGCGGGATTCGGGAGCCCGTGCGGGTCAAAGAACTGCGAGTGCGTGAGACCGAGCTCCTGCGCGCGCGCATTCATCATGTCCGCGAACGACTCCGACGAGCCGCCGATCTGTTCGGCCAGCGCCTGCGCCGCGTCGTTGGCCGATTGCACCATCGTGGCGATGATCAGGTTCTTCACCGGCCAGACCGAGCCCGCCCGCAAGTAGATCTGCGAGCCGCCCATCTTGCTGGCGCGCGCGGAGACCGTCACCGGCGTGTCGTACTTCAGATTGCCGGCCTTGATCTCCTCCATGGTGATGAGCAGCGTCATCATCTTGGCCATGGAAGCCGTGGGCAGCGGCGTGTGCTCGTTCTCGGCGAAGAGCACCTGTTTGGTGGACGTCTCCAGCACGTAGGCAGCGGTGTAGCCCTTGCCGGTGGTGTCGACCGAGGCGCCCTGCGCCTGGCCCGGTCCCTCCTCGTTCTGAGCGAGAAGGGGTGTCGCGGCGGTGCCGAGAATGGTCAGCGCGGCGACGAGAAATGCATTCCTGAACAGCTTCATCAAATGAGCTCCCGACTGTGGTTTTCGTCAGACGCCGGACTGCATGGCGCATACCACGGGCTTGAGCTCTTCAGCGCTCACTCGGCCAGAGCGCGTTTTTTCGTGGCGCGGGACGTCCGCGGGATGGAGCTGATCACCGTCCAGTCGTGCTTGTGCACGACGACCGGTTCGTCCGCTTTGGGCCAGAGGTCGATGGGGATGTAGTAGTACCCGTCGCCGAGGACGCGCGACTTGATGGCCAGATCGCGCATGCTCTTGCAAAGCCCCTTCTTTCCTCGGATTGCCCTGCGCTCCACCATCACCCCGGTGGTCTCGCCCACACCCTGAAACACACTGATCTCCGCACAGAGAGAGTTCACTAACGTCATTGCTCGCACTCCCAACGGACAGAGCCGTCCATGGTGGGAGTGAATAGCAAGGAGGGGGCCAAACGGGGGATACAGCGGCACAGCTCTACAGCTGTAGAGCTATACAGCTGTGTCGCTGTGCAGCTGTACCCTCACTCCTTCAGCTCCACATTCCAATACGCCTCGTCCAGGAAGTTCTTCCAGATCTCCGGATAGGTCCTTCCCTGGAGGCGGTGGAGCGGGTGCCACTTCGGACGCGCGGGATGGCGGCGGAGCCTCATCTCGCACTCGCTGAGGAGCTTGTTGCCCTTGCGGACGTTGCAGGGGAGACAGGCGCAGACGACGTTCTCCCAGGTCGACTTGCCGCCGCGCGAGATCGGCACGACGTGGTCGAGCGAGAGCTCCGACGACGAGAACTTCTTCCAGCAGTACTGGCAGCGGTTCTGGTCGCGCAGATAGATGTTGCCGCGGGAGAACTTCACCTGCTGGCGCGGCAGCCGGTCGAACACCAGCAGCTGCACCACGTGCGGGATGAGGATGTTCCGGCTGGGCGTGACCACGTAGTGATCGTCCGGCTGCACCGGGATATCCATCCAGTTCTCGAAGTCGTAGGTCCGGTATTCCGAGTCGACGGCGCGAACCTGTCCCTTGTACAGAAGCGTCAGCGCGCGTCGCACCGACGTGATCTGCACGGCCTGAAACAATCGATTCAGAACCAGGACATGACCGTCGAGCATAGGTTACCTACTCATCAGCCGAACACGCTTCGCGGCCCAGGTGTTTCCCAATGCAAGCGATTTGGCTGACGGGAGCATGATACACGGCAGAGGGCAGAGGGCAGAGGGCAGAAGGCAGAGGGCAGAGGGCAGAAGACGGAGGTACGGGGGAACTTCTGCGCTCTGCGCCCTGCCCTCTGCCCTCTGCCGTATTGCCAAAAACCCCTTCTTTGAGACACACTTAGGCGCTAGACGAACTCGATCGGCTCTTTGGAGCGGCGGCCGCGCTGTCGAAGAACGCGCGGTACCCGCGTATGGTGAGGACGCTTCGCGCGCGAGGTTAGCGGGCGTCACGGGTGTGTTTTGGGAGGCTTTATGCGCGTTTGGTCACGGATCGCTCTGGTCGCCGTTGTTCTCTTCTCTGCTTCCACGTTGTCGGCAGATCACCTTTCGGGACAGTGTCCGCTCACGCTTGCGGACTCGACGCCGGCGACCACGCAGTTCCATCTCTCGCCGCACGGCGTGTTCCGTTCCGGCTCGCTGGTCTACACGCTGCGCGGACAGGTGCTGACCACCTACTCCCCGAACGACGTCGGCAACCTGCAGATCGCCCGCGAGGACTTCGTCGGCTCCATGGCCGCGCGCGAGACCAACGGAGGCACCGCCTTCGCGGACGGCTTCCTCTACATCAGCAGCGAGGCCGGCCTCGAGATCTACGATCTCACCAACACGCGGCCCGGCGGGACAGCGCCGGTGCTCGTGTCCCGCACCGCCGGCCTCCACTACCGGCGCATGGCCGTCAACGGCAATCGCCTGGCCGGCCTCTACCCGAACACCGACATGCCGTGCTACCCCAGGCCCACCGCTTCCGCGGCCTGCCCCACCACCATCGACATCATCAGCGTCGTCAACCGCGCCGCCCCGGTGCGCGTCGGCTTCATCAACTCCTTCGCCGATTTCGATTACCGCGGCTTCAACGACGTCGCCTTCAACTTCGGGTACCTGATCGCCGTCACCGAAGAATCCGTGGTGGCCTTCGACATCACCAACCCCGCCGCGATCATCGAGTTCGCCACCAACCGCCGCCCCGGCAAGTGGATCGTCAGCAACGGCGCCGACTTCCTCGCCGTGGGCAACGACTCCTACATCGACATCTACCAGGTGCGGCCCGGCGTCTTCCCGTTCCTGCTGCGCTACAAGCTCCTGGCCATCCCCGAGTACCTCCGCATCGACCGCAGCAACGGCATCCGCTTCAACCGCAACGGCTATTGGGATGAAGCCAACGCCCGCCTCATCACCATGGTGGAAGAAGTCGACCCCCAGACGCTGCAGCCGGCGCGGACCATCGCCTTCGACGTCTTCGACTTCACCGTCGTGCAATACGAAGGCTCCGCCGAGCGGATCTACGAAGAGGTCTCCCTCGTCTCCGAGGACGAGGTCAAGTGGAACCCCGTCGCCGTGGGCCAGTTCGTTTACGTCGTCGGCGAAGAGTCCGGGATCCAGAGCTGGGGCTCCTGCGGCGTCGCCGCCGGCCGCATCGAGCTCGACAGCCCCTTCAACCTCACCTGCGGCGGAGGCCAGATCCACGGCTGGGTCACCGGCCAGCAAAAGATCGTCAACGTCGAGCTGTTCCTCAACAGCACCCCCCTCGGCGCCGCCAACATCAGCGGCCCGCTCCGCACCGACGTTTCCTCACCGACCCCCGTCACCCAGTGGCGCCTCAACGTCAACCTCGACAACACCGCCCGCGGCGAATATCAGCTCCGCGCCATCGCCACCGACGCCCTCGGAAACCGCCGCCAGTTCGCCATGAAACGGCTCTTCTTCCAGGGACCGGGCCAAAACTGCTCGAACCCGCGACGGCGCGCGGTGCGCTAGTTCATCTCGTAAACGATCCTCAGTGCGGCCGGCCTTCGGGCCGGCCGCACTTGTGATGGGACGTCCGACCACGATGCAGTCCGATCCCGCGGCCACGGCTTGGCCCGGCGTCATCGTGCGCCGTTGATCGCCAATGTCCACCCACGGGTGACGAATCTCCGGCATAAGAATCACGAACCCCACACCGCATGCTTCGCGGATCGAGGCGATCTCCAGCGGCGAGGCCACCACGCCGCGCAACCCCGAATCCTTCGCCAACTCGACTACATACGTCGTGTCGCGCCACGAGTACCCACTGTAAGGAATTGAAGTATCGTGCGAGGATCAGTTTGGTAGACGAGACCTCGAGCTCCCACTCCGGTTTCTACGCCGACTTCTTCAAGGGCGGCCCGCATCCCGGTAGTTAGCTCGCTAGACATTTCGAAAAGTACACGCGCGTAAGCGTCGGGTAATTCGTCGGCGGTAGCAGGGTACCGTACAGGTTTTCCGCCAACATACGACAGACAACAATTGAATAGGAGAACAGATCCGTACTTCGTGGTGAGCTCGAACAGATTGCGTGCCGCGATCCGAGGATCGCCATCCGTCGCTGCACCATCCGTGATATTGAAGACAATCGGCGGGATACCGTCGTCATGCCCCGCAGCAATCCAATCGCGGGCAAGCCGATGTGCATGCCGAATGGCGCGACACATAGGTGCGTCCGCTCCGTGGCGAGGCAGGACCCATCGACCATCCGCATGGCCGCGGACCAGCTCGCTGATACTGTATAGTGGGCCCCCGCCAACTGCAGTGTCAAATGCGGAACTCACCTTGCCAGCTTCTCCGCCGTAACCAAGAGCGGCAACGAAAAAACGATCTACAACATCAACAACATCAACTCCGCGCAACGATCGCGTAACCAGATCCATGATCAAATCGTTCGCGATATCGGCGATAACGTCGGCGCGCGATCGATATGCAAAGTCGACGTGGGTCTCGGCCATCGATCCCGACTGGTCGAGCAGAAGAATAACCAAGGCAGGGCGAAGCTTAGAGATCGTCACTCCATCGACGAGCGCGCGGCTGGGGGCCTGCTGGGCTTCAGCGCGACCGCCTTTCATGGCCCGCAGAAGACGCATTACTCCATCGCTGAAGGTCGCGGCATCTCTGAAGTCGGCATACAGCTTGTCGCGCAGCGCTGACGGAATAGGCGCGCTATCAATAAGAACTGGCAGCACCATCAATCTCCGCTCCTCGGTCTCCCTCGTCAGCGCAAGGTTGATCTCCTTGTGAAACCACGCGGAGCGAATCGAGCTGTTCGAAACGACCGCGAGCACGTAGTCGGCTATGGCGAGAGCTTCCGCAAGCGAGGCGACGATCGCATCCCCGACCTCGAGTGAGGTCTCATCGAGCCACACCTTGTACCCTGCGGCACTTAGCTCGGTTGCTATGCGACGAACAAACGGCTTGTCCTCGGAGCTGTGGCTTAGGAAGACGGTGGGTTGCGCCATGCCGTCATTTTAAGTCCACCAACGTTCTGCAAGTTTGCACTGGTCTGCGGAAGTAGCTGCGAGCACGGCGTGACGCCGTGACGCTGGCGATGAAGGAGACAGCTCGGCTGCCGCGCCAGCACCTGGCCGCGACAGCTTCACACCGATGTTGGGCGGCGCGGCGCGATGGGCTCTTTCTTACGATGCTATCCTTCTCTGTCGGAACGGCTCGGCGCTCGCAAGCGGCGAGCGAGGGCGATATGGCGATAGTGAGCGGATCGGTTGAGCCCCACTGGAACTACTTGCTGGCGCTCGAGCGAGACTTGGAGCGGTTATCGAGATATGTTGAGTTTCACGAAGACAACTTCGGATGCTTTTCAGTCGAACTTGCTCGCGTGCTGTTGGCCGCTGGAGCCGAAACCGACGTCGTCGCAAAGCAGGTTTGTCGAGCAGTCGATCCTGCATCGACAGCTGACAAGATCGGTCAGTATCGTGACGTAATCGTCTCTCACTATCCACGACTTGCTGGCTTCACACTTTTGGTGCCACGGTTCGGCCTGACTCTTAAACCGTGGGATGAGTGGTTGAAGGCGAACGGCGTTCCCTTTTGGTGGACGGCGTATAACAAGACGAAACACGAGCGGCATTCGGAGTTCAAACGCGCGAACCTCAAAAATGCGCTGAACTCTGTGGCTGGCCTCCTGGTGATGGCGCTCTACCTGTACAAGGCGAAGGCCGAGAGCGGACAGTTGATACCTTCCGCGCAACTATTCAGACCGGAAGCGGCCTACTTCGGCGGGATGGAGTTCCTCGGTCACGAGTTTGGGACAAGATACCTACTATGACGTTAGATCGCGTTGTCGGGCATGCTACTCTCGAGAAGATTGATGAGTCCTTCGACTCGAGCAAAAAGCTCGTCATATGTAATGATTGTGATGCCGATGACGCGCTCTCTAAAACGTTCGAACGACCTCTTTTGCGACTCCGTCGTCAGTTCCTGGCTTACGGAGCCGCAGATCACGATGCACCGAGGATCAGAGCTGAGCCATCCTTTCTCGCCATGGGTGACCGCATGAAACTCCTGCATGAGTGACTCCCGGTACTGCAGCACTTGCGCGATCGCGCCAGCAAGATCACGAGACGGCGGGTAAACGTCCTGCCGGTACTCTTTGCCGAGCAATTCCGTAACGGGAGTCTTGATCTCGATCAACACGGCGGCGCCTGAACTTGAAACTCTGCCCAAGAAGTCGACCAGGTTCCCATGCTTGTTGTCGAGCCGTTTGCCGCCGACGTAAGCCTTGCCCTGAAGAACCACGACGGGATACGCGAACAGCTGCGACAGAACGAAGGCATACTTCGCAAGCGTTGTTTGCCAGAACTCCTCGCTTGCATTACTAACGTTGCTCCGCCAGATCTCGATCACGGCTTTGAGGTTGGCGAGACCGACAAGCACGTTCAATTCGGGCAACTCTTCATCGGCGAGTTGCTGCGCCACGAGGGGGTTGCGCGACAGCCATCGGAGTAGCCGGCGCAACGTGAGGGTTGCGTGCGTACGGTTTGAATCGAGGAAGTCGTTCAACTCCGACTCGGTGAGTTCGAGAAACTGCGCCAATTGCTCACCGACCTTGATGAACTCTTGGCGCCCCTGCGGCACACCCTCACGCAGGTAGAGACGATACAGCGGAGCTAGTTCACGCAGGAGATGACGCAGCTCACCAGCGTGAAGTTCCAAGTGATACTCCTCGCCCTTCTTGATCGTAGCGTGCGAAGTTCCCGGCCGATCCTGCCAAGTCTCGTTGCGCCCCTTCTTCTGATACACGAAGCGTCCGCGAACCGACGCGGAAGGATCGGCTGGGTTCTCGACGATTTCCGGTCGAAAGATCAAGCGAACCTGTTCGCCTTCTCGTAGCACGACCTCCGTGCAGACTGCCGAATGGCGCGACGTTGACGTGATCTCTACCTTCTTCACGGTATGAGAGAAGTGTAGCAACATGGCGATCCTGTCCGTATCTCGTTTTGTCGGCGTAACGATGCAAACTGATCGCGACGGGCGCCAACCGAGGTCCCGCGCTAAGTGTGCAGGTACGCGAAGCTTCATGGAGAGCGTGCCGCCACGGCAAATGTGATTCGTCTGTTTAAACTAAACTAACTTGTACTTCGCTTGGTCCTCGTAGCAGGGTTCGTCGCGGTGAATTTGGTTTTTCCGGGCTGGACATGCGTGACGCTTCCGTCGTGCCACCCAACGCAGCCACCTGATGCGATCGAAACAACCAAAGCCGTCGTGCGCGCCTAACGTCCGAAGCCAAAGCGGCGCCGCGGGTGCCGCGAATGACGTCCGTAGAATCGAGTGGGGAACCGCATCCGTCGTGACATCTCCGCGCTGGCGATAAAGCAGCCGGCTCGGCCGACGGGTCGAAGCCGGGCCGTAATAGCTTCACACCAAAATTAGGCGCGGCGGGTGCCGGGAGCGCAACGTTGACTAACTGCCACCCTCAATCTTCTTTATGATCTCGGGCACGAAGCGTTCGCTTATGCCGGCGACGACGGCTAGTGCCGCCAATGCGGTTATGTTGGCCTTTGCGGTGCCAAGCACGAGATCGCCGATGCTCGCTAAAACAACAAACAAGCCGAACAGTGCTCCGACGAGCGCTCGTGCCGCACCCTGAATCGCGGCGAGTGTCTCGCCCGCCGTGATATCAACCTCAGCGGAAGAACTCCGCTGTAACACGGACATGCATGCTCCGACGACTCCAAAAACAACACCTACGGTGCATTTGAGCACGACGTCTAACAAAGGCAGATACGTGATGCTCGCACCAATTCCGATCAGTACGGCGGCCGCCAGCAGGAACGCACGCACGTAGAGAAAGCGCGCCCGTTGGCCGCACACCTTCAGAATGAAATCTTCCACGCTTTTGAACGACTCATTAATTTTAGCGGCGTCATTCATCTCAAGTGCGTTGAACAGCGCCTTACCTAGCTGCGCGTATGCTGCGGGTTTGCGGTCGATTGGTACTGCAGCGCTTATCTCGGCCATCAACGTATCAAACCGCTGGCGTGCCGGGATCATTGGCGCGGGAATCGCGCCGCCGTTTTGATGGTATTTCCAGCGAAGCTGCTTATCATCAGTGGTGTAAACTGTTGCCACTTGGCTCTCGCCCAAGATCATCGCGACCTTGTGGCCGTGTCCATCGTCGGCACCAACCGTGAACGCCATAGCGCTACCTCGCCTGAATTCTACATCGCACTTGCTATTTCCGACATCTGGCTACCTTCTCCCGCACGCCACGAGCGACGCACGCGTCATAGATCTCCTCAGCGGGCCATCCTGCGCCGCGGCCACATTCGCCGCTCCCTTGAACACCGCCTTGAGCAGCGGATGGCGATTCCGGTTCAACCCTGCCGTGAGTGGGGCTCTCTTTCGCTGGCGAAGCTCCCGTCGGGCGAACTCCTGGTCCGCACTCAACCGCGTCACTACGGCCAACCCTACATACGGCTACGCCTGTCGCTTGGTGCGGAACCGCCAGGGAGTGGTCATGATCGCCAAGATCTCTGCCACTCGCAACGGCCGAGGAATGGGATCGTTCTCAGGACCTACCGACCGGGCTGCCGGCGTGCCTCGGCGATCATTGCTGCCTTCGCTTTCGGTCGCAGCTCCTGCACTGCAGCAGCTCCAGCTCGGCCAGCAGTCCTTCCGCTCTCATCCGGGCACCGCGCTCCTCGATCTGGGCCAGCCATTCTTTGCGCGTGGATTGCCGGTACACCGACATGCCAGGGCCCTGATCCCGCGTGGCGACGCTGGCAGGCCACAGATCGCTAAATCTCCGGAGCGATGCATGCATACTTGGCCAGACTGCATGGTTGGTCAGGTTCAGGTTGATGGCGTAATAACCTGTTCTCCGCTTGACTTGGTATAGTAGGTAAGCGGACGTTCCTCTTCGCGCGGAATCTTCGGCTACAAAATGCAAAGCGAGAATGCCATGCGTAAATTGCTCGTTGCGATCGCCAGCCTTGCGTTGATGCAGGCCTCACCGCATAAGCCCAAACAGTACTCTTACACGATCAAGGGTATCGTTAACGTCTCGGGATGGTGCTATATGACGGCAGAACCTCCGCCATTATATGTTCGCCTGGCTAGGTTGGACCGATCTGAGCTGATACCAGGTACTTGTCGTTCTGACAGAAGACAGTCACGAGAAACGCATGGCGATCATCGCCCACTCGGATCTGTGCACTCTCCCACCACGCACAGCGAAACCGGGTAATCGGCACAGCGAAAGCCTCAATTTCAGTAAGGTCTACGCCCAGCACCACGACCAGGCCTGTGCTGGCGGAGAATAGGAAAGCCTGCCTTGCATCCGGTTGACGACCGCGAAAATGGTCTTCGAGAAGGGAACGAAACTGCGCTCCGTTCGGCTCGACCACGATCACTGAGAGATCGCCAACCCGTACACGTGCGAATTGAATGATCTCTGGTAGACCATCGCCAGGAATTCGGAGGAAGTCGTGGACGTCAACGAACTCGCGCGTTAGCGTCGTAGGAGGATGGAGAAACCCATCGTCCACCCATTCCGCGACAGTTTGAGGTTTGCGCCGGCTCCGTCAGTCCCACTTCTTCTCATCGATTGTTTCGATGATTCGATCCGCTTTTGCGGCGCGTTCTTTGGAGAGGCCGCGATACACCAAGCGGACAAAACTCGGCTTACCACCCGGTTCGGCCACTGGAAAGAAGACTTCACGCGAATGTGTGCCGTTTTGCTCGGCACGATGCTCCATCGAACGACGGCCGCCTAGTGTTGTCGAAACAAGGGGCACGTCAGGCAAGATCGCAGGAACGGTCTTATTCATCCAGGACTGGATCATGAACAGCTCGCCTTGCTCGTCCTTCACGGTTTCCTGCATCACCGGTGGCCTATTCGCCTCCGCGGCTACGTATTCTGACTCGCTGACGTCGGTTCCCGGTGGGAGCTCCAGCAGGTACGTGACGCCTGTATGAATGACGTCATTCGCGCGTGCAAAAATATCGCGGCAATCCTGCTCAGGATGTTGTGTAGTTGTCTCCCAGTCGACCAAGGGAATGATGCCGGTGATGGCCATCTCGATGCCAAACAGACTCAAAGGCTCCATGGATCCATAGTCCTCGATCGTACGCTGACTGCCATCTCGTGTTACACGAACGGTTTGGGTGCCAGCGTGTGTCTGATTGACAGTGTACGAACGCTTGAGATCATAGAACCCGGATTTCTCGATGAAGCGTGCCAGTTGCCGAAACGATAGATAGCCTGTTGTGCTTTTCTTTACTTCGCAGTACGTCGCTCGATCGTTCTCTGTTCGATTGCGGCACCGAATCGCGGCGAGAACCGTTCCGTCCTCGCTTAGCTTCAACATCCAGTGAGAACACAGCAGCCCACCTTGTACGTTCTCGAGGGAGATCTCCGTGATGCGGTGTTCGAGCGGGTTGTGCCAGACGCGCAGATCCAGCTCGCCGAGATCCTCTTGTTCCTGCCACGCTGACGGAATGCGCACAAGTTGATTCCCCCACAGCCAAACCGAGCGCAAATACGACAAATCGGTTGCGATGTCAGGGATGACACCTCGCAGGTTATTTTCCATCAGCTCCAGATCAACCACATGATCGACGGGCCGGTCACTACTGTAATCAGGATGGCAGGTTACGCCGTACCAATTGCATTCGGTTCCCCGTGCGCCACCCCAACCAGCCCGTTGAATCCATTGACTGCCGCCGGCCTGCGCATAAATTGCGTCGAGTGCACGCCTCTCCGATTCAGGAACCGGCTGACTCTCTTGGCCCAAAGCCTCCAAAGCGAAAGAAAGCAGCAGTAGCGATAGGACAATGAGACGCATTGCTACAGTCTATAGCCTGGCTTCCCGGCGTCCGTGTGTCGAGGGAGAGAGTCGAGCGTCTCAAAAGGTCGCCGACCTTTTGATTCGTGATGAATCCGTGAAAAACAGGTCCGTTGACTGCTTTCAAAAGGTGCTCGACCCCGGTCAAAAGGTCGTCGACTCTTTCTTTGGCTTCGATGACCGGTTTGGTGGGGTCGACGACCTCTCCCAAAGAGTTGGTGTGTCCTCCCACGGGGACGAGAGACCTCATCCAAAGAGTCGGGCGACCTCACAGGAGGACAACTCGACGCCTGTCAAAGGGTCGACGACTGCTTCCGATCGGTCGATGTACCCCACGGAGATGGTCGCGGGCGCGTTTCAAAGAGTCGGGTGTCTTAAACCTTTCATACAGTGGACTCTTTGACAGGGGTCGTCGACCTTTTGACCGGGGTTGGTGTCTTCATCGATGGAGTCGTCGACTCCTTGCCTGGAGTGGCGAACTCGTTGAGCGAAGCTGGGGATCTCAGCGATGGGGTCATTGATCTCAGCGATGACGACAGTGACTGTTTGAGCGGGGTTGATGACTCGGCTGCGAGGTCGCGGACGGTTTCGCCGCGGTCTTGGACCCGTCCGATGGAGTGAGCGACTCGTTGGGTGGGGTCGATGTCCCCGACGATGGAGTTGTGTGACTCGATTTTGGAGTGCGGTAGCCGCAGCTACCGCTTTCGTATGCCACTGGCGACGCTCGAATATACAAAAGCGGTAGCTGCGGCTACCGCACTCCAAATGGAATCGTCTTAAATCACCCCATCTCCTCGACGATTCTCAGTGCGGCCGACCTCGGGTCGGCTGCACTTGTGATGGGACGTCCCACCACGATGTAGTCCGCTCCCGCGGCCACGGCTTCGCCCGGCGTCATGGTGCGCCGCTGGTCGCCGGCGTCCGCGCCGGTGGGGCGGATGCCGGGCGTGAGGATCACGAAGTCCGGACCGCACGCTTCGCGGATGGAGGCGATCTCCAGGGGCGAGGCTACGACGCCGCGCAATCCGGAGTCCTTCGCCAGGCGCGCCAGCCGGACGGCGTTGTCGACCGGCGAGCCGTGCCATCCGATGCGTACCAGTTCGGCCTCGTCGAGGCTGGTCAGCACGGTGACGCCGAGGACGAGGAGGGAGTCGTGGGCACAGGCACGGAGCATGGCCTCGCCGCCGGACGCATGCACCGTGGCCATCGACGCCCCGAGCGAGACCGCCTCGGCGACGGCATGTTTGGCCGTGTTCGGAATGTCGTGGATCTTCAGATCGAGAAACACCCGCTCGCCGGAAGCGACGACCTCGCGCACGATCGACGGTCCGTTGGCGATGAAGGCCTGCAGGCCGATCTTGAATACGCCGACCGTTCCACGTAGCTCGTCGACCAAGCGAAGAATCTCATCGCGAGAGGAAAGATCGACGGCGATGACGAGGCGGTCGCGTGAATGCATCGCCGCAATCATAGTCGGGCGGTCGGCAGTCGGCGGTCGGCAGTAGTACCCACCCGCCCACGTACGCTAGGATCGCGCGGCGTCTTTCTACTGCCGACCGCCGACTGCCGACCGCCCGACTATTTCGATGGATAAATTCACCGTCTCCCGCACGCTCGATGAGATCTCCCGCTACATCCAGCTCAGCGATCCCAATCCGTTCAAGGCGAAGGCGTTCGAGAAGGCTGCGCGCGCGGTCGAGAATCTCGAAGAGGATGTCGAGGCGCTGGTGGCGTCGGGCGCGATCTACGACGTGGACGGGATCGGCAAGGCCACGGGCAAGGTTGTGGAAGAGCTCGTCCAAACCGGCAGCTCTCCGTACCTGGAGGAGTTGCGCGCGCAGTATCCGGCCGGCATCCTGGAGCTGTTGCGGGTGCCGAAGCTGGGGCTGAAGAAGATCGGGCAGTTGTACTCCGAGCTGGGCATCGGGTCGATCGATGAGCTGGAAGCGGCGGCACGCGACGGGCGGATCGCGAAGCTGAAAGGGTTCGGCGCGAAGACGGCCGAGGTCATTCTCAAGGGCGTCGGGTTCGCGCGCCTGCGCGAGTCGAGCTTTCTGCTGCCGGTGGGCATCGAGGCGGGCGAGCTGCTGCGGGAGCGGCTGGCCGATTTCGACGAAGTGGAGGATGCCGAGGTCTCCGGCAGCGTGCGCCGGCGTCTGGAGGTCATTCACGGCGTGGAGATCGTCGTGGCTACGAAGAAGCCGTCCGCGGTGGCGAAGCTTCTGGGAGAGGTCGTGGCCGATCTGGAGGAGATCGACGACAGGACTTACAAGGGCACGACGCGCGGGGAGATGGCGGTCACCTTCCATCTCACCTCTCCCGCCGAATTCGGATCGACGCTGCTGCGCACGACCGGCAGCGCGGAGTTCGTGGAAGGGTTCGGTGAGATCCCGAAGGCGAAGACCGAGCGCGAGGCCTTCAAGGCCGCGGGCATTCCGTTCATCGAGCCGGAACGGCGCGAGACGACCGACGATCTGAAGGTGAAGAAGCGGCCGAAGCTCGTGGAGGTCGCCCATCTCCGCGGCACGTTCCACGTCCACACCACGTTCTCCGACGGCCGCAACACGGTGGCGCAGATGCTCACCGCGGCGCACGAGCGAGGATGGGATTATGTGGGCATCTCCGATCACTCGCCGACTGCCTTCTATGCCGGCGGGCTCTCCGAGGAGAAGCTGCGGCAGCAGCACGCCGAGATCGCCCGCCAGGAAAAGACGGTGGCTCCGATGCGCGTCTTCCGCGGCACCGAAGCCGACATCCTGCAGAACGGGACGATGGACTACGGCGACAAGATCCTGTCGACGCTCGACTTCGTGGTGGCCTCCGTGCACTCCGGCTTCACCATGTCCCGGGACGAGATGACGGAGCGCATCCTGCACGCCATGGACGATCCGTACGTCACGTTCCTCGGGCACCTCACCGGACGCCGGCTGCTCTCGCGCGAAGGCTACAGCGTGGACTATGACCGCATCTTCGAGAAGGCCGGCCAGCGCGGCGTGATGATCGAGATCAACGGCAACCCCCAGCGCCTCGACCTCGACTGGCGCTACATCCAGCGCGCCCTCGACCGCGGCGTCGTCTTCAGCATCAACCCCGACGCCCACTCGGTGAGCGAGTACAACGCCGTCATCACCGGGACGTGGGTGGCGCGCAAGGGTGGGCTGGGGCCGGGGCAGATCTTCAACACGAGGGACGTGGAGGAGGTGGGGGAGTGGTTTGCCGCCAGAAAAAAAACGGGCGCGGCGCACGGGTGAGCGGTGTGCGCCGCGCCCTCAGAGTGAGGAGGCCGGTCCGTGCCGGCTTGGGTCATCGGTACTGCCAAACTACTAAGGGCGCAGGTCGTTCGTCCGGTAACAACCTGCGTCCGGTTCTATCGTTGTGCTGTGACGACGATCATCAAAGCCCGCTGACTCTGCGGCTGTTTGGCGGCTCCGATGATCACCGTTTGTCCGATCTTGAGGTTGAGCGTGGTCTTGAGCAACGGCGCCAGCTGGTCGCCCTCGGCGCGGAACAACTTGAAATCCACGACCTGCACCGAATCCGCGGCCGGGTCGTAGGCGCCGAAGCGGAAATCGGCCCGGTAGCCGTCGATCGTCACGACGCCCGGCTCGCCTTCGCGGCCGCTGGCCTGGGCCCCGCCGACGCTCTCCAGCACGTTGTAACGAAAGAGGGCCAGCTTCGAGGCCACGTCGGCTACGGCTGGATCGACTTTATTCGCCGCACCGCGGCTGGCCGAGACGAGGCGGATCGAGAGCTGCAGGGCCTGGGCCGGAGCGTCGAACGCCGCGATGGCGGCGGCGATCTTCTTCATGTTCTCCGGGAGGTCGGTCACGACCAGCGAGTTCGCGGCGGGCTGGATGGACATCGAGCCTTCCGCGCTCAGGATCCCCTTGATCACGTTGGCGGCCTTGTCGGCCTGCTTGTGCTTGAACACGAACGTCTTCGCGGTCAGCGTTTTACCCACGTCCGCCGCGTCCGCGTAGACGCTCCCGGCGCCCAGCGCGGTCACGAGAAACAGGGCCATCGTCAGAGTCAAAATTCGCTTCATAGGTCCGCCGGGAGGTTTTCGTCGAAGATCATCACGATCTTCACATCGTCGGCCGCTCCCTCGCTCGGCATCTCGACGATCGTTGCACTCTCAGATTCATACGTTTCGACGACCGGTTTCGTCGCGAAGGTTTTCAGGGCAGCCGGTTTCGCGGCGACTGCCGCGACCTGGTGAGTCACTCCCGGCGCCGGCTTCGTGGCCTGGTTGTAGAGCATCGCCCCGGTGATCCCCGCGGCCAGCGTCGCGGCCACGGCCAGGCGGCGCGGCCAGCTGATGACGTGGTGGCGCGCCGTGACGGTGCTCTCGGCGGCGCGCACGCGCACCTGCTGCATCACGCCGGTGACGAAGGCGTCGACGCCGCCTGGGGGGACCATCTCTCCGCCGCCGATGGCGCGGAACATCACGTCCGGATCGGCCTGCACGGCAAAGTCGAGGCAGCGGTCGCAGGCACGGAGATGCTCGAGCACTGCGGCATCGTCGGTGTCGGGCACGAAGCGCTTCCGGAAGGAGTCGCAGGAGATCATCGTTCCCTCCAGAGCTGCGCGTACTCGGGATAGCGCTGCTGCAGCTGCTGCTGCATCAGCTTGCGGGCGTTGAAGAGATGGTTGCGGACCGTCGACTCGCGGCAGCCGAGGATCTTCGCGATCTCGGCGGACGGCAGGTCCTCCATCTGGTTCATGATGAAGACCGTCTTCTGCTTGGGCGAGAGCACCGTGGCGATCTCGTTGAAGACGTTCTCCACTTCCTTGCGCTGCATGACCACCGTCTGCTCGGGGTCCGCGGCGGTCTTGACCAGGCGGAGGTTTGAGTTCACGGCGTTGTCGCGCGACTGCTTGTTGCGCATGAAGTCGATGGCCACGTTCGTCACCATCCGGTATAGCCAGGTGTCGAACGCGTACTGGGGGTCGTACTTCTCGAGGTTCTCCCACAGCTTGAGGAACACCAGCTGGGAGATGTCCTTGGCGTCCTCGGCGTTGCCGATGACCCGGTAGCAGAGCGCATACACCTTGGTCGTCTTCCGGCGCACGAGCGTCTCGAACGCGTCGGTATCCCCGGCACGGATCGTCTGCACGAGCTGCCGGTCGTCGGGCTCGACGCTGGGAATCGTCGGCATCATCAGGAGTTCCGCGGACATTGCCCTGTACTACGGGTCTCGCCTGCGGAACGTCTAGGCCGGTTGGTCGCTTCCCGGGGGGCCGGGGGAGTCGCAGAGTCTCAGAGTCTCAAAGTCTCAAAGGGAAGGCGGCAAGGGGCGGAGCTCTTTGAGACTCTGCGACTTTGAGACTCTGCGACTCCCCCGGCCCCCGGTCCCCCGGCTGTTACAATCCCACGAACATGCGAGTCCTCGTGGTGGGTCAAGGTGCGCGTGAACACGCCCTCTGCTGGAAGCTGAAGCAGTCGCCGCTGGTGCGGGAGCTGTACGCGGCCCCGGGCAATGCCGGGATCGCGTCGGTGGCGGACTGCGTCCCGATCGGGGTGGCGGACATCATCGAGCTGGCCGATTTCGCCGAGCAGCTGAAGATGGACCTCACCGTCGTGGGGCCGGAGCTGCCGCTCACGCTCGGGATCGTCGACGAGTTCCAGAAACGGGGCCTGCCGGTCTTCGGTCCCACCCGCCTGGCCGCGGAGCTGGAAGGCTCGAAGGTCTTCTCCAAAGAGTTCATGCGCAAGTACGGCATCCCCACCGCCAATGCCGAGACCTGCAACTCCATCGACGAAGCCAAGGCGGCGCTCAAGTCCATTGGCTATCCGGCCGTGCTCAAAATCGACGGCCTGGCCGCCGGCAAGGGCGTAGTGATCGTGGAATCGAAGGCGCAGGCCGAGGAGTACCTGCACCTGGTCTTCGAGGAGAAGAAGTTCGGCAACGCCGCCACGCGCATCCTGGTGGAGGAGTTCCTGACCGGGGAGGAAGTGTCGTTCATGGTCATCACCGACGGGAAGAAGTCGCTCCCGCTGGCGCCGGCCAAGGACTACAAGAAGGCCCTCGACGGCGACGAGGGACCGAACACGGGCGGGATGGGCGCGCACTCGCCCGCGGTGGTGCTGAACGCCGAGACCGCCGCCGAGATCATGAAGACCATCATCCTGCCGACCGTGCAGGGCATGGCCACCGAGGGACGGCCGTATACCGGCGTGCTCTACGCGGGCGTCATGCTCACCGCCAACGGCCCCAAAACGCTCGAGTACAACTGCCGCTTCGGCGACCCCGAGACGCAGGTGCAGATGCTACGCATGGACGACGATCTGGCCGACGTCTGCCTCAAAGTGGCCCGCGGCAACCTGGGCGACCTCAAGACGCTGAACTTCCGGAAGGAAGCGGCGGCCTGCGTCGTCCTGGCCGTGGACGGGTATCCCGACGACTTCGCCAAGGGACAGGAAGTGGTGATCGACCCGATCGACGACGACTCGGTGGTGATCTTCCACGCCGGCATCATCAAGCGCGGCGACAAGCTCATCAACCAGGCCGGCCGCGTGGCCAGCGTCTGCGCCCGGGCCGCGTCGCTTTCCGAAGCGCTGGGCAAAGCGTACGAAGCGGCGCCGAAAGTGCGCTTCGAAGGCGCGCGCTACCGCAGCGACATCGGATACCGCGCACTGAAATTACGCAAGTCGCAGTCCGCGGAGTGAGGTAGGCAGTTCGCAGTAGGCAGTAGGCAGGAAAACCGTTTCGCCTCTAGCCCCTGCCAACTGCCTACTGCATACTGCCTACTCAATATGAAACCGTGGGTCCTCATCATCATGGGCAGCGACTCCGACGCGGAGGTCATGTCGCAGGCCGCCGCCGCGCTCGATGAAGTGGGCGTTCCATACGAATTCACGGTGGCCTCGGCACACCGCAGCCCCGAGAGAGCGAAGCAGATCATTACGGACTCCGAAGCGAACGGCTGCGCCGTCTTCATCGCCGGTGCCGGCATGGCCGCCCACCTCCCCGGCGTCGTGGCCTCGTTCACCACCCGGCCCGTGATCGGCGTCCCCCTGGCCAGCGGCGCCCTGCAGGGACTGGACGCGCTGTACGCCATCGTCCAAATGCCCCCCGGCATCCCCGTGGCCTCCGTGGCCATCGGCGGCGCCCGCAACGCCGGCATCCTGGCCGCCCAGATCATCGCCGCCGGCGACCCCGAGCTCTCCGCCAAGCTGCGCGAGCAACGCCGCGGGATGGCTGAGGCGGTGAGCGCGAAGTCGAAGAAGGTGGAGAAGAGCACGCGGTAGGGGATGACAGCTATACAGCTATACAGCTGCACAGCTGTACAGCTCTACAGCAAAGCCCGGCGCTGTGTAGCTGTGTAGCTGTGTAGCTCTGTAGCTGTGCAGCTGTATAGCTGTGCAGCCGTGCAACTGCGATACTGCGCACGATGGCGCACTCCCACTCCCACCATCACGAATCCGTCTCGCGCAAGCTGACGATCGCCACGGCGGCGAATGTGGTGGTTGTGGCGGCGGAGATTGCCATCGGGCTGTATGCGGGCTCGCTGGCTCTCGTGGGCGATGCGTTGCACAACCTCACGGACGTGGCGGCGCTGGTGATTGCTCTCGTGGCCGTACGGCTGGAGCGCAGGACGCCGACGCGCCGGAAGACGTTCGGGTATCAGCGGGCCGGGATTCTGGCGGCGTTCGTCAATGCCGGGCTGCTGGTGGCGTTCACGCTGTTCCTGTTCCGCGAGTCGTGGTCGCGGCTGCAGCATCCGCACGAGATCCACACCTCGGCGATGCTGATCATGGCTTCCATCGCGCTCTTCGTGAATGCGGCCACGGCGCTCTCGATCCATCACGAGAGCCGCGAGGACGTGAACGTGCGCGGGGCCTTCGTGCACATGATCGGAGACGCGGTGTCGTCGGCCGGCATCATCGTGGCCGCGCTGCTGATCCGTTTCACCGGCTCGCCGATGTGGGACGCTCTCGTGACGATGTTCATCGCGCTGTTGATTCTGTGGAGCAGTTACGGGGTGCTGCGCGAGTCGATGAACCTGCTGCTGGAAGGGACGCCGGCCGGCATCGACCCCGCCGAGGTCACGCGCTCGCTGGGCGGCATCGACGGCATCCAGGGCGTGCATCACCTGCACATCTGGGCGCTCGGCCCCTCCAGCCCGGCCCTGTCGTGTCACATCATGGTCGGCGATGTGCCGGTGAAGACCACGGCCCGCCTGCTCGAAGAGATCACGGCCATGCTGGCCCGCCAGTACCGCATCGCCCACGCCACCGTCCAGTTCGAGTTCACCGAATGCCCGGCGGACGATCCGTACTGCACCCCATTCGCGAGAGATTCCGCGAGGAAGTCGTGAAGCCGAAGTTCTTCGCCACACCGGAGAAGTTCCGCGCCTGGCTGGAGAAGAACCACGCCACGGAGAAGGAGCTCCTGGTCGGCTTCTACAGACGCGACTCCGGCAAGCCGAGCATCACCTGGCCGGAATCGGTCGACGAGGCGCTCTGCGTCGGCTGGATCGACGGCATCCGCCGGACCATCGACGACGCCAGCTACAGCATCCGCTTCACCCCGCGGGCGATCAAGAGCAAATGGAGCGCGGTGAACATCAAGCGCGTCGGCGAGCTCACCAAGCTCGGGCGGATGAAACCGGCCGGCCTGGCGGTGTTCGAAAAGCGCGGCGCCTCGCAACAGGACGGCTATTCGTACCAGCGGAAAGACGCCAAGCTCGACGCGGCCATGGAGAAGACGTTCCGCGCGAACAAGACCGCCTGGGCGTTCTGGGAAGCGCAGCCGCCGTACTACAAACGCACGCTGAGCTTCTTCGTCATCAGCGCGAAACGGGAGGAAACGCGCGCCAAACGGCTCGCGCAGTTGATCCAGGCTTGCGCGGAAGGCCGGCGCTTGATTTAGAGGGCAGAGCGCAGAGGGCAGAGGGCAGAAGATGAACCCTGGTCGCGCGGTGCCTTTTCTTCTGCGCTCTGCGCTCTGCCCTCTGCGCTCTAACGAACCGCGTAGCCCTCCGGATAGGTAAACGTCACCACCGCCTTGGTGATCCCGTTCGCGAGCGCGATGCCGAGGTTGGGGGACATGGCGTAGAACGGGCGCAGGTCGATGGCGTTGGCGAGGTTGAGGTTGCCCTGCGAGGCGCAGAGGTCGCCGGCGCGCTGGACGTTCTCGATCGGCCTGCGCACGCGCATGGTCGGGTAGAGGCGGTCGATGTCGGCGCGCAGCTCGCCCTGCGGTTTCTGGTCGTAGGTCTTCGTGAAGGAGGTGACTTTCAGCTCTTCCTTGGCCACGCGCGATTTGTCGTCGTACGAATACGCCACCGCCGCGGTCCAGTCGGTTTTTGGTTTCCCCTCGGCCACGTAGCCTTCATATCCCCCGCGGAGGCTCACCGCCGCCAGGTCGTCATTGACGTAGGTGTAGTCCGCGGTCATGGCGATGAGGTGATTGCAGGCGGCGGCGTTCTGGTATTCGACCTGCTGCTGGGCGATGCGGCCCGCGGCGTCGAACGTGTAGCGGTTCGTGTAGCGCTGCCCGTCGATGACGATGTCCTCGCGGTCGAGGAGGCACACGCCCTCGCCGGCTGTATGCGCGGCGAACGTCAGGATCTCGCCGCCGATCGTGGAGGTGATCTTCTCCAGGTACTCCGGCCCCTGTACGTATTTGATCTGGTTGCCCTGCTTGTCGCTCCAGCCCTGCAGGCTATCGCCCGCGTAGGTCCAGCCTTCGGCGCGGCGCGCATCCCGGATGGCACGCTGCCGCGAGGGCGTGTAGCGCAGCTCGTCGAGCATCGTGCCCTCCTTCCCGCCGCCAACAAACAGGCACGGCAGGATGTCGTTGGCTTTGAAGCGATCGTCGGAGAAGTAGGTGGCCCGCGTCGCCGATGCGCCGTCGACGCAGGGCCGTGAGCTCCAGACGGGCGCCTTCGTCAGGTACGGTCCATGCCAGCAGCGCTCGCACCAGGTCGCGCCGTTGGGCAGCTTCCGGCCGCAGAACGAGCAGACGATCTTGTGCTGCATGTCGTCGACTTCGCGCTGCAGCTCGTACACGCGCTCGTCGACGCTCTGCTTCTGCTGCGGATCGCTTTCCAGCTGCGCATAGCGGCGGTAGCGCTCGATGGCCTTGGGGTAGTCGCCGAGCTTCTCGTGCACCAGGGCCTGGTTGAAGACCGCCGCGGCATCGGTTGGACGCAACCGCTCCGCCTGTTCGAACAGACGCAGCGCTTCCGGCAGCTCCGCCCGTCCGTAGACGAACTTGGCGCGGTTGAAGAGATCCGAATACTCCTGATCGGCCTGGCGCTTCTTCTGGAGCTCGGTCTGGAACTGCAGCTCGCGCTGCAGCTGGGCGACCATGGCCTTCTCCGCGCCGTCCGGGAAGAGCTTCAGATAGCGGTCGACCTTGACCTGGGCTTCCGAATAACGCCCCGCGCGCGCCAGGACGACCCCCATGTTGTACAGCACCGCCGGCTGATCGGATTTCAGCGCGTCGGCCTTGTTGAGGTTTTCGAAGGCGGATGCGTAATCGGCCAGGTCCGCGAATTTCTTGCCGAAGTACACGGCCTTGGCGAATTCTTCCTCGGCATTCACGACATCGCTTGCCGCTTCAGGCATCGGTGCCGGAGGTGGTTCCTGCGCAAGTACGAGAGACGCACTCAGCATCGCCGCAACGAGAGGAACGAGCATCCTCTTCATCGCAGAAAGCCCTCCACGACGCTCGAGAGCCACAGTCTCTGGTTCTCCGTCGGTTGCGTCTGCGCGAGGACGAGATACAGCGCCTGCTTCTTCTGCTCGGTGGAGACGCTGCCGGTCGTGTCGCGGAGCGCGCGCTCGGGCGCGGAGGCGATCTCGGGGGCGACGTCGAAGATGACGTCGGCGGCGTCTTTGGCGGCCCAGTGCGGGCGGATGCTGTCGCCGAAGAGGCGGGTGATCACCGCCAGCCGCTCGGACTCGCCCCGCGCATCGCGCGCGGCGGTGGCCAGCTTGCTGCGCATGCCCGAGCCTTCGATCAGCAGGCGCAGATTTGACAGCAACTGGATGCGCTGCATGCACGCTTCGAAGATCTTCGCCTTCACGTTCTCGTCGGCGATGGCGCTGGAGGCGCGGATGACGTTCTGGATGCGCTGCGTCTCATAGCTGACGAAGCGCTCGGCGGTCTCCTCAGCCGACACGACGTCTTCCTCGGGGACGGTGCTGGCAATCGTCTCCGTGGCCGGCGCCGTTTCCGTCTCGGCAGGAGCAGCTACCGCCACTTCCTCGGCAGGCGGTTCCTTGGAAGGTACAACGGCAGGCATCGGTGTGCTCTCGGCCGACCCTCCGCTGGTTCCCCCCTGCGGTGGCTCGGGAGCGGGCGGCGGCGCGACGCCGATCTCGACCAGCGGCAGGTCGAGCGCGGCCACGGTCGGTTTGGTGGTGTCGATCGTTTTGGTCGAACGAAGGTCCTCGGTCGCGGTCAGGACCGGCGCCGGTGCACTCTGTGGGAGAGGCGCCAGACGCGGTCCGCCGAGGAGCGCCGTGGCGGGCGGATCGGCCCACAGGCCGCGGACGATCTCCGAGTCGCTGGTGAGCTTGTTGTCGAGCAGCCGCTCCCGGACCCGCAGTCGCACCTCCTCGGCGGCACGAAGCTGCGCCGTGCGCTGGAGGTCGCTGAGATAGTTCGGCGCGGCGCGGTCGATGGTCATGTCGCAATGACACGGCCCGACGCGGTCGGCCTCGTACTGCCGCTGCTCGCGCACGTCGCGGAAGTACTCCACGACCTTCGCATTCGCCGCCACCTGGAGCTCGCGCGCACGATCGCAGGCCGCCTGCGTGGCGAACTGATTCCCGCCCGTGACCTCGATGAACGCCTTCGTGTCGGGGCGGTACATCTGCACGTGGTAGTGGAACGCCTCGCACGCCCGCCCGGACACCGTGGTCGGACAGACCAGCGGTTGCTGGGCGGCGACCGTCATGGCCAGACCGAAAGACACCAACAGAGTGAGGGGTTTCATGGATTGTTCGCGATTATAGCGACGTAAACACCCCGTTCAACGAACTCGTCTGACAGTCGTAATGCTCAACAAGGAGACACGAACGTGAAGAAACGACTGATCATCATCACCCTCATTCTCGCCGCGGTGGCCGCGGTTCCATTCGTCTATGCCGGTCCCGGTGGACACGGCGCTCGCGGCATGCACGGGCGCGGCGGCGGGCACGGCCTGGCGTTCCTCGCCCATCTGGAGCACGTCAAGGGCGAGCTCGATCTCAGCGACGCCCAGGTCGGCCAGATCAAGGACATCGCCAGGGCCGCGCACGAGCAGAACGGGCAGTATCGCGAGCAGATCCACGGCACGCTGAAGCAGGTGGCCACGGTGCTGCTCACGAACCCGAACGACGTGGCCGGCGCGCAGGCGGTGCTCGACCAGCAGGCCGCCGCCGAGAGGCAGCTGAAGACGAATCTGCTCACGGCAGCGTCGAAGGCGCTGAACGTCCTCACGCCGGAACAGCGCACCAAGCTCGCACTTCACCTCGCCCAGCGCGGGAACCGGTGGGAGAATCACGGTCGCTGAACGACGATCCACGCGAAGCCCGCGCCATCGTGCGCGTGCAGCAGGGCCAGGCCGAGGAGTATGACTACCTCGTCTCCAAATACCTGCGGCGTGTGGTGTCGATTGCCTGGGGCATCGTGCGCAACGCGCACGATGCCGAGGACCTTGCGCAGGAGGCATTCGTGAAAGCGTACGAAAACATCGGCCGGTTCCGCGGCGGCCAGCCGTTCGGTCCATGGATCTACCGCATCGTCACGAACGCTTCCCTTGACGCCATGAGGCATCGCAACAAGTTCCGGCACGAGGAGATCGCGGAAACGGAGCCGGCGGCGCGGCGCGACGATGCCACGCTGCCGGCCATGAGCCACGAGCTGGCCCAGCGCATCGACGCCGCCCTCTCCGAGCTGCCGGAGATGCAGCGCATCGTGGCCCGGCTGCATCTCGTGGAAGAATTCGACCATGACGAGATTGCAGGCATGATGGACCTCAGCGAGGGGACGGTGCGCTCGCATCTCTCGCTGGCGAGGAAGAAACTGCGGGAGAAACTGGCCGACCTGTACGGAGATGGCGATGACTGACGATCCGTTTTTCGCGCGATTGCGGCAGGACGCACGCCCGCTGCGGCATGAGCCGGACGAGGCCACGCTGGCCCGGATCCGCGTGAGGATTCAGTCGTACATCCATCGCGATCAGCCCACAGTGGCCCAGATGCTGGCGGCGTGGTTCCGCCCCATCGTGGCCGCGGCCGCCGCCATCGCCCTGGCCGCGGCCATCGGCATCAACATCGTGCGCACGGACTCGGTCTCGCTCAGTGACACCGTCCTCGAGATCAGCGTGGCAGGAGAGACCTGGCGTGCCGGCGACTAAGACCACGATCGTGGCCGTCCTGGTCGTCCTGCTGACGTTCACGGCAGGCGTGATGGTGGGCGTATTCGCCTCGCACATGATGATTCTGCGCGGCGGACACGGCGCGCCGCTGTTTCCGGTGAAAGCCATGGCCAACCGGCTCGACCGCCGCCTCGATCTCACGGACGCCCAGCGCGCACAGGTGGAGCAGATCATCCGCCGCAGTCACGCGCGCATCGACGGGATGTGGGACGACGTGAGTCCCCGCATGCGCGCCGAGATCGACAAAGCCAACGCCGAGATCTCGGCCATCCTCACGCCGGAGCAGCGGGCGAAGTTCGAGCAGCTGAAGTTTCACGTCGGCGGGCGTTTCGGCAGTCGAGCAGGTACAGAACGAAGGGGATCCACCAGATGAAGTCGTTCGTCACGCAGAGAACGACGCTCTTCATCGGCCAGGTGCCGGCGGCAATGAGCTGCACCAGCCCGATCGGCCCCAGCACCTTGCCGAGCAAGCCGACCGCTGCGATCTCGAATCCGCGCTCCGGCTGGCGCGCCACCTGCCAGTAGAGCAGCCCGTACACGCCGACCACCATCCCCAGGCAGGCGAAGATGGCCGGATGGTTGAGCGGCGGCATCCCGGCGTAGCGAAACAACCACTGCGGATCGATCGCCGCGTACGCGCCCCAGCCCAGGTTGTAGGCACCGGCCAGCGCGAAGACGGCCTGATGGAAGCGGCGCCGTTTCATTCGCTCACGAACTGTAGCAGCTCCTCCGGATCGAGCACGGACGGCACGTGCACGCCCGGCTCCGGCAGATGCTCCAGCGCGAAGACGAGCGGCAGGATGGCCAGGCGCTGATCGGCGCCGCTCACCCGTTCCGCGCGATCGCCGGAGCGCACTTCCACATACCCGCCGCGCGAACCGAAGCGGAACGCTTTCGCGACTCGGGCGATGACTCTGGCGATGCGCATCCGCACCGGCACCGGAAACTTCGCCAGCGCGCGCATGGCCAGCGACACGCCGGGCATTTCGAAGCGCGTGCGTACGTCGGCATCGATCCCCTCGCGGCGGAGGAGCTCGCGATCGGGCGTGTGCAGCGCGGCGCCGCTGGCGATGGCGGCCGCGCCTTTGGCGTTGTCGTTGCCGATGTAGAGCGTGATCGAGACCTGTTCCGGCGAGCCGAGCCGCCGGACCAACGCGTGTGAGATCGCAGGCAACGTGGAGAGCCCCGGCATGACCACCACTCCGCGCTCGCGCGCCAGCGCATCGAGCGCGGCGTCGTCGACGAGATCGAAGAACCATTGCGCGTCATCGGCGATGTCGAGCCAATGCGCACCACAGGCCACGGCCTCCCGCACCATTCCGCGGTCGAGCAGCTGAAACGGCCCGGCCGTACAGGCTACGGCGAAGGCGTTTCTGAAATCGAGCCGGCCGCGCGGTGCCTCGACGACGTCGTAGGAGTCCGCCAGCTCCCGCACGAGCAGCGACCCGAACACGCCACGCGCGCCGACGACTACGACTCGTTTTTTCGCAGCCAATATCCCACCACGACGATCCAGAGCGTGAAGAGCGGAAAGAGGATCGCCGAGAAGGCGGTCTCGAGCCGCGCGTCGTGCGCGAGTGAGGCCGCCGCCAGCGCGAACCCGCTGGCCACCACCGGCGCCGCCAGCACCAATGCGAAGCGCGGCAGCTCGCGCCAGCCGGCGATCACCAAAAGCACCAGCGCCACCGTGTACAACCCATTCGCGGCGTACCCGATCAGCACCTCCAGCTCGCGGTCGAGCGCCGCGAACGCGACCCCGCGCAACTCCGGAAGAACGCCGATGTAGCGCGTCTCGCAAACGAAATCGATGGCCAGACCGGCAGTGGCCACACCCATGGCCATGACGGAAAGAACGCCGCGAAAACGCAGCGCCAGCACGCCATAGAACCCGATCAGCGAGATCGCCGCGACCTGCCACAACAGCCACCCGCCGATCCACGCCGCGCGATGCGAGGCGATGTAGGCCAGGCGTTCGGCGTCGGGGAACCCGGGCAACCCGCGGCGCAGGAGCAGGAGCATCGCGAATGACGCGACGATGTGAGTCGCGGCCGCGAGCCACGCGAAAGTGGACGGACGTTGCATGGATTCTGTCTCTGCGCGGCGCGCTTTGGAGTGCGTGTGGCTTGCCACCGCTTTGGGTAGCATGCCACGAGCCGCTCCGTTGCACGTTACCCAAAGCGGCGGCAAGCCGCCGCACTCCAAAGCGCTGCGGCGCGGAGCTGTCCTACGTCCCCTTCGCCGCCAGTGCGGCCTGCTGCTCGGCCCACATCTGCGGTGTCGTCGCGGGCTGGTTCACGAGGTCGGTGTATTCAAAGAGCGCGGTCGAGAGGTAGCGCTCGCCGGTGCTGGCCAGCACCGCCACGACGCGCTTGCCGGGGCCGAGCTCTTTGGCCAGCTCGATCGCGGCCCACACCACCGCCCCGGAGGAGATGCCGACGAAGATGCCTTCTTCCTTGGCCAGGCGGCGCGCGTAGTTGACGGAGTCTTCGAACGTGGCGTCCGCTACGCGGTCCACGACGTTCGCGTCGTAGATGGAGGGGACGATTCCGGCTCCGATTCCCTGGATCTTGTGCGGCTTGTGCTCGCCGCCTTTGAGCACCTGCGACTCGATCGGCTCCACGGCCACGATGATGAGGTCCGGCAGTTTCTGCTTGAGCACCGCGCCCGCGCCGGAGACTGTGCCGCCCGTGCCCACTCCGGCCACAAAGCCATCCAGCTTGCCGCCGGTGTCGCGCAGGATCTCCGGCGCTGTCGTCTCGCGATGGATCTTGAGGTTGGCCGGGTTGTCGAACTGTTTGGAGAGCCACGCTCCGGGCGTCTTCGCCGCGTACTCCTCGGCGCCGCGCTGCGCTTCCTTGATGCCCAGCGGCGCGGGGGTCAGCACCAGCTCCGCGCCGAGGGCCTGCAGCAGCTTGCGGCGCTCGACCGACATCGAGTCCGGCATGAAGAGCGTGCAGCGATAGCCTTTGGCCGCGGCCACGAAGGCCAGGCCGATGCCGGTGTTGCCGCTGGTGGCCTCGACGATGGTCGAGCCGGGACGGATCTCGCCGGCGCGTTCCGCTTCTTCGATCATCGAGATGGCGATGCGGTCCTTCACCGACGAGAGCGGGTTGAAGGACTCCAGCTTCACCACCACTTCCGCCGCCCCCTCGGGGACGACTTTGTTCAGACGGACCAGGGGCGTGTTTCCGATGAGCTCCGTGATGCTGTCGTAGATCTTTCCGTGCTGCATGACTGCTCCTTTCCGCAAAAGAAAAGGACCCGGCCGTGAGGCTCGGGTCCGATTTGATTCCGTGTGTTGATCGTTACGTACACGTCTCGAATGGACCCGCGGCGGGCCAACAACAGGCGCACGCGCGATGGTTCAGTCGATTCATGCTGCGGATTCTACTCTCGAAGCAATCTGGATGCAGGTCTACTTGCCGGCGCCGGCGGCGTCGACAATCTGGAACTGCTGGGTGTTCACCTTCTCGTCACCGATCCAGACCTCGGCGCGGTAATCGCCCTTGGCCCACGACTTCGTATCGGATGCCGTGAAGGGGAGGTACTTCTGCCCCGCCACGACCGGCTTGTTCTCCTCGCCGATCTTCGTCTCGTTCGGACCGTACCAGACCACCTTCACGGTCGAGTTGGGCGGCGCGTCGCCGACTTCCATCGTCACGTGAATGGCCTCGCCCGGCGCGAAGTCGTCACCCGCTTTTCCCGTCACCATCGATCCGTCGGCCGCAACCTCGTGCCCGATCGTGACGTCGTCGATCCAGGTCTGTGCGGTCACAGGCGCCACGTCCGCCGGACTGGCGGTTCCGGGCTGTTCCACAGTCGTCGTGGCAGCAGGCGGCTCCGCGGTCTCATCGCGACCACAGGCGACCATGAAAACGGCCAACATCGCTACTGCCAGCAACACAAAAATTCTCTTCATTTGGTGTCCTCCGGAGGCATGGAAGAGCACCTCGCGTGCCACGCTGAGCAGCAAGCGTCAGTGAACGGCGCGACGGCGTCCGTTGAATTTCAGAAAGCGTGTGGCGATCCTGCGGTCGTTCTCACCACTGCTCAGCTCGTACGCCACGAGAAAATTGCCCGAGGACGTCTTCAGAATCGAGGGATCGTTTTCGCCGGCTGCCGAGGTCGCAATCGGGAAGCTGGTGATGTGGCCTGCGCGATCGATGGACGCTCCGACAACGTCGCGGTCGCCGCGGGACGTTCTCGTGCTCCACACGACGACATAGCGCTCGTCATCCGCCGCGATGTCCGGCCGCGTGGCGTTCACTTCCGGGCCGAACGTGCCGATGTCCCGGCCGGTATCGAGATCCCGCTCGACGAGATCGAAGGACGTGGCGTCGAGGCGGACCGCGGTCACCGGACCGCCCGCGCCCGGCTCGCCGTTGAACCAGGCCAGGAGGAGATCGCGGCCGTTGCCCTGGATGGCCGCCCCGGAGTCGCTCTTGAACGAAAAACGTCTGACTGCCGAGCCGGAGTAGAGCGAAACGAAGCGCACCTCGTACGCGAACTGATCGACGCGGCAATGGAGGTAGCAAAACCCGTTGAACGGAGGGCCCGGCGCGCTACAGCCTGGTTTCGGCAGACAGGCCCAACCGGTGTTGGTGTTCTGCCCGGAAACGACCTGAGGGTAATCCGCGATGGCCACCATGTCGGTGACCGGCGCACCCGCATCCAGCACCGCGCCGCGCGACCCGTCCGCACGGATCTCCCATACGACGCCACCCGCGGAAATCCAGGTCGACCGTCCGGACCGCACGATGGCGGGCGTAGTCACGTTGGCGGCCCCCAGCGTCGTCAGAAGACGCGGCGCCGACGGTTTCAGGTCCGCATCCAGCTGACTGTAGACCACACTCACGGATTGAGGCAGAAACACGCGGAGACGCTCGGTCCACACAAGCGTGAAGCCGGTACCGGCGGGCGAGACCGCAATCGACGGCCAGTACGCATTGACCGTTTGCGGGGTCCCGATCGCCGTGACCGGGGCAACGATCCGGCCGCCGGAATCGAGCCGCGCAACGTAGACGTCCTGGGATGCACCGTCGTGCATCGTCCAGGCGATCGCCACGCCCAGCCGATCCCTGGCCATGGCCACCGCCGGAGCAGCAGCCTGGATTTCAGTGTTCCTGGACGCCAGAACATCCGACAGGACCGCGTCACCGACAAACGGCTGGGCAGACGCGCCGAAGGCGCACAGCAACAGCGAGGCAACGGTGAGCATCCGCACACCCTTCATACGGATCTCCCCTGCCTACTGCCTACTGCAACCTGCCTACTGACGTCAGTGCGCCGCCAGCGCCCCGCTCGCCGATCCCAGATACCGGTACCCGATCTTGGCCACGGCCACGATCACCGCGGCGTCCGTGCCGACCGCTTTCTGCAGCTTGCGGCGCAGGCGGGTGACGTGGGTGTCGACGGTGCGGCTGTTCAGGTTGAGATCGACGCGGTAGTTCCAGACGCGCGAGAGCAGCTCGTCGCGCGGGACGACGCGCTCCTTGTTCTTGAAGAGGTACATGAGGAGATCGAATTCTTTGGGCGAGAGCTTCAGCTTCTGGTTGTTGGCCGCGGCCTCGCGCGTGGCCGGGTCGAGGCGGATGAGCGAATCCTCGCAGACGGTGCGCGCGGTGGTGGTGACCACCTCGCTGCGGCGCATGACCGCGTCGATGCGCGCGAACAGCTCCTGCACGCCGAACGGCTTGGTGACGTAGTCGTCGGCGCCGCCGCGCAGTCCGCGCACCTTGTCGGTCTCCTGGCCGCGGGCGGTCAAGAGGATCACCGGTACCTTCGAGACTTTCCGGATGTGATCGAGGACCTCGAACCCGCTTTTCTTCGGCAGCATGAGATCCAGCAGCACGAGATCGGGCGACTCGGCGTGGAAAAGGCGGATGGCCTCCTCGCCGTCTCCGGCCGTCACGGTCTCGTAGTTCTCATGCCTGAGGTTGATCTCCAGCCCCTGGCGCAGTCCAGCTTCGTCCTCAACGACCAGAATCCTCGTCATTCGCGTTCTCCGTTTAGGTTGTTACGGAATTGGCCTGTTACAGGTTTCGGGGGTCAAAAGGCCCTCGCATGCATCATGGACGGCACATCGGCCGGCGAGCTGCTGGCGAGGGTGAGGGGGAACATGAGCCGGAACGTCGAGCCGCTGCCGAGGGTCGAGTCGAGCTCGACCTTGCCTCCGTGCGATTCGACGATCTGTTGCACCAGGGTCAGACCAAGCCCCGCCCCGCGGCGGGTGATGGTGTCGGAAAACTGCGCCCGGAAGTAGGGATCGAAGATTTTGGACAGATCCTTGGCGTCGATGCCGATGCCGCGGTCCTTCACTTCGATGATCACGTACTCGGCGTTCTGGCGGAGGACGATGTCGATGTGCCGGTCGTCCGCCGAGTATTTGATGGCGTTGTCGATCAGGTTCAGGAGCGCCCGCGAGACGGCATCGCGGTCCCAGAGCTGGTCGGAGACCTCTTCGTCGAGCTCCAGCGTCACCTCGAAGCCCTTGCTGCGGATCCACGACTCGTAGGTCGTGACCAGGTTGCGGATGAGGTCGTGCGGATGGACGGACGAGAACGCCAGCGCCTTGGTGCTCTTGTTCTGGATGCGGGCCACGTCCAGCACGTTCTCCACGAGGTGCGACAGGAGAAGCACCTCGCGCAGGATCGTGTCCTCGATGTCCAGGCGCTCTTTCGGCAGGAGCTTTCCTCGCTTGAGCGTCTCCGCGCCGAGGCGGATCATCGACAGGGGCGTGCGCAGCTCGTGGGAGACATTGGCGATGAGCGCGCCGCGCAGCTTCATCGTCTCCGATTCCTTGCGCATGCCGCGCAGCGCCAGCGAGGCGCCCACGCCCGTCAGGGCGAGCGCCACCAGGCTCACCCACAGGCTCACCACGCGCTGGTTCTGCCACCCCTTGCCGCCGACATGCGCCGTACGCACGACGGCCCGGATGCCGAACTCGTCCAGCGGCTCGCCGAGCGGCGCGAAGTAGGCAAACCCATCCTCGAGCCTCTCCACCCCCACGCGTCCGCCGTGAATGAGCGAGACCTCGGCCTGTTGCTGGATGGCCAGCGTGCCGCGGCCGCCCTTCTGCGCCAGAGGCTGCTGCCGGACGGCGCTGTCCACGGACGCCAGCAGCAGGCGCGGATCGTAGTTGTACCGGATGATGCCGGTGGAGGTGAAGATCTCGCGGCTGATGCGGATCTGTCCCGGCGCGGGAGCATTGACCTCGGTGTAGTAGATCGTGCCGGTCGGGTCTTCATCCGGCGTGTAGAGCGCGGAGACGATCCAGTCGTGCTGGGCGATCCAGGCGCTGAGCGACGCGTTCGTGGGCCGGTCGACCCGCCGCTCCATCTGCTGCCACTCGTCCGAGGCGATGGCCATCTCGGCGCGCACCGCCGCATCGACGCGGCGGGCCGTGATCTCGGCGGCGTAGCCGGCGTACTGCTCGGCCAGGGCGTTGGCCCCCTGCTCCATCTTCACCGACAGGTTGTACGAGCGCCAGGCCAGGGCCATCAGGCCGAGGGAAATGATGAGGAACGGAATCAGGATCGAGACGCGGTCCCGCTTACGTCCCGGATGCGGGACGGCAGCCTTCAACCTCGCGATGAACGCATCGAATGTACCGTTCATGGACTGTTCGGCATGGGGGCCTTCGGAACCGCAATCAGTGCGCGCCTGACGCCGCCGCGTGACTCTGCGCCAGGTGGGCCGCCACGATCTTGCTGATCTGTTCCTTCGTGTACGGCTCGAGACGCATCTCCAGAGCGATGTACACGTTGCGCCGCGAGACGATCATGAACAGCTGCCCGGTATTGCGCGCGTCGGCGATGGCCTGCTTGAAGTCCTTGGCCGTGGCCTGCGTCAGCGACTTTCCGTTGAGGGCGATGAGCCGGTCCCCCGGCTTCAGCCCACGCTTGGCGGCCGGGCTGTTCTCGCGCACCGACTTCACGATCAGGCCGGGATTGTGGTCATCGATCGTGGCGCCGAGATACCTCCGCCCACTGAGCATGTGCCGGATCTGCTGGTCGCATTCGCGAGCAGTTCCGTTACATTTGGGCTCCTGAGCGAGAAGAGTCGCCGCGGCGAGCGACGCCACAAAGATGAATCTGGAGATCCTTGCCATTCGAATGAAGTGGGTTCCTTGGCCGCCGCAAACTGTACCGCCTATCGTCCCGGGCGCTGTTTACAAATCAGAAAAAGTCGGATGAATTCCCCGGTAACGTTCCGAATTGAAGCACCCCGAACGCTGCTGGAACGTGGAAATCAGGAGGGAATTTCATGGCCGGCTGCCAGGCGCTGAACTCGTCGCCATGCGCCGGATGGCGGTCGACGCGGAAGAAGTTCGCGCGCCACCGCTCGCCGTCGCGGGGCGTGGAACGGCCGATCGCGGCAAAGGGGATGCGGACAAGCGTGTCCACCGTCATGGCGCCGTCCGGTTCCGTGACCACGCGCACGGCGGCCACGAGCCCCTCGCAATCCCAGGCCCGATCCACGTGCATCGTGGCCCGGTCCCCGTCCGGCGAGAGGACCAGTGCGTCGAAGATCGTGCCGCGCGGGCTCACCTCCAGCTCGAAATAGCGCGTCAGCTCCTCCGGCGCGAAAAACACCTCCACGACATCCTGCTCGTAGAGAGGAGCGTCGTGCGCCAGCAGGTTTGCGTCGAGATGGTCATCGGCAGCGGAAAAAAGGAGCGTGAGGTACTGCTCGTCGAACCACGCCGCCACGCTCGTGGCCAGCCGCGGCGGCGCCCCGTCGACGGCCCGGCGCAGACGAACCGGCGTCGCCGAAGCAGGCGCCGTCCAGGGATCTTCCATCTCGAAGCCACCGCGCCCCACCACCAGGATCTCCGAACCGATCACCGTAGAATGATAGGCGAACGGGTACAGCGGCACACCGCATGCAACTCGCGGCCGGGGAGATGACAGTGGCAGCCACGGTGGATTACGAGCTCAACGAGCTCAAACGCGAATTCCTGGACGAGGCCCGGGAGAAGGTCGACGAGATGCAGTCGATCGTCGACGGCGGGAGCCGCGACAGCGCTGCCCTCGATCGCCTGGCCTACCTCGCCCACCAGCTGAAAGGCTCCGGCGGCAGCTACGGCTACCAGCAGATCTCCGACGACGCCACGGAGCTGGAGAAAGCCATCGAATCCCTGGCCGGCCACAACGGCGACCCGGCCACGCTCGACGCGAAGATCAGGAAGCACGTCACGAACCTGCGTAATGAGATCGACGGGGCGTTGAAAGAGCTGCTTTAGTGGACGTCCCGGAACTAGGTGTCCACTCCCCCCGTCATCCTGAGCGCAGGGCGGGTGGGTGTGAGGGAGCGAAAGGATCTCTAAATACGAAAAACATGGCCTGTACCCCGTGTTACGCATTCTGAGATTCTTTCGCTTCACACCCACCCACCCAGCCTCGCTCAGAATGACGGGGGAGTGTCCACCGACCGCTATGACCCCGAAATCACTTCCAACTCATCCGCAATCTCATTGACCGAGTGATACCGCAGCGAGTCCGGCCTCGCGATGAGCTCGTCCAAAGACGGCGTCGCAAAGCCGGCCGCGGCGAGCTGCCGCGCAAGCGGGATGGCCAGCTCGCGCAGTTCCGCCGGCGGATGCGGGATCGCCGGCGCGTCGGAGCCTTCCACGCGGTACTGGCTACGCTCGAGCGCTTTCGCACGCGTTCGCAGACGCGACACGAGGTCCCGAATCGCGGCCACGGTGTCGGCCGACAGCGCGTTCGTGCGGCGCAGTGCAGCGGTTCCGTTCTGCAGAATGGCCACGGCGGAGAGCACCGCGTCCGGCGCACCGGCGTCGTCGACGGCGGACATGAGATCGTTGAGCGCGAACTCGAGGTCGTTCACGCGCGCGGCGTTGACGCCGCCGTCCTTCGCCGCCGCGACGGCGTTGCCCAGCACGTCCGCGCTGATGCGGATGGCCAGCAGTTCGGGATCGTCGGCCAGCGCTGCCCGCAGCTCGAGCAGCGCCGCCTCCATGGTCGTCAGCTCATTCATTGCCTTTGTTCATTCATTCGAACGCTTGCCGAGGTGGGCGAGCCCGGAGAGGATGTCGACCGGCAGCGGGAACACGATGGTCGTGTTCTTCTCCACGCCGATCTCCGTGAGCGTCTGCAGGTAGCGCGGCTGAATGGTGGTCGGTTCCGTGGCCAGCACGTGCGCCGCGTCCGCCAGTCTCTGCGACGCCGCGAACTCGCCCTCGGCGTGAATGAGCTTGGCGCGTTTCTCGCGCTCGGCCTCGGCCTGTTTGGCCATGGCGCGCAGCATCGATTCCGGCAGGTCGACCTGTTTCACTTCGACGTTCGACACTTTCACGCCCCACGGCTCGGTGTGCTGGTCGAGGATGGTCTGGATGCGCGCGTTCAAGGCATCGCGATGCGCGAGTAGGTCGTCGAGCTCCACTTCGCCGAGGACGGAGCGGAGCGTGGTCTGCGCGAACTGCGAGGTCTGGTAGCGGTAGTCGAGCACTTCCACCACCGCCCGGCGCGGCTCCACCACGCGCAGGAACACCACGGCATTCACCTTCAGCGTCACGTTGTCGCGCGTGATGATGTCCTGCGGCGGGACTTCGAATGCTTCCTGCCGCAGCGAGATGCGCACGATCCGGTCGATCGGCGCAAAGACCAGGAAGATGCCGGGGCCCTTCGCGTCCGGGAGCAGCCGGCCCAGGCGGAAGATCACGCCGCGCTCGTACTCGGGAAGGATCTTGATCGAGCTGAGCAGGTAGAGACCGACGATGACGAGGACGATCGTGGTAAATGTCATTCAGAACCTCCGGATTCGCGCGTGATTGTACGCCGTCACTTCGTCCGTTTCGGTTTCGGCGCGGCTGCTTCCTCTTTCACCGATCCCAGCGCCTCGGCGATGGCGGTGGGCACGTTCTGGCGCAGCGTATCGATCGATTTGAACGTGATCTTTCCGTCGAACCGCCACTCGTGCTGCGGGCGGTAGACGCCGATGTCGTGGACGCGCGAGCCGACCACGGTGCGCATGACGTTGCGGCGGTAGTCGAAGGCGCGGCCGTTGCGGGTGTGCACGGCCACGTCGATGCGGTACGTGCCGGCCACCAGGTCGAGCGACGGCACAACGAAGCGCACGCGCACGGATCCTTCGATCCGTTCCGGGGCGTAGCCTTCCACGTCCGTGTTCGTGCCGTACACGCACGTGCCGTCGGCGTGGTAGATGCCGACGCCGAAGACGAAATCCTCCTGCGGCACGCGCACGTCGACGTCGAGGTCGATGATCACCGGCGTGCCCGCGCCGAGGGCCACCAGCTCGCGGCCCTGGTGATCGGTGAGCGCCACGCGCCGGAGCACGATCTCGCCGGAGCCCCAGCGCTCCTCGTCCGTTTCCTTCGGCTTCTCTTTGGGCGGCGGCTCTTTTTCGTCCGGTACAGGCGCTTCCTCGGCGGCCGGCGGCGTGCCGCTCACCTCCTGCAGGTAGGCGTCGACGACGCGCATCGGATCGCCGATCGCTTCGGTGCGGCCGTGATCGAGCCACAGCGCGCGGTCGCAGAGGTTGCGCACCTGATCGAGCTGGTGCGTGACGAACAGCAGCGTCACGCCGCGGTACTTCAGCTCCTGGATCTTGGCCACACAGCGCGCCGAGAACTCCTCGTCGCCCACGGAGAGCACCTCGTCGATGAGCAGGACATCGGGATCGACGTGAACGGCGACCGCGAAGCCGAGGCGCACGTACATGCCGGACGAATACGTCTTCACCGGCTGATCGAGGAACTCCGAGATGCCGGAGAACTCCACGATCTTGTCGAAACGCTGGTCGATCTCGCGGCGCGAGAGCCCGAGCATGATGCCGTTGATGTAGATGTTCTCGCGGCCCGTGATCTCCGGATGAAACCCGGCACCGAGCTCGATGAGCGCGGCCACGCGGCCGTTGACCAGCACCTTCCCCGACGTCGGCTTGAGGATCCCGGAGATCAGCTTCAGCAGCGTCGACTTCCCCGACCCGTTGCGCCCGATGATCCCGAACGCCTCCCCGCGGTCGACCACGAACGACACATGCCGCAGCGCCGCCACCGCCGCATCCGGCGCCAGCGCCAGATCTCGCTTGAGGAGCGCGCTCTTGAGCGTCGCAAACTGCGAGCGCCGTCCCCACAGGCGGTAATCCTTGGAGACGTCGTCGATGGCAATCGCGTAGTCGGACACTCGGGCGGATTGTAGCCCTGGAAGCAGAGCGCAGAGGGCAGAGCGCAGAGCGCGGAGGATTGCGACGCTACATTGGTGCCGTCTCTTCTGCCCTCTGCCCTCTGCGCTCTGCACTCTGTCCCATCAACCCCAACTCCGCCGCCAGCCGGAAAAGGTCGCGTTCCCCGCGCAGGGCCAGCTTGTGAAAGGCCCGGCTGCGGTGCGTGCAGATCGTCTTCTCGGAGACGTTCAGCAGCAGGGCGATCTCTTTCGAGCGGCGGCCCTGCAGCACATGCTGAATCACTTCGTGCTCGCGCTCGGAGAGGCGCTTGGCTCCGGGGATGTCGAGGTTCGGCTCCGCATGTCCCTCGGCGCGCACTTCCACTTCGCGCACGATGGTCATGATGAACAACTCCCCGTCGACGCGCGTCTGCGAGATCGTGGCGTCGAACGTCACCACGTCGCCGCCGCGGCGGCAGGCGCGGAACGTATACCGCGTCGGCGCCGGCCTTCCCTCCTTGCGGCAGAGGCCGAACCACCGCAACCGCTCCAGGTCCTCGGGATGCGCGATCTCCCGGATCGTGGCGCTGCTCAGCTCCGACGTGCTCGGATACCCCAGCATCCGCGCATACGCCGTGTTCACATACGCGATCCGCTCATCGCACTCGATCAGCACCCCATCCGAGGCCCCATCCAATACCGCCCGCAACTGCCGATCGACGATGGGACGTCCCCAGACCATGCCGCGTGGCTTGAGCATCGCTTTTCCGCCCTCAGCTTTTTCCTACGGATGGGGGGTGCGGTTGGATTCAATTCTGAGCGCGGGTGGGGGCATGGGCGGGAGCGAAGAATCAACGGAGCAGCCTACGAAACTCGCGTTCGTGCCTTGTGCCTCTCGCAACAAGGCGCGTCCTACGGAGGCTGCTCCATTGATTCTTCGCTCCCACCCACCCAACCACCCTCGCTCAGAATTACCGGGGGACTAGATTGCTTCCGCCAACGTATCCCGCAAACGCCCGAACACGAAGATTCCCGCCCATAACGACACCCCCGCATAAGCAACCATCAGGAACGCGTCGGACATGTTGGGGAGGCGGCCGAAGAAGAAGATGTCCTGGTAGGACACGACGAACGGGGTCATGGGGTTGACGCGCAGGAGGGCGCGCAGGGGCCGGGACTGGATGTTTTCGATGAGGTAGAGGATCGGCGTGACGAAGAAGCCGAGTTGCAGCAGGTTGGCCACGATGTCGCGCAGGTCGCGGAAGAGCACGGACGCCGAGGAGACGATGAGGGCGAGGCCGGCCACGAAGATGGCCTGCACCAGCATCAGCACCGGCCCGAGCAGGATCGTCCACGACATCGTGAACTTGTGCATGGCCGTGAAGGCCAGCATCGCCGCCAGCATGATCGGCAGCGCCGCCAGGAAGTGCACGAGGTGCGAGAGCACGACCACGAGCGGCAGCGCCTCGGCCGGGAACATCACCTTCTTGATCAGCCCCGCGTTCGACGAGATCGAGGCCGTGGCCTCCAGCACCGCCGCCGTGAAGAACGTCCACGGCAGGATCCCGGAGAAGAGGAACAGCGGATACGACGGCACGACCTGCTGCGGGAAGAACTTCGTGAAGACCAGCGTGTAGACCGCCAGCAGCAGCAGCGGATTGGCCAGCGACCAGAAAAATCCGAGGACCGAACCGCGGTAGCGCGCCTTGAGATCGCGCGCCGTGAGCGCGGCGATGAGCTGGCGGTGGCGGTAGAGCTCTCGGAGCTCGTTCATGTACGCAAGATCCCGACGCACCTCACGGGTGATCGTCCGTGACGATCAGCATCAGCGTCGTCGCGCCGACCTGAAACTCGCTCTTGTCGCTCAGCTCCACCGCGCCCTCGATCTTCTGGCCGTCGTAGTACGTCCCGTTCGTCGAGCCGAGGTCGGTGAGGCCGTACACCAGGTCACGCACTTCGATGGCGGCGTGCTGGCGCGAGGCCTCGGTGTCATTGAGCGTGAGGTCGGCGTTCGAGCGGCCGATGGTCACGCGCGGCTTCTCGATCCGGAAGACGCTGCCGGCGTCCGGCCCGTCGAGGATGGCCAGCGAAAGCCGCTTTCCGGCCGGAAGCTGCAGCGCCACCTCCACCTTGGGCGGAATCGGCGACTGCTCCGTCGTCTCGTGCGGCGTCGTACGGCGGGAGTCTTCCTTCGACGCGTACGTCGAATCGCCCTTGTCCACCTTCACCGACTCCATGGGAGTGAAGGCGGGGTTGTGGATATCGAAGATCTGCGCGCAGCGGGCACACTTGATCTTCTTCGACGGCTTCCGGTCGAAACGCTCCTCGTCGTACTGGTACTTCGAATGACAACTCGGACACTCGATGATCACGTGCTGACCTCGACTGAAACTCGCCGGGACGATAACACGACCTCCGGCTCTCGAATAGAATCCCTCTGCCATGAAGAAGCTACTGCTGTGCCTCCTCGCTCTTCTGCCGTTCGCCTGCAAACAACCGATGGAACAGAAAGCCCCGCCGGCGGCCACCACATCCTCGACTGCTCCCACTGATCGCCTGGAGATCCTCCCGGACGTGCCGCAGCGGGCGGCGCAGCTCCCCAAGACCGTCATCGACTACGACCGCGCCCTGCTTAACGACAGCGAGCGCCAGGTCGTGGCCAAGCTGATCGAGGCCTCGCAGTTCATCGACGAGATCTACTGGCTCCAGGTCGCCGAGGACAACCTCGCCACTAGGGACAAACTGGCGGCGCAGGCCGCGGCGTCACCGCTCGACAAGGCCGGCTACGACTACTTCCTCATCAACCGCGGACGCTGGGACCGGCTCAAGGAAGATGAGCCGTTCATCGCGCCGTTCGGCGCGCCGGGCAAGAAACCGGAAGGGGCTGCCTTCTATCCGCCCGACCTGACCAAGGAAGAAATGGAGAAGTACATCGCCGCGCATCCGGACCAGAAAGACGCGCTGCAGGGACTCTTCACGGTCGTCCGGCGCGAGGGCGACAAGCTCACCACCATCCCCTACTCGCGGCACTACGCCAAACAGCTCCAGCCGGCCGCGGCGAAACTGCGCGAGGCCGCAGCGCTGACCACCAACCCCACGCTCAAGGACTACCTCACCAAGCTCGCCGACGCCTTCGGCAAGGACAACTACCGCGATAGCGACATGGCCTGGATGGACCTGACCGGTCCGATCGAGGTCGTCATCGGACCGTACGAGGTCTACGAAGACGCCCTCTTCAACTACAAGGCCGCCTTCGAGTCGTTCATCACCGTCGTCGACAAGCCCGAGACCGACAAGCTGGCCGTCTACGCCAAGCACCTCCCGGACATGGAGAAGAACCTCCCCATCCCGGACGAATACAAGAACCCCAACCGCGGAACCGAGTCGCCCATCCGCGTCGTGCAGGAGCTCTACACCGCCGGCGACGCCCGCCGCGGCGTCCAGACCGCCGCCTTCAACCTCCCCAACGACGAGTTCGTGCGGGAGAAGAAGGGCTCCAAGAAAGTGCTGCTCAAGAACGTCATGGACGCCAAGTACCGCCTGAGCGGAGCGCCCATCGCCAACCGCGTCCTCGGCCCCTCGCAGCGCGGCCTGCTCAACTTCGACGCCTACTTCAACTTCATCCTCTTCCACGAGCTCTCGCACGGCCTCGGACCGGGCATGGTCACGCAGCCCAACGGCGAGCGCGTCGACATCCGCTTCCTCCTCAAAGACAGCTACTCCGCCATCGAAGAATGCAAAGCCGACGTCCTCGGCATCTGGAACATCCTCTACGCCCAGGAGCACCAGCTCCTCTCCGGCTTCAGCGCCGACCAACTCTTCGCCACCTACGCCGGCCTCCACTTCCGTTCGATGAGATTCGGCATCGACGAAGCCCACGGCCGCGGAACCGCCGTCCAATGGAACTGGCTCCGCGAAAAAGGCGCCATCGTCGCCGCCGCCGACGGCACCTACACCGTCGACAACGTCAAAATGCGCGAAGGCATCCGGTCGCTCGCCACAGAATTGCTCACCCTCCAGGCCACCGGCGACTACGCCCGAGCCCAGCGCCTCCTGACCAAATACGGCACCTCGACGCCCGAGATTGAATCCGTCGTCGCCAAGCTCAAAGACATCCCCGTCGACATCACGCCGGTCTTCTCCGCCGCGGGAGAGAAGGAGTAAAGATTTTGGAGTGCGGTGGCCGCAGCCGCCGCTTTCGTATCTCGATCGCGCAGCGGTAACAACATACAAAAGCGGTAGCTGCTGCGGCTACCGCACTCCAAACAGGAGCCGGACATGGAAGGACGCGTCGTACTGAAGTGTGGCGAGTGCGGCCTGACCCGAGAAATCGCCGGCGAAATCCCCGACGAATACACCCGCTCCTTCGACGACGCCGTCCATCAGGACGGATGGGTTCCCCGGCCTGGCGCGAACGATGCCTCGCTCATCTGCCGCGAATGTCTCTTGAAGTATGAGGGGCATGAGACAGTGGATGATGAGGAGAAGGTGCAGGGGAAGAGGGATCCGATGGGGGTGTGAGGGGGGCTAGCTTTTCGCAAGCCATTGTTAGAACTCGCACTAGCTACGTACAGAACGGCCGACGAGCTCCGAAGGGCATCCTTGATTTCCGTCGCCCAATTGTCGCCGCCCATGATTTCGATTTACGCCGTCATGACAGAGGTCGTCGGACAGCCGTTCGACAGCGGAAGTGACTCGTCGGCGCGCAGCGGCTGCAGAAGCTCAAGTAAAGTGCGCAGGCCAGCGTTGTACACCCAGACCCACGAACCACGCGTGAATGAATCTCGTAATTACGACCGCTGGCAACACGCAGACAGATCGCCTGGTGTATCTTGTTAACTCCTGTACAGCCAGTTGTTCTATGACACGGAGGCTACCATGCCACGACCAGGAGACTTCTTTATCGGCGTGCTCGACTTCTTCGCCGTCATCCTTCCGGGTGCTGCTCTCGTTTATGTAATCCAGCCGTCGACTACTCGACACATTCCGTTGTCACTTCAGCCGAGTGGCGCTGTCCAAGCATGGATTACGTTCGTAATTCTCGCATATATCGTCGGCCATCTCTTGCACGCCGCCGCGAGCCTGTTGGATAAGCCAGTGTACAATCATTGGTACCTACGTCGCTTTCAGCGCGATCACTTCAACGCCACCATCCTGATCGGCAAGGGCGCGGATCTTCAAGGCGACGATCGGTCAAGTACTCTCGTCGCCAGAGCCTATGGCTACGCGGGATCGACCAAAGGGACATCTCTCTACGAGTGGTGTCTATCGTTTGTCAGAATCTACAACGCTGCCGCGGCCGGAGAAATAGATCGTCATCAAGCGGACTCGAAGTTCTTCAGAAGCTTTTCGATTGTTGCATTCATGTGTCTACCGATCGGCCTTCTCTTCACTAGTTGGCCCGCTCGTGTGGTCGTATTTCTGATGGCTGCGATTGTCAGTATCTTTGCGATTTGGCGTTACTGCAACTTGCGGTGGAGTGCCACGAAGAAGCTGTACGAATACTATATTTTGCTAAATCTATATCCCGACGCGCGGCGAGTTACTCCTCCAACTCCAAGCGCCGACTAACGGCTGCACGTGGGAAGAACAAAGCGGCCTGGGCGTGATGACCCACGATCGGCGCGTCATTGCCATAGGACAGGCCCCAAGCTCATTCGAGCTTTCCATCCCATAATTCGTCACACTGAGGCCAGTGTGGTGACCAGCAGCACACACCGATTCGACCCGCGGTGCATGCATTCCGTTTCCGCGATGGTCACCGTTTCCCCATAGGTGGCGGCCAATCCGCGGATGATTCCTGTGGCGACGTGGCAGAGGCGTCGCGCGGATGTGTAGATGATCCTGATCTTGTGATCGTTGAGACGTTCGGCGTGCAGGTAGGGAGGGGTGGCCTCGGGCTGCTCGATGCGGACGGCCCGGTGGGCGGTGCTCTCGACGTGCTCGAGGACGTCGACGGTCCGCCAGTGCGGTTTCAAGAGGTGCCGGTACATGGCCACGAGTTGCGGCGCGAGGTATTCACCGAAGCGCTGGAGGAGGGCCGGTACCGGCTGCGAGGTGGCCGCGGCCGCTGCATGGACCAGGAGCATCATCTCTTCGTCGGGGTAGGCCTTGATGGGGAGATAGAGCCGCGGGCCGAGGTTGGCGTCACGGAGGAGCTCCGGCCAGCCGGACGCTCCCATCTCGTGCTCTACGTAGTCGCGCAGGTGAACGAACATCGTGCCGTGCATACCTCATCGGAGTGAGGTTGGGCTCCGGACGTGACACGTGGCGGGACGCGGGCGCTGCCTTTGAACATACGAGCGCGACCTGGCAAAGCGGAACGCTGGCGTCCTCGCCGGCTGGCGTGGCGGCGTCCCGCGCCGCCACTCTCTTGCCATCGCCAAACTGTTGATTTGGGATCTCTCTCGCGACCGACAACGGGCGGCGGCGAGACGCCACCGGTCCAGCCGGCGAGACGCCGGCGTTCCGCCTGCGGCATGTGAAGAGGTCCATGGATCTCTTCACATGTCAGATTCTTCGATCCGAAGAGGTCACCGTCCTCTGGAGCGGTCGAGCTCAGTTCGTTTCCAGGTCCATCGTTTCCATGAGCTCCCGGAAGCGGGGGTAGAGGTCGCCGTCATCCTCGAATACCCACACGCAGCGCAGGGCGTGGAGAAAATGCGGATCGGTGTGCGCCTTCTCGATGACGTCGGGCCAGACCAGGTCCGGATGCTTGCGGATGAGGTCTTCCAGCGGACCGGCGGCGATCGTGGCGATCTCGTCGTCCGTGGCACGGGCGACCAGATCCAGGGTAATGCTCCACGCCAGGGGCGGATCTTCGTCGATCAGGTCGTTCATGTCGGAGAAGGCCCAGCTGTTTTCGTCGTGCTCGAACCAGCCTTCGATGATCCGCTCATCCGCGTCCAACTGCTTCTGCGGCGACGGCACAGGCTCGTCGGGCTCCGTGTAGTCGGTCGTGGCGCCGGCCGCGCGCTCGAATCGCTCCCGAACCTCGGCGTCGATCGGCATCCACGTCTGCGGCACCAACCGCCAGAGAACGCGCCGGACGGCCACGGACTCCCTCGCCTGCGCCTCGACCTGGCCGATGACCTTGCGGCCACCACCGGCCAGAAGGTCTCCGAGCGGCATCATCACGTCGAGGCTGTCCAAGCCCCGTCTCACGCCGCGATGGATGATCTCCACGACGATGGCCAGGGCGCGTTCGGGGTCGGAACGTGCCAACACCCTCCACCTGGGCACTGAGCTCGACGGTGCGAACCATGGCCCGGTAGGCCTCGATCAGCGCCTCACGGTCGAGCGGCTCCTCGGCATATTGGTCAGGGTCCATGGCCTCCGGCCCGGCGATGGCGGCCAGCCGCTGGAAGCGGGTGAGCAGCTCAGCGGCCCTCCCGTGAAATTCGTCGTAGTGCCCGTGGAGCAGCAGCCGCAGCCGGAACCAGATCTGCTCCAGGGTGTCGTCGTCCCCGACCCGAGCCAGCAGATGTTCGAAGACCGGCCAGGCCTGCTCCGGATCGTTGCTGATCCAGTCCTCCCAGAGATCGAGGGCGCACGGCTCAGGCGCCGTCGGAGGCACACCTTCCCGATGCTCGCGCAGCTGTTCCAGATAGAGCGTTGCCAGTTCCTGAGGGGTCACGGATGAGATTCTAGGCGGCATCCCGGCGATCGTGATGTGATGGAAACGTACTTCCGAGGAGCCTTTTGAGACTACCGAACGTCCCTATCCTGTCCGACCTGGACGGCACCCTCATCGAATCCGCACACTCCGTGATCGCCGCCTTTCGCTGGTGGGCGGAACTGCGCGGCTTGCCGATGGACATCGTGGACCACATTCCATTCGGACGAACCTCGACGGACGCCGCGGCGGTCCTGGCGCCTCATCTGGATTCCGTGGTCGAGGGACGCCTCCTGGATGACCGCCAGGCGGAAGAGACCACCGGCGTCGTGGCCTTTCCGGGCGCCTTCGAGCTGCTCTCGTGGCATCCTCAACTGGCCATCGTCACCTCGGCTCCTGTGCGGCTGGCGAAGGCGCGGCTCAGCGCGGCGGGGTTGCCGCTGCCACGGCATCTGGCCACGCCGGAGCTCTGGCAGGAGGGGAAACCCGGCCCGGAGCCGTACCTGAAGGGAGCGGCACTGCTGGGCGTCCGGCCGGAGGACTGTATCGTGCTCGAAGACGCTCCGGCCGGAGTCGAGTCCGGGCTCAACGCGGGGATGCGCGTCGTCGGCATCCTCAGTTCCCACACGGCGGCGCAGTTGTCGCGCGCCACGGTGCAGATCGGCACGCTGGCCGAGCTGCCGGAAGCACTGGCGGCGCTCGGGTTCGCGAGTTAGCCGTGCTTTCCGCGCGTGCGGACCTCGAAATCCACGTGTGCGGATCACTGGCCCGCATGTGCGGATCACTGGCCCGCAGGTGCGGATCGACGGCCCGCGTGTGCGGATCGTTGGCCCGCATGTGCGGATCGCTGGCCCGCATGTGCGGATTGCTGGCCCGCGTGTGCGGATTGCTGGCCCGCGTGTGCGGATCGCTGGCCCGCACGTGCGGATCGACGGCCCGCAGGTGCGGATCGACGGCCCGCGTGAACGGATCGTCAATCCACGGGGGCGGAATGCCATCCCACCCGGAAACACGAAGGGCAGAGCGAGAAGTCTCTTCTGCGCTCTGCCCTCTGCCGTCTGCGCTCTAAAACCGCTACGCCAGTTTCCGGATGGCCTCTTCCACCTGCTCCGCCGTGGGGACGACGGGCTGGACGAGCGAGCCTTCCAGCCACTCGTACTCGCCCTTCATCATCTTCTGCACGACTTTGTACTGCAGGTCGTCGTGGTTGTCGAAGAGCGTGCGGAAGGTCTGGTCGATCCTGACGCGCGCTTCGCGGCAGAAGAGGTCGGCCAGTTCCAGGGCGTTCTTTTGGCCCTGCTTGTCCAGCATGGCCGCGTAGCTGATGGTGGCGGCCATGGCGAAGAGGTCGGTGCCGATGTCGACGATGCGGAAGAGCACCATCTGCTTGCGCTCCAGCTTGGCCTGGAAGCGCATCATGGCGTGGAAGATGGAGCGCGAGAGGTGCCGCGACTGGCGCTCCAGGTAGCCGACGTGGGTCTGCAGGCGGCCGAAGTCGCCGTATTTCGGAAAGCGGCTCCAGCCCATGTACCGCGACGGGTACCAGGTGGCGTAGAACGCTCCGGCCTTGGCCGCCGCCGACAGCTTCTCGCCGGTGGGCGTCTCCGGCAGGAGGATCTTGTAGCCGCGCTTCATGTGCGGGTCGACCGCTTCGCGGGCGATGAAGAGGTGCTGGATCTCGCTCGTCCCTTCGAAGATGCGGTTGATGCGCATGTCGCGCATGATCCGTTCGACCGGGTGCGCTTTCTCGCCGCGGGCCTTGAGCGAGGTGGCGGTCTCGTAGCCGCGGCCGCCGCGGATCTGCACGAGGTGGTCGACGCACTGCCAGGCCACTTCGGTGTTGAACAGCTTGGCCATGGCCGCTTCGAGGCGCAGGTCGACGTCGCCGCGGTCGGCCAGCCCCGAGGTCAGCCAGACGATCGCTTCCATGGCCATGGTGTGCGAGGCCATCCATCCCAGCTTGGCCGCCACCGCTTCGTGTTTGCCGATCGGCGCGCCCCACTGCACGCGCTCGTTCACCCACTCGCGGGCGATCTCGAGCATGCGGCGCCCGCCGGCGGCACAGCCCGCGGGAATGGTCAGGCGGCCGGTGTTGAGCGTGATGAGCGCCAGCTTGAGGCCGAGGCCTTCACCCCACAGGAGGTTCTCCTTCGGGACGAAGACGTTGCTGAACTTGATCAGGACGTTGCCGATGCCGCGCAGACCCATGAACTGGCAGCGGTGGGCGATCTCGACGCCCGGCGTGTCCATCTCCAGGATGAAGGCGGAGATCTGTTTCTTCTCCTTGCCGTTCACCACCTTCGGCGGCGTCTGGGCCATGACCACGATGATCTCGGCCTTGAGGCCGTTCGTGCACCACAGCTTCTCGCCGTTGAGGATCCAGCCCGTGCCGTCGGCGGTGGGGGTGGCGCGCGTCTCCATCTTGGCCGGATCGGAGCCGACGCCAGGCTCGGTCAACGCGAACGCGGAGACGGCTCCCTTGGCCAGGCGCGGCAGGTACTTCTGCTTCTGCTCGGGAGTGCCGAAGAGCTTGAGCGGCTGCGGCACGCCGATGGACTGGTGCGCGGAGAGCCAGGCCACGCTGGAAGCGCACCACGTGGCCACGAGGCCGATGGCGCGGTTGTAGTTCGTGGCGCTGAATCCGAGGCCGCCGTACTCCTTGGGGATCTTCATCCCCCAGGCGCCCATCTCGTTGAAGCCTTTGAAGAGCTCGTAGTCGTACTCGCCCTTCTGGTCGATCTCCTCGGCGTCGACGTTCTCGGCCAGGAAGCGCTCCATCTGCGCCAGGAACCCGTCCGCCTCGGCTTTGTCGGCCGCCGGCTGTTCGGGGAAGGGATGGATCAGATCGAGGTTCAGCTTGCCGAGGAACAGATCACCGACAAACGAAGGCTTTTCCCATTCGGTCTCACGCGAGGCCTCGGCGACTTCCATCGCCTCCACGGCGCCCTGAGTCTTGACTTCCGCCATAAGCACTACTCCTTGCAGCAGGGATTCCAGGTTTTCCGGGTCAGTTTCGAGGAGACGATAGTATGAATGAATGGTCATTCAGTCGTCAATAGCACGATCGTGCGGATGGGCAAATTTCGGGGGTGGGCGGGGGAGGCTCTCTCGCTTGGGGCTTGGAGTCTCAAAGTCTCAGAGTCTCAGAGTCTCAAAGGTGTCCGTTGGTTCTGTAGCGCCCAACGGAAACCGTACCGATCCGCGCGGAGCGCCCAACCATACCCTCTGAGACTCTGAGACTGTGAGACTCTGAGACTGTGAGGGCGTCGGGCAAACCCACCCACGGCACCCCGATCGCATAAGCTACGCGGCGCCATGAAGAACGACATCAACGGCGAGCTCGAGGCGATCATCAACGACCGCGGGCTGCTCACCGGTCCGCGGCCTTCGATCGATCGCCCGCAGTTGCAGCATCACCTCCAGGAGGTTTTGCGGCTGCTGCATGTGGACCTGGCGGACGAGAATCTGCTCGATACGCCGCGGCGGTGGTCGGAGTCGCTGATCACGATGACCAGCGGCTACGACTTCACGGACGTGAAGAAGCTGACGACGCTCTTCCGCAAGGCCTGCTCGGCGGCCGACGAGAAGTGCCAGAACCTGGTGGTGGTCGGCGGGACGTTCAAGACGCTCTGCGCGCATCACATCCTGCCGTTCTTCGGGAAGTTCATCATCGGCTACATCCCGGACAAGATGATCATCGGCGCGTCGAAGATCCCACGCGTGGTGGAAGTGCACATGCGCCGGCTGCAGTCGCAGGAGCACCTGGCGCACGACGTGGCGGACACGATCGAGCACATCCTCGAGCCGAACGGCATCGCCGTCTGGATGGGCGGCGTACACCTCTGCATGGTCATGCGCGGCGTGGAGCAGGAATCGTCGTTCATGGAGACCAACGTCCTGCGCGGCGCCTTCCTCGAAGATGAACGAACGCGCCAGGAGTTCATGTCCATCGTGAACCGGCGGGGGCAGCGCGAGTAGGTAGCGCGAGGTTGGCCAGGCGCGGACCACCGCCACGCGGCTTCTCACCACAGAGACACAGAGGCACAGAGGGGGACGGAGGAGTCTTTTTGAAAAACCTCCGTCCCCCTCTGCGTCTCTGTGTCTCTGTGGTGAAGCCTTTTGGTGCAATCAGCGCCCACGAGATTCTTCGCGCCGCGCAACGAAATGGGGCAGGCGTAACAAGACAAACCATCTCCCAGCGTTCTCGTAGACTACTGGAAGCCGATGTCTCCCCGTAGCCGGACCCTGGCCATTTATCTGCTCACGTTCGCCATTTTCGGCGGGGGGCTGGGGTACACGATCGCGCGGATCCATGACTGGCACACGCATGGGTGGACGGGGCTCAGCTACCTCCCGGATGTTCCTCCGACGAAGAAGAAGATCGACCCCCGGATCGTCACGGTCAGCGGCGAGTTGATCATGGTCTACGACGGGACGTCGGCCAAGGATCTGATCCTGCCGAACGACCGGATCGTGGCGGTCAACGGCATTCCGATCGCCAACCTCGAAGGCCTGCGGCGGCTGGAGACGCAGCTGACGTCCGGCAGCGAGGTCCGCTATCGCGTCAACCGCGGGGGCAGGCACGTCGAGGTACCGCTGCGGCTCGCCTCGCCGCTGCGTTCGCCTTACATCCTCATCAAGACGGTGGTGTCGTTCTTCGTGGCGCTGATCTTCGTCGGCGTGGCGGTGTTCGTCCTTCTGCGCAGCAGCGACGACCGCCGCGCGCTGGTGTTCTACGCCTTCGCGCTCGTCTCGGCCATGGCCCTCCTCGGCGCGGCGGCGACGGTGTACGAGACGGCCGGCGGGCGCGGGATCGTGCCGTCGTTCGGCCTCGGCAACGCACGGCCGCTGCTCTTTTCTCTCTTCACGATCGCGTACGCACCGCTGATCCTGCACCTGGCGCTGATCTTTCCGCGCCCGCGTCCGATCGTGGCGCGGCACCCGTTCCTGATCCGCTGGATCTACGCCGAGGCGCTGCTGGTGACGCTCCTGGTCCTGGTCATCGGGCTGGTGTTGGTCTTCTACTTCCAGGACGCGGTCTCGGCCAGGAAGGCCGTCGAGAAGTTCAGGGATCTCATCGGACGGAGCAGCTCGCTCGTGGCCGGGCTGGGACTGATTCTGGGGCTGCACATCACCTACGCGGGGCGGCGGGAAGGGGTGGCGCAGGCATTCGCGCGTCGCCCGTTCCGCGCGGTCTTCGCCATTTTCATGATGTCCATCGGCACGACCGCTCTGATGGGACGGTATGTCTCCCAGATCATCGCGGTCATCACTCTGGTGGCCGGCATCGCCCTGCCGCTGATGATCCTGGGCGCCTATCCGGTCTTCGCCACGGTGGCGCTGGTGCGCAGCTATCGCGCCGCCGGCGTGGAAGAGAAACGCCAGGTGAAGTGGCCGCTGTGGGGCCTCGTCATCGCGCTCACGGCCAAGATCACCGGAAACATCATCTCGTACGGCCTGGCCATCCTGATGAGGCTGGCCCATGTCTCGACGATCGAGTACTGCGTGGTCTTCGAGACGCTCGACATCGTGCCGACGCTGGTCTCGCTGGTCGTACCGATCTCTTTTGCCGTGGCCATCCTCAAGTACAGGTTGATGAACATCGACGTCCTGATCCGCAAGACGGTGGTCTACGCGATGCTCAGCGGCGCGATCGTGGTCGTGTACCTCGGCCTGGTGGGAGGATTGGGAACGCTGCTGGTCAACGTGGCCGGTCTCGAGAACCAGACCATGGTCATCGCCTCGACTCTGGTGGTGGCGCTGCTGTTCGTGCCGGTGCGCAACAAGCTGCAGACGCTCGTCGACCGCAACCTCTTCCGCCACAAGTACGACTACCCCGAAGCGCTGCGGGCGATCGTGATGGAAACGCGCATGGCCAGGGATGCGGGCGAGTTTCTGGCGTCCGCGGCGGAGAAGCTCCAGCAGGCGTTGCAGAGCCGCGCGCTGGTGATCTTCGCCGAGCGGCAGGAAGAGTACGTGGCCACGGCCAAGATCGGCGTCTCCGACGCGGTGATCGGAAAACTGCGCGTGGGGCGGACGTTCGTGGAGATGCTGGACCGTCCCTTCGATCCGCGGCGCCGTGCGCTGCCCGATGACGCGGCCAGGGCCATGACGCGGATCGAGGCGGTGCTCGTGGCGCCGATCGGCTCGCGCGGCTTCGTGGCGCTGGCGCCGAAGCTCTCCGGCGGCGAGTTCGACGTCGAGGACATCGACTTCCTCCGCTCCGCCGCCGACCAGATCGGCATCGGCGTCGACCGCATCCGCATGCAGGTGGAGGAAGAGGACTACGCGCAGGCACGCGCCATCCAGCAGACGCTCCTGCCGCGCGAGATGCCGCAGATCGAGCGGCTCGAGCTGAGCGGCGTCTGGCAGCCGGCGCGCACAATGGGCGGCGACTACTACGATCTGCTCAAACTGAGCGAGCGCGAAGTGGCGGTCTGCATCGGCGACGTGGCGGGCAAAGGGATGCCGGCGGCGCTGCTCATGTCGGGACTGCAGGCCGCGGTCCGCGCCTCGGCCAGCAGCTCGCCGCGCGATCTCTGCGAGCGCGTGCGCCGCGTGGTCATCTCCAGCCTTTCCGGCGGGCGCTTCGTGACGTTTTTCTACGCCACGCTCGATACCAGGGCGATGCGCCTGCGCTGGTGCAACGCCGGCCACAACGCGCCGATCCTGGCCCGCGCGGACGGCACGGTGGTGCGGCTGACGGAGGGCGGCCCGGCCTTCACGCGCCTCTTCCGCGAATCGGGCTACGAGGAGCGGGAGATCGCGCTCATGCCCGGCGACCGCCTGGTGCTCTTCACCGACGGCGTCTCGGAAGCGACCGATGCCGGCGGAGAGCTCTTCGGGGAAGAGCGGATCGAAGAGCTGGTGGCGGACAGCCGCGACCTGGCCGCGCACGAGCTGCAACGGACCATCGTCGACGCCGCGGCCTCGTTCAGCGGAGGCGAGCTCGAGGATGACCTCACGCTCGTGGTCGTCTGCGTCGACGACACGATCGAAAACGAAGCGATCGAAAACGAACTGGCGGTGGTGGTGTGACGTTCTGTGACGGTCGTGTGACTTCTCGCCACATTCGACGTCTATATCTACGTGCTATCCTCATTTCAACATCCGGAGACCCACAATGCGGAAAATCTGCTTGCTCGCGCTGCTCGCCGCTCTTACCTCTGTCGCCGGCGCCACGACCACGACCTACTCCGGTGAGGCGGTCGTCCGCAGCCTGGCCCCGACCCGCGTGGCGGTGTTCCTCGACACCGACGGCGATCACATGGTCGACAACGGGTTCCTGCTGACCACCGACATCCCCATGCACGACGGCCTGTCCGTGCACCTGCCGGACGCGAAGCTCGTCTTCACCGACGGCTACGTCCGCGTCTCCAGCGACAACATGGTCTACGACCTCCAGGTGGCCGGCTACCCCGAACCCCCCTCCGCCCCGAAAGACAGCGAAGTCGTCACCCTCATCGGCTCCGCCCTCATGCACAGCAGCGGCGACAGCGGCTGCGACATCCAGCGCGCCCACGAAAAAGATGCAGGGTCGTGTTACGCGTATGGGAAGAAGTGACCGCTCCCCCACACAGCTGTAAAGCTGTACAGCAGTAGAGCTGTATAGCTTTTCCTCACGCCACAGGCGTGAACCGCCCTCTCGCCATCTCCCGCAATCGCGCGATGTCTTCGCGTCGCGAGACCGACAGCGGCACGGTTGATTGCGCAGCGTCCAGCAATTCCGTGGTCGTCAACAGGGTTTTCGAATCGCTGCTAACTTGACTCTTCGTCGCTGCGCTCCTCAGAGTTAGTGCTCTATACAACGCAGCAATCACCGCAGCCTCGATCTCAGCCCCACTAAACCCTTCCGTCGCATCAGCAACAGCGCCCAGATCGAACGAAGAAGGCTCCTGTTTGCGCATGCGCAGATGGATGTCGACGATCTGCATCCGTTCCTCGCGCGAGGGAAGGTCGACGAAGAAGATCTCGTCGAAACGTCCCTTGCGCAGGAGCTCGGGCGGCATGCGTCCGACGTCGTTGGCCGCGCCGACGACGAACACACCTTCCTTCTTCTCCTGCAACCACGTAAGGAACGACGCGAAGAGGCGCTGCGACAGGCCGCCGTCGGCATCGGAGGAGGTGCCCGAGGCGAAGGCCTTCTCGATCTCGTCCACCCACAGCACCACCGGCGCCATGGCCTCGGCCATGGCGGTGGCGCGGCGGAAGTTCTTCTCCGACTCGCCGACATATTTTTCGTACAACCGTCCGGCATCGAGCTTGAGCAGCGGCAGCTGCCATTGGCGGGCGATGAATTTGGCCGCCAGCGATTTGCCGCAGCCCTGCACGCCGACGAACAGGACGCCTTTCGGCGGCGCGAGATTCACGGCCCTGGCCTCGGGGGAGAAGCCGATCCGGGCCTGTTCGAGCCAATGCTTGAGCCGCGCGAAGCCGCCCAGCTCGAACCCGTTGTCGCCGGCAGGGAAGAACTCCAGGATCCCGCCGCGCTCGATGATCTCTCCCTTCCAGCGGATGACGCGGGCGATGTCGAGCGGCGAGAGCTGTCCGTCCTCGAGGATGGCCTGGGCGATCACGCGGCGGGTCTGATGCACCGTCAGTCCCGCCAGCGCCTGCACGAGGCGGACGACGTCTTCGCGGGAGAGATCGACGCGCACCGGCTGCCGCACCTTCATGGACTCGACCACTTCGCGGATGGCCTGGCGCCGCTCCTCTTCGTCCGGCAGCTTCAGCTCGAACCGCACCGTCATCGTGTCGACATCGCGCGGCAGGTCGATCGGCTCGCCGGTGAGGATGATCGCCGACTGCGTATGCGCCAGCTTCTCGGCCAGCTCGCGCAACGCCCGGCAAGCCTCCGGCTTGGCCAGGTGCGGCGCCAGGTCCTTGAGCAGATAGACGGCGTCCGTCTTCAGGTCGTCGATGTGGCGCAGCATGTCCAGCGCCTCGAACGTATTGCCGATGGTCAGCCCGTGCCCGCGCCGGAACCCCGTCGTCACCGACCACTCGAAAAACGGAATGCCCAGGTCCGCCGCCACCTCCCGGACGATCTCCCGCACCCGCTCCTCCTCCACCGTCTCGACGGCGATGAGCGAGTGAAACGAGCGCACGAGACCCCGCAGATCGTGCACGGACTGGCGATGGGACATTGGGGGAGCAATGTAGCGCAATCCCACTCTTCGCGAGAGGGCCCCTCATCCGCCTGCGGCACCTTCTCCCCACTGCGGTGAGACTGCAGTGGGGAGAAGGCTACCTATTGTTCAGTCTCGCGATGCGTGGGGGTTAGGTAGCCTTCTCCCCTCTCAGAGGGGAGAAGGTGCCGAAGGCGGATGAGGGGAGCGGCGCTCGCGATGAACGTCGTTCATGCACCCCCTTGCCAGATATTGCACCTGGCAATATATTGCTAATAGCAATGAAACTCGGTCAGAAGCTCACACACTTACGGATGCTCGAAGGTCACGCCCGCGGTCTGGGGCGGGAGATGACTCAGGCGGAAGTGGCCCGTGCCGTGCGCGAGGAGCAGGAGGGGCAGATCAGCCAGTCCTATCTCTCGCAGCTCGAGAGCGGATCGCGCACGCACATGACCAGCGCGACCCGCCTCCTCCTGGCGCGCCTGTTCAAGGTCCATCCCGGCCACCTGGTGGACGATCTCGAGGACATGCCGGTGCCGCGCGTGCGGCCGCGGCGGGAGCTGGACGACAAGCTCGATCTCTGGCTCATCGAAGGTTCCGAGGACTTTGCCGACGACCGGCAGCTCAGCACGGCGCTGCTGAACATCGCCAAGCACCCGCACTCGCGCGAGTGCCTGATGCTCCTCGGCTCGATCGTCGAGAACCGCGAGCTCGTCGACCGCCTGGTCGAGGCGTTCGTGCCGCCCCAGCAGATGGCCCGGAAGACGCGGCGCGGATAAGGAGCCCACACATGACCACACTCTTCGTCGTCTGCTTCGTGGCAGGCCTGGGACTCAGCGTCGTCTCGTTCGTCTCCGGCCTGCAGCACGTGACGCTGTTCGACAACATCTTTCACGGACATCGCGTGCTGCATCTGCCCAACGCCATCCGCCAGGCCAGCCTGAAAAAGAGCAAGACCGGCTCGGTCAACGCCGCGGCCATCACGGCCTTCCTGACCTGGTTCGGCGGCGGCGGCCTCCTCCTGGAGCGGCTCACGCCGTGGTCGCTGCCGCTCATCGGCGGCGGCGCGGTGGTGGTCGGCTTCGCCGGCGGAGCGCTCATCAACAGCGCCATCAACGCGCTCACGCGCCGCGAGTCGCAGGCGGAGTCGCTCTCGATGATCGGCGTGATCGGCCGCGTGGTCATTCCCATTCGCGAGAACGAGGGAACGGGAGAGATGGTCTTCACGCACGCCGGCACCAGGCGCGTCGCCGGCGCGCGCAGTGACAGCGGAAGCGCCATCCCCAAGGGAACCGAAGTCGTCGTCACGCGCTACGAAAAGGGCATTGCCTACGTAGCGACGTGGGAAGAGCTGGCTTGAGTCCAGCGGAAAAAAGGAGAAATCGATGCTGAGTCTGTCCACGTGGATCGTTGCCGGTGGCATTGTCCTGGCCACCCTGATGCTTCTCGGATTCATTGCCCAGATGTACCGGAAAGTCGGCCCGAACGAGGCGTTCATCGTCTACGGCGCCGGCGGCACGCGCGTCATCAAAGGCGGCGGGACCGTGATCTTCCCGATGATTCACAGCTACAAGACGCTGCCCCTCGAGCTGATGTCGTTCGACGTGGCGCCGAAGCAGGATCTCTACACGAAGCAAGGCGTGGCCGTGACGGTGGAAGCGGTGGCCCAGATCAAGGTGAAGAGCGATCACGAGTCGATCCTCACCGCCGCCGAGCAGTTCCTCTCCAAGACGCCGCAGCAGCGCGAGGGGTTGATCCGCCTGGTCATGGAAGGCCACCTGCGCGGCATCATCGGCCAGCTGACGGTCGAAGAGATCGTCAAGCAGCCGGAGATGGTCGCCGACCGCATGCGCGCCACCTGCGCCGATGACATGGACAAGATGGGCCTCGAGGTCGTGTCGTTCACCATCAAGGAAGTGAAGGACGGCAATGACTACATCACCAACATGGGCCGTCCCGACATCGCCCGCGTGAAGATGCTGGCCGACATCGCCGCCGCGGAGGCGGAGCGCGACACGGCCATCAAGCGCGCCGAAGCGCTGCGCGAGTCGGCCATCAAGAAGGCCGAGGCCGATCAGCAGCGCGTGCTCGCCGAGACGTTGTCGCTGGCCGCGCAGGCCGAGGCGCAACGCGACCTCGACGTGAAGAAGGCGCAGTTCGTCGAGATCACCAAGCGCCAGGAGGCGCAGGCCGACAAGGCCTACGAGATCCAGACCGCGGTCATGCAGCAGCAGGTGGTCGTGGAGACCGTGAAGGTGCAGCAGATCGAGAAGCAGGAGCAGATCAAGGTGCAGGAGGCGGAGATCATCCGCCACGAAAAAGAGCTCATCGCCACCGTGCTCAAGTCCGCCGAGGTCGAGCGCGCGCGCATCGAGACGCTCGCGGCCGCCGAGAGCCAGCGCCTGATGATCGAAGCCGAAGGCCGCGCCGCATCGGTGCGTGCCGAAGGTGACGCCGAAGCCGAGGTCATCTTCAAGAAGGGCGACGCCGAAGCGAGAGCCATGAACGTCAAGGCCGTGGCTTACCTGGAATGGAACCAGGCCGCGGTGGTCGACAAGCTCATCACGCAGATGCCGGAAATGGTCCGGGCCATGGCCGCGCCGCTGGCGAACGTCGACAAGATCACCATCGTCTCCACCGGCGACGGCCCCTCGGCCGGCGCCCACAAGATCACCGGCGACCTGGCCGCCATCGCCGCCCAGGTCCCGGCCCTGTTCGAGTCCCTCTCGGGCATGCAGATGTCGGATCTGCTCTCGAAAGTGCGCCTGATCGGGGCGGAGGAGAAGAAGGATAAGGTCGCGTAAGGCCTGAGAAGGAGGGCAGAGCGCAGAGGGCAGAGCGCAGAAGAAAAGACCCGGGGGTCGTGCCTGGTCTTGCTTCTGCCCTCTGCGCTCTGCCCTCTGCCCTCCGACTTTCTTGTCACCAAACCGTGGCTGGACTACAACTCGCCTGCGAAACGTTCCACCGCCTGACCCGTAATCGGAGAGGCCATGGCAATCGACAAGAAAAAGGTTTTGAACGAGCTCCGCATCTTCCTGCTGATGATTCTGATCGTCAGCTCGCTGCGGTCGGCGCTGGCCGACTGGAACGATGTGCCGACCGGATCGATGAAACCGACCATCCAGGAAGGCGACCGGGTGGTGGTCAACAAGCTCGCCTACGACCTGAAGGTCCCCTTCACCACCATCAAGATCGTGGGCTGGGACGATCCGAAGCGCGGCGACATCGTCGTGCTGTTCTCCCCCGTCGACGGCACGCGGCTCGTGAAGCGCGTCGTGGCGCTGCCCAACGACCAGGTGGAGATGCGCGAGAACCAGCTCTACATCAACGGCCAGGTGGCCAAACAGTCCCCCGTGGCCACGACCGAGCTCGCCGACTACGGCCGCGCCTACGTGTACGCGGAGAACCTCCAGGGGCATACCCACAAGATGATGACCACGCCGGAGATCCCGGCGGTCCGCTCATTCGGCCCGATCGTCGTCCCCAAGGGCAACTATTTCGTCCTGGGCGACAACCGCGACAACAGCAACGACAGCCGTTTCATCGGCTTCATCGAGCGGCGCCGCATCGTCGGCGAAGCAGTCGCGGTCGCTTTCTCGCTCGACCGTGCCAGATGGTTCCGGCCGCGGTTCGACCGCTTCTTCGAAGGACTCGAATAACCCATGCGTAAAACGACCCTCACCTCCATCGTATTGGCCCTCTCCCTTTCCCTCTTCGGCGTCGTCGCGCACGCGCAGATGAAAAGCGCGGTTCCCAAGAAGTCGCCCCTCGTCACCAGCGCCAGGCAGACCCCGGGGACGGTCCAGCTCATCAGCCAGGCCGACGCCTACAAGCTGTTCCGGGAAAACAAGGCCGTCTTCATCGACGTCCGCTCGAACACCCAGTTTTCGCACGGCCACATCAAAGGTTCGTTGAGCATCCCCGGGAGCCAGATCGTCAGCCGCTTCAGCGAAGTGCCGACCGGCAAGATCGTCATCACCTACTGCGCCTGCACCGCCGAGCAGTCCAGCAGCGTGGCCGCCACGAGCCTCGTCAACCACGGCGTGAAGAACGTCTGGGCGCTCAAGGGCGGATGGAACGATTGGAAGAACAATCGTTACCCGATCGCGGCTGGACCGAAATAACTACGCGCATCGCGAGAGCGCTCCCCTCATCCGCCTTCGGCACCTTCTCCCCTCACAGAGGGGAAAAGGCTACCTAATCACGCATCTCGCGAGAAACAACAATAGGTAGCCTTCTCCCCACTGCAGCCTCATCGCAGTGGGGAGAAGGTGCCGCAGGCGGATGAGGGGCGCTCTCGCGACGCATTTGCCGCTGTCATAGAATCCGCCGCGTCATGTTCAAGATCGCAGAAATCTTCGCGCGCGAAATCCTCGACTCCCGCGGCAATCCCACCGTGGAGGTGGACTGTCTCCTCGCCAACGGTGCGCTCGGCCGCGCCGCGGTTCCGTCCGGCGCGTCCACCGGCTCGCGCGAGGCGCTGGAGTTGCGGGACGCCGACAAGAGCCGTTACCTCGGCAAGGGCGTGCGCAACGCCGTCGACAACATCGACATCATCGCCAAAGAGATCGAGGGGATGGATGCGCGCGAGCAGGCCATGATCGATCTGGTGATGAACCAGATCGACGGCACCGAGAACAAGGCCAACCTCGGCGCCAACGCCATCCTCGGCGTTTCCCTGGCCGTGGCACGCGCCGCCGCCGAAGCGGCCGGCCTGCCGCTCTTCCTCTACCTCGGCGGCGTCGGCGCGCGCACGCTGCCCGTGCCGATGATGAACGTCATCAACGGAGGCGCGCACGCCGACAACAACCTCGACGTGCAGGAGTTCATGATCATCCCGGCCGGGTTCGATACGTTCTCGGACGCGCTGCGCGCCGGCGTCGAGACGTTCCATCACCTCAAGAAGATCCTGCACGACAAGAAGCTCACCACCGCCGTCGGCGACGAAGGCGGCTTCGCCCCCGACCTGAAGACCAATGCCGAAGCGCTCGATCTGATCCTCACCGCCATCGAGAAAGCCGGCTACCGTCCGGCCGAGCAGATCTACCTCGGCCTCGACGTGGCCGCCTCCGAGTTTTACGACAAGAAGAAGGGCTACACGTTCGAAGGCACCGCCCGCAGCAGCGACGACATGGTCGACTACTACGTCGACCTGCGGAAAAAGTACCCCATCATCTCCATCGAGGATGGGATGGCCGAGGGGGACTGGGACGGCTGGGACTCGCTCACGGGAGTCCTCGGCAGCGGCACACAGCTCGTCGGCGACGATCTCTTCGTCACCAACCCGGCCATCTTCGCCAAGGGAATCGAGCGCGGCATCGCCAACGCCATCCTCATCAAAGTCAACCAGATCGGCACGCTCACGGAAACGCTCGAAGCCATCGAGATGGGCAAACGCGCCGGCTACCGCTCCATCATCTCCCACCGCTCCGGCGAGACCGAGGACTCCACCATCGCCGACCTGGCCGTGGCCACGAACGCCGGCCAGATCAAGACCGGATCGGCCTCCCGCAGCGACCGCGTAGCCAAGTACAACCAGCTCCTGCGCATCGAAGAAGAACTGGGCGACGCGGCCATGTTCGCGGGAAAGGCGATCTTCAAAGCGGCGCTTTGACCAGAGGGCAGAGCGCAGAGGGCAGAGCGCAGAAGATCGAAATCCGGTGTTGTTTCTGCCCTCTGCCCTCTGCGCTCCGCCCTCTGCTATTTGACAGGCCGCCGTTTGGTCAATAGATTGACCAAACATGGCGGGCGAACGCGACCTGGTCACCGGCGTCATTCAGCTCGCGAACCTTCTCAACCGCCGTCTGGCCCCTGTTTTCGAGAAGGCCAAAGTCACTCCGCAGCAATGGGCCGTCCTCTCCGCGCTGGCCGAGGAGAGCTCGCCTGTGACGCTCGTCGCGCTGGCGCGGCGCCTGGTGGTGACCAAGCAGAACATGACCGGCATGATCGCCCGCCTGGAACAACTCGGCGTCGCCGAGCGGCAGGGCGATCCCAACGACCTCCGCTCCTCCCGCGTCCAGCTCACCCGCCGCGGCCGCAGCATCGTCGAGAAACTCCGCCCGGCGTATGACGAATGGATCCGCTCTCTCGCCGGAGAGGAGATTTCGGAGCGCGAGCTGCAAACGCTCACGAAGAGCGTAGAGCGCTTGATCGCGCAGCTGGATCGGTAAGCGCGCTGACCACCCGATTCCTCCCCGCCTTCTTCGCCTCGTACAAGCGCGCGTCGGCGCTCTGGAACAGCGCATCGCGATCCTTGGCGTCGTCGGGGTAGATGGCGGCGCCGATGCTGACGGTCACGGTGGAGCCGTCGTGCGGCGCGGGGAGCGATTCGATGCTGGCGCGGACGCGCTCCGCGATGGCGGTCAGGGCGGCGCGGTCGACCTGCGGGACGATGACGGCGAATTCTTCGCCGCCGTAGCGTGCCGCGAAATCGACGGCACGGATCGTTTCGCGGATCGATTGCGAGACGCGGCGCAGCGCGTCATTGCCGGCCGAGTGGCCATACGTGTCGTTGTATTTCTTGAAGCGGTCGAGATCGAGCACGAGGATGCCGAAGCGCTCCGGATAGCGGTCGGCGCGCTCGAGCTCCGCGTCGATGCGCTCGCGGAAGGCGCGAAAGTTCGGCAGCGCGGTGAGCTCGTCGGTACGCGCGCGCGCCTTCAGCTCGTCGGCCATCCGGTTGAACGCCACGCCCAACGTCGCGATCTCGTGATCGCCGGCCACCGGCGCGCGCGCCGTCAAATCTCCGGCAGCCACGCGGTCCGCGGCGGCGGAAAGCTCTTCGATCGGCTGGACGACCTTGCGCAGCGTGATCTGCACGGCGGCGAAGCCGAGGAGCATGAGGATCCAGGCGATGGCCAGGCCGCTCGACATCATGTCCGATGTCTCGCGCTCCAGCTCCGGAAGCTGCCGGGCGATCTCCTGCTTGCGCGCGGCGATGATCTGCCGCGCATCGGCGACGATGGCCTGCGACGTCGCGCCGAGGTCCTCCGCGCGCGGCGCCGGCTCATCGAGCAGCACGCGAAACGCCTTCACCCGTCCGCGCAGCGCCCCGATGTCGACCCGCTCCAGCGACTCATCGCGCAGAAGCTGCGTCACCAGCCGATACCGATCGGGCGATTCCTGCCCGGCCACGAAGCGCGCGTAGAACCCGTTCTGCGCCCGCACCAGCTCCTCGAGCGCAGCCACGGCCTTCGTCTCGACGGAAATGAGCCGCGTCCACCGCTCCTGCGCCAGCCGCGCGCGCCAGCTCAGCCCAAACGAGATCGCAAACAACGCCACCACGAACGCGCCGGTCAGGAGCAGAACTCGCGTTCGAAGTTTGCCGCGGCGCACGGGAGGGAGGATAGCGTGATTTGGAGGCGCAAAGGCTCAGAGGCTCAAAGGCTCAGAGAGGTACCTGCCACGCGTCTCTGAGCCTCTGCGCCTCTGAGCCTCTGAGCCTGCCGCCGGAGGACAATACCCACGTGAACCTCAAGCACGTCTACCTGGAAACCCTCGCGCGCTGCGCGCCCGACGTGCTCGTCCAACGGCACATCGACCCGTCGATGCCGCGCAATGTCGTCGCCATCGGCAAGTGTGCCGGCTCTTTGTTCGACGGTGTGGCGGCGGTTCATGCGGTCGATGCGGCGTTCGTCGCCGTCCCCGAGGGATATCCGTTGCCGCGGACGAACGCGGAGGTTCATACCGGCGGGCATCCGCAGATGACGCCGGCGAGTTTCGCGGCGGGGCGGGCGCTACTGGCGTTTGTCGAGCAGCATGACGACATCCTGTTTCTCATCTCCGGCGGCGGTTCGGCGTGCGTGGAAGTGGCGCTGGCGCCGCATGCCGAGGACGAGGTCGCGCAGGCAAACGCGCGGCTCGTGGCATCGGGACGGACGATCGCGGAGATCAATCACGAGCGCCGCAAGCTTTCGGCGATCAAGGGCGGGCGGCTACGCGAGCGCGTGCGCGGCCGATGCGTGACGCTGGTCTACTCCGACGTTTCCACCGGCGCGCTGGCCGACGTCGCCTCCGGGTCGACGATCATCGACGCGAGCGAGGCGCGACTCATTGCCGACAACACGACGCTCACCGCAACCGCCGCGCAAATTCTTGGTGACAAGGCCGTGCTGCTCGAGACGCAGATCGAGTGCGATGTCGAGGAGGCGGCGCACCTCCTGGCGGCGCGCGCCCGAGCGCTCTTGCCCGGCCAGATCCTGGTCGCCGGCGGGGAGCCGACGGTCCTGGTTAGCGGGGTGGGAAGAGGCGGACGCTGCAGCGAGCTGGCGGTGCGGTTCGCGGCGCTGTGTCAGGCGGAAGCCCTGTTTGCCAGCTCCGACGGCGTGGACGGCAACAGCGGCGCGGCCGGGATTTACCTGGCACAAGGCCGAAAGCGCGTCGAAACGACCCTATGGCAGGACGCTCTGGCGGCCTCCGACTCCTATCGCATCGCCGTGCAAGTCGGTGAGCCGATTATGATTGCGGCGACGGGGAACAATCTCCGCGACCTTTTCCTCGTCGCAAGAAACTAGGCTCGTGATTGGCAAGCGCTGCCGCCCGACCGGATGACGACCACCGACCCCGGAGATCCGCTGCTGCCCCCACACCACGTGGGCAAGCATCGCTCTGCGCGCGAGCGCCAGCGCAAGGGGCCGATGTGGGGTTGCCTCAAGGGCATTTTCTGGGTCTTCACCATCGGCCTGCTGGTGATGCTGATCGGCATCGGCGGCGGCTGGTGGTACCTCGGGTCGACGAGCTTCGCGGATCTCGTCCTCAAGCGCATCGAGGACACGCTGGAATCGAAGCTCGGCCGCGAAGTGACCATCGGCAAGGTCACGATCGTCCGTTCGCGCCCGCAGCGCGTCATCATCGACGACCTCCGCATCGCCAACGCCAAGGGCGGCGTGGCGCAGTACTTCGCCACGGTGCGGCAGATCGAGATCACCGGCGGCGTGGAATCGCTCTGGGGCCGCACGGTCAAGGTCGATCGCGTCGACATCCGCGATCCGCGGCTGTGGTTCGAAGTCTTCCCGGACGGCACACACAACTTCCCCAAGTGGGCCTCCGGTCCGAAGCGCCCGCGCGAGATCGTCCATCTCGACATCGGCAATCTCTTCATCACCAACGGCGGCTTCGGGTTCCTGGACCGCAAACACGACATCGAAGCGGTGGCGCTCAAAGTCGATTCGAAGGTCTCTATCACCCGCGCGGAAGATCTGTACGAAGGGATCATGAAAAGCCCGCTGATGCGCGTGCGCATCCAGGACTATGAGACCTTCGACGTCGATCTGAACGGCGGGTTCCGCTACACGCCGGGCATCCTGCAACTGCGTTCGGTGGCCATGAAGGGCCGCGGCATCGAAGCGTTCGTCTCCGGCAAGCTCGATCCGCTCACCGAAGGCGTGTACGACCTGAAGCTCACGTCCCGCCTCGGGCTGGAGCGCATCCGGGAGATCTTCCGCATCGAGAAGCTGCTCGAAGGAACGCTGGCCCTCGACACGCGCCTCAACGGCAAAGCGGGCAACTTCCGTCTGGCCGGCGGCTGGGCATCGCCGCGCATCACCGCCGACACATACACGCTCGAGGACGTGAAGGGCCGCCTCGACGTCAACGGCAACGACATGGTCGTCGACGTGGAGAAGGCCGGCTACGGCGGCGGCACGATCGGCGCGCATTACACGCTGGCCCAATACGCCGAGCCGTACCCGATGAACGTCGATCTCCGCTACAACGGCATCTCCATCGAGCAGCTGTTCAGCGATTGGGGCGTCGAAGGCACCGGACTGCGCGGCGCCGCGACGGGGAAGCTGTCGTATCACTGGAACAAAGACCTGGTGCTGGAGGGCGCCGGTCAGGGAACGGCGAAGCTGGCGAAGAACACCGTGGCCTTCTCCGCGGCGAAGTATCCCGTGCCGCTGGCGGGATCGACGGACTTCTCGCTCGACAAAGGCGTGGTCACGTTCCGGAACGCGGAGCTCGACACCGAGGCCTCGCACATCAGCCTGACCGGCTCGCTGAAGATCGAAGAGGTGGTCACCGATCTGGCCATGACCATCCGCAGCAGCGATTTCTCCGAGCTCGATCGCGCCGGCTACAACTTCGCGCATTCCGCCGGCAAGGACGACTACGAGCTCCTCGGATTCGGCGGCGCGGGGACGATCACCGGCACGGTGAAGGGCCCGATCGACACGCCGCAGGTGGCGGCGCACGTGGCCGGCACCGCCGTCCGTTACGGCGAAGTGCTGCTCGGCGACGCCGACATCGATCTGCGATACGACGGCAACCGTTCGCTGCTGACGTTCGACCGGGCGCTGTTCGCCGATGGCGGCGGACGCCTTTCGTTCACCGGTACGGTCGGTTTTCCGGAGACCGGCCCGGGACCGCGCTTCGACATCGCCGTGGAAGCCAACGGCTATCCGGCGCAGCGCGTCATCGACGCCGTCGATCTCGACCTGAAAATCGGCGAAGGCCTGGCCACCGGAAAGATGGTGGTAACCGGCACGCCGGAAAGCGGGCGCGTGACATTCGCCGGATTGAACGTCCGCCGGGCCGATTCCACGCTGGTGCTCAACGGCTCCGTCAACTGGCTGCCGGGCGAAGGCAACGTCAGCTTCGATCTCGACATCGCCGCCACGAACTTCCCGGTCGCAGACATCGCCTCGTTCCTCGACTTCGCGGACATCCCTGTGACCGGCGATCTCACCGGCACGCTGAAGATCGCCGGCCGCAAGGAGTCACTCGAAGGCCAGGGCAGCGTCACCATCCGCAACGGCACGGTGATGGGTGAGCCGATCGAGCTGGCCTCGGCCGATCTCGTCTTCACCCAAGGCCACATGCGCGCCACGAACCTCTTGGTGCAATCGAAGGCCGGCGAGATCCGCGGCGAAGCGGAGCTCGATCTGGCGAACGAGCGCTTCAGCTACACGATCGCCTCGACCTCGATCGATCTCTCCAAGCTCAAATTGCTCGAAAGCGTCCGCGATCTCCTCGGCGGGACGATCGTGCTGAAGTCCACCGGCGCCGGCACGTTCGATCAGCCGGAGCTCGTCGTCGAAGCGACGCTCGAAGGGGCCACGCTGCGCGGACTCACGCTCCCCGCGGGCTCGGCGCCGCCGTCGCTCTATCTGGCCATCCGCAACGGGCGTCTCATCGTCCGCGGCGCGATCGCGGACATCGTCACGATCGAAGGCGAAGGCGCCGTCGGCGAGAACATGGCCATCGACGGCAACGTGCGCGTCGTCGTCAACGACATCGCCCGCATGGCCGCGATGTCGAAAGCGACGTCGACGATCCCCGCGTCCGGCAACCTCACCGTCGATCTCAAGCTCAGCGGCCGCCTCTCGCCGATCGAGGCGCTGGTGATCGAAGCGACCGCCCCGGTCTTCAACGTCAAGATCGCCGAACAGGAGTTCACCGCGCCCGAGCCGCTGCGCGTCACGCTCCGCAACGGGCGCATCGAGTTCGACTCGTTCGTGCTGCGCCGCACCGACTCCGTCTTCGCCGTGACCGGCTTCGCCGAGATCACCGGCGCGAAACGGCTCGACGTCGACGTGCGCGGACGCGTGCAAGCCGCGCTGCTGCAACTGTTCGTATCGGACATCCGTGCCGAGGGAAGCGCGGACGTGGAGTTGTCCATCGACGGCACCATGACCGCGCCGCGCGTCGTCGGCTCGGCCGGGCTGCGCGACGCACAGGTCAAATTCGCCGGCTTCCCGCAGCTCATCGACGAGATCAACGGCACGGTGCGCTTCCGCGGCGACCGCATCGAGATCGAATCGTTGCGGGCCACGATCGGCGGAGGCACCGTCGTGGCCGGCGGCTCGATCGCACTCGACGGCATGGCTCCGAAGAGCGTGCGCATCACGCTGCAGGGCACCGACGTCTCCATCCGTTACTACGAAGGCCTGACGATCGAGTCGAACTTCAACCTGCTGCTCACCGGCGACCTTGCAAACGACACGTCGCGCGCGCTGCTGCAGGGCGACGTCGACGTCACCCGCGCGCTGTACTTCAAGGACTTCGACATCCAGCAGACGCTGCTCAACGCCCTCCTGGCGCGCAACAAGGTCACGCCGGTCACGGCCGCGACGTGGCAGGACCGCATCGGCCTGCGCGTGCATCTCTCCGCGCCCGACACGCTGGCCGTGCAGAACAACATCGCCGACGTCACCGGCAGCGCGCAGCTCGACGTGACCGGCACGGTAGCCAACCCGGTGATCCTCGGCGAGGTCACGCTCGACGAGGGCGGCCGGGTGCGCATCCAGGGCGTCGACTATCGCGTCACGCGCGGCACCATCGCGTTCCAGAATCCGTTCCGCATCGATCCGTTCTTCGACGTCACCGTGGAAGGAACCGTGTCCGGATTCGGCGCGTCGGAGACCGAGGGCGGACCGTACGAGGTCACGCTCAACGTCACCGGGACCCTCGACCGCATCACGCCCACCGTCACCAGCGATCCGCCCGCCAGCGACATCACGCTCTTCTCGATTCTCGGCTTCGGCGGTCTGGCCGGTCCCGGCGCCATCAGCGGCACGCCGCTCCTCAGCCAGTCGCTGCTCTATCAGAGCCTCGGGTCTCTGATCGGCTCGCGCGTCTTTCCGTTCGTCGACTCGTTCTCGTATGACCCGGGCGGACTCGACACCGGCTCCGGTCCCGGCGCGAAAGTGACGTTCGAGAAGCGCCTCTCCAACAAGGTGCGCTTCCTCCTGGTCTACAACCTCGAGAACCAGCAGAGCCGGCAGGTCGTGGAGTGGCTCGTCAATCCGAGCTGGACGCTGCAACTGACGCGCGACGAGACCGACGAGTACCGTCTCGACGCCCGCTTCCGGCGCCGCTACGAAGCGCACTGGGAGTTCGGCCGCGGCAACGAAGAGAACATCGCCACGGCGGCAACGATCAAGACTGCGGAAGGGCCCGCAGCTGCCGCGACGCCGGCCGCGCAAACACTCGCACCGGCTCCGCGCGTGACCTCGGTCGACCCCGATGCGGCGGGCGACGCTCCGATCGCGCAGATCCACTTCCGCGCCGACGCGGGCTTCGACACAAACGCCATCGCCCAGGAAGTGACGCTCAAGCCGGGACAGACGGTCACCATCCGCGAGCTGCAGTCATCGATCAAGAATCTCTACGCCACCGGCAACTTCCGGGACATTCGCGTCGACGCGGCGCGGAACCCGGAAGGAGTCGTGCTGACGTTCTCGCTCTATCTCCACTACCGCGTCGGCGACGTCGTGATCGAAGGTCTGACGCGCAGCGACCGCACGCGCGCGCAGCGTGAGCTCTCCGTCCACGCCGACGAGATCCTCTCGCTCAACGACGTCGAGGAGAGCGCCGCCGCTGTCGAAGAACTGCTCCACCAGCACGGCTACCTCGAGGCCACGGTCGACGGAGAGACGAACTTCGACCGCGCGCGCAACACCGCCGACGTCACGTTCCATGCGACCCCGGGACCCCAGGCCACGATCGCCACCGTGATCATGGAAGGGAACACCGCTCCCTTCACGACGGACGAGCTGATCGGGCGGATGAAACGGCGTCCCGGAAAGACGTTCAACCTGCTCGAAGCGCGCGAGGATGCGAAGCGGATCAAGAACTTCCTCGTCCGCCGCGATCACCGGCGCGCCGACGTCGATTTCCTCGGGCAGACCTACGACGAGGCCTCGCACAGCGTGCAGCTCCGCTACCGCGTGCAGGTCGGTCCGGTCGTGCAGGTGGCCGTCCGCGGCGTGCCGCGGAGCGCGGTGCGGCGCTGGCTGCCGTTCGGACGCAACCAGGAGTACAGCGAAGACGTCATCGACCGCGCCGCCGACACCATCGTGGAAGGGCTGCAGCAGCGCGGTCACTATCTGGCCACCGTGGATTTCGAAACGGAGCAGCAGAACAACGTCCTCACGGTCACGTTCGACGTGAATCCGGGCCGGCAGTATCGCCTCACGGACGTGAGCTTCATCGGCAACCAGCGCATCGACGAAGACCAGTTGCACGGCATCGTGGCCACGACGCCGCGCGGCGGGTTCCGCCGGATCCTGCAATCGCTGCTGCGCCGGCCGCAGGGCGTCACACGAGGACAGATCAGCGATGACCGCGACGCCATCGAATCGTTCTACCGCCTGAACGGCTTCTCGGAAGCAACCGTCGGCGAGCCGGGCGTGACGGCGCGCGAAGACGGCTCGCTCAGCGTGCAGTTCCCGATCAAGGAAGGACCGCAGACACTGCTCACCGAGGTCCGGCTCGAAGGCAACGAAAAGATCGCCACCAAGGACCTGCCGTCGCATCAACTCGACAAAGGAGCACCGCTCAACCCGCAGCTACTGCACGAAGACGTCGTGGCGCTGCAGACGTTCTACGCGAACCGCGGCCACGTCGAAGTGCAGGTCGCGCCGCGCGTGACGGTCAGCCCCGACAAAACCGAGGCCTCCGTCGTCTACGCCATCGCCGAAGGGCCGCAGGTCAACGTCGATGAGGTGATCGTCCGCGGCAACACGTACACCGACCGCGACGTCGTGCTGCGCAAGTCGGGCATCGATCCGGGGCAGCCGTTCAGCTACACGTCGATGCTGCAGGCGCAACGCGAGCTCTACCGCCTGGGCATCTTCCAGCGCGTGGAAGTGCAGGCCTCGCAGGCCGGTACCGCCGTCGGCGACCGCGACGTGGCCATCCAGGTCGAGGAAGGACGCAATCTCACGCTCAGCGGCTCCGTCGGTCTGCGGCTGGAGCGCGGCAATCAGGACGCAACCTCCGGAGATGCGAACCCAACACCCTCACCCACCGCCGAGGACGCCGGAGGCGGCGACGGCGGCGCGGAGATCCACGAGCGCATCAGCGTGGCCGTGGCCCACCGCAACCTGTTCGGCACCGGACGTTACCTCGGCCTGGAGATCGTGGCCGGACGCCAGGAGCAGGAAGCGTTTCTCACCTATCGCGAGCCGTTCATCAGCAGGTGGAACATCCCAGTGCAGTTGCAGATCTTCCAGAGCGACGACAGCACGCGCACCGGAACGCCGATCCTGCAGCGGGGTGTGTCCCTTGAGGCCAGCAAGATCGCGCTGGAGCGGACGCGCTGGTCGGTGCGCTACGAGTACAAGATCTCGGAGTGCCAGGACCGCGGTGAGCTGTGCAGAAAACTGCAGGAAGACGAACCGGTCGAGTCGCTCGATCCTTCATTGCGCAACATCAAGATCTCCAGCATCACGCCGACGTTCTTCTGGGACACGCGCGACGACATCCTCGACCCGCACCGCGGCTTCTTCACCAGCGCATCGGTCGAGTATGCCTTCCCTCTGTTCCGGGCGGAAACGGGATTCCTGCGGGAGTACCTGCAAGGCGCTCTCTATCTACCCGTGAGCCGGCGCACGACCGTGGCGCTGTCCGGACGCCTGGGGCTCATCCAGCCGTACGCGCGCATGCTGCCGGAGCCCGGTGAGGAGATCGGCGCGCTGCGGCCGATCCCGCTGTCCGAGCGCTTCACGGCCGGCGGCGAGAGCTCGCACCGCGCCTTCGCTCTCGACCGCCTCGGCGATCTCTGTCTCGACGATGACGTGGATCACACGCCACTGCCGCCGTCGGAATGCAAGCCGACGCTGCTGGCGACCTACGACCCCGCAACCAACAGCCTCAGCCCGATCCTGCCCCTGGGCGGCAACTCCCTGGCGCTCATGAACGTCGAGTACCGCTTCCCCATCTTCGGCAACACCGTCGGCGGCGCCGTCTTCGCCGACATCGGCAACGTCTTCGCCGGCAGCCAGATCGACTTCGACAGGCTCCGCTACGGCGCCGGCTTCGGCATCCGCTACCTCTCCCCCGTCGGCCCCCTGCGCCTCGACATCGCCGCGCCGTTCGAGCGCCGGTGGTACGAGGACCGGTTCCAGTACTTCTTCACGTTCGGCTACGCGTTCTGAGTCATCGCGAGAGCCGCCCCTCATCCGCCTGCGGCACCTTCTCCCCATCGCGATGAACCTGCGATGGGGAGAAGGCTACCTATTGGTGTTTCTCGCGGAGTGCTTGGATAGGTAGCCTTCTCCCCTCTCTGAGGGGAGAAGGTGTCGCAGGCGGATGAGGGGAGCGCTCTCGCGAAAAATCTGCGAGAATCTCGCCTTACCCACCATGAAAACCTTCGCCGAGTTCTGGCCCTATTACGTGCGCGCGCATTCGCGGCCGCTGACGCGGGTGATGCACGCCGTCGGCTCGACGCTGGCGCTGGTCTGCATCGCCCTCGGCATCACGGTCAGTGCCTGGTTTTTTCTGGCCGCGCCGGTCATCGGCTACGCCTTTGCCTGGACCAGCCACTTCTTCATCGAGCACAACAAGCCCGCTACCTTCGGCCACCCGTTCTGGTCGCTGGCCGCCGATTACGTGATGCTCTGGAAGACGGTCACCGGCACGATGGGCCGGGAAGTGGCGCGGTACGTCACGGCCTGACTGTCACGCGCCCGCGATATCATCCGCCGCATGGCATTACTCGAAGGGAAGACCGGAATCGTATTCGGCGTGGCCAACAAGCGCTCCATCGCCTGGGCCATCGCGCAGGCGCTGTCGCGCGAGGGGATGCGCCTGGCGTTCACGTACCAGGGCGAGCGGCTGCGGAGCAATGTGGAAGCGTTGTCGTCGACGATTCCCGGCTCGCTCCTCCTGCAGTGCGACGTCACCAGCGACGCGGAAGTGGCCGCCGTGTATGCCGAGGTGGACCAGCAGTTCGGCAGACTGGATGCGCTGCTGCACTCCGTCGCCTTCGCGCCGAAGGAAGATCTCGAGAACGACTTCGTGAACACCTCGCGCGACGGTTTCAAGCTCGCGCACGACATCTCCGCCTACTCGCTGGTCGCGCTCACGCGTGCCGCGCTGCCTCTCTTTGAAAAATCAGGCGGCGGCTCGGTTCTGGCGCTGACGTACTACGGCGCCGAGAAAGCGGTCGAAGGCTACAACCTCATGGGCGTCGCCAAGGCGTCGCTCGAAGCCAGCGTGCGCTATCTGGCCGCGAACCTCGGCCCGCGCAACGTGCGCGTCAACGCCCTCTCCGCGGGGCCGGTGAACACCCTCGCCGCGCGCGGCATCAAAGGCTTCATCGACATGCTCAAACACCACGCCGAACGCGCCCCGCTTCGCCGCAACGTGGAGCTCGAAGAGATCGGGAACGCCGGCCTCTTCCTGCTCTCCAACATGTCCTCCGCCATCACCGGCGAGATCATGTTCGTGGACTGCGGGTACAACGTGGTGGGGCTGTAGGAGCCTCTACGCGTAGGCTCCCAACCGCTCCCTCATCTTCTTCATCCCCAGCTGCATGCGCGTTTTGATCGTGCCGAGGGGCTGGCTGAGGCGGGCGGCGATCTCGGATTGGGAGAGGCCTTCGAAGTAGGCCAGTTCGAGGGCGATGCGTTGCGCGTCGGGGAGCTCGGCCAGGGCGCTGCGTACGGCGCGCTGCTCTTCGGCCTGGATGGCGTCGTCGACGCCGGTGGCGTTCTCCACGAAGGCCGTGAACGTGGAGATCTCGCGTCCGGCTTCGTCTTCGCGCTCCACGCGGGTGCGGCGGGCGCGGAGACGATCGATGGCGCGGCTGCGGGCGATGGAGATCAGCCAGGCCACTTCGCTGCCGCGAACGGCGTCGAACATCTTCGCGCTCGTCCACGCCTTCACGAACGTCTCCTGCAGGACCTCCTGCGCGTCGTCCGCGTTGGCCAGGATGCGCAGCAGAAGGCCGTAGACCGTCGAGGAATGACGGTCATACAGCTCCTCGAAGGCGGAGACATTTCCCTGGGCCACTGCCGGAAGCAGTGCTGCTGAAGTGGGGCTGGAGCTCATCGACTCTCGGCGATGCGTCAAGTTTACGACGTTCGGGGCGAGTTGGATTTTACTTCGTGGCCGGCCTTGCCGGCTCCTGCGACGGTTCTGCCGGGAACTCAATGTCCGTGCGAATGCCGGCGCGGCCCGGCTTGCGCACACCCGGGAAGCCGCTGGCGCGTCCGGCGGTCTCGCCGTTCTTGTCGTGACCCGCGGCGCCGCCGTCCCAGAATCCTTTGTCCTTGTCGTGCTCCCGAGGGGTTCCGGCCATGTCTCACCTCACCTAAACAGCTGATTTCGTTTCACTTGGCACCTCAATGGCAACTGGGAGAAGTACCAAAAGGAGACTCTTTGATGATTGACAACACGAATCCTACCAGCCAGTTCCATCCCTATCAGCCTCAGGATGCGATTCCCGTGTCCGAGCGGCCGAAACAGGGCGGTCTCAGCGGCGTGCTGTCCAGCCTCGGAATCAATCCCAGCAAGATGACCAGCTCCATGAAGAACGTCGATCTGTCGAAAGCCCGCACCATGGCCCGCAACAACGGCGGACTGGTGCTCGGCGGTCTGGCAGCGCTGGCCATCGGCGCCGGTCTCCTGCGTGGACGCCGGTAACCCAGCACTCACGGAGCGGCGGGCATCAGCCCGCCGCTTCATTGCGAGTGCCGCGTGTAGTCGATGTGAATCCCGTCCTTGTCGATCCTGCCTTGGATGTACACGGTGGCGTGCGCTTCGACGATCCCGGTGGCATCGCCGGTTCCATTGATCTTGAACGTCTCGCCCACATCGCTGGTCTTGTCGCCGCTCTTGGAGACATCGCCGGACATCGTCCCCTGCCAATCCGTCATCGGTGCAGGATTGCTCGGCACATTCACCAGATCTCTCGCCGCCAGCTCCGCACCGTTCTCCGCCAGCGTGAGCGCGATGATGCGCGCCCGAAAGCGCCGCGCCTCCGCCAGCTCGCGCGACGCGTCGTACAGCATCAATTCGATGAGCCCGAAGTAGAGCACGGCGACGATCAGCGCTATCGCCAGTGCAATTCCACGCTCATTCGTACGAGCGCGGCTGCAGGATCTGATCGATGGCCAAGCGTCCATACGTGTCCTTTGCCATGAGGCGTACGCCATAGGGGCGGCCCTCGAACTCCACCGCCTCGATGTCCGTCCCGGCTGAAAAATCCGACGGCACGCCCCGGGCCACCCACTCCGTTTTCACGCCGACGTTGTACGAGACGCGCCGCACCACGCCCGGCTCTGAGAAATCCCAGACCACGGTCTGCAGGCCGGTGTCCAGCCCGGTCTGAATGATCAGCGTCTTCGAGCCATTGACGTAGCCATCGTGCTCTTTGATGTACATCGGCTGGCCCTTCGGGATCTGCGCATCCAACACGTCGCGCCGCATGCGGGCGATCACCGACATGATCTGCGGATGGCGCATGAAGTTCACCGGCAGCCGCTTCTCCCACCGGCGCATTTCCGCGGTGAGCCCAAACGCAATGGCCAGAAACGTCCCGAAGATCGTCAGCGAGACGATGACCTCGAGCAGCGTGTGACCACTTTGATTGCGCTTTCTCAAAACAGCGACCTTCCCTCCGGCCGATCCCCGGTGTCGACACGGATGAGCGCCAGGCGCGCCTCGCGCTCTTCATTGTGCCAGCGAATCGTCATCGTCACGTTCTTGACCCCCAGCTTCACCAGCTCGACATTGACCTTTGTGCTGTACGGCTCCAGCGGCAGGAGCAGCGTTGAGACCTTCTGACTCTGAAACGTGTCGCCATAAGCTTCCAGCGTCCCGTACTGCGCACGGCGCAAGAACTCCGCCTCATTCGCCAGCGCCTGGTACGCAAGAATGAGCTCGCTCGCCTGCTGCAGCCTCTTGTTCCGCTCCAGAAACGCCCACAACGAGCTCGTGATCACGAACGTCACGATCAGAAGCGCGGCCAGCACTTCGATCAGGCTGAACCCGCGTTCGTGACGCATGGCTGCCATTGTAGAGGGCAGAGCGCAGAGGGCAGAGCGCAGAAGAAAAAGCAGCTCCGCGCTCTCCTCGTAATTCTACTTCTGCCCTCTGCCCTCTGCGCTCTGCCCTCTGTTATCCTCCGCCCCCGATGCCCCGTCCGATGAAGTTGCGGTTCGCTCCTTCGCCCACCGGTTTCCTGCACGTCGGCGGCGCGCGTACGGCCATCTTCAATCTACTGCATGCGCGGCGGTACGGCGGGCGGATGCTGCTGCGCATCGAGGACACGGACGTGGAGCGCTCGAAGCAGCACCATGCCGAGCAGATCGTCAGTTCGCTGCAGTGGCTGGGCATCGAGTGGGACGGGGGTCCGGTCTACCAGAGCGACCGGCTGGCGCTGTATCGCCAGCGCGCCGAGGAGCTGGTAGCCGGCGGCAAGGCCTATCGCTGCTACTGCACGGTCGAGGAGCTGGAGGCCGACCGCGCGGCGGCGGAGCAGGGCGGTGACGCCTATCGCTACTCCGGCCGCTGCCGTACGCGCGCGGAAGCGGGCGATCCGCAATCGCCCGAGGCGCCTCACGTCATCCGCTGCAAAGTGCATCCCGGTCCGATCGAGTTCCACGATCTCATCCGCGGCGACGTGGAGTTCCAGGGCGAGCTGATCGACGACTTCGTGCTCATCCGCTCCGACGGCAATCCGACCTATCACCTCTCCGTGGTCGTCGACGACGTGGACATGGACGTCACGCACGTGGCCCGCGGCGACGACCACCTCTCCAACACGCCCAAGCACATCGTCCTCTTCCGCGCGTTCGGCGCCGAGGTGCCGGTCTTCGCGCATCTGCCTCTGATTCTCGGCAGCGACCGCAAGCGACTCTCGAAACGCACCGGCGCCACGTCCGCCGAGGAGTATCGCGACCTCGGCATCGTCCCGGCTGCGCTCTTCAACTTCCTCACGCTCCTCGGCTGGAACCCGGGCGGCGACCGCGAGATCATTTCTCCCGAAGAATCCGTCCAACTCTTCAAGCTCCACGACGTCAACAAAGCTCCGGCGGTCTTCGACCACGAGAAGCTGCTCTGGATGAACGGCCAGTACCTGATGCGGATGTCGCCCGACGAGATCTATCCGCACCTGCTTCCGTTCCTCGGCGAGGATGCACGTTCCCTTGAAGAGACGCGCGCCGTCATCGAGTTGAACAAAACGCGCGCACGCACGCTGCGCGAGCTGGCCGACCTGATGACCCCCTTCTTCGCCGACGACGACTCGATCGAGTACGAACCGGACGCGGTGAAGAAACACCTCAAAGGCGATGACCTCGCCGGCCGACTCACCGAGCTCCACGACGCCCTCGCAGCGACCGAGCCGTTCGACGTCACCACCACCGAGCAGACCCTCCGGTCTCTCGCCGAAACACGCGGCCTCTCCGCCGGAAAACTCATCCACCCCCTGCGCCTCGCCCTCACCGGCCGCGGCGCCTCACCGCCCATCTTCGACGTAGCCGTCGTGCTCGGGAAAGAGCGGACGTTGCGAAGGTTGCAGCGGTTGATCGCGCGGCTAGGGGAGCTTTCGGGCACGACGAACTAATCCCCCGTCATCCTGAGCGCAGGGTGGGTGGGTGTGAGGGAGCGAAAGGATCTCTAAATGCGCAAACCGTGGCACAGGCCATGTTTTTCGTAGTTTGAGATCCTTCGCCGTCTACGCGGCTCAGGATGACGGGGGGAAGTAGAATCCGCCCCCATGCGCCGACTGCTCGCGTCGACCCTCCTCCTCACCACCACCCTCTTCGCGCAAACGCCTCCCAAGCCGATCTACGGTTTCGCTGATCCTGCGAAGGAGCAGGCGCTGGAGGCGAGGTTCGATGCGTCGCTGAGTCGGGCGAATCTCGAGGCGTGGATGAAGAAGCTGGCAGCGCGGCCGCACCACACCGGGTCGGCGTACGACAAGGAGAACGCGGAGCTCATCGCCTCGCTCTTCAAGTCGTGGGGCTATGAGACGGCCATCGAGCGTTTCGACGTGCTCTTTCCCACGCCGAAGACACGCATCGTCGAGTTGATCGCGCCCGAGCGCTACACGGCCAAGCTCGCGGAGCCCGCGCTCGCCGAGGATGCCACGTCGAATCAGACCAGCGAGATTCTGCCGACCTACAACGCCTACTCCACGGACGGCGACGTCACGGCGGAGCTGGTGTACGTGAACTACGGCATCCCCAAGGATTACGAGACGCTGGAGCGCAACGGCATCGACGTGCGCGGCAAGATCGTCATCGCGCGGTACGGCGGCTCCTGGCGCGGCATCAAGCCGAAGGTCGCGGCCGAGCGCGGTGCCATCGGCTGCCTCATCTACTCCGATCCCCGCGACGACGGCTACTTCGAAGGCGACGTCTATCCGAAGGGCGCGTTCCGCAGCGAGCAGAGCGCACAACGCGGTTCCGTGGCCGATATGCCGTTCCATCCGGGCGATCCTCTGACGCCAGGGATCGGCGCCACGCCGGGCGCGAAGCGCCTCGATCGCGCCGAGGCGAAAACGATCACCAAGATCCCGGTCCTGCCGATCTCCTATGGCGACGCGCTTCCGCTGCTGCGCGCGCTGGCCGGTCCCGTCGCCCCGGAGAAATGGCGTGGCGCGCTTCCCATCACTTATCACCTCGGGCCCGGGCCGGCGCGCGTCCATCTGAAGCTGGCCTTCGACTGGAAGCTCGTTCCGGTCTACGACGTCATCGCCCGGATGCCCGGCAGCGACCTCGCCGACCAGTGGATCCTGCGCGGCAATCACTACGACGCCTGGGTCCACGGCGCGCGTGATCCGATCAGCGGCATGGTGTCGCTGATGGAGGAAGCGCGCGCCATCGGCGAGCTGGCGAAGAGCGGCTGGCGTCCGCGGCGGACGCTCGTCTTCGCGGCGTGGGACGCCGAGGAACAGGGACTGCTCGGATCGACCGAATGGGTGGAGACGCATCTCGCGGAGCTGCAGGAGCACGCCGTGGTCTACATCAACTCCGATTCGAACGGCCGCGGCTTTCTGGACGCCGCCGGCTCGCACACGCTGGAGCGCTTCGTCAACGAGGTGGCCCGCGACGTGGAAGATCCGCAGCGCCACGTCCCCGTACTGGAGCGCCGCCGCGCCTACGATCTCGTGAACGCTGAAAGCGCGGACGATCGCCGCGAGCTTCGCGAGCGCACCACCCTGCGCATCGACGCCCTCGGCTCCGGCTCGGATTACTCGCCGTTCCTGCAACACGCCGCGATCGCTTCACTGGCCATCGGCTACGACGGCGAGGGCGAATACGGCGTCTATCACTCCGCATACGACTCGCTCGCGCACTACCTGCGTTTCGGCGATCCCAATTTCGACTACGGCATCACGCAGGCGAAAACCACCGGCCGCATGATGCTGCGCCTCGCCAACGCCGACTTCCTGCCGTTCGAAGCCTCGACGCTGGCCGAGACGGTCGCGCGCTACCTCACCGACCTGACGAAGCTGGCCGACCGGATGCGGGACGAATCGGAAGAGAAGAACCGCCAGCTGCGCGAGCGCACGATGGAACTGGCCGCCGATCCGCTGAAACCGTTCGTGGCACCGAAAGAAGACGACGCCGTGCCGCATCTCGAGCTCGCACCGCTCCAGAACGCCGTGGCGCGCCTCCAGAAGAGTGCCCGCGAGTTCGACGCCAAGACCCACAACGACCGCACCGTCATGCGCCTCGAACGCGCCCTCAGCCGCAACGAAGGCCTCCCCGGCCGCCCCTGGTACAAACACCACGTCTACGCCCCCGGCTTCTACACCGGCTACGGCGTTAAGACGCTGCCCGGCGTCCGCGAAGCCATCGAGCAGCGGAAATGGTCTGACGCGAATGCGCAAGTCGTGATTCTCGCGGGGGTGCTGAATCGGTACGCGGAGATGTTGGAGGGTGCCAACCCCCAACTCTGAGCGCAGCGAAGAGTCAGGTTAGCAGCAACGACACGTGACATTTAGGCGAAGCGCATGAGGACACCTTTTCGCAGGTGCTAAGTTGACTCTTCGCTTCGCTCAGAGTTGAGTCAACGCTTCGGCAGCATGTACACCACCTCGCCCTTGCGCGACATCCCCAAATCTTCGCGGGCGATGCGCTCGATGGCGTAGGAGGACTTTTTCACGCTGTCGATTTCCGCGCGCAGCCGGGTGTTTTCCGCTTCGAGGTGGGCGATGTCTTTGCGCAGCTGGGTCACGCGGGTGCGGGCGTGCTGGAGCTCGGGCAGGCCGCGGTCGCTGAAGAAGAACGACACGGCGAAGACGACGGAGAGCACGCTGGCGAGCAGAACCACCGCCTTGAGCGTGACATGCGCCGTGCGGCGCGAATCGTGGACGGAAACCGAGGAGTGCATCCGCGCGTAGTGTAACGCCCTTATAATTCGACCGTGAAGCACGACCCGCCCTCGAAGTACGACTCCCCCTCCAACCCTCTCACCGAGCGCTATGCCTCGCGGGAGATGTCGTACGTCTTCTCCGCCAACTCCAAGTTCCGCACGTGGCGCCGGCTCTGGATCGCGCTGGCGGAGGCGGAGCAGGAGCTGGGGCTGCCGATCAGCGACGCGCAGATCGCGGAACTGAAGGCGAACGCCGAGACGATCAATTTCGAGGATGCCGAGCGCCGCGAGCGCGAGGTGCGTCACGACGTCATGGCGCACGTGCACGCGTACGGGCTGCAAGCTTCGTCCGCGAAAGGGATCATCCACCTCGGCGCGACTTCCGCCTTCGTCACAGACAACACCGACATCCTGCAGATGGCCGAGGGGCTGCGCATCATCCGCCGCCGCATGGTCAACCTCATGGCCAAGCTGCGCGACTTCGCGTGGGCTTGGCGCGCCACGCCGACGCTGGCCTTCACGCATTTCCAGCCCGCGCAGCTGACCACCGTCGGCAAGCGGGCCACGCTCTGGCTGCACGACATCCTGCTCGACTATCGCGATCTCGAGTTCCGCGAATCGCAACTGGCGCTCCTCGGCGTGAAGGGCGCCACCGGAACGCAGGCGTCGTTTCTCAACCTGTTCGGCGGCGATGAGGCGAAGGTCCATCGCCTGGAGCAACTCGTCGCGGAGAAGGTTGGCATGCGCCGCAGCTATCCCGTCTCCGGCCAGACGTATTCGCGCAAGGTCGATTCGCAGGTGGTCAACGTGCTGGCGGGCTTCGCTCAGTCGGCCTCGAAGTTCGCCTACGACATGCGCCTGCTCCAGCACCTGCGCGAGATCGAGGAGCCGTTCGAGGAAGAGCAGATCGGCTCTTCGGCGATGCCGTACAAGCGCAACCCCATGCGCGCCGAGCGCATCGACGCCCTCACGCGGCACCTCATCGTCAACACGCTCAACCCCGCGCTCACCGCGGCCACGCAATGGTTCGAGCGCACCCTCGACGACTCCGCCAATCGCCGCATCGCCATCCCCGAGGCCTTCCTGGCGGCGGATGCGGTGGCACTCATCTACGACAACATCGCCGCCGGCTTCGTGGTGCACGAGGATGTGATCGCCACCAACGTGCGCCGCGAGCTGCCGTTCCTCATGACCGAAAACCTGATGATGGAAGGCGCGGCGCGCGGCGGCGACCGCCAGGTGCTGCACGAGCGCATCCGCATCCACGCCAAGGCAGCCGCCGACGCGCTGAAGGCCGGCGCGGCGGAAAACGATCTCTTCGACCGCATCGCCGCCGATCCGCTGTTCGGGATCGACCGGGCATCGATCGAGCATCTGGCGCGGCCGGAGAACTACACCGGCTTGTCCCAGAAACAGACCGAGCGCTTCCTCACCGACGAAATCGACCCCATACTTGCAGCCGAGGTCACGAGTCTGGCTACGGATGTCGCGGAATTGCGCGTATGAACGAGAGCGCAGAGCGCAGAGCGCAGAGGGCAGAAGAGGGCTCGGAGATTTCCCTCTGCGCTCTGCGCTCTGCGCTCTGCGCTCTCCTGATTTTCCTCGCCTACGGCTGCGCGACGACGCAGCCGGTCGAGCCGCGGCCATCCGAGACGCTCCAGGGCATCGCCAGTTGGTACGGGGAGGAGTTCGCCGGACGCACCACGGCCAACGGCGAGATCTTCGATCCCTCGCTGCTCACGGCCGCCCACCGTACCTTTCCCTTCGGCACGATCCTCGACATCACGAACGCCAAGACCGCGCAGACGGTGCGCGTGCGCGTCAACGACCGCGGGCCCTACATCGGCAACCGCGTGATCGACCTCTCCTACGCCGCCGCGCAGCAGATAGGCCTCATCGAGCCTGGCGTGGGCATGGTCGACATCATGGTCGTGAAGGTCGGCAGCGGCGAGCGTGAGGCGCCGGCTCCGTTCGACGTGACGATCGCCGAGGCGCCCAAGACCGCGCCGATCCCATCCGCCGGCGACCCGCCGAAAGTCGACTTCCCGCTGCCGCCTGCGCAAAAGGCCGAGGCTCCCGTCCCGGCGGCCGTGGCGGCCGTGCCTCCGGTGGTCGTCGACCGGATCGTCGTTGATCGCGTCACGGTGGAGACCCAGCGCGGCGACGTCATCACGCGCAAGCAGGTCGGCCCCGACGGACGCACGCTCGAAGAAGTGCCGATCGGCAAAGGCGAAGCGCCGACGGCGAGCGGCCTCGACTCCCAGCGCAAAGCCGCCGCCGACGCACAGCGCAGGCCTGCGGCCGTGGCACGCGCGGCCAGCCTGCGCCAGTTCATGGTGCAGGTGGGCGCATTCGCGGTCGAAGGCAACGCCCGGTCGCTGCAGGAGCGCCTGACCTCCATCGGCCAGCGCGCCTTCATCGACCACGAAGAGCTCTACCGCGTCCGCATCGGCCCGTTCACCACGAGGGAGCAGGCCCTGGCGGCCCGTGCGTCCCTCGAGGCGAACGGAATCTCGGCGATGATCGTGAGCGAGTGAGTGTTGCGCGAGAGCCGCCCCTCACCCTAACCCTCTCCCCACCGCGGTGAGGCTGCGGCGGGGAGAGGGGACTGGTTTTAAATCCCTTTCCCCACGGCGGCTTCATCGCCGAGGGGAGAGGGCTAGGGTGAGGGGCGGCTCTCGCGTTGAGCTACACCAGCTCGGATTCCGCGAAGAAGAAGGCGATCTCGATCTTCGCGTTGTCGTCCGAGTCGGAGCCGTGGATGGCGTTCTGCTCGATCGACTCGCCGAACTCTTTGCGGAGGGTGCCGACGTCGGCTTTGGCGGGGTCGGTGGCGCCCATGAGCTTGCGGAGCTCGGCCACGGCGTTGTCGCGCTCGAGCGCGGCCACGAAGACGGGCCCCGAGGTCATGTACTCGACGAGGCTGCCGAAGAAGGGCCGTTCTTTGTGCACGGCATAGAAGGCCTCGGCCTGGCGGCGCGAGAGGCCGATCTTCTTCACTCCCAGGACGCGAAAGCCTTCGCCTTCGAGGCGGCTGAAGATCCTGCCGAAGTTGTTCTTGCGCACCGAGTCGGGCTTGATGATGGTGAACGTACGATTGGACATCTGGTTTCTGGTTTCCTTTGCGTGGCGGATTCGGGGCGCGGATTATACCCGCGCCTGCGATGTCACGTCGTGCGAAGGCGATGTCGACATCCGGGCGGCTTCCGTGAAGTCGATCGGGAGGTACAGCGTGAACGTCGAGCCCTGTCCCGGCTTCGAGGTCACTTCGATCTTGCCGTGGTGCAGCTCGACGAAGTTCCGCGTCAGCGAGAGCCCGAGGCCGGTTCCGCCCGTGCGGGAGCGGCGGCCGTCTTCCGTCTGGTAGAACTCGACGAAGATCCGCTGCAGCTCGTCGGCGGGGATGCCGATCCCCTGATCGGCGACGTCGATGCGCACGGTGTCGAAGCCGATCGGCGAGTCCACTCCCGGGACGAAGCGGCAGTGGATGGCCACGACTGCCGTGGGAGGGGAGAACTTCACGGCGTTCGACAGCAGATTGAAGAGGATCTGCTTGAGGCGCCCCTCGTCCAGACGCACCGGCGGCAGCGCCGGATCGAGCTGCGAGAGGATCTGCACTTTCGCTTCCGCGGCGAAGCCCTTCATCACGCGCTCCACCGCGGCGATGGTCTCGTGCAGGTCGAACTGGTCGGTGCGCAGCTCCATCTTCCCGGCCTCGATCTTGGAGAGATCGAGGATGTCGTTGATCAGCTCGAGGAGGTGATTGCCGGCCGTGTGGATGTTCTCGAGAAAGCGGTGCAGGCGCGGCTGCACCAGCCCGCGCGTCGCCTCGATGAGGACACTGGAGAAGCCGATGATCGAATTGAGCGGCGTGCGCAGCTCGTGCGACATGTTGGCCAGGAACTGGTTCTTCGAGCGGTCCGCGGCCATGAGGCGCAGGTTGGTCTCGCGCAGCTCGTTCGTCCGCTCCATGACCCGATGTTCGAGCGCGTAGGTCAGGCCTTCCAGGTCGCGGTAGAGATTGGCGTTCTCGATGGCCACGGCGGCCTGGTTGGCGATGGCCGTGAGCAGGATCAGGTCGTCGTTGGTGAAGGCGTTCTTCTTGTAGCTCTCCACCGAGATGACGCCGATGACGTGGTCGCGGGCCAGCATCGGCACGCCCAGCCACGATTCGGTCGGCTTGGTATCGGCGACGTGCTTGAGGCCGAAGCGGCGCTCTTCCGCCGTACTGCCGATCAGGAGCGGCTGGTGGTGCTGGACGACCCAGGAGTTGAGCCCTTCGCCGAGGGGGATGCGTTCCTTCGGAATGACCACGCCGTCGCGCATGTCCAGCTCGAACGCCAGCTCGTTCTTCGACTCCTCATGCAGCGCAATGGAGAAGAGCGTGCAGTCGATGACGGTGTTGCATTCCGTGTAGATGGCCCGCAGCAGCTCGTCGGTGTTGTTGCGCAGGGAGATGGTCTTGCCGATGTTCGTCAGCGAGGCCAGGCGCTGGAGCAGATCGTTCGACTTCGAGCGCGTGAGCGCGAGCTTGCGGGCGATGAAATTGGCGATGGAGCCGGTAAAGGCCAGGGCCACGACGGCGCCCCAACCCATCGCGCCATAGGAAAGAGCCGTGACGGTGGCGTACGGCAGGGAGATGAAGGAGATCCCGCCGTCGATGATGTAGAGGCTGAGGATCTTCTCGATGGAGTAGCCGTACGCGCGCTGCGGCCAGAACATGAGCACGCTGTTCATGAGGACCAGCGCCGCGCCGCCGGCCGCGATCCGCGCGGCATTCGAGAAGTTGGCCTCCATGACCGGCGCTACGCCACCCAGGAACTCGAACACGCTCGAGGCCACCACGATCGGGATGCCGTAAGTGCCGAAAAGGCCGAAGGCCTTGACGTAGTCCGTGACCGGGTCCTGCCGTGCAATGCGCGCCGGCCCGATCTGCTGTAGCGCCAGCACGCGCGTGACGATGGAGACGCCCGTGGCGATCCAAGCGGACAGCACTCCGCCGAGGATCGGGAACATCGACATGTAGGCCGTGATGACGAGCGCGACGTAGACCAGGTCGGTCAGCTCGAACTTGAGCAGCGCCAGCGTGACGCCGAAGACGATGAAGATACCGATCAGGATCGGCCCGTCGCCGCCGAGCGCGCGCAGGATTCCCACGGTCTGATCGTGGCGAAGCCACGTCAACCACAGCATCACGATCAACCCGGTCAGACCCTGAATGAGAAAGACCGAGATGACGCGCCGCCGCGCGGAGTCGGGACCTGGTGCTGCCATGGGATTCGCCCACGATGTTACACCCGCAGGGGACCAGGGGACGGAATTGAGAATTGAGAATTGGGTATTGAGAATTGCGCGAGGGCCGGAGCCCCGCATTCTCAATTCTCAATTCCCAATTCTCAATTCGGTCTTATGACGAGGTCGCCGACGCGTTCGTACTCGGCTGGAATTGCTGAATCGTCGCGCACGATGATCGCGTCGCGATACTCACCCTCGGCGAGCGTGACGCCGTGGCCGACGATGCAACGCTCCAGTGAGACAGAACGCCCGATCCGGCAGTCGTCCCAGATGATGCTGTCGCGAACCTCGCCCTCGATGACGCTGCGCGCGCCGGCCGTGGAACGGATGGGGCGGCCTGTGGCGGAAGCGTGCACGAGCGAATCCCCCTCGACGCGCGAGCCCTCGGGGACCCCGAGCCCGCCGCGCCCCATCGCATCGAGCAACGCACGCGAGGCGCCGAGGTAGCGTTGCGGCGTCCCGATGTCGAACCAGAGCCCGTCGTCGACGATGCCCGCCAGCCGCTCGTGGTGGGCCGAGAGCACCGGGATATACACGTGCTCCACGATCCCGGAGAAATCGCGGTCCGGCAGGTAGTCGAAAACACGTCTGCTGATGACGTGCGACCCCGAGAACATCAGCGGCTCGCCGGTACCGGCGCCGAAACCGGTCACGAGGCCGTCGTCGAAATAGACCGGCGTGAACCGGTCGCCTTTCGGCGGATGGCGCAGCGTCAACGCCGCCAGCGCGTCCTTCGCCCGACGTGCCGCGCGAAGCACGTCCCACCGAGGAAACTGCACCGTATCGCCGTTGACGAGCAGGAACTCGTCCTCACTCTCGAGCTGAGGCCGAACCCGGCGGATCCCGCCGCCCGTGCCGAGAATCTCGTCCTCGACGGAGAAGTGAAAACCGGCCCGGTCCGCGTACTCGTCTCCCAGAAAGCGCTGCAGCGATTCCGGGAGGTGGTGCAGATTGACGATGAGATCGCGCACGCCAGCGGCCAGAAACGACTCCACGGCCCAGGCGATGAGCGGCCGGTTGCACAACGGCACCATCGGCTTGGGCATCGTGTACGTGATGGGCCGAAGGCGCGTGCCGTACCCGGCGGCGAGGATGAAGCCTTTCACGAGAGCTGTTGAGCTGTTGAGCTGTTGGGCTGTTGAGGGGGGACCCCTCAATAGCTCAATCGCTCAATCGCTCGGCCTCCCTTTCAAGGTAGCTGCTCCGGCGGAAACACCATGTGCTCGCCGAGGTCCGCGCGGGTTCGGCGGAATTGCCGATACAGGTCGGCATAGGACTGGCGGATGCCGGCGTCCATGTTCATCCCCAGATCCTCGGCGACGCTGCGGATCACGTCCAGCGCGCCTTCGATCTCGAAGTAGTTGCCGATGGGGGTGCGGTCGAGGACCACTTCCACGTCGCGGACGCGCCAAACTTCGCGGAACTTCTGGTAGCGGAACGTCGGCTTGTAGCCGAGGGAATCGAAGAGCTGGATGGCCAGCTCGAAACTCTCCACCCCGGTCTGCACCTCGTCCCGCATCTTCACGCCGCCTTCGAACGCCATCGGCCCTTTGAACGTGGCCAGCGCGTAGCGGCCGAACTTGCGCACGCGCAGCAGCGCCCCGCGGGTGCGCAGCTCGCCGCGGCGGTCCAGGACGATGTTGTCTTCGAAGGTCTCGCCGTAGAGCTGCTGCGCGCCGATCTCATGAAGCTTCCGGACCAGCGCTTCGCGGTCTTTGAGGGCGAACTTGATCTCGATCTCTTGGGCCATGATCTGACAGTGGGCAATACGCCCACTGCACACTGCCTACCGGTTTCGAAGAACCTCGACGCCCGGCAGAGCCGCCCCCGAAATGAACTCCAGGGACGCGCCGCCGCCCGTCGAGATGTGCGTGATGCGATCGGCGAAACCGGAGGCTTTGATCGCTTCGACCGATTCGCCTCCGCCGACGACCGTGACTGCATCGGCCGCGGCGACGGCGGCGGCCATGGCCATCGTCCCTTTGGCGAACTGTTCCTTCTCGAACACGCCCATCGGGCCGTTCCAGAAGATCAGCTTCGCTTCCTTCAGCTCCGCCTCGTACCGCTGGATCGTGCGCGGGCCGATGTCGAACGCCTTGGCCTCGGCGGTAAGGCCCTCGCTCACCTCGATATCTTCGATGTCCGTCGGGTTGTCGAGCGAATCCGCGCAGATCAGGTCCTCCGGCAAGACGATCTCGGCGCGGGCCTGGCCTTCCAGGATGCGCTGGGCGACGTCGAGCGAGTCCTTGTCGACGAGCGAGCCGCCCATCGGGACGCCGCGGGCGGCCAGGAACGTGTTGGCCATGCCGCCGCCGATCAGCACCTTGTCGGCCAGCTTCACCAGCGCTTCCAGCGGCTCGATCTTTCCGGCGATCTTCGCTCCGCCCATCAAGGCCACGAACGGCCGCTCCTCGATGTCCGTCACCTTCTGCAGGAATTCCAGCTCTCGCGACAGCAGCTGGCCGCCGGCCGTGTGATCGGCAGGCATCAGCCGAGGCAGCGCTTCGATCGACGCATGCGCGCGGTGGCATGCGCCGAAGGCGTCGTTGACGTAAAAGTCCGCCAGCTCGCGGAGCTGCGCCGCAAACGCAGGATCGTTCTTCTCTTCCCCGGCGTGGAACCGGAGGTTCTCGAGCAGCAGGAGCTGGCCGGGCTGCAGATGCGACGTGTCGACGCCGACGCAGTCATCCGCCCACTGCACGTCGCCGCCGATCAGCTCCGCCAGTTTTTCGCGCACCGGTTTGAGCGAGTCCTTCTCCTTGCGCTCGCCTTTCGGGCGCCCGAGGTGCGAGGCGATCACGATCGCGGCGCCGCGCTCGCGCAGGATGCGCAAGGTCGGCAGCGTCTCCTCGATGCGCGTGGCGTCGGTGATGCGCGTCCCGTCCAGAGGCACGTTGTAGTCGACGCGATAGAACACGCGCGCGCCCGTGGGGATGTGCAGTTGGTCCAGTGTGCGGATCGTGATCATTCGGGTCAGCGCGATCGTGCCACGTGAGCGATCAGGTCGAGGACGCGATTCGAGTATCCCCACTCGTTGTCGTACCAGGAGAGGACCTTGTGCATGTTCGTGCCGACCGAACGCGTGAACGTCGTATCGACGATGGAGGAGTGAGCGTTGTGATTGAAGTCGATCGACACGAGCTCCTCATCGGAGTACGCCAGGATCCCTTTCAGCTCGCCGTTCGCGGCGTCGCGGAGCACCTGATTGATCTCCTCGACGCCGGTGGATTTCTCGCTCTGGAAGGTGAGGTCGACCAGGGAGACATTCGGCGTCGGGACGCGCACGGAGATGCCTTCGAACTTTCCTTTCAGCGCCGGCAGCACGAGCGCGACGGCCTGCGCGGCACCGGTGGTCGTGGGGATCATCGACAGCGCCGCGGCCCGCGCGCGGCGGAGGTCCTTGTGCGGGAAGTCGAGGATGACCTGGTCGTTCGTGTACGAGTGGATCGTGTTCATGATCCCCGAGACGATGCCGAACTTCTGGTGGAGCACCTTGGCCACAGGCGCCAGGCAGTTCGTCGTGCAGGAGGCGTTGGAGATGATCTTGTGCTGTGCGGGGTGGTACTCGTTCTCGTTGACGCCCATGCAGAACGTCGCGTCGGCGTCCTTCGACGGCGCGGAGATGATCACGGTCTCGACGGTGCTCTTGAGATGCTTGGCGGCCTTGGCCTTTTCCGTGAAACGGCCGGACGATTCGACGACGATGTCCACGCCATGCTCGTCCCAGGGAATGGCCGCCGGATCGGGGATCGAGAACACACGGATCTCCCGGCCATCGATGGAGATGCTCGTCTCGCCGTGCGAGATCTCGTTGGGGATGGTGCGGTGCACCGAGTCGTACTTGAGCAGGTGGGCCAGCGTATCCGCGCTGGTCAGATCGTTGACTGCCACGATCTCGATGTCCTGCTGCTTCTCCAGCCAAGCCCGTACGACGTTGCGACCGATGCGACCAAACCCGTTGATTCCAACCTTCACCATGCGAAATCTCCTACGCGTGCGCGCCAGTGTAGTGACCCGCCAGGTTGGGGTCACTGCACTAGTATATCGACGTGAATCCGCCGGGGAACTCCACACACGTCACGCCGCTGCGCTGGGACGGCCGGTCCCTCTTCCTGCTCGACCAGCGGCTGCTCCCGCGCCAGGAAGTCTGGATCGAATGCCGCACGTCCTCCGAGGTCGCCGAAGCCATCCGCACGATGGTCGTGCGCGGCGCTCCGGCCATCGGCGACAGCGCGGCATTCGGTATGGCCATGGCCGCGCAACGCGGTGACGATCTGCACGCCGCCGGCGAAGAGCTCCGGCAGGCGCGGCCTACAGCCGTGAATCTCGCATGGGCCATCGACCGGATGCTGCGCGTGCATGCGGAAGGCACGGGCGACCTGACGGTGGAAGCGCAGCGCATCCTCGCCGAGGACGTCGCCGCCAACCGCCGCATGGGCGAATACGGCGCCGAGCTCCTCGGCGCGCAATCCACCGTTCTCACCCACTGCAACGCCGGCGCTCTGGCCACCGGCGGCTACGGGACCGCCCTCGGCGTGATCCGCGCCGCCATCGAAGCCGGCAAGCGCGTGGCCGTCTTCGCCGATGAAACGCGGCCTTACCTCCAGGGCGCGCGCCTGACCGCCTGGGAGCTGCAGCGCGACGGCATTGACGTCACCCTCATCACCGACAGCATGTCCGGCCACTTCTTCCAGCAGGGAAAGTTTGACGCCGTCCTCGTCGGCGCCGACCGCATCGCCGCCAACGGCGACGCCGCCAACAAGATCGGCACCTACACCGTGGCCGTGCTCGCCAACGCCCACGGCGTCCCCTTCTACGTCGCCGCGCCGGTCTCGACCATCGATCCGCATTGCCCCACCGGCGCCGAGATCCCCATCGAAGAACGCAGCGCGCTGGAAGTCACGGACATCGGCGGCACGCGCATGGCTCCGGAAGGAATCCAGGTCCGCCACCCGGCCTTCGACGTCACGCCGGCGAGGTTGATCACGGCGATCATCACCGAACGGGGAGTGCTGCGGGCGCCGTATGGGGAGGCGATTCGCTCCTTGTACGAATCCTGAGCGGAGCGAAGGATCAAGTTAGTACCTGCGTAACCTGATCCTACTGCGCGGTTCGCACGCTCTGCGCAGGTGCTCACCTGATCCTTCGCTTCGCTCAGGATAAACTGCGGGAATGGAAGCCCTCCAGCGTCTCATCGCCGCCCTCTGGCTCGGAAGCGCGTTCTTCCTGATGCTCTCCGCATCGGCCGCGTTTCGCGCGGCCGGCAACACGAGCGTAGCCGCCGACGTGGTCGGCTCGATGCTCACGCGGTGGCACTACATCGCCCTGGCTGCGCCGCTGGCGTTGTTTGCGCTGGAGCTGCGGCGCGCGCGGCCGTTGATCCTGATCGTGCTCTTCGTGGCCATCGTGCTCGCCGCCGGCCAGTCGTTCGTCGACCTGCGCATCCGCGCCATCCGCCAGTCCTCGCCGATCGCCATCTCGGAGCTCGACCGCACCGATCCCGTGCGCAGGCGCTTCGGCGCGCTGCACGGAATCTCGATGATGCTGCTCCTCTCGCAGACGATCCTCGCCGCCGCCGTCGTCCTCGCCGCGCACCCGCGCAAACCGGAGCGCGTGGCGGTCGCGGACGACATCCGGGCCGACGTCAGGGCCGAACCGGAACGTCAGGAGAGTGTCGACGTGAGTGGCGGCGGGCCGTAGCTACAGACCGCGAACCTGCACCGCCGCGAGCAGCAGCCCGAAGCCGATGATCCAGGACCAGGTGGCGATGTCGCCGCTGACCCGGATCACTGCGAAGTGAGCGAGCAACGCGACGATGTAAAGAATGAGACAGATGATCCACGTGATCTGTCGTGGGGCTTTCCCTGCCGCTCGTGCCATGAACGCCTCCTGACCGTGTTGTGAAGGCCGCGACTCTATCCCGAAAGTGGTCACCGTGCCTACGCGTAAAGTGGTCATTGCACGATTCCCCGGGCCGGCGAACACTCCTCCGCATGAACGCGCTCAAAGGCATTCGACCCTTTCTCCTCGTTTTCGGTCTAATCGTCCTCTTGTCCCAGCCAGGCTTGGCCGAGGAGAGGGACGGCCAGCACGACTTCGATTTCGAGATCGGCACCTGGAAGACCCAGGTCAAGCGTCGCTTGCGTCCCCTGACCGGCTCCACGACGTGGGTCGAAATGAACGGGATTTCCGTCGTACGGAAAGTGCTGAACGGACGCGCCAATCTCGTGGAGCTCGTAGCCGACAGCCCGAGCGGGCATTTCGAAGGGATGAGCCTGCGTCTCTACAACCCTCAAACACGCCAGTGGAGCCTCAACTTCGCGAACGCCAGCGACGGAGTCATGACCCCACCCACGATCGGCGAGTTCAAGGACGGCCGCGGCGAGTTTTACTCGCAGGAAACGCTCAACGGACGGGCCATCTTCGTACGGTTCGTCATCACACCGACCACTCCCGACTCCATCCGCTTCGAGCAAGCCTTCTCGGACGATGGCGGCAAGACCTGGGAAGTGAACTGGATCGCGATCGATACTCGCGTGAAGGACGAGCCCGAGAAAACGCACTGAAATGCGATAGCCCTACCCCAAAGGCACGACGTTCCCGTCGATATCCATTTCGTGCATCGGCATGCCCAGTGTGCCCAACGGCTCGCGGATTTCTTTGGCGCTGCCGACGACGACGATGAGGATGCGGTCAGGGTCGAGGTACTTTCTGGCCACGCGGGTGATCTCGTCCTTCGTCACCGCGGCGATGTTTTCGCGGTAGTGGTCGAAGTAGTCGTCCGGGAGCCCGTAGAGCTCCATGTCGACGAGGCGGCTGGCGATGTCGGAGGCGGTCTGCACGGTGGCGGGGAAGACGCCCATGAGGTAGTTCTTGGTGTCGTCGAGCTCGCGGTCGTCGATGTCGCCGGTGCGGATGCGGCGGAGCTCGGCCACCATCTCGACGATGGACTCGCGCGTCACTTCGTTGCGCACCGGCGCGGAGACGACGAACGGGCCGGCCTGGCGGCGGAAGGCGAACTGCGAGCGGGCGCCGTAGGTGTAGCCGTGGCGCTCGCGCAGGTTGAGGTTGATGCGCGAGTTGAAGACGCCGCCGAAGATGGCGTTCATGACCGACAGCGCAAAATAGTCTTCGCAGGAGCGCGGAACGCCGAGGTGGCCGATGCGGATCTCCGACTGCACGGCCTGGGGACGGTCGACGACGTAGATCCGCGAGCCGTGGATCGGATGCGGCGTGACCACCGGCCGCGGCGGCTCGTCTCCCGCCGCCCAGTCGCCGAGGGTGCGCGTGATGAGCTCGATGGCGCCGGGGGCGTCGATGTCTCCGGAAACGACGACGGAGCTGTTGTTCGGAAGGTAGTGCGCTTCGTAAAAGCTCCGGACGTCGTCGACGGTGATGCGGGCGACGCTTTCCGGGTTGCCGCTGACGGAGTTTCCGTACGCGCCGGTGCCGTACAGCAGATTGGCGAAGCGTTTTCCGGCGATGGCGCCCGGCTCGTTGCGCTGCTGGAGGAGGTCGTTGAGGCGCTCGGCGCGCACGCGCTCGAGGTCTTCCGATGGCAGCGTGGGACGCGCGGTCACGTCACCGAGGATCGCCACGGAAGGTCCGACGTTGCGGCTGAGCACGTCGAGCGAGATGTACGAAGCGTCCCAATCGGAGCCGGTGCCGAGGGAGCCGCCGAGCGTGCCGACGTCCTCGGCGATCCGGATGGCGTCGCGATCGCCCGCGCCCTCGTCCAGCATTTCCGCCGTGAGCGAGGCCAGGCCGGCCGTCCTGACGGTGTCGTGGTCGGAGCCGGAGCGGACCAGCGCGCGCAGCAAGACCAGCGGCGCGTTGCGGTTCTCCGCCACGAGCACGCGCAGCCCGTTCGGCAGCGTCGTGCGCGTGATGTCCGGAAAGCGGTACGGACGCGGCTCGGTGGGCAGCGGAGCGGTGGAGCGATCGAACGTCGTGGTCATGTCAGGCTTCCGGGACGAATACGCTCGTCACGCGGTTCTCGGGGATCAGGTACTTTCTGGTCACGTGGGCGAGGTCCTCGGCAGTGGCGGAGTGATAAGGATCGAGCCATCGGTCGATCATCGAAGGGTCGCCGAAGTAGGTGGACATCATGCCCAGCAGATCGGCCCGGGCATCGAACGTCTCCAGTTGATGCGCGAACTCCACCTCGGCGCGGTTCTTGGCGCGCGTCAGCTCATCGCCGGTGATGCCGTCGACCGAGATCCGGGCCACTTCCTCGTCGATGGCCGCTTCGATCGTCTCGACCGATACCCCCTCGCGCGCCGTGGCCTGCAGCATCAGAATGCCCGTGCCCTCGGTGGGCAGGATGTACGCGGCCACGTCCTGGGCGATCTGCCTCTCGTGCACGAGCACGCGATCGAGCCGGCTGGCTTTGTCCGAGGCCAGGACCGTCGACAAGAGGTCCGCATGGATCCAGTCGGCGTGGCCCATCTTCGGCAGGTGATAGAGCCGGTAGAGCCGCGGCAACTGCACCTGTGAGGCGAACGTCTCGCGGATCTCGTGGCCGGCCGGTTTGCGCTCCAGCGCGAAGGGAGGGAACGAGCCGCCCGGCTCGATGCCCTGGAAGTACTGCTCGATGAGCTGCCTGGCCTCGGCCGGCACAAAGTCGCCCACGACCGTGAGCGTGCAGTTGTCGGGACGGTACCAGACGCGGAAAAACTCGCTCACGTCCTCGAGCGACGCCGCTTCGAGATCGGCCATCGAGCCGATGGTCGGCCAGTGATACGAATAGTCGGGATCGAAGGCGAGGTGCAGCAGGCGCTCGAAGGCCGTGCCGTACGGCACGTTGTCGTAGCGCTGGCGGCGCTCTTCCTTGACCACTTCCCGCTGGATGTCGAGCTTCTCCTGCGTGATGGCCGGGAGGAAGAAGCCCATGCGGTCCGCCTCGAGCCACAGGCCGAGAGCCAGGTAATTGGAGGGCAGCGTCTCGTAGTAATTCGTGCGGTCGAAGAATGTCGAGCCGTTGAGGACACCGCCGACCGACTGCACGTAGCGGAAGTGCTCGTTGTTGCCGACGTTCTCCGAGCCGGAGAAGAGCAAATGCTCGAACAGATGCGCGAACCCGGTGCGGCCGGGCCGTTCGTTCTTCGAGCCGACGTGGTACCAGAGGTTGACCGCCACGAGGGGCGCAGAATGGTCCTCGTTGAGAACGACGCGGAGGCCGTTGGGCAGGCGGTAATCTTCGATTTTCAACATCGGACGGGCGTTGTATCACAACGATGAACAGCGTTCCCTGTTCATCGTTTATCCTTCAGCCCGCAATGTCCGCACTCCCCTTCCGCCATATCGCCATCGAGGGGCCGATCGGCGTCGGGAAGACGTCGCTGACGAACCTCCTGGCCAAGCGGTTCCGAGGGACGAAGGTGCTGGAGGATGCGGACAATCCGTTCCTCGACGACTTCTACAAGGACAAGCGCGGCGCGGCCTTCCGGACCGAGCTCTTCTTCCTCCTCTCCCGGCACGATCAGCAGCGCAAGGTGGCCCAGCGCGACCTCTTCACCGAGCTGGTCATCGCCGACTACACCTTCGCCAAGAGCAAGATCTTTGCGCACCTGACGCTCGACGATTCCGAGCTCATGATCTACAACCGGCTGTACGACCTGCTCTGGGAGCAGGTGCCCAAGCCGGAACTGGTCATTTACCTTCAGGGAAGTCTTGATACACTACTCAAGCGCATCAAGAAGCGCGGGCGGGCTTACGAGAAAGCCATCTCGTCATCGTATTTGCAAGAGATCAGCGCGGCGTACTCGCATTACTTCTACCGGTACGACGAGACGCCATTGCTGGTCGTAAACACGAACGAGATCGATTTCGTAAACACACCCGAGCATTTCGAACAGCTGGTCGAACAGGTTCGCAATGCTCAAAAGGGCACCCAGTACTACGTACCGCTTGGATCCTGAGTCGACGGACCGAGACGAGACCGTAGGAACGCTGAACGACGCGAGTCGTTCGACGTTGCCTCGCTCCCTCGGCCCACCTATGAGGAGCGAACATGAGCGAGACCCGCAAGAAAGTCACCGCCCCCGCCATCCGCGCGATGAAGGGAAAGTCGCGCATCGGGATGCTCACGGCATACGACTACCCCAGCGCCCGGGTAGCGGACGCGGCAGGCGCGGACATCATCCTGGTCGGTGATTCGCTGGCCATGGTCGTCCTGGGTTACCCGGACACGCTCAGCGTGACCGTCGACGACATGCTCCATCACACGCGCGCAGTCGTGCGCGGCACAACGTCGGCGCTCATCGTCGGCGACATGCCGTATCTCTCGTACCACGTGTCGGTCGAGGAGTCGGTGCGCAACGCCGGCCGCTTCATGCAGGCCGGGGCGCACGCCGTGAAGGTCGAAGGCGCCAAGCCCAGCCGCCTGAAAACGATCGAAGCCATCCTCGACGCCGAGGTCCCGGTCATGGGACACATCGGCCTCACGCCGCAGTCGGTCAATGCCATGGGCGGCTTCAAGCTCCAGGGAAAAAACTCCGAAGACGCGCGGCGCCTCATCGATGAAGCGGTGGCGCTCGAGCGCATCGGCTGCTTCTCGCTCGTCCTGGAAGGCGTCCCGACCGAGCTCGCGGCCATCATCACCGAACAGATCACCATCCCCACCATCGGCATCGGCGCCGGCCCCCACTGCGACGGGCAGGTCCTCGTCTTCCACGACGTCCTCGGCATCTACGACGGCCACAAACCGAAGTTCGTCCGTCAATACGCACACATCGCCCAGGACATGCAGACCGCGCTCGAAACCTTCCTCGCCGACGTCCGCGAAGGCCGCTTCCCCGACGAAGTGAAGGAATCGTTCCACATGGCCAGCGACGAAGAGCTCAAGCGGCTGTATGCGTCGAGAGAGGATGGGGGCGTGGTGGTGGAGATGCCGAAAGCGCAGTAGCAGCCGAGGTACTATCAGAAGAGATGGACGAAGGGATCCGGCGTCACCTCCGTGCGAAGCATGCGCACCGCTGATTTTTCGCGAGATTCGCCCCTCACCCTAGCCCTCTCCCCGCCGTTGCGGGGAGAGGGGGTCGAGTACAGCGTCCCGGAAGTTCGTGACCACCCCCGTCATCCTGAGCGAGGTGGCTGGGCGGGTGTGAGCGAAAGGATCTCAAACTACGAGAACACATGGCCTGTGCCACGGTTTACGCATTTTGAGATCCTTTCGCTCCCTCACACCCACCCGCCCTGCGCTCAGGATGACGGGGAGTGGGCACCTGGTTCCGGGGGCTGTACTAAGTTTTCGCGAGTTCCTAGTGAGGGGCGGCTCTCGGCAACAGCCGATTGATTCAATGCAGACCACCCGCACCATCGTCGAAACCCGCGCCGCTCTCCACACCGCCCGCGTTCATGGCGCGGTCGTCGGGTTCGTGCCGACGATGGGGTTTTTGCACGCGGGTCATCTCTCGCTGATTCAGGTCGCTCGCGATGCGGGGGCCACGTTCATCGCGGTGTCGATTTTCGTGAATCCGAAACAGTTCGGACCGAATGAGGACTTTGCGCGGTATCCGCGGGACGAGGAGCGCGATGCGGCGATGCTGGAGAGCGCCGGCGCCGATCTCTTGTTCCTGCCGCCGGTGGAGGCGATGTATCCGCCGGGAGCAACGACGACGATCTCGGTGGGAGGGGTGACGAAGCCGCTCGAAGGGGAGCGGCGGCCGGGGCACTTCGACGGCGTGGCCACGGTCGTGGCCAAGCTCTTCAACATCGTGCAGCCGGACGTGGCCGCGTTCGGGCGCAAGGACGCGCAGCAGTGCGCGGCGATCGAGCGGATGGTGAGCGATCTCGACATCCCGGTGCGTCTCGTGTTCGGCGAAACGCTGCGTGAGGAGGACGGCCTGGCCATGTCGTCCCGCAACGCCTACCTCTCGCCGGACGAGCGTGCCAAGGCGCCGGTGCTGCACCGCGCGTTGCGCGCGGGCGTAGAGGCCATCGCCCACGGCATCCACAGCGTGCCCGACGTCGAGAAGCTGATGCATCGCGTGGTTGAAGAGGTAGGCGGCGTGGATGTCGACTACCTTGCCGTCGTCGACCCATCGACGTTCGAAGCGCCGGCCGATTTCCATCGCGACGTGCTCCTGGCGGGTGCGGTACGTGTCGGCAGGACGCGGCTGATCGATAACCTGAGAATCGCGCCTTTCAGAATCGAGCCCTTCGATGCGTCGAATCGGATCGTTTCTCTCACCGAAGAGTAGGCCGGTCGCCGTTTTCCTCGGGGCGATGCTTTTCTCGCTGCCCGGGGCCGTGCGCCTCGCCCAGCGCACGATCGGGCTCGCGCCGCTCCCCTACGAGGAACGCCGCGTCCGTGAGCTCGGCGAAAAGTATGTCTCGATGCGGGCACTCGAGAAAACGCTGCCGCCCGGCGACGTGAACGTGCTGCTCGTGGGACCGAATGCTATCGATCGCGGCATCTTCGTGAACTACTACTTTTATCCGCGGGCCTCGCATCTGTACTTCGAGATGCCTGCGCAGACAGCACGGCTGCCGCTGCTGGTCACGGAGGCGGAGGGGCCGTTACGGCAGACGATCGTGAAAGATCCGCGCGCGGCGTCGAAGCCGCATCGCCAGCTGATCGTTCCGTTCGTGGCCGCACTGCAGGGAGAGGACGGCTATGCGACGGAGGCCGTCCTCGAGGCGGCCCGCGATTCGCGCGTGACGTTGACGCTGCTGCCGGCCGGCGCGGCGAAGACGTACGCCGTACGTTCGGGACAGCCGCTGATTCTCAACGACGTTGCGCACGACATCGCCGGTGCGATGACGACCGGGTGGCTGCAGGTGCGTTCGGAGGAGCCGGTGCGCGCGGCGTTCTGGCTCGTCAACCGCGCACGCGTCGTGGCCGCGCCGGTGCCGGTCATTACGGAAGTGCCGGCGCTGCCGCATCGCTTTACCGGCGGCGAAAAGCTGTGGGTGCTGAATCCCGGAGCATCGGCGGTGACGGCGCGCGTCAACGGGCGCGAGGAGACCATCGAGGGCGGTGCGCTGCGGATGTTCTTCGCGGAGCGCGTAAACGAAGTCGATGCCGGGCAGCCGCTGATTTCCTTCACCTCGGCGAAGACCGGCGACGGAAACACGAGCTTCCAGTGGCCCCGAGGAATCCAGTGACCGGGCTCCTGTTCACGATCGCGTTCTTTCCGCTGGTGGGATGGGCGGTGTCGCGGACGAACCCATATCTCGCCGGAACTGGCGTCACGGGTCTGGCGCTGTTCGTGACGATGGTCTGGCACGTGCCGATGGCGGTGTCGCTGATCGGGCTGGCGGTGGTGGCCTTGATCGCCATTGGCCTCAGGCCGGCGGCGCGGGACGCCGCCGGACCAGCCGGCGGGACGCCGGCGTTCCTGTCAGACATCGCACTCGGAGTCGCGGTCGTCCTCTTGCTGAGCGCCGCAGCGATCCTGCCGCTCTCCGATTACGACGGGCGCGCGTTCTGGCTGATCAAGGCCAAGGCCATCGCGCATGAGGGCTCGATCGACGGGCCGTTCTTTCACGGCCTCACCGCGGCGAATCCTCGCAACGAGTATCCGCTGCTCGTTCCGCTCGACGCGGCGGCGATCTTTACGGTCACGCGCGATCTCGACGACCGCCACACCCGCTGGCTGTTCGCGCTGTTCGCCGTCGCGTTCGCCCTGGAGATCCGCCGCCGGCTGGGAGGCTGGTTCGGCGCGGCGTTCCTGTGGCTGCCGCGGATCCTGCTCGACTCCGCGAACGGCGGCGCTCTCTCCGCCTACTGCGACATCGCCCTCGGTGCATTCGTAGCCTGTGCGTTTTTCGAGCTGGTCGAGAACGGCCTACCGCTGCGCTTCGGATTGTGGGTGGCCTGTGCGGCTCTGACGAAGAACGAAGGCCTGCCTCTGGCCATCCTGCTCCTCATCGCGGGAGCCTTCGTGTTCCGCAGGAGAATCGCCGCTGCCCTCGCACTGCCGCTCGTTGCCATCGGGCACCTCTTCCTCTGGCGCGCCGGCATCGAGCGGTCGGACGAACAGAACTTCGCACGCACGCTGCTCGATGTTCCCTCTCAGCTGGAACGCTTCGGCAGCGCGATGGCGCGCCTGCTGGCCGATTTCGCGAACGTCCGCGACTGGGGCCTGGTGCTGTTGATGATCGCGGTAGCGGTCTTCTTTGCGCGGCGAGGCCGCTTGCTCGCCGCGGCGATCCTCTTGCCGATGTTCGTGCTGTACGCAAGTGCGGTGGCGGTGTCGGGCTGGGACGTCGACACGATGAACGCTCTCGCGCCACGTGTGCTCACGCATCTCCTCGGGCCGCTCTTTTATCTACTCAGGGATGCGGTACTGCGCGAGAGCGCCGTGGAACCACGACCAGCGTAGTGGCGCTTTCGTCGCCAGCGTCGTTCGATACGATGAGCGTGTAGCGCGTCGTGGACGCCGGTTGCACGACGGTGCTGCCGGTGAGCGCGACGGCTCCGATCTGCGGCTCGATGCGCGCGCTGGTGCCGCCGCTGGTCGTCCAGGTCAGCGTCACGCTTTCGCCGGCGCGTACGGAGCCGGCGGAGGCGGTGAACGAAGTGATCGACGGCGGATCGCCGGTCACGAAGGAGCGTACGGCGGCGTTGCCGTCGGCGACGTAGAGGCGGCCGTTCGGCGCGACCGTCAGCACCGAGGGGGAGAAAAAGCGCGCGGCCAGCGGCTCCCCGTTCTGATTGCCGGGACTCTTCAAGGCGCCGGCGAAGAGCTCCAGCGAAGTGCTACCGTGAGTGAGGCGCAGGATGGCGTGGCTGCGTGTGGACGTGCCGCCGACGTACATCGTGCCGTCCGGCGCCACGCCGAGGCCGTGATAGGCGTACAGCAGCGGCTCGTGCGCGAGCGTCGTGCGCGTACCGTCGGGCGTCAGGCGGAACAGCGAGGAGATGTTCTCGTCCCAGAAGAAGACGTTGCCGGCGGCATCGACTTCCAGATCGGTCGGCAGATTGAGGCCGGTGGTGTCGTGATGGAAGGTGGTCACGACGTTACCCACAATCTTGCGGATGGCGCGGTTGATCGTGTCGCAGACGTAGATCGTGCCGTCCGGCGCGACGCCGACGGAGAACGGATTGTTGAAACGCGCTTCGTCGCCGACGCCATCGACGAGGCCGACCTTGTCGGCCTGACCGGCGATCGTGGTCACGACGCCGGACTGCGTCACCCGGCGGATGGTCTGTCCGTCGGCCACGATCAGATCGCCATTGGGGGCTAAAGCCAGACCGGAGCCGCCGTTGAAGAGCGCCGCGCTGCCGGTGCCGTCGCGATGCCCGCGCTCGGTGGCCGAGCCGGCCAGCGTGGTGGTGCTTCCGTCGCGCGCGATCCGCCGCACCGTTCCGCCGGAGGCAACGTAGACGATGCCCTCGGCGTCGACGTCGAGATCGCCGATGCCGTTGAAACGCACCGCGCTTGCGGATCCGTCGACCGTGACGCCGAATTCGGGCGCGGACCCGGCAAAAGTCGAGACCTCGCCGGCGATTGTCACCCGGCGCACGTCGCAGTTCAGCCGCTCCACGGCGAGCAGCGTGCCGTCTTCGTCGAGGGCGAGCCCGGTGAGCTGGTAGAACCGCGCATCGGCGCCCGTGCCGTCGACATGGCCACTCTTGTCGCGGGTCCCGGCCACCGGCGTGACGCTGCCGTTCGGTTCCACGCGCACGATCACGGCGCTGTAGTAGTCGATCGCGTAGACCGTGCCGTCCGTGGTGGCCACCACGTCGTAATACCCGCCCTTCGTGGATGTCACGGTCGTGCGTTCTCCGGTGAGCGCGAGACGAACGACTGTGCCGCTCGTCGAGAAGTTGGTGACCAGGGCGTTGCCGTTGCCATCGATGGCGATGCCGCGCGGCTCGGTGAACCCGCCGCCCACCGTCGTTACGGCGCCGTTCGCGGCGATGACGCGAACGACCTTGTTGTTCGTGTCGGCGACCCACACGCGTCCCGCGCCGTCCACCGCCACGTCGTGCGGAGCATCGAAACGCGCCAGCAAAGGATTGCCGGCGTTGACGAGACCGGCGTTGCCGGCCGCTCCAGCGAACGTGCTCACGGTGCCGAACGCGGCGATGCGCCGGATGGTGTGATTGCCTGTGTCGGCCACATAGAGGTCACACTCTGGACCGGCCGCAATCCCTGCGGGATAACTGAACCGAGCCGAGGTGCGATCGCCGTCGGTACTGCCTTCCTCCGTCAGAGCACCGGCAAAGGTAGTGACGACGCCTTCGCGCGAGATGCGGCGAATGACGTGATTGCCCGTGTCGGCGACGAAGATCGAGCCACCGCACACGGCGGCATTCGTCGGCCCGGAGAACCTGGCATTCGTGCCGGTACCGTCCACATAACCGCCACCCGTGGTTGGCCCCGCGACGGTACGGACGCGCAGCGTCTGCGCCGGCAGCGTGGTGGTAACGGCAGCAAGCAGAACCGCGCCGAGCACTCGCATGATCGTGTGCGGACACGATACGGGAGGCCATGCGAGTGCGGCTATCACGCTATTGCAACGGACGTCTCAGACTTCCGCGTCCCCGATCTTCACAATCCTCTTCCCAAGGTTCTCCCCCTCGAACAGCCCCAGAAACGCGCTCACCGCGTTTTCGAGGCCGGTGACGATGTCTTCGCGGTAGTGGATCTTGCCGTCGCGGAGCCAGTCGGACATGTCGCGGAGGAAGTCGGGGGTGCGGTGGGCGTGGTCGCTGACGATGATGCCGCGCAGCAGGGCGCGGTTGGTGAGCACCGGCCGGAGGTTGGGGCCGGGCGCCGGCTGGGCGTCGTTGTATTGGGAGATGAGGCCGATGAGAGGGATGCGCGCGTGGACGTTGATGCGCAGCAGCACCGCTTCGAGCACGGCGCCGCCGACGTTGTCGACGTAGACGTCGATGCCGTTCGGGCAGGCCGCATCGAGCGCGGCGCCGAGGTCGTCCGTCTTGTAGTTGATGCAAGCGTCGAAGCCGAGGGCGCCGGTGACGTAGGCGCACTTCTCGTCGGAGCCGGCGGTGCCGACGACGCGGCAGCCGTGGATTTTCGCGATCTGTCCGGCGATCGAGCCGACTGCGCCGGCGGCGGCGGAAACGACGACCGTCTCGCCACTCTTCGGCTGTCCGACGTCGAGCAGGCCGACATACGCCGTGAGGCCGGGCATGCCCAGGACACCGAGCGCGTACGACACAGGCGCAACCGCGGGATCGAGAGCGCGCAGCAATTTGGCATCGCCGGCGGCGTGCGTCTGCCAGCCGTCGTAGCCGAGTACGAAATCGCCCGCCGCGAACCGCGGGCTGTTGGATTCGATCACCTGGCTGACGGTGGCGCCGACCATCGGCTGCCCGAGTTGGGCCGGCTCGGCATACGACTTGGCATCGCTCATCCGGCCGCGCATGTAGGGATCGACGGAGAGCCAGATCGTGCGGCGCAGCACCTGTCCGGCTCCAGCCTCCGGCATCGGCGTCTCGACCATCTCGAAGTTGTCCGGACCGGGAGCTCCCTCGGGGCGCGATTTCAGAAGGATCTGTTTATTCATGTCTCACACCTTTCCGGCCAGCTCGGTGGCGATGCGCGCCAGGGAAGTGACGCGCTCGCCGAGCGGGGCGAAGCGCGGGTCGTCGGTCTGGCCGCGCACGTAGCGCGCGTAGATCTGCTGGATGACGACGGCCAGCTTGAAGACGGCGAAGACTTCGTACAGCGCGATCGCGTCGAGCTTACGCTGCGAGCGCGCGGCGTAGCGTTCCAGGATCTGCTCGCGGCCGAACCAGCCGGGATGCGTGGTGACCGTGCCGACGGCCGCGTCGTCCACGGCCGTGACGTGCACCCAGTACGCGAGCAGGATGCCGACGTCGACGAGCGGATCGCCGACCGCGCTCATCTCCCAGTCGAACACGCCGACCAGCCGATCGGGTTGCGCCGCATCGAGCATCACGTTGTCGAGCTTGTAGTCACCATGCACGAGCGAGGGGCGCTCGACGTCCGCGGGGATGCGCGCATCCAGCCACGACGCCAGCGCTTCCATCTCCGGGATGTCGCTCGTCTTCGAGCCGTGCCAGCGCTCCGTCCAGCCGCGGATCTGCCGCGCCACGAAGCCGGCGGGCTTGCCGAGCGCATCGAGGCCGTTCGCGACCACGTCGATGGCGTGCAGGTCCGCGAGCGTGTCGATGACGCTGCCACTGATGCGCCCGCGCAGCGCGACGTCCCCCGCGATCGGCGCCGGCTCCTCGGTGCGGATGGTGATGCCGCGCCGCCGTTCCATGACGTAGAAGACCGAGCCGATCACGCTCGTGTCCTCGCACAGAAGATACGGCTTCGGCGCCAGCGGAAAATGCGGGTGCACCGCCGCCAGCACGCGACTCTCCCGCGCCATGTCATGCGCCCGCGGCGGCACCGGCCCGAACGGCGGGCGGCGCAGGACCATCTCGTGGTCACCGAACCGGAGGAGATAGGTGAGGTTGGAGTGCCCGCCCGGGAACTGCTCGACCTGCATCTCGTCGTTTGGCAATGACAGCTGCGCGCGCAGGTAATCGGCGAGGCGTTGCCAGTCGAGGTTCTCGCTGGTTCTTACTGGGCGTGTGTCCATGTCTCCAAATCCTGAGCGAAGCGAAGGATCAACTTAGCACCTACGACGGCAGAAGGCATGTGCGGCGTAGGTGCTAACTTGATCCTTCGCTCCCACCGCCGGCCCCCTCGCTCAGGATTGGAGTATGCGACGCGCAATCACCATCCGATGCACTTCGGACGGTCCGTCGTAGATCCGGAACGCCCGTGCCTCGCGGAAGAAGAGCTCGAGGGGGGTGTCGCCGGAGTAGCCGAGGGCTCCGCAGATCTGGACGGCGCGATCGATGACGCGGTTGACGGCCTCGGCGACGAAGACTTTGCAGATCGAGGATTCGTGGCGGATCTCGCTGCCGTTCTCGTGCTTCCAGGCCGCTTCCATGACCATGAGCCGCGAGGCGTGCAGGTCGATCTCGGAGTCGGCGATCATCCATTGGATGGACTGGTGCTCGGCCAGCTTCTTGCCGAAGGCGTCGCGCTCTTTCGCACGCGCGACGGCGATCTCGAGCGAGCGCTGGGCCACGCCGAGCCAGCGCATGCAGTGCGTGAGGCGCGCCGGGGCCAGCCGCACCTGGGCCATGCGGAAGCCGTCGCCGACCTCGCCTAGCACTGCGGAGTCGGGAACGCGGACATTCGTGTATTCGATCTCGCAATGGCCGCCCAGGCCGTGGCCGCCCATCGTCGGCACTGCGCGCACGAGACGGTAGCCGGGCGTGTCGGTGGGAACGAGAAACATGGTGACGCGGCGGTGCGACGGCGCGTCTGGATCGGTGACCGCCATCGTGATGGAGACGGACGCCCCCTCGGCACCGCTCGTAAACCATTTCAGGCCATTAATTTCCCAACCGCCGTCAACGCGCGTCGCCCGCGTCTGCATCATCGTGGGGTCGGACCCCGAACCGGGCGCCGGCTCGGTCATGGCGAAGCAGGAGCGGATACTCCCCTGCACCAGAGGTGCAAGATATTGCCGCTTCTGTTCGTCGTTGGCGAACACCGAGAGCAGATGCATGTTCCCTTCGTCGGGGGCGGAACAGTGCATCGCCAGCGGGCCGAGGAAGCTGCGGCCGGCCTGCTCGAACAGCACGCACATGGCCACGGTACCCAGGCCCATGCCGCCATACTCGGGCGGGAGTTGGGGGCCGTAGATGCCGGCCGCGCGCGCCTTTTCGCGCAACGAGGCGACCACGTCGTCGGTGATGGTTTCGCCGACGCGCGGCTCCACCGGGATGACCTCGTCCCGCACGAAGGCGGCCACACGATCGCGAAGGGCGGCGAGTTGCGGGTCGAGGTTGAAGTCCATCTATCAGCTCTGCAGATTCTCGAAGATCGTGGCCGCGCCCTGACCGCCGCCGACGCACATCGTGACCAGGCCGTAGCGCGAGCCGCGGCGGCGCATCTCGCCGAGCAGCTGCACGGTGAGCTTGGCGCCGGACGCTCCGAGCGGATGCCCGAGCGCCACCGCGCCGCCGTTCACGTTCACTTTCGATTCGTCGAGACCGAGCTCGCGCATCACCGCCAGCGCTTGGCCGGCGAACGCTTCGTTGAGCTCGATGAGATCGATGTCGGCAAGCGTGAGGCCGGCGCGCTTGAGCGCCTTGGGCACGGCCACGACCGGACCCATGCCCATGATCTCCGGCGGCACGCCGCCGACGGCGAAGGAGACGAACCGCGCCAGCGGCTTGAGCCCCAGCTCTTCCGCGCGTGCGCGCGACATCACGGTCACTGCGGCCGCGCCGTCCGAGGTCTGGCTGGAGTTGCCGGCCGTGACCACACCCTTCACGTGGAACGCGGGCCGCAGCTTCCCCAGCGCCTCGAGGGTCGTGTCGGCGCGCGGGCCTTCATCGGTATCGAACGTGAAGCGGCGCGTCTTCGGCTGGCCCGAATCGTCGGTCTCGGTGATCTCGACGTCGAGCGGCACGATGCCGTCATCGGCGAACTTGCCGGCTTGCTGCGCGGCGATGGCGCGTTGATGGCTGCGCAGCGCAAACGCGTCGGCGTCTTCGCGCGAGACCTTGTACTTGCGGGCCACGTTCTCCGCGGTCAGTCCCATGCTGAGATAGGCGTCGGGGCGATGCTCGACGAGATACGGATTCGGGCGGAAGCGGTTGTTGCCGCGCACGAGGCTCATCGACTCCGTGCCGCCGGCGATGATCTGGTCGGCCATGCCGGCCATGATCCGTTCCGCGGCCATGGCGATGGTCTGCGACCCGGATGAGCAGAAGCGATTGACGGTGACGGCCGGAACGCTGTCCGGCAGCCCCGCGCGCAGCGACGCAATACGGGCCACGTTCGTGCCCGACTCCCCTTCCGGCGTCGCGCACCCGAGGATCACGTCATCGACGGCCTCCGGCGCAAGCTGTGGCGTCTGCGCCATCAGCGCGCGGATCACATCCGCGGCCATATCGTCCGGACGGGTGGTACGCAACGACCCGCGCGGCGCCTTGCCGACGGCGGTGCGCAGGGCGGAAACGATGACTGCTTCGTGCATGGTGTTTTCTCCCCCGTGGTTAATCCAGCCCCCCGTCATCCTGAGCGAGGCGGGTGGGTGGGTGTGAGCGAAAGGATCTCAAACTACGAAACATGGGGCCTGTGCCGCGGTTTGCGTATTTAGAGATCCTTTCGCTCCCTCACACCCACCCGCCCTGCGCTCAGGATGACGGGGGGATCGTGTCTTGGTTCCCTAGTTCCTCAACGGCTTCCCAGTACTCAGCATGTATTGAATCCGCTCGATCGTCTTCGGCTGCGAAACCAGCTCTACGAAGACTTCGCGCTCGAGGTCCAACAAATACTGCTCGTCCATCCATTGCGCGCTCGAGAGCGTGCCGCCGCAGAGGATGTGGGCAATTTGCCCGCTGATGTAGGCGTCGTATTCGCTGGCGTAGCCGGCTTGTTGCAGGTTGTAGATGGCGGCGCGCAGGGCGGCGCGGGCGTCACGGCCGGCGGCGTAGCAGTTGCGGTCGCGCACCGGCGGCGCGTAACCATCGGCGTCGAGGACGAGCACTTCCTGTTTCGCCTCGTACAGCAGGTGATCCCGATTCATGACCACGCGGTCGGCCATGGTCAGGAATCCGAGCGAGCGCGCTTCTTCCGCGCTCGACGACACTTTCGCGGTGCCGATGGTCTGCAGCACGTTCTGCAGGAACGGCACGGCGTCGACGCTGGTCTGTTTCTGCGGCGGCGACACGACGCGGCGCACCATCTCCTTGCAGCCGCCCGCGCCGGGGATAAGGCCGACGCCGACTTCGACGAGGCCCATGTAGGTCTCGGACGCAGCCACGATTCTCGCCCCGGCCATGGCCACCTCGGCGCCGCCGCCGAGGGTGCGGCCGAACGGTGCGGTGACGACCGGCTTCGCGCAGTAACGCACCTTCATGAGAGCGTCCTGCATGCCCTTCACCGCGGCGTCAACATCGCCTTCGAGACCGCCGGCGAGATTCGCACCGACGCAGAAATCGGCGCCTTCGTTGCCGATGACGAGGCCTTTCCAGTCGCCCTGCTCGACGGTATCCACGGCCTCGAGGAGCATGGCCCGGATGTTGGCGTCGAGCGTGTTCATCTTCGTGTGGAACTCGAGGCAGAGCACACCCTCGCCGAGGTCGCGCAGGGTCGCGCCCTTGTTCCCGGCCACGACGCGGCAATCGCGCAGCGCGATCTGCTTCGGGTCCTGCGAAACCGCGGCGTAGGTCTTGGTGGTGGGGTCGTACGACGTGCGCTCGCGATAGAACGTCTCGTGTCCGGCGGCGAGCATCTCGCGCACCCATTGCGCGACGGCGACGCCGTTCGCCTCCATCGCGTCCGCTGTTTCCTGGACACCGAGCGCGTCCCACAGCTCGAACGGCCCGAGGTCGTGGGAGAAGCCCCAGCGCACGGCCCGGTCGATGCTGGGCAGGTCGTCGCTGATCTCCGGCACGCGGTGCGCCGCGTACGCGAGCGCGTTGTAGATGATGTGCCGGGCCATGTCGCCGGCGCGGTCCTTCAGCCCCAGCACGAACTTCAGGCGCTCGGGCAGCGTGCGGATCTTCGCGGCCTCCGCCAGCGAGGGAATCGACGGCTCGATGCGCTCGCGATACTCGCCGGTCTCCAGATCGAGGGACAGGATCTGCTTGCCGTCTTTCTTGTAGAAGCCCTGCTTAGTCTTGTCGCCGAGCCGGCCCTTCTCCATCTGACTGACGCGCAACTTCTCGACGCGCGGCGAGATCAGCACGTCGCGCGATTCGTCGCCCTCGATCAGCGGATAGAGATTGCTGGCCACGGCGCTGGAGACGTCGAAGCCGACCAGGTCCTGCAGGCGGAAGGCCGCGGTCTTCGGACGGCCGGTGAGCGGGCCGGCGATGAGATCGGTCTCCTCGACCGTGTAGCCGTTCGCCAACGCGAAATGGACCAGCGACGCGCCGCCCACCGAGGCCAGGCGATTGGCGATGAAGTTCGGCGTGTCCTTGCAGAGCACGACCGACTTGCCGAGCCGCGTCTCCGCGAACTCGCGCACGAAGGCCGTCACTTCCGGCAGCGTGTCGGGTGTCGGAATGACCTCGAGCAGCTTCATGTAGCGCGGCGGATTGAAAAAGTGCGTCCCCAGGAAGTTGGCCTTGAAATCATCCGACGCCGCGGCGGCGATCTTCGCGATCGGAATCCCGGACGTATTGCTTGACACGATGCTGCCCTGCTTGCGCAACCGGTCGATGCGCGCCACCAGCTCGCGCTTGACGTCCAGATCCTCAACGATGGCCTCGAGGATCCAGTCGCCCTCACTGATCCAGGCCTCGTTCGCATCGAGACTCCCGATCGTCACCAGCTCCGCCGTCTCCGGCGTCACGAACGCCGCCGGCGTGTTCTTCTTCAGCCGGTCGAGCGACGCCTTGACGACCTGCTGCGAAACATCGAGCAGATAGACCGGAATCCCGGCATTGGCAAAGTGCGCGGCGATCCCGCCGCCCATGGTTCCGGAGCCGATGACGACGGCCCGGGCGATTGTGCGTGTCATTTTGGTTGGTTCTCGCTTTCTACCCTTCATTCTGAGCGAGGCGGGTGTGCGGGCGTGAGCGAAGAATCTATGGAGCAGCCTTCGTGGACCGTTCCTCGGTCGCGACAAACACGAGTTACGGAGGCTGCTCCATAGATCCTTCGCCACACCCGCCCACCGCCCCGCTCAGGATGAACGTGATTACACAATCGTCCCACCCCCATCCACCACAATGCTCTGTCCCGTGACGTAGCTCGACGCATCCGAGGCCAGGAAGACGGCTACGCCTTTCAGCTCGCCTTCGGCTCCGACGCGGGGGATGGGGTTGCGCTGCTGGATCGCGGACTCGACGAGGTTGATGACCGGATCGGCGAGGCGGGAGTGGAAGAAGCCGGGGGCGATGGCGTTGACGCGGATGCCTTGCGGGCCCCAGGTCGCGGCCAGCTCGCGCGTGAGGCCCATGAGGCCGGCCTTGCTGGCCACGTAGGCGGCGTAGTGCGGCCCGTGCACGGCGGATCGGAGGCCGGCCACGGAGGCGATGTTGATGATCGAGCCCGAGCCCGCCTTCAGCATCTCCCGTCCGGCGGCCTGCGCGAAGAGGAACGCGCCGGTGAGATTCGTGTCGATGACCTTCTGCCACTTCTCGAGCGCCATCGTCTCCGGGCTCTCGCCCCAGGAGATGCCGGCATTGTTGACCAGGATGTCGATCCGGCCGAACGCCGCCATCGTGGCGTCGACCACCGCTTGCACGTCCGCGGGATTGGAGACGTCGCAGACGCGGCCTTCGACGCGGTAACCGCGTCCACGCAGTTCCTCGAGCGTCGGCGTCAGCCACTGTTCACGGCGCGCGCAGAGCATCAGCGCCGCACCCGCCTCGGCGAGCCCTTCCGCCATCTCCTGCCCGAGACCGCGGGAACCGCCGGTCACGATCGCCACGCGGCCCGTGAGGTCGAAGAGCTCCTGAACGCGTTTTGTCATGCCCGCAGTTTATTCTGAGCGAGGGCGGTGGTGGGTGGGAGCGAAGAATCAATGGAGCAGCCTCCGTAACTCGCACCTGCGGCGGCGCAGGAACAATCAGCGGAGGCTGCTCCATAGATCCTTCGCTCCCACCCACCTCACCACCCCGCTCAGGATTAACTTCGGGAACCTCGGGCCGGCGCGCGGAGAGCCCCACCCGATGCGGAGCCCGTCCGCACCGCGCGCCGGCCGAGAACTCAATCGCGTGGAGGAGGAGGCGGTCCGCCGGGGCCGCGGCGGTGCAGGAACTGCGTGGCGGCTTCGAATGCGGCGAACTTCGCTTGCTGGTCCGCGGTGAGCGTGGCGCTGAAGCGCGCCTGAGCGGCGTCGCGGCCGGCTTCGATCTGCGACTGCAGCGCGCGCAGCTGCAACACGATGCCGCCGATCGTCGTGGCGTCGGTCGCCGATTCGAGCTGCTCGGCGAGCGAGCGTTCCTGCTCGTGCAGCGCACGCGCGGCTTCGCGCGCTTCGGACTGAATCGATTCCCACGACGCCTTCTGTTCGGCCGTGAGACCGAGGTAGACGGCTAGTGCGTCGGAGTTGCCGCGGCCGGGAGGGCCGAAGCCAGCGCCGTGCGGCGGGCCGCCGGGGCCGGATCCGCGGCGTTGCTGCGCGACTGCGCCGCCGGCGAGCAGGAGGAGGGAGAGGCTGAAAACCATGACACGTTTCATTTGAGTGGCTCCTTACGACACACATCATCGGTTCGCGCGCCGGCAGTTACTTCATGACCACGCAAGGCGTTTGTAAGAAACGTAAATCCTGCCGATCGCCGCCGTTTTCGTTCGAAACGCGGCGTTAGACTCGTCGCCGATGAATCGCTCGCTCGTCCTGTTGCTTGTGGTGCTGGCCGTGATTCTCGGCGTGCTGGCCACACTGCAATACCGCTGGATCGATCGCGTCAGCGTGGCCGAGCGGCAGCAGCTGCGCGAGAACATCGAGTTCGCCGCGCGCGTGTTCTCGGATGAGCTGATGCGCGAGCTCGAACCGATCGCCGCCGCGTTTGAGCGCGAAGGAGATGTATCCCCCGACACCTCCGAGCTCATCGAGGCCGTCTATGACATCACTCCCGAGGAGGGTGATTGGCTGCTCAGCGACGCCGCGGGCGTGGTCGCGTGGCCGCCGGAGCTGGCCCCGCTGCGCGAGCGCCTGCGGTCGGAGATCGCGCTCGACGTGAGGCGCGGACCGCCGCGTTTCCCCGCGCCGTTTCTCCCCGAAGTACCGGCGCTGTTCTTTGTCGAGCGCCGAGGCCCGAGGTTCGGCGGACCGCCCGACTTTCCACGCATCGTGCTCGTGAAGCTCGACCGCGCCGCGCTGCGCGACGTCGTGCTGCCGCGGCTTGCGAAGCGCCACTTCGCCAACGGTTACGACGTGGCCATCGTCTCGGGAAACACGACGATCTTTCGCTGGGATGGGCAAGCGGTGAACGCGGCCGCCGCGCTCCGGAATCCGGACGTCGACCTCCCGCTCGCGCCGATAGCCCAGCGCCGGCCCGAAGGCGGCGGCGCTCCTCCGTTTCGCATGCGCGAGCCGCGCGGACCCGATCCCGGGCAGTGGCATCTGCTCGTCCGCCGTCACAACGGCGGCATCGATGCCGCGGTGGCCTCGGCGCGCCGCCGCAATCTCGCCGTCTCCTTCGGCATCGTGCTCATCCTCGGCGCGGCAGTGCTGCTGCTCGTCGCGCTGCTCCGCCGCGCCGAGCGCCTGCGCCGGCAGCAGATCGAATTCGTGGCCGCCATCAGCCACGAGCTCAACACCCCCGTTGCCGCCTTGCGCTCGGCCGGCGAAAATCTGCGCGACGGCATCATCGCGGAACCCGACAAAGTGACGCGCTACGGCGAGTCCATCGTGCGCGAGTCGACGCGCCTCGGCGAGCTGGTCGGCCAGGTCCTCGAACTCGCCGGGATGCAATCGCGGCGTGCGCGTCCACAGGAAGCGGTCGACGTCTCATCGGTCATCGACGAAGCCGTCGTCCAATCCCGCTGGCTCATCGCCGATTCGCCCATCGCCATCGAAACCAACATCCAGGATGGCCTCCCCCTCATCACCGGCGACCGCAGCGCCCTGACGCGGGCCGTGCAGAACCTCATCGCCAACGCCGTGCGCCACGGCGGCAGCGGCGAATGGATCGGCGTCCAGGCCGCCCGCGACGGCGACCAAGTCCGCATCACCGTCGAAGACCGAGGCCCCGGCATCGACCCCGGCGAAGCCGGACACCTCTTCGACCCGTTCTACCGCGGCAGCAAAAGCGCCTCCGTCCCCGGCACCGGCCTCGGCCTGGCCATCGTCCGCCAGATCGCCCTCGCCCACGGCGGCTCGGTCCACGCCGAGCGCCGCAAAACCGGCGCCGCCTTCACCATCCAACTACCGGCAAATCCAGTCCCCTCTCCCCACGGCGGCTTCATCGCCGAGGGGAGAGGGCTAGGGTGAGGGGCGGCTCTCGCGATGCCCATGTCTGAAATCCAACGCCGCATCCTCCTCGTCGAAGACGAAGAAGGCCTCATCCTCACCCTCCAGGACCGCCTCGAAAGCGAACGCTACGAAGTCACCGTCGCCCGCGACGGCGACACCGCCCTCGAAACCGGCTCGCGCAAGCCGTACGACTGCATCGTCCTCGACGTAGCCCTGCCGAAAAGGAACGGCTTCGACGTCTGCCGCGACCTCCGCAACCGAGGCGTCCAGACCCCCATCCTCATGCTCACCGCCCGAGGCCAGCTCATCGACCGCGTCCTCGGCCTCAAGCTCGGCGCCGACGACTACCTCACCAAACCGTTCGAAATGATCGAGCTCCTGGCCCGCATCGAAGCTTTGCTTCGGCGAGCCCGAACCCTCACCGCCAGCAGCGCCGACGCCTACTCCTTCGGCACCGTCCAAGTCGACTTCCGCCGCGCCGAAGTCAAACGCGACAACACCCCCATCGACCTCTCCGCCCTCGAGCTCAAACTCCTCCGCTACCTCGTCGAACACCGCGGAACGGTCCTCACACGAGACGAGCTCCTGGAAAAAGTGTGGGGCTACGACGCCACGCCAGTCACAAGGACGGTGGACGTCCACATAGGGTCACTGCGGCAGAAACTGGGAGGGGAGTACATCCTCACGGTACATGGGATTGGGTACAAGTTTGTGGGGTGAGGGGTAGGCTTAGCGAGCTAGGTTAGAAGTCGCAAGGATGGACATGCACCATTCTCGACCGGTCCAGCAAGCAACCGCTAACGGCGATAACTACAGGCCTCGCACTAAAGTTCCAAAGCACCAAAACACTATGCAGATGATATAGAACCCGTTGAGCGCATTAGTTGCTCCAACAGCACGCGACGGTGGTACATCAAGGACAACGCAGGGTGAGATCGCGCGCTCAAGCTCACGCGCTTTCTCCCCGAAATGTTTACGATGGCGTTCACATGCCAAAGTAAGCAAAAAGAAGAATACTGAGATAAGGATGCCTGCTCCAGCCGCCCATGCTGCCACAGGTTTCGCGCCCAACAGTACATTCGCCTTCTCAGAAATAAATGCGGCGCTGCCGAGCGCACCTACGCTCGCCAGATACAACGTTTGGATAGCAAACTGAAGGCTTGAGTAATGTCTCATCGTAGCTGACGTTTCCGCATAAATGAGGCGCAACGATTCGAGAGCCCTCGCATCGAGAGCGTTTTGCCGGTCGTTCGCAGAATCGCTCGTATTCGACATTCAACTGCCTCCTAGTGCATCTACACGCAATTCAAACCAACATAAAGCCGCGTCTGAGGTGCTACAGACAATTGCGACGGCGTCAGGATTGCTCAAGTCGCGATACGGCACGCTCGCACTGCCTCCCGGACGAATCAGGAATGCCTCGCCAGGCTTCGGCTTTGGCTTTGTCTTATCCGCGCGGTCGATGGCCTCAATCTGAATGGCACATGAGCCGCGATTAATTACGTCAATCTGGACATTCACGGCGCGATCAAAAGGGCAAATCCAGATCGCCGCCGGGACGGTTAGGTCTTGCGCTTCGATTGCGACAAACTTAGCGAACAGCGGCCCACTAATCGTCGCCGCAGAGGCTGATAGCAGCATGTGCGGCTCTTGCGATCCACACGCATCATTGGACATGTCCCACGAATGCTGGATCCAGTCGCGACGAAGCTGGAAGATCGGATCGCTGGCGTTAATGACACCTGACGTAGTGCCGCCTCGCGCGAGGGCATGTTGGAGCGTATTCAGACGCTCTGCCTGCAGTTTTATGGTTTGCAACAACTGGATCGTTCGTTGCTCAAGCAACGAAATGCGTTCGCCCTGTTCACTCGCGTCGACTGCAGACATATGTCCTCCGAACGGCGATTGACTCTACTCTAAACTAGGTGTGCGAACGCTGGATCGGCTCTCCCTTTTGACTGGTTCCTTGACGCGTCGTGCACGGGCTTCCGCCTGAGGTCACTTCGTCATCGATTTGGCCCGTGCCCATTGGTTTTCGAGTGCCAGCGCGGCGACCCACCGTTCCACGTAAGGCGTGTCGAGATTTTCGCCTTGAATGGCGATAATGCCCGATGCATCCCGGAGCTGCCTTTCCGATTCGCCCATCTTGGCCCACTCGAGCTTTGCGATCAGCATGTCTTCCGCCGTAGCAGCGTATACGGGGACGCCGAGGATGGTCGTCAGCCGTCTGCGGGCAAATTCGGCGATGCTGAACGGCCGGTCTTTTCGAATGATGAAGTCGATCTTCCAGACACCGCGCTCGTCGATGACGTTGAACTGCGACTGGTAGCTCAATGCCTGCAGCGCATCTTCCAGCTCGGCGTAGTAGTCGGACTCGGAGAAGTCCCGGATCAGCGTCTGTAGCTGCTGTGTTGTCGGTGCGATGACGACGTCGATGTCATGCGTGGCGCGGGGAATGCCGTGGACGGCACTCACAAACGATCCGGTCACCATGTACGGGATGCCGGCTACTTCCAGGGCATCCCGGAGCCTGGCAAGCAGGTCTTCAGCCGGCATGCCGGCCCTGCCGAAAGTGGCCGTAGAAGATGCGCAGCACTTCGCGTGTGACTTCCGCCTCGGTGAAGCCGGGGTTCCTCATGCGGACTCCGGCCCGCGACAGTTCGCGGATCGCTTCGCTCAGCTCTGCCGCAATCTCCGCGCGGCGTTCCGGTCCGGCGTTGCGGTAGAGCTGCAGCTGATGGGCGTGCGCCGCCTCGGACGTGTCGTGAGCCCTCACGCTCGTATTCTAGCGACATCACCAAGTCGAAACACGATGCCTGCAGAACCCGAATCCCGTCGCCTGCAGCACTTGGTCATACCGCGCCCGGTGCGGACTCCCCACGAGCGGCTGTCCGAAACAACATCGCCGATCCGAAAAACAGCAGGACGAAGAGCGCATTGAGGCCGAACCCCCGCAATACAGCCGCTGTCCAGGCGGTGACCTGAGGGTTCCGAGTCATCAGCACAATTGCCAGGACCAACGCTTGCGCGAGCGCTGTGGCGAACAGGGCGCGGGCCATGCCGCCCGGCTGAAAGCGCGCCATGGCGGCACCGATGATCCCGACGAGGGGCACCGCGAGATACATCATGGCGGCGGGATTGATGTCATCGGCGGCCTGGACGAAGTTCATCCAGACCAGGACGAACGCCGCCACGAGCGCAATTCCGACGGCCGCCCGGTAGGCGATCGTGTCCACGTTCCTGGTCACCAGCTGATACGTGAGCCCGGTGGCAAAGAGGAGGGTGCCGGCAAGGACAAAGGCGCGAGGTTCCCAGTTCCATCCATCGACAAACTGGTTCCCCAGCAAGGGGATCAGCAGGACGAGCGCTGTGATCAGGGTCGGGCCCTTCCAGAGGCTCCTTCTTCGCCGTCCGCCGCCGGTACCCATCCCTCCTGCCACCGTCGTACCGCCGTGCGTGTGCGTGTTCATCCGTCCTCTTCGAGGAATGTTGGCTTTGCAGTGCAAAGTAACTTATGGCGCATAGCCTGTCAATCCTTGAGCGGCACAGCGTCTCCGGGTTCTCGACGCGGTTGATGCGGTTCGCGTGGCTCCAACTTTGGAGGGTTCGGGCTTACATTTCTTGACTGCGGGTCAACATTTCTTGAGTGCAGGTCAACATTTCTTGAGTGCAACTCAACATTTCTTGACCGCAGGTCAACATTTGCTGGAGTCAACTCGACTTTTCCAGGCCTCAACTCAACATTTCTGGAGCGCAAGCCAACAATTCTGGAATGCAACCAGTCATTTCTGGAATGCCAACCAGCTATCGCCCGCTACCGCGGGCTCGATTCAGAGGGACGCCGTTTCCACCCGGCTGGAAGCCGGGTGCTGTTGACCTTTGCGCCGCCTACGGCGGCGTTGCCACTTCACCGGCCTTTCGCCTGGATTTACAGCGCCCCGCCCCCGCCCCGCGGTACCGCTGCTTCTTCCTCCGGCACGGGCAGGAAGTCTTCGCCGGGGTTGACGAAGCGGTCGGTCTCGAAGTGGAACTGTTTGTCGTAGAGCTGTTTGTAGCGGCCGTCTTTGGCGAGGAGGTCGTGGTGGGTGCCGCGCTCGACGATCTCGCCTTCTTCGATGACGAGGATCTGGTCGGCGCCGCGGATGGTGGAGAGACGATGGGCGATGACGAAGGTGGTGCGGCCTCGGCGCAAGGCGCGCAGGCCGTCCTGGATCTTGGCTTCGCTCTCGCTGTCCAAGCTGGACGTGGCCTCGTCGAGGATGAGGATGGCCGGGTCGGCCAGGATGGCCCGGGCGATGGCGATGCGCTGGCGCTGGCCGCCGGAGAGTTTGATGCCGCGCTCGCCGATGACGGTGTCGTACTTCAATTCCAGCGGCTCGACGAATTCGTCGACGTGGGCGATGCGCGCGGCTTCGCGCATCTGCTCGAAGGTGGCGTCGGGCTTTCCGTAGCGGATGTTCTCGATGACGGTGCCGTCGAAGAGGAAGTTGTCCTGTAGCACGATGCCCAGGCGGGAGCGGAAATCGCGCAGGCGGATGTGGGAGAGGTCGCGGCCGTCGATGAGCACACGCCCGCTCTTGGGGCGGTTGAAGGTCATGACCAGGCTGATGAGGGTGCTCTTGCCCGAGCCGCTGGAGCCGACGAGCGCGGTCGTGGTCTGGGCCGGGGCCTCGAACGAGACGTGCTTGAGGACCGGCACGCCTTCGTTGTATTCGAAGGTCACGTCGTCGAAGGCCACGTGGCCGCGCACGACGTCGATCGGTTCGCGCGACGCGTCTTCCTGGTCCTCGGTGGGCTGTTTCATGATCTCGCGGATGCGGTCCAGGCCGGCGAAGGCCTCGGTGATCTGCGTGCCGATGGAGGCGATGCCCATCACCGGCGCGGCCAGGAGGCCGGTGAACATCAGGTACATGAAGAGATCGCCGAGGGTCATCGTGCCGCCGGTGATGGCGCGCGCGCCGCCGACCATGATGATCACGCCGATGACGCCGATGATGGCCGTGCCCAGGGCGGTGGTGCCGGAGACGGCGGTGATGGTCCTGGCCACGTTGCGGAACAGCTTGTGGACGCCCTTGGCGAGGACGATGTCCTCGCGCTTTTCGGTGGTGTAGGCCTTGACGACGCGGATCCCGCCGAGACTTTCTGCAAGGCGTCCGGTGACCTGGGCGTTGATCTCGCCGCGCATGCGGAACAGCGGCCGCACGCGCTTGAACATCAGGGCCAGCACGGTGCCGAACGTCCCCAGCGTCACCAGCGTGATGAGCGTCAGCTTCCAGTTCAGATAGAAGAGGATGCCCAACGCCAGCGTGGCCGTGACGATGCTGCCGACGAGCTGCACCAGGCCGTTGCCGATGATGTTGCGGATGCCCTCGGCGTCATTCATGACGCGCGAGATCAGGACGCCCGACTTCGTGGAATCGAAGTACGCCACCGGCAGGCGCAGCACATGCTGCTCGATCTTCTTGCGCATCTCCGTGATGGAGCGCTGCGCGGCCACGCCGAGAATCTGTGACAGCGAGAACGAGGTCACGGCCTGCACGATCGTGGCGCCTGCGGCGGCCAGCGCCAGCCAGATCAGCAGCTCGTGCCGCCCCTTGCCGATCACTTCGTCGATGACGAACTTCGAAGAGGCCGGCATCACGAGGCCAGCCAGCCGGCTGATCATCATCAGGAGCAGGCCGAGGGCCAGGCGGCCCTTACGCGCGCGAATGAGCTCCCTGGCGTCGCGCCAGACCTCGTCGAGTTTGGGTTTCTTCTTTTCGGGCTTGTCCGGCTTCACGGGAGGGATCATAGCGGTTTGGAGTGCGGTAGCCGCAGCGGCCACCGCACTCCAAAATTCTGCCGGACTATTCGGTTTCGTAACCGGCGGCGATCCATGCGGCGGTGCCGCCGGTGACGTTGACGAGCGGATGCGTCGTGTAGCGGCGCAGCAGGCTGGCTGCGGTGGAGGAGCGATAGCCGCTGGCGCAGATGACGGCGGTCGGTTTGGACAGGTCGAGATCGCCGGCATGTTCGTCGAAGAAGTCGAGGGGCACGTTGATGGCGCCCGGTACGTGGCCGGAGTCGTACTCGGAGCGTCTCCGGACGTCGAGGATCTGCAGGCCGTCGAGCGAGCGGCGCAACTCCTCGACGCTCATCTGCGGCAGCGACGCCAGGGCACCGCCGCTGTCGCGCCAGGCGTCCACGCCGCCCCGTAGCACACCTTCGACGTCTTCCAGGCCGACGCGCGCCAGGCGCATGCCTGCTTCGTTCGCTCCTGCTTCATCGGCCGCCACGATGACGATCTCGCGGTCAGGGTCGAGCAACGTTCCGGCCCACGAGGCGAACTGGCCGCGAAGGCCGATGTTGATCGAGCCGGGGACATGTCCCGCGCCGAAGGCGGCGCTGTCGCGGACGTCGAGCACGATGGCGCCGCGGTCGCACGCACATTCCACCTGGCCGGGCGAGAGCGCGGCCACGTGGGTGGGCAAGGCAGGCGCGCCGCGGCGGTTGATCCCGGCGTCGTACGGAAAGTAGCGCGGCGCAGGTGCGAGATCCGCCGTCATCATCGCGACGAACGCCTCGCGCGTCATCGGCTGCAACGCGTAGTTCATGCGGCGCTGCTGGCCGATGGTCGACGAGCGCTCGGTGGAGATGTTGCGTCCGCACGCGGAGCCGGCACCGTGCGCCGGCCACACTTCGACGGAGTCGTCGAGCGCGAGCAGCTTGTCGTGCAGCGAGTCGTACAGCAGCGCGGCCATCTGCGCCGAGGTGTAGCCGCGGCTGCCGGCGAGATCGGGACGGCCGACGTCGCCGATGAAGAGGGTGTCGCCGGTCAGGAGCTTCTTCGGCGCGTCGCTCGCCGTATCCATGACGAGCCAGGAGATGCTCTCCGGCGAATGTCCGGGTGTCTCCAGCGCGCGCAGCACGACGTTGCCGACGCGCAGCTCATCGCCCTCGCGCACCGCGCGATGCGGCACCTCGGCACCGGCGGCCGCGCCGAACACGATCTCGGCGCCGGTGCGCTCGGCCAGCTCGGAATGGCCGCTGACGAAATCGGCGTGGATGTGCGTCTCGATGACGTAGCGGATGCGCAGGCCGCGCTCCTGGGCGGCGTCGATGTACTGCTGCACATCGCGCTGCGGATCGACGACCGCCGCCTCGCCGTCCGACCCGATCAGGTACGAAGCATGCGCCAGACAGCCGAGGTAGAACTGGTGGAAGTGCACGCCCACACTACCGTTCCAACCCCACCTTTTCTTCCAACTCCTCCCTTCGCGACCGGCTCACGCTGAGCTCTGTGCCGTCTTTGAGGCGGACGGCGTAGTCGCCGCCGGCGGCGTGGAGGAGGGTGTCGATGCGGTCCAGGCGGACGATGGCGCTGCGGTGGATGCGGAAGAAGAGGGCGGGGTCGAGTTTGTCTTCGAGCGTCTGCATCTTCTCGCGGATGGCAAAGGTGCGGTCGCCGATGTGGAGCTCGGCGTAGGGGCCGCTGGCGGTGATGTAGTCGATGAGCGCGACCGGCACGACGCGGATCTGGCCGCGGCTTTCGACGGAGATGCGCTCGAGATATTCGTGCTTCGGCGCGGGTTGCGTGGCGATCGCTTTCCTGGCGCGCGCCAGCGCCTGGGCGAAGCGCTCGTCGTCGAAGGGCTTGACGAGGTAGTCGATTGCGGCCACGTCGAAGGCCTTGAGCGCGAAGCGTTCGTAGGCGGTGGTGAAGATCGTGGCCGGCAGGGCGTCGGCGCCCAACTCCTCGGCCACTTCGACGCCGGTGCGTCCCGGCATCTGTACGTCGAGAAAGACGAGGTCGGGCCGGAGCTCGCGGATCATGTTCACGGCCTCATTGCCATCGCGAGCCTCGCCGATGATCTCGACGTTCGGTTCTTTGGCGAGGAGGTCTTCGATGCGCTGCCGCGCCAGCAGCTCGTCATCGACGATCACGACGCGCAGCATCCGGTCAGGCATGTTCGCGATACGGCAGCGTGATCTGCGCCAGCACGCCGCCACCCTCCGCGTCCCTGAGCTCGAGCGACGCGCGGTTGCCGTACAGCTGCTCCAGCCGTGCGCGTGTGTTCGCCAGGCCGACGCCGGAGGCGTTCTGCACGTCGAGCCCCGGACCGTTGTCGCGCACGGTGAGCACGAGGCGCTCGCCGTCGCGCCGCGCGGCGATCTCGATCTGTCCCTCACCCGCGGCGCGGTTCACGCCGTGCTCGAGCGCGTTCTCCACGATCGGCTGCAGGATGAGATTCGGCACGAGCGCGTCCTGGGTGTCATCGGCGATGTTCCGATCGACGCGCAGGCGTCCCTGGAAACGGATCTCCATGATCTCGATGTAGCGGCGGAGAAAGGCCAGCTCGTCGCGCAGCGGAACCTCGTCCGTGGCGTGACTCTCGATCGTGTGGCGCAGTAGCTCGCTGAGCCTGGCGATCATGCGCCGCACGCCGCCGGGATCGCGCTCCACCAGGGCCGAGACGGCGTGCAGCGTGTTGAAGAGGAAGTGCGGATTGATCTGCATCCTCAGCGCGTCCAGCCTGGCCTCGGCGAACTGGGCCTGGAGGTGCGCGGCCTGCCGCTGGCGCCGCTGATCGCGCAGGAAGAACTCGCGCGCGAACCCCGCGGCCGCACGGCCAGGTAGACCAGCAGCTGATTGAGAAAGCGGAACCGCCCGATCTCCCGCAACGGCGCGAACGCGCTCCCGCCGCCGCCTCGCCCGCGCCGGCCGGTGACCGGCGGATCGAAGACCACGAACCGCGCCGCGTTGAGCAGCGTGTAGACGAGGATGGCGATGCCGATCCCGAGGAGAATCAGCAGAGGTACTCGAACCCACATGGACCGCGCCCAGCCACCCTCGCTCTTCGAAGCGGACGACCAACTGCTGAGCCAGAGAATGAACGGCGTCACCGCCGCCCACGCCCAGGCCTCGATGAACGCCAGCGTGATCGGCCCCGCCGGCGACATCGGCCGAAACCCGAACCCGCGCGGATCGAGCAGCCGGTTCACCGCCGACAGCGTTGCCAGGAACGTCCAGAAGGCGAAGATCAGCACGACTTCGCGGGTGCTGAGCGTGAACTTTTCGGTGGGCGGTTGGGTGGTCATGTCGTATGCGTGGTCTCAGAGTCTTAGAGTCTTAGAGTCGTAGAGGCCGCCGCTGGCCAGGGTTCCTCTACGACTCTACGGCTCTAAGACTCTAAGACGCCCAGCCCGCAGAATACCCGCCCATCCACCCGCCCCAGTGCAATTCATGACACGGCGGTGCAGCTCGTTTCGCAGGCGAAACAGAAGCGCTCTGCCGCGCGTCGTATCGGGCAACAAGGAGATTCAAGCCCATGACAAGCACGAAGAAATGGTTTACGGCAGCAGCGGCAGTTCTGGCGCTCTCGGGCACGATGGCGTTCGCGGCGCCGCATGAGGGACGCGGCGGCAGGCATGGCCGCGGCGGACGCGGCGGTGAGTTTGGCGAGCGTATGGCTGCGAAGCTCAACCTGACGGACGCGCAGAAGCAGCGGATCAAGGACTCTCAGCAGAGCTTCCGCAACGAGAACAAGGCGTTCTTCGAGACGGTTCGCGACACCCGCCGCCAGATCCGCGAGGCGAAGGAAGCGGGCGACACGGCCCGGCTGGAGTCGCTGAAGGCCACGGCTGAGTCGCAGCATGCGCAGATGAAGCAGCTCCGCGACGCCCAGATGCAGCGCATCGAAACGTTCCTGACGACCGAGCAGCGCGCGCAGTGGCAGGCCATGAAGGCCGAGCGCGAAGCGAGGCGGGCCGAGCGCGGACAGCACCGCCGCCAGAACTGAGCGGACTGCAGCGCAGCAAACCCCGAGGGAGGCGGAAACGCCTCCCTTTTCTGTAGCGTGCCGTTCGTGACACGCACGTGCATCTCGTTGAAAACACGAAAGCAGTGGCCCTTCGGGCACGTTGTGGAGTGCAACCATGAAAAAGAAATCGTTCATCGCAGTGACGCTCCTGGCCGTGGTGGCGGTCGTGGCCGTAATGGTCCACCGCGCGGCGCAGGCGAAGGATTCGGCGCCGTATCGCTTCACCGCGGTCGAGCGCGGTAATGTGGAGTCGACGGTTTCCGCAACCGGCACGCTGGGCGCGGTGCGCACGGTCGCGGTCGGCACACAAGTGTCGGGTCAAATCGCCGAGCTGCTGGTCGACTTCAACGACACCGTGAAGAAGGGCCAGCTGCTGGCCCGCATCGATCCGACGCTGCAGCAGCAGGCCGTGACGGATGCACAGGCCAGCGTGGAGCGCGCGCAGGCGCAGCTCCTTCAGGCGCAGCGCGACTACAACCGCAACCGCGAGCTGATGTCCGACGGCCTGGTGGCGCGCAGCGTCTTCGAGACCACGGATTCGACGCTCGACGTGGCCCGCGCGAACGTCAAGTCCGCGCGCGTGGCGCTCGACCGCGCCAAGCAGAACCTCGAGTACACGAACATCTACGCGCCGATCGACGGCGTGGTGGTGGAGCGCAATGTCGACGATGGGCAGACCGTGGCCGCCAGCCTCTCCGCGCCGCAGCTGTTCCTCATCGCCAACGACCTGCGCAACATGCAGATCCTGGCCAGCGTCGGCGAAGGCGACATCGCCCAGATCAAGGAAGGGCAGAAGGTCAAGTTCACCGTCCAGGCGCTGAGCGGCCAGACCTTCGAAGGCGACGTGAACCAGGTGCGCCTGCAGTCCGCCACCAACGAGAACGTCGTCAACTACACGGTCGTCGTCTCGGTGGCGAACCCGGAGAAGAAGCTGCTCCCCGGCATGACCGCGCGCGTCGAGTTCCTGACCAGCAGCGCGGAGAACGTGCTGAAGGTGGCCAACGCGGCGCTGCGGTTTAAGCCGGCGGAAGGCGCCGTCGTCGCAACACCGGCGTCCTCGACAGCGGGCGCGGCAAGGTCTCGCTCACGCGCCTCAAGGGGAGACGGCGCCGGGACGGCGCCGGGCCAGCCGGCGAGACGCCAGCGCTCCGGAGGCTTCGGCACGCTTTACGTCGCCGATGAGAAAGGGAAGCTGACGCCGATCCGCGTGCGTACCGGACTCACCGACGGTTCCGAGACGGAGGTCCGCGGCCGCGATCTGAAGGAAGGGATGAAGGTCGTGGCCGGCACGTCGCAGCCGCAATCGGCGGCCCTGCCGTCGAATGCATCGTCGAACGCCTCGCCGTTCCAGAGCGGCAACCAACAGCAGCAGCGGGGCGGGCCGCGTCCGGGAGGCTTCTGATGACGAACGTCATCCATACTGAGTCGCTCACGAAGACGTACGTCAGCGGCACGAACGAAGTCCACGCGCTGCGCGGCGTCGATCTCACGATCGGACGCGGCGAGCTCGTGGCCATCATGGGCACGTCGGGCTCCGGCAAGTCGACGCTCATGAATCTCCTCGGCTGTCTCGACTCCCCGACCGCAGGCTCGTATGAGCTGGACGGCGTGCGCGTCGACGGCCTGGGCAAGAACGAGCTGGCGGCCATCCGCAATCAGAAGCTCGGCTTCGTGTTCCAGGGCTTCAACCTGCTGCCGCGCACCACGGCGCTCGAGAACGTCGAGCTGCCGCTGCTCTACGATCGCAGCGGAAAAAAAGTCGATCCTCGGGCGCTGGCCACGGCCGCGCTCCAGCGCGTGGGCCTGGCCGAGCGCCTCGACCATCAGCCGAGCGAGCTCTCGGGCGGACAGCAGCAGCGCGTGGCCATCGCCCGCGCGCTGGTGACGTCGCCGGCGCTCGTCCTGGCCGACGAGCCGACCGGCAATCTCGACACGCGCACCACCATCGAAGTAATGGCGCTCTTCCAGGAGCTGAACGAGGAAGGCGTCACCATCGTCATCGTCACGCACGAGCCGGAAGTGGCGGCATATGCGAAAAGAGTCGTGGAAATGCGCGACGGCCGCATCGTGCGCGATGAGCCTGTCCGGAACCGCCGCGACGCCGCGCGCGATCTCGAAACGGCGGATGAACGGAGCGCAGCATGAAGACGACCATCCTCGTTCGCATTGCCACGCAGAGCATTCTCAAGAACAAGATGCGCGCGGCGCTGACGATGCTGGGCATCATCATCGGCGTGGCCGCGGTCATCGTCATGGTGGCGGTGGGCTTCGGCGCGCGCTCGCGCATCCGCGCCCAGATCAACAACCTCGGCACGAACATGATCGTCATCACCCCCGGCGCCGCGCAGGCGGCCGGCGTGAGCCAGGGCGCACAGGCGTTCCCCAATCTCTCGCTCGACGACGTCCAGAAGATCCGCGACGAAGCGCAGGTCGTGACGGCGGTGACGCCGGTCATCGTCAGCCGCGCCCAGGTCATCGGCGAGGCCGGCAACTGGCGCACGATGATCAACGGCGTGGACACCGACTACCAGGTCATCCGCGACTGGCAGACCAGCTCCGGCGCGTTCTTCGCCCCTGAGGACGTCACGTCGATGCGCAAGGTGGCGGTGCTCGGCAAGACTGTGGCCGATCAGCTGTTCCCGGGGACTGATCCGGTCGGCCAGGAAGTGCAGATCCGCAACGTGCCGTTCGACGTCGTGGGCGTGCTCGCGCCGAAAGGCCAGACCGCCAGCGGTAGCGACTCGGATGACGTGGTCCTCATCCCGCACACGACTATGAAGGCCGTACTCTCGGGACGCTCGTTCCTGCCGCAAATCCTGGCCAGCACGGCGTCCGAGGGAGACGTTCCGGCCGCGCAGGACGAGATCCGCGTGCTGCTCCGCGAATCGCGCCGGCTCGGCGAGAACGACCCCGACGACTTCACCGTGCGCAACCAGAACGACCTAGCCGAGGCCGCGGAAGGAAGCACGAAGGTCATGACCCTGCTCCTGGCCGCGATCGCCTCGATCTCGCTGCTCGTCGGCGGCATCGGCATCATGAACATCATGCTGGTGTCGGTCACCGAGCGCACCCGCGAGATCGGCATCCGCCTGGCCATCGGCGCCCGCGGCTCCGACGTGCTCACGCAGTTTCTCGTGGAGAGCATCGTCATGGGCGTCCTCGGCGGCCTGATCGGCCTGGCCCTCGGCATCATCGGCTCCAAGCTCCTCGGCCACTTCACCGGCTGGGAGACCGTCATCTCACCCGTGCTCATGCTCGTGGCGGTAATGTTCTCGGGAGCGGTGGGGGTGTTTTTCGGGTACTACCCGGCAAGGAAGGCGGCGGCGCTGCATCCGATTGAGGCGTTGAGGTACGAGTAGTGGACGTTGTGGACGAGGTGGACTGAGTGGACGTCCACCGAGGTCCACATCGTCCACCAAGTCCACTGATGGGCATGCGTACAATTCCTGCATGCGCAACCTGCTCGTTTTTGCCGCACTCTTGTTCGCTGCTGCCTGCAACCATGTTCCTGCCGCGAGCTCGCGGCTGGAGACGACGCCGCGGCATGACGAGTGGGTGACGATCGAGAGTGCGGGGCGGCAGTTGCACGCTTATGTCGTCTATCCGCAGTCGAGCACGAAGTCGGGCTCCGTGGTGGTGATCCACGAGAACCGGGGGCTGAACGATTGGGCGCGGACGGTGGCGGATAAGCTGGCGGAGCAGGGGTACATCGCCATCGCGCCGGACATGCTCTCCGGGGCGGCGCCGGGCGGCGGGCGCACGAAGGATTTCCCGTCCGAGGATGCGGCGCGGGAGGCCATCTCCAAGCTGCCGAAGGAGCAGGTCCTTTCCGATCTCAAGGCCAGCGCGAATTACGTCCGCGCCCTTCCTTCCGCGAACGGCAGGCTGGCGGTGGGCGGTTTCTGCTGGGGCGGGGCGCGGTCGTGGGAAGCGGCCAATACGGTCGAGGGGCTGACGGCGGCGTTCGTGTTTTACGGCACGGGACCGATGGCCGAGGAGGGCGTGACCGGGATCGAGGCGCCGGTCTACGGCTTCTACGGCGGCGATGACGCTCGCGTGAACGCGACGATCGATACGACCCGGCCCCTCATGGAAAAGCACGGCAAGCGCTTCGAGCCGGTGATCTACGCCGGCGCCGGCCATGCCTTCATGCGCCTGGGCGAGCTTCCCGATGCCACCCCGGCGAACAAGAAAGCGCACGACGAGGCCTGGGTGCGCTGGCTGGATCTCCTGCGCGCCATCAACTGATCCGGGACCTCCCCACAGCTGGCCTCGTTTCCGCAATAGAGGCCTGCGAAAGGTGAGGTTCCATGGGTGATCGCAACGTTGCTTCGAGTGGCATTGAAGGCCTGGATCACATTCTTTTAGGCGGTTTCCCGCGCAACCACGTGTACCTGTTGCAGGGCGACCCCGGTGTCGGCAAGACCACCCTGGGCTTGCAGTTTCTGCTCGAGGGCGTGCGCCAGGGCGAGGGGGCCTTGTACCTGACGCTGTCGGAGACGCGCGACGAGCTGCACGCCGTGGCCGAGTCCCATCACTGGGACATGACCGGCGTGAATGTGTTCGAGCAACTGGTGGGGGAGCAGACGCTGGAGGAGGAAGACTCCACGGTCTTCTATCCCTCGGAAGTGGAGCTCGGGCAGACCATCAAGGCCATGCTGACGGAGGTGGACCGGATCAAACCGTCGCGCGTCGTCCTGGACTCCCTCTCCGAGATCCGCCTCCTGGCCCAGAGCACTCTCCGTTACCGCAAGCAGATCCTGGCCTTGAAGCAGTTCTTCGGGAGCCGCAACATCACCGTGCTGTTCCTCGACGACCGGACCGCCGAGGTCAATGACCTGCAACTGCAGAGCGTGCCTCACGGCGTGGTGGAGCTGGAGCGCTACACGCCGCTCTACGGCGCCGCGCGCCGCCGCCTGCAGCTGGTGAAGATCCGCGGCCTCAACTTCCGCGACGGCTATCACGACTTCAGCATCAAGACCGGCGGCATCCTGGTCTATCCGCGCCTCATCGCCGCGGAGCACCGGCGTTACGTCGATCAGGACCCGGTGCCGAGCGGCGTGCCAGCCCTTGACGAAATGCTGGGCGGCGGCATCGACCGCGGCACGAGCACGCTGGTGATGGGTCCGGCCGGCTCCGGCAAGTCGGCGCTCTCGACGCAGTACGCCATCGGAGCAGCGCTACGCGGCGAGAAGGCGGCCATGTTCATCTTCGAGGAGAGCCTGTCCAGCCTCTACAACCGCTCCGCGTCGCTGGGGATGCCGCTGCGCGAGCTCGCCGAGGCGGGAAAGATCCTGGTGCGGCAGGTCGACCCGGCCCAGCTCCAGCCGGGCGAGTTCGCCTCGCTGGTGCGCGATACCGTCGAGCGCGACCAGACCCGCGTCCTGGTCATCGACAGTCTCAACGGCTACCTGAATGCGGTGCCGGAGGAGCGTTTCCTGCTGCTGCATCTGCACGAGCTCCTCAGTTACCTCGGGCAGGCAGGCGTGGCCACGGTGCTGGTGTTTGCCCAGCACGGCCTCATCGGCTCGATGCAGTCGACGGTCGACGTCAGCTACCTGGCCGACTCCGTGATCCTGATGCGTTACTTCGAGGCCCGGGGAAGGATCCGCAAGGCCCTCTCGATCATGAAGAAACGCGGCGGCGTGCACGACACGGCCATCCGCGACTTCACGATGTCCAGCGAGGGGCTGGGCATCGGCCCGCCGCTCGAAGACTACCGCGGCGTCCTCACCGGCACCCCCACGTTCGACAACATCGTCAAGGAGATCCGCGAGGCGTGACCGTGGAGGAACGTAGTCATCGAGTGTTGATCGTCGCTCCGATCGGCCGCGATGCGGAGCTCATGTGCACGCACCTCGAGGCGGCCGGTCTCCTTTGCGAGGCATTCGATTCCGTCGACGCCGTGTGCACCACGCTGCAGGAAGGCGCCGGCGCGTTGCTCGTGACCGAGGAGGCGCTCCTTCCGGATGTCACCCCGCGTCTGGCGCAGACGCTCGACAGTCAGCCGCCCTGGTCCGACGTGCCGATCATCATCCTGGCGGGCGAGCCGTTCGACCGGCCCAGCCGCACGTTCGGAGACCTGGGACGGCGAACGAACGTGACCCTGGTGGACCGGCCCGTGCGCATCAAGAGCCTCGTCAGCGCCACGCAGTCCGCGTTGCGCGCGCGCGAGCGCCAGTACCAGATCCGCGATCTGATGGAGACGCTCGAAGACCGCGTCCACGAGCGCGACCGCTTCCTGGCCATCCTCGGACACGAGCTGCGCAATCCTCTCGGCGCGATCCTCCTGGCGTCGCAGATGAAGGATGAAGACGGGAAGCTCGACGGCGATCACGCGGAGCTCATCGAGCGCCAGTCGCGGCACCTGACGCGCATCGTCAACGACCTGCTCGACCTCTCGCGGCTGGTCTCCGGCAAGATCGTGCTGAAACGGCAGATCATCGATCTCGCCGATGCCGTCCAACAGGCGATGGAGACCGTCCGCGCGGCATCGACACGGCACAAGGTGGCCGTCGAGATCAAACCGGCCGCGACGCCGCTTCCCGTCGACGTCGATCCGGTACGCACGGACCAGATCATCACCAATGTGCTGACGAACGCCATCAAATACACACCCGAGGGCGGGCATGTCGTGGTGACGCTGGAGCGCGATGGCGATGAGGCCGTGGTGCGCGTCACGGACGACGGAGTGGGCATCGCGCCCGACCGCATCGGCACGATCTTCGAGCTCTTCGCGCAGGCGGAGAACGCCATCGGCCGCGCGCAAGGGGGCATGGGCATCGGCCTGGCGCTCGTGCGCAACTTACTACACCTCCACGGCGGCTCCATCACCGCGAACAGCGACGGCATCGGCAAGGGGAGCGAGTTCGCCGTGCGCTTCCCGATCGCGGCACCGCGCCAGTCCGTTGCCGAGCCCGAGCGGCGCGTGGTGCATCGCGCTTCCGGCGACGGCCAGCCGCGCCGGATCGTGATCGTGGAAGACAACGCCGACGTGCGCGAGCTGCTCCGTCTCAAGCTGCGCCGCCTCGGACATTCCGTCGATGCGGTCGCGGACGGGCACTCCGGCGTGACAGCCATCGTCGACGGCAAGCCGGATCTCGCGCTCGTCGACATCGGCCTTCCCGGACTCGATGGCTACGAGGTGGCCATGCAGGTCCGGCGGTCGCTCGGTCCGGGCGTGGTGCTCGTGGCGGTGAGCGGCTTCGGGCAGCCGGAGGACAAGCGCAAGGCGCTGGAGGCCGGCTTCGACGAGCACATCACCAAGCCCGCGGACGTGACCGACATCGAAAACCTGCTGGCGCGATTGCCGCCGAGGCTCGCCCGTGATCACGCATGATCGAGACGAGCCGCTTTCCGTTCCTTCGGTCCTGGTCGTCGAGCCGTACGAAGACTTGCGCGACGGCATCGTGACGACGCTGCAGCGCCGCCACTACGTCTGCCATACCGTCGATACGCCTGCCGGCGCCGCGCTGATGCTGCGCAAGAACGACTATGCGTACGTGGTCGTGGACGCGGATGTGCCGGAACTGACCAGCGAACTGGTGTCGCAGCTCTCTCCCCAGTCGAACGTCATTCTCATCACCGAGGACGAAGCGAGCGAGAGCGAGCACGTCCTGCGCAAACCGTTCGGCTGCGATGAGCTTCTAGCGCAGTTCGTACGCCCCTCCGGCGTTAGCGGATAATCGCCGCCGGAGTCTCTCGTTTGCTCCAGCCCGGAACCAATCTCGGACGCTACACGATCCTCGACCTCGTCGCCGTCGGCGGGATGGGCGAGGTTTACCGCGCCGAGGATGCGCGACTGCACCGCGATGTGGCCATCAAGGTGCTGCCGGCGCACCTGGAGCGCGACCGCGCGGCGCTCGACCGTTTCTATCGCGAGGCGCGCGCGGTGGCCGCGCTGTCGCATCCGAACATCCTGGCCATTTTCGATTTCGGTGCGGAGAACGGCATTCATTACGCGGTCACCGAGCTCTTGGAAGGCGAGACGCTGCGCACGCGCCTCGGCCGGGCGCGCCTGACCACGCGCGAGACGCTGGAGATGCTGGTGGCGGTGTGCGACGGCGTGGCAGCCGCGCACGCACGCGGCATCGTGCATCGCGATCTCAAGCCGGAGAACATCTTCATCACCCGCGACGGCCGCGTGAAGGTGCTCGATTTCGGACTGGCGCGCAGCGCCAGCGGCCTGTTTGCCCCGCGCGGCGAAGCGCTCATGACGGAGATGCTTCCCACCGAGCCGGGCGTCGTGATCGGTACGGTCGGCTATCTCGCGCCGGAGCAGGTCGAAGCGCGCTCGCCGACGCCGGCCACGGACGTCTTTGCGCTCGGTTGCATCCTTTTCGAGATGCTCAGTGGGCGCCTGCCGTTCGAGCGCGCTTCCTCGGCGCATGTGATGGTGGCGCTGCTGCATGACGACGCGCCGCACCTGGAGCCGAGCAGCGATCCGTTGACGCGCGATCTCGATTCGCTGGTGCAGCGCTGCCTGCAGAAAGATCCAAACGACCGGCCGCGTGAAGCCGGGGAGCTCGCCAATGAGCTGCGCGCGCTGCTGGCCGGCGAACGGATCTCGCGAGCCATGCGTGCGCCGCTGCGCCGGTCGAGAGTCCGCCGGATGGCCATTGCAGCCGTAGCATTGATCACCGTCCTGGCGTTCGCGGGCGCATACCTCACGCTGCGCAATCCGCAGCTCGACCAGGGTTACGACGTCCGCACGGCCGACATCCGCGGCAGTGCGGAGACGAAGCGGCTCATCGGTCTGGCGCTTCGCGCGGACGCGGAGGGCAACCGGGCGAAGGCGATGGAGCTGCTGGAGGAGGCCTGGCGCCGTCCCTCGGCCACGGCGTTCCCGCCGGCATTTCTGTCGAGTTTCAACGATGCGGCAGGGAACGCCGAGCGCGCGGACTACTGGTCGAAGGAAGCGATGAAGCGGCTGGCCGGCGCGTCGACGTACGAATCGATGCTGGTGCGCTATCTGGTCGTTCCGAGCGCGAACAGCCAGCAGGAGCTGGCGCTCGCGAAATCGGCGCTCGACATCCGGCCGGATGCGTGGCGTCTGCGCCTGGCGGCGGCGCACATTTACCTCGGGCATCGCGACCGTGAGGCGGCGCGCCGCGAGCTGATGCAGATCGATGTGGAGAAGCCCGATGACCGGCGTCTGATGCTCGTGCTCGCCGACCGGGCAGCGCTCGGCGATATCGACGGAGCCGAACGCGACCTGCACAAGAGCCGGCTCGTCAACCGGCCGTCTCTCTTGCACTACACCGAGGCCCGCATTGCCTGGAGCCGCGGCAACGCGCAGCGCGCCGCCGTGCTGTACGAGCGCGCCGCCGAGGACGCCACGAATGAAGGGCTCAGCAACGTCGAATCCGAGGCGCGCGAGCTGGCCGGGCTGGCCTTGCTCCGGCGCGGCGAGTGGAACGAGGCGCAGCGGCGATTCGCCGCCAGCGGCGCGCGCGGACGGCAGCTCGGCCTGACGTTTCGCACCTTCACCTCGGCGGCCCTCGGCGCCTACGCCGCGCATCGCAACGGCGACGCCGAGGAACGCGACCGCAAGCTGGCCGACGCCGCCGCGTTCGCCCCTCCGGGCCCGCCGCAGGCATCGTTGCGCGTCCTGGCCATCCGCCTGAAATCGCCGGTCTGGCGCATGTGGAGCACGGACACGATCGCACGCGACCCGCAGCTCGCGTCCGTCATGTCCCTCATCCGCGCCCACGAAGCATGGGATGCCGGCGACGCCGAGGCCGCGAAGCGCGAGCTCCGCCGCGCCCGCGCCGAAAGCATCGACGGAACCGAGTTGCGCGAGGAAGCCGAGCTCCTGGCAGCGGAGCTCGGCATGCTCTCACAAGTGCTGCCGGCGGATCCGCCGTATCCGAACATTCTTAGGTACGTGGCGATTTTTGATTTGGAGGAACTGCGTCGCGAGAGCGAGAAACCTAGCCCACGATCTCCAACGCCACCGGCGCCTTGAGATAGACCACCTGCGTGACTTTGCGGCGGAAGATGCGGCGGTACCACGGTTCCGGCATCGGTTTGCCGCCGTGGGCCATGACCAGTTGCCCGAGGCGGGTGACGTCTTCCGGACTCATGCGGATGCAGCCGTGGGATTCGGCGTGGCCGAGCGAGTCCTCGTCGTCGGAGCCGTGGATGTAGTAATCCGGCTCTTTGAAGAACATCTTGACGCGTTTCATCGGATTGTCGGGATGCCCGGCGGGCTTGGCGGTCTTGTCGCGGGCCCACTTGGAATCAGGCGGGACCCAGGCCGGGTTCCAGATGACCTTGCGGATCGAGAAGTTGCCTTTGGGCGTCGGATATTCGGCGTCACCGACGGCGACGCGGAAGGTGTCGATGACATTTCCGTCCTCGAGAACCTGCAGCTGGCGCTCCGAAAGGTCGATCTCGAGGCGCAGCTCGGCGGATAACTGCCGGGAGAAGAGCAGACACGTAACTATCAGAAAGAGAAGGCGTTTCACGGTCTTCTCTACTGCAATCGCGATTCCATTTTTCGAGGCCCTCTTGACGAAACAGCAACAGCCCGGCATCATGACGTCTGCTGAGACTTAGTCTCAAGCGCAAAGGAACGGGAACCACACGTGATCATCTGCATCTGCCGCGGCAAATCCGAACGGGATATCGCCAGGGCCATCGACAACGGCGCATCCTCTCTCCGCGATCTGCAACGCTGCGGCGTCGGCGACCAGTGCGGCTCCTGCCACAACTCTTTGCGGGCCATCCTCAGCGCCGCAGAAGCCACCGCGGCGGCCTCTTCGATCCCGATGCCCTGCCCGGCCTGCACGCCGGCCGCGGGCGCCGCCCTTCACGCGCACGCGTGATAGGCTTTTGCCCATGAAGGGCGACGCCAAAATCATCGAGATCCTCAACGACGTCTTGACGTCGGAGCTGACCGCCATCAACCAGTATTTCGTCCACGGCGAGATATGCGAGAACTGGGGCTACGACCGGCTGCACAAGATCATCCGCAAGCACTCCATCGGCGAGATGAAGCACGCCGAGGAGCTGATCGAGCGCGTGCTCTTCCTGGAAGGAATCCCCAACGTGCAGCGCCTGGGCAAGATCAACATCGGCGAGAACGTCGAGGAGATCTTGAAGTCCGACTACGCCCTGGAGCTCGAAGCGCTGCCGCGCCTCAACGAAGGCATCGAGATGTGCCGCGAGAAGGGCGACAACAACAGCCGCCACCTGCTCGAGACGATCCTCCACGAGGAAGAAGAGCACGTCGACTGGCTCGAAGCGCAGATGTCGCTCATCGAACAGGTGGGCATCCAGAACTACCTCGCCCAGCAGATCAAGGAAGACGAGTAACGCTGCACAGCTGCACGGCTACACAGCAGTACAGCTTTGAAGCTGTGTCGCTGTATCACTTCGCCGCGCGCGTCGTTCGAGTGATCCCTTCTTTACGCCGCTCCGCCTGCACCTGATTGCGGCCGTTCTTCTTGGCGCGATACAGCGCGCGGTCCGCAGCCACGATGAGCTCCTTGGGCGAATCGATGCGCGACTGCGGGACGCTGGCCACACCCAGACTGACGGTGACGTTCAGCGGACCGGCCTGCGTGTCGAGTGGCGAAGTCTCGATGAGATGGCGGATCTTCTCGGCGAAGGCGCAGGCATCGTCGAGCATCGTCTCCGGCATCATCACGGCGAACTCCTCGCCGCCGTAGCGCGCCACCAGGTCCGTGCTGCGCACCGAGGAGCGGAACAGCTCCGCGGCGCGTTTGAGCACGTCGTCTCCCACGGCGTGGCCGTGCGTGTCGTTGAACTTCTTGAAGAAGTCGATGTCGATCATGGCCAGCGACAACGGACGCTGATAGCGCTGCGACTCCTCGAACGCACGCGCCAGCTCATCCTGAAAATGACGGTGGTTGTGCAGCTTGGTGAGACCGTCGGTGATCGAGAGCAGCTCCAGACGCTTGTTGGTCTCCAGCAGCTCCTTCTGCAGATCGACGATCCGCTTGCCGGCCCGGATACGCGCCAGCAGTTCCGGATACTGGAACGGCTTGGTGATGTAGTCGTCCGCGCCCAGCTCGAGCCCCTCGATCTTGTCGGCCTGCTCGTCCTCTCCCGTCAGCATGATGATGTAGCGCGTGCGGAAGTCGTTCTTCGCCTTCAGCTCCTGCGCCAGCACCACCCCGTCCATGTCCGGCAGCCGCCGGTCGAGAATGGCCAGATCCCACGGCTGCGACATCAGCGCCGCGCGCGCCTCCTCCCCGGTCGTGCACTCCAGCGTCTCGTACCCGGCACGTTTCAAAAACAACCGCACCAGCCGCCGGATGGCCCCATCGTCATCGACGATGGCAATGATGAAGGGCGACATGAAGAAGGGGTCGGGGGCAATGGGCGTGCCACTGGGGTCAGAGGGCAGGGCGCAGAGGGCAGAGGGCAGAAGAACGCGTGGGTTGCTTCTGCCCTCTGCGCTCTACTGAATCCGCATCGAGATATCCAGCGCCGTCACCGAGTGCGTGAGGGCGCCGACGGAGATGCGGTCGACTCCGGTCTCGGCGACGGCGCGGACGGTCTCGAGGGTAATGCCGCCGCTGGCTTCGAGCGGGACGCGGCCGCGGGTGCGTGCCACGGCCTCGCGCAGCTGGTCGAGGTCCATGTTGTCGAGGAGGATGAAGTCGGGTGCGAGCGCGAGCGCCTGATCGAGCTCGCGCATGTCGCGCACTTCCACCATGATCTGCTGCGGCATCTGCCGGGCGCGGATGCGCTGCACCGCCGCGGTGATCGAGCCGGCGCGGTCGATGTGATTGTTCTTCACCAGGAACATGTCGTGGAGGCCGATGCGGTGATTCTCCCCGCCGCCGGTCTTCACCGCGTACTTGTCGAGCGCGCGCAGGCCGGGCGCGGTCTTGCGCGTGTCGTAGATCTTCGCGGTCGTTCCTGCTACTGCATCGACGTAGCGCCGCGTCATCGTGGCGATCCCTGAGGCGCGCTGCATCAGGTTGAGCGCCGTCCGCTCCCCGGAGAGGAGCGCGATGACCGACGCCTTCACCTCCGCTACGATGCTCCCCGCCGTCACCGCATCGCCGTCGTTTGCCTTCCTCACGATCTCCGCCGACGGATCGAGTGTCCGGAACACCCCCTCGATCGTGGCCAGCCCGGCGATGACCCCCTCCGCCTTCACCAGAAAGCGCGCCGAGCCGCGATCGGCCGGAGCAAAGATGGCCTCGGAGGTAATGTCCGGGAGGTCCTCGGCGAAAGCGCGGCGGATGATGTCGGTCAGGTCGGCTTCGTTCATCGGCTGTCAGTCTAAGAGGCTCAGTGGCTCAGAGGCGCAAAGGCTCAGAGAGGATGCTGCCACGTCCTCTGAGCCGTTGAGCCTCTGCGCCTCTGAGCCTCCGTACCGAAATTCTCCCACCCCCGCGCCCGTTTCCATCATCGGTTCGTTGAAAATTTGGGGGCGCACCGGCTTCGACGGGAACACGTCGGGGTCATGGTTGCATGCCGAGCTCGATTCGCTCGTAAAACCGATCGAAAAACACAAACGCGAATAACGATTTCGCTCTCGCAGCCTAAAAACCTGTGAGCGCTCCTCCGCTGCACGCTCACTGCGGCGGAATCGAGCGTCATGATGTGAGCTAGCGGTCCGCGCAACGCCTACGTACGGACCGCGAAATCAAGAGGCTGGCTGTTGGACGGTTCCCGCTCTCCGGACAATCCTTCAGCGAGATCAATCGGAGAGACAAGCATGTAGAGCCAGGCTGCCACTGTTTTCGGACGGGGGTTCAACTCCCCCCGCCTCCACCATTTTTCCTACTCCTCATCGCAACCTCTCGCCCAGCGCGTGCACCGTCGGGCTTTGCGCCACGCCCATCAATCCCAGCCCGAGGACCAGACAGACCGCGGCGACGCCGGCGAAGATGAGGAGGTGGCGCCGGCGCACTTTGGTGAGGATGGGCGAGAAGAGGTTGCGGATCGGTTCGAGCAGCCAGACCAGGATCAGCGAGAGGACGAGCCACCAGACACCTGCGGCGCTGAGGATGTAGCCGGAGAAGCCGAAGATGGCCTCGGCGCTCGTTCCGGGCTCGGGGATGCCGATCGATCGCAGGTCGTGCTCGACGGCCGCCGCGCCGGCGAGGACGACTACGCCGATGACAGCGACGAAAAGCAGCGACACGAAGACGATGACGATCGGAGGCAGCACCAGCCACCGGCGGGCGTCGAGCGTTTCGCCCCGCTCCTCGATGACGGCCACCCAGGCGCGGCTCAAGAGGAATGCCGGCAGGAGCAGGAGAAATCCGCCTATGGGTAGCGTCAACAGCATGAGCGCCATCAGGCCGATGGAGAGGTAGGGCAGGCGCCAGTCTTCCGGGCCGGTCATCAGACGATCCATCGTTCTCCTCCAGGCAGGACGCTCTTCTTCGGGAAGCCACTGTTCGGGCGGCCCGAGTTGTTCGAGCACGGCGGCCAGGCTGTCCGTCCCCACGGGAACCGGCGCCGCGGCCAGCGCCACCTCGACGTGCTCGCGGACGTTCTGCTCGACCTCGGCCGTCTCGACGGCGGGCCTGCCGCGCAGCGACTCGCGCATGCGCTGCAGGTATTGCTCGAATCTCAGCTTCGCATCAGGCGTGAGCTCAATCATCGTCATCGTCCATGGTCCTTTCGCAGCCTGCCGATCCCCTGATGGAGGCGCTGCCAGTGTTCGTTCATGCGTCGCAACTGACTCCGGCCCCGCGGAGTGAGCCGGTAGTACTTACGGGGCGGACCGGAAGAGGATTCTTCGATGTAGCTATCGACGTGCTCTTCGGTCCTGAGTCTGCTCAGGATCGGATAGACCGTCCCCTCGGTGATGACCAGGGACTCCACGTCGCCGAGGCGGCGAACGATCTCGTAGCCGTACAGCGGACCGTCGGCCAGCACGTTGAGGATGGCCAGCTCCAGGAGCCCCTTGCGGAGCTGCGTGGTCCAGTTTTCGTAGAAGGCATCGCTCATCTACGCAACGATATAGTTCTTGGCCAGCTACCTGTCAATGCGATGTAGCTGCGTAACGGCGAGACGTAACACGATCGCCACCGGCGATCCCTACGAAAACACATGGCCTGTGCCACGGTTTGCGCATTTAGAGATCCTTTCGCTCCCTCACACCCACCCGCCCTGCGCTCAGGATGACGGGGAGTTCCGGGGCGCTGTACTTACTTGTCCGGTTTCGGCTTTCCCGTTCGTCGTGTAGGGAAAGGAGACGCAAACCATGACAAACGTACAGTCACGGATGAAGAATGCAGTGATGATCATTCCCGAGGCGATGAAGGCGCTGCACGCCCTCAAAGCATCGGCGGAGAAGGGCGGTGTGCCGTCGCGGACTCTACTGCTCGTCGAGCTGCGGGCCAGCCAGATCAACGGCTGCAGCGTGTGCGTGGACATGCACGCACGCGAGCTCAGGAAGGCCGGGGAGACGGACCAGCGTCTCTTCGCCGTCGCGGCATGGCGCGATGCGCCGTGGTTCACGGACGAGGAGCGGGCCGCGCTGGCGCTCACCGAGGCGGTCACGCGAATCAGCGACCGGGAGGACGCGGTAAACGATGAGGTCTGGAAGGACGCCGCGGTCCACTACGACGAGCCCGCGCTCGCCGCACTGCTCATTGCCATCGCCAACATCAACGTGTGGAACCGGCTCAACGTCGCCACCCGGCAGGTGGCCGGGGCGTGGGCCTGATCAGAATCCATAGAGAATGAGGAAGGAGCATCCAATGGCGAAATTCATTTTCGTGTTCCGCAACGAACCCATGGCCCATCGGTCCATTTCCCCCGAGCAGATGCAACAGATGATGAAGAAGTGGATGGACTGGAAAGGCGGGCTGGAGAAAAACGGTCACCTCAAACAGGGCGGAGAGCGATTGGATCCGTCGGGCAAGGTCGTGCGGGCCGGGGCCGTCACCGACGGACCGTTCGTGGAGGTGAAGGATTCCATCCAGGGCTTCCTGATGATCGAAGCCGCTGACCTGGAACAGGCGGCGGAGCTGGCCAAGGGTTGCCCGATTCTCGAAGGTGACGGCACCGTCGAGGTCCGGGGCATCGCCACCTTGTAGGAGCGCGATACGGACGACGTACCGGGACTGGTCGACCACTTCTTCCGCCGCGAGGCGGGAAAGATGGTCTCGTATCTGACGAGGATTGTCGGGTTGGAGCGCCTCGATCTCGCCGAGGACGTGGTACAGGATTCCCTGTGCCGGGCCCTGGAAACGTGGTCGATGCACGGCCTGCCCGACAATCCTTCCGCCTGGCTGATGCGGGTGGCCCGCAATCGGGCCATCGATCTCCTGCGGCGGGACAAGCAGTTCCGGTACTTCGCACCGGAGCTCGTGCACCTCTTCAAGCTTCGGGAGGAGCTTCCCGTGGAGACGCCGTCGTTCGGGCAGGAGATCCGGGACGACGAGCTGCGGATGATGTTTTCCTGCTGTCATCCGCAGCTTTCCACCGAAGTCCAGGTGACGCTGATCCTGAAAACGCTCTGCGGGTTCAGCGTGGCCGAGATCGCCCATGCTCTGCTGGCCGGCGAGGACTCGATCGAAAAGCGGCTGGGGCGGGCGCGGAAACTGTTCCGCCTTTCGGGCACGTCCGTGGAAATCTCGAACGCGCCGGAGATGGCCGGGCGCATCGAGGCGGTCTACCAGGCCATCTATCTGCTGTTCAACGAGGGGTACCACGGCAGCCGGTCGGAACAGACCGTGCGGGAGGACCTTTGCTTCGAGGCCATCCGCCTGGCGCTGCTCCTGGCCGAGCATCCGGAAGCGGCAACGCCGAGGACCCACGCGCTCCTGGCGCTCCTCTTCTTTCATGCGGCCCGCCTTCCCGGCCGCGTGGACGACGACGGCGGTCTGGTCCAGCTGGAAATGCAGGACCGTTCCAAATGGGACGCTGAGTTGATCGCGAGGGGATTCCACTTCCTGGGCCGATCGGCGATGGGAACCGAGTTGAGCGAGTACCACCTGGAAGCGGCCATCGCCTCCGTGCACTGCGCCGCTCCGGCCTACGAAGCAACCGACTGGGATCGAATCCTCGAGCTCTACGACGTCTTGTACCGTTCGAGACCTTCGCCGGTCGTGGCGTTGAACCGGGCCGTGGCCGTGGGGAAAGCACGGGGGCCGGAAGAAGGGCTGGCCGAGCTGGGCCGGATTCCCGATCCCGCCAAGCTCAGGGACTATCCGTTCTACCCGGCGGCGCAGGGGGAGTTTCACCTTCTCGCGGGCCGGCCGGTGGAAGCGGGGAAGTACTTCGAGGAAGCCATCCGGCTGACTGCAAGCCCGTCGGCGAGAAGTTTTTTCGAGCGGAAGCTGAAGACGTGCCGTCAATCTGCCGCGGGATCGAATTGACGGAGTGTTTTCCCCCAAAGAATACTTCCGGAGGTAAACTCCGCGTTCCAATCCTCAGGTGGGAAGGTGGAACATGACGACGATCACGAACACCCGTCGCGAGGCTCTGGCCGGCGGAAGGGTCAAGGGCGCGATGGTTCGCGCGCATCTGCAGTTCGTCCGCGACCGGCTGGGCGAGGCCGCCATGACGAAAACGCTGGCGGCCCTGCCGCCGGCCGTTGCGCACGAGGTGCAGGGCGTGCTGACCGGAACCTGGTGCGCGTTCGAGAATCTCATCCTGCTTGACCGCGCCATCGCCCGCGCGGCCGGCAAGGACGAGCGGGAGCTGATGCGCGAGCTGGGCCGCTACTCGGCGCAGATCAATCTGTCGACGGTCTACCGCGCCTTTCACCGTGACGACATCCACGAGTTCTTCCGCCACAGCGCCACCCTGCATCGCCAGTTCCAGGATTTCGGCACCTGCGAGTACGAGCACCTCGGCGAAGGTCACGGCAGGATCAGCGTCCACAACGCTGTCTGCTTCAGCCCCGCCTACTGCAGCAGCGAAGTGGGATACCTGGAGCAGGTGATCGCCACACACGGAGGCACGGCGGCCAGCGTCACGGAGACCGCCTGTCAGTGTACCGGCGACGATCGGTGCACGTTCGAGCTGCGGTGGCACTGACCTAGGCGCAGAGGCTGTGAGCCTTTGAGCCTCTTTGCGCTCAGCCCTTAAAAAATCTCATTCGCGTGTCGATTTCGCCCATCCCCGTTCGACGAGAGAGTGAAAGGGGATGACGACCATGCGAAACACACTCGACACCAAGGGAAACTCGAAGAAGATCGGCGCGCTGCTTTGGACACTGCAGGGGCTGCTGGCGGCGCTCTTTCTGTTTGCAGGGGCGATGAAGCTGGTCACGCCGCTCGAGGCGCTGGTGGCGCAGAGCTCGCTGCCGGGATGGTTCCTGCTCTTCATCGGCGTCGCCGAGGTGCTGGGAGGTCTGGGCCTGATCCTGCCAGGCATCGTGCACATCCAGACGCGCCTCACGCCGCTGGCCGCGGCCGGTCTGGTGATCATCATGTTCGGCGCGACGGCACTCATGGTCGCGGACGGTCAGGCGGCTCCCGCGGTGATGCCGCTGGTGATCGGGATCCTGGCAGCGTTCGTCGCCTACGGGCGCCTGGAGCTGTTGCCGCATCGCGAGGGCAGGACCGCCTGAGGGCGGTCCTGCGAGAGTTAGACTGGCGCGAGGAGAAAGCGCCGATGAGCCGCTGGCCGGAACTGCCTTACGAGAGCTGGGTCGACACGAAGAACACGCTGCACCGGTGGACGCAGGTGGTGGGGAAGATCCGGCTGGCGCTGACGCCTCTCGTGAATCACTGGTGGAACGTGCCGCTCTACGTCACGGCGCGCGGGCTGACCACGTCCACCATCCCGTACGGCGATCGCTGGTTCGACATGGAGTTCGATTTCATCGCCCACGTCCTGCGTATCCGCTCCAGCGACGGCGCGGAGCACGACGTTCCCCTCGGCCCACGCAGCGTGGCCGATCTGCACGACGAGGTGTTCTCGGTTCTGAAGTCGCTGCGCATCGTCTGCAGCATCTGGACGACACCGGTGGAGATCGCCACGAACGCGATCCCGCTCGACCGCGACGAGCACCATCGCTCGTACGACCGCGATTCCGTGGAGCGCTTCTGGCAGATCCTGGCGCTGACCGATGCGGCCTTCACGCGGTTCCGCTCCGAATTCATCGGCAAATGCAGCCCCGTGCATTTCTTCTGGGGAAGCTTCGACCTGGCGGTGACGCGCTTCTCCGGACGTCCCGCTCCCGAGAATCCGGCCGCGGACAAGATCACGCGCGAGGCGTACTCGCACGAAGTCAGCAGCGTCGGGTTCTGGCCCGGCGATGAACGCCTGACGTTACCGGCGTTCTACAGCTACGCCGCGCCCGAGCCGGCCGGCTTCCGCCAAAGCGCTATCGCACCGCCGACGTACTTCAACGAAGCCCTCGGCGGGTTCTATCTCCACTACGACGACCTGCGTAAGGCCGCTGATCCCGAACAGACGCTCCTCGACTACTGCCGCTCCACGTACGCGGCCGCTGCGGATAACGGGAAGTGGGATCGGAAGGCTCTCGAGAGGTAGCCGCTCCCCGTCAGGATCACTGACTCACAGGCTGCCAGCACACACTCGTATCGTTCGGGTTCGCGGAGTTTCCCGGCAGGTTCTCAAACGGGACGAATGCGGCGGGTTTCGAGGAGCGGGCCTTGACGGTCGTGGAGTATTTGGCCAGGGCGGCGTTCATGGCGTGCAGGCGTTGGAGAGAGTCCGGTAGTTGCAGGGGCTGGGTGACGATGCCTGATTTGTAGACTTCGACCTGGCTGTATGGCTTGCCGCTCTGGATCGTTCCGACCAGTTCGGCCTTGAGGTCGGCCGCGCTTCTGCCCTGCGCGTTCTTGCCTCCGACGACGTCGGGAGGGAGCAGCTCGGGGTTGATGATCCAGCCCTTCTGATGGCGGGCGACTTCGTTGCCGAAGTTGATCAGCTCATCGACGGTGTTGTTGAGGGCGACGTAGTCGCGGAGCGGCAGCGGGTTGTCGCCAGTGCCGGTCTCCTGCGCGTGGCCGGCGAGGTGCGGGCTGTTCGCGCAGCCGTTGCCGAACGAAAGCTGGATGGTGCCGTCGGCGGCCTGGTACATATAGGTTCCGGGATCGCAGCCGCCGGGAGGCGTCGGGCCGTCGTCACCGCAGTAGGTGGCGTGGGACGAGGAGTCCTGGAGGACGTGCAGAAAGTGTCCGATCTTCGCAATCTGCGGCGGCACCGGCACCGGAACAGGTTCCTTCCAGAGCGTGCCGGTGGTCTTGCTGGGATCGCTCAGGTACGCCTCGAGGTCTTCGTAGTAATCGATGTCCGTGTCGCTCGTGTATTGCAGGATCTTTTCCCCAGCCGGCGTATTGATGGGAAAGGCCGTAGCGGGAATGTTCGGCAGCAGCGGAACGAGGCCGACGATCATCGGCCCGGTCAGGCAGTTCTCGCCGTCCGTGAGACCGGCCGCGCAGAGCAGTCCCGGCGCTTTGGTCTTCATCATGGCCCACTGCCGCAGGTTGGCCAGCGTCTTCTGGTAGACGTCGTCGATGTGCACAGGATAGCCGGGCTTCGGATAGTGGAGCGGGTAGAGTCCGGAGACGCCCTGCGGGCCGTGCACGTCCGTGCCCTGGCCGTTCGGCGAAAACGAGACGACGTAGTGGTCGAGCGGTCCGTCCGTGTTCGGATTGGTGCGCTGGAATCCGTTGTAGAACGCCGTGATGTAGTTCTGTCCCGTGTTGGCTGACGTCTGTTGCGTCATGCCGTTGGCGATGGTCACCGAGTTCGCGGCCTGCTTGCCGCACTGGTCGATGGGCACGTACTGGCTGTAGTCGGTGACCTCGTTGTAGGCGGCGATCCAGTAGGCCACATCGGAGCGGAAGCCGAGGGACTGCGCGATGAAGAACGTGGAATCCATGTGCACCATGCTTCGCCCCGGCTGGATGGTGACGAAGTCGGCGGTCTGCACGGGACAGGTCGTGTTCACATCGTTGCCGGGGGGACAGGACCGGATGCACCAGGTCAGCGTTCCGCCCGACTGCCGCGGAAGACAGAGGTCTTCGAGAAATGCGTGTCCGGGCGTGGCAACGGCAAGGCACACGAGGAGCGTGAAGACGATCCGATTTTTGCGCATGCGTCAGGATAATCGACTGAAACCCGTTTCCTCGATCGGGAACCGCTCTACGCGGCGGTCGATCCGTACATCTGCCGCATCGACCGCAACCGGTCCGACAACCGCAGGCGGGTCGAAACGCGCGGCAAACAGTAGCAGGCGTAAAATCGTTTCGAGGTTTTCCCGTGAATTGCCCTTCCTGCGGCGATCCGCTCGCGGACCAGGCGACGGAGTGCGCTTCGTGCGGGCTCGTCATTGCGAAATGGCGTCCCCGGGCGGAGACCCGCCGCACACGGCCGGCATCGCCATTCATCGCGCGCAGGCGTTCCGGGCTCGCTCCGCGGATCGTTCTGCTTCTGGCGGTCGGCATGCTCGTCACCAGCATCGTGATCGGAATCCGGTGGTTCCACGGCATCCTGTCTTCTACCGGCCTGGGATCCACGGCGGGAACTGGCGCTCTCGCGTCCAGCGAAAGCAGCTTCCCTGATTTCGATCGCGACCTCACGCTTCCCCGCTCTCCCGGGGGCGTTGCCTCGAACGGGAAAGAGATCGTCGTGGCCAACCGCAAGGATCCGTGGGGCCTGATTCGCTTGCGGCGCGACGGGGATCGTTTCGTTCCCGAGGTCGTCCCGCTCATCGAGCCCCGCTACAACCAGAAAATGTCGCTGAACACGATCACTTGGAACGGCGAGAACTACGTCGGCCTCACGAGCGCTGCGTGGTTCGGGAACAACACCAACGACGTCTTCACCATCCACGACCCGGTGACGCTGCAGGTGGTTCGTCATCACCCGGCGCCGCCGTTGCTCGGCTGCCTGGCGTGGGATGGGACCTCGTACTGGGCCGCCACACGGAAGAACACGCAGCTCGCCAGCGAGGAGAAGTTCCTCTACCGGCTCGACCGCCAGTTCAATGTCACGGACCGGTTCGAACTGCCCGCCGGAGGTTGCCAGGGCCTGATGTGGGACGGCGCGCATCTCTGGTACGCCGATGTGTTCAATGACGAGATCTACCTGCTCGATGTCTCCGAAGGCAAGCCGCGTTTGCTGCACACGGCCAGCTTGCCGTTCTCCTATCTCAGCGGCGTAGTGCTTCACGACGGGCATGTCTGGATCGCGCAATACGACAACGACCGCCTCCATCGTCTGCGCACATCCACGCGGCTGGCCTGGCTCGGCGGGCGCAGCGATGGACAAGGCGACGCAGCAACCGCGGCCGCGTCGATGGTTCCCACGCGCCAAGACGACCCGGAGGAAGACGCGCTGCGCAGGAAACTGCGCGCCGATCACTGGGCCGAGCGGATGAGCGCAAGAGTGGAGCTCGAGCGCCGCAACGCTTCGATCGACTACGCCCGCGACCAGAACAATTTCGTCGACCGCGAGCCGGAGGACACCGAGGACATCGACTGGTCGATCGAGCTGCGCGACGACGCGATCTGGCTCGTATCCTCACGGGTGTGGTTCGGGGCGGAGTTGTTCGTCAAGCGCCCGCAGACTTCGTCGCTGGTGACGATTCCCGAGCTCGCAAAGTACACGTTCACCGTGAAGCATCCGGACGGCTCGGAGACGGAGAAGGAATTCTCAGCGAGCGTGGGAGAGAACGTTCTCTCGAATGAAAAGCTCGCCGGCGCGTCCTCGAATGGGACCTACTCGGTCTCCCTCTTCATCCATGTCCAGTACGTGAACGCGGAAGGCACGGGCCGCATCCTCAACAATTCAGCCGGCTCGCTCGAGCTGCGGCGTTGAAGCGCCTGTCTGCCGCAGGACCTCTCCGAGCGTCTTGCAGGCGGCGATGATGCGCCGCTCGCTGGCGCCGCCGAATCCGAGGACCAGTCCACTCCGCGGCTGGTCCCCCACGTAGCACGTCGACAGGGCGGTCGCTTCGACGCCGCGCAGCGCCGCCTCACGAACGACGACGCGGTCGTCGATTCCGTCCGGTAGAAACGCCGAGACGTGCAGGCCGGCATCGCTGTTGTGCGGCACCAGCGTCGCGGCGTGCTCGCGCAACCCGCGCACGAGGGCGTCGCGGCGCTTTTCGTAGAGCGCACGCATGCGCCGCAGATGGCGGCCGAAGTGTCCGTCGCGCAGGAACTCGGCCAGCACGGCCTGCTCGAGCACCGGCGAGAAGAGGTCGATCGACTCGCGGTGGCGAGTGAAGTCGTCGATCAGACTGTGCGGCACGACCACGTAGCCGAGGCGCAGGGAGGGGAAGAGCACCTTGCTGAAGGTGCCGATGTAGATCACGCGCGACGCGTCGATGCCCTGCAGCGCGCCGAGGGGACGGCTGGCGTAGCGATACTCACTGTCGTAATCGTCCTCGATGATCCAGGCGCCGGTGCGCCGCGCCCAATCGAGCAGAGCCAGCCGTCGTGAGGCCGTCATCGACACGCCCAGCGGATACTGATGGGACGGCGTGACGTAGACCGCGCGGACCTTCCGGCCTTTCGCGGCCAGCGCATCGACGTCGATCCCTTCGCCGTCGACCGGCACCGGCACGATCAGCGCGCCTCCGCCGGTCAGCGTGGCGTGCGCGCCCGGATAGCCCGGCTCTTCGATGCAGACGGTGGTGCCGCGGCCGAGCAGCGACAGCGCCGTGATCTGCAGCGCCATCTGGGAGCCGGACACGATCAGCACCTGGGCGGCTTCGCAACGGACCGCCCGTGCCGTACGGAGATAGTCGGCCACCGCTTCGCGCAGCGGGACATAACCCGCCGGATCGCCATAGGCCATCTGCTCGACGGTGAACTGCCGGGCGTGCTTCGACACGAGCTTCGACCAGAGCCGCACCGGGAAGCGATCCAGCGCCGGAAGGCTCACGCGCAGCGGAGCGAGGCGGGCGCGGTCACGGGGAAGGAGAGGTGCGCGCGTTTTCTGTGGAGCAGGAGGCGAAGCCGTGGCGTTGGCCAGCTCGTCCGGAATCGAATCCTTCACGTACGTTCCGGAGCCGGCCCGCCCTTCGATGTACCCCTCGTGCAGCAACTGCTCGAACGCATAGACCACCGGAAGCCGGGAGATCCCCAGTTCCGCGGCCAGCGCGCGCGTGGATGGCAATCGCTCGCCCCGCCGGAGCAGGCCCGTGAGGATGGCCGTGCGGTAACCGTCGTAGATCTGCCGGTAATAGGGCGTGGCAGAGCTTGGATCGAAGGAGAAAGTGGTCATGATCCGATTTCCGGCGATGGTCATAGCGAGAGTACCACCGGCGGCCTACGATGCGCCCATGAGTAATCACATAACCAATCACGATTTCGACTTTCTGTTCGGGAGCTGGAAGGTCCACAACCGCCGTCTCAAGGAACGTCTGGCGGGCTCGGACGAGTGGCTTGAGTTCGAATCGACCTGCGTGGCCCGTCCGGTGTGGGGAGGCGCGGCGAACATGGACGAGTACGAAGCGCTGGACACGCCGTTGGGCGAGATCCACGGCATGACCCTGCGCCTCTACAACGAGGCCGCAAAGCAGTGGTCCATCTACTGGGGGAATCGCAGCGTGGGCAGGCTCGATCCGCCGATGACCGGTGCCTGGTCGAACGGCCGCGGCGAGTTCTACGACCAGGAGCTGTTCCACTACCGGATGATCTACGTTCGCTTCACCTGGACGAACGACACTCCCGATACCGCGCGCTGGGAACAGGCCTTCTCCGACGACGGCGGCAGGACGTGGGAAACGAACTGGATCATGGACTTCCGGAGGGCGGCATGAGCGAGGTCTACGAGCTCCGGCAATACACGCTCTATCCCGGCAAGCGCGACACGCTCATCGACCTCTTCGAGCGCGAGTTCATCGAGACGCAGGAGGCGGCCGGGATGCGCGTCGTGGCCCAGTTCCGCGACCTCGGCGATCCCGACCGTTTCGTCTGGTTCCGCGCCTTCCCGGACATGGTCCGCCGCAAGGAAGCACTGACTTCGTTCTACAGCGACGAGTCGTGGAGGACACACCGCAACGTGGCCAACGCCACCATGATCGACTCCGACAACGTGCTTCTGTTGCGCCTCGCCGATCCCCGTTTCGGCTTTCCCGTGTCGTCGTCTCCTCGCCCGCCTGTGGGCACGACCGAACGCCCATCCAAGCGTTACACCGCCACGGTTTATTCGTTTGATGCCCCGATCGAACGCGAGCACATTAACGCGGTCCTCGGTGTCGTCACTCCGATTACGCTCCTGCAAACAGAACCGTCCAAAAACACCTATCCGGCGTTGCCGGTCCGGGCTGGTGAAAATGTGATCGTTGCGCTCACGATGGGCGACGGCGCGGTTGACGACGGCGCGCTGGTGAGTTCCCTGAAGTGTCCCCCGCAGCGTCTGACGCTGGAGCCGACGGCGCGGTCGTTGTTGCGGTAAGGCTGTGGTGGGTTTTTCCACGTTCTCCACGTCTGCCACAACCCGACACCGATGTGTGACGGCGTGCAGACAGATCCGGGCGTGCCGTACCTCTATATTGAAACTCCTAAAACTGGAGGGACGATCATGAAGCTCGGCAAGCATTGGATCTTTGCTCCCATTCTGGCCGCGGCGGTGGCGGCGGCGCTCGTCGTGGATGCACGCGTCGATGCGCGGACAACCACGCCGGAGGCGGTGATCAGCGCGGCGCCGGCGTTGCTGGCCGGACTGACCCCGGGCGCGCCGGATCTGAAGTCGGCGGGGACGCTGGCGTTTGGTCCGGACAATGTGTTGTTCATCGGCGATTCGCAGGGCGCGGCGGTGTTCGCCGTCGACGTCCATGACGAGGGCAAGGATGCCGGGGCGGAGCCGATCAAGCTCCAGGGCATCGACGCGAAGATCGCCGGTCTCCTCGGCACGACGGCCGATGCGGTGACGATCAACGATCTGGCTGTGCACCCCGTATCGCAGAACGTCTACCTGGCCGTGTCGCGCGGCAAAGGCAACGACGCGCGTCCGGTGCTGTTGCGCGTCACGAAGAAGGGGGACCTGGAGGAGGTCGCGCTGTCGGGCATCCCGTTCTCCAAGGTCAGCATCGCCAACGCTCCCGAGCCGGGGTCGAAAACCTCGTGGGGCGGGGACAAGCGGCGTATGACGATTACTGACCTCGCCTTCACCGACGGAGAGCTGCTCATCGCGGGCCTCTCGAACGCCGAGTTCGCGTCCACGCTGCGCCGGGCGCCGTTCCCGTTCCAGCAGACCATGGCCGTGAACACGCTGGAGATCTTCCACACCTCGCACGACAAGTACGAGACGCAGTCGCCGATCGAGTCGTTTCTCCCGTTCACGATCAGCGGGAAGCCGAGCCTCGTGGCCGGATACGGCTGCGCGCCGATCGCTTCGTTTTCGCTGGCCGACCTCAAGACCAAGCAGCATCTGCGCGGCACCACGCTGGCCGAGCTCGGCGGCGGCAACCGTCCGCTGGACATGATCTCCTACACCAAAGACGGCCAGCGCCGCCTGCTGATCGCCAACAGCGACCGCACGCTCATGAGCATGACCGCCAAAGACATCGACAAGGCCACGCCGATGACGAAGGCGGTCGACGCGGCGTATGTCAGCGGCGGCGTACCCTATCTCTCGATCGCGGAGATCGGCATCACGCAGCTCGACGATCTCAACTCCGGATTCGTAGTGGTGGTGCAGAGGGACATCGAGGACGGCTCGCTGAACCTGCGCTCGATCTCGAAGAAGTGGCTGTAGCGTAGAACGATGCGGCTTCTGCTCGCGGCAGCGCTCAGCGCGATATGGATCGCCTGCAGCGCTGAGGCTCCTCGGATTGCGCTCAACCGGACTGCCGGCACGATCGAAGTGTCGGGGCTGAGCTCTCGCAAACTGGAGCGCTTGCGGCAAACGCCCATGTCGCAGAAGGAGTGGGTCGCCTTGCTGGCGATCCACTCCGCGCCGGACGCTCCGGCGATGCTCGGCTCCTACGAAGTGACCCCGGAGACGGTCGTCTTCCGTCCGCGGTTCCCGCTGGTCCCCGGCTTGCCTTATACCGTGCGCTTCGATGACGGCGGAACGTCGATCGAGACCATCGTCACGTTGCCCAAAGCGCCCGCAGCCGCCACCACGGTCGTCGCGCACGTCTATCCGAGCGCCGAAGACCTTCCCGAGAACCAGCTGAAGTTCTATCTCGACTTCTCCGCACCGATGAGTACCGGCGACGCCTACAAGCACATCCGTCTGCTCGATGACAGCGGACGCGAAGTCCAGCGTGCGTTCCTGGTCACCGCGCATGAGCTGTGGGACGCGCGGAGACAACGCTTCACACTGATCCTCGATCCCGGCCGCATCAAGCGCGGCCTGCGTGCCAACGTCGAATCCGGCGCGCCGCTGCGCGCCGGCCGCAGCTATCGCCTGACGATCGACCGGGACTGGCGCGACGGCGACGGCAATCCGCTGCGCGAACCGTTCGAGAAGCCGTTCCGCGTCACCCAAGCCGACCGCACGTCACCAGCACCTCGGACCTGGCGGCTGACCGCACCCGCGGCCGGAACCACCGAGCCGTTACGGATCGACCTCAACGAGCCGCTCGACCGGGCCCTGCTCGAAGACATGCTCATCGTCCTCCACAATCGCCTCGACAATCGCGCAGAGCCGGTCGCCGGACAGGTCGAGATCGCCGCCGCCGAGACCCAATGGCTCTACCGCCCTCTCCGGCCATGGCGCTCCGGCCACTACGCCGTGCACGTGAACACGAAGCTGGAGGATCGCGCCGGAAACAACCTCCGGCGCCTGTTCGACGAAGACGTGAGCGCGGGCGCCGCGCCGGCGACCGTCGCGTCGTCGATCGAGCTGCCCTTCGAGACTCGATGACGTGGGGCAACTGCTTCGCGTGATAGAACTCGTTCCGTGCACCACGAGCTGACTCTCGTCACCACCATCGCGTCCAGCCTCGGCTTGGCGTTGGTGATGGGTTTCCTCGCGGTGCGCCTGAAGATGCCGCCGCTGGTCGGATATCTGGTGGCCGGCATCCTGGTCGGGCCGTACACGCGCGGGTTCGTCGCGGACGTGGCGCTGGCCGGCCAGCTCGCCGAGATCGGCGTGATGCTGCTGATGTTCGGCGTGGGGCTGCACTTCTCGCTCGAAGACCTCAGCGCCGTGCGGCGCATCGCCCTCCCCGGCGCCATCATCCGGATCGTCGTCGCCACGGCGCTCGGGACCGGAACGGCCATGGCCTGGGGATGGAGCTTCGGCGGCGGCCTGGTGTTCGGCCTGGCGCTGTCGGTGGCCAGTACGGTCGTGCTGCTCCGGGCGCTCGAAGCCCGAGGAGCGCTCGATTCGATGCACGGCCGCATCGCCGTCGGCTGGGTCATCGTCGAGGACCTGGTCATGGTCCTGGTCCTCGTGCTCCTGCCGCCGTTCGCGAACCTCCTCGGCGGGCAGGCCGGTCACGCCGCGGGCAGCGACGTCGGCATGACGCTGCTGATTACGTTCCTCAAGGTCGGCGCGTTCGTGGTGCTGATGCTCGTCGTGGGCCGGCGCCTCTTTCCGCACATCCTCTGGCAGGTGGCGAAGACGGGGTCGCGCGAGCTCTTCACCCTATGCGTCACCGCGGCGGCGGTCGGCGTGGCCTATGGCGCGGCGAAGCTGTTCGGCGTCTCCTTCGCCCTCGGCGCGTTCTTCGCCGGCATGATGATGCGGGAATCGGCGCTGAGCCATCGGGCCGCCGAGGAGTCTCTGCCGTTGCAGGATGCCTTCTCGGTGCTCTTCTTCGTCTCGGTGGGGATGCTGTTCGATCCGCATGTCGTCATCGAACGGCCGCTGCAGGTGCTGATCGTGGCGGGGATCATCATCGTGGGCAAGACGCTGGCCACCGTGGCCATCGTGCTGGCCTTCCGCTATCCGCTCAACACCGCGCTCACGGTCGGCGCCGGCCTGGCGCAGATCGGCGAGTTCTCGTTCATCCTGGCCGGGTTGGGGATCACATACGGACTGCTGCCGCCGGAAGGGCAGAGCCTCATCCTGGCCGGCGCGCTCCTCTCCATCGCGTTGAACCCGGTCGTGTTCGGCGCCATCGAGCCGGTGCAGCGGTGGATCCGGGCGCGCTCGGAGCTGGCGCGGACGCTCGACCGCAGTCCAGACCCGCTGGCCACGCTGCCGATGACGGTCGATCAGGAACTGTTGACCGGGCACGTGGTGCTCGTCGGCTACGGACGCGTGGGCCGGCGGATCGCCGACGCGCTGATCGAGCGCAGGGTCCCGTTCGTCGTGGCCGAACAGAACCGCGAGCTGGTCGAGCGGCTGCGCGAGCGCCAGATCCCCGCCGTCTCCGGCGACGCTTCCGACCCTGCGGTGCTGATCCAGGCGCACGTGCAACGGGCCAACATGCTCGTCATCGCCACGCCCGACACGTTTGGCGTGCGCAAAATGGCCGAGGTGGCGCGCATGCTCCGACCTGCCATCGAAATCGTCGTCCGCACGCACAACGACGAGGAAGCGGACCTGCTCCGCAGCGAGAACATCGGCATCATCTTCATGGGCGAGCACGAGCTGGCGCTGGGGATGACGGAGCACGTGTTGGAGCGGATGGGTGATACGGATGCGTGTTAAGGAGAAGTAAACCCTCGCTCCACTCATGGGAGACTTCGGATTCCCCGCTACAATCCCGTGCCCATGAGTGCATTAGTTGAAATTCGCGACGTCCACAAGGTCTACAAACGCGACTCGTTCGATGTGCCGGTGCTGAACGGCGTATCGGTGAGCGTGCCGCACGGGGATTTCCTGGCGTTGATGGGTCCTTCGGGCTCCGGCAAGACGACGCTGTTGAATCTGATCGCCGGCATCGACCGGCCCACGCGCGGGCAGGTGATCGTGGACGGGAAGGAGATCTCGGCATTCAACGAGACGAAGCTGGCCACCTGGCGCGCCGCGCACGTGGGGTTCATCTTCCAGATGTACAACCTCATTCCGGTGCTGAACGCGTTCGAGAACGTCGAGTTGCCGCTGCTCCTGACGCATCTCAAGAAGCGGGAGCGCAAAGAGCACGTGGAGGCCGCTCTGAGCATCGTCGGCCTGCCGGACCGCATGAATCACTATCCGCGGCAGCTCTCCGGCGGGCAGGAGCAGCGCGTGGCCATCGCCCGCGCCATCGCTACCGATCCGACGATCCTCGTGGCCGACGAGCCGACCGGAGACCTCGATGCCAGGAGCGCGCACGAGATCCTCGATCTCCTGCAGCAGCTCAACGCCGATCACAAGAAGACCATCATCATGGTCACGCACGATCCGAAGGCCGCCGACCGGGCCCGCCACACGCTCCATCTCGACAAAGGCGTCCTGGTCGAACAAGGTGCAGCATGAAGTTCGCGAAGCTGATCCGGCGAAACCTCTTTCGCAACAAACTGCGGAGCCTCCTGACGCTGGTTCTGATGGCGGCCATCTTCTTCTTCGTGGCCACGCTGCTCTCCATCCTGGAGAATTTCGAGGCCGCCTCGAACGCGGGAGAAGGGCAGAACCGGCTCAGCGTCCAGTCGGCGATCTCGCTCGCCAATCCGCTGCCGCTTTCGCACGAAGCGAAGATCGCCACGGTGCCGGGGATCGTCGACATCGCCAAGCTGCAGTGGCTCGGCGCGTACTACAAGGAGCCGAAGAACTTCTTCGCGAACTTCGCCGTCGATCACGAGAAGATGCAGACGGTCTGGGACGACTACACGGTCCCGAAAGACCAGATGGACGCGTTCAAGGCCGACCGGCGCGGCGCCATCGTCGGCCCGGAGCTGGTCAAGCGCTACGGCTGGAAGATCGGCGACCGCGTCGTGCTCATCGGAACGATCTTTCCGTGGAATCCCGAGGTGACGATTCGCGGGATCTACAAACACAAGATCGACTCGTCGTCGTTCTTCCTGCACTTCGACTACTTCCATGAAGCGACCGTGGACATGACCGGCTCGATGGTGGGAACGTTCTGGGTGCGCGTCAAAGACCCGAAGGACATGGCCGCGATCAGTCAGAAAATCGACGACATGTTCAAGAACTCCGACTATCCGACGGAGACGTTCACGGAGAAGGAGTTCCAACACCAGTTCATGGCCATGATCGGCAACATCAAGCTGCTGTTCTCGGTCGTGGCCCTCTGCTCGATCTTCATGGTCATTCTCCTGGCCGCACTGACGATGAGCATGGCCGCCCGCGAGCGCGTGACCGAGATCGCCGTCCTGAAAGCGATCGGGTTCACCAGCGGGACGATCCTGGCGTTGATGCTCGTCGAGTTCGTGACGCTCGGGTTCCTCGGCGGCGCCCTGGGGACGTTCGGCGCGAAGCTCATCTACAAGCTGGTCAACATGACCGAGATCACGCAGGGCTTCCTCGTGAATTTCGGTGTCAACGCCAAAACGGCGATCACGTGTCTGGCCGGCGCGGTCATCGTCGGCTTCCTGGCCGGCGGATTGCCGGCGCTGCGGTCCGCGCGACTCTCCGTCGTCGACGGCCTGCGAAAGGTTTGGTGAGAGCGATGGCCATTCCCCTCAAATACAACATCGGCAATCTCATGAGCCGCAAAGTCTCCGCCGTCATGACGGTGCTGGGGATCGGCATCGTCATCGCCGTCATGGTGGCCATGATGGCGCTCTACAACGGGGTGCAGCAGGCGCTGGTCTCGTCGGGATCGAAAGAGAACCTGATGGTCCTGCGCGAAGGCGCCCAGGCCGAATCCACCAGCGTCGTGCAGCGCGACAAGTACCGCATCATCGAATCGCTGCCCGGGATCGAGAAGGGATCGGACGGACGTCCGATCGTTTCGCCCGAGATCGTGGTCATCTTCAAGCTCCCGCGATTCGACAATGCCACCGGCTCGAACCTGAATGTCCGCGGCGTTACGCCTAAGGCGCTCGAGATCCGTCCTTACATCAAGCTCGTCGACGGACGCATGTTCCGCTCCGGCGTGAATGAAGTGATCGTCTCGGAACGGATGCGCAAGCGCTTCGTGAACATGAACATCGGCGAATCGTTCAAGTCCGGCACGCAGACCTGGACGGTGGCCGGTGTGTTCGACGCGGATGGCACCAGCTTCGATTCAGAGATCTGGACCGACGTGGAGATGCTCGCCCTGGCCCAGAAGCGAACGGACTATTCATCGGTGCTGCTCAAGCCGGCCGGCGCGGCGGCGTTCCGTTCCATCGCCGACGCCATCTCCACCGACACGCGGCTCAAGCTGCAGACCAAGAGCGAATACAAGTACTACGACGATCAGAGCAGCGGCCTCCTGGGCATCAAGATCCTGGTGACGATCGTGACGTTTTTCATGGTCCTCGGCGCCATCCTGGGCGCGATGAACACCATGTTCTCCGCCATCGCCTCGCGCAAACGCGAGCTGGCCACCATGCGCGCCCTCGGATTCAAACGGCGCGACGTCCTGCTCTCCGTCGTCATCGAGGCCGTCGTCATCAGCGGAATCGCCGGCATCGTCGGCGTCCTCTTGGCCCTCCCCGTCAACGGCATCGCCACCGGAACGGCCAACTTCATCACCTTCTCCGAGGTCGCCTTCAACTTCAACATCTCCCCGAAGGTGGCGCTGTTCGCAGTCGGATTGGCCATCGTCGCCGGCGTGATCGGAGGACTGCTCCCCGCCATCAGCGCGGCGAGGTTGCCGATCACTAGAGCATTGCGCGAGATTTGACGTATCGCGAGAGGTGCTCTCTCGCGATACGTTTCCTAGATCCCACCCAATGCCTTGTAGACTCCTACCACGCTCGTAAATACCTGCGACTCTGCTTGCGCGACGGCGTCTTCGGCCTGCAGTTGCGTGCGCTCGGCGTCGAGAAGCGAAAGAAAATCGTCGACGCCTTCGCGGTATCTGGCGCGGGCGATGGACGAGGCGCGCTCGCTCTCGCGCGCCTGGTCGTGGAGCTTGACCAGGCGCTGTTGCTGCTCGCGGTAGTCGACGAGCGCATTCTCGGTTTCCTCGAGTGCGCGCAGGACGGTTTGTTCATACAGCGCCAGAGACTCGCGTGTGCCGGCTTCGGCGCCGCGCAGTCTGGCGCGGGCGCTGCCGAGATCGAAGGCCGCCCAGCCCAGGGCCGGCGTTACCGCCCAGGCGCGGGAGTCGGCTTCGCCGAAGAGACTGCCGCGACCGGCGAGGAAGCCGAGGAAGCCGGAGATCGTAATCCGGGGAAAGAGATCGGCGGCAGCGATCCCTTCGCGCGCGGTGGCCGCGGCCAGGCGCCGCTCCGCGGCCCGGACGTCCGGCCGGCGGCGCAGGAACGTATCGACGTCGCCGAGCGGCAACGCCTTCGCCAGCGGCGAATACGCTCGCGGAGAGAGATCGACGGCGAGGTCACCCGGACGTTGCCCGGTCAACACTGCAATGCGGTGGTGACGCGCGGCGATGGCCGTGCGGATGGGCGGAATGCTGGCTTCCGTACCGGCCACACGCGCCGCGGCGCGCGCCACATCGAGCTCCTCTCCCACTCCCGCGTCACGGCGCAGTTGTGTGAGGCGAAGCGACTCGCGCTGATTGGTGAGGCTTCGCTCGGCGACAGCGAGTTGTTGCTGCAGCCCTCTCAACTCAAAGTAGCTACGCGCTACTTCTGCAGCAACGATCACGCGAACATCCTCGAGCGAAGCCTCAAAACTCTCCGCAGTTGCTGATGCAGCCTGGACCGACGAGCGCACGCGGCCGAACAGATCGATCTCCCAGAAGGCATCGAATCCGGCGCGATACGCCGACCTCTCCACCGTGAGCTCCTCGCGCCTGTCGGCGAGCGCGCCGGCCCGTGACGGTCGGAAGGCGATCGAGCTTGACGTCATCGAACACGGACCGCGCCTGATCGAGACGGGCCACAGCGATACGCAGGTCGTGATTCGATTCCAGCGCCGCGCTCTCCAGACTCTCCAGAACCGGATCTTCGAACTCTTGCCACCACCGCGCGTCATACGTCCGCTTGGCGAAGAGCTCGGGATCGGTGGCCTGAGTGACGCTCACCGGCTCGACGGATGGAGCCTGATACGGAGGCCGCAGCGTGCATGCGCCGAGGAACAGCACCGCCAGGAGGGCAACTGCAACCTGCGACGCGGCGGCAACGGGCAAGGTACGGCGTTTACTGATTCGCTCGACCAGATTTCCGATGAACGCATAGAACACCGGCGTCAGGAAGAGGCCGAACAGCGTCACACCGAGCATTCCTGCGAATACCGCGATGCCCATCGCCTGGCGGATCTCCGCACCGGCGCCCGAGGAGAACACGAGCGGAAGCACACCCATGATGAACGCGATCGACGTCATCAGCACGGGACGCAACCGCACGCGGCAAGCCTCGAGAATGGCCGTCACGCGATCGTCGCCTTCTTCCTCGCGGTGCTTCGCGAACTCCACGATGAGGATGGCGTTCTTGCACGCCAGTCCGGCCAGCACCAGGAAGCTGATCTGCGTGAAGACGTTGTTGTCGCCGTTCGTGAGCCACACGCCGGCGATCGCCGAGAGAATCGTCATCGGCACGATGAGGATGACCGAGAGCGGCAGCGACCAGCTTTCATACTGCGCGGCCAGCACCACGTACACGAGCAGGACGCACAGTGGAAAGATCAGCAGCATGGTGTTGCCGGAGAGCATTTCCTGATAGGCGAGCTCGGTCCATTCGAACGACATCCCGGCCGGGAGCTTCTCGCGCAGCACCGTGGCAATGGCGTTCTGTGCCTGCCCGGAACTGAAGCCGGGAGCCGGCGCGCCGTTGATCTCGGCGGCCGGGAATCCGTTGTAGTGCATGACCTGCTCGGGGCCATATCCGCCCTTCACCGACACCAGCGACCCGAGCGGCACCATCGCGCCGCTGGCGTTGCGCGTTTCGAGCCGGCGGATCTGCTCGGGTTGGATGCGGAACTTCGACTCGGCCTGCACGTTCACCTGATAGGTTCGGCCGAAGCGGTTGAAGTCATTGACGTACAGCGAGCCGAGGTACACCTGCAGCGTCTCGAAGACATCGGTGAGATTCACGCCATACGTCTTGGCGCGCTCGCGATCCACGTCCGCGTCGATCTGGGGCACGCTCACCTGGAAACTCGAGAACAGCCCGGCCAGTTCCGGCTTCGTGCGGCCTTCCGCCAGCGCGCCCTGCACCTGCGCGTAGAGATCTTCGAAGCCCGCGCCGCTACGGTCCTCGACGAACATCTTGAAGCCGCCCACCTGGCCGATGCCCTGCACCGGCGGCGGCGGGAAGATGGCCACGAACGCTTCCTGAATGCCGGCGTACTTCGCGTTGAGCGCACCGACGATGGCATTGGCGCTCATGTCCTTTCCGTGCCGCTCCTCGGGCGGCTTGAGCGTAACGAAGACGATGCCGGCGTTCGATGCATTCACAAAGCCGTTGATCGAAAGGCCGGGAAAGGCGATGGCGCTCTCGACGCCGGGATGCTCGCGCGCAATCGCCGACATCTTGCGGATGACTGCTTCCGTACGATCGAGCGTCGAAGCATCCGGCAACTGTGCGAAGGCGATGAGATAGTTCTTGTCCTGCGCGGGAACGAATCCGCTCGGGACCGAGCGCAGTCCCAGCCACGTCAGGCCGAGGAGGCCGCCGTAGAGAATGAGCGCGGCCACGGCGAAGCGGAGCACCCGTGCCACGCCCGATGCATATGCGCCGGAAGCGCGCGTGAACGCACGGTTGAAGAGCCGGAAGAACCGGCCGAAGACGAAGTCGGCGGCGCGCTGCAGCCGGTCCCGCGGCGCACCGTGAGGAAGGAGCAGACGCGAAGCGAGGGCCGGGCTCAACGTCAGCGAGTTGATCGCGGAGATCACAGTGGAAATGGCGATGGTGAGGGCGAACTGCCGGTAGAACTGCCCCGTCAGTCCGCTGATGAAGGCGGTGGGAATGAAGACCGCGCAGAGGACGAGCGCAATGGCGATGATCGGGCCCGATACTTCCTTCATCGCCTGTTGCGTGGCCTCCATCGGCGACTTGCCGAGCTGGATGTGCCGCTCGACGTTCTCGACGACCACGATGGCGTCATCGACGACGATGCCGATGGCCAGCACCAGGCCGAAGAGCGAGAGCGTGTTCAGAGAGAAGCCGAGCATCAGCATGACCGCGAACGTACCGATGAGCGATACCGGCACGGCCACGAGCGGGATGATCGACGCACGCCAGGTCTGCAGGAACACCATCACCACGATGACGACGAGCAGCAGCGCCTCGAAGAGCGTGGTCACGACGGCGCGGATGGACTGGCGCACGAAGATCGTCGGGTCATAGACGATGCGGTATTCGACCCCGGCCGGAAACGATTTCTGCAGCCGGTCCATCGTGGCGCGCACGTTCGCCGATGCTTCGAGCGCGTTCGTGCCCGGGCGCTGGAAGATGCCGATGGCTACGGCTTGCTTGTTGTCGAGCAGGCTGCGCATCGAGTAGAGACTGGATCCGAGCTCCACGCGCCCGACGTCGCGCAGCCGCGTGATCTGCCCTTCCGGCGAAGCGCGCACGACGATGTTCTCGAACTCGCTTTCGGATGTGAGCCGTCCACGGGCGTTGATGGAGAGCTGGAAGGTCGTATCGCTCGGTGCCGGCGGCGCGCCGAGAACTCCGGCGGCCACCTGCAGATTCTGCTCGCGGATGGCGCGCACGACGTCCGTAGCGGTGAGCTGGCGCGCCGCCAGACGGTCGGGATCGAGCCAGACGCGCATGCTGTACTCGCCCGCGCCGAAGACCTGCACGTTGCCGACGCCGCCGATGCGCGCCAGCTCGTCTTTCACGCGCAGATGCGCGAAGTTGGAGAGATAGAGCATGTCGTAGCGCTCATCGGGCGAGACGAGATGGACGACCATGATGAAATCGGGTGTGGCCTTCTCGGTGACGACGCCGATGCGCTGTACTTCCGCCGGCAAGCGCGGCAGCGCCTGGGCCACGCGGTTCTGCACCTGCACCTGGGCGTTGTCGAGATCGGTGCCCACCGCGAACGTCACGGTCAGGGTCACGCGCCCGTCGGCAGTCGACTGCGAGAACATGTACAGCATGCCCTCGACGCCGTTGAGCGCCTGCTCCAGCGGCCCGGCCACGGTCTCGGCGATGACTTTCGGATTGGCACCCGGATAGGCCGCGTGCACGACGACCGTCGGCGGGGCAACGCTCGGATATTCGCTCACTGGAAGATTCACGAGCGCGATGCCGCCCGCGATGACGATGAGCAGCGAGAGCACGGCCGCGAAGATGGGCCGCGTGATGAAAAATTGTGCGAGTCTCATGAGGAGGCTTCCATCTCCACTTTCACCGGATCGATCGGTGCGCCGGGGCGAACGCGCTGCAGTCCGTTGACGACCACGACGTCATGCGGTTCGAGACCACCGCGCACGACGCGCATTCCGTCGACCAGCGGGCCGAGCTGCACGGCCCTGTACTCGACGGTCTTCTGCGGCGTAACGACGTAGACATAGCGCTTGTCGAGATCGGTGCCGATGGCGCGGTCCTGGATCAGCAGCGCGCGATACTTGCCGCTGCCCGGCAGCCGCAGCCGCACGAACGATCCCGGTGTCAGCAATCGCTCGGGATTGCGGAAGATGGTGCGTCCCCGAATCGTCCCGGTGGCGGCGTTGATCTGGTTGTCGATGAAGTCCAGCTTGCCTTCCCGAGGGAAGCCTTCGTCGCTGGGCAGCGCCATGTGGATCGGCACGCCCATCTCACGCGCGCCGGCGCGCTTTCCTTCACGCGCCAGATCGATGTAGCGCTGGAACGTCTGTTCATCGGCATCGAACGACGCATAGATCGGATCGAGCGACACGACCGTCGTGAGCAGCGTGGCCTCTCCCGGCCCGCTCGATACGAGATTGCCGGCGGTGACGATGGCCCGTCCCACGCGTCCGGCAATGGGCGAGGTGACGCGGGTGAACTCGAGATTGAGCTGGGCTGCACGCAAGGCCGCTTCGACCGCGGCAACCTGCGCGGCCGATTCGCGCGCGAATGCCTCGCGACGATCGTGCTCCTCGGGCGACATCGCTTTCTCGGACGCCAGCCGCTCGGCGCGCTGCAACTCGCTGTCGGCGCGCTCCACGGTGGCGCGAACGCGCATCAGCTCCGCGCGAAGCCGGTCCACCTCGGTCTGAAACGGCCGGGGATCGATCTCGATCAGGAGATCGCCTTTCTGCACCATGGCCCCTTCATCGAAGCGGATGGCGGAGATGTATCCCGACACGCGCGGCCGGACAGCCACGGAATCGACGGCCTCCAGGCGGCCGGTGAACTCGTCCCATTCCGTCACGTCGCGGGAGACGACTTCGGCGACCGTGATCTTCGGCGGAGGCGGCGTGTCCGCGGGCTGCGCGACGGCACGGGAGCAGGCGGTAACGAACGCCAGTGACGTCAGAAGAATGAGCGAAGCGATGGTGTTTCTGCGGCTTCTTTTCATGCCGCACAGCATCGGCTCCGGAGCGCCGCCGGACAATCGGGCGGTGGTGCTAGCCCGGTCTACGACTTTCGGACGATGCCGGGACCGGCGAGGCGGCGCATAATCAGCGCATGAAACCGTGCCCCACCGCGGCGGAGGAGATGACTGTGGACAAGCTCAGCAGTGAGCTTGCGCAACAGAACGACCTGCGCCAACGCGCCGAATGCATGGCGCACATGCAGAGTCACACCGTGCAGCTCGCGCTCGATCTGCTCATGCGCGAGCCCGATCTCGACGGATTCTTCCGAGGCTTCATGAAGTCGCTCATCGAAAACGGCGAGAGCCGCGCCTGCGGCGTATTTCTTCTCGACGATGACGGCGAGCAGTGCGAGTTGTGGATGGCGCTGATCGACGATCAGTTCTTCGCCAGGAATGCTCCGGACTGGGAAGCGTTGCCGCTGCCGCGCAAGGAGATGTCCGCGCACCTTCTCGCCTACAGGCCCGGTTGGACGGACACCGTCGATTACGCCGGCGACGATGCACGGCTGCCGGACGCGGTGCGTGCGTTCAATGCTTCGATCGGTCTGAAAGCGGTGGCCATCGCGCCGCTCAAACTTCCCACGCACAACCTCGGCTGGATCGCGCTCTCCACCGACGATCCCGAGCTGGAATGGATGCCGTGGCGCCGCGCGCTGCTCGAAACGGTGGCGCGACAGGTGACGCTGGCGTTGCATCAAAGCCGGCTCGCGGAACAGAGCCGCGACGAAGCGCGCAGGCAGGCCGTGCTCGAAGAGCGCAACCGCATCGCGCGCGACATTCATGACACGCTGGCGCAGGGATTTGCGGCCATCCTCATGCAGCTCCAGTCGGTGCAACGCGTCACATCGACGTTGCCCGCGAACGTGGCGCGCAGCATCGATACCGCAGTGGATCTGGCGCGCACGCACATGATCGAAGCGCGCCGCTCGGTTTGTGCGCTCCGGCCTGGACAGGCGGAGTCGGGCGACGTCGCCGCGGTGCTGCAACGCGCCACCGACATGGCACGCCGCACCACCGATGTTCCGATCGAGCTCGTGATCGAGGAACTGCCTCCCTTCACCACCGGCGTCGAGAGCGAGATCATCGGCATCGCCCAGGAAGCGCTCGCCAATGCCGTCCGGCACGCACGGGCGAAGCGGATCAAGGTGCACGCCGCGGCAACGCGCAACGTCGGCTTCCGGCTCTCGGTCGCGGATGACGGACGCGGGATCGCCAAGGAACGCTTCGGCGCGGGCTTCGGCCTCACCAGCATGCAGGAGCGCGCCGACCGGATCGGCGGATCGCTGACGATCGTGACGGCCCCGCGCGCCGGCACCGAGGTCGTGTTGGCGTGGGAGCCTCCCGCATTTACGATTCCCACCCCATGACCACCTCCCACAGCGTGCTCGTCGTCGACGACCACTCCCTGGTGCGAACGGGCGTGGTCAACATCATCAACCATGAGCCCGACCTGCACGTCGTGGCGGAAGCGGCGAACGGCGTGGAAGCGGTGGAGGCCTATCGGGAACATCACCCGGATATCACCATGGTCGATCTACGCATGCCGGTGATGGACGGCGTCGAGGCCGTGCGGCAGATCCGGGCCATGGACCCGCGGGCGAAGCTCGTCGTGCTCACGACCTATGACACCGATGAGGACATCTCCCGCGCACTGAAAGCGGGAGCGAACGCGTATGCGCTCAAGGACATCACTGCCGACGCGCTCGTGCAATGCATTCGCGATGTCCTGGCGGGCAAGACCTACCTCGCACCCTCGGCCGCCGCGAAGCTCGCCGAGGGGATGTCGCGGGTGCAAGTCACCCCGCGCGAGCTTTCGACGCTGCGTCTCATGGCCGACGGCCGGAGCAACAAGGAGATTGCCGGCGAGCTCGGCATCAGCGAACGAACGGTGAAATCCCACCTCGGCCATCTGTTCGAGAAACTGGGAGTGACGAGCCGGACCGAAGCGGTGAAGATCGCCACACGCCGCGGCCTCGTGCGGATGGAGTGAGAGGGGCGTCGCCAGCGCCGCCCCTCACCCAGTCGCGTCAATCCTCGATTTCGGTGTCGCGCACGATGGCGACAAAAATGAGCAGTAGCGTGGCGATGAGTCCAATTCCGTCCATGCGCTGCATGATCGGTCACCGAGGCACGTTCGCACATCGTACAAAAGGACAGGTACCGCAAAAAACAAAGGGAGCGCCGAGGCGCTCCCTTTGTACAGATCGTGATGTGTTGTTTCTACAGCAATCCCTTTTCCTGCAGCTCCTGGCAATCGATGCAGAACGGGGTCCAGGGAACGGCGTGCAGGCGCTTTTCGCCGATCACGGCGCCGCAGTTCGTGCAGATACCGTAGGCGTCGTTCTTGATGCGGACGAACGCTTCCTCGATCTGCATGAGCAGGTTGCGCTCCGTGTCGGAGAGCGAGAAGTTGAGCTCCTTGGAGTAGGCGCTGGCGGCCTTGTCGGCAAGATCCTGGATGCCGTCGTCGTTGAGATGATTGCCGGCGGCCTTGTCGCGCTCGAAGGAGTCGAGCAGTTCGCGCTGCTTGGTGCGGAGGGCATCCTCCTGCGCCTGGTACGGATTCGGTTTCGTCTTCAATTTAGCCATTCACGCCTCGTCACTTGTGATACGAAATGTTGCGCATCAGGGTGCAGGCGCGGTAGACCTGCTCGAGCAGGACGACGCGTGCAATCTGGTGCGGAAGGGTCATCGGCGACAGCGCGAGCAGCTTGTCGGCGCGCGCGCGGACGGTATCGTCAAACCCGACGTCGCCGCCGACGACGAAACTCACGCCGTGCGGACTATCGATCGTCAGCCTCTCGACCCAACTGGCAAACTTCAAAGAATCAAACAACTGCCCTCGCTCATCGAGGACCACGACGTACCCGCGATCAGGAATCGCAGCCAGCAGGCGCGCGGATTGAGCGCGCATGATAGCCAGATCGTTCTGACCTTGTCTACCGCGTTGCGGCGGCACTTCGATCACCTCGATCGGGAAGAAGTGCTTGACCCGATTGAGGTAACGCTCCGCGGCCTCAGCCAGCTCGGCGTCGGCATGGGAACCGGCCCAGATGAACCTAAATTTCATACGTTAGAGGCTCAAAGGCTCAGAGGCTCAAAGGCTCAGAGCAACCAAACTCCTCTGCGACTGTGAGCCTTTGCGCCTGTGCGCCTCTGAGCCTACTCGATCCCATACTTCTTCCTCTTCTCCCCCAGCGTCTTCCGGTTGATCCCCAGGATCCCGGCGGCGCGGGAGTAGTTGGAGCGGGTGATGCGGAGCACTTCCCGGATGTAGTGGGATTCGAGGTCTTCGAGGGTCCACTGGCCGCGGGCGGCGGTGGCGATCAGGTCCGTGGCGCCGCCCAGGGGGAGAGATCCGGCGGTGATGGTGTCGCCATCCTCGATCAGGCCGGCGCGCTCGATGGCGTTGCGCAGCTCGCGCACATTTCCAGGCCAGCTGTAGTCGCGCATGAGCCGCTCGGCCTCGGCGTCGAACCGGCGGAACTTCGTGCGCCGGAGAAACAGCCGCGCCAGCGACATGAGGTCCTCGGGACGCTCGCGGAGCGGGGGCATCGTCAGCGTCACGACGTTGATGCGGTAGTAGAAATCAGGCCGCAGGGCGCCGGATGCGACGAGAGCCGCGGCATCCGCATTCGAGGACGTGATGACGCGCGCTTCGAACGGCAAGGTGGCCGCGCCGCCCAGGCGCGAGAAACGGCGCTCCTGCATCACGCGCAGCAGCTTGGCCTGCAACTGGGGCGTGAGCGCCGCCACTTCGTCGAAGTAGACCGTGCCCCTTCCTGCCGCTTCGAGCTTACCCACCTTGCGCGTCTGCGCATCGGTGAACGTGCCCCGCTCGTGGCCGAACAACTCGCTCTCGAAGAGATCGGCGGGGATGGAGGCGCATTCGATATGGACGAACGGCTCGGCCCGGCGCGCGCTGCAGGCGTGGATCGACTGCGCGAGATAGTCCTTGCCCACGCCGGACTCGCCGAGGATCAGGATGCTGACGTCGTGATCGAGGACCTTCCCGACCGTCTCGAGGACATTCCGCATCGCGGCGTTCCGCGTGCGGAAGAAATCCCCGAGTTGAGGCTCACGAAGTCTTTTTGAAGGCACGCTGCTCGGCTTCTCCGGTGAACTCGGCCGTGCGGTTCGGCGCGTCGCCCCAGAGGCGCTCGAGTCCGTAGAAGCGGCGCACCTCTTCGGTGAAGATGTGGACGATGAAATCGCCAAAGTCCAGGAGGACCCAGCGTCCCGGCGTCGTCCCTTCCACGAGCAGCGGCTTCACGCCCATCTCCTGTTTGAGCTGGTCCAGCACGTTGTCGGCGATGGCCTGAGCCTGACGCTCGCTGCCGGCGGAGCAGAGCACGAAGTAATCGGCGATGGACGTCAGCTCACCCACGGCCAGGACGTCGAGATTGGTTGCTTTCTTGTCGAGCGCCGCGGCCACAGCCAGGCGGACGCGCTCTTCAATGGAGTTCTTCACGTTGGGCCTTTCGATAGAGTCCGTAATGTTGAATGTAACGCGAGACGGGCGGCGGGACCAGCTCATCGATGGACTGGCCTTCCTGCACCCTCCTGCGGATCTCGGTGGACGACACCGGGACCGTCGGATTCCGGGCAAACGCAATGGCGCCGTACGCGGGGCGCACCGCGGCTTCACATACGCGTCCTGCGAATGGCGCCGGCACTTCATGACTGCCGCGGGTCAACACGGCGAAGTTCGCCAGCTCGAAGATGCGATCGATCGACTTCCACTCCCCGAGCTGCGGAAGGTTGTCGTCGCCGATGATCCAGTCCAGCGTGTCGTCGGGATGCGCGGCACGCAGCTCCTCCAGCGTTTCCACGCTGTACGAGACACGGCCCCGTTCCAGCTCCACGGTCACGGCATCGAGAAAGTCGTAACCGGCAATGGCTGCCGTGAGCATGGCGAAACGGTGAAACGGCGATGCCGTCGCGCGGTCCTGTTTGAACGGCTGGATGAACGCAGGGACATAGAGGACCCGATCCCACTGCATGGCCGCACGCACCGCGAGCACGGGTTCGAGATGGCCGCGATGGAACGGATCGAAGGTGCCGCCGCAGATGCCGATGTTCATGGTCTGCTGTCAGCTTCGCCGTAGCTGACCGGTATTTCCTTCTCGCGATCCACATCCTCGCGATCCTGGTTCTCGCGCACGAACCGCGCGAGCAAGCGCACCAGCTCGCGTACGCCGTCTCCGACCACGGCGGAGATCTCGTGATACGGGTATCCGTTCTTCGCGGCGTAGGCGCGCAGCTTCTCGCTGTTGCCGGGCACGAGGGAGTCGAGCTTCGAGCCGCAGACGATGCGCGGCTTGTTCGCCAGCAATGGCGAATAAAGCGCCAGCTCGCGCGCGATCACCTCGGCATCGACATCGGGGGCTTCGTTCGCCGATAGATCGACGAGGTGGACCAGCACCGAGCAGCGCTCGACGTGACGGAGAAACTGATCGCCGAGTCCGTGGCCTTCGTGCGCGCCCTCGATGAGACCGGGGATGTCGGCCACGACGAACGTCTGCGCGTCATCGGCTTTGACCACGCCGAGGTTCGGGACGAGGGTGGTGAACGGATAGTCGGCAATCTTCGGCTTGGCGGCGCTGATGACGGAGATGAGCGTCGACTTGCCGGCGTTGGGGAGTCCGACCAGCCCCACGTCCGCGATCAGTTTGAGCTCGATGAAGAGCTCGAGCTCGTCGCCGGCGTTGCCATCCTGGGCGAAGCGCGGGGCCTGACGCGTGGCGGTGGCAAAGTGCTGATTGCCCCATCCTCCGCGGCCGCCGCGGGCCACGAGAAAGCGCTGCCCGTCCTCGGCGAGGTCGGCAATGACGTCGTCGGTGGCCTTGTCGCGGATGACCGAGCCGACCGGCAGCTCGATGGTGATGTCCTCCCCGTCGTGACCGGAACAGTTCGAGCCCATGCCGTGCTGCCCGCGGCCGGCTTTCCACTCGCGCTGAAACTGCAGGTGGTAGAGCGTGTTGAGGCGCTTGGAGGCCACGATCCAGACAGAGCCGCCCGTCCCGCCGTCGCCGCCGGATGGACCGCCCTTGGGAACGAACTTCTCACGCCGGAAAGCGATGCAGCCGTGTCCGCCGTCGCCGGCTTTGACGCGAATGGTCGCCTGATCGATGAAATGCATGTCTTTGCCAATACCTATTCAGTGCCAAAAACGAAAAGCACCGCATCAGCGGTGCTTTGGGGGAAGCAACAACCGCGGGATTCTTATTCGGCAGGCGTGACGCTGATGAACCGTCCGCGCTCGCCCTTGTCGTGGAACTGCACGATTCCCTCGATCTTCGCGAAGAGCGTGTGATCGCGGCCGCAGCCGACGTTGACGCCCGGCTGGAACTTGGTGCCGCGCTGGCGAACGAGGATCGTTCCCCCGGAGACGAACTGTCCGGCGAAGCGCTTGACGCCGAGCATCTTCGGCTGTGAGTCACGACCGTTGCGTGAGGAGCCCTGTCCTTTTTTATGAGCCATGGATGACCTCTAGATGTTGATGCTGTCGATGCGGACTTCGACGACGTCCTGCCGGTGACCGTGGGTCCGCTTGGTGTGATTCTTCCGGCGCTTCTTCTTGAAGACGATGATCTTCTCGCCGCGGAGCTCGCTGACGATGGTGGCCAGGACGGAAGCGCCCTCGACCGTGGGAACGCCCACTTTCGGCTGATCTCCGCCGATCATCAGAACTTCACTGAACGTGACCTTGTCCTCTTTGGCGCTGCCCAGGACGTCACGCTCGACCTGCAGGCGATCGCCTGCGGCCACGCGATACTGCTTTCCACCCGACTGAATGATGGCGTACACAAAGCCTCCAACAAATTGGAACCGCACGATTTAGCACACGATACGACCGGCAGTCAAACCGCCTGAGGCCGCAAACGGCGCAGACTCCCCGAGCAGAAAACTCCCCTGGGCGCTCGGCAGACAACGCGGACCCCCTGGGGGCTATTCCTTATTCAGAGGGCAGGGCGCAGAGGGCAGAGGGCAGAACCGAAAGGGCGAGAACCCCCCGCTCTACTGCGCTCTGCCCTCTCAAAAAAGAGGGCGCCCGAAGGCGCCCTCTTTCCCACAAAGGCTGTGGATGGAAACTAGAACAGGAAGCGGGCGCCCAGGTACAGGCGGCGCGGCTGAGCGGCGAAGGCCGCCAGTCCGCTACCGAACGTGTTGCCGACACCGGTCGCGGCAACCAGATCCTGGTTGCGGGTGTAAGCCTGGTTGTCGAGGACGTTGAAGATGTCGAGGAACAGCTCCAGGCTGGTGGAACGCGGAAGCGGCTGCGTCCAGGCGGCGCGGAGGTCGAGGATGCCGAACGAATCATTGGTCAGCGAACCGACCGCATCTTCGACGACCCAGTTCTCGGAGACGTTGCCGAAGACGTACGGGGTGACAACCTGCAGCGGCAGGTTACGGCCCGACTGTACGGCCGTCAGCGAGGCGTGCGAACCGGAGTTCCAGTTGTAGACGCCGCCCAGCTCGAGGTGGTTCCACAGACGGTAGGAACCGGCGATCTTGAACAGGTGATCGATCGAGCCCGGCTGCGTGCCGTAGACGTTCGGCGCGCGCGGGTCGAGGAACAGCACGTCACCGGCGAAGTCGGCGTTGGAGTCGGAGTTCGTGTTGCCTTCGGCGTCCGTGAACGTGTAGGACAGGAGGCCCTGCCAGTTGTTCGCGTAGCGCTTGCGGAACACGAGGTCGATACCGTCGGTGTTGCGCTCGCCGCCCGCCAGGGTGGCGATGACGAAGTTCGATCCCGGGTTGGCGTCGTAACCGAAGTAGTCCAGGCCCAGGTAGAAGTCGCCTGCGGCTTCGGGGTGGGCCGGATCGGCGTAGAGGCCGAGGTCGTAGTCTTCGATGATGTCGCGGGTCTCGCGGCGGTACAGGCTGGTCTCGAAGCTCATGTTGCGGCCGAGATCGATCTGATAGCCGAACTGCCATTCATCGGTGTACGGGGTCTTGGTGCTCGGGGCGAAGAAGGCGTCCTGCTGCACGGCGCCGCCACGGGTGCGGTACTTGACCCAGCGGTCGCCGATGAAGACCTGCTCTTCGAGGACCGTACCGGTGAGCGTACCGGCGAAGTTGGTCAGGTTCAGACGGATCGGATCGTAGTAGCGGCCGTAGTAGCCGGAAACCTTCTGACGGCCGTTGCCGAAGAGGTCATACACGACGCTCAGGCGCGGCGCATACTCCCAGTCGAACGTGAAGATGTTCTCGCCGGTGGTGGCAACATGCTCCCACTTCTCGGCGCGGACACCGGCGTTGACGGCGAAGCGTCCGAACTGAATGGTGTCCTGCAGGTAAACGGTCTGACCTTCGGTCTTCGTTTCCTGCGGGCCCAGGGCGGTCTCGATGATGCGGCGATAGTTGATGGCACCATTCGGGTTGCCGGCCGTGCTCTGGAAGCGGTAGGCCTGCAGCTCGGCGGTGCTGATCGTGCCGTCGTGATTGGTGTCGAGAATGCCGTAGAAGTAGGCCTTGTCGGCGGCATTCATCGAATTGATGTTGTTCAGCAGGCCGGTGCGGTCGCTGGTGTTGCCCGGGTTGAAGGTGAACGAGTTATAGCAGATGACAGCTGGGTTGGAAGCGCTGCAGTTCGTGGCCACTTCGCCAGCGGTCACGCCCGTGCCGGCATAGATCGCGCCGATCGAGTTGTACTGCGCGCCGCCGACGAAGCGGCTGTCGCGGAAGTTGATGTGATTTTCCTGTTCGAGACCGAGCTTGACGGTGTGGCTGCCGAGGCCGGTGTCGAAGACGCCTTCGAGCGAACCGCGGTAGAAGTCGGTGTCGCGCTCGCTGATGTTGTTGGCGCCGGCGCCGCCGAGGAACTGCTCGGTGGTCGGCCGGTTGTCCTGGCGCCGGAAGACGACGGTGTTGAGAATCTCCTGAATGGTGGCAACCGTCGAGACTTCGCCGTTGTGCTTACCGGCGGCGGCGTCGAGCAGGAAGTTCGAGCTGAAGACGCGGTTGTACTCGAGCGAGTAGCGATCGCCACCCTGCTTCTGACCGCTGCTGCGCGTGTTGAGCGTCGAGGCGACGGTGGAGCCGGAGATGTCGGTCGGGTCGTTCGTGAACGTGCCGGACACGCGATCCTTCGAGGTGAGCTGCCAGGAAAGCTTGCCGTAACCCTGCTCGCCTTCGTTGGTCACCGTACGCAGGAACACGCCCTGGTTGCTGACGACGTCCGTTTCGGTGTTGAGGATGCGGTAGCTGCCGAAGAACCAGGCCTTGTCGCGGACGATCGGACCGCCGAGGGTGACGGCCGAGTCGTAGGTCGAGAACGTCGCACCAGTGGCACCGACCTTGTTGTCGGCGACCAGGTTGTCGTTCTGCGTGTAGTAGTTCACCGAGCCGGTGAAGTTGTTGCTGCCCGACTTGGTGACGACGGAAGAGAGCAGGCCCGGGGCGCCGGCGAATTCGGCCGGGATGCCGCCCGTCATGACCTTCTGCTCCTGGATGATCTCGGTGTTGAGGTTCGCACCGAACGTTCCGGTCAGCGGATCGGTGACGTTGATGCCTTCGACGTAGTAGAAGTTGTCGGTCGACTGACCGATGTTTCCACCGATGTCGCTGTAGTTCACACCCGAGCGCGAAGCCGGGTTGCCGCCAGCGGTGACCGAAGCCGGCAGAACGCCCGGAACGAGCTGCAGGTACGACTGGTACGAACGGCCGGTCGGCAGCGACTCGGTCAGCTCGAGCGTGAGCTCCTGACCGACGGTGGCGCTGGTCGTGTCGACGATCGGCGCGTCAGCCGTGACGGTGATCGACTCGGACACCGACGCCATCGTGAGCGTCACACGGACGGTCGCGGTCTGCGCGGAACGAACGAGGACGTTCGTGTTCTGCGCTTTGCCGAATCCTTCCAGGCTCGACTCGACCGTGTACTTGGTCGACGGCTGGAGGGAAACGAGGCTGGCGGTGCCATCGGCACTCGTGACCTCGGTACGGCGGGTGTTGGTGTCACTGGCAGACGCCGTGACGGTGACTCCGGGCAGCGGGGCGCCCGACGAGTCGGTCACGATCACGTCGATCGTACCGGTCGTCGACTGAGCGAACGCCGGCCCGGTTACTGCAATCAGTAACACGGACAATAAAATGACAAGCCTTTTCATGCCTGCTCCTTTCGATGGGTGAAACTTCGGACCAAATTGTGCGCGAACCGTAACACAACAAACTGCAAATGCAACCTTCCGTGATCCCATCCGTCTAATGCAATCACGGTCGATCTGATCGATGGCTGAGCCCTACCGCAACGCACCTGCCATGGTGCCAACGGCCTAACTCACTGCGTTTTAACGACTTTTCACGGACGGGCCCGCCACAACCTTCGGCTCCTTGGATCGGACCGTCCGAATTCCTGAAGAACCGGCCCGCGAGCTCGTCACAGCGGGATGTTGCCGTGCTTCTTCGGCGGGTTGCGATCGCGCTTGTTGCGCAGCATGGCGAACGTCGTGATCAGCTTCCGGCGCGTGAAGCGCGGCTCGATGATCTCGTCGATGTACCCGCGCTCCGCGGCGATGTAGGGATTGGCGAACTTCTCCTTGTATTCGGCCACCTTCGCCTCGCGGTCGTCCGCGCCGCGATAGAGAATGTTGACCGCTCCCTCCGCGCCCATCACCGCGATCTCCGCCGTCGGGTAGGCGAAGTTCATGTCGGCGCGGATGTGCTTCGAGTTCATCACGCAGTACGCCCCGCCATACGCCTTGCGCGTGATGACGGTGACCTTCGGCACCGTGGCCTCGGCCAGCGCGTACAGCAGCTTCGCGCCATGAATGATGATGCCGCCGTACTCCTGTCCCGTTCCCGGCAGAAATCCGGGCACGTCTTCGAGCACGAGCAGCGGGATGTTGAACGCGTCGCAGAAACGGACGAAGCGCGCGCCCTTGCGCGAGGCGTCGATGTCGAGCACACCCGCCAGGAACGCAGGCTGATTGGCGACGACTCCGACCGACGCGCCGTTGAGACGGAGGAAGCCAACCACCAGGTTGCGCGCGAAGTGCTGATGCACTTCGAGAAAATGTCCTTCGTCGGCGATGGTTTTGATCAGCTCACGCATCTCGTACGGCTGATTGGGATTGGCGGGAACGAACGTGTCCAGCTCCGCATCGACCCGATTGATGTCGTCGCTGGTGGCCACGCGCGGCGGCTCTTCCATGTTGTTCGACGGCATGAACGAGAGCAGCTCGCGGATCAGGGCGATGCAATCCTCGTCCGACTCCGCCGCGAAGTGGGCGACGCCGGAGACCTGGTTGTGCGTCTCCGCGCCGCCGAGCTTTTCCTTCGTCACTTCTTCATGCGTGACGGTCTTGATGACATCCGGACCGGTGACGAACATGTAGCTCGTGTTCTTCACCATCAGAATGAAATCGGTGATGGCCGGTGAATAGACGGCGCCGCCGGCGCACGGTCCCATGATCGCCGAGATCTGCGGCACCACACCCGAGGTCAGCGTGTTGCGCAGGAAGATGTCGGCGTAGCCGCCGAGGGAGACCACGCCTTCCTGAATGCGCGCTCCGCCGGAATCGTTGAGCCCCACGACAGGCGCACCGTTCTTCACCGCCAGATCCATGATCTTCACGATCTTGGCGGCATGCGTCTCCGACAGCGAGCCGCCGAACACGGTGAAGTCCTGTGCGAACGAGTAGACCAGCCGTCCCTGCACCGTTCCGTAGCCGGTGACGACACCGTCGCCCGGGACGCGCTGCTTCTCCATGCCGAAATCGGTGGAGCGGTGCATGACCAGTTGATCGAGCTCCTGAAACGAGCCCGGATCGAACAGCAGGGCCACCCGTTCTCTCGCTGTGAGTTTTCCGTCGTTGTGCTGGCGGTCGATGCGCGCCTGGCCGCCACCGAGCTCACTCTGTTGCTTGCGCCGCTCGAGCTCTTCGAGGTTCTGTTCGTAGCTCATGATTAGAGGATGATGTTCCTCTCCAGGGCGATACGGGCCATCTCGGCATCCACCTGCTGCTCGGTCGCGCGCTCGCCGAGCTTCTGACGGGCTTCGCGCTCGAGCGCTTCGATGGCGGCAAAGTTTTCTTCGATGGCTTTGGTGACCACGAGGATGCCCGCTTCGGCGTCGAGGAACTCAACGAGCCCGCGGTCCTCCAGACGGTTCACGATGGCCCGGGCCAGGAATTCGACGCGTCTGCCTGTGGCGCTCACTGGCGCGGCATTAAAGCATCATCTCCGCGCCGAAGGAACCGCCACCGTACGGATACCACGTTCTCTCGTCCGAGACCGCGTCGATGCGCGCCACGCGGACGGTGGCCGGAAAGGCCCGGTCGCCGTCCTCGACCAGCACCCGCAGGACGAGCTGCCCGTTCACGACCGAGACGGGAGCGAGAAGGGCCACGGCCCGCGGCCAACTTGCATCGATCGCCGTCACGCCGCACTCCAGCCGCAACTGCAACGGCATGCGCACCGGCCGCACGCGATAGCTCGGGCGATAGCGGTTCGGCCAGGGCTCGATGGCCTCTACGATGCCCTCTCCGCATCCGTCGACACCGCCCGCTGTCTGGACGAGACGCACGTTCGGCGGCGCGATGCCGACGAGCGAAGGAAGCAGTGCGGCCGTGACGTTCGGCGCGAGACGCAGGCGCGCCGGTGCTTCGCGCTCGATGTCGTCCGCGCGGGCAAGAACATTGGCGACGCGGATCACATCCTCTATATCAAAGGATCCGAGATCGAGAATCGCCCGCGTGCGCGCGTGTGTCAGAGAGAGGTGGATTCGTTGGGTGTGTTCGGTCCAACGCCTGTCATCACATTCATGTTCGGCGATTCCTTCGATAACGATCAGACGCTCGATGACCACTCCTGCAGCGTTGGCGGCGTTCTGCACGGCGTGCGCTGCTTCGAGGACATTTGCTTCATCGACATGCGGAACGTCGCCGCTCGCCTCCGGATGGCATTCGAAGAGCTCGTCCTTTTCGACCGCCAGGCCGCTTTCCGCGACGCGCACGAGCGTCCCGTTTTCCCACCGCGCCACGCCCCCCCGCTTGCGGTAGATCATCGGAACACCGTCAGCATCAATGGTGCGTGGGAGCCGACCACGAGCTCCTGACCTTCCCGCGAACAGATCACACCCGGATAGCGAAGCGGCTCTCCGGCCGCGCCTGCGATGGAGCGGGCGATGGTGGCGCGCTGCTCCTCGAGCGTGAACGGCGCCAGCGCGCGGACGTCATCGCCGTCGACGAGCTGCGCGGCGGCAACGCGCACCGTCACGAGCTCGGTGAGCGGATCGTACGAGCCGCCGTCGACGAGCGTGATCTCGATGCGCCGCTCCGGCAATGCGAACGGCGCGTTCGTCTGCCGGGCCACGACGTTGGTCATGCGCAGGAGCGGAACATCTTTGAACGATGCGCGCCGCAGTTGCAGCGGAACGTCGATCGTCAGCCACGGCGGCAGCTCGAGCGGCGCCTGTCCATGCTCGAGCGCGTGGCCGGCAGCTTCGTGCAGAAGGACGGCGGCACTGCCGTGCTTCCAGAGAAGCGGCATGTCCCGCGGATGCGTGTCGTCCTCCGCCGGTGATGCTGCGGCGCTTCGCAAAAGAGCGGCATCGGCGGCGATGTGCTCGGGAGTGGTGACGACGGAGAGCCCGGCCAGCGTCACCACGATCGTTTTGGTCAGCTCTCCTTCGCGCGCTTCCGCGACGAGTCGAACGCGTGCATCAGGAGTAACGCACGCGTGAAGCTCGTCCATTGCGGCATCGCACGCCGCGATGAGCAACGGGTCACCGGCATCGACGGCGCGGATCCCATGCTCGTCCCCGACGGCCCGGCCGTGCGCCAGACGACGCTCGACGAGACGTCCGTGGACCCAGAGCTCGTCGCGTGTGGCGATGGCGAATGGCGCGGCGGTCAATTCAGCTCGTACGAGAATTTCTTCGTGGCGGCGTCGTAGCGGACGGTGAGGCGATGCTGCGCGCCGGGATTGAAACGGACGGCCGGCATCACGTGATGCTCCTGGATGCCCAGCGCCGGCACGGTCACCCAGATCGTGACGTCCGCGTTCTTGGCCGGGAACTGGTTGGTCACGTTGACCGGCCGGGGAGTCTTCGACGCGCGGCGGAGGAAGCGCGCCGGCTTCTCCTCGTAGAGCCGTTCGTTGGCCACGGTGTCGCTGCCGGCGCGCACCACGATGCGGCCGTCGACGAACGGATGCGTGAAGACGGTCGTCAACTGCGTCGTGCTCGACTGCGCCGCGGTGGCCGTCGTGCCGCTCGTTCCCGCAGTGTCGCGCGAGGTGAGCGTGGCGGCGGCGGTCTGCTGCTCCTGCTGTTGCTGCGTCCGCCGCGCCGTCCGCGCCGCCAGCCGCTGCTGTTCCGCCTGTTCAGCGAGCTTGATGTACTCGATCGTGTTGGTGTCGGCCGGGTTGATGGCCAGCGATTCCTGGAAGCGGGCCAGGGCATCGACATACTTCTTGTCGTTGTACAGCGTGAGGCCTTCCTGGAACTTCAGCTGTGCCTGCGCGATCTGCTGCTTGCTGAGCTCTTCCTGCTGGCGCATGGCGTTCAGCTGGGCCAGCTTCTGTTGCGCGTAGGGCGACTTCGGTACCAGCCGTTGCAGCTCTTCGAACTTGGCGTACGCCTCCGGGATGCGGTTCGCCACGAGCAGCGCGTTGCCCTCGCGGCGCAACTGGTTGGCGCGCATCTCGCGCTCGTCGAGCGTCATCGTCGGCCACGGCGTTTTCGAGTCGATGATCTTCCCCACCGCCACGATGCCGAAGACGCCCGCGACCAGGAGCGCCACGATGCCGATGAAGATGGGCGGCGCGATGCGGCTCCGCCACAACGGCAGCGCGCGCACGTTCGTCAGCGTCGTCCGGAACTGTTGCGACAGCGGAACCGACGGTGCGCGCTTCACGGCCGCAGGCGCCGCCACGGGTGCGTGCGCCGCCGATGAGTGCGCAGCCGCGGCCGCGGCTGCGCCGCTCCCGGCAGGACGCGTGCTGCCGCCCGTATCCGGCGCCGGCACTTCGACGGCTTCCGGGAACGGGACCTCGAGCGTCGGCATCGGCGCGCCGCCGGCCGCTGCTGATGCCGCGGCTGCCGCGCGATCCGAGGACGCGCGGGTGACGACCGTCTCGTCGGCGAGCATCGGATCGGGCGGGCGCACCGGTTTCTCGCCGCGCAGCACGGCGCGCAACGCCGTCGACAGATCGCGGGCGCGCTGGTAGCGCTTGGTCGGATCCTTCTGCAGGCAGTTGGCCACGACCTCTTCGTAGCCTTCCGGGATCTGCGGATTGATCTCGTGTAGCGGCGGGAACGGCTCATGGACGATCTTGTAGGAGATCGACGTGAGCGAGTCGCCGCCGAACGGCTTGCGCCGCGTCAGGCATTCGTAGAGGCAGATGCCGAGCGCGAAGATGTCGGTGCGTCCGTCGACGGGCGCGCCCTTGATCTGCTCGGGAGCCATGTAGTTCGGCGTGCCGAGGAACTGGCCGGTGCTGGTGAGGTTCGCCGCGCCCGAGGCGATCTTGGCGATGCCGAAGTCGGTGATCTTGGCGCGGTTGCCTTCGATGAGGATGACGTTGGCCGGCTTCACATCGCGATGGACGATGCCTTTGGCGTGCGCGAAGTCGAGCGCCTCGGCCACCTGCGCGATGATGTCGCCGATCTGCTCGAAGGACAGCGCCCGTCCCTGCGACAGCACCTCTTTGAGGTTGTGCCCCTCCACGAACTCCATGGCGATGAACGAGGTGTCGGTCTCTTCATCGCGGCCGATGTCGTGCACCGTGACGATGGCCGGATGATTGAGGATGCCGGCCGCCTGCGCCTCGCGGATGAAGCGCTGCTGGAACTCCTTCATCTCGTCGTCGTCCGCGTGCGCGCCGAGACGGATCGTCTTGAGCGCCACCAGGCGGCCGATGAGCGGATCCTTGGCGAGGTAGACGATTCCCATCGCCCCCTTGCCGAGCTCACGCACGACTTCGTAGCGCCCCAGTTTCAAGACGGTCTTGTCTCCGGAGTCAGCTCGGCGGCGGGTCTCCGCACCAGGTTCGAGGGGGGTCCCATGAGCCGACAATGATAACTCCTGGCTGGCACCGCGGGCCCCTTGCCAACAGACGGTACCGGCGATGCCTGTTTAAATTATGATGCACGCCAATTTTCGAAATCCACTTACGGGGTCGACCTCATGAAGGTTTATTCGGGATCTGAGATCCGAAACGTGGCAGTCGTCGGACACAACGACACGGGCAAAACCACCCTGGTGTCGCAACTGCTGTTCAACGCCGGCGCGGCCACGCGCATGGGCCGTGTCGAGGACGGTACGACCGTCACCGATTTCGATCCGGATGAAGTCGAGCGCAAGCACTCGATCTCCGCGGCCATCGCCTTTGCGGAGTGGAAAGACACGAAGATCAACCTCATCGACACGCCCGGCTTCGGCATCTTCATCATGGAAGCGCGCGGCGCCTTGCGCGTGGCCGATGCCGCGGTCGTCGTCGTCAGCGGCGTCACCGGCGTCGAGGTCACGACCGAGAAGGTCTGGAAGTTCGCCGAGGAGTACGCGCTGCCGCGCCTCATCGTCGTCAACAAGCTGGACCGCGAGCGCGCCTCGTTCACCCGCACGCTCGACGCGCTGCAGAAGAAGTTCGGCAAGAACGTCGTCCCCATCCAGTTGCCGGTCGGCGAGGAGAAGGACTTCACCGGCGTCATCGATCTCCTCTCCATGAAGGTCTGGAAGTACGCCGCCGACGGCTCGGGCAAGCACCAGGCCACCGACATTCCGGCCGAGCTCAAGGAAGAAGCCGACTCCTGGCGCGAGAAGCTGATCGAGAAAGTCGCCGAGGGCGATGACACGCTGATGGAGCGCTTCTTCGAACAGGGCGGACTGTCGCAGGAAGATCTGATCGAAGGCCTCAAGCGCGAAGTCGGACATCATCAGATCTATCCGGTCCTCTGCGCCTCGGCATCGCACAACATCGGCGGCCATCCGGTCCTCGACGCGTTCGTGTCGCTGCTCCCCGCCGCGGACGAAGCCAAAACGGTTGCCGGGAAGAATGCCAAGGGCGAAGACGTGACGTTCGATCGCGTGCCCCAGGCCTTCCCCTCGGCGCTCGTTTTCAAGACGTTCTCGGATCCGTTCTCCGGACGCGTGTCGCTGTTCCGCGTCTTCTCCGGCACCCTCACCTCGGATCATGCGTACTGGAACACCACGCGCGACCACGAAGAGCGCGTCGGCAAGCTGCAGGTCATGCAGGGCAAGCAGCAGATCCCGGTCCCCGAGCTGCGCGCCGGCGACATCGGCGCCGTGGCCAAGCTGAAGGACACCCTCTCCGGCGACACGATCGCGGCCAAGGACCACTCCATCACCATCGAGCACATCCGCTACCCCGAGGCCTCCATCGCGTTCGCCGTCGAACCGAAGGCGCGCGGCGACGAGGACAAGCTCGGCGCGGCCATCCACCGCATCATCGAAGAAGACCCCACCATCAAGTTCGCGCGCGACGAGCAGACCAAAGAGTTCCTCATCAGCGGCCAGGGACAACTGCACGTCGAGATCGTCGTGGCCAAGCTGAAGAAGAAGTACAACGTCGACGTCGTGCTGCACCCGCCGAAGGTGCCGTACCGCGAAACGATCACCAAATCCGCCGACGCCCATGGCCGCCACAAGAAACAGTCCGGCGGCCACGGCCAGTTCGCCGACTGCAAGATCACCATGGAACCGTTGCCGCGCGGCGGCGAATTCGAATTCGTCGACGAGATCTTTGGCGGCTCCATTCCGCGCCAATACATCCCGGCCGTGGAGAAAGGCATTCAGGACGCGCGCGTGAAAGGCTTCCTGGCCGGATACCCCGTCGTCGACTTCCGCGTGCGCCTCAAGGACGGCCAGTACCACGACGTCGATTCGTCGGAAATGGCCTTCAAGATCGCCGGCTCCCTCGCCTTCCAGGAAGGCATGGCCGCGGCGCGCCCGACCCTGCTCGAACCGATCATGCACGTCGACATCTCCGCCCCGTCCGAATACATCGGCGACATCATGGGCGACCTCAACTCACGCCGCGGCCGCGTCGAAGGCGTCGACGCCGACGACGACGCCCAGGTCGTGCACGCACGCGCCCCGTTCTCCGAAATGCTGACCTACGGCTCCACGCTCCGTTCCCTCACCCAGGGCCGCGGCAGCTTCCACATGGAGTACTCGCATTACGAAGAAGTGCCGAAACAGCTCCAGGAGAAGATCGTGGCGGAGTCGAAGAAGGCCAAGGAAGCGCAGGCGGCGGCGCACTGATGCAGGCTCAGAGGCTCAAAGGCTCAAAGGCTCAGAGAAACGCGCTACTCGCGACTTTGAGCCTCTGCGCCTTTGAGCCTCTGAGCCTCTACAACGCCGCCTGAATCCTGGCCACCTTATTCGTAGTCGATCCGGTACCGAAAACCAGCAGCTTGGATCGTCTCGCTCGTCGCTCGCTCGAGCATCAGATTGGCGCCACAACTCGGACACGGTCCTCCATCCACAATGTCAGTCTGCGATGTGAGTCGGTGGGGATCCGGGAAGAGGAGAAGGATCTCCTCACATCGAGCGAAAAGGTGCCCACACGCGACACACGACAGCAGCGAGAGGGAAGCGCCATCGCAAACGCCACATGGACACTCTCGCTTGAGGAACCACTCCGGGCGATCGATCTGCAGGGATCACTTCTCCTTGCCGAGATCCTGAAGCGGCATGCCGACGTCCATCGCCGCTCCGAATAGTGGCGCGAGCGCGTGAGGGTGGTCGTCCATCAGACGTGCGAGGGGAGCCTCGGCCGTATACACCTTCTGCGGTGTTCTTACGTAAAACCGAACATTTCCGCTGCTCGGAAATGGGTATGTGGTCGTCGGCGTCATCGCCTGAATGTGCTTCGCAGACTCGCGAATGAGCTTCAGCGCCGCGGCGTGGATGTGTGGTTTGCCGCCTCCGCCGATGAAGGCTCCGCCCTTCGTGCTGTAGAGACTCGCGTCGCCATCCTTGGTAGCAACCACGGTCGTCCCAACAATCCCGAAATTCATGTCCACAACGACCATGATTGGCTCATTCGGTGAGGCTTTGAAAGGAAGCGGTTCCAGTAGCGCGGCCTTGCGCAACGCCGCCGTGAGCTCCGGGGTTCCCTTTGCGTTCTGCTCACTCCTGCCACACGCGGCAAACACGACGACCACGATCGCGAGAATGATCCTCATGCGTTTCATTTTCAGCACGACAAGGATAACGCTCGCATCGCAGCAAACCGCTGGGTGCATCGCGGCAAACGCTGAGTACATCGCGGCAAAACGCTGGGTGCTTGCGGTAAACGCTGAGCTAGCCGAGGTTGACTCCGAGTTAGTCGGGGCTGACTCCGAGTTAGCCGGGGCTGACTTTGAGTTAGACGGGGCTGACTCCGAGTTAGCCGGGGCTGACTTTGAGTTAGACGGGGCTGACTCCGAGTTAGCCAGGGCTGACTTTGAGTTAGACGGGGCTGGCTCCGAGTTAGCCGGGGCTCACTCTGAGTTAGACGGGGCTGATTCTGAGTTAGCCGGGGCTGACTCCGAGTTAGCCGGGGCTCACTCTGAGTTAGACGGGGCTGACTCTGAGTTAGACGGGGCTGACTCTGAGTTAGACGGGGCTGACTCTGAGTTAGACGGGGCTGACTTTGAGTTAGACGGGGCTGGCTCGGAGCCATCCATGGCTAACTCTTGTCCTCGGAAGCGGACGTCCGGAGAAGGCGGTCGTTGCGCGTCTCCAGTTTGCGTTTCCACGATTGCAGGTTGACATTCCAACAAACCAGCGTCATCGTCCGCAGCAGCAGAGGATCCGTTTCCCGAAACCCGCCGGTCGTTTAGTGATCGTCGCGTTCTCCGGGACTCCGCCGAGCACCCGCCTCTCGCCGGGATACCCGTCTCGCGGTTCGCAGCGACGACGTCTGTGTCAGGCCCAGCGGTTCTTCCAACGACGCACACGTTCGCACGCGTGTGCCTGGAGAAGCGCCCGAGCCCTTGTGCTCGGGCTCCGATGGACCGGATCGGGCGGCGCGTGGCTACTCGATCCACCGGACATCATCGGTTGCCAGCGGTGTGTCCGGTTGACCAGGTTTCGCACCCCCGTGCGGAGCCATGGAGAAATCATCATGACCATCAAGGGAATTCAACCGCGAATCGCGGAAATCGCGTTGGACGGCACGGCGCCGTTCACGCCGGAGCAGATCGTGGAGCAGCTTCGCATTCTGAGACAGCACATCCCGAACTTCGGACCTCTGACGGTGACGGACGCCGCTCTGCTCCGCAGGGCTGCGCACGTACACGACGACATGCTGCGCGCGGCCACCAATACGGTCGGTGCGTCGCCGTTCGTCTCCGGCGCCCTCGGCAAGGATGCCGAGGCGCTGCGCAACGAGCGCACGGACGTCAGCCGCTGGAGCGCTGTCGAAGACGAGCTGCAGGCGATGTACAAAGGCGTCGCGGCGTCGAACCTGACACGCCGTCACCAGCTCGGCCTGACCGCGCTGCAGGCGTACTTCATCACCCAACAGCTCGTACGCCAGCGGGAACACGCCGATCTGTTGCCTCACGTCGCGGAAATGCGCCGCGCAAACATGTTCGGCACGAAGCGCCGCCCGCAACCGGCCGAACCGCCGGTCGTCCCCACGCCGGTTGCGGTGAAGCCGTAGGCGTGCAGTCGTAGTGAGCTTGAGCCACCGGGCGTGCTGCAGCACGTCCGGTGGTTTCCACTGAACTTCACTTTCCGCGAGAGCGCCCCTCATCCGCCTTCGGCACCTTCTCCCCACCGCGATGAACCTGCAGTGGGGAGAAGGCTACCTAATTCAACAGTGCTTTAAGTTGGGTAGCCTTCTCCCCTCGGCGAGGGGAGAAGGTGCCGAAGGCGGATGAGGGGTCGGCTCTCGCGAAACGTTGGCCTACTGCAACTTCGCTGCGATCCTGGCCACGTCCTGCTTGGCGTCGTCGGCGGCGGTGACGACGTACGTCTTCTGCCTGTTGTCCGGGGCGATGATTTTGATCGTGTAACTGCCGGGTGCGGCGAATTCGTAGATCTCGTCCATGGTGTCGAATTGGCTGACCTGGCCGATGGGGACGTCGTTGACGTAGACCATGGACTCGGCCGGGGTGACGGAGAGCAGCACTCCGCGGCGGGCCCAGATGCGTACCGTCGTTTCCACGCCGCCGGGGCCGCCGCTGATCACCGCTCGGGCGTCGCCTTCGACCGGCGGCTTGGCGGCCGGGGTGCTGTCGCCTTCGCTGCCGTGCATGACCAATGACGCACCGGCGCCGGGCTCGCCGGGAGGAGCGGCGGTCATGCCGCGGTCGCGCTGCGGCCGCACCTTCGCGGTGAGTGTGTCGTCGTTGCGATAGCGCAAGCCGGTGTAGATGGCCAGGCCGGCCATGGTCACCAGGATCGCGCCGATGAGCACGGGCACCCAGCGCGGCATGGATGCGCCGCTGTCGGCCTCGGGATGCGGCTCTTCATGCGGCGAATCAGGCGTTGGATGTTCCGTCATCGTTCTCCGTCGTCGCTTCGACCTGCGTGCCTTCATCGACCACGGCCGAGCCTTCGTCCGTGATCAGGGTTTCGTCGTCATCGTCGAGCTGTTCGTACTCCTGCTCGCGCGCGCGCAGGAGCTCCTGGGCGCGCTGCTCGTGCTCGCTGGGCACGTAGACGCGGATGTCGCCCATCGTGCCGAAGTCGGTGGGAGCCATGTTGAACTTCACGTCCTCGACCTGCGCCGGAATGCCCTCGGCGTCGAGGAAGCCGGACAGCAGAGCGGCCTCGTCTTCGGTCCCCGTGCTGGCGATCTCGACCCAGGTCGTACCGTCGTCAGCGGTGATGGTGTTCACGTTCTCAGGAAACTCCGGTTTCGACTCAGCCATCGATGTACTCCTCACGCAATGAGAGTGATGCGGCCGGTATCGGCCGTCATCGTCCCCACCTTTGCATAGAACAGACCGCCTTGGGCAAGCTTCGTTTCCAGCGCCTCGGCCCGCTCGGGCGCGATGGCGATCAGGAGGCCTCCGGACGTCTGCGCGTCACACATCAATGTGAGCTCCGATTCCGGTACCGACAAGCGCACGCGGTTGCGGAACGCCTCGACGTTGCGCACCGTGCCTTCCGGACGGGACCCGCGCGCCAGCTCCTCGCGCGCGCCGGCGAGGACCGGGACCGCGGACGCGCGCAACTCCGCGCCGGTCCCCGAGCCTTCGCACATCTCCAGCAGATGTCCGATGAGGCCGTAGCCGGTGATGTCCGTGGCCGCGCTGGCGCCTGCGTCGACCATGGCCTGCGCGGCGCCGCGATTGAGCGTGGTCATCCAGCGGACCGCTTCATCGAGCGGCGGCGGCCGGTGGAAGAATTTCTTCCCGCGATGCGCGCTGACGAGGATGCCGGTGCCGATCGGCTTGGTCAGGTAGAGCACGTCGCCGGGCCGCGCCGTGGAGTTGCGCACCAGTTTGTCCACGGACACGATGCCGGTGACGACGAGGCCGTACTTCGGCACGTCATCGATGATGGTGTGGCCGCCGGCGACGCTGAACCCCGCCTCGGCTGCCTTGTCGGCGCCGCCGCGCAGGATGGCTTCGAGCACGTCGAGCGGCAGCTTGTCCGTCGGAAACCCGGCGATGGCCAGTCCGAGGATCGGCGTCGCGCCCATGGCGTAGATGTCGGAGATGGCGTTCGTGGCCGCGATCTGTCCGAAAACATACGGGTCGTCGACGATCGGAGTGAAGAAGTCCACCGTCTGCGCGATGGCCGTGTCACCCACGATACGCAGCACCGCCGCATCGTCGGCCGTGCTCGTTCCGACAAGAAGATCCCCGATCCCATCCGTGGAAGGGAGACGAGAAAGGATCGAACGCAGGTCATCCTGACCCAGCTTGCAGGCTCAACCACCGGTCGTCGCGAACGACGACAGCGGGGGATGGCGACGGAGCTTGTGCTTCACAGGCGCGATGGTACGACGGGGGAGGCTCAAAGGCGCAGAGGCTCACAGGCTCAGAGGCGTTCTTGCCCGCGGTCTCTGAGCCTTTGCGCCTCTGAGCCTCTGAGCCTCTGAGCCTAATTTGCGCCGGGCTCTTCCCCCAGCACCTTCACCCGCGCCCCCTCCACCGCCTCCAGCACCTCCTGGTACAGCTCGAACTTGAGCGTTTCAGAGAGGTCGGCGTGGCGGTTGATGATCTCGGCGATCTGGGCGGCGTAGTGGGAGGCGACGGGGAGGCGTTCGCCGGCGTGCTGGATCTGGCGGAAGCCGGCGATCAGCTCTTCTTCGAGATGCTGACGCAGCGTGCCGTCGTTGATGTCGCGCTCGATGTTTTCGTAGTCGATGTTCATCGCGCCGTATAGCTCGCGGTGGCTGCGTTGCCTTCGTGCTTCACCACTGCTTTCAGTCCACGCTTCTGCAGGAAGGCGTCGTAGGCGGCGGCGAAGGCGGTGGCACGCTCCGGCGACTCCCATGTGGTCGAGACCTGGACATGTCCGTCTCGCGAGACGATCACGCGATCGTTCACCCAGCCGCGGGCGTTGTCGTCGCCGACGAGGAACCGCCAGTGAAACTCGCCGAGGTGCTCGGCCGAGATCGCGCCGGCGGGCTTTTTCGCATCGAAGGGCTGCGGCTTGAACGAACGGTTGAAGTATTCGTCGGGATGCAGGATCTGGCGCGTGGTGCGCGGCGGATCGGCGTGGATGCGGTCGAGCTCTTTCCATCCGCCGCGGCGATAGGCGGCCACGACGAACTTCAGCCCCTCGAGATACGGGAACTTCAGCATCTCGGCGAAGTACTTCGGCGTGGCCGGATCGATCATCTGCTCGGCCTGGGCAGCCGAGGTGATCATGCCGAGCATGGCGTCATCCTTCACCACCTCGTCGAGATCGAGACCGTTCTTGCCGAGCATGTGCGCCACCATGACCAGCACGGCCTCGCCTTCCAGCACGGAGTGGTAGGCGAGATTGGCGTCGGTGTCGCGCATGAGAGCGACCTCTTTGTCGCCGAGCTTGAAGTGCTGATCCTGGAGCGCGTGCGTGAGCTCGTGGACCATCACCATCTCTTCGAGCGTCTTCGGATCGGCGAGCTTGGCCGCCTGTTCCGGCAGCTTCGGCAGCTGCTTGATGGAGTAGTACGTGTGGCCGTGAGGATCGTAGAACGCCAGCACCTGCGATTCGTAGAGCGACAGCAGCTTGGGCAGCAATTCCTTGCCGGCGTCGGCGCCGGCGGTGTCGACGAGCTGCAGCGCGCGCAGCACCGTGCCCCAGTCTTCGAGCGGGTACGGCGTCGATTTCTCCATCTGCTCGCGGAGATGGACCGAGAGATCGGCCCGGTCGATGGAAACGTTTTTCACGTCGTGGAGGAACGCTTTTCCGCGGATGCCTTCGACCGCTTTCATGCCCGGCTGGAGGGGCGAAGCCTGTCCGCAGGCGGTCAGCAGGAATACGAGAAGGAGCCGCGTGGCCCGTACCGTGGTCATGTGTTGACCAACCTGTCGTTTGCGTGACCCATTCCGTTCACTTAGAATGCGCGGCAATTCAGCCCATGGAGCGCGGCGACACCGAGCGTATCGAGATCACGATCAGCAGCCGATTCGAGAATATCGAACTGGTTCAAGTGATCGCGGAACACCTCTGCGAGAACGCAGGTGTCGACGAGGATGGGTCTCACTGGATCGGCATGGCAGTCCGCGAAGCGGTTGCCAATGCCATCAAACACGGTAATAAACTCGATGTTCACAAGAAGGTGATCGCCACCTTCGAGCTTCAGGGATTCGAGCTGGAGATCACGGTCTCGGATGAAGGAAAGGGCTTCGACCCCGAGAAAGTGAGCGACCCGCTCAATCCGCAAAACCTCATGAAGACGAGCGGCCGCGGGATCTTTTACATGAAGACCTTCATGGACCAGGTCAGCTATTCGTTCCAACCGGATGGTGGGACGTCGCTGGTCATGACGAAAAACCTGGCCAAAGGCAGCGGCATCGCAAGCACGAAAGCCTGATTCGCAAAAGGAGAAACGAGAGATGAAAGCCAATTCCCGGACCGTCGACGACGTCGAGATCATCAGCCTGCAGGGAAAGATCACGATCGGCTCGGGCGACACGCAGCTGCGCGAAGTCATCACCAATGCCGTCAATGCGGGCAAGAACAAGATCCTGCTCGACCTGTCCGGCGTCACCACGATCGACTCCTCGGGCATCGGCGAGCTCGTCGGTTCGTACACCACGGCCACCAATCGCGGCGGTAAGCTCAAGCTTCTCCACCTGCCGGCCAAGCTCAATGAGCTGCTGCACGTCACGCAGCTCATCACCGTGTTCGAAGTCTACGAGAACGAAGCCGAAGCCATCGCCAGCTTCTAAGGTGTCCCAAAATCCTGAGCGTAGCGAAGGATCAATGGAGCATCAGCGCTGCACGGGCCACGGGCGGCTGCACATGCGGTCGCGCTTCGGCACGCGTTGCGCTCCTGCTCCGTTGATCCTTCGCTGCGCTCAGGATTGAATTCTGTCAGGGCCGGCGGCGCCCGGGCGCGCGCCGTTCGGAGGCATCCGGGAGGTCGCGAGCCTTCGAGGACCAACGCATCGGAATGGCGTTCGTGTAGACCACCTCGTTGCGCTCCAGCCAGAGCGGGAAGAGCGCGTCGGCCAGCTTCGGATCGGTCACCGCCACTTCCTTGATCCCAATCAGCTCGCGAAACGGCTCCGTGTCGCCGAGGAAATTGAGCTTCAGGCGAAAGTTCGCGGCCTCCGAGCCCAACTGGGAATCGACCTGCCGCGGCGTTCTGACGTAGATCACGCGCGCCAGTGTGCTGAACGACTTCTTCTCTCCGGGAGCGATCGCGATGAGGCGCGGCAGCAGCTCATTGCCCGGCACCTCCGAGCCGATGCTCACCGTGAACATGTGCGAATCGGGGTCGTAGGTCGTATCAGGAAGGAGCTCGGCCACGGCGATGGCCGTTTCCCGCTGGTTCGTGATCTCGTAGGTGATCGGAATGTAGGAGCCGGGAGCGACCTGATCGGCGGAGACCTGCGCGTCGACGCGTACCGAGTTCTCCGTGCCGACGATGCGCCGCGGCTCAGCCATGTCCACTGCGGTCGAAGCGCAGCCGGCCAGGCCGATCACACCAAGCAGAAGAACGCCGGAGCCAAGAGTATTGAAGCGTAGACCGCGTTTCACAGGACGTTCCCCCCTTGTTGCATGGGGCAACGTCACGGATGGCGATGAATTCCTACTCGTGCCCGTCCTTTACATCCCCCCGCCGGTGCCGCGTTGATCGGCACCCGCGAACCCGCCCGGATTCCGCCGGAGCGCAAAACGCACCGGCACCGCGTTGAGGTAGATCGTGTCGTTCGACTCGAACCACCGGTCGTATAGATCGTCCGGCAGCGTCTGCGCCGCGCCGGTCTGCCTGGCGATCAGCTGGGCGAACGGGGCCAGGTTCCGGAGAATCGAGACCTTGATCTGCACATACCGCGGAGGAGCGAGCGAAGAGCGTGATGCGGCCGCGCCAAGCGAAGGCGTCACTCCCGTGCGGAAGACCTTCTTCTCACCCGGCGCCACCGTGACGACGCGGGGCATTTTTCCGTCGCTCGGAACTTCCGACCCGATCGAGACCGTGATGGTCCGCGACTCCGGGTCGTACGAGGCATCCGTCACCTTGTCCGCCAGGGCCACGGGCGCGGAACTGGCGTTCTCGATCTGATACGTGATGCCGATCGGGCTTCCGGGCGAAACCGTGTCCTGGATCAGCTGCGCGTCGACCCGGACGTTGTCTTCGCGGCCGACGGTGCGCCGCGGGTCGTCCATGTCGATGCTATCGGCGAAGGCCGAAGGAATGAGAACGATGGCTGCGATGAGCGGGAAGAAGAGTCTCGACGGTTTCACGGTCGCCCCCGGATTTTCAATGACTGTCACTTAGTGAGACGGCCGCGAAGTTCGTTTCACCTTCGCCCATCAACGGACAGCATTTCCGGAAGTGTGCCAAGTTATTTGCGACAGCCGCAAAGCGACACAGCTACACGGCTGCACAGCTATGCAGCTACAGAGCTGTGAAGCTGTACGGCTGTAGCGCTGTGAAGCTGTGCCTCAGTCGATCTTCAGCACCGCCAGGAACGCTTCCTGCGGGATCTCGACCTTGCCGACGCGCTTCATCCGCTTCTTGCCTTCCTTCTGCTTCTCGAGCAGCTTGCGCTTGCGGCTGATGTCGCCGCCATAGCACTTGGCGAGGACGTTCTTGCGCAGGGCTTTGACGGTCTCGCGGGCCACGATGCGGTTGCCGATGGCGGCCTGCAGGGCCACCTCGAACATCTGGCGCGGGATGAATTCCTTCATCTTCTCGACCAGCATCTTGCCGCGGGCGAAGGCCTTGTCCTTGTGGATGATGAGCGACAGCGCGTCCAGCGGCTCGCCGTTCACCAGGACGTCCATCTTCACGAGATCGCTCTCGCGGTAGCCGATGAACTGGTAGTCGAGCGAGGCGTAGCCGCGCGAGATCGACTTCAGCTTGTCGAAGAAGTCGAGGATGACTTCGTTGAGCGGCATCTCGTAGACGATCATCACGCGGTTCGCGGAGACGTACTCGAGCTTCTTCTGGATGCCGCGGCGCTCGATGGCCAGCGCCAGGATGGGACCGACGAACTCGTCTGTCGACATGATCGTGACTTCGAAAAACGGCTCTTCGATCATGCGGATGCTGGCCGGATCCGGCAGCTTCTGCGGGTTCTCCACTTCGATCACGTCGCCGTCCGTCAGCGTCACGCGGTAGCGCGCGCCCGGCGCCGTGGTCAGCAGCTCGAGATTGAACTCCCGCTCCAGCCGCTCCTGGATGATCTCCATGTGCAGCAGTCCCAGGAAGCCGCAGCGGAACCCGAACCCGAGGGCCAGCGAATTTTCCGGCTCGTACGAGAACGAAGCGTCGTTCAGCTTGAGCTTCGCCACGGCGTCGCGCAGGTTCTCGTACTCCTCGGTGATGATGGGAAACAGCCCCGCGAACACCATCGGCTTCACTTCCTCGAAGCCGGGCAGCATCTCCGGGTTCTCTTTGGCACCGGTGATGGTGTCGCCGATCTTGGCCTGGACGATGTCCTTGATGTTGGCGGAGATGAAGCCGACCTCGCCTACGCCAAGCGACTCGATCGACTTCGCCTTCGGCGTGAAGATGCCCATGTCGCCGATCTCGTACTCGCGCCCCGTCGACATGAACTTGATCTTCATGCCGCGCTTGAGCTGCCCGTCGATCATGCGCACGAGACAGACGACGCCGCGATAGGGGTCGTACCAGGAATCGAACAGCAGGCCGCGCGTCGGACCATCGGGATTGCCCTTCGGGGCCGGGATGTCGGTGACGATGCGCTCCAGCGTCTCGGCCACGCCGATCCCGGCTTTCGCCGAGGCCAGCACGGCGTTGTGGGCATCGAGGCCGATCACGTTCTCGATCTGCTCGCGCACGCGCTCGGGATCGGCCGACGGAAGATCGACCTTGTTGATGACGGGAAGGATGGCCAGGTCGTTCTCGATGGCCAGATAGCTGTTGGCCAGCGTCTGCGCCTCGACCCCCTGGGTGGCGTCGACGACGAGGATGGCCCCTTCACACGCGGCCAGGCTGCGCGACACCTCGTAGCTGAAGTCGACGTGCCCGGGCGTGTCGATCAGGTTGAAGACGTAGTCCTGCCCGTCCTTGGCGCGATAGTTCAGCGTCACGGCCCGGGCCTTGATCGTGATGCCGCGCTCCCGCTCGAGATCCATGTCGTCGAGCATCTGCTCGTGCATCTCGCGCTGTTCCACGGCGCCGGTGGTCTGCAGCAGCCGGTCGGACAAGGTGGTCTTGCCGTGGTCGATGTGCGCGATGATCGAGAAATTGCGGATGTACTGAGGGTCAGGCATTCGTGTCAGCGGGCCAAGTAACACGAATGATGGGATTTGTCATCCCGGGCGCCACTGATGGCCGCAATCGAGGCAGACGCGCTGGTTGAAGACCAGGTGGGCGATGACCACGACGGCGATCATGATTCCGGCCACGATCGCGGAGCTCAGGTGGAACACGAGCGTGGCCACGAGGGCGAAGGCGATCAGGGCCATGTAGACCAGCCAGATCGTCATCCCGCCGCGGCGGATCTTCTCGGAGTCGCAGGAGGGGCAGGTGGGCATTGGGGTGATTGTGGCTCGGGCGCGCGGTACGTGCAAAACCTAGTCTCAGAGTCTCAGAGTCGCATAGTCTCAGAGGACGCGGCAGGAACACTCTCTGCGACTCTGCGACTCTGAGACTCTGAGACTCCGGTGATATCGTCCCACCCCATGGATCTCGGCATTCGCAATCGTGTGGCCATGGTGGCGGCGGCCTCGAAGGGACTCGGACGCGCCATCGCCGAGTCTTTGGCGGCAGAGGGGTGCCGTCTCTCGATCTGTTCGCGTTCGATGGAATCGCTCGAGCCCGTGCGGGCCGCCATCGGCGGCGAGTCGCTGGCCGTGGCCTGCGACGTCTCGAACGCCGAGGACCTGCAGCGCTGGTTCGACGAAACCGTGTCGCGGTTCGGACAGGTGGACATCCTCGTCACCAACACCGGCGGACCGCCGGCGGCGCCGTTCCTGGAGCTGAGCGAGGAGCAGTGGCGCAGCGGGATCGACTCGACTCTCATGAACATCATCCGCCTCTGCAAGCTGGTGATTCCCGGCATGCAGCAGCGGCAGTGGGGGCGGATCGTGCACCTGACGTCGTTCGTGGCCAAGCAACCGGTGGAGCTGCTCACCGTGAGCTCGACCCTGCGGGCCGGGATTTCGGGCTTGACGAAAACGCTCGCCGACCAGGTGGCGCGCGACGGCATCCTCGTGAACGCCGTGCTGCCCGGACACTTCCTCACCGACCGGCAGAAGCAGCTCAGCGAGATCCGCGCGAAGACCCAGGGCATCACCGCCGAGGAGTATTTGCGCAAGTCCGAAGCCGTGATCCCGCTGGGCCGCTACGGACGGCCGCAGGAGCTGGCGGACGTCGTGGCGTTTCTCTGCAGCGAGCGGGCGAGCTACGTCACCGGCGCGTCGCTGCAGATCGACGGGGGCCTATACCGCGGGACCTTCTGAGCGCCCCCCCCCCCGTCAATCCTGAGCGAAGCGAAGGATCACGTTAGCACCTGCGTAGCCTGAGGCACGTGCGCCGCAGGTACTAAGTTGATCCTTCGCTTCGCTCAGGATTCCCCGGGAAGAAGTAGCGCCGGATGTACAAGAGGAACACCAGGTAGCCGATCCACAAGACGGCCATCCAGCCCAGGAAGAACGGCGATGAGTACATCGCCGTGGCCATCTTGATCTGCTGCGGGTCGGCCGGCATCCCCATGGTCTCGTACATGGCCTTGGGGTCGGTGGCAGTCATATAGAACGCGGACCAGGCCACGCCGATGATCATCATCACCAGGGCCGACCACCAGGCGGCGCGCAACCGGCGCAGTGTTCCCACGGCGATCCAGAAGAGGAACGTGGCCATGGCTGCCATGAAGGCGAACATCGGCAGGCCGCGCAGCATGAAGCTGCCGAGCGGTAACGCCTTGTACATGAAGCTGGACAGCAGCACGGTGATCGCACCGAGGAACATCCAGGACGCGAAGATCAGCAACGAGACCGGCTGGCCGTCCGTCCATCGCGGCACCGGATCGATTTGCTCCACCGTGGCCTTCACGTGGGTGCTGCGATAGAAAAGGATGAAGACGAGCGGAAGCAGGATCCCGAACAGACCGATGCCGACACCCATGCAGCCGGCGACGAATGCTTTGGCTTCGGGCTGAGCGTTCGGCAGTTGCGCCGTGAACTGCGGCAGGAGGAACCCCATCACGCCGGCAGTGGCTGCTCCGCAGACGAGCCACCCCCAGCTCGTGACCAGGATGAGCGGCGGCGCCCAGCGGCGGGCCATCATCGAGCCGATGCCGAGGGTGGCAAACAGCGATGCCAGCGCCAGATAGAAAAGGGCCAGATAGACGGTCATCCCGGCCGGCATCGGCTGAGCGTTGGGCGGCGGCCCGGCCACGAACGTGACCGTCATCATCAGGGCGAAGCCGACGAACAGCATGCCGAACAGCACGTACACGATGCCGCACCCGATCAAGCCGGGGCGGCGGTTCTTGAGCGGCGGGGTTGCCGTGATCTCGTGTTCGGTCATGCCTGCCTGTGATTGTTGCGGAAGCGCGCCGTGGCGCCGTTCGCGCCCCAGTCGTACGGAATCTGATCGGAATCGTAAGGCAACCGCCAGTGATCGGGGTCTTCGTAGTCGTACGCGCGCGTTGGGAAGTTCAGCATCAGCGCCTCGGCCGGCCCGATGTTCTGGAGACCGTGCCAGATGCCGGTGGGAAGGATCAGGAACGTCGGGCGCGCGTCGCCGACGTGCAGCTCCATGACGGCGCCCTCCGTGCTGCTGCCTTCGCGGCCGTCATACAGCACGAGCTTGAGGTGGCCCTGGTTGACGAAGAGGCGGTCGATCGATTTTGCGTGGCAGCTCCACGCGCCGATGGCGCCGGGGAAGAGACGCGACTGGTAGATGTGTACGACCGGAAGCCCGGTTGGATCCCATTCCGGGCGGTACATCTCCGTGATCACACCGTGGTCGCGCGGGACGTGCAACACTTCGCGGGCGATCACGCCCTCGATGTTCCGGCGCACCGCCTGCCATTCGTTCGTGACGATCTGCCCATCCTTCAGCGCGCCTTTCAACATCTTTCCGTCCTCATGTTTTTTCGACGCCCTTGAATTGCTGACGATCCCTGATGCCCGCCCCCTTCTTCCGCTTCAGCCGCCTGAGCCACCATGAGGGATTGAGAAGGCGCAATCCGCGCCGGAAGGGACTCTCCGGGGGCTGGCTACGGATGAAGCCGGCCACCGCTTCGGCCAACAATACCACCTCGAGATCGGGCTCCGACTGAATGCGCCCCGACCACTCCGCCTGTTCGTGGCATGGGCGTAGCCGGTACACGTCGCGCCGGAATGCCGCGGAGAATTTCACGGCCGTGAGGCGCGGTACGAACCTGAAAATGAATCCCGCCGCATGGGCACGGCGCCACAGATCGAGCTCGGGGTCGACATGGAGCTCCCGATAGTCGCGCCAGCCGCCCAGCTCCTGGGTGAGGCGCTTGCGATGCACGACGCCGGTGGGCGGCATCCATTGCGCCGGCTTGGTGGCCACGTACGGCTGCACCCGCCCCTCCGGACTGACCCCGGCGATGATCGAGTACGCGAGATCGGCACCGGCGTCGATGGTCCTGACGGCCGACGCGAGATGATGCGGCAACCAAAGATCATCGTGTCCGAGGTAAGCGATCAACTCTCCGGCCGCCTGGCGCAGACCCTCGTTGTTCGGACCGGACTGATGACCGCTGCGCGGCGCGGCGATCCAACGCACGCGCCGGTCTCCGATCGCGGCGACGACCTCGCCTGAATCATCGGTGCAACCGTCTCCCACGACGAGCAGCTCGAAGTCCGTGAACGTCTGGCCGAGCACACTGCCGATCGAGTACGGAAGCACACTGCTCCAGTTGTAGGTCGGAATGATGACGGTGACGCGCGGCGGCATCGCCACTCACTCCCACTCGGTGCCGTTCATCCGCGCCACGATCTTGGCTACTTCGATGTAATCCGCTCCCTCGCCGAGTTGATGGAGCGCGCCGCTGAAGAGCTGCTGCGTCAGGGCCAGCATCGGGGTCGAGGCGTGTTGCTGGTGCGCGAGCGAGGCGGCGATGCGGATGTCTTTGTCGTGGTGGGCGAGCTTGAAGACCAGCGGCCACTGATGGTCGCGCAGGCGCATCGGCAGCAGATTCTCCGAGGCGTTCGAGCGGCCGCTGCCGGCATTCGTCACTTCCAATGCGGTCTTGATGTCGATGCCGAGCTGTTTCGCCAGCAGCATGCACTCGGAGGTGATCCAGACCGTGGCACCCATGATCGAGTTGGTGAGCACTTTGATCGCGTGACCCGCGCCGGTGTCGCCGACGTGGATCAGCGTCTTGCCGTTGACGCGCAGGATCTCCCTGGCGCGCGCAACGTCTTGTTCGGCTCCGCCCATCATGATCGTGAGCGTGGCGTTCTCCGCGCCGACGACCGCGCCGGTGACGGGCGCATCGACGAAGGCGACGCCTTTCGCGGCCAGGCGTTTCGCGGTCTCACGGCTCACGTTGGGATCGCCGCTCGTGGCGTCGATCCAGAGCGTTCCCGGCCTCACCTGCGGCAGCAGAGCGTCGACGATCTCGTCCACCTCGGTGCTGGTGGGGAGCATGGTGATGATGACGTCCGCGGCGGTGCACTCGACGAGGTCGCTGACCATCGTGGTGCCATGCTCGCGCGCATGGCGCTCTGCTTTTTCTCGCGTGCGATTCCAGACCAGGACGTCGTTTTCTTTGGCCAGGTGCCGGGCCATGGGAAAGCCCATGGCCCCCAGTCCGATGAATGCGATTTTCATCCGTGAATCTTACTTGGCGCTGGCATGTTGCTGCGTATTCGTCGCGCCGGACAGCCAGGCCGCGAAGTTCCGCGTCTGCAGGGTGCGCATCTCCACGCACATATCGATTCTCTCCAGCGCGCTGCTCAGCGAGCGTTCCGAAGCCTGCACCGGATGCGCGTCGAAGAACTGCTGGACGTCTTCACGCTGTTTGGCGTCGCACATGCGGCCGGTGGATGCCACGAGCGAGGCGCCCCCCCACGGTGTGAATTTCTTCTGCAGCTCGCTCCAGTTCGTCTTGACGAACTCCCACGCTTCAGCGCGGAGCCATGGCTTTTCGAACATGCTGCCGACGTAGTGCGGCAGGTCCTGGCTGCGCATCTCCGGCGCGAGCGCCGCGGCGAACGCTTCCTTACGCAGCGCGGGATCTTCGAAGGCGATCAGCGCGTACAGGTACCGGTAGTACTGCCCCGGCGATTTCGCCTCGGCGATGGCGGCTTTCATTTTCGCGAGCAGCGCGGCGTCGCCGTTCAGCGCCGCCAGCGGGACGACCGCCTCTGCCAGCGTCGGGTCGACCGCCGATGGGTCCTTCAGCGACAGCTCGGTCAGCTCGCGCGCCTTGGTCAGGGTCTCCTCGTCGCGTGCGATCAATCCGAGGACATTCACCACGCCGGCGCGCAACTGCTTGCGCTCATCCGACTCGTTTGCCCCAGGAACCCAGCCGAGCTCCGCGATCACGGGACGCAGATAATCGGCCACCCACTTCCGGTACGCCGACGCCTGCTCGCCGGTGACGAGCTCCTGCCCGATCACGGTCAGCTGCTCGAGGATGGCGTTGAACACCGCGCGCTCGCGCTCATTGCGCAGGCGGCTGATGAGGGCGAGCTGGCCGGCGATGTCGGCCTCGCCGATTTTCACGAGGGCCCAGGTGTCGTTGAGCAACGAGACGCGCTCGCTCGGCGAGAGGATCTTCGTCAGATCGCCTTCCGCGGGGATCATCCCGGCGGCGTGCGATGCGCGATAGAAGCCGCGGCCGTCGTAGTTGATGAAGAGATGCGGCGAACAGCCGGACATCCGGAACGTTTGTTCTTTCTTGGTGAGGAGGAACTTCTGCGGCGCAGCCGCGGGCTGGTCGAGATTGCGCACCGTGACCGGCACCGTCCAGAGCTGCGGCGAGCCTTCGAGAAAGCGCGAGCGGCGGGCGTACATGCGTTGTTGCGCGAGCGTCAGCAGCGTGGCGTCGCCCCGGCACTGCGCGGTGGCGCGGAGGAGCGGCACGCCCGCCTGCACGACAAACGACGGCATCATCTTGTCGATCGGCTGTTTGGTGACCTCGGTCATCGTCGACCAGAAGTCCTCGGCTTTGGCGTTCGCATACGCGTACTTTTTGATGTAGGCCCGGATGCCGTCGCGGAACGTCTTCTCGCCGACGTACGACTCCAGCATGCGCAGCACGGCCGCGGTCTTGCCGTAGGCGATGCCGTCGAACATCTGGTTGATCTCGGCCGGCGTGTCGGCGCGGGAGCGGATGGCCCGCGTCGATTCCATCGAATCGACGGCCAGCGACGTGCTCGTCTCCGCGGCGTTGTCGACGTCGACGTTCCATTCCGGCTTCCAGACCGCGATCGGCTTGTCAGTGATCCAGGTGGCGAAGCCTTCGTTGAGCCAGATGTCGTCCCACCACTGCATGGTAACGACGTCGCCGAACCACATGTGCGCGATCTCGTGCGCGTTGACGGCGGCCACGGTCTTCCGCTGCGCCGCCGATGCGCTGTCGTCGACGAGCAGGGCAGCCTCGCGGAACGTGATCGCGCCGGCGTTCTCCATCGCCCCCGCCTCGAAGTCGGGGAAGGTGATGATGTCGAGCTTTCCGAACGGGTATTTGAAGTCGTAGTACTCGTTGAAGTACTTCAGCTCCGCCTCGGCCGCCACGAGGCCCCACTTCGTCAGGTCCTTCTTTTCCGGCGTGGCGCACACGCGGATCGGAATCCCGTCCGCGCCGCCCACGGAGCATTGCCAGTCGCCGACCAGCATGGCCACCAGGTACGTCGACATCTTCGCCGTGCGCTCGAACGTGATGGTGTGCTTGCCGGCCACCGGTCCCGGCTCGTCCTTCGCAATCTTCGCGTTCGAGATGGCCGTGTCGCCGTCATCGACGACGAGTGTGATGTCGTACGTGGCCTTGAACGCCGGCTCGTCGAACGACGGGAACGCGCGGCGCGCGTCCGTCGGCTCGAACTGCGTGACCGCGTATTTGCGGCGCTCCGATTTGCTGATGTAGAAGCCGCGCAGCTTGTCGTTGATGAGACCGCGATAGCGGATGGCGATCGACGCGGAACCCACCGCCAGCGGCTTGGCCACCGTGAGCGTGGCGATCTCCGTCGGAGCATCGTAGGAGACCGTGGCCTTCTGCGTCACGCCGCCTGCAGTGATCGACACCTCGTCGAAATCGATCTCCGCGGCGTTCAGCTGCACCGTTTTGGTGGTCTTCTTCACCGTGACGCGGATCGTCTCTTCGCCGGAGAATGTCTCCGCCGCGAGGTCGGGCACGAACCGCAACTGGTAGTTGGAAGGAATCACGTTCTGCGGCAGGCGCCACGCGAAGGCGGGAAGAGCGAGCAGAACAGCCAGGACGGCAAGGGCGGAACGGCGCATCGGGTCTCCTTTGACGACGCGGTAGTGTAGCTTCGGACCGCGGCAGCCGGACCGGTCGCTTTCTGTTGTTTCCGCTATGTCGCATTGCATTACGCTTTGCGCATGAGCTTCGACGAGACCTACCGCGCCGCCTACGGATTCGACGCCCCTTCCATCGACATCGGCCACATCCTGCGCGACGGCAAACCGGCCGCGGAACTTCCGATCCGCGTTCCGCTGCGGATGATGAACCGGCACGGAATGATCGCCGGCTCCACCGGCACCGGCAAAACGCGCACGCTGCAACTGCTCGCCGAGGGACTGTCGCGCGCGGGCGTGCCGGTGTTCCTGGCCGACGTGAAGGGCGATCTGGCCGGCATGTGCCTGCCGGGAGAAACAAACGACCGGCTCACGGCGCGCGCCGCCAGTGTCGGGCGGACGCATACCCCCGAGGCCTTTCCCGTCGAGTTCTTCAGCCTCACCGGCAACCACGGCACGCAGGTGCGGGCCACCGTTTCCTCATTCGGCCCGGTGCTGCTCGGCAAGGTGCTCGACCTCACCGACGTGCAGCAGAGCGTCCTGGCCATGGTCTTCAAGTACTGCGACGACCGGCGCATGCCGCTCCTCGACTTCGACGACCTGCGCGACGTGCTGAACTATCTGGCCACCGACGGGAAGGAAGAGCTGAAGAACTACGGCGGCATGTCGGCGGCCACGGTCGGTGTGCTCGTGCGCAAGATGGTCGAGCTGGAACAGCAGGGCGCGACGAAGTTCTTCGGCGAGCCGGAGCTGGACATCAACGACCTGACCCGCACCGTCAACGGCAAGGGTGTGGTCAACATCCTCTCGCTCGCCGACGTGCAGGACAAGCCGCGCCTCTACTCGACCTTCCTCATGTGGCTCCTCGGGCAGTTCTACTACCGGATGCCGGAGGTCGGCGATCCCGACAAGCCGAAGCTGGTCTTCTTCTTCGACGAGGCGCACCAGCTCTTCTCCGACGCGTCGTCGGCGCTCGTCGAGCACATTGAGCAGGTGGCGCGGCTCATCCGCTCGAAGGGCATCGGGGTCTTCTTCATCACGCAGACGCCGAAGGACGTCGATGAGGACGTGCTGGCGCAGCTCGGCAACCGCGTGCAGCACGCCATCCGCGCCTTCACGCCGAAGGACGCGAAGAACGTGAAGGCGACGGCGTCGACGTTTCCGCCGAGCGAGCACGTCGACGTCGCCAAGACGCTCACGACCCTCGGCATCGGGGAAGCGCTCGTGACCGTGCTCGATCCGAAAGGCATCCCTACGCTCGTGGCCTCGGCCCAGGTGCTGGCGCCGAGCTCCTCGATGTCGTCCGTCGACGACGCTCAGTACCAGCGCACGATGGGGTCGTCTTCGATCGCCACGAAATACGCCACAGCGATCAACCGCGAGAGCGCCCACGAGATCCTGCAGAAGAAGCTCGAAGCCAGCGCCGCCGCCGAGGAACCGGAGCCGCCGCCCGCGCGCGAAGGCGACGATTTCGCGTGGCGCCAGGAGAGTGCGCCGCCGCGGCGCCGAGCCTCCACCGCCGCACCGCGTAGAGCGGCTCGCCCTCCGAAAACGTTCGTCGAGGAGGCGTTGGGCAGCCGCCTGGCGCAGAACGTCGCCCGTCAGGCCACGAGGACGGTCACGCAGTCGATCGTGAGAGGGATTTTCGGGATGTTGAAGGGACGGTAGCGGCGAACAGCTGTACAGCTGTAAAGCTTTGCAGCTGTACAGCCGTGCTCGAAGGGCGGGAACGCAAAAGGCCGGGCACTTTGCCCGGCCTTTCGTGTTTCAGCTGTTCAACGAGACCCTCCGGCCACGCGTTGCAGAGAGAGAGGTAGCTTCAGCAATTTCCACGGAGGCACGCCCATTCGCCCGCTCTACCGTGGTTGGGTCCGAGGTGGGCACGAAGCTGAAGGGTCTCGATCAACAGCTGACATCTCAAAGATCTTTGGAAAATAAAAAAGGGGCTCTACGCCCCTTTGTTGCCGTTTTCCGGCCGATTGCTAAGCTGGGTGGAATCTATATCACGTTCCCCGGCGGTTTGGTGATGTGCATCACAAAAATTTACCTACCGCCCGGTCAACTTCGGGATTTGTACCAATCCGCATTGATTTCCGTGTACTTGGTCCACTGTTCCGGCACCAGGTCGGCCGGGAAGATGGCCTGGACCGGGCAGGCTGGCTCGCAGGCTCCGCAGTCGATGCAGACCTCGGGATCGATGTAGAGCATCTCGTACTGTTCGAAGTCCCCCTCGTCTTTCCGGGGATGGATGCAGTCCACGGGGCAGACATCGACGCAGGCGGTGTCTTTCGTACCGATGCAAGGCTCAGCGATCACGTAAGTCATTCAGCTCGTCCCTCCCCACAAAAAAAGACGTCCGCTATTCTAAATCACTCGTTCCACTTGCGGATGGACTCGATCACGTAGTCGTTGCCCATGAACGAGACCACGTCGCCGGCGGCGTGGCCCATCAGCTTCTTGGCTACGTCGGACTCGTTCGAATAGACGCCGTGCTCCGGATCGGACTCCCACGGCCCGAGGATCGACACGTCGCGGCGGGCGTCGCCGTTGCTGAGCTGCAGCTTGGTGCCGACGCGTACGGTGCCGGTGTCGATCTGCTGGGGATCGAGCACGCGCACGCGTGAGATCTCCGAGGCCAGCTCGCCGACGCGGGCGGACAGAAACTCGGCGCGCGAGCGGGCCGCCTTGTACTCGAAGTTCTCGCGCAGGTCGCCCATCTCGCGCGCGGCCTGCAGCGCCTTCGAGTTCGCCGGGATCTCCACGTTCTTCAGATGCTGCAACTCCCCGCGCTTCCGGTCCAGCGACTCCGCAGTGGCGTAGACCGGCTCGGCCTGCGGCTCGCGCAGCGTCGGATACTTCATGATCGCGGCCTGCTTGACGATGTCGCGGCGGTACTCCTCGACGGCGCCGTAGCGGTCGAGCGTTTCCACGAGGCGGCGGGCCTGCTCCTCGTTGTTCTGATTCATGACGATGCGCACCGCCAGACCGCCCTTGTCGAAGAGGTCCTTGAGCCGCGCGCGGACGCCGGAGAACTCGTCGTTCGTCAGGGCGTCGAGGATCTGGAAGAGGACGGCGTACGTGGCCTTGTCGGCCATCGACTCTTCCTCGTTGAGGCGCTTGACGTACCAGTAGAACGCGCGCGGATGGCGGCGCGGATAGCGCAGCATCTCCTCGATGAGCCGGTCGCGCACGTCGGTCTGGCCGGCCGCTTCCAGCTCGTTGATGATCGACGTGAGGATGCGCGGCTCGTCATCGAGAAAGAACGATTCCGCGTAGACCTTCGGCCAGTCGGGGTGATTGGCGCGGACGACGGCGAGCGCCTTCTCGCGCATCGGCTTGTCATTGAGCGAGGCGATGGTCCGGGAAGCCATCGGGCCGCTGAGCAGCGACGCCGGCTCGATCGGGGATTCGTAACGCCCAGGCAGCGACTCCAGGGTGGTGAGGATCTGAAACGCCTGACCGGCGTCCGTGCGCGCGATGCGCGCGGCCTCGGCGGCCAGGGCCGTGGAGAACGCGTCGGCGAGCTCCTGGCCGCGTCCGCTGTGCTTGCGGGCCAGCTCGAGCTTGGTCTTCAGGTCGGCGCGATCGAAATCGCGTTTGATGGCCGTCGCTGCGTCACCCTCGGTCCCGGCGAACGCGTACGTGGCCTTCGCGCCGGTCCCGCTGGTCACGACCTGCGGATTCTTCCGCGCCGTCGTCCACCACGAGCTCCACTTCTCTTCCGGCACGATGCCGATCACGGCGTCGCGCACCTCGGACATGACCATCGGCCGTCCGAAGCTGCGCAGGATGCGCGCAAAGACATCGGCCGGCGACTGCTTCGCGGCGGCCTTGATCTTCTCGGGATCGGTGAACTTCTCGCGGAGGACGTGTCCCTTCGGCAGGGGCGTGAGGAACTTCGCGGCCGCGCCGAGAGGCACGGAGACGCGCTTGTCTTTCTCGAAGTCGAGACGGCAGATCCCCAGCTCCGGATTGAGCTCGGTGACGACGCCGGCGCCGCGGCCGGCCATGAAGAAGCACTCGCCTTCGTCATAGGCGATCCACATCTCGATTTTCTCGGCGCGCTCGACAGGGTTGCTCTGCGGGTCGGAGAAGTTGGCGAACTGGAAAACGCGGTCGAAGTTCCTGTGATCGCCGAGGCTCTTGCGCAGCGCTTCTTCAATCTGCGGCCGATGATGCGCCGGATGCTTCGAAAGGCGCCCGAGCTCCTTGAGCACCTGCAGCCGCTGAGGCCAGAGCTCTTTTTCCTTGAGCACGTCGCCGAGCAATCCGAGGAGCGTGTCGGACTGCGTACGCTGCTCGGCCTTGCGCAGCGCCTTCGCGGAGTTGAGGAACACCTCGACGTCGCTGGGATCACTCTCGATCTGATTCATCCAGAGCGCCTCGAAATCGTCGAACTTTTTTTGCTGGATCAGAGCACTCGCATCTTCGCGGAAAGGCATGGGTCGGGCATTGTATTCAAAACGGTAGGCAGTCGGCAGTCCGCGTCAGTGCCGCGCGGCGCGCCGTCTCGGCCCTGCCGGGCCAGGATCGGAGTCCGGCATGACCGGTACCGGGATGCCGTCCACCCGCGACGGTGAGGCCGCGAGGAGCGACTCGAGCTGCGCCGGCGTGAGGTACGGGTAGCGCTCGAGCCAGAGCGCGGCCATGCCGCTGACGTACGGCGTCGACCACGAAGTGCCGGAGAGCCCAAACGTGGGCCTGAAGCGATAGGCATCGGTCGAGCTGATGGAGGCCACGAACATGCCGGGCGCCGGCGCGGCCATTTCCACCAATTCGCCTTTGCACGCCCCCGCCCAGTAGTGATTGTCGCGATCGATTCCCCCGACCGCGATGATGCCTTCGGTCGCTCTTCCCAGGATGGCAGGATGGAGAATCACGGCATCATCCGGACCGCACTGGTTGCCCTGACCGTCGTAGTAATTACCGGCGGCGGCCACGAAGAGAAAGCGCTTCCCGTTCGGGTCCGCATTGCCGGCGGCGTCCACTCCGGTCGTCATGCGCACCATGAGCGCATCGAGCGCTGCGTCGCGCGGGGTGGTGAGCGGCGGTCCGGAACTGATGCTGATGACCGCGGTGCGAAAGGCGGGCGTCTGCGGCGCGAAGGCATGGTCGATGATGAGTTGCAGGATCCTTTTGTAGTCGGTCGTGTTTCCGGGAGAAGGGGTCACCGAGACGATTGAAGCGTCCGGAGCAATTCCTGTGTGCCGCCCGGCGGCAACCGACGCCACGCCGGTGCCGTGGCCGGCGAGGGGTAGAAGGCTGAGATTCGAACCCCAGCAGGGCGACGTGGCCGAGTTCGGGCAACTGGGAGACGTGAACCACTGGATGCCCGCAATGACATTGCTCCCGGTGGCGCGCGCGAACTCATCGTGCGCGGCCATCACTCCGGAGTCGATGACATAGATCACCGCGCCGCGGCCGGTGAGCGTGCGCGTGACCTTCGTATCGAGGGCGCCGGTGACGCTGTCCGCCCGATCGAGGTGCCAGAGCAGATTCTCGGCGAACCCTTCGCCGCAACCGATGAGCTGACGCTCGACCGGGTCCCCCAGCGGAGCGGTAGCCTGACAAAGCGTCGAAGAAGTCTGGGCCAGCGCACTACCGGCGAGGAACAACCACGCGATCAGGACCCGCCGCATCGCCCGATCATACGCGCCCCGATGAAAAGCAAAAGCCGGGCGTCAAGCCCGGCCTTCTCTACTGCCGACCGCCGACTCGTTACCGGCGCATCTTCACGAGCGCCTTGAAGACGTCGAAAGGAAGCTGTTCGGCATGGACGATATTGCGGAGATGGTGCAGCGTCGTGCGGCGCTCTTTCACGTCGTCGACGTGAAGATTGTGCTTGCGAAGCAGGTCATGGGCTTTCTGTTCAGGCATAGCTGTCCCCTGTCGGGTTAAAGGTTGAGCGCATCGGAACGGGAGGTGGGGGGTGGGTATTCCGGCTGCGCTCGCGAGTCTTAGAGTCTTAGAGGGTTAGAGTCTTAGAGGTTTTCCTCTACGACTCTACGACTCTACCCCTCTAAGACTCCTTTTCCCCCGTTTCGCAATGCATCCAGGATCTTTTCGTGCACTCCCCCAAACGCACCCGACGACATGACCAGAACGACATCACCCTCGCTCCCCTCCGCCCCGATGCGTTTGGCGATGGCGTCGAAGTCGTCGATCTGCTCAGCGGGGATGGAGTCGCTCGACAGGCGCTCAACGATGGTCTCGACGTTCATCATCTTGTCGAGGCCGTAGCGTGTTTCGTAGCGCTGGCGGTGGAAGACGGGGCCGATGATGACGCGGTCGGCTTCGTGGAAGGCGTCGATGTAGCCGGCTTCGAACTCTTTTCTCGCCGAGGAGATGGAGCGGGGCTCGAAGAGAGCCCAGATGCGCTGTCCCGGGTAGCGCTTGCGCGCGCCGGCCAGCGTGGTGGCGATGGCTGTGGGGTGATGGGCAAAGTCGTCGATGACGGTGACGCCGCGCTCGACGCCGCGCACTTCCATCCTGCGCTTGATGCCCTGGAACGTCTCCAGCCCTTTCTGGATCTCCTCCGTCGAGAGGCCGCGAAGCCGGGCGATGACCGCGTCCGCGAGGGCGTTGAGCACGTTGTGGCGGCCGGACAGCGTGGTGCGGAAGCGCGTCCATTCCTTTCCTTCCCACCAGGCCGTGAACTCCGTCCCTTCCGGATGCTCGACGGCGTCCGACGCCGAAGCGTCGCATGCGCGGTCCCAGCCGAACGTCACCCAGCGCGCGCGGGCCTCGCCGCGCAGCGACCGCACGTTCGCGTCGTCGCCGTTGGCGACGATGACATCGCCGGCAGCAACCTGCCGCACGGCCTGGCGGAACGCCGAAAGGATGGCCTCCAGGTCGCTGTAGATGTCGGCGTGGTCGAACTCGATGTTGTTCAAGAGGAACGTGTTGGCGTGGTAGTGAACGAACTTCGGCCCCTGATCGAAGAAGGCCGTGTTGTACTCATCGCCCTCGATGACGAAGTCGGCTCCCTCCCCGAGCTTGAAGTTCTGGTTGAAATTCAGCGGGATCCCCCCGACGACCATGCTCGGATCGCGGCCCGCCGATTCCAGGAGCCACGCCATCAGCGAGGTCGTCGTGGTTTTGCCGTGCGTGCCGGCCACGACAATGGAGTGCTTTCCATTGATGAACAGGTCATAGATGGCCTCGGGCATCGAGGTATAGGGGAGGTCCATTTCGACGGTCGCGGCCGCTTCTGCGTTCGTGCGTGCCGCGGCATTTCCGATCACCACCAGATCGGGGCGAAACGTCTCCAGGTGCTCCTTCGTATACCCTTCGAGCACCGGGATCCGGAGCCGTTCGAGGTACGTGGACATGGGCGGATAGACATGTTCATCGGACCCGGCCACTTCGTAGCCCCGCTGCCGCAGCATACCGGCCAGCGACGCCATGGCGGTGCCGCAAATGCCGATCAGGTAGACACGTCGAACGCCGGAGAGATCTTTGAGGTGAGGCATCGGCGCGTGTATATCGCAAAAGTCGCTCCCGGAAGCAGTAGAGACAGTTTCGGACATCCGGCACTGATGGCAGTCCGGCTGGAATGGCCCTTTGGGGCGCTCTGTTCGAAAAAACACGCTAGATTACGGTTCGTCTAACTACCAGGAGGATTCTGCGCAATGTCGAAACGACTCTTTTCCACTCTGCTCGTCCTCTCCCTCGCACTCACGGCGCCGTTCGCCGTTGCGCAGGAGAAGGCCAGCACGGACGCGGCGAAAGGTCCGCATCTCTCGCTGACCGAGCCCATCAAGGATTTCGGAACGGTTCCCAAGGGGCAGAAGCTCGATTGGAGCTTCGTGGTCCACAACACCGGCACGTCCGACCTCGAGATCCTGGCTGCCAAGCCCGCTTGCGGCTGCACGGTCGCCGACTTCGACAAGATCATCAAGCCCGGCCAGACCGGCAAGGTGACCGCGCACGTCGACACCACCAACTTCGCCGGTCCGATCGCCAAGGCGGTCACGCTGGAGACCAACGACGCCGCCACGCCGAACGCGCAGCTCACGATCACCGCCATCGTGAAGCCGTACGTCGACGCCTTCCCGGCCGGCTTCGTCCGCTTCAACATGCTCCAGGGCGACGTCGACAAGCAGACCCTCACCATCTTCTCCGAGGATGAAGTGCCGTTCGAGATCGTCAAGGTCGAGAGCCCGCAGGAGTGGATCAAGGTCGACTACAAGAAGGCCGAAGGCAGCGACATCCAGAAGATCGGACGCTCCGGACAGAACCAGTACAAGTTCGACGTCACCGTCGGCGGACCCGACGTGCGCGTCGGACCGCTGGCCGAGAAGATCCACATCGTCACGAACTCGAAGTTCCAGCCCGACTACTGGGTGAGCGTCTCGGGCGTCATCCGCCCGACGTACCGCGTGGATCCGACCGCCGTCAACTTCGGCGACGTCGCCCCCACCGACTCGGCCGCCACGCGAGTCATCATGCTGCGCTCCAATGACCTCAAGACCCCCGAGCGGTTCGTCGTCAGCAAGGTCGAGTCCGGAGTGGCCGGCGTCACCGCCGCCGTCAAGCCGACCGACAAGAAGGGCGAGTTCGAGCTCACGCTGCAGGTCGCCAAGGACGCCAAGCCGGGCGCTCTCGACGGCACCGTCCTGGTCCACACCAACGACAGCGTGAAGCCGCTGGTCACCATCCCGGTCAAGGGCATGGTCAAAGCCGCGCAGGCCGCATCCGCCGGCGCCGCCTCGAAGTAAGTTTCCCGAAGTAAGTTTCCCTACGCAACGAACGCGAAAGCGGCGGGCTTCGGCCCGCCGCTTTTTTGTGCTTACACCACCACCGAAACGCCGGTGCCATCCCCGAGCGGCAGGATGGACGTGATCAGCCGCGGATCGTTCACCAGCCGCTGATTGAACGCCCGCAGCGCATCCGTCGGTGCATCGTGATCGCCGGCGGCGACGCGGCCCTTCCACAGCAGGTTGTCGCAGAGGATCACCGCCCCCTGCTCCATCTTCGGCAGCAGCGCGTCGAGGTAGTCCTCGTACTCCGTCTTCACGCAGTCGATGAACACGAAATCGAAGGGTCCCGTGAGCCGCGGCAGCACTTCCAGCGCCGCGCCTTCATGGAACACCACCCGGCAAGGCAGCGAGGCCTCGGCGATGAAGCGCTTGGCCGTGGCCAGCGTGTTGTGATCGATCTCGATCGTCTCCACCACCGCCTCGCGGTCGCACTCCCGGCCCATCACCACCACCGAGTAGCCGATGTTCGTCCCCACCTCCAGCACGCGCCGCGGCCGCTTCGTCCGCACCAGCGCCCGCATCAGCTGCGCCACCTCCGGATCGGCGATGGGGTGATTGTTCTCGTCCGCGAACTTCTCCATCTGCTCGAGCAGAGCATCACGCGGCGGCAGCAACGATTCGAGGTACTCGGCCTGATTGCGGCGCAGGATGGCGTCGATCCGATCTTTCATGGCGGCGAGATCTTACATTCCGGTGACATCCTCCGCGAAGGGGCTACCTCGAGCGCGCGATCAATATCTTCCAGTTCTTCATCGGGGTGTCGTCGAGGTTGAGGTTCGAGGCGATGTAGTAGAGGCGTTTGGTGGCGTCGCCTTTGCCGATGGTGAAGCGGTCGCGCAGGTAGTAGGGCGGGATGTTCTGGTAGTAGAGCGAGGCGCGTACGCTCACTTTGGAGGCGTCGACGTCGGGCGGCAGCTCGATGCGGTAGGCGACGCGGTCGTGGCCTTTGCCGTCGCGATAGTCGGGATCGTGCTCGGCATTTCCTTTGGGATGTGTGGCGTGGAGGTAGCGGCCGTTGAGCGATTTGTCCGGCCCTTTCTCCGTCCAGCCGAGGGGGAGGAGGCGGTTGTCCTTCACCTCTTCGTCGCGGCGGATGAAGCTCGTGGTGAACTTGCCGTCGGCGTCTTTGGCCAGCTCCTCGTAGATCTGCACCTGATCGTCGCTGGTGATGACCTCGTGGTGCTTCTGATAAGAGCTCTCCAGAAACTCGGTGGCCAGCGGACGGCCTTCGCCGTCGACGATCACGCCGACGCTGTTGGTACGGCCGGAGCTCCAGACGACGCGCTCGCGGCCGTCGCGCTCTTCGAGCACGAGCAGTTCGACGAACGCGCGCCGGAAGCCGACGCCGCTCGGCAGGCGATGGCCGGCCAGGTTCGTGACGGTGACGTTCGCGGTGAGCGTGCGTCCGTCGATCTTCGTCGCGGCCTCGATGGTGGCCGTGCGCGTGCGGGCCTGCTCGAAGATGTTGGCCTGCGTGTTCTGCAGGTTGTCGGACGTGCCGGTCATGTAGTCGCTCTTGCGGACGCCGAGGATGTCGTTGAACTGCGAGAACATCTCCAGGAGGAAGCCGTTCATGCCCAGGAGCTCATGGCGCGCGAAGTCCTTCTCGCGGAAGCGCACGAAGATGTCCTTGAGCGGGGCGCGGTGCTCGGCGGCGGGATAGGTGTCGTCCTCGACGATGGCGATGCGCGTCTGGATCGGGTCGGCGCTCACATTCAGCCGTTCGTTCACAAGCTTGCGCGGCATGTGGCAGTCCTGACAGGTCTGCGCCTCTTTTCGAGGAGTGCCGAACTCATTCTGATAGGCGCTGTTGAGCCATTCGAGGTACGTGGCCTGCTCGATCGAATGCTCGGTCATTGGATCGACCGGCCGGACCGGCGGCTTGTCGACCACCGGCAGATCGATGGTGTGGCAGTGACCGCACATGCGCGCACTCTTCACGTACTCGTTGTGCTTCGGCTTGACCTTGAGTGCGTTGTCCATCGGGAGGGTGACGATCTCATCGTCCTTGAACGGGCCGAACAGCTCCTCCGCGGGGCCGGTCTGAAACCGTCCCGTGGTCGTGTTCTTCAGGAAGAACTCGAGCGGACTCCCTTTCCACGACGGCGGGATGACGTCGCGCTGGATGTGATGGCAGGAATCGCAGCTGATGCCGTCGCGTCCCAGCCCGCCGTACTTGGCGCCCGGCTCGCTGCCGGTGCGGTAGACAAAATCGGCGTCGTAGTTGGTGCCCGGATGGTCGATGTCGTGCTGGCGCTTGCCCATCACGCCGTGGCAGCTGAAGCAGGTGTTGATGACGGTGTGCTTGAGGCTGACGCGCGTCGCTTCGTCGGGGACGGTGTCGAGGTACGAGAGCTCGCTGTCGAGTTGCGCGTAGAAGATCGGATCGCGGCCGGCCAGGCCCATCGGCGACCAGCGCCACTCCGTGTACTCGGAGACGTTGATCCCCTTGCCGTCCTTATTCGTGAGCCACATCGTCGGACCGAACGGCCCGTTGGCCGCGCTGTGGCAGGTCTGGCACTGGTCGGAGGTCGCGAACATCTGACCGTTGGCAACGACGTGGTCCCAGGTCTCGTTCGGGATCTTCACCACCGTCTCGGCGGCGATCGGTCCGAGGGAACGGAACGTCTGCAGGAAAGCCGGATTGGGTGCCACGATCGGTGTCGGCGGCGCAGCGGCGGCCGGAATGGCGTGGTGCGACGAGCCCGACGTGTCGTTGCGCCAGGAGTCGTCGACGCGGAACGTCAGCGGCTCGCCGGGAAAGCCTTCGATGTTGTTCAGGGCGGAGAACGTCTGCTCTTTTTCCGCCGAGGCGTGGCAGCGCGTGCAGTAGATGCCGAAGCCGGCGTTGGGATAGTTGAACGGGAAGTCATGGTTGTCGAGCGTCATGCCGACCCAGACCTCGGCCCAATACCAGCCGTCGGCCGAGCCCTTCGAGTCCTTGATCATGATCGTCCAGTCGGTCACGTCCGGCGGCGTTTTCCCCTGGTAGCGTGCGGCCGGCGCCTTGAACCCTTCCTTGATGATCATTGCGCCGTCGGGAATGGCGTCCTTCCGGCCGCCGACGAGCCACTCCATGACCTTCGGCGAGTAGTAGATCCGCGCCGCCTTGTGCGTACCGTAGTAGACATCGTTGAGAAACGGCCCCGTGTCCCGGATGCCCTTGTCAACGTTCCACTTCAACGTCACGTACTCGCGCGCCTTCAGCCATTCGAGCAGCTTTCCCTGATACGCCCCCGCGTCTTCGGGACGGATCGTGCTCGGTAACGGGAAAGGAAGCTCACGGTTCCCGCCATCCGCCTGCGGGACCGCGCTCTGCGCGAGGGCAAAAGACAGAAATGCCGCGAGAAAGCCGATGAGACGGCCGCGTTTCGACACAGAGACCTCCTGACGACTCGAGGGGACGGATCGGCAGGAAGTGTAGCGAGGGCGGGGTCAGGCGTCGAGGGGAAGGGCCGGGTGCGCTCTCACTCTTCGTCGTCGCTGAGGAACTCGTCGAGCGTCAACTCGCGATCCTCGCCGCTTTCCAGGCGCTGACGCCGCTGTTCGATCTCGTCGGCCCAGGCTTCAAGCCACTGGACGTTCACCGCTTGTCGTGTTTCTTCCGGCGACTTTGCCATATACGAGCTCGTACATCCCCCGTCATCCTGAGCCGCGTAGACGGCGAAAGGATCTCAAAATGCGAAACGCCTGGCTCAGGGCCATGTTTCTCGTAGTTTGAGATCCCTTCGCTCACACCCGCCCACCGCCTCGCTCGGGATGACGGGGGTGGGAGACGGGAGCGAGTGTACCTCGGTCATTTCGTCTCGACCGCTTCCTTCAGCTTCTCGGCCTGGAAGTTGGCGATGAGCGGGTCGATGATGACGTCGAGGTTGCCGCCCATGACGGCGGGGAGGTTGTGGACCGTGAGGCCGATGCGGTGGTCGGTGACGCGGTCCTGGGGGAAGTTGTAGGTGCGGATCTTTTCGGAGCGGTCGCCGGAGCCGATCATGCCTTTGCGCGTGGCGGAGAGCTCTTCTTCGCGCTTGAGGCGCTCGATCTCGTAGAGGCGCGCCTTGAGGACGCGCAGCGCTTTCGCGCGGTTCTTGATCTGCGACTTTTCGTCCTGGCAGGAGACGACGACGCCGGTGGGCAGGTGCGTCATGCGCACGGCGGAGTAGGTGGTGTTGACCGACTGTCCGCCCGGGCCGGAGGAGCAGAAGGTGTCGATGCGCAGGTCTTTCTCGTTGACCTGGATGTCGATGTCTTCCACTTCCGGCAGCACGGCGATGGTGATGGCGGAGGTATGGATGCGTCCCTGCGTTTCGGTGGCGGGCACGCGCTGGACGCGGTGGACGCCGGACTCGAACTTGAGACGCGAGTAGACCTTGTTGCCTTCGATCTGCAGCGTGGCGTCCTTGATGCCGTTCACCGAGGAGTAGTTGGCGTCGGTGATGTCCACCTTCCAGCGCTTCTGCTCGGCGTAACGGATGTACATGCGCATGATCTCGGCGGCGAAGAGGGAGGCCTCGTCGCCGCCCGTGCCGGCACGCACTTCGACGAACACGTTCTTGTCGTCGTTGGGGTCTTTCGGCTGCAGGAGGATCTGCAGCTCGGCTTCGAGCGAGGGCTCCTTCGGCTCGAGATCCGAGAGCTCCATCTCGGCCAGCTCGCGCATGTCGTCGTCGGCGTGGAGCATCTCGCGCGCTTCGGCGATGCGCTTGCGGATGTCGCGCAGCTCGCGGAACTTGACCACGACCTCTTCGATCTCGGCGATCGACTTCATCGTGTCGCGATAGGCGGAGACATCCGTCACGATCGCAGGATTCTCGATCTTGCGTTGGAGCTCTTCGTAGCGCTTTTCGATCTCGTTGAGTTTGCTGTACACGGCGTAGCTCTTAGGTATTAGGTCTTAGCTCTTAGGATGCGAGTTCCCAGGCGTCAGCTCCCTAAGAGCTAACAGCTGACACCTAAGACCTTCGTAGCTAAGCGACCGCGGCGCGCTGCGGCTCGACGGCGTCGTACAGCAACGCTTCTTTCAAGGCGATGATGGCGATCTCGAGCTGGGAATCATCGGGCTGCTTGGTGGTGATGCGCTGCAGCCACATGCCGGGGCGGATCAGGACCTTGCACACCGGGTTGGTGAGGTGGCGCGCGGAGAAGCGGATGATCTCGTAGGCCAGGCCGGCGATGAGGGGGATCAGCACGACGCGCGCGCCGAACTTGATGGCGAAGTGCGCGGTGGACGGGACCAGCGAGAAGACCAGGATGGAGATGGCCATGACGAACATCAGGAAGCTCGTTCCGCAACGCGGATGGAGCGTCGATTTCGTGCGTGCGTTCTCGACCGTCAGCTCTTCATTCGCCTCGAACGTGTAGACCGTCTTGTGCTCGGCTCCGTGGTACTGGAACACGCGCTTGATCTCGTCCATCATCGAAATGGAGGCGATGTAGACGAAGAAGAAGATGGCCCGGATCACGCCGTCGATGGCGTTGTAGGCGATGTTGCCCATGTCCGGCAGAAGGTAGTGGCGGATGAGGTTGGTCAGGCCGAGCGGGGCCAGGATGAACAGGCCGACGCCGAGGAGGAGCGCCATCAACATCGAGCCGGCGATGGCCCAGTTCGAGATCTCGGGCTCGCCGTCCTTCCCCTCGGAGGAAACGCTGGCCGAGTAATTCAGCGCGCGGATGCCGAGGATGAGGGACTGGATGAGCACGACTGAGCCGCGCAGCACCGGGATCTTGAGGAACGGGTACTTGGCCGTGACGGAGGTGAGCGCATCCTTGCGGATGGCCACGCCACCGTCCGGCTGGCGGACGGCGACGGAGTAACCGCTGAGCGAACGCATCATCACGCCCTCGATGACCGCCTGGCCACCGATGAGCATGTCGACGTTTTTGTCCTTCACTCCGGCGGGCATCGACGAGGTCAGACCGTTCGTAAACGCGCCGAACGCGCCGGCGATCAACCTCGCAGAGCCGCGCCAGAGGGAGGTCATTTTGCGGCCTCTGCCTTTGCCGGAGTCTTGCCGTACTTGCGCTGGAAGCGGTCGATGCGGCCGGCCGTGTCGACGAGCTTCTGCTTGCCCGTGAAGAACGGATGGCACTTCGAGCAGATGTCGACGCGCAGGTCTTTCTTGGTGGAGCCGGTCGTCCACTGCTCGCCACACGCGCAGTGCACATTGACCTGCTGATACTTCGGATGGATCTCTGGTTTCATGAACTTACCTCGGTGAGAGTCTCGGTCTAGGCGATACGAAACGGCGAGTATAACGAAAAAATTCTGGCCGGCCCGCGGCGCAGAACCTACCGGCACTCGCTGATGGCGGCCTTGGGTGCTCCCATCCGGATGTGCTCGACGAGGCGTTTGGCCTCGGCGGGGGTGGTCGTGGAGAGGCGGCGCTCGCGGTCGTGGGTTTTGAGCGCGACTTCTCCGCGGAAGCCGTAGGTGTAGCAGACGCTCTCGAGGTCGCGCCAGGGGAGCTCGAAGTCGAGCGTGCGGCAGCGCGAGGCTTTCACGCCTCTGCCGTCGATGCGGAGCTCGGCGTCGCATTTGCCGCCGCCCTCGGCGTGGACCGTGACGTCGTAGCGGCGGGAGGCCATGCGCGGCGGCGAAGGAGGAACGGGAGGTGCGGGCGCGACAGGCGGGGCCGGCGGGACCGGGGCGACCGCGGGTCCGTCATGCTCGATCATGGCCCGGATGACGCGGTCGGGAACTCCGTCCCCCGCCAGCGCCACCAGCGCTTCCGTCGATGTATCGAAGCCGGTCTGCGAGGAGGCGATCTTGGTTTCGATGGTCTCGGCCGAGAGGCCGGCCTTCACGAGCTTGACGATATCGGCGTTGCCGAGCGTGACCAGGAGGAGCGGGAGGAGGAGCATGCGCATCGCGGGAGACTCTAAGCGACCGAAGTAAAGTCGGCGTGAAACGGGGGTTAACAGAGCTGTTGAGCTGTTGGGCTATTGAGGGGAACGACGCCTGGGTCTCCTCAACGGCTCAATAGCTCAACGGCTCCATAGCTCCTCACCTCCCGCCGCAGATTCTCACGATCCAGAAGATCGCCGCGCCGATGGCGGCGGACATGGGGATGGTGAGGATCCAGGCCCAGACGATCTTGCCGGCGATTCCCCAGCGCACGGCGGAGAGCCGGCGCGTGGCGCCGACGCCGACGATGGCACCGGTGATGGTGTGTGTGGTGCTGACCGGGACGCCGAAGGCGGTGGCCACGAAGAGCGTGATGGCGCCGGCGGTCTCGGCGGCGAATCCGCCCACCGGCTGGAGGCGGGTGATCTTGCTGCCCATCGTATGGATGATGCGCCAGCCGCCGCTGAGCGTGCCCAGGGCGATGGCGGCGTGGGCGGCCAGGATGACCCAGATGGGGATGGAGAACGTCTTCAGATAGCCGGCCGTCACCAGCACGCCGGCGATGATGCCCATCGTCTTCTGCGCGTCATTGCCGCCGTGCCCGAGGGAGTAAAGGGCCGCCGAAACGAGCTGCAGCTTCCGGAACACGCGGTCGACGCGCCGCGGGGCCGCGCGGCGGAAGAGATTGAAGATCAGCACCATGATCACCAGGCCCAGCGTCATGCCGATGAGCGGCGCCAGGACGATGTAGATCAGCGTCTTCGTCCAGCCGGAGAGGATGATGGCGCTGAAGCCGGCGTTGGCGATGGCCGCTCCGGCGTACCCGCCGATGAGGGCATGCGACGAGCTGGTGGGCAGACCGATGTACCAGGTGAAGAGATCCCAGATGATCGCCCCCATCAGGCCGCCGAAGATCACACCGAACGTCACCGCGTTCAGGTTGATCATCCCCTTGCCGATGGTCTTGGCCACGGCCGTGCCGAACGTGAAGGCGGCCACGAAATTGAAGAAGGCCGCCCACACCACGGCCTGTCCGGGCGAGAGCACGCGCGTCGAGACCACGGTGGCGATCGAGTTCGCGGCGTCGTGGAAGCCGTTGATGTAATCGAACGCCAGAGCGACGGCGACGATGGCGACGACGGTGAGGAGCAGCATTCGTCAGCCGTGCTTCACAACGACGTTCTCGAGCAGGTTGGCCACGTCTTCACAGGCGTCGGTGGCCTCCTCGAGGATGTCGTAGATCTCTTTCCACTTGATCACGGCGATGGGATCTTTTTCTTCGTCGAAGAGCTGCCCGATGGCCTGCTTGTGGATCCGGTCCGCCTCGTTCTCCAGGCGGTTGATCTCGATGGCGTGTTCGAGGACGCCCTTCTTCTGCTCCAGCGCTTCCACGGCCACGCGGATGGCGTCGGTCTGCTTGATGATGACGTGCGTCAGCTCGCGCGCGCCCGGCCGGATGGAATCGATGCGGTAGAGGGGGATCAGCGCGGCGGCGTTGTCGATGGCGTCCATGACGTCGTCCAGCGTCTTGGCCAGCTCGTGGATGTCCTCGCGGTCGATGGGCGTGACGAAGGTCTTGTTGAGCCGCTGGATGATCTCGTGCGTCAGGAAGTCGCATTGATGCTCGACTTCCTTGATCTCGTGGGCCTTGTCGTAGAGCGGCGGATCGACCGCGAACATGGCCTCGAGCAGGCGCGCGCCCTGGCGGAGCTGGTCCGCCATCAATTTGAAGTCTTCGTAGAACTTCTCCTCACGGGGGATGAGACGGAATCGCGCCAAGGGAACCCTCCTCCACTGGTCGAACGACACTCGGCCGAACGACGGCGGCTTCGGCGAATGGCGGGATTCTATGTCAACTCCCCGCTACGTCCAGTGGAAGGGGCAGCCTCACCTCGAAGGTGGCCCCGCCCCCTACACCGTCGGGCGACCGGTTGTACGCCCGGATCGTGCCGCCGTGCAGCGCCACCAGATGCTTGGCGATGGCCAGGCCCAGTCCCGTGCCGGGCTGGGAGCGGCTGCGGTCGATGCGGTAGAAGCGGTGAAACACGCGATCGAGCTCGTGCGGCGGGATCCCCGGACCTTCATCCGAGACGCGGACCACGGCCTCGCCGTTCTCGCGCCCGACCTCGACCGACACTTCGCCCCGTCCGCCGCCGTGCTTGCAGGCGTTGTCGAGGAGGTTGGTGAAGATCTGCTGCGCGCGGGGCGTGTCGACCGTGGCCATGGTGTCGTCGCCGGTGAGCGTGAAGCGGACGGCGCTGCTCCGTTCCTGAAAGTCGTCGCACAGCTCGCGCAGCACGGCGCGGAGGTTCGTGGGGCGTTTCTCCAGCACCAGCTCGCCGGTCTCGATGCGGTTGAGCTCCGACAGGTCGTTGACCAGCCGCTCGATGCGCGCGATCTGGCGCTCCATGACGTTGCGCAGCTGCGTCTCGTGCTCTTCGGTCAGGCCGTCGCGATGCTGCAGCGTCTCGGCCGCCGACTTGAGGCCGGCCAGCGGTGTCCGCACCTCGTGCGAGAAATCGTCGAGGAATTCCTTGCGGATGCGCTGCAGCCGCTCGATCGTGGTCACGTCGATGAAGAGCGCCACCGCGGCGATCTCCGCCGAGGCCACGGGAACGGCGCGCACCTCGATCTGCCGCTCGTTCTCGCCCGTGCCGAAGTTCACCCGCTCCGTCGTGACCTCGCCGTGCAAGGCGCGGTCGATGGCTGACACCACCGATTGCTTGCGCACGACCTCGAGGACCGACCGGCCCAACAGGTCCTCGCCCCTGCCAAACGCGCCGACCGCCGCCGCGAACCGCGCATTCGCGAACACGACGCGGCCTTTTGGACTGACCGCCAGCAGCCCCTCGCCGAGGGACGAGACGATCTCGGCCATGGCCGCGCGATGCTCGTCATGGCTCTCGCGCTGGCGGACGATCGTGGCCCGCAGCTCCTCGATGGCCCGAGCCAGATCGTCGAGCTCCGCGTGGTACGGCCGGTCCGCCACCACGACCTCTCCCGGCTTCTCCACCGCCGCCCGGCTGCGGTCCGTGAGCATGTCCAGATCGCGCGCCCGCCGCACCGCCCAGAGAAATACCCCCGTCCACGGAATCATGAACACCACGAAGGCCACCGCCCCCAACACCGCCGCCGCCGGCTGCGTCGCACCGGCATGCCGCAGCGCCGCACCAAACCCCCACGCGACCGCAACCGCGATCACGAGAGAGACGTAGAGGAGGACGCGGCGAGGATGCATGACGAGAAAGGCTACACAGCTACACAGCTACACAGCTACACAGCTATAGAGCTACACAGCTGTGCAGCTGTAAAGCTGTTGAGCTGTGCAGCTATGCCTCAAACCGGTACCCATACCCAATCACCGTCTGAATCCGGTCCTTTCCGATCTTTTTGCGGAGGTTGCGGATGTGGGCGTCGACCGTTCGGGTCTCGACGTCTTCGGCGACTTGCCAGACCTCGGAGAGGATGCGGTCGCGCGAGACGACGGCGGGGCGGTTGCGGACGAGCATCCAGAGCAGCTCCAGCTCTTTCTTGGCCAGCTTCACTTCTTCGCCGTCGACATAGACGCGCAGGGTGCGGCCGTCGATGCGCAGCTGGCCGTCGTCGTAGACGGCGGTGTCGGGCTCGGTGCCGCGGGAGCGCCGGAGGATGGCGGCGATGCGCGCCAGGAGCTCGCGCACGCTGAACGGCTTGGCCAGGTAATCATCCGCGCCGAGCTCCAGTCCCATGATGCGGTCGGCCTCGGAGGTCCGGGCCGTGAGCATCAGGATGGGCAGCTTGGCCGTGCTGTTGTGCCGCCGCAGCTCGCGGCAGATCGTGAAGCCGTCCAGGTCCGGAAGGTTGAGGTCGAGGATCAGGAAATCGAAGCCGCTCTGCTGCACCGCCAGCAGCCCTTCGTGCCCGTTCTGGTAGAGCGTGACGGCATACCCCTCGCGCTCCAGATTGACGCGGATCGTGAAGGCGATGTCGGCATCGTCCTCGATCACGGCAACGCGTAAGGGGGCGTTCATGGGTTACTCACGTCTCCCCCGTCATTCTGAGCGAGGAGGGGTGGGCGGGCGTGAAGCGAAAGAATCTCAAAATGCGTAGCGTGCGGCACAGGCCATGTTTTTCGCATTTTGAGATCCTTTCGCTCACACCCGCCCGCCACCTCGCTCAGGATGACGGGAGTTGTTCATTACTGTGCTTGATCACTTTTCCTTCCGCGAGGTAGACCACCATCTCGCAGATGTTCGTGGCGCCGTCGGCCATGCGCTCGAAGTATTTGCCGATGAAGGTGAGGCGGATGGCGCGGGAGATATTGCGCGAGTCTTCCAGCATGTACGTCAGCAGCTCGCGGAACGACTGCTCGGTGAGGAGGTCGGCCTCGTCGTCGCGGGCGATGACTTCGCGCGCCAGCACGGCATCGCGGCGGACGAAGGCGTCGAGCGCCTGCCGGACCATATCCTGGGCCATGCGCGCCAGACGGGGGATGTCGATGAGCGGCTTGAGCGGCGGCTCGCGATTGAGCTCGATGGCCCGCTCGCAGACGTCGACGGCCAGATCGGCGATACGCTCCAGCTCCGGCGTGATCTTCATGGCCGCGGCCACGAAGCGCAGGTCCACCGCCGCCGGCTGCATCATGGCGATCAGCTCGATGGTGTGCTGATCGATGTCCAGCTCCATCTGGTCGATGGCCGTATCGCCGTCGATCACGCGCTGCGCCAGCGTCGTATCGCGCTCCAGCAAGGCATGGATCGATTCGTTGATCTGATCCTCGACCATGGCCCCCATCCGCAGGAGGAGCTCTTTGAGGTGTTCGATTTCTCTGTCGAAATGGCGCATGACGTGGGGGACGGGGGGAGTCTTAGAGTTGTAGGGTCTTAGAGTCGTAGAGGGACCGCGGCTTCCCCTCTAAGACTCTACGACTCTAAGACTCCCCCGGCTCACCCAAACCTCCCCGTAATGTAATCCTCAGTCAGCTTCACTTTCGGGTTCATGAAGATCGTGCGCGTGTTGTCGTACTCCACGAGCTTGCCGAGCATGAAGAAGGCGGTGCGGTCGGAGACGCGCGCGGCCTGCTGCATGTTGTGCGTAACGATCACGATCGTGTAGTTGTCCTTGAGCTCGTACACCAGCTCTTCGATCTTCTGCGTGGCGATGGGATCGAGCGCCGAGGCCGGCTCGTCCATCAGCAAAACCTCGGGGTCGACGGCCAGGGCGCGGGCGATGCAGAGCCGCTGCTGTTGTCCGCCGGACAGCGCCAGCGCGCTGGCGTTCAGGCGGTCCTTCACTTCGTCCCAGAGCGCGGCGCGTTGCAGCGAGCGTTCTACCGTTTCGTCGAGGATGCGCCGGTCCTTGATGCCGCCGATGCGCAGTCCGTAGGCGATGTTCTCGTAGATCGATTTCGAGAACGGATTCGACTTCTGGAAGACCATGCCCACGCGACGGCGCAGCGCCACAACGTCGACATGCGGCGCGTAGAGATCCTTCCCGCCGAGGGCGATCAAGCCTTCCACACGCGCGCCGGGGATGATGTCGTTCATCCGGTTGATGGAGCGGAGGAACGTCGACTTACCGCATCCCGACGGACCGATGAGCGCGGTGACCTGCTTCTCCGGGATGTCGAGCTCGATGCCGTGCAGCACCTTCGACTCTCCGTAGAAGAAGTTGAAATCGCGCACCACGATCTTGGGAGGATTGTGCGCATCGGCGGGTCGCGGGGAGGCGGTCGTCGATGCGGCAGGCGCTGCTGAGGTCACGAATTCCCCTGTCGTAGTCAGTATAGTCATCGGTGCAGCCTCGAACGCGTACGGGAGCGGATGATCACGCCCGTCAGATTGAGCAGGAACGTCAGCGCCAGGAGCACGAACACCGTCCCGTAGAGCAGCGGCTTCGTCGCCTCCACATCGGGCGACTGCGTCGACAGAATCAGCACGTGATACCCGAGGTGCATGAACTGATCGGTCACATCCCCTGGAAGATACGGAAGGTAATAGGCGGCGCCCGTGAAGAGGATCGGCGCCACCTCGCCCGCGCCGCGCGAGATGCCGAGGATCGCGCCGGTCATGATCCCCGACAGCGAGCTCGGAAGCACGACGCGCCGGATCGTCTCCCATTGCGTGGCGCCGAGGGCCAGCGACGCCTCGCGCAGGTCCTGCGGCACCGTGCGCAGCGCTTCCTCGGTGGCCACGATCACGGTGGGCAGGGTCAGGAGCGCCAGCGTACAGGCCGCCCACAACAGCGAGCCCTGACCCCACAGCACCTCGCCCGGCGGCTGCGTGGCGCGGTCGATGTTGCGGCCGATGAACTGGATGAAGAACCCCAGGCCGAAGAGGCCGAACACGATCGACGGCACGCCGGCCAGATTGGCCACGGCGCTGCGCGTGACGGTGGCAAGAAGAGCGGACGCCGCGCGGAAGAAGAGCTTTCGCCTCCCGGGCAGTCCCTTCGACACACGGAAGCGCCGCCAGGCCAGGTTCAACCCCTCGGCTGGTGTGTACTCGTGGAGATAGACGGCCGTGGCCACGCCGAGCGGCACGGCCACGATCGACATCAGGATCACCAGCGCCGCCGTGCCCACGATGGCCGGCATGATCCCGCCCGCCGTCAGCCCCTGACGCGGCGCCTGGGTGAGGAACTCCCACGTCACGGCGCGGACGCCGTGGATGACGATGTTGCCGACGATCACCACCAGGATGGCCACGATGATCACGACGCTCGCGCCGAGGAGCGTGATCGCGAACTTGTCGGCCACGCGGCGATTGCCCTTCAGCACGACCGGTGCTGACGTGGATGATGGCAGGGTGGTCACGATGCCGACCCCTGCATCCGCCGCTGCATTCCGTTGATCACCCACTGCCCGAACGTGTTGCTGATGAACGTGATGACGAACAGCAGCGTGCCCATGAAGAACAGCGCCGAGTAATGTGCGCCGCCGACGACCACTTCGCCCATCTCCGCGGCGATCGTCGCGGACAGCGTGCGCAGCGGATCGAGCAGCGAGAATGACGTGATGGCCGCGTTGCCGCCGGCCATCAGCAGGATCATCGTCTCGCCGATGGCGCGCCCGAACGCCAGCACGAACGACGCGAACACCGCCGGCGCCGCCGCGGGAAGGACCACCGTCCACGCCGTCTGGAAGCGCGTCGCCCCGAGGGCATACGAGGCCTCGCGATACGACCGCGGCACGGCCGACAACCCATCCTCGGAGATCGTGTAGACGATGGGCACGAGCGCGAAGCCGAGGGCCAGTCCGGCATTGATGGCGTTGAGCCGGTACGTGAAGCCGAACGTGTGCTGCAGCCATGTGGCCAGAACGATCAGCGCGAAGAAGCCCATCACCACCGACGGGATCCCGGCCAACAGCTCGATGACCGGCTTGATCACCTCACGCAGCTTCGGCGGCGCGAACTCGGACGAGAACAGCGCCGCCGCCACGCCGATCGGGCAAGCGAAGAGCAACCCTACGACGGTCGCCTTCAGAGTGCCGAGGATGATCGGCCAGAGCGACACCTTCGGCACTTCCGATGTCGGCTGCCAGACGTACCGGTCCATCAGCGTCGGCCCGTCCGCCGGCTCGCCGAAAAACTTGCCGATGTTCGCTTCCTTCTTCACCTCGGGGTCCGTGAAGATCGGAATGGTCTCTTTGAAGGTGAACACGAAGATCAGAAAGATGAAAACGATGGCCACCCAGCCGGCCACGGAGAACAGGCCGGTCATAGCCGCGTTCTGCCGCAGCCTCCACCGCTCGCGGCGGCCGAAAGCCTCTTCGTGACGCCGCTTCATTTGGCGGTGGTGGCAGCCCCTGCCATCGCGCTGCCAGTCGTATCCGTTGCTGCCGCGGTCGACGTCGTAGCACCACCGGTCGTATTCAGCGGGAAGTAACCGACCTTCGTCACCAGCGCCTGCGCCTCCGGCGTCAGCGACCACTGCGCGAACTTCGTCACCCGCTCCGGAGCGTTCTGCGGGAAATAGAAGAAAAGCTTGCGGCTCAGCGGATACGTCCCGTCGGCCACCGTCGCCTCCGACGGCGCCACCGGCGCTCCGCTCGCGCTGATGGCCAGCGGCCGCACATCCTTCGCATACGCGATCCCGCCGTACCCAATCCCATTCTTGTCATGCCCCACCGCATTGATCACCGCCGCCGTCCCCTGCAGCGTCTGCACGCGCGGCGAAAAATCGCCCTTCTCCAGCACATGCTCCCGGAAGTAGTCGTACGTTCCCGACGAGTTCTCGCGCCCATACAACACGATCACCGCGTCCGGCCCGCCCACCTCTTTCCAGTTCGTCACCTTCCCCTGGAAGATGTCCTTCACCTGCGCCATCGACAGGTGCTGCACCGGATTGGCCGTGTTCACGAACACAGCCAGCCCATCCAGCGCCACCGCCTGCTCCACGACCGCGGAACCCCGCGACTGCGCCGCCTTCTGCTTCTCGTCATCCTTCATCGGCCGCGACGACTGCGCCAGATCCACGGTCCCGTTGATCAGCGCCGCGATCCCCGTCCCGCTCCCGCCCCCATTCACCTGCACCACCATGCCGGGATTCTTGACCATGTACTCCTCGGCCAGCCGCTGGCCGAGAATCACCATCGTGTCCGAGCCCTTGATCGTGAGCGGCTTCCTGTCCGCTGCGGCCGGTGCCGTGCCGTCCGTCGACGTCGTCGCCTCGCGACCGCCGCAGGCGGCCAGCGCGAAGATGAGGGTGAGCGTAGAGACAATTCGAGCTGCAAGCTTCATGGCGCGCAATGTAGAGATCGCGTGTGGGGGCGGGAGGGAGGGGAGGTAAATTCGGTGTAAACGAGGGGCGGGTGGGCGGTTACCGCGGACGCATCACACGCTCTGCCGCGCGGCCAGGGCTCGCCTGACTATGAGACCAGCGGACGTGGCTGCTGCCATGCAGCTTCAAGCGGCAATGACCGATCTGCCGCCAACGTTGACCGCGCGAGGCCGGTGTTGGCCAAGACTGCTCGGCCACTGCTCGGCCGCCGGGCCGAGCTGGGCCGCGACGGCGCCAGCGTGAGATGGGGCAGCTCTCGGCTACGGAAGGAGCCAAAACATCTGATCTAGGGTCAGTAAGGCCATACAGCACGCTTTTTCGTCAAATTCAGCGGAGACAGCCACGCCATGACCGAATGAGTGACGTGAAAGCTTCGCACTCTTTCCCGGTTCAAATGGTGCAAAGTAAGACTCGCGTAGAAACTCGATGAACCGGATTGGCAGGAGCCAACTGTACTCGTGTAGCTCAGCGCTACGACCCTCGATCAAGCGCTGCGTCAGATTCATTGGAGTTGCTCGCTCCTGCGCCGCTACACTCGCATGCACTTCACGCATTAGGCCTTCTATCCGAGGTATGACAATTGCGGTAGCGCTTACGTAATCACCTTCCGCAAACTCGCCCGCAGCATGCTTGAGAAGCTCAAGGTGTGACGCAAACGGCACCTTTTTTGACCAATTTTCGATTAGGTGTTCCAAACGGGCCTGTAGAAATGCCCGCACGTCTGGGAGAAGCAGGTTCAGGTCTAGCCTGCTTCGAGCAAAACTGAGTACCTTTCCTCGAAGTTCGAAGGGAAGCGACGTGAATGGGAACCATCCCAAGCTGATCAGATACGTCCAGTCCTCATCGGTAAGTCGGAAGAGCGCTTGGTTCATAAGATAGGCGGCGCAACTGCCGAGTAGCTTCCACAGATCGTAAGGTCGGCGGTAAGTAGCGTCGTGAAAAGGGAAGAAATCGAAGAACAAACCCTTCCGCCAGCCTTGCGAGAACACGATCAATAGACCGACATCGGAAGGTACTTCGAGACCTTCGAATCGGAGCTCGGTTACGTCGGCGATATCTCGCTGGCGGATTTCCACTCCCGCCTCGACTGGACCCACCGAACGAATTTGCGCGACTTGGGTTAGCTCGTTCACATAAACCGTCGCCGTCTTGTCTTGACGGATGAACGCAACGATGTGATCGACGGTCGACGGCCAGACGCCTGCGTCGCGTGGAAGCGCCTGGACTATCTTGGTCGCCCAATAGTCCATGCGAACGAAGAAGTTTTCACCGTCTTCCGATGAGAGAAACTCTCGTGCGACGACCTGCACCATCTCACCCTCAAGGGCACTGGTACGCGAGTATCCGAGTGGCTTCTCGTTTAGCGTAATTTCGTAGGGCAAGGATGCATTCTACGTCAGCCGTTTTTCTTGCGGCCGTCCAACGGCATACGCGCTAAGCCGCTAAGCTATTCAGAATTTAAGGGAGTTCGAAATGGGCGGCCTAAACGACGCTCGCGTCACGCCGCCGTCCCGGCCCCTAGGCGCTTCGACATCGGCTCGGCCACCGGACCGAGCCAAACCGCGACAGCTTCAGGGAAGTTTGGCTCGCCCCTGCGGAGTCAAGAGAGACACTGCTCACACAACGTCATCCACCTGCTTCATGATACACTTTGTATCATGAAGGAGTCGCGCTGTGAATGAGACCTACGAGAAGCTGAAAGCTCAAGTCATGCGCCTGCGCGACCAAGGCCGGATTGGATCGACCCCGACCGCAGAAGAACGCGCCAATTGGGCGTACGGCACAACCAAGATCGAAAACGATGCTATCACGCTTGAGATGGCTGAAGCTGCGGTCGCCGAGGCCGACAAACAACGCTGATCGGTGTCTTCACCTTCACCACTTCTATGCGCGCCCGAACACAAGCCTCAGCTTGAAGCTCGCAACGGTGTTCGGCAACTCGATTACATTTCATACCTTGTCACGAATCTCCACATCGTAGACATCCGCGAATCTTACATTCACGAATTTCACCGTCTTGCTGTGGAAGACATCTATCCTTGCGGCGGTCAGTACCGCGATGCGCTCCGACGTGTAACGATTAGCGGCAGCGAACACCGGGTTCCTCATGAATCACGAGTTCCAGGACTCGTTCAAGACTTGGTTGATAAGTTGAACGTCGACCGAGAAACCACTTCAGCTTTGGATCGGGCCGCGTACGCACTGTGGCGGTTTAACTGGATCCATCCTTTCGCCGGCGGCAATGGGCGCTCGGCACGCGCTTTGAGCTACCTCGTCATATGTGTGGACATGGGCTTGGTTCCACCTGGCTTGCCCCAGCTACCTACGTTGATCTACGAACGTCGCCGTGATTATGTGGAGGCGCTTCGCGCTGCTGACGCGTCAGAGCGCGACAGCGGCAACCCGGATCTCTCGCTCATGAGGGCTCTTATGGAAGACGCCATCACGCGTCAGCTGGCGAGTGCGATTAGTCGCCTCGGTCAGGCGAGTCCTTAATGCCTCGGGGCTGACTACTTCTTCGCCAGCCCGTACATCTCACCAACAATCGGCAAGCACATGCTCATGCAAGGTGATCGCGATCCTCGCTCGTCCCATGGCGTGATGGTACTTCATCGCAAGCGCTCGGAAGTTAGGCGTTCGAACAAGGATCGCCGTGGTCTCTTGACCACGGCGCTGACGAGATCACTGTTCCTTCCGAAACGGAATGGGGTAGCCGTACTGCTCTTCATGGGCGGCGCGCATGGCCTCGACGTGGGGCAGGAGCTCCGGGTGCGCGGGATCGCGCGAGAGCTCTTCGGTGACGTAGTAGACGTGGAGGGCCTGGGCGTAGGCTTGTTCCATCCGTTGGGCGATGACGAGCTCGATCTGTTGGGCCAGGTGCTCGAGGGCGCCGGCGGCGGCGAGGAGCTCGAACTCGAGCTCGGCCTGCTCGATGTGGGCCGCGGACAGGGCGGTCTGGGGCAGCGAGGCCGGGTCGCGATGGGCCGGTTCCGGTGGAAGGGCGGCCCATTCTTCGGGGCTGAGGGTGCTTTGGAACGACGCGCGCGCCTCGGTGACCGTTTGCAGGACGGCGCTCCAGGGTGCGGCCGGGGTGATTTCGTTCATCGGTTCTCCCGTTTGGGTTGCATGAAGGGTCCGGGCGCGCCGCGGCGCGCCCGGATGGGGTGGTTTACGCCTCCGCGGAGGCGGGCCGATGCGGGACTAGGTCTGCGCTTTCACGGACGTTTCGGCCGGGAGCTCCGGCTCCGCCGGACGGCGGCGTACGCGGCCGAATTTGTTGAGGCGCTTCATCTCGGCCACGTGCGTGGAGAGCTTGGCGTGGACGACGTCGCGGTCCAGCTGCTGGCAGATCTTGTAGGTCTGCAGGGCAGCCAGGCCGACGCGCTGCTTGAGGACCGTGCCGATGACGAGGCTCTGGCGCAGGACGGCCCGGGCGTGATCGGCCACAGCGAACCAGCGCGCGGCCTGGTCGATATCATCGCGCATCGCTTCGTCGGAACGGCCCAGGGCAGCCTGCACGACGTCCGAGGTGCCCACCGCGCCGACAGCGGCGGTGATGAACAGCGGATTCACGTGCTGGAGCTGGCCGCGCAGGCTGCGGCTCGAAGAGAGGCTGGGCTCCATCTGCGGCATCTGTTCCTGCAGTGCGCGCAGTTGGAGAATGGCGTCGTCGGGCGACAACAGAACGGTGGGCGGACTCACTTCCAGGGCCTTGGTGATCGGGGGATTCGTGGTCGGGGGATTTTCGATGGGATCCATGAGTAAAACTCCTTTCTCCCGCAATGCGGGGGGCGGTTTCACCGGTCACCCGGTGATCAGGTGAGGCCCCCGAGTCGCGAGCACGGGAGCAGAGCGTGCTGGCGGGCGGGTGTGAGCGACACGGTCCCGCCGCCTGAGGCTTGGAGGAGCACGGCTCTACTCCGGTCACCGGCGGGGCCATTACACAAGCCAGCGCATCCGGTTGCTGTATTAGACGCACGAACCCCGAAAACGTTCACGGTTCGTTGTTACAATTTTTGTTTTTGTGCTTAATGGTTCCAAAACAAAGCAGATATTGCTCACGGTGGAGGTAAGCACGATCTCTTCGTATGTCAGATTCTTTGATACGAAGAGGTCCGCGACCTCTTGATATGTCTTTTTCTTTGATACGAAGAGGTCCATGGACCTCTTGATATGTCAGCTTTTTTGATACGAAGAGGTCCACGACCTCTTCATATGTCAGATTCTTTGATACGAAGAGGTCCGCGACCTCTTGATATGTCTCTTTCTTTGATACGAAGAGGTCCATGGACCTCTTCATATGTCAGCTTTTTTGATGCGAAGAGGTCTCGCGATCTCTTCGTATGTCGGATTCTTTGATCGGGAGAAGCCCGACGAAGTCTTACGAGTGAGGTTCTACCCCTCCGGCTCGTGCTCCGCGTCGATGGTGGTCATCTCGGCCATGACCATGCGCTCGCCGTGACTCTCGTTCATCTTTCCGCCAGGCAGGGCCAGTGCGCCGAGGAAGGCCAGGGCCACGGCGGCGGCGCTGGCGGCGAAGATGTTGCGCAGGGTGCCCTGCAGGGCGTCCTGCAACTGGCGCAGCTCGGCCGGGGCCATGTGGGCGCGGGCTTCAGGGTTGACGAGGGCGTTGGGGTCCTGCGAGAACTGGGCGAGGCCGGACGCGAGCAGCGCGCCGAGGATGGCCACGCCGATGGCGCCGCCGATGCTGCGGGAGAATTGATTGAGCGAGGTGGTGATGCCGAGCTGGTCGCGGGCCACGGAATGCTGGGAGGCGATGAGCAGGGTGAGCATGACCAGGCCCAGGCCGGACCCGATGCCGATCAGTTCCGTCATCATGAGCCAGCGCGGGGTGTCGCGCGTGAACATGGCCAGGGCGACGAAGCCGCCCAGCATGATGGCCAGCCCGAGCAGCACCGGGATGCGCGTGCCGAGGGCGATCAGCATCTTCCCTCCCACGAGGGACACCAGCACCCAGGCCAGCATGAGAGGCGTCAGGAACGAGCCGGCCTGTGTGGCGGTGGCGCCGAGCACGCCTTGGGCGAGGAGCGGTACGAAGGTGATGGCCGCGAACATGGCGATGCCGGCCAGGAAGCCGACGCCGACCGACACGGCCACGACCCGATTGCGGAACAACGCCAGCGGCACGACCGGGTCCTTGGCCCGTTTCTCGATGCTGATGAACCAGAACAATGATCCGATGACGAGGGCGATGAGTACGAGGTTGCGCGGCGTAACGAGGTGCTGCGCGCCCAGGACGAGCAGCAGGATCGTGACCGCGACCGTGAGCACGGTCGCGCCGAGGTAATCGATGGACGGGGCCTCGTGTCGCGGCGGCTCGACGAGCGCCACGCCGATAATGATGGCCGCGGCGATGCCGACCGGCAGGTTGATGAGAAACACCCAGCGCCACGACAGCTGATCGGTGATGAACCCGCCGGCGATGGGACCGAAGATGCTGGAGAGCCCCCACACGCCGCTGAAGAGTCCCTGCATCTTGGCGCGCTCCTGCAAGGTGAAGATGTCGCCGATGATGGTCATGGCCAGCGGCACCAGCGCCCCCGCGCCGAGCCCCTGCACGGAGCGGGCAACGATGAGCTGCGTCATGGTCTGCGAGAACCCGCACGCGGCCGAGCCGACCAGGAACACGCCCACGCCGATCTGGAACAACCGCCGCCGTCCAAACAGGTCGGACAGCTTCCCCCACACCGGCACCGTGACGGTGGAGGTGAGCAGATAGGCGGAGAAGACCCAGCTGTAATGCGCCAGCCCTCCCAGCGCCGCCACGATGGTGGGCATGGCCGTCCCGACCACGGTCGCCTCCAGCGCCGCCAGCAGCATCCCGGTCATCACACCGGCCGTCACGAACCAACGTCGCCTGGGAGACATCGTCAACATGGGGGTGCATTGTGCATGAGGCGTGCGAGCTGCTGCACAGCTTCACAGCTACAAAGCTTCACAGCAGCACGGCTGCACGGCTGCACGGCGGCGGGGGAAGGCGCAGAGGCTCAAAGGCTCAGAGGCTCAAAGGCGGAGGTCGGCCCACTCTGAGCCTGTGAGCCTCTGCGCCTCTGAGCCTGGGGAGCTATGCAGCTGTACAGCCGTGAAGCTGTGCAGCCGTAACCCGGCTATCCTTCCCCTCCCGTGAGCGAACTTCTGTTCAACCGTGAGCTGAGCTGGCTGGAGTTCAACCGGCGTGTGCTGGCGGAGGCGGATGACGGAAGTGTGCCGCTGCTTGAGCGGGTGAAGTTTCTCGGGATCACGGCGAATAATCTAGACGAGTTCCTCATGGTGCGCGTGGGGGCGATCCGGACGCTCATCGCCGGCGGCATTCGCGAGCGGTCGCCGGACGGGTTAACGCCGAAGCAGCAGCTCCGGGCCATCCGCGATCGGGTGAAGGTGCTGTTGCGCGATATGTATCGCGTGCTGGATACGCTGCTGCCGAAGCTGCGCAAGGCTGGCGTGCGGATCGACGTCTGGTCGTCTCTGACGAAAAAGCAGCAGGCGCTGCTGGCCGAGGAGTTCCGGACGCGCATCGCGCCGATCCTGACGCCGCTGGCGTTTGATCCCGGCCATCCGCTGCCCTTCCTGGCCAGCGGGGCGCTGAATCTGGCGGTGCTGCTCAGCACCGGCACGGAGACGCACACGGCGTTCATCAAGGTGCCGAAGCTCCTGCAGCGCTTCATGGCCGTGCCGGGCGCGAAGCAGCGCTTTCTTCCGATCGAGGAGCTGATCCGCCAGCACGCGTCGTACTTTTTCCCCGGGCTGGACGTGCGCGAGGTGGTGGCCTTTCGTGTGATCCGCAACGCCGACGCGCTGCTGCGCGAGGATGAGGTGGAGGATCTGCTCCAATCGGTGGAGACCGAGCTGCGGCGGCGCGACCGGAAGGAAGTGGTGTGGATGGAGGTGGCGGCCAACCCGCACGAGGAGGTGCTGGAGCTGCTGACGCGCGAGCTCGAGGTGGCGCGCGAGGACATCTTCTTCACGCCCGGGCTGCCGAAGCTGAGCGACCTGTTGGCGATCTACACGGCCGCGGACATGCCGTCGCTCAAGGACGAGCCGTTCAATCCGCGCATGCCGGCCGCGCTGGCCACGAGCGACGACATCTTCTCCATCATCCGCGCGGGCGACGTGCTGCTGCATCGGCCGTATGACTCCTACAACGCCGTGGCGGAGCTGGTGCAGAGCGCGGCCGACGATCCCGACGTCATCGCCATCAAGCAGACGCTCTACCGCACCGAGCCCGGCTCGGTGGTGGTGGAGGCGCTGGCGCGGGCGGCCGAGAACGGGAAGCAGGTCACGGCCATCGTGGAGGTGCAGGCGCGCTTCGACGAGGAGCGCAACATCGCCTGGGCGCGGCACCTGGAGGAGTCGGGCGTGCAGGTGGTGTACGGCCTGGTGGGCATCAAGACGCACGCGAAGGTGCTGCTGGTGATCCGGCGCGAAGGGGAGCTGCTGCGGCGCTACGTCCACCTCTCCACCGGCAACTACAACGCCCGGACAGCGCCGCTGTACACGGACCTGGACCTGCTCACCTGCGACGCCGGCTTCGGCGACGACGCCGCACAACTGATGAATCTCATCACCGGCTACAGCACGGCCACGGCGCAGGAGGCGTTCGAGCACGATCCGGCCCGCTGGCGCTGGAAGAAGCTGGTGGTCTCGCCGACCGGCTATCACGCCTGGGCGCTGCGGATGATCGAGCGTGAGACGCGCCATGCGCGCGAAGGAAGGCCGGCGCAGATCATCGCCAAGATGAACTCGCTGGTGGAGCCGCGCGTGATCGAGGCGCTGCTCCGCGCGGCTGCGGCAGGCGTGAAGATCGATCTCATCGTGCGCGGCATCTGCTGTCTCGTGCCGCGCGAGAACATCCGCGTGATCTCGGTCATCGACCGCTTCCTCGAGCACTCGCGCATCTTCCTGTTTCGCAACGCCGGAGCCCCCGAGGTCTACGCCACCAGCGGCGACTGGATGCCGCGCAACTTCTTCCGGCGCATCGAAGTGACCTGGCCGATCGCCGACCCGCGCCTGCGCGAGCGCGTCGAACTGCAGATCCTCGGCACGACCCTGGCCGACGACGCCAAGAGCTGGCGCCTGCAACCCGACGGCACCTACCGCCGCCGCAAAACGACGCCCGGCCCCGTACGCAGCCAGCAGAGGTTCATCGAGCTGGCCCGGGCGGAGGCGGTAAAGATCGAGCCGGGGGTCGGGAGGCGGAAGGGAAAGAAGAAGCGGGGCTCAGAGGCGCAGAGGCTCAAAGGCTCATAGGGGCGTGGCCGAAGTCTCTCTGAGCCTTTGCGCCTCTGCGCCTCTGAGCCTACCCCCGGCGCTTCCGCGCTTTCCGGCGGATCTTCGGCGCCTGCTCAATGGCCGCATCATACGGTCCCAGTGAGACGGCTTCCGCTCGGGTGATCTCGATGAAGCGCTGCTGGCTGGGGAGGCCTCCGCGGCGGGGGGTCCAGGTGCCGTCGGGCTGGAGCTCCCAGGAGGAGGCGCCGTCGGCGAGGGAGATGTCGAGGATTTTCTCGGCGCGCTCGCGGACGGTGCTGTCGACGAGGGGGAACATCACTTCCACGCGGCGCACGAAGTTGCGCGGCATCCAGTCGCCGCTGGAGAGGCAGACTTCCGCAGAGCCGGCGTTCTCGAAGCGGATGACGCGCGAGTGCTCGAGGAAGCGGTCGACGATGGAGATGACGCGGATGTTCTCGCGCGGCACGAGCGAGCAAATGGCGCGGACGATGAGGTCGATCTTCACCCCCGCATCGGCGGCGCGATAGAGCGCGTCGATGACGACGGGATCGACCAGGGAGTTCAACTTGGCGGTGATGCGGGCCGGCTTTTTTTCCTTGGCGTGCTTGGTCTCGCGATCGATCCTGGCCACGAGCGTGCGGAGATAGTCGAACGGGGCGATGGCGAAATACTTCCACTGCGGCCGGCTGCCAGAACGCTCGAGCACCTGGGCCAGACTGCTGGCCGAGAAGCCGGTCAGCACGTTCATGAGCTGCGACGCTTCCTGCCCGAACTCGTCGTTCGCCGTGAGCAGATCGAGGTCGGTGTAGACGCGGGCCGTGTCGACGTTGTAGTTGCCGGTCGATAGGTGGACGTAGTGCCGCAGCCCGCTCTCCTCGGCACGCACGACGATGCACATCTTGGCGTGGGCCTGGATGCCCACCAGCCCGTACACGACCTGCGCGCCGGCATCGTGCAGGCGCGCGGCCATGGCGATGTTCTTCTTCTCCTCGAACCGCGCCTGCAGCTCGATGACCACCGTGACCTGCTTACCGTTCAGGGCGGCCAGTACGAGCTTGTCGATCACCGGCGAGTCTTCGTCGGTCTGATACAGCGTCTGCTTGATGGCCACGACCGCCGGATCGGTGGCCGCGGCGTGCACCAGCTCGACGATGGCCGTGAACGAGTCGTACGGCCGGTGCAGCAGGACGTCGCGCTCGCGGATGATGGAAAAGATGTCGGCCGTGGTGGCCAGGCGCTGCGGCAGGCGCGGGTTGAACGGCGGATACAGAAGCGCCGGCGCGTCGACGCTCTCGCAGATGTCGATCATGTCGCGCAGGCGCACGAACCCGGGCACGCGATAGACATCCTCCTCCCGCGTGCGCGTGCCGGCCGTGAGCACACGGACCGTGTCGTCTCCGGCGCGATCGTCGATCTCCAGGCAGACCACCTGCTTCCGCTCGCGCCGCCTCAGCTCCGCTTCGACGGAGTCGCGCAGGTCCTCGACCTCATCGCGGTCGATGCTCAGCTCGGAGTTGCGGATGACGCGAAAGACGACCGCGCCGCGCAGATCGAGCGACGGGAAGAAGTGATCGAGATGGGCCATGACCAGCGATTCGATGGGCACGAAACGGAGGTGCTCGTCCGCCCCGCCGGCGCGCAGGAACCGCGGCAGGAGCGACGGCAGTTTGATGAGCACGAGATGCTCGCCGCCGCGCGCCGACTCCACGGTGAGGGCGATGCTCAGGCTGAGATTGGCGACGAACGGGAACGGATGCCCGGGATCGATGGCCAGCGGCGTCAGCACCGGCGCCACGGCGTCGCGGAAGTAGTCGCTCAGCCTCGACTGCTCGCCGGGAGAGAGATCGCGGAAGTTCTCCAGCACGATGCCGCTCGACTTGAGCTGCGGCAGGAGCTGCGCGTTGAGGCAGCGCGAGAGATCGTCCAGCAGCTCCCGCGTGCGCGCCCGCATGGCGGTCATCTGTTCGGTGGGAAGGAGCCCGTCCTGCGTCCGCTCGGCGATGCCGGCGTCGATCAGATCGCGTGTGGCCCCGACGCGGACCATGAAGAACTCGTCGAGGTTGCGCGAACAGAAGGCCAGGAACCTCAGCCGTTCCAGCAGAGGCACGTCCGGGTCCTCCGCCTTGGCCAGCACACGCCGGTTGTAATCGAGCCGGCTGAGCTCGCGGTTCAGGAGCGGGATCGCCTTGGCGGTCTGCACGCGGGGGGATTCTATGGGGTGGAAGGGGGAAGTCCGCGTAAAGAACGGGCCTTTTGGTGGACGTTGTGGACGCAGTGGACGTTGTGGACTTGGTGGACACGGTTGAGGTCCACTGCGTCCACCTCGTCCACCAAGTCCACCTTGCGCCTGCAACTGCTATCTTCCGCCCGTGGCCTACGCGTTCGAGCGCGACGAAACAATCCCGGCGGCGATCACGCGGATCATGCACGAACAGGTGACCCGCGCGCGCGAGCAGCTCACCGATCCAGGCTCCCCGCCGGAAGAGCGTGTGCACAACGCGCGGAAGCGTTTCAAGGAGACGCGGGCGCTGTTGCGCATGGTGCGCGAGCCGCTGGGGGCGCAGTTCGCGGTCGAGAATGTCTGGTTCCGCGATGCCGGGCGCTCTCTCGCCGCCGTCCGCGACGCCGATGCCGTTTTGGAAGCGCTGGAGAAGCTCGAGCTGTCGCGCTGGGTTCGCGCGAACGTGAAGCGCTCGCTGGAGCAGAACCGCGCGCATCCGCCGCTCGAGGAGTTGATCGCGCATACGCTGGAGCAACTCGTCGTCGCGGAGGAGCGGATCGCATTCTGGCCGCCTCTCGACGATTCGTTCGAGACGATCGCCGGCGGTTTGCGGCGCACGTATCGCGACGGACGGCGGTCGATGAAGAACGCGCTCTCCGCCGAGGAGCTGCATGAGTGGCGCAAGCAGGTGAAGACGCACTGGTATCACGTCCAGCTGCTTCGACACCTCTGGCCGCCGGTCATGAAGCCGTACGCCGGTGTGCTCGACGAGCTTTCGCACGTCCTCGGCGATCATCACGATCTGCATGTGCTCGCCGGCAGTACCGGGCGTCCTTCGCCATCGCTTCGCAAAGCGGCCGCATCGCGGCAGAAGGAGCTCGAACAGCAGGCCGCCGCCCTCGGCGCGCGCATCTTCGCCGAGCGGCCGGGCGCATGGTTGGCGCGAATGCGGAAATACTGGAGCGCATGGCGCGACAGCTGATGCTCCGTTCGCAATCGAAGGCGGGCGGCCGCCTGATCTTCGTCGGCGACATCCACGGCTGCTTCGACGAGCTGCGCGAGCTGCTGTCGCGCATCGCGCCTGCCGCCAACGACATCGTCGTCTCCGTGGGAGACGTGGTGACGAAAGGACCGGCCGCGGACCGCTGCCTCGATCTCTGGCACGAGCGCGGCTACCTGGCCGTGCAGGGGAACAACGAGATCAAGCTCCTGGCCCGGGCGCGTCCGCTCCTCCGCCTCTTCGCCCACGAAGACGGCGCCGTCCTGCACCGCCGCGACCTGCTGCAGTACATCGCCTCCTGGCCGCTCGTCATCGACTTCCCGCAAGAGCGGGTGACCGCGGTGCACGGCGGCTTCCTTCCGCAGATGCAGGTCACGCCTGAAGACATCGAGCGCGAACAGGACCTGATCCCGCAGCTCCGCTGGATCCGCAAGCAGGACGGCCAATGGCGGCCCGTGGGCAAAGAAAAGAAACGAAAGGACGACGTGCTCTGGTCCGAGAAATGGCGCGGCGACCGCGTCGTCGTCTATGGCCACACACCGCTGCGCGAGCCCAAACGCGACAAGTTAGCGCTCGGACTCGACACGGGATGCGTCTATGGAGGCTCACTCACCGCCGCCGTGTTCGCGGATGGCGAGTGGGAGACGGTGAGTGTGAAGTCTTTTCGGCAATCCTGAGCGGGGCGGTGGGTGGCGGAGCGAAGGATCAACTTAGCACCTACGAAAATCCACGCCTGTGAATCTGCACTTGGGGGCGATCGAAGCGTGAGTTTTCGTTGGTGCTCAGTTGATTCTTCGCTCCCACCCTCCCACCACCCCGCTCAGAATTACCGAGGAAACAACTTCCGCAGCACCCGCGGCGGCAACAACCACTCCAGCGTCCCGCTGCCGTCTTCGAGAATCCTCACGCCGTAACACCCGCCCTTCTTGAGCTCGAGCTTCGCGGCGTCGGCTCCGGTGAGCGCGGCCATGCTGCGGGTGAGGTTGGGCTCGTGTCCGACGATGATCACGCGGCGTTCGGCGATCGAGTCGACGAAGGCGCGGAATTGCTTTGCCGAGGCGCCGGGGGCGAGGGCGTCGGTGGTGTTGATGTTCGCACGCGACTTGTAGCCCTTGGACACCCAGAGCGCGGTCTGCACGGCGCGCAACAGCGGGCTGGTGTAGATCGCCTGCGCTTTTGGCAGCACGCGCTCCAGGCCGCGGGCGATCTCTTTCATGCGCGCGTGGCCTTCTTTGGTCAGGCCGCGGTCTTCGTCTTTCTTCTCCGCCGTGGCCTCCTCGGCGATCCCATGGCGAAGGAGGACGATGAAACGCTCCACCTTGGGTGTGGCTTTAGATGCTGCTGCTTTCTTTGACGTCGACATGGCAATCGAACACCTTTCCGAAGTACTTGGCGCGGCGCGTCGCTGTTTCGAGCTCCACATCCGCGTCGCCACGCAGGCGCGGATGGAACGTGACTTTTCCCTTGCTCACTTCGACGCCGACGTCGCGCACGGCCCTGCGCCGTCCGCGATCGAGCGCGTCGGCGATGCGCAGCATCGCGGCCAGCTTGCACACCACGTCCTTCTGCGCCGGTGAGAGCGGCGCGAAGTTGTCGTGCTCGTCGGCCGGCGTGGCCTTGCGGTAGTAGCGCGCCACGTTGGCCACGATGGCCACCTGGTCGGTCGTGAAGCCGCGCAGGCCGGCGTGGCTGATCAGGTAATACGAATGCTTCTGGTGGTCCTGATACGACACGTGCATCCCCACCTCGTGCAGGAGCGCGGCGTATTCGAGCAGCTCGCGCTCGCCGGTGCGGAAGCGATGCAGGTCCTGCAGCTGATCGAAGATGCGCAGCGCCAACCGGGCCACGTGCGTGGCGTGTGGGCGCTCGACGTCGCTTCGCTCCACGAGGCCGAGGACGGAAGAGCGGCGCACGCTGCCCCCGTCCTTGCGCGGCGCGCGTTGATGGTCGAGTACGTATTCGACGATCCCTTCGCGCAACGCCGCGTCGCAGGCGCGCAGCTGCTCGATCTCCAGCTTGCGCATCACTTCGTCGAGCACGATCGCACCGGCCAGGATCGTTTCGGCGCGGCGCTCGTCGATGGAGAAACGGCGCACGCGGTCGGCGGCGGAGAGTGGCGTCAGCGCGTCGATCAACTGCCGAAGCCGCGTACGCGAGAGCCAGCGCAACCCGGAGGTCATGGCCTCGGTGCCGGCGCCGTTCGAGGCCAGCGCGGAGAGCGCCACGATCGTGCCAGACGTGCCGACGGAGAAGTCGAACCCGAGCGAGGCCACGCGCGCCAGCGTCTTCTTCATCCGCTTGCGTACGTAGGCGCGGCACTCGTCGATCATGGCCGGCGTGGCCGCGCCGTCGAGCGAGAACATCTGCGCCATCCTCAGCGCGCCGAACGGTTCGCTGCTGGTGAGATACACCTCTTCGTTCGTGCCGACGATCAGCTCCACGCTGCCGCCGCCGATGTCGATCACCAGCGACGTGCCGCCGTGGAAGTCGATCGCCGAACGGACCGCGCGATAGATGTAATCCGCTTCCTCCTCGCCGGAGATGACGCGGATCTTGATGCCCGAGGCCTTCTGCGCGGCCGTGATGAAGCGACGGCCGTTCGGAGCTTCGCGGATGGCGCTCGTGGCCACGGCCACGACGTCGCCCACTTTCCAGCGCTCCGCGATCCCCGCCATCCGCCGCAGCGCCTCCACCCCGCGCTCCAAGGCATCATCCGTCAGCGGACGTCCTTCCAGGCTCCCGCGCCCGAGCTGGACCATGTCCTTCTCTTTGTCGATGACGCGATAGCCATGCTTCTGCTGCTCGACCACGATCATGTGAATCGAATTCGTCCCGACGTCGATGGCCGCGATGCGTCTTCTCGTCATTGCAATCCTGAGCGACAGCGAAGGATCAAGTTAGCACCTACGCGGCGCGATGAGCGGGAAAGACGCAGACGCGGCACTCTCACGGGTGAAGGAGTGTGTTCATGCCCAAGCCTGTGATTTTCATCCCGGGAGTTCCCGCGAGCGAACTGCACGACCGGGAAACGAACGAAGTCGTATTTCCGCCAACACCGGCCACGCTGCTCATCGATGAGCGCAAGCAGGCGTTCTTCGACGCCATGCTCGACATTCCGGGCAGACTGGTCGCGGGTCCCCCGATCCGCTCCGTACTGAATCTCGCGAAGCAGGCGCAATCGCTGTACGACATCCTCGCGCGCTTCGGATACACCATCGATGACGCCGGCCCGAGCAACAACTTCGCGGCGGTCGGGTGGGATTGGCGACTCGGCGTCGACGCCCAGCCAACGATGGATGCGGTGGCAAATGCCGTGACGCACTTCGCGCCACAACCAGTCGTGGCGATCCTGCATTCGACCGGTGTCCTTGTTTTTCGCGCGTTCCTCGAGCGTCATCCGGAGCTCGCCGACCGCATCGAGCAGGTCCTCGCGTTCGGCGGCACATGGTGCGGTACGCTCGACGCGCTCTTCGCCGTCCACGAAGGACGCTCGCAGAACATCATCGGCATTCCCCTGATGTCCGCGGACGAAGGCGCCAATCTGGCTGGTCACGCGCAAGCCACGTACGATCTCTTTCCGCCCGACCCCGCGCGCAACGACATGGGCGACGTACAACTGGTGCATGCTCGCGACGGCAGCGCGGCGGGCGCGAACGTGGATCTGTCGTGGATCAAAGAGGACCGGCGGCATTTCGCCGTTCCACTCGCGCAACGAGCAAACGAGCGCTTCGGCGCGCGCTCGCGAACCTTCGACCTGCCGCTGACGAATGTCGTCGGCTGGGGTGCACCGACGTATGCCGCCGCGGTGCTCGAACAGAACGACATTCATTTTCTGCCGGAGGAGAAAGACGCGGGCGACGGCACAGTACCGCTCGTGTCGGCTTCGTGGATCCAGGGACCGAACGTCCGGACGATCATCGTGCCGATCGGCGCGTTTGTGGCCGACCCGATCGCGGATCGACACGCACACATGTGGGATTCGCTCGCTGTGACGGACGTTTTCAGGGAGCTGTTCCGCCCCGGCACGGAGCGTAAACCTTTCATCGCAGCGGCCGCCGATTCGGATGAAGCGATCGACCTGAACTCCAGCGCGGTGACGATCCGTCTGACCGCGCAATCGAACGATGGACAGCCGCTTCCGAACTGCATCGCCACGGCAACGATCAGAAACAGGAGATTCCCTGTCCCGTTCAACGGCCGTACCCGTGCAATCTTCCGGCTGAACCGTCAAGGGCTGCAGAGCAACTTCGGCCATTTGTTCCGTTTCACGTTTGATTTCGCGTGGGACGGCGGATCGAGGAACAACGTAGCGGTGGCATTCCGCGCGCCGTAGAGGTTGGCTGTCATGGCAATCCTGAGCGACAGCGAAGGATCAAACTTGATCCTTCGCTTCGCTCAGGACTTACGTGGGGCTACTTCACTGGAAAATAGCCGACTTTGGTCACGATCTCCTGCCCTTCCGGCCCGACTGCCCAGTCGAGAAACGATTTCATCTCCTTGGCAGGCTTCACCCGCGTGTAGAGATAGAGATAGCGGCTGATCGGATACTGGCCGCTGCGGACGGTCTCGAGCGACGGCAGGATGGCCGGGCTCTTGGCGTCCTTCTTCACCGCCGCGAACTTGATGCCCTTGGCGTAGGCGGCGCCGCCGTAGCCGATGCCGTTCGGATCGTTGGCCACGGCATTGACGACCGCCGCCGTGCCCTGCAGCGTCTGCGCGCGCGGCGAGAAATCCCGGCCCATGAGGACGTTGTCCTTGAAGTAGGTGTAGGTGCCGGACGAGTTCTCGCGTGAATAAAGAATGATGAGAGCGTCCTTGCCGCCCACTTCCTTCCAGTTCGTGACCTTGCCGAGATAGATGTCCCGGATCTGGGCCAGCGTCAGCTCCTTCACCGCGTTGGCGGTGTTGAGATAGACCGACAGACCGTCACGTGCGATGGGGTAGGCATAGCCCGGCGTGGCGAAGCGCGCCTTGAGCTTGTCGACCTCGCTGGCCTTGATGGGACGCGAGGAAGCGGCCACGTCCGTGGTGCCGTTGATCAGGGCGGCGATGCCGACGCCCGAGCCGCCGCCGGTGACCTGAATGATCGTGCCGGGCATCTTGGCCATGAACGTCTCCGCGAGCCGGGCGTTCATGATCACCATCGTGTCCGAGCCCTTGATCGTGACCGGCTTTGCGGCAAACAGCGGCAGCGCGACGGCGGCCGTGAGAATGGCAGTGAGAATCTTTTTCATCGTTGGGTTCCTCTAGAAGGAGTACTGGTAGCGGAGCGTGAAGACGTTGTCGTCGGGATCGTTCGCTTCGGTCTCGATGAACTCGTAGGAGGCCATGACCTTGCTGTTGGCGTCCCAGTGGAAGATGTAGGAGGGGTTGATGGTGCGGACGGCGTTGTTGGCGATGTTGGTGTCCGGATCGTAATCGTCGGCGCGCACGACGATCTGGTGGCGCGTGCCGAGGTTCTTGATGGCGTAGAAGTACCAGCCCTCGACGTCCTGGGAGACGGAGCGCGTGGTGCCCGACGACGGAGCCTGCTTTCCGGTGATGTACTCACCGCGAAGTCCCAGGCCCTGGATGGGAGTGGCCCACTGCACGTCGATGCCCTGGCGCTCCTTGTCGAACTCGATGCCCTTGGCGTTGAAGCTCGTGGTCACGAGATCGGAGCCGCGATAGACCGACGCCCCGACGTCCACCGCCCCGAAGCTGTAGCCGAGGCGGCCGACGAGGTCCTTGCGCTTGTTGAAATCGAATGATTGCGCGGTGCCGGTGCCGTTCACGATGGCCACGCGATAGCTCAGACGGTCGCCAAGCCCGAGGCCGGAGAGCATCACCCCGCGATCGCGCTCGCCGGGGAACAGCGTGCGCACCACGCGCGAGCGCTCCGGCACTTCGCGCGAGCTCGAGGAGTACATGATCTCGAAGCCGAACGGCCAGTTGAACTGACCGGCCGTAAGCGTGTGCTTCCACGTCGTCCACGGTTCGGTGAACTCGACGTACCCGTCCTTGAGCACCACGCCCGAGCTGGTGATGTCCGGCTGCAGCACGAAGCGCGAGGTGGGGCTGAACTGATAGGTGAACTTGAGGCGTGCGCGCCGCACGGAGAACTGATCGAGATTGCGCGTGGCCGCCGGACCGGTGAGCTCATTCGTCGAGCGCTCGTCGTTGACGTACTGCGCCTGCAGATAACCGGTAATGCGCATCCGGTTGAGGTTCTCCAGCTGGTTGCGCATCTCCGTGAAGGCCTCGCCGAAGCTCTCCAGCTTCCCGGCCAGTTCCTCGGTCGTCGGTGTTGTGGGTTTGACTTCGTCCGTGGCCTCTTCTGCCTGCTCCGGCTGCTCCGGAACCTGCGCCTCGTCGGCCACCACCTCGGCGGCGGCCTGCTCGATGGCCGCGTTCGTGATCTTCGCGTCCTCTGCAAACGCCGACGCGCACACCACGAGCGCCAGCGGAACGACTAAAGACTTCCAATTCATGAGGATGCTTCTCCTTTGCGCGGAGTCTAGGTACGCAGGGAGAAGGGCGAGGGGTGGGTAGGTGAAGTCGGTGTGAAGGGGAGGTTGATAAGAGGGGGGCGGTCTAATCCTTCATCGGCAGCCGCATCGTGAACGTCGAGCCTATGCCTTCTTCGCTCTCGACGGTGATCTCGCCTTTGTGGGCTTCGACGATGGCGCGGGCGATGTAGAGGCCGAGGCCGAGGCCGCCGTAGTAACGGCTGGAGACGTTGCGGGCGCGGTGGAAGCGCTCGAAGAGCTGGGGGATCTCGTCTCGGGGGATGCCGATGCCGTGGTCGGTGACGGAGGTGGCTACATGGCCGTCCTCGAGCGCAACGCGGACGTCGATGTCGCTTCCTTCCGGGGAGTACTTGAGGGCGTTGGAGAGGAGGTTGTCGACGACCTGGCGCATGCGGTCGGGGTCGGCGACGACGACGGACTCCGGGGCGCTGACGTCGAAGGTCATGGAGCGCGTGGGGTGCTGGACGCGGAAGGCGGAGATGCGGCCTTCGATGAAGTGCAGCCAGCGGATCGGCTGTGGGTGGATCTGCAGGCGGTTGGTCTCGATGCGCGAGACGTCGAGCAGCTCGGAGATGAGTCCCATCATCCGCTCGATCTCGCCCAGGACGGCGTTGATGTACGTGGCCCGGTCCTCGGGGCCGAGGTCGTTGACGGTCTGGGCCAGGAGCTGCGTGTAGCCTTTGATGGTGGTGAGCGGCGTGCGCAGCTCGTGCGAGGCCACCGACAGGAACTCGTCTTTTTTGCGGTCGAGCTCCTGCAGGGCGGTGATGTCGCGGATGACCAGGACGGCGCCGACGATGCCGTGGCTCTCGATGGGCGCGGCGGCGATGGAGAGGTCGAGATCGCGCCCGCTGATGAGATGCGTGGCCACGGCCAGATAGTCGGGCACGGTCTGCCCGGCCAGCGCACGCGCGTACGGCATGTCGCTCAGCGAGACCATGCGGCTCTCGGCGTCGCGCAGGCGGAACTTCTCAAACGAGCCGTGCTCGATGGCGTCGGCGCGCGAGGCGAGACCGAACATGTTCAGCGCGGCCTGGTTGACGTCGACGACCTGCCCGTCGGCGTCGTAGACCCAGAGACCGTCCGTCATCGAGCCGAGGATGGAGTCGAGACGCGCCGAGCGCTCGGCCATCATGGCGGCCAGGTTCTGGATCTCGCGGCGTGCGCGCACCTGGTCGGTGACGTCCTGCACGAGCACGGTGAGGCTCTGGGTGATGCCGGAGAAGCGTCCACGCGCGGCGGAGATGATGCGGTTGACGTAGCGGTCGCCGATGGACAGCTCTTCGTCGATGCGCGGCTCACCCTGCTCGGCGACCTGTTTCAGGATCTGTTCGACCTCGGGGAGCACTTCCGCGGCGCGCAGGCCGATCAGTTTGGTGTCGAGGGAGATGCGGCCGAACTGCGAGGCGAAGTCGAAGAAACGCGCGTTGGCGAGCTCGAAGCGCAGCTCATCCGCGGAGATCACGGCGATGCCGATCGGCGCCGACTCGAGCACGCCTTCGAAACGGACGCGCGCGTCGACTTCGCTGCGGGCCAGCTCCTCGGCGGCGCGATGTCCGTCCTGGGCGATGGTGGTCAGGCGATGGATGTGGCTGGCGGCACCGATGCGCTCCGAGACCGACCGCGCGAACTCGAGGTCCTCGGCGTCGAAGTTCCGGCGCGGATCGGACTGCGACATGACCACCGCGCCGATGCGCTCTCCGTACGACTCGATCGGATAGGCGATGAGGCTCTGCTCGTGCAGCGCGGTCTTGACGTCGCGCTCCACCGCATCGCGCGCGAAGCCGAGCAGTGCGTCGCCGCGGACTTCGTAGAACAGCAGCGGCCGGCCGATCTGGAACACCGTTCCCGGCAGTCCTTCGCCGGGCCGGTACGGGTGCTGCGAGAAATAGTCGCGGTAGTGCGCGAGCTCCTGCTCGACCGTCGAATAGCCGACCAGATCGAGCGCGCCCGTGGACGAATGATAGAGATAGATGCGAACTGTCCCGGCCACGGCCTGAGCGATGGCCGAAGCGGGGTCGTCGAGGTTGTCGAAGCTCGGCGCCATGGCCACCATCTCCAGACCGAGATTGGCCAGACATTCGGCGCGGCGCCGGCGCCACGACTCGCGCTCGGCGCTCTGGCGCTCTTCGGTGACGTCGCGGGAGAGAACGACCGAGCCGATGATGCGCGCGGATTCGTCGCGGATGGGCGCGGCCTTGAGATTGACGACGCGGTCATCGCCTGTACGCGCGTCGCGCACGAGGTAGTCCGACTTCACGGTCTCGCCGTGCAGCGCGCGCATGGACGGCAGCTCTTCCACGGCCAGCGGACTGCCGTCGATGTAGCGGTGCTGATGGTTGCGCTGACGACCGTCGGGATCGGGCGTGAACAAGACCGAGGGCTCGCGCTGCGCGGCGGCGTTCATCCGTTCCAGCTTCCCCGCGGCGTCGTAGATGGCAGCCGACTCGGGGATCTGATCGAGGATGGCGTTGACCTTGGCCATCTCGCGGACGGCGCGGTCGTGCAACAGTGTGTTGTTGAGGGCCAGCGTGGCGTAACGGCCGATCTCCGCGAAGAGCGATAGCTCTTCCTCGGTCCAGTCGCGCAGGAGGTCGCAGTGGTGCAGTCCGAACGCCCACGGCTCGTCCTCGCGGGGCCGCAACACCTGGATCATGGCCGACTTGATCTTGAACCGCTCCGCGAGCTCGGCGTCGAGATCGGGATCGCCTTCCATCAGCACCACCGGACGCGTCGATTCCATGGCCCGGCGGATGAGGTTCTGCGACCGCTTCAGCGGCACCGGACCACGATCGCCGAGGCTGACGAAAGAACGGCTCTCATGAGGCGGCGCGGACACGCTGTAGGCCAGCTTGGCGAACTCGGCCTGTTCGTGAACAGGGTGCAGCAGCCAGGCCCGCTCGGCGCCGAACTCTTCGCGCGTGACGGCCACGATGCGGCGCAAAACCTCGCGCAGCTCCAGCGTCCCGGTGAACGATTCGAGGATGGAGGAGAGGAACCGATAGCGCTCTTCCGTGTCGAAACGTGCATGATCCGACGACGCCGGTGCAAGATACCGCACCATCAGACGCCGGACGACGGCATCATCCCCCGAGGACTCGGGGAGCTCGAGCACCCGTGTCATCGGCTGTTTGCTCTCGGCGGCATCGCGCAGACGCTGCCAGGCGGTATTGCCGCTGACGGCAATCAGACGGAAGCGGTGATGATCGAGGAGGCCGACTGCTTCCTCTTCGGAGCCCGTGACCACGGGCGTGAAACGCAACGAACGGGCGACCTCGGCGGGCGTGCGCGCAGCGTTTTCGCCGGCGACGATGAGCACCTGATTGGGCATGGGCTTCGCGCGCCCATGCTACCAGATGCTCAAACGTTGACGAGGCGGTAGATCGAGCTCGCCGCGGGCACGTTGGAGCGGGCGTCGAACAACACGAAATCGCGCACGGCAGTGGTCGGCAGAATGTCCACGCGATCGTCCGAGGTGAACGTCAACGTGTGGTCCGGCATCGCCAGCGCGCGCTCCAATCCCTCGCGCGTCGTCAACCCGCAACCGGCGACCACGGAACGGCCGTCGTTCAACACCATCCAAACCAGGCGCGGCATGAGGTCCAAGGGTACGTTCATGCCACAGTAGTGTCGGTGAGGGGGTCACCGTTTCACTTCGTCCTAAGTTCCTCGGAGTTCCTCGGTTCCTCGGAGTTCCTCGGCGGGGATCTGATCTCTTCCGAGGAACCCGAGGAACTCCGAGGAACCCGAGGAACTAGAATCCAAACCCATGAAACGCTCCTTCGACGATCTCGTCCGCCTGATGACGCGCCTGCGCGGGCCGGACGGGTGTCCATGGGACCGGAAGCAGACGCTGCCCGATCTCAAGGCCTATGTGATCGAAGAGTCGTATGAAGTGGTGGACGCCATCGACCAGGGAGACCGTGCGGCGTTGGCGGAGGAGCTGGGGGACTTGCTGCTGCAGGCGGTGTTCATCGCAGAGATGACGCGCGAGGAGGGGTCGTTCGATATCTACGATTCGATCACGGCGATCCACGACAAGCTGGTGCGGCGTCATCCGCATGTGTTCGGCGACGTGGTGGCCAACGATGCGGATCAGGTCCTGGTGAACTGGGAGAAGCTCAAACAGGACGAGCGGAAGGCGGAGAACAAGAGCGTGCTCTCCGGCGTGCCGCAGGCGATGCCGGCGCTGCTCAAGGCTTCGCGCCTGACGGAGAAAGCGGCGCGGGTCGGCTTCGACTGGCGCCGCACGGAGGACGTCTTCGACAAGATCGACGAGGAAGTGGCCGAGCTGCGCGAAGCGGTGGCCGAGGGCGACTTGGAGCACATCCACGAAGAGATCGGCGACCTGCTCTTCACCATCGCCAACATCGCCCGCAAAGTGAACGTCAATCCCGAGGAAGCGCTGCAGTCGACCAACCGCAAATTCATGCGCCGCTTCGAAGCGATGGAATCGCGGGTGCGCGAGCGCGACCAGAACCTCGATCAGCTGGAGCTCGAGGAGATGGACCGGTTGTGGGACGAAGCGAAGGCGGCGGAGCGAACGTGAAACGCACACGCTCCCGCCGCTTCCTGCTCATCGCCGCGCTGATCGCGCTGGTCATCGCGCTGCACGATTTCACGGTGCCGCATGGGCGCGGGCTGGCGGCGCGCGGCGCGATCTTCGTCATCGATGAGTATCGCGCGCACGTCTCGCCGCATCTGCGCGGGCGGGTGACGTGCCGGTTCACGCCTACCTGCTCGGCCTACGGGCGCGAGGCGATCCGGAAGTACGGGTTCGCGAAGGGGGCTTCGAAGACGGCTTGGCGGATCGCGCGCTGCGGGCCCTGGACTTCGCAGGGGACCGTCGACCCCCCATAACCCTGAGCGCAGCGAAGGGTCAGGTTAGCACCTACGCCGAAGTCCCCCACTTGCGACCGCTCGCACCGCTCGGCTTCGCCGATACCTTTCGTTTGCTGCTAACTTGATCCTTCGGTCGCTTCGCTCTCTCAGGATAAATGTCCGCGCTCGGGCAGATGTCGTTCAGCACGCAGTTCGGGCAATCGGGTTTGCGTGCGATGCAGACGCGCCGGCCATGCAAGATCAGGTAGTTTGCAAACCTCGTCCACTCGCCGCGAACGACGATCTTCATCAGGTCCTTTTCGATGTCGACCGGGTCGGCGTGCCTGGTGAAGCCGAGGCGGCCGGAGAGGCGGGTGACGTGGGTGTCCACGATGATGCCGGCCTCGATGCCCATGGCGTTGCCGAGGACGACGTTGGCCGTCTTGCGGCCGACGCCTGGGAGCTCGACCAGCTCGTCCATTGTCCTGGGAACCTCGCCGCCGTGACGCTCCACGAGCGCCTTCGAACAGTTGATGACCGCCCTGGCCTTGTTGCGGAAGAACCCCGTCTGCTTGACGGCGGTCTCCATCTCGATGAGGTCCGCGTTCGCGAACGCAATCGCATCCGGATACTTGCGGAAGAGCGACTTCGTCACGATGTTCACGCGGACGTCCGTGGACTGCGCCGCGAGGATGGTCGCGATCAGCAGCTCGAAGGGGTTGCGAAAGTCGAGCTCGACGCGGGCGTCGGGATAGAGCGCGGCCAGGCGCTTGTGGACTTCGGCGGCGCGTTTTTTGCGGTCGGACACGCGCGGATGTTAATGAGGGAGTCGCAAAGTCTCAAAGTCTCAGAGTCTCAAAGAGATCGGCAATCACCTCCTCTGAGACTTTGAGACTTTGAGACTTTGCGACTTTGCGACTCCCCGGTCATAGAATCTGCGCTCATGACCACCACCATTCACGAGCCCCGAACGATCCGCGCCGCGCGAGGCAGGGAGCTGAGTTGCACAGGGTGGCAGCAGGAAGCGGCCTTGCGGATGCTGATGAACAACCTCGATCCGGAGGTGGCTGAGCATCCGGAAGAGCTGATCGTGTACGGCGGCATCGGGAAGGCCGCGCGGAACTGGGCCTGCTACGACGCCATCGTGGCCACGCTGAAGCGGCTGAAGAACGACGAGACGCTGCTCGTGCAGTCGGGAAAACCGGTGGGTGTCTTCCGCACGCATGAGAACGCGCCGCGCGTCCTCATCGCCAACTCCAATCTCGTTCCGCATTGGGGAACCTGGGACGAGTTCCGGCGCCTCGATGCCATGGGCCTGACGATGTACGGCCAGATGACGGCCGGCTCGTGGATCTACATCGGCACGCAGGGCATTCTGCAGGGAACATACGAATGCTTCGCGGCGCTGGCCAAGAAACATTTCGGCGACTCGCTGAAGGGGAAGCTCGTCGTCACCGCCGGCCTGGGAGGCATGGGCGGCGCGCAGCCGCTGGCGGCGACGATGAACGAAGCCACGGCTCTCGTGGCCGAAGTCGACCAGACGCGCATCCAGCGCCGCCTGGAGAAGCGCTACCTCGATGAAGAGGCGCCGTCGCTCGATGCCGCGATCCGGCGGGCAATCGAGGCGCGCGACAAGGGCGAGGCCGTTTCGATCGGCGTGGTGGCCAACGCCGTCGACCTGCTGGAGGCGCTCATCGCCCGCGGCATCGTGCCGGACGTCCTCACCGACCAGACCTCCGCGCACGACGAGCTCACCGGCTACGTGCCGGCCGGCATGTCGTTCGACGCCGCGCTGGCGATGCGCGAAGCCAGCCCGGACATGTACGTCGACCTGTCGTACGAAACGATGGCCCGTCACATGCGCGCCATGATCGAGCTGCAACGCCGTGGCGCGATCACATTCGACTACGGCAACAACCTGCGCGGACAGGCGCTCAAGGCCGGCGTCACGAACGCGTTCGACGTGCTCGGCTTCGTGCCGCTGTTCATCCGCCCGCTCTTCTGCGAAGGCCGCGGCCCGTTCCGCTGGGCGGTGTTGTCCGGCGATCCGAACGATCTGTTCGTGACGGATGAAGCGATCCTCGAGCTCTTCCCGCATGACAAGGCGCTCCACCGCTGGATCCGGATGGCGCAGAAACGCGTCGAGTTCCAGGGGCTTCCGGCGCGCATCTGCTGGCTCGGCTATGGAGAGCGCGACAAGGCGGGAGCGCTCTTCAACCGGCTCGTCGCGGAAGGAAAAGTCTCAGCTCCGATCGTCATCGGACGCGACCATCTCGACGCCGGATCGGTAGCCTCGCCGAACCGCGAGACCGAGGCGATGAAAGACGGCTCGGACGCCATCGCCGACTGGCCGATCCTCAACGCGCTGCTCAACACATCCTGCGGCGCGACCTGGGTGTCCGTGCATCACGGCGGCGGCGTCGGCATCGGCTATTCGTTGCACGCCGGAATGGTCATCGTGGCCGACGGGACCGAAGACGCCGCCGCACGATTGCAGCGCGTCCTCACCGCCGATCCGGGAACAGGCGTCATGCGCCACGCCGATGCGGGATACGAGGAAGCGATTGCCGTGGCCAAAGAACGCGGCGTGGACATGCCGATGATCTGAGTCCCTCGGAGTTCCTGGTTCCTCGGAGTTCCTCGGCGTGGGCAGCCTCCTCCGAGGAACCCGAGGAACTCCGAGGAACCGAGGAACTCCTACTTCAACTTTTTCAGCTGTTTCCGCGCGTCTTCGATCGACGGCATGTCCTGCGCCGGCTTGACCTTCAGATACTCCTGCAGCGCCGCACGGCCCTCGGCGACGCGGCAGGAGCAGAACGCGGCCGTGCGTCCGATCTCGTACAGCGCCGAGGGGTCGCTTGTGCGCAGCTCCTCGAACATGGCGAACGCTTCGTCCCACTGCTGCGTTTCCTGCGAGAGCCAGCCGAGCCATTTCATCGCCAGCGCGCGTGTGGAACCGCTGCCGAGGCGCACGGCCTCGCGGAGCTCGCGGCGGGCGGGGCCGTACTCCTCTTCGCGGTAGGCAATGTAGCCGCGTGCGAAATGCCCGAGGGGGATGTCGCGGCGGACGATGGCCGCGGCGTGTGCGCGGGCCTTGTCGAGGTCGCCGCCGGTGATCGACGGCGCCATCACGTAGAAGCGCACGAGGTCGAGATGGACTTCGACGTTGTCGGGCTCGCGCGCGAGCGCCGCTTCCAGCGATGCATGGATTTTCGGGATGAGCACCAGCAGGCGGATGGGGTTCGTGGTGCGGCGCACTTCCGCCATCCAGCGGCGGGCTTCTTCATGTTCAGCGGACGCGGCGGTGAGCCGCGTGGCGAATAGCAGGAGCAGCAGCGACGTTCTCAGACAGTCCTCGGCAGTGCATACTACGCGTTCCAAATTTCCCGGAGGTGCCGTCATCGAAACTCGAGAGAAGCCGCAAAAAGACTGGGTGAACATCCTTTTCCTCACCCTCACGCCCGTGATCGGCATCGCCGGCACGGCTGCCTATACCTGGTACGCGGGCTTCTCTCTCTGGATGCCGCTGCTCCTGCTGGGCATGTACCTCGCGGTCGGGATCTCGATCTGCGCCGGGTACCACCGGTTCTTCTCGCACAAGAGCTACGAGGCCACCCGTCCCGTCCAGTACTTCTACGCGTTCTTCGGGGCCATGGCCGCGCAGAACTCGATCCTCTGGTGGTCGTCAAGCCACCGCGTCCATCACAAGTACGTCGACAAGGACTGGGACCCGTACAACATCCAGCGCGGCTTCTGGTGGGCGCACATCCTCTGGATCTTCTACCGGAACGAACAGCGCGACGACACGTTCGCGAACTCGCCGGATCTGCTGGCCAATCCGATCGTGATGTGGCAGCACAAGTGGCACAAGGTGATCCTGATCGTGGGCGGCTTCGGCATCCCGACGCTGATCGGCGCGGCATTCGGCAATCCACTGGCCGGCCTGCTGTGGGGTGGCTTCCTGCGCCTGGCCGTCATCCACCACACGACGTTCTTCGTGAACTCGCTGGCGCACCAGCTCGGCAAACCGCTCTTCAATTCCGAGGTGTCGGCCAAGGACAACTGGCTGGTGGCGCTGTTGACGCTCGGCGAGGGCTACCACTCGTTCCATCACCGCTTCCCCGCCGACTTCCGCAACGGCATCCGCTGGTATCAGTGGGATCCCGCCAAGTGGTGGATCGCCGCGCTGCGCATCGGCGGTCAGGCCCGGAACCTTCTGGCGACGCCGCTCCCGCAGATCGAGCAAGCCCGCATGCGCGCCGCACTGCGCGTGGTGGAGCCGAAGATGTCCAGCTTGCAGGACAAGCTCGCCGCTGAGGTCCGCCGCCGCCTCGACGTCGCCACGGCCCATCTCGAAAAGGCCATCGCCCTCTGGCGCCGCGCCCACGAAGAGCGCGCGCAGGGAACGCCCTGGCGCCGCACGCGCAAGATGTCGACCCGCCACGTCCGCCGCTCGCGCCGCCAGTGGAAACTGGCTGTGCGGATGTTGCAGACGGCGTAGGAAGGCTCAGAGGCTCAGAGGCGCAAAGGCTCAGAGAGAAACACGGCCGGAGTCTCTTTGAGCCTTTGAGCCTCTGCGCCTTTGAGCCTCCTGAAAACCGCAGTTGATTTGCAAGAAGATGTTGAGGGGACAGGAGTTCAGGTTGAGAGAGAGGACTGCGCCGCAGTTGAAAGGGTGAGAGGGGAAGCGCGTGCAAGAAGAGAATCG